>Ga0334722_10000080_pt1 | contig 137765 bp, 133 predicted proteins | sample C3_bottom_MG_FD_207210 | JGI IMG/M metagenome (GOLD analysis project Ga0334722, IMG submission 207210) | Sediment microbial communities from Yellowstone Lake, YNP, Wyoming, USA - C3_bottom | ecosystem: Environmental > Aquatic > Freshwater > Lake > Sediment | place: USA: Wyoming | collected... | reverse complement strand
GCCACCGGCTTCATCGGCATGAACGTGTCGGTGCGCGCCAACGTGCGCACCGCCGAAGCCGCGCGCACCGGCCTGAATGAAGCGCTCACCGTCGCCTTCCGCGGCGGCGCCATCACCGGCCTGCTGGTGGTCGGCCTGGGCCTGCTCGGCGTGACCGGCTTCTATGCCTTTCTCACCGCCAACGCGGCCGGCAGCGGCCTGCCCCTGAGCGACGTGATCAAGCCGCTGATCGGCTTCGGCTTCGGCGGCTCGCTGATTTCCATCTTCGCGCGTCTGGGCGGCGGCATCTTCACCAAGGGCGCCGACGTCGGCGCCGACCTGGTGGGCAAGGTCGAAGCCGGCATCCCGGAAGACGACCCGCGCAACCCGGCGGTGATCGCGGACAACGTGGGCGACAACGTCGGCGACTGCGCCGGCATGGCGGCCGACCTGTTCGAAACCTATGCCGTGACCATTATCGCCACCATGCTGCTGGGCGCGCTGACCATCAAGACCACCTCTGCCAATGCCGCGATCTACCCGCTGGTGCTGGGCGGTTTCTCGATCATCGCCTCGGTCATCGGCTGCATGTTCGTCAAGGTCTCGCCGGGCAAGAAAATCATGACCGCGCTGTACAAAGGCCTGATCGTCGCCGGCGTGCTCGCGCTCATCGCCTTCTACCCGCTCACCGACTGGATGATGGGCGACATCGTCAAGAACGTCACCTTCGACATCGGCGGCGTGGCGAAAACCATCACCGTCCTGCACCTGTACGGCACCGCGGTGATCGGCCTGGTGCTGACCGCGCTGATGGTGATCATCACCGAGTACTACACCGCGACCGAGTTCAGCCCGGTGCGGCATATCGCCGAAGCTTCGACCACCGGCCACGGCACCAACATCATCGCCGGCCTGGGCGTGTCGATGCGCGCCTGCGCGCTGCCGGTGCTGGCGGTATGCGCCTCGATCTATCTCGCCTATGCCTGGGCTGGCCTGTACGGCATCGCCATCGCCGCGACTTCCATGCTGTCCATGACCGGCATCATCGTCGCGCTGGACGCCTACGGCCCGATCACCGACAACGCCGGCGGCATCGCCGAAATGAGCCACCTGCCCGATTCCGTGCGCGCCATCACCGATCCGCTGGATGCGGTGGGCAACACCACCAAGGCAGTGACCAAGGGCTACGCCATCGGCTCGGCCGGCCTTGCCGCACTGGTGCTGTTCGCCGACTATACGCACGCGCTGGAGGCCTCCGGCAAGCACATCACGTTCGACCTGTCGAACCACATGGTGATCATCGGCCTGTTCATCGGCGGTCTGGTTCCCTACCTCTTCGCCGCGATGGCGATGGAAGCGGTGGGCCGCGCCGCCGGCTCGGTGGTGGTGGAAGTGCGGCGCCAGTTCAAGGAAATCAAGGGCATCATGGAAGGCACGGCGAAACCTGACTATTCCAAGGCGGTCGGCATGCTCACCACTGCCGCGATCAAGGAAATGATGATTCCATCGCTGCTGCCGGTACTGGTACCCATCATCGTCGGCATCGTGCTCGGCCCGCAAGCGCTGGGCGGCGTGCTCATGGGGTCGATTGTCACCGGCCTGTTCGTGGCGATATCCATGACCACCGGCGGCGGCGCCTGGGACAACGCCAAGAAATACATCGAGGACGGCCACTTCGGCGGCAAAGGCTCGGAAGCGCACAAGGCGGCCGTGACTGGCGACACCGTAGGCGACCCGTACAAGGATACGGCGGGTCCGGCGGTGAACCCTCTGATCAAGATCATCAACATCGTGGCGCTGCTGGTGGTGCCGCTGCTGTAAGGCTTGATGATGCTCCATCGAAAGGGCAGCCTTCGCGCTGCCCTTTTTCATTGGCTCAGGGCCGCATGCGGTCCGGCGCTGGCGCTCGCCGCGGGACTCGCGCTGGCGCAACCGACGCCCGAGCCCGCTTCAGGCCACTACCCCAAGCAGCCCCCGCCGATCTCAACGAGCGAATGTCCGGTCTTAGCCGCGTCAAGCAGTCATATGGCAATGCATAGTCGGCGGGTGAAACTTCTGTGCCTCTCTTGTAGTCATGCAATCCCATAATTTGTTTTGTACTAGGGCCGGGTAGATGCCTACAATGACCAAACAATTGGAGGCTTGATCATGTCCTACCTCACAAATTTTTTCGTAACTACGGAATTTACATTCCTGCTGAAGCTGATCTGTTCGGCCGCTGCGGGAAGCGTGATTGGCCTGGAACGCTACCACCACGGACACCCCGCTGGTATGCGAACCTTTGCGATCATCAGCTTGACCTCGGCATTCCTGACCGCCAGCTTGACCCAAGGAATGTACGGACAGTTGATGGGGCAAGGAGACATGGGTGCATCGCGGGTAATTCAGGGCATTCTGCAGGGTATCGGTTTTATTGGCGCTGGAGTCATAGTCCGCGAAGGCTTCTCGATAAAAGGACTGACGTCTGCGGCGAGTATCTGGGCTGTCGCGGGTATTGGAATACTTATCGGAACGGGTGAATATTTCCTGGCCGCATTTGGCACAATTTTCACCATGCTCATTTTGGTTGTTTTCAACGAAGTGGCGCTTACCTCACGCCGCAGCTTTGCAATTATCGAAGCAAAATTTGTAAAAGGCGCCGTCCCGGAGGAAGAACAGATTTATGACCGGCTGACCGGTTATGGATTCAAAGTATCCAGTATCGGATTTAGAGGTGCAAAAAGCGGGGCGATGCAAATCAAGGCGCACGTATGGACGAGCGAAAACGCCGGCAAAGCAAGAAGCCGCCTGGCGATGGAGTTCTTGAAGGATCCGACCGTTGCGGATTTTTCAGTTGACCCGGTTAGAGAGTAGCTGCGCTGCCGTGACCCGGCTGCCGTCGGTATCGAATTCCAATGAGCGAAATGACTCCGCCTAGCCGCAACCCGGACTGACCGAAGCCCGTCCCTATTGAGGTTCAGGCATATTTGTCTGGCGTTTTTTCTACGACGTCGCGCCGCCGGGTCCGCCACTCGCTCCGAAGACGTGTTGCGCCAGATCGCGCATCACCTGCACACCCAGGTCGGGCGCGAAACAATCGAATACTTTCGGCTCAGGCATCGCGCGCAGCCAGGTGAGCTGGCGCTTGGCAAGCTGTCGTGTGGCGTAGATGCCGCGGTCGCGCAGCCCGGCGCGGTCGTAGGCGCCTTCGAGGTGTTCCCACGCCTGCCGGTAGCCGACACAGCGCATTGCCGGCAGGCCCGGATCCAGCGCATATTTCCCGCGCAGCGCGACGAGTTCCTCGACCAGGCCTGCGGCGAGCATGGCGTCGAAGCGCCGTTCGATGCGCTGGTGCAAGGCCGCACGCTCAACCGGAACCAGCGCCAGCGGCACGAACCGGTACTCTGCCTCCGCAGGCACGCGCGCGCCCTGCAGCGCCGACAGCGGCTTTGCGGTGATGCGAAACACCTCGAGCGCGCGCTGGATGCGCTGCGCGTCGCCGGGCTTCAGCCGGGCTGCCGTCGGCGGATCGACGCGCGCCAGTTCGGCGTGCAGTGCAGGCCAGCCTTTTTCTCTCGCCTCGGCTTCGATCGCGGCGCGCACCACGGCGTCGGCCTGCGGCAGATTGGACAGGCCCTCGCGCAGCGCCTTGAAGTAGAGCATGGTGCCGCCGACGAAAAGCGGCACCCGGCCGCGGCCGGCAATCTCCCGCATCAGGCTTCAGCGTTCGCGGGATGGATGGCGCGGCGGCGCCGATCCGCGACGCAAGGGCGTAGCCAAGGGCGACTAGCTGCGTATCGGCGTATGCTTATACCTCTATGCTCGCGGTACCAGGACCATATAAGCGTGGCCTGCCGAATGCACAAATAAAAAGCCCGGTGGATTGCTCCACCGGGCGGATTCGTCAAATCTTTCGATTTAACTTATTGTAGCAACGGCTCTCACCCCGGATTGCTGCAACGGTTTCCAGTATAGGGAGAAAATCATGTCTGTCAAGACAACTGGCCCGCTCACTATAGGTTTGGATATCGGCATCGCATCTGTGGGGTGGGCGGTGCTTGCGCCAGACCGGATCGTAGCCCTCGGGGTACGTGCCTTTGACAAAGCGGAAACTGCAAAGGAAGGCGATTCTCTCAATTTGATTCGTCGCACCGCGCGATTGACGCGCCGCCGCCTTCACCGCCGCGCATGGCGCTTGACGAAGCTGGCTCGCTTGCTCAAGCGGCAAGAGATTATCGATGACGCACGGTTGTTCCAGCCACAGCATCCTTTTCCCCATTCGCTCTGGCGATTGCGAGTGGAAGGGCTGGATCGCCAACTGAACACCGAGGAATGGGCCCGCGTGATCTACCACTTGTGCAAGCATCGAGGTTTCCATTGGATAAGCCGCGCCGAGGAGAAAATGGCGGAAGCTGACACCAAGGGCGAAGGTGGCAAGGTCAAGCGGGGCTTGGCCGCAACCAACAAGCTCATGCAGGAAAAGGGCTACCGTAGCGCCGCCGAGATGGTGCTAATGGAATTCCCTGAGGCGCAGCGCAATAAGCAGGGCGACTACGGCAAAGCGCTCTCGCGCGTCTTGCTGGGCAAGGAAATCGCGGATCTGTTCCGACGACAGCGCGAACTGGGCAACGCGCATGCGGACACGGCGCTTGAGGTGGCAATCCTTGGTAATGGCGATCGCAAGAGTGGCTTGTTCTGGGCGCAAAAACCGGCGCTAGCAGGTAGCGATCTATTGAAAATGCTTGGCAAATGCACGTTCGAGAAAGACGAGTACCGTGCTCCCAAAGCCAGCTTCACCGCCGAACGCCACGTCTGGCTGACGCAACTCAACAATCTGCGCATCGTCGCGGATGGAACCACGCGACCGTTGACCACGCAGGAACGGAGAATCGCCCTGCCCCTGCCCTACGGCCAAGCCGGCGACCTTACCTACAGGCAACTGCGCGCCGCTCTGGTGAAGGCTGGAACCGCGCCCGAGAGCTTCCACTTCGCCCGGTTTTCCTACGCCCAGCAGCCTGACGGCAAGGCCAAGGACCCTGAGACTGCGGCGCTGGTCAAACTTCCCGCCTGGCAGGAGTTACGGTTGGCGCTAAAGAAGGCCGGATTGGAAACCGAATGGCAGGGAATGGCGGGCGCCGCAATAGACGGGCGACCGGAGTTGCTCGACCAGATTGCCTGGGTGCTGAGCGTGTTTAAGGAAGATGAGGAAGCGGCTGCCGAGTTGCGCAAGCTGCCCTTGCCGAGCGCGCAGAAGATGATCGATGCCCTGCTCGATATCCGTTTCGACAAATTTCACGCCTTGTCGCTCAAGGCGCTGCGCAAGATCGTGCCTCACATGGAGAACGGCCCGCGCTACGACGAAGCGTGCGAACGGGTCGGCTATCATCACAGCCAGCTTTACAAGGTGGGCGAGGGCGAACACAAGTACCTGCCGCCGTTCTACTCCGGACGCGACAAGACAGGGCGCATGGTATTCAGCGAGGACATGGACATCCCGCGCAACCCGGTGGTATTGCGGGCGCTCAATCAGGCGCGCAAGGTAGTGAATGCTCTTGTCCATCAATACGATGCACCGCATGCGGTCCATATCGAAATGGCGCGGGATTTGTCAAAATCGCTCAAGGGACATTGGAACGACCAAGGGAAATACATTGAGGGTCGGCTGGATATCCAGAAAAAGCAGGAACAATTTCGCGACGAAAACGAAAAGGACAAGGCTAGGTTTGCCGAACACTTCGGCCAAATGCCCAAAGGAGTGGAATTCGAGAAATGGCGGCTCTATCGGGAGCAGCAATGCAAATGTGCATACTCGATCGGGCCCATCGACATTGGCCGCCTGCTCGAGCCCGGATACGTCGAGATTGATCATGCCCTGCCCTATTCGCGCAGCTTTGACAACAGCAAAAATAACAAGGTACTCGTGCATGCCGCGGAGAATCGCAATAAAGGAAACCAGACGCCCTACGAGTATTTGCGCGGCGCTGAAGACAGCCAACGCTGGCGGACGTTCGTCGCTTTCGTCGAGTCGAACAAGGCCTACCGCCTTGCCAAGCGCAGCCGCTTGTTGCGCAAGAATTTCGGTGATGATGAAGCGAAGGAATTCCGCGAACGTAACCTTAACGACACCCGCTATATCTGCAGATTTTTCAAGAATTACGTCGAGCGTTATCTGCAATTGGCGGAAGACAGCGAAGCCAAACGCTGCGTGGTACTCAGCGGACAAATGACTTCCTTCCTGCGCGCCCGTTGGGGACTAGTCAAAGTGCGCGAAGACAGCGATCGCCACCACGCCCTCGACGCCGCCGTGGTGGCTGCATGCAGCCATGGTATGGTCAAGCGCTTGTCCGATTACGCACGGAGCAAGGAACTGGATCAGGTGCGCGAAGGCTTTGTGGATGCGGAAACCGGCGAAATCGTTAGTTCCGCGATGTTCCAGCAATTGCGTCAACACTTCCCCGACCCCTGGCCAAATTTTCGCCATGAGTTGGAAGCGCGATTGAAGATCGATGATCCGACGATTTTGCGTACCACGATGGAGCAGTTAGGCAGCTACCCGCCGGACGCATTAGACGCACTGCGGCCTCTGTTTGTGTCGCGCGCACCACAGCGACGTAACAGCGGCGCAGCGCACAAAGACACCATCTACGGTCAGCCCGAACGGTTGAAGGCGCAAAGCGGGGTAGCGCAAAAAGTACCTCTCGCGAGCCTGACCTTGAAGGACCTTGATAATCTGATCGACCCGCACCGCAACGAAAAACTCTACGCCGCGATCCGCGCCCGCCTGGAGGCACATGGAGGTAAGGGCGACAAGGCTTTTCTGGCCGGCAATCCGTTTCGCAAGCCTGATCGGGATGGCAATCCCACCGGGCCCGTCGTGCGTTCCGTCGCCCTGGTAATTGACAAGCTTTCTGGCATTCCGGTGCGCGGTGGCATCGCGAAGAACGACAGTATGTTGCGCGTGGATGTATTCACCAAAGGCGGTCGATTCCACTTGGTGCCCGTGTACGTCCATCATAAAGTAAAGGGTCTGCCGAACCGGGCGATTGTCGCGTTCAAGGATGAAGACGAATGGACCTTGATCGACGACGGCTTTGAATGGTGCTTCTCACTGCACCCGAATGATCTGACGCGTGTAACGCTTGCGAAGGAAACTCATCTTGGCTATTTTGCGGGGTGTGATCGCTCGACCGGGGCAATCAGCCTTTGGGCGCACGACCGCAGTCAAAGTATTGGAAAAGATGGCCTGATCCGTGGGATCGGCATCAAAACCGCGCGAGCTGTCGACAAGTTCCACGTTGATGTATTAGGCAATATTTACCCCGCGCACCCGGAGAAACGCCGTGGTCTGGCGTAGCGTAATGATCTCGCGCCCGGCCAAGCTGCGACGCGAACACTACTCGCTGGCCATCGAGCAGGAAGAAACGGCGTTCGTACCGTTCGAAGACATCGCGGTAATTATGCTGAATCACCGCGAAATCACCCTCACCCATCCGGTACTCTCCGCCTGCGGCGAATACGGCATCAGCCTGTTTGCCACCAGCGACACACACCATCCGAACGGCGTGTTTCTGCCTTTCCTCACTCACTCACGCGCGACGCGGTGGCTACGCCTGCAGTTGGACGTTCCGCGTCCACTTGCCAAAAAGGCGTGGGCGGCCATCGTGAGACGGAAGATCGCCAATCAAGCGGCATGCATGAAGCTTGCCGGCGTCGACGGCGAAGACCGACTTGAATCGTACGTGCGCCGCGTACGCTCGGGCGACAGCGGCAGACTGGAGGGCCAGGCGGCGGCGTTCTACTTTGCTAATCTTTTCGGCAAGGAGTTTCGGCGCGGCGACGACCGTTGGGCGAATGCCGCGCTGGATTACGGTTACGCAGTCCTGCGCGGCACCATCGCGCGCGGGCTTGTTGCGCACGGTCTGCTGCCTTCGATTGGACTGTTCCACGCCAGCGAACAAAATGCCTTCAATCTCGCTGATGATTTGATCGAACCTTTCCGCCCACTGATCGACCTATACGTCAAGAAACATCGATTCGCCGACGATACCGAACTGCAGCCGACGGATAAAGCCGCACTGGTCGGCTTGCTCAATGTAGATATGGCTATGCCACGCGGCGTTATGTCCGCTCTGGATGCGATTGAACACGCCGTGGAAAGCCTCGCGCGAATCTACGAGGGCGGCAGCGAAAGCTTGCTCGAACTGCCTACTCTCATCGGCCTGCGCCAGCACCACCGCGAGTCGTAATGCATGAGCATAGGGACGCAACGACACATGCGCCTGCTCGTATTTTTCGATCTGCCGGTAGTTACTCGCGCCGAACGCCGCGCGTATACGGTGTTCCGTCGCTTTCTCATCAACGACGGCTACGACATGATCCAATTTTCCGTTTACGGCCGCATCCTCAACGGCAGCGATGCCGAGCAAAAGCACATGAAGCGCCTGATCGATAACCTGCCGTCGGATGGATCGGTGCGATGCCTGACCGTGACCGAAAAGCAGTACGCGAGCACAAAGCTCCTGGTCGGACTACCGCTTTTTCAGGAAAAAGCTATCAAGGCCAATCAAATGCTGCTGTTTTAACACCTATTTTATCAAGCGAAAAACCCCGCCAGCCAAGGCTGGGCGGGGCTTTCCACGAGGTCTATTGTAGCAATCCGGGGTGAGAGAGGGAGCTACAACGAGGGCGAGCGCATGCAGGCCGAACTGGACATTGTAGCAATCCGGGGTGAGAGAGGGAGCTACAACCTGGTGCGCGGCCCTGACTGCGGACTTGAGATTGTAGCAATCCGGGGTGAGAGAGGGAGCTACAACCACGCAGGCGTTGAGCACCAGGGTCTGGCGATTGTAGCAATCCGGGGTGAGAGAGGGAGCTACAACGTCCGCTGTCGTGTGCGCGCACCCCGGCCAATTGTAGCAATCCGGGGTGAGAGAGGGAGCTACAACCGCTACGGCATCGACCTGCGGTCACGGTCAATTGTAGCAATCCGGGGTGAGAGAGGGAGCTACAACGGACAACGTTGACACAAGTCACAGACGTTGATTGTAGCAATCCGGGGTGAGAGAGGGAGCTACAACGCGACGAAGGCACAATGGCCGCGCTGCTTGATTGTAGCAATCCGGGGTGAGAGAGGGAGCTACAACGCATGCTGCGCCCGACCAGCAGTCCGGGCTATTGTAGCAATCCGGGGTGAGAGAGGGAGCTACAACGTTCGGCATCACGGCGTAAGAAGAGCGGGGATTGTAGCAATCCGGGGTGAGAGAGGGAGCTACAACAGCCATCGTTCGTGACTGCGCGAAGGTATGATTGTAGCAATCCGGGGTGAGAGAGGGAGCTACAACGCATGATGAGATTTGACGCCGCGGACTTCCATTGTAGCAATCCGGGGTGAGAGAGGGAGCTACAACACCGCCTTTCGCATGCTCTTTGGCGGCATCATTGTAGCAATCCGGGGTGAGAGAGGGAGCTACAACCCGAACGCGAGCTTGAACGCCCGCTCCACCATTGTAGCAATCCGGGGTGAGAGAGGGAGCTACAACAGCAAATACTGTGTAGTCTGACATGGCGTTATTGTAGCAATCCGGGGTGAGAGAGGGAGCTACAACCGAAGTTGCGGGCGGCACCGACTTTGCAGCATTGTAGCAATCCGGGGTGAGAGAGGGAGCTACAACGTTATTCTTGAGGTAGAGCAAGAGGCCGATATTGTAGCAATCCGGGGTGAGAGAGGGAGCTACAACGCAGTTCGGAGCGCGACAGGTAGGGTGACAATTGTAGCAATCCGGGGTGAGAGAGGGAGCTACAACTGCGGAGACCGCCGCTGTTGCGAAAGCTGCATTGTAGCAATCCGGGGTGAGAGAGGGAGCTACAACCCCCTTTATGATTACAATAGCCGGTTTAAAATTGTAGCAATCCGGGGTGAGAGAGGGAGCTACAACCAGCGTAGACCGTTTGGCCCAGCGCGCATAATTGTAGCAATCCGGGGTGAGAGAGGGAGCTACAACGATTTCAAAGCGGGGCAAAAAACGCGCCCCCCTTCGAAATCGGCGCGCCCGCGCGCGTGCCTATAGCGCGAGGCCAACCCGGCACTCAGGTAATGTCATTTTGAGTTTGCGGATGACAAAGTGGGACGCCGAATCTCGGTTATAAAGCCGCGTATCTGGCACTCGTTGGCAATATACCGTCGATCTTGACGGTCGTCAGCGAACGGTCTAAGATTTGTCCGTTCGGACCAGCCCCCTACTTCTATGCTTCCTACGCTAGCGGAAATTGAACAACAGGCGCGCGAGCTGCCCGCCCAGGAGCGCGCTCGTCTGGCACTTGCGCTTATACAGTCGCTAGAGCCAACGGACGAGAGCGACGTTGAAGAAGCCTGGCGCGTCGAAGTCGAAGCACGCTGGACCTCGATTGAGCGCGGCACGGCGGAGACCATTGACGCCCCTGAAGTCTTTGCCGAAATACGCCGCGCGTTGCGGTGAATCGGCTGCGGTTCCACTCCGGAGCACGCGCGGAATTCCGCGAGTCGGCCTTGTTCTATGAAGGTGAGCTTCGCGGTTTGGGCGCCGAATTTGTCGCTGAAGTCGAGCGCACGATCGAATTTGTCGTCACCCATCCCAATGCCGGCTCTCCGTTGTGGGGCGACTTCCGCCGTACACTCGTGCGTCGCTTCCCTTTTGCGGTGATCTATCGCGTCAGGGATGAAACCGTCTACGTCGTCGCCATCGCACACCAACGTCGCCGTCCAAACTACTGGCGCTCCCGCGGATAGGCCACGCGAAGCGTGCCGGGTGAAGACGCATCTTATTTGCCGATCAGATGGAGACGCCCGTCCCTATTGAGGTTTCAGGCATTTCGTTCGACGCTTGCTTGACTACGGCACACGGTTTCCCGATCCGCCACTTGCTTCGAACACGTGTCGCGCCAGATCGCGCATCACCTGCACACCCAGGTCGGGCGCGAAACAATCGAATACTTTCGGCTCAGGCATCGCGCGCAGCCAGGTGAGCTGGCGCTTGGCAAGCTGTCGTGTGGCGTAGATGCCGCGGTCGCGCAGCCCGGCGCGGTCGTAGGCGCCTTCGAGGTGTTCCCACGCCTGCCGGTAGCCGACACAGCGCATTGCCGGCAGGCCCGGATCCAGCGCATATTTCCCGCGCAGCGCGACGAGTTCCTCGACCAGGCCTGCGGCGAGCATGGCGTCGAAGCGCCGTTCGATGCGCTGGTGCAAGGCCGCACGCTCAACCGGAACCAGCGCCAGCGGCACGAACCGGTACTCTGCCTCCGCAGGCACGCGCGCGCCCTGCAGCGCCGACAGCGGCTTTGCGGTGATGCGAAACACCTCGAGCGCGCGCTGGATGCGCTGCGCGTCGCCGGGCTTCAGCCGGGCTGCCGTCGGCGGATCGACGCGCGCCAGTTCGGCGTGCAGTGCAGGCCAGCCTTTTTCTCTCGCCTCGGCTTCGATCGCGGCGCGCACCACGGCGTCGGCCTGCGGCAGATTGGACAGGCCCTCGCGCAGCGCCTTGAAGTAGAGCATGGTGCCGCCGACGAAAAGCGGCACCCGGCCGCGGCCGGCAATCTCCCGCATCAGGCGCGCCGCATCGCTGCGGAACTGCGCGGCGGAATAGCTCTGGTCCGGATCGATGATGTCGATCAGATGATGCGGCACCGCCGCGCGCTCGGCGGCCGTGGGCTTGGCCGTGCCCACGTTCATGTCGCGATACACCTGGGCCGAATCGACGCTGACGATCTCGACCGCAAAACGCCGTGCGATCTCGAGCGCCAGCGCGGTCTTGCCGCTGGCCGTTGGCCCCATCAGCAAAATCGCGGGCGGCAATCCTGCGGCCGCTGCGCGGCTCATGCGCGTGGACAACGAATCGATGCGGGCGCCGGGGTCAACCCGTCGCACCGCGCGAGCGCCGCGCTTCGTAGGCCTGCAGGTGGCAGTAGGCGGTGGCGAGCAGGCGCGCATCGGCGCCGGCGGCGCGCGCATGCCGCAACATGTCGCCGACGACGTGATCGGCCTCGACGCGCCCGCCGGCTTCGAGATCGCGCAGCATCGATGCGGTGAAGGCCGAACCGCGCGCGAACAGCATGCCTTCCGTGCGCGCCAGGGACTCCGCGCGCGGCGCATGGCCGGCTGCCGCGGCCGCGGCGATGCAGCTATCGAGCGCTTCGCGCATCAGCGCCTCCCCGTCTGCGGCGGCGAGGATCTCGCCCACGCCGGCGCGCATCAGGCAGGTCATCGCAGCCAGGCTCGCCAGCAGCACGAACTTCTCCCACATGTCCTGCTCGATGTTGTCGCTGACTTTGCAGTCGAGCGAGACGCTGGCATAGGCCCGCGCCAGTTCCTGCAGCAGGCCTGCGGCATGCGCGTGGTTGCCGGCGCGCGCGCCGCAGGCGATACCCTGAAATTTACCGAGATGGCGAATGATGCCCTCCGCGTCCAGAGTCGAGGCGATATAGCAGGTTCCGCCGAGCACGCGCGCGGCACCGTAAACCTGCTCCAGCCGGCCCAGTTGCGCCATGCCGTTCAGCAGGGGCAGGATCAGGGTGTCCGGGCCGATCGCGCCGGCGATCGCGGCGATCGACGCGTCCAGGTCGTAGGCCTTGCATGACAGGATCACCAGATCGTAGTCGGGCCGCGCCGCCTCCTGCAGCACCGTGCGCACCTGCAGCTTTGCATCGCCCAGCGGGCTCTTGATCACCAGGCCGGCTTCGGCCAGCTTTTGCGCGCGCTTTGGCCGCACCAGAAACGTCACGTCGGCTCCGGCCTGCACCAGGCGGCCGCCGAAATAGCCGCCGACCGAGCCGGCACCGAGTATCAATACTTTCATTGCTGCGCTCCTGTCGTTCGTGGTTCGTTGTTCGCTGCCGGGTCCGATCTAGCGCCCGCGCAGGAACAGCCTGTCGAGATCGGCCAGACTCATCTGATACCAGGTCGGCCGGCCGTGGTTGCACTGGCCGGAGCGCTCGGTGATTTCCATTTCGCGCAGCAGCGCGTTCATTTCGGTGACGCTGAGCGGCCGGTGCGCGCGCACCGCGCCATGGCAGGCCATGGTCGACAGCAGCTCGTGCTGGTGCTCGGTGAGCACGCGGCTGCCGCCGAACTCGCGCACCTCCGCGAGCAACGCGCGCGCCAGATCGGCGACGTCCGCGGACGCGAGCATGGACGGCACCGCGCGCACCGCCAGCGCCGTCGGGGACAAGGGCGCGATATCGAAACCGAGCTGCTGCAGCACGGCGGCATGCTCTTCCACGGTCGCCACTTCCAGCCGCTCGGCGTTGAAGGTTACCGGGATCAGCAATTTCTGCATGCTCATGCCCTGCGCGTCCAGCGCGCCCTTGAGCTTCTCGTACAGAATGCGCTCGTGCGCCGCGTGCATGTCCACCAGCACCAGGCCCTGCCGGTTCTGCGCCAGGATGTAGATGCCGTGCAATTGCGCGACGGCGTAGCCCAGAGGCGCATCGGTCTCGGCCGGCGCAGGCGCTGCGGCGCGGATGCTGTCGAATGCCGCGCGCGCGCCAGCGCCGGCGGGCGCGAGCGCCGGTCCCGGCGGCGGGGAGAACATGGCCTGATACGCAGCCGCCGGCTGCGCCACGCCCAGGCTGGACTGATACGGCGCGCGCTGGAACTGCGTGCCACCAGCGGTGGGCACGGCTGAAACCGCGGGCGCACTCGTCTGCGCCGCGCTGCCCGAGAGCGCTTTGCTCACGGCATGGAACACGAACTGATGGATAGCGCGCGCATCGCGAAACCGCACCTCGGTCTTGGCCGGATGCACATTCACGTCCACGCCCAAGGGATCCAGCTCCAGGAACAACACATAGGCTGGATGGCGATCGCCATGCAGCATGTCCTGGTAGGCCTGGCGCAGCGCATGGGCGAGCAGCTTGTCGCGCACGAAGCGGCCGTTGACGAACGCGAACTGGGCGTCGCGCGAACCGCGCGAGAACGCCGGGGAACCGGCAAAGCCGGAAAGGCGCAGGCCTGAGGAGTGCTCATCGAGCGAGCGCGCCGCAGCGGCGAACTCCTCCCCCGCCACCGCGGCGATGCGCCGCGCCGCGTCGCCCGCCTGCAGGTGCGAAATCACCCGGCCGTTGTGCCTCAGGCTGAATGCGACATCGGGCCGCGAGAGCGCGATGCGCTTGTAGACGTCCTCGCAGTGGCCGAACTCGGTCGCCTCGGTGCGCAGGAACTTGCGCCGCGCCGGCGTATTGAAATACAGGTCGCTGACTTCGACGCTGGTGCCGGCCGGATGCGCTGCAGGCTGGGTCACGCCTTGCGCGCCGCCCTCGGCGCCCAGGCTCCAGGCGTGCGGCACGCCTGCGCTGCGCGTGGTGAGCGCGACGCGCGCGACCGAAGCGATCGAGGCCAGCGCCTCGCCGCGAAAGCCGAGCGAGCGCACCTGCTCGAGGTCGTCCAGGCTCGCGATCTTGCTGGTGGCGTGGCGCGCGAATGCGAGAGGCAGATCGGACGCCTCCATGCCGCCGCCGTTGTCCGTCACCTTGAGCTGCTTGATGCCGCCCTGCATCAGGCTGACACCGATTTCCGTGGCGCCTGCATCGAGACTGTTCTCCAGCAACTCCTTCAGCACCGAAGCCGGGCGCTCGACCACCTCGCCGGCGGCGATCTGGCTGATCAGGGTGTCGGGAAGCAGGCGTATCGAGGGCATGGCGGCGCTTTTTTTGGGCGCCCAAGTATACCGGGAAGATGACCATCTTGCGGTAAGATGGCGCCTCTTCGCGAAAGACTTCCATGGAACTGCTGCTATATTTCTGGGACCTCCTGGTCCACCTCGACAAACACCTCGCCAGCCTGCTCGCGCAGCACGGCGCCTGGGTGTATGGGATCCTTTTCCTGATCGTGTTCTGCGAGACCGGCCTGGTGGTGACGCCCTTCCTGCCCGGTGATTCGCTGCTGTTCATCGCCGGCGCCCTGACGGCGACAGGCAGCGGCGCCGGCCAGCTTGATCTCGTCATGCTGATCGTCCTGCTGACCACCGCCGCAATCCTCGGCAACACCACCAATTACCGGATCGGCCGCTATTTCGGGCCCAAGGTATTCGGCTGGCAGGACTCGCGCTTTTTCAACCGCCGCGCGTTTGACAAGGCCCACGCTTTCTACGAACTGCACGGCGGAAAGACCATCGTCATCACCCGCTTCCTGCCGATACTGCGTACCTTCGCGCCTTTCGTCGCCGGCGTGGCGCAGATGACGCACGCGCGCTTTCAGTTGTATAACGTTTCCGGCGGAGTGCTCTGGGTCGTTTCCCTGACGCTCGCGGGCTACCTGTTCGGCAATATCCCGTGGGTGAAAGACAATCTCACGCTGATCATCCTCGCGTTTATCATCATTCCGGGCCTGCCGGCGCTGGTCGTCGCGATACGCACCTGGAATGAGCATCGCCGCGCCCGCCCGGCCAACTGACATCTAAGGCGCTAATCCGTTGTCTGGTTCGCGGCCAGCGTGGATTTCGACAGCGGCGGGTTCTTGGTGAAGTAGCGTTTGATGCCCTTGAATATGGCCTGCGCCATTTTCTCCTGGTAAGCCTCGTCGTTCAGCCGGCGTTCCTCTTCCGGATTGCTGATGAACGCAGTTTCAACCAGGATCGAGGGTATGTCGGGGGCTTTCAGCACGGCGAAACCGGCCTGCTCGACGTCGTGCTTGTGCAGCGCATTGACCCCGCCGAGCTCGGACAGCACGGCCCTTGCCAGCTTCAGGCTGTCGTTGATCTGCGCCGTCAGGGAGAGATCGGCCAGCGTCATCGCCAGATAGCGGTCCTTCACGTCGAGGTTGACCCCGCCGATCAGGTCGGCGTCGTTTTCGCGCTTGGCCAGCCATTTCGCCGCGGTGCTGGTGGCGCCGCGCTCGGACAGTGCGAATACCGAGGAGCCGCGCGCATGCGGCTTGACGAAAGCGTCGGCATGCACCGAGACGAACAGGTCGGCGCGCACCCTGCGCGCTTTTTGCACCCGCACCTGCAGCGGAATGAAGAAGTCGCCGTCGCGGGTGAGCACCGCGCGCATATTGGGTTCGGCGTCGATGATGGCCTTGAGCTTTTTCGCGATGGTCAGCGTCACGTTCTTCTCGCGGCTGCCGCCCCGCCCCCTGGCGCCCGGGTCCTCGCCGCCGTGCCCGGCGTCGACCACGACGGTCACCAGGCGCGCCACCACCGGTTTGGTATCGACGCTGGTTTCGCGCCTGGTCGAAGGCCCGGGCCGGGTCTCGGCGCCGGCGGTTTCGCGCGCCGCTGGTGGCGCGGGTTCCGTTGTCGGCGCTTCAGGTTCAAACTTGGTTTCCGATTTTTGCAGCAGCGCCAGGAGCGGATCGACCGGCGCCAACGGGTAGACGTCGAGCACCAGCCGGTAGCCGTAATCGCCCACGGGTTTGAGCATGAAAATCTGCGGCTTGACCTCGGTCTTGAGGTCGAGCACCAGACGCACCACCCCCGGCTTGTAGCGGCCGGCCCGCATCTGTCCGACGTAGGGGTCGCTGGCCAGTATCTTGTCGGCGATCTCCCGCTGTACGCTGTCGAAGTCCACGCCTTCCAGGTCGAGCACCAGGCGGTCCGGGTTCTTCACCAGCAGCAATTCATGGCGGATCGGCTGGCCAGCCTCGATGGTGATGCGGGTGTAATCCTGCGCCGGCCAGACGCGCACCGCGCTGACGCGCTCGGCCGCACCGGCGCTGCCCGCAACCGCCGCAAGCGCAAGCAGAACGAGTTGGCTCAGGAATTGTAAAAGCTTGGACTCACCACGGAAGGCGGGACGGTTCAGGGCGGCAGTTGCATCAGGCGGTTTAAACATGCTTTGCCACTTTGGGTTCCGGCTCGTAGGCTCAGGTCACGCCCGTCGCCTGCGAACTCGAGCGCAATGTCGAGGTCGGCGGGAGGCAATAATCCGGCGGCCTTTTCCGGCCATTCGACCAGGCATACCGCGGCGTCGTTGAAGTATTCGCTGAAGCCCGCATCGCGCCATTCCTTTGGGTCTCGGAAGCGATAAAAATCAAAGTGGTACAAGTTTAACCTAGAAACCGGATAAAGTTCAACCAGTGTGTAGGTAGGGCTTTTTACCCGGCCGGCGTAGCCCAGGCCGCGCAGCAGGCCCCGCGCCAGCGTGGTCTTGCCGCTGCCCAGATCGCCATGCAGGTACAGCGACAGGCCGGGCACCAGCACCTGGGCCAGGCGCGCGCCCAGCGCGCGCGTCGCCGCATCGTCGGCCAAATGCATTTCGAGCGTGCTGTGGTTATGATGCGCCATGTCCGGGGATGCAACCAATTACGACTACGCCCTGCTCGCCCGCTCCATCAAGACCTGGGGGCGCGAACTCGGCTTCCAGGCGGTGGGCATCGCCGATACCGATCTTGCCGCCGCGGAAAGCGGGCTCGCCGGCTGGCTCGCCGCCGGTTTCCACGGCGACATGGATTATATGGCAAGGCACGGCTTGAAACGCGCGCGACCGGCGGAACTCCGGCCGGGCACGCTGCGGGTAATCAGCGCGCGCATGGACTACCAGCCCGAGGCCGCGGCCGGCTGGTCGGTGATCGGCGCCCCCGGCAAGGCCTATATTGCGCGCTACGCCACCGGCCGCGATTATCACAAGGTGTTGCGCCATCGGCTGCGCGAGCTGGCCCGGCGCGTCGAGCGCGAAGTCGGCCGCTTCGGCCATCGCGTCTACACCGACTCCGCGCCGGTGATGGAGGTCGAACTGGCTGCCAAAGGCGGTCTGGGCTGGCGCGGCAAGCACACGCTGCTGCTCGCGCGCGACGCCGGCTCGTATTTCTTCCTCGGCGAAATTTTTACCGACCTGCCGCTGCCCGCCGACGCTCCGGTGTCAGCGCATTGCGGCAGCTGCGCGAAGTGCATCGATATCTGCCCTACCGGAGCGATCGTCGCCCCCTATCGGCTGGACGCGCGGCGCTGCATTTCCTATCTGACCATCGAATTGAAAACCGCGATTCCGCCAGAGCTGCGCCCGTTGATCGGCAATCGCATTTACGGCTGCGACGACTGCCAGCTCGCCTGCCCCTGGAACCGCTACGCCAGAATCAGCGGCGAACCGGATTTCCGCGTGCGCCACGGGCTGGACCAGGCCGAACTCGTGAACCTGTTCGGGTGGAACGAAAGCCAGTTTCAGGCGCGCATGGCCGGCAGCGCCATCCACCGCATCGGCTTCGAACGCTGGTCGCGCAATCTCGCCGTGGGTCTGGGCAATGCGCCCGCGAGCGCGGCCGTGACCGCCGCCCTGCGCGCGCGCGCCAACGATCCATCGCCGCTGGTGCGCGAGCATGTGGCCTGGGCGATGCAGCGGCATGGTATTTAGAGCCTATTACAAAACGAGGGGATATCTCCCCTCGTGCTCCCCTAAATCGGAGGCCATTTCGGTAATTCTGAACTGGCCTCTTAGCCGATTGTGTTGCAATTCTTCCGCGGACGGCGGCCCGTCCGCGCGGATCGTCGATTGCGCGCGGATGAAAAGCATATCCGCGCGCAATCGACGATCTTGGATAGAAGCAAACCCAAGCGGTTGTTGCTTTTATCCATAACCTTGTTTATTGGTACGGATGCGCTTTTCATCCGTACCAATAAACAAGGTTGGCGCGCGGAGCGCGCAATGGCCGCTCTTGGCACAGGTCGGAATTCAAGACGCCGCACATAATTCGATGGTATTAGAATCCCCGACATGCGACTGCACCAGCTCAAGCTCGATTTCATCCCGGAACAAGACCGGCTGCTGCTGCGCGTCAGCACCGACAACCAGCTCGAGGTGCGCCTGTGGCTGACGCGGCGCGCGCTGCGGCTGCTGTGGCCGCTGTTGCTGCAGATGGTGCGCGCCTCGCCCGAGGTCGCGCTGCAAAGCAACCCGCAGGCGCGCGACGCCCTGGTCGGCATGCAGCATGAACGCGCCCTGCGCCAAGCCAATTTCGCCGACGCGTTCGAGGAAGCACCACGCGAGATGCCGCTGGGCGCCGAGCCGCTGCTGGTGGCGCAGATCCGGACCAGCAAAGACCAGAAGAGCGGCAACCCGGTATTGGCGCTGCTGCCGCAGCAGGGCCAGGGCATACACCTGACGCTGGATAACACCCTGCTGCACTCCTTGTGCAGGCTGCTGCAGAACGCGGTGGCCAAATCGGATTGGGATATCGTCCTGGAGCTGCCGACCCTGCGGGATCCGGCGGATGCCGACGCCGCGGCCGCGCCTAAGACCGTGCAATAGACTATTCGAGCAGCTCCAACTCGGCCTGCAGCGTCAGCCATTCCTCTTCCGCCTTGGTCAGCTCGGCGGCGAGCTTGCCCTCGCGCACCAGTTCGGCCTTGAATTTGTTCGCCTCGGCATAGCTTTCCGGGTCGGCCAGCCATTTTCCCAGCAGCGCGCGTTCGCGCTCCAGTTCGGCCATGCGCCGCTCGAGCTTGGCCAGGCGCTGCGCCAGCGGCCGCTTCTGCGCGTAGCGCCGGTTGCGCGCCTCGGCTTCGTCGCGCTTTTGCTGTTTGCGCGTCGCGCCGGCCGGTTCGGCGGCGGCGTCGCAGGCTTCGCGCTGGCGCAACCAGTCGCGGTAGTCGTCCAGATCGCCGTCGAAGGGCTGCACCACGCCGCCCGCCACCAGCCACAGGCTGTCCGCGGTGGTGCGCAGCAGATGCCGGTCGTGCGACACCAGCACGATCGCGCCCTCGTACTCCTGCAATGCGAGCGTGAGCGCGTGGCGCATTTCCAGATCGAGGTGATTGGTCGGCTCATCGAGCAGCAGCAGGTTGGGGCGCTGCCACACCAATAGCGCGAGCGCCAGCCGCGCTTTCTCGCCGCCGGAGAACGGCGCGATGGGTTCGAGCGCCATGTCGCCGCGAAAATCGAAGCCGCCGAGGAAATCGCGCAATTCCTGCTCGCGCGTGCGCGGATCCAGCCGCATGAGGTGGCGCAGCGGCGATTCGTCCGGCCGCAACACCTCGATCTGGTGCTGGGCGAAGTAGCCGATGGCGAGGCCCTTGCCTTCCAGACGCGCGCCCGCGAGCGGCGCGAGTTCGCCCGCCAGGAGTTTGATCAGGGTCGACTTGCCCGCGCCGTTGCGCCCCAAAAGGCCGATGCGCCCGCCGGCCGGGATGCTGAGCTTGATGCCGGAAAGCACGGTGCGCCCGTCGTAGCCGACCGCGGACTCATCCAGCGTGAGCAGCGGATCGGGGCCGGCCAGGGGCTCGCGCATGCGAAAATCGAACGGCGTATCCACGTGCGCCGGCGAGATGACTTCCATGCGCGCCAGCGCCTTCAGCCGGCTTTGCGCCTGGCGCGCCTTGGTCGCCTTGGCGCGAAAGCGCTCGACGTAGGAGTGCAGATGCGCGATCTCGCGCTGCTGCTTCTGGTAGGCCGCCTGCTGCTGCGCGAGCTGCATCGCGCGCTGTTCCTCGAACGCCGAATAGTTTCCCGTGTACAGCTTCACCTGGCATTGCTCTATGGCGAGGATGTGCCCGACGGTGCCGTCGAGAAAATCGCGGTCGTGCGATATCGCGAGCAGCGTGCCTGGGTAGTCGCGCAGCCATTGCTCGAGCCAGATCACCGCGTCCAGATCGAGGTGGTTGGTGGGTTCGTCGAGCAGCAGCAGGTCGGAGCGGCACATGAGCGCGCGCGCCAGCTTGAGGCGCATGCGCCAGCCGCCGGAGAAAGCGTCCACCGCCTGCTCCTGCTCGGTCGCGGAGAACCCCAGTCCGTGCATCAGGCTGGCGGCGCGGTTGCGCGCGGTGTAGCCGCCGGCGTGCTCGAAGGTTTCGTACAGCGCGGCCAGGCGCTCGCCCTCGTCCTGCTCGTGCGCCTGCGCCAGTTCCTGTTCGAGCGCGCGCAACGGCGCATCGCCGTCGATCACGAATTCGATCGCCGCCTGCGCGCTCGACGGAATGTCCTGCGCCACATGCGCGACGGTGAGTCGCCCGGGCAGCTCCAGGTCACCCGCTTCCTGGTGCAGCTCTCCGAGCAGCAGCGCGAACAGGCTCGACTTGCCGCAGCCGTTCGGCCCCACCACGCCGATCTTCTGACCGGCGTGCAATGTGAGGTCGACGCCTTCGAGCAACAGTTTGCTGCCGCGCGCGAGCGTGAGTTGACGCAGAGTGATCATATCGGGCCTGGATGTGTTCCGCAGCGGACGCGGCGGTTGTTCAGCAATTTGTTTGCATAGCGCCTGGCCGGGATTTCCCGGTGCGCAGGCAGGGGCGCTACGCGCAGCGCGCAGCGGCTACTGAATTTCTTCAGCGGGATCCAGCTTGCGCGCCTCGTCCTCCAGCATCACCGGAATACCGTCGTGTATCCCGAACGCCAGCCGGTCGGCCTTGCAAATGAGTTCCTGTTCAGCCTTGCGGTAGAGCAGCGGCCCCTTGCAGATCGGACACACCAGAATATCAAGCAGTCTTGAGTCCATTGAGAGTCCTCACTATACGAGGGGATCAGGGAGGGAACGGAAGGGCCCCTCCCCTTCCTTGGCCCTCGTGCTCCCCTAAATCGGATGTCTAACAGCATTGCTGTTAGACGCACTTAGTTTCGCCAGGATGAAATCGAAAAACGCCGGGGCCAGTTCCGCCTCGACCTGCAGCGCGTACCAGTTCTCCCGCGCAAACGCTTCGCATTTTACCGCATCCTTCTCGGTCATAAGCAGCGCATCGCAATCGCCGAAAGCGAGATCGCCGGCGGCGTACGCGTGGTGGTCGGGAAACGCGTGATTCACGGTCACCAGGCCCAGGCGCGCCAAGTGATCGAAAAAGCGCTGCGGATTGCCGATGCCGGCCACAGCGTGCAGCTTCTTCTGCGCGAACGACGCAGCCGGCACGCTATCGCGCGGGGCGGCCAGGCGGCGGAAGGCAGCGCCGCGCAGATCCATGCGAAAGGACGGATCGTGCGCTCCGACCGCAGCCGAGTTGATCACCCAGGCGTCGACCCGACGCGACAGCGGTTCGCGCAACGGCCCCGCCGGCAACAGCAGGCCGTTGCCGGCGCCGCGCTCGTCTTCGACTGCGATTTCGATGTCGCGCGCGAGGCGGTAGTGTTGCAGCCCGTCGTCGAGGATCAGCACGTCGCATTCGGGGTGCGCGGCGAGCAGGCCCAAGGCGGCGGCGGCGCGATCGCGCCCTATCCATACCGGACAGCCGCTCTCGCGCGCCAGCAGCAGCGGTTCGTCGCCCACCAGCTCCACCGGGCTGGCGGGAGCGACCGCCATGGGTGTCGCGGCGCTGCCGCGGTAACCGCGGCTGACGATGCCGGGCTGGCGGCCGCGCTTTGCCAGCATCGCCGCCAGCGACAAGACCAGCGGCGTCTTGCCGGTGCCACCGGCGACCAGATTGCCGACGACGATCACCGCCACCGGCAGTCTCACCGTGGCCAGCGCGCCGCTGCGATAAGCGAGCCGGCGCAGCGCCGTGAGCAGCCGATACAGCAGGCTCGCCGGCCACAGCGCGAGCGACAGCGCGCTAAGGCGATACCAGTGCTTTTCCGGAAAGCTTGCTCTCACTTCCTGTACTCCCCGGCACGGACCGCCGCAAAAATGACTCTTGCTACGGGTTCTTATTTCGTCTGGGTCTGCGTGGCGAAGGAAAGATGGCCGTAGCCGGCGAGCCGCGAGGCTTCCATGACGTTGATCACCGATTGATGGGTGGCGTTGGAATCGGCGCTGATCACGACCACCGGATCCTTGAGCTCGCCCGCGGCGCGGCGCATCTCCTCCGACAGAGCGCCCACGTCGTGGAACATCACCGGCCGGCGATTGATGGTGTACTGTCCGCCGGCATTGACCGTGATGTTGATTTCGTTGGGCCGCTCCAGCTGCTTCTGCGCATCAGCGGTCGGCAGATTGATCTGCAATTCGGCGAACTTGGAATAGGTGGTGGTGATCATCAGGAAAATCAGGATCACCAGCAGCACGTCGATCAGCGGGATCAGGTTGATCTCCAGGGCTTCCCTGGCCTGGAAACGCTGGAAATTCATGTTTGGTCGGAGGCCCGCTGCGCCTTGGCGGCATCGAAGTCCAGACGCTCGCCGTGTACCAGGTCGACCAGCTTGCTCGCCTGCTGCTCCATGTCCACCAGAAAGCTCTCGACCTTGGCGCGAAAATGGCGGTAAAAAATCATTGCCGGTATCGCAACCACCAGACCGAGCGCAGTGTTATACAGCGCCACCGAAATGCCATGCGCCAGGACCTGGGGGTTGGTGCCAGAGGGCGATTGCGAGCCGAAGATTTCTATCATCCCGACTACCGTCCCGAACAGTCCCATCAGGGGGGCGATGGTGGCAAGCGTGCCCAGGGTGGTGAGGAAGCGCTCCAGATCGTGGGACACCGCGTGGCCCGCCTCTTCGATGGCTTCTTTCATCACATAGCGCGAGCTCTTGTGATTTCTCAGACCGGCCGCCAGCACCTGCCCCAGGGGAGAGTCCTTGGTGAGTTGGTCCAGCATCTGCGGATTCACACCCTGCTGGCGGTAGGCATTGACCACCTTGCCGAGCAGATCGGAGGGCACGATTTTCTCTTTGCGCAACATCATCAGCCGCTCGATGATCAGGGCCACTGCGATAATCGAGGCGAGCAACAGCGGATAGACCGGCCAGCCCGCGGCGGTGATAAGCGCAAACAATGAACTCTCCTGGAAATTTTTTACCGCCGTCACTTTAGCTTCTGCGGGACATTTCAGCAAGGCTTACACGAGCGCTTACCGCCGCCCGGCAGCACCGGCCATCCTGCGTCAGCAGCGCGACTTGACTCGATTGCGCCGGCAGGCGCGCCGCGCGCGGCGCGCACCAAAACTTTATCCACAAATTGTGTGGATAAAGTTGTGCACAGTTTGCAGGAAAGCGGCTTAAGTGGACTGCGCAAAAGACTTTTTTGCCGCTGCCCAAAAATTGAACTGGATTTTTTCCGCTTTTGATACAGCGAGTTACACCATCTCCCGGGGAGCGCAGTTTGCTCAAAAAATAGGCAGGGCGCACGCAAGCCATTGCTGTGGATAGTGTAATATCCGGACATGCCTTCAGAGCCAGATTTGACGCGGGTTTCCAGCCTTCTCCCTGCAGAGATTCTCAGCGTTTCCGCTTTGACGCGCAGCGTGCGCGACCTGCTCGAACATCGTTATCCGCTGCTTTGGGTGGCCGGGGAAATTTCCAATTTTGTCCGCGCCAAATCCGGGCATTTGTATTTCTCGCTCAAGGACGAAGCGGCGCAGGTGCGTTGCGTCATGTTCCGCAACCGCGGCCAATACCTCGACTGGGAGCCGCGCGAGGGCCTCAGGGTGGAAGTGCGCGCGCTGGTCACCCTGTACGAAGCGCGCGGCGATTTCCAGCTCAATGTGGAGGCGATGCGCCGCGCCGGTCAGGGCGCGCTGTTCGAAGCCTTCCTCAAGCTGCGCGACAAACTGGACCAGGAGGGGCTGTTCGACGCCGCGCACAAGAAGCCCCTGCCCGCCTATCCGCGGTGCATCGGCATCGTGACTTCGCTGCAGGCGGCCGCGTTGCGCGACGTGCTCACCACGCTTGCGCGGCGCAATCCATCCATTCCGCTGGTCATCTATCCGGCGCCGGTGCAGGGCGACGGCGCGGCCGAGCAGCTTGCCGCGGCCATCGCCACCGCTGCAAGACGCAACGAATGCGACGTGCTCATCCTGTGCCGCGGCGGCGGTTCGATCGAGGACTTATGGGCGTTCAACGACGAGGGGCTGGCGCGCGCGATCCACGCCTGTCCTATCCCGGTCGTGACCGGGATAGGACACGAAACGGACTTCACCATCGCCGAGTTCGTCGCCGACAGGCGCGCCGCCACCCCTACCGCCGCGGCGGAACTGGCGGCCCCGGCGCGCGCGGAACTGCTCGCCGGCCTGCGTCAGCTCAGGCAGTCCCTGCTGCGACAAATGCAGTTCGCGCTGGATGCCAGAGCGCAGCGCGTGGATACCCTGGCCGGGCGGCTGCAAAGCCCGGCCGACCGGCTCGCCGCATGTTCCGCGCGGCTGGGCGCGGCGCGCGCCCGACTGGGCGCAGCGTTTGCTCTGGGCACGCGCAATGCGGAGTGGCGTCTGTCGCACGTCGTCCGGCGGCTTGCGCTCGCGATGCCGAACCTGGGCGTGTTGCAGAACCGTGTCAGCCAGTTGGACACCGCGCTGCGGCGCGCGACACCGCAGCGGCTGGCCGCACTCGCCGAGGACCTGGCGCGACTGTCCTTGGGTCTGGCCCACCTCGATCCGGCCGCAGTGCTCGAACGCGGCTACGCCATCGTGCGCAGGCCGGACGGCAGCGTGGTGCGCGCGAGCGCGGGTCTGCGCGCCGGCGATGCGCTGGAGCTGTCGTTTGCGCACGGCGGGGCGACGGCGCGCGTCGAGAAACCCCATTAGGACCGGGGGCTTCGTTGCCAGCGGGAGAGCATTTCGCCTACAATTCCGTCTTCGACGTCTTTAAGCAGACGCGGGGATCCATCCCCTCGTGCTCCCCTAAATCGGCCCGTTGCAAAATGCCTCTTGCAACGGATTGTTAGTATCCGCGACAGACAAACCAGGAGAATCCAGAATGGAACACAAATTGCCGCCACTGCCTTTTGCGATGGACGCATTGCAGCCGCACATCTCCAAGGAAACGCTCGAATTTCACTACGGCAAGCATCATCAGGCCTACGTCACCAATCTGAACAACCTGATCAAGGGCACGGAATTTGAAAACGCGAGCCTCGAGGACATAGCCAGGAAAGCGTCAGGGGGCATATTCAATAACGCCGCCCAGGTGTGGAACCACACGTTTTATTGGAACTGCCTGGCGCCCAAGGCTGGCGGCGCGCCGACTGGCGCGCTCGGTGCCGCCATCGACAAGAAATGGGGTTCGTTCGCCGCCTTCAAGGAAGCGTTCTCCAAATCCGCCGTGGGCAATTTCGGATCGGGCTGGACCTGGCTGGTAAAGAAGGCCGACGGCACGCTCGACATCGCCAACACCAGCAATGCGGCCACGCCGCTGACCGGAGCGGACAAGCCGCTGATGACTTGTGACGTCTGGGAACACGCGTATTACATCGACTATCGCAACGCGCGCCCCAAGTACGTCGAGTCGTTCTGGAACTTGGTGAACTGGGACTTCGTGTCGAAGAACTACGCCGGCTGATGCGCTGCCGCACGCGCGCCAGCGCCTGAACGCGCGAGCCGGAACGCGATGAAAAACCCGCTGGATTCGCTGGCCCTGACGGTTGCCTGCGGGTTTGCGCTGACGCTCGCGCTGTACCTCGTCGTACGCTACGCGTCCGGACTTTGACATGGACGCCGTTGCACCGCTGGCGCGCTGGTTTCACTTCATGGCCGGCATCATGTGGGTCGGCCTGCTGTACTACTTCAACTTCGTCCAGATGGCGGCGCTGAAATCCGCCGCGGCGGACGGCGGCGCCGCCGCCATCAACCGCCACATCGCACCGCGGGCGCTTGCCTGGTTCCGCTGGGCTGCGGTCGCGACCTGGATCACCGGCGCGGCGCTGCTCGGCGGAAATTTCACCTCCGCTTTCACGCTGCAATCCGGCCATCTCGCCATCGGTATCGGCGCCTGGCTGGGCAGCATCATGCTGTTCAACGTCTGGGTTCTGCTGTGGCCGGCGCAGAAGCTGGCTCTGGGACTGGTCGAGGCGACCGAGGCGCAGCGCAACGCCGCGCGGCGGCGCGCCTTCCTCGTGTCGAGGCTGAACCTCGCGCTGTCCTTCCCGCTGCTGTTCTTCATGGGCGCCGCGGGGCACACGGCGATCTATTTCTGAAGCGGCTCAGCGCGACGCGGCGAAGAACCTTTCCAGGCCCTGGATCGACATGCCGGGCGTTAGCCCGCGTTTCTTGAACCAGCCCTGATTCATTTCCAGCGCAAAACGCGCCGGCCGCGAGGCGCAGTGCGAGGTCTCGTCCAGCGGCTGCATGTCGGCGATGTTGACGATTTGCCCGCGCTCGTCGATAAAAGCCACGCTCAGAGGGATGAGCGTATTTTTCATCCACATGCAGTGGGCCGCCGATTCGTCGAACAGAAACAGCATGCCGGCGCCCTGCGCCATGGACTTGCGCCGCATCAATCCCTGCGAGCGCGTCGCTGGCGTGCCCGCCACCTCCGCCTGAATTACGTGTATGCCGGCGTTGAGCGCGACCGCTGGCAAGGGCGGCTGCTGCGCCGAAGCCGAGGCGGCCAAAAGGATCAGGCCCGCAACGCCCGCGCCTAGACTGGCAAAAGAACACGGCGAACTGTAGAGAAAGTGCTGAGCCATGCGCGAATATCTATCCCGGAAATAAAAAAGGCAGGGATAAACCCTGCCTTTTCAAAAGAAGCGAAATTACTTCGCTGCTTTCTTCTCTTCTTTCTTCTCGGCCTTGGCGTCTTTCTTCTCGGCCTTGGCGTCTTTCTTCTCGGCCTTCGCTGCTGCTTTTTCTTCTTTCTTCGGCGCATCGGCAGCAACAGCGGCTACGTTTACGGAAGCGAAAGCGGCGGCGATGATCAGTGACAGTAGTTTGCTCATTTGTTTCCCCTTTTATTAAGTTGATTTGAATCAGTTTGACCGGCCTACATGGCCCGCCAGCCCTAACAACGCTTCTTGCGGCGCTTAGTTGACTCGGACTGGGTCGGATTCTACAACAAAAAGCCGGCGCCAGGGCAAGCCCGGCGCCGGCTTATTGCCTGCGAATCAGTTACTTCGCCTCGGCGGCTTTCTTGGCTTTCTTGGTTTTCTTGGCTTTCTTGGCTTTGGGCGCTTTGGCTTCGGCTTTGGCTTCGGCCTTGGGGGCGTCAGCTTTGGCAGCGGGAGCAGCAGCAGGCGCTACAGCCGGGGTCGCCGGGGTCGCCGGGGTCGCGGGTTTGGCTTGAGCAAAAGCGGTAGCGCTCGCCGCGGCGAACACGGTGGCGACCAGGACGGAGATCAGCTTGTTCATGAATATTCCTCAATAAAGTTAAAGTTGGGCGACAGGCAAAAGAATGCGGTGTCAGCGCGAGTAACGCGCCCTTGTGGACACCGGTTGACACATCAGGCCTCTTTTTCAGGCGCCGCGGCTTCGCGCCATTGCCCCGGCGCGAGCCCCTCCAGGGTCCACGGCCCCACCGCCCGGCGTATCAGGCGCAAGGTCGGATGGCCGATCTTGGCCGTCATGCGGCGCACCTGGCGGTTTTTGCCTTCCTCCAGTTTCAGTTCGAGCCATGCGGTGGGAATGTGCAGCCGACGCCTTATGGGCGGGTCGCGCGGCCACAGGCCCTGGGGCTGCGCTATGCTCCGCGCGACGCACGGCCGGGTGATGAAGTCGCCCAGATCCAGTCCCGCACACAAGGCCTGCAACGCCTCTGGCGAGGGCAGCCCTTCGACCTGCGCCCAATAGGTCTTCGCCAACTTGTGCCGCGGTTCGGCGATGCGCGCCTGCAGCGCGCCGTCGCCGGTGAGCACCAGCAGCCCCTCGCTGTCCGTATCCAGCCGCCCGGCGGGATAGACGCCGCGCACCGGGACGTAATCCTTGAGACAGGGGCGCCCCGCATCGGAGGTGAACTGGCACAGCACTCCGTAGGGCTTGTTGAGAAGAATCACGCTCGCCATGCTGGTTTCCCCGACGCCTCGCGGCCAGGCGCTTCGCGCAAAGCTTACGCCATCCAATCCGGGAAACCGCATTTCGGCGCCGGCGCATGAATACGCACCGCAAGCAGGCTGCCTGCGGCCGCTGTTCGTCTGCAGCCCCCTGGCGGGACGTATGAAAGCGGCTATTCTGTTGCCGCGAAACAGATCCGCGCCGCGATGGCGCCGATCTCAGGTCGTCGACTGGATGCCCGAGGCTTGCTTGCCCTTCGGGCCCTGGGTCACTTCGAATTTTACCTTCTGCCCCTCTTTGAGCGACTTGAAGCCATCCATCTGGATGGCGGAGAAGTGCGCGAACAAGTCCTCGCTACCGTCGTCGGGGGTGATGAATCCATAGCCCTTTGCGTCGTTGAACCACTTTACCGTACCGGTTGGCATAGATACTTCCAAAAAATAGTTGCTCAATCGGGCGCATCGCCCCTTGTCATGCACCGGATCAACACCACATGATTATTGCGTTTCGTACGGCGTTTGACCCGGCGCACCATGCGTTTTTTACGCAGTTTGGCTACGCAAGTCAAGTGGCCCTGAGCCGGGCCGGAGCGCGCTTGAATTCAGGGCATTCGACCGCATTGCGCAGCATCGAGACAGCGATTAGGATTACACTCAAGCGATGCGCAAATTCGGGCGATAATGCTGCGGTGCGCGGAATTCCAGGTGGCGCGTTATGGTCTAACAGGCCGTTGCAGAAACACCAAGACGGCACCGGGGTTTGGGGCAGGAGGGCAAGCATTCCTTCCTGCCGCAATGCGAACTGAGTGAAATTGACTGGCCGTAGAATCTGGCATAGTGTGTTCAGGTAGGTGAGTAAGCATGGCGAACCGGGCGCGTGAAGGGACCGTTCTAGAGGCGAAGAAGGCCAAGGTCAAGCCACCGCCGCTGTTCAAGGTTATGCTGCTGAACGACGATTACACGCCCATGGAATTCGTGGTCATCGTGCTGCAGACGTTCTTCAGCCTGAGCCGCGAACAGGCGACACAGGTGATGCTGAAGGTGCATCGCGAAGGAATGGGCGTATGCGGCGTCTATCCGAAGGACGTGGCCATTACCAAGGTAGAGCAGGTGGGCAGCTTCGCCCGCCAGCATCAACATCCGCTTCAATGCGTGATGGAGGAAATTGAATGATTGCGCAGGAACTTGAAGTCAGCTTGCACATGGCCTTTGTCGAAGCCCGGCAAAAACGCCATGAGTTCATCACGGTAGAGCATCTGCTGCTGGCGCTGCTGGACAATCCCACCGCCGCGGAGGTGCTGCGCGCCTGCGCCGCCAACATCGACGAACTCCGGAAGAGCCTCTCCGGTTTCGTCGCCGAACACACGCCGACCGTGGCCGGCACCGAGGAGATCGACACCCAGCCGACGCTGGGCTTCCAGCGCGTGATCCAGCGCGCCATCCTGCACGTGCAATCCTCGGGCAAGAAGGAAGTGACCGGCGCCAACGTGCTGGTGGCGATATTCGGCGAAAAGGACTCGCACGCCGTGTACTACCTGCACCAGCAGGGCATCACGCGGCTGGACGTGGTCAACTTCATCTCGCACGGCATCACCAAAACGCCGCAATCCCAGAGCGGCAAGCCCGAGCAGACCGAGGAGCAGCAGGACGATCAAGCCAGCCACGGCGCGCTTGAGACCTACACGCTCAATCTGAACGCGCAAGCCCTGGTCGGCAAGATCGATCCGCTGATCGGCCGTGAACGCGAGCTGGAGCGCGTGATCCAGACGCTGTGCCGACGGCGCAAGAACAACCCGCTGCTGGTGGGCGAGGCCGGAGTCGGCAAAACCGCCATCGCCGAAGGCCTGGCGCGGCGCATCGTCGAGGGCGCCGTGCCCGAAGTGCTGGCGCACTGCCAGGTGTACGCGCTCGACATGGGCGCATTGCTCGCAGGCACCAAGTACCGCGGCGACTTCGAGCAACGGCTGAAGGCGGTGCTGAAGCAGCTGCTGGACAACTGCAATGCGATCCTGTTCATCGACGAGATTCACACCCTGATCGGCGCCGGCGCCGCGTCCGGCGGGACGCTGGACGCCTCCAACCTGCTCAAGCCCGCGCTCTCCTCCGGGCAGTTGAAGTGCATAGGCGCGACCACCTATAACGAGTACCGCGGCGTATTCGAAAAAGACCACGCCCTGTCGCGCCGTTTCCAGAAGATCGACGTGGTCGAGCCCTCGGTGGAGGAAACCGTGGCGATCCTGCGCGGGCTGAAGAGCCGCTTCGAGGCGCACCACGGCATCAAGTATTCGGCAGCGGCGCTCACTACCGCGGCCGAGCTGTCGGCGCGCTTCATCAACGACCGGCATCTGCCGGACAAGGCCATCGACGTCATTGACGAGGCCGGCGCGGCGCAGCGCATCCTGCCCAAGACCAAGCAGAAGAAGGTCGTGGGCAAGCTCGAGATCGAGGAGATCATCGCCAAGATCGCGCGCATCCCGCCGCGCAGCGTATCGTCCGACGACCGCGAGTCGCTGAAAAATCTGGACCGCGACCTGAAGGCCGTGGTGTTCGGCCAGGACAAGGCCATCGACGCGCTCGCCGCCTCGATCAAAATGGCGCGCAGCGGCCTGGGGCAGCCGACCAAGCCTATCGGCTCGTTCCTGTTCTCCGGCCCCACCGGGGTCGGCAAGACCGAAGTGGCGCGCCAGCTCGCCTACTGCATGGGCATCGAACTGATCCGCTTCGATATGTCCGAGTACATGGAACGCCACGCCGTGTCGCGCCTGATCGGCGCGCCGCCGGGCTATGTCGGGTTCGACCAGGGGGGCCTCCTGACCGAAGCGATCACCAAGAAGCCGCATTGCGTGCTGCTGCTCGACGAGATCGAGAAAGCCCATCCGGATATTTTCAACATTCTGCTGCAGGTGATGGACCACGGCACGCTCACCGACAACAACGGGCGCAAGGCCGATTTCCGCAACGTCGTGATCATCATGACCACCAACGCCGGCGCCGAAGCGCTGAACCGGACCAGCATCGGCTTCAGCCAGTTGCGCACCACCGGGGACGAACTCGCCGAAATCAAGCGCATGTTCACGCCCGAGTTCAGGAACCGGCTGGACGCGATCATCTCGTTCGCCGCGCTCGACCACGAAGTCATCCTGCGCGTGGTGGACAAGTTCCTGATGCAGCTGGAGGAACAGTTGCACGAGAAGAAGGTCGAGGTGATTTTCACCGACGCGCTGAAAGCGCATCTTGCCGAGCACGGATTCGATCCGCTGATGGGCGCGCGACCGATGGCGCGTCTGATCCAGGACACGGTGCGCCGCGCCCTCGCCGACGAACTGCTGTTCGGCCGTCTGGTAAGCGGCGGCAAGGTCAACATCGACATCGATGCGGACGACAAAGTGCAGCTGGTCTTCCCCGACGACATGCCGGTCGCGCCGCCGCCGGTGGTGCAGGAAACCTGACGCGCCCGCCACGCCCGAAAAAAAGGCCGCGCAAGCGGCCTTTTTCTTTGCGCAAGAGGCTGATCGCGGGCGCTAGCAGGGTGTTGAAAAAGGGGGCACGCCCCCTTTTATATCCCCCAATTCAGAGTCTGTTGAAATTCGCTTCCCTCTGAGGCGATTTTGTCAGTACGCGCCGGGAAGCGAATTTCAGCAGCCTGCTAGTGCTTGCCCGTGCTGCCGAAGCCGCCCGCGCCGCGCTCGCTCGCGGCGAAATCCTCGACCACGTTGAGTCTCACCTGCATGACCGGCACCACCACCAGTTGCGCGATGCGCTCCAGCGGATTGAGCGTGAACGCGCTGCCGCCGCGGTTCCACAGCGAAACGAAGATCTGGCCCTGGTAATCGGAGTCGATCAACCCGACCAGATTGCCCAGCACGATGCCATGCTTGTGGCCCAGGCCGGAGCGCGGCAGCACCATGGCCGCGTAGCCGGGGTCGGCGAGATGGATCGCGATGCCGCTGGGCACCAGCTCGGTCGCGCCGGGCTTGAGTTCGATCGGCGCGGCGATGCAGGCGCGCAGGTCCAGGCCGGCGGCGCCGGCAGTGGCGTAATGCGGCAGGTTGTCCCTGAGGCGCGGGTCGAGGATCTTGACGTCGAGTGTGTGCATGTCGGATATCTTGATTTACGGTGACAATGAAACCACGCAGGTCCTGCGGGGCCCTGGCGGCAGATACGTTGACTATTTTTTCGGCAACAGCCTGGCGATGTGGGCGATAAGCGCGCGCGCGAGCTCGATCTTGGGCGCACGGGGAAGTTCGTGCCGGCCCGCGTCGTCGAACAGGATCAGCTGATTGTCGTCGGCGCCGAAAGCGTGCTGGGCGAGGTTGGCGGCGAGCAGCGGCAATTTCTTGCGCTTGCGCTTGGCTTCGGCATAGGCTTCGAGGTTCTCCGTTTCGGCGGCAAAACCGACGCAGAACGGCGCCTTCCGGCGCGCCGCGACGGTGCCGAGAATATCGGGGGTGGGCTGAAGCTGCAGCGTCATCTCGCCCGTTCCCTTCTTCAGCTTGTGCCCCTTGCTTTCTTTGGGCCGGTAGTCGGCGACCGCGGCGACGCCGACGAACACATCCGCCTTCGTCACGCGCGCCATCACCGCCTCATACATTTGCTGCGCACTCGTGACATCGATGCGCTCCATGCCCCGCGGCGGTGCCAGCGCGGTCGGTCCGCTCACCAGGGTGACCGTGGCCCCCGCGTCGCGCGCAGCGCGCGCCACCGCGTAACCCATTTTTCCGGAGCTGGTGTTGGTGATGCCGCGCACGGTGTCTATTGCTTCGATGGTCGGTCCGGCCGTGACCAGCACGCGCTTGCCGGCGAGCAATCCCGGCTGGAAAAACGCCTCGATCTCCTCCAGCAATTCCTCCGCCTCGAGCATGCGCCCCATGCCGACTTCGCCGCAGGCCTGGTCGCCGCTGGCGGGTCCGAGGATGGCGACACCGTCTTTATCCAATTGTTCGATATTGCGCTGCGTCGCCGGATTGCCCCACATCTGCAGATTCATCGCCGGCGCCACCAGCAACGGGCACTCGCGCGCCAGGCACAGCGTGGACAACAGGTCGTCGCACAGGCCCTGCGCCAGCTTGGCGAGGAAATCGGCGCTGGCCGGGGCGACCACAATGGCATCGCAGCCGCGGGACAACTCGATGTGCGCCATGTTATTCGGCACGCTTGCGTCCCACAGGTCGCTGTGCACCGGATTCCCGGAAAGCGCCTGCAGGGTGACCGGCGTAATGAAGCGGCAGGCCGCCGCCGTCATCACCACCCGCACTTCCGCACCCGCCTTGGTAAGCAGCCGGGTCAGCTCGGCCGCCTTGTAGGCGGCGATCCCGCCGCTCAAGCCGAGCAGGATGCGTTTGCCTTTGAGTTCGGTCATCGAAATCAGCAACACCGCGTTAAATCGGAACGAGGATTTTACGCCAATTGAAAGGGCAGCACATGGCGATCACCGACTGGCCGGAGCTGGAGCGGCCGAGGGAGAAACTGCTGCATCTGGGCGCGGCGAGCTTGTCCGACGCCGAGTTGCTGGCGATTTTTCTGCGCACCGGCGTAAGCGGCAAGAGTGCCGTCGACCTGGCACGCGAGCTGCTGGTGCGCCGCGGCAGCCTGGGCGCCGTGCTCGCTGTAAAACGCTCCGAGCTTGGCGACCTGCCGGGTCTGGGCGAGGCCAAGTTTTCGCAGCTGCAGGCGGTGCTGGAAATGGCGCGCCGGGCGCTGGCCGAAACGCTGCGCGCCGGCGACGCGCTGGGCGCCCCCGGCGCGGTGCGCGACTATCTGCGCCTCACTCTGGCCAATCGCGAGCAGGAGGTGTTTCTTGCGGTGCTGCTGGACGCCCAGAACCGGGTCCTCGCCTGCGACGAGTTGTTCCGCGGCACGCTGACCCAGACCAGCGTCTATACCCACGTTTTACATTACGAAACCTGTCCGCGACTCGCGAGGCCAAGGCAGTTAAAGTGTTCACATCAAGCTGGCCGCGCAGGTCTTGCCACGCGACTTCATCGTCAATTTCTGGCACGCCACCAGGTCTCCCCTTACTGGTGAGCGTAGCTGCTCCTGCGCCTACTACCAAGTCGCCCTCTATGCGATAAGTCCATGCCTTGCATCCGAAACGTTGTTCTAGCGCGGTATCTCGCTTTACCCAGACGCCACGCCTAGGGTCTTTGACAACTGGGCCACCCAAGAAATACAGAGCCAATTGCTGTTGCGAGTCTCGATCCCATCCAAGAACCTGATATCCATTCAGGCCGGTGAGTTCCGTAACAACAGCGCGTACACGTTCTCCGAGGTCTGCCGGAATCGGCTGGTGCGCTTTCCTCAGGCGGTTTGCTTCTAACTGTGAGCGAATAGTTATAAGTGCGGTTTCCCGCGTTTTCAAACCTGACTCAATTCCCCGTGACGTGCCATTGCGTGCCGCAAGTTCAACTAGATTTTTGATCTCACGCTCACTCTTGCTCTCTTGCTTTTCTAGGTGGAGGATTTGCGAGTCGAGATCGTCATCTCCGGCAGTTAGGTGCTGGATAGCATTCTGCACATTCTCTTTTAGCTTATCGTTCTTCTTCAGCAGTTCCCCTATTTGGGCAAGCACAGCCTGTTCAAGCCGTTCCGCAGGCACATGGTTAACGCAATCATTTCCTCTGACACGCTGCCCATGGTGGCGGTAATATTTTCTAGATTTTGTGCCAGCACCAGAGAGAACCGAACCGCAACCTTCGCAACGGACGATGTGGGCAAGCGGATATATCGCACCACGCTTTGTAACGATTTTATTTTCTCTTAGCTGATTCTTGATCCTGCTGACGATCTCATCTGAAAGCAAAGGCAGAATATTGCTGCGAATGTCTTGTATTTCTCCATTGTGTCGAAACCTCTGGACGTATTGGGAGCCTGCATTAATCAAACGACGCCTAAGGGTATTCGCATTGAATTCGCCCCCACTTATAGGATCGGTCTCGCCAGATTTGTTTAGATCATTGGTAATCCGTTCCATGGAATGCCCGCGCAGCAGCTTTTTTGCAATACGCTCTAGGAGCTTTTTTGCGTCGTTATCAATTGACCAGGAGCGGCTTGCCCGGTCGAAATATCTACCAAACGGTTTAGTGCCGGAGGAGGGATAACCCTTTTTCGCCAATTCAATCCGATTTTCGCGGCTCTTTCTTACGTTTTCTTCCACCGCGAAGCTATTGATATCAGCGAGCAGCCTGAGAAAAAGCCTGTCCTGAGGATTGGATAGATTGTGCTCTGCCTCAAGAACAAACAACCGGGTACCCTGTGTCCTGAATGTCTGAATTAGTTGGATATTGGCCAATGGTTCGCGAATCGCTCGGGAGAAATCAGCGACGATGAGAGCATCAAACGCCTTATGGGTAGAGTCGCGCAGCATTTGATCAAACCGCTTACGCTCATGCCCTTCTGTTGCATGTTCTTGGCCTTCGTACCACTTGACGACGGTGCCGCCAAGTTTCTTCACAGCGCGTTCGATTTGCGATCTCTGTGTACGCAGCGATTCACCGCGTTGCTCCTGTCGCTCAGTTGATACGCGAGTAAGACCCGCGAATCGTATGGCCGGAGCGGATGAAGCTGTCATACCTGCGCTCTCTTGACATTGACGCCATGGCGCTGGAGCCAACTACTCATTGTTATCCAATCGCAGTCAAATACCCGCGCCAGGTTTAGTTTTGTTACGCCTTTTGCTGCGAGCTTCTTTATATCATCGGCGCGGACATCCAGCTTTGACCGTCGCTGGCTGTCGTCCGTTAATCGTGGACGCCCGATATGTTTCCCAGCCGCCTTCGCTCGGGCCTGCCCTTCCTTCGTTCGCTGGCGAATAAGTTCTCGTTCGATCTCCGCCGTGAGCCCGAGCACCGTCGTCAGAATTTTGGAGTTCAAGCTTTCATCTAGCTGCATATTGCCCTTGACCACATGGACGCTGACACCCTTCTCAGCTAGAAGTTTGAGCGTGGACAGGATGTCAACTACGGATCGGCCAAGGCGACTGATCTCTGCAACGATTAGCACGTCGCCTTGCTGCAAGTTTGGAAGCAACTCCTTCCCGAGCGTGCGTTCGGACGCCGGCACTGACCCGCTGATCTTCTCGCTTACAAATTTCAGGGGTTGAAGGTCGCGTTTCTTTGCGTAGTCCAGGACGCCAAGCTTCTGGGAATCCAACTCCTGTTCGTCGGTGCTGACGCGCAGGTACGCAAATACTCGCCCTAATGGTCTTCCCTGCGCCTGAGTGGTCTTGGCGGCATTCTTGACAGATTTGGTCATGGTTTCCTCTTAAGTATGAACATAAGTCACTGAAAACAACTAGAAGTATGCCATACTATGGAATGAAAGTCAATACATACACTATAACTAAAGGGATAGCTTTAATTCATACCCTTTGGTTTTGCCGCCGTAGTGCCCACTGCCGCGTTCGATGACTTTATGCGCAAGGACGCCCAAGCGGCGCGTTGAGTAAAGGTCGATCTCTTGGCGTTGCGCCGTAGCGTCGTTGCCGGGGGTAGAAGCGCTGGGTGTTCGCGGGAAGCGGGAACGGACTGGATCTGACTGCCTCAGGACCGCCAGAAACAGACGGCTGCCCTGACCGTCTCAGGCCGGCCAATTCCAAGCCATCCAGCAACTATAGGTTCGAGCCCCTGTTGGCTCCCCGACCCGGTCAAGAGTGAGAACTCCTGGTTGCTAACGGTGCCGCTTTAAGGTTTTGGTGAACGGCGGGCCAGTACGGCACATGACGATGGCACGACGCTGATCGTCTGACCGTTCGACGTAAGATTAGCTCTTACCGCCACACACCCAGAGAAATATGTCGAATGTTCGCTCAGTAAACCACCGCGCAGTTATTTCATCGTGGAACTTGTCCTGTGATTTCAGCCATGCCGAAGTAAACGCCTTGTATCTTCCAAGCTCTTGAATGGCGTTTTCTATTGCCGCTTGGCGTCGATTGAATTCATCGCGCCAAGCGAGGCAAAAGGCGCAATAACTCTGTTGGACTTTCTTATGTCCGAATTGTCGAAGTGCGTCCCGCGCCCTTGAATCAAAAATGAGAACCGGGCTGCGACAGCGAAGCCAAAGAAGCTTCGACGCCGCGGACAAATTCCTACTTCCAAAATCCTCGCGGAATCGAGCGGCTAGATTTTCGACGCGCTCGACTACGTTTTGTTCCTCAAGCCCTTCGCTTGCCTCGCACAATGCACGTACTATGGAATCAGCCTTTTTTTCCAATCCGGCGAAGCTGCGGGCAACCTGAAAGGAATGAAGAGCCTTTCGTACGTCAACCTGATCAACCTGATTGGGATCGCGAGAGAGCGCCTCCCAAAGAGGCCGCTCTTTGCTCTCCCATTGGTTTAGAAAGCGCGCCGCGCAGTACTCATATGGTGGTTCCCTCGTCAGGTGCATGTTGAGAGCTATTCCCTATATGGTTGGAAGACTCGGCGCGGATTGTACTCCATATTTCCTCCCACTATGGTGGGAAGACCTCGCACGAAGCTCTCTGTGGCCTTTGGGAAAGTGCTGCGCCGGTTACGCGAGCAAAAGGGGCTGACTCAGGAACAACTCGGCTTTGAGGCGGACGTACAGCGGAATTTCATAAGTCTTGTTGAGCTAGGCCACAATCAACCAACTATCACTACGCTGTTCAAGCTAGCCAAGGCCCTTGGCTATTCACCATCCAAAATAATCTCCCTCGTCGAAAAAGAGGTTCGCACCTAGGTCTCGATGCGAACTCATCCCCCCCATATATTGTCGCTTTACGCGCATTAGTCAGACCGTGCTGAATCAAGTAGTTGTTGGTTATTCGTGCCGTATTCGTGGATAGCTCAGCCCCTGTCACGCGTTTCTAGGGGTCTAGAAGTAACGGACAGCCCCTTCGGGGTAGCTGACTAGCTGAGTTTGCTGAAATGCACTTCTAGGGGCGATTTGTGGGCTGGGCTTAAAGGACGAAAGCTGCAATCCATTGTTAGACCAGATCCGCTGTTCTTACAAAACCTGAGTTCAACAGATGACACAGCAAGATCCAACGTTTTGTTACCGATGGAAATGGCAATGTCCGGTATTCATCAGTACGTGTGGAAAGCCACTAAGCCGCTTTTTCAGCGTTTTTCTGGTCACGAGTTTAGCTCGTCCTGGGTGCAGCAGATTACCGATGATTTCCTCAACCGAAGACACCAATGACGCAAGGGGTCATAGCGCCGGTGGAATCGTATGCCGCCTCTATCTCCTCAATCTCTTTTCCAGACCGGCACCGCGCCGTAATTTGCGAAGAGGCGGTAGATCATTGGAACAGCATCGATTGGCGGATAGGGATAACCTCGTGGTTTGAGTCGTCTCGCGTATAAGTCGAAGATTCGCTGAAAGTGCGGTTCCTCCCAAATTCCAACGAGGCCATAATCTCGAAGTAATCTTGGCCGGTTGCTGTTCCTCTGCACTCTCTTACCGAGAGTCTTCAGCTCGTAATTCTTTAAGCGAAGCTCGAAGCGAAGCCGTTGTTTGGCTAGGGCACGTAGTGGCGCAGGCCAATGAGGATAGTGCGCCTCGATTTCGTCCTCTTTTGAGTAGATAAGAACGTCCCAAGCGGACTGATTGAAGTACAGCGATGTATCGAAGTGATCATTCTTACGGCGATTTCTAGACCAAGTCCATCGTCGCTTGAGCTGCCCTAAACACTGGGCGAGTTTGTACCAAGACGGAAATACCCAATCCGCGCACAGATGTAGCACGCTCAACCGGTAATGGCCTGCATGGCGGAGGATGGAATCCCACCTCTCAAGATCGTAGCCTCGGCTCTTTAGCTGAGGGATCCTTCGGCGGACAAGACGCAGTGCATCTTCTAGCGCCAACTGAACTGGATCAGCATACTGAAATAAGTTGTGGCCGTTCTCAATCTGCGAAGGATTTAACTCTAGGGTGACGTACTTCTTTTGCTGGGAATAGCGTGTTTTATAGGAGCACACTCCGATCTTTCCTGTTCCCACGTTGAGCCATTGGTAGGGCGGCACTATTGGCCTTTCAGGCCCCTCGTAATGCCCAAATATGGCCTCCGTGTGTTTCTTGGGAAGGTGAGCACGTACCTTGTCTACGGAAACTCCAGGCAAGAGAATTTGATGCATGAGTAAGCCTTTGAACTGCTTAATGTTGTATTGCTTGAGTTAGCTGCTATTGTTGGCACGCTATCCGGGGAGCACGTCTGCGAGCCACTGAACCCGTTAGGCGGATGGGCAGAAAGAGGATAGGCCCTTTTACATTCGTACTGTCAAACTCGCGTATATCCGCGCGAAGTGGTCAAATGCGCGTTGGAACACAACGCGGCGGCGGTGATCTTCGCCCACAACCATCCATCCGGCGTGGCCGAGCCCAGCCACGCCGACCAGGTGCTGACGCAATCCCTCAAGCAGGCGCTGGCCCTGGTGGACATCAAGGTGCTGGATCACTTCATTGTCGCCGGCAGCGCGGCGCTGTCCTTCGCCGAACGCGGCTTGATCTGAGTCCGGCTTGCGCCGATTCGATGAGAAAAACCCGGAACCGAATAGACCTGGACGGATTGCACGAATTCAGGTCCCGCATGCTGAATCGCTTGCGAAACAGGTATTTGAGGCATAAGCTGCGCCCGCAGCCACTCTGCACCAGACAGAATTTCTGCTTGAAATTCCGCAAGATAGTAGCGTATAATTCGCCCTTTTCCGAATTCGGAGTACCCCTATGGCACGCGTATGCCAAGTAACCGGCAAGAAGCCCATGTCCGGACACAATGTGTCCCACGCCAACAACCGGACCAATCGCCGCTTTCTGCCCAATCTGCACTATCGCCGTTTCTGGGTCGAAAGCGAGAACCGCTGGGTCAGCCTGCGCGTTTCCGCCAACGGACTGCGCACCATCGACAAGAAGGGCATAGACGTAGTCCTGAAAGAACTGCGCGCTAAGGGGGAGATTTAATCATGCGCGAGAAAATCAAACTGGAATCGAGCGCCGGTACCGGCCATTTCTATACCACCACCAAGAACAAGCGCACCATGCCGGACAAGATGGAAATCATCAAGTTCGACCCCCGGGTGCGCCGGCATGTGGTCTACAAAGAGACCAAGCTGAAGTAGGCTTGCCGGAGTTCGATAAGAAGGCCGCTGATGCGGCCTTTTTCAATTTGGACGCAGCGGCGAGAGAACGCCTCCTGCGGGTTCGCAACTTGCGGCCGCCTCGCTTCAGCCAGGCACGCCACCGGCACCGGGCAGGATCCGCACTTCGCGCTGCGGATAGGGAATCTCGATACCCGCCTCCTGGAACGCGCGCCAGATCTCCAGCAACAGCTCGGAGCGGATGCCCAGCACGCCGTTCTCCGGATCGCCGATCCAGACCCCCAACTCCAGATCGACGCCGCTATCGGCGAAGCGCAGCAGGAACGCTTTCGGCGGCGGATCGGCGAGCACGCGCTGGTGCTTGCGCGCCACTTCCTCCATCAGTTGCGTCGCCCGCTGCAAATCGCTCCGGTACGCGACCTGCAGATTTAGCGCGAGCCGGATCTGGCGGTTGGAGTAGGAGTGGTTGAGGACCGTGGTCGAAATCAGCAGCTCGTTGGGAATGATGGCTTCGCGCCCGTCAGGAGCGCGCACCACCACGTAGCGCGTGGTGATGTTCTTCACTTCGCCGTAAAAATTGTCCACCGTGATCAGGTCGCCGATGCGGATCGAACGGTCGAGCAGGATGATGAAGCCGCTGATGTAGTTGCTGGCGATTTTCTGCAGACCGAAACCCAGGCCCACGCCGATGGCGCCGCCGAACACCGACAACACCGTGAGGTCTATCCCCACCAGCGGCAGGACGATCAGCACGGCAAGCAGCACCAGCAGCGCCGTGGTCAGGCGCGAGAACACCACGCGCAGGCTGGAATGCAGCGATTCGGCGCGCATCAGCCGCGCCTCGATGGTGCCGGAGAGCCACATCGCCGCAAGCAGGGTGATCGCCACCCAGAACAATCCCTGCAACACCAGCCACAGCGTGAGCTTCTGCGTCCCGAAACGGAAGCTGATCTGCTCCAGAATATCGATCGCGTCCGGCAGCAGGCCGGAAACGTGCAGCACCAATCCGCCCCACACCAGAACCGCGATGGCACGCTCGAAACTGCGCACGACGCTGCCCCGGGCGAACACGTGGCGCAGCAAATAGAAGAACAAACGCACCAGCAGCAGCGACCCCAGCAGAGGCACGAACAGCCGCAGCAGATCGAATTCTATCCATTTCAAGTGTCTGAGCAGGCTGATCGAGAACATCAGCGGGATCAGCGCCACCGCCGGGAACAGGATGCGGCGCAGGCCGCCCACGCCGAATTTCCAGATGCCGTCGGCTTCGACCCTGCCCAGCCGCAACGCACGGCCCGCGCCCCAAGCCAGCGCAAAACAGGCCAGCAGGATCGCGATCTGCCATGCGACCTGCGGATCGTGCAGATCGATCCAGGCCCGTTCCAGCAGGGTGCTAAGGGGTTCTTTCATGGTTCGGCGTAAGGCAGTGACTCGGCGTAGTGCCGTCTCCAGTTGGCGGCGTAGGCGTTCGCGATGTCAGGACTGTCGCGCAGCAGCAGCACGTTCTCGGCGTTCTTGGCTTGCGCGGCGTAAGTCCAATTGTAACTCCCGGTGATCACCGCGGCCTGCGCCGTGCCCGCGTCCACGATCATCACCTTGTTGTGCGCGCTTTGGTAGCGCACTTCCAGAGTGACTGGAATGCCCGCCGCGGCCAGGTCGGGGATGCGGCTGGCTTCCCCGCTGAAAGTTTGTTCCCGGTCGGCCATCACCTGCACATCCACGCCGCGTCTCTTGGCTGCGATCAGCGCATTCGCCAGGACGCGGCTGGTAAAGCTGAAAGCCTGCACCAGAATCTGATGTTTGGCGCGGCGGATGCCGTCGACGATCATGCCTTCCGCATTGTCCCAGGGCGTGAACGCCACCTGCATCGTTCCCTGCGCCTGCGTTACTGGCGGCGCTTGCCGCAATACGGGACCTTGCGCTGTCTGCTGCTGCGCCTGTGCTCCGGCCGCGCCAGCGATCAATAGAACGAGCCCGAGCAGCACGCCTCTCATTTTTTTGCGAGCAGCGCTGCGAAAAAACCGTCCGTGCCATGCAGGTGCGGCGCAAGGCGCAGATACTCCCCGGTATCGAGTGCGATGCGTTGCTGCGCCAGCGCCGCGTTGGCCGGCCGCAACTCGAACTGGGCATGCGCGGCCAGAAACGACTCCACCACCTCGGCGTTCTCTTCATCGAGCAGGCTGCAGGTCGCATACAGCATCACCCCACCCGGCTTCACCAGCCTGGCCGCCGCAGCCAGGATGACATCCTGCTTGGCGCGGCGCTCGGCCAGCGTGCGTTCGTCCTGGCGCCACTTGAGATCGGGATTGCGCCGCAGCGTCCCCAATCCCGTGCAGGGCGCGTCCACCAGCACACGATCCATCTTGCCGGCGAGGCGTTTCAGGCGCGCATCGCTTTCGCTCGCAATCCATTGCGGGTGCACATTGGAAAGACCCGAGCGCGCGAGGCGCGGTTTCAGGCCCGCCAGGCGTTTTTCCGAAATATCGAACGCATACAACCTGCCGCTCGAGCGCATCAGCGCGCCCAGCGCCAGGGTCTTGCCGCCGGCGCCGGCGCAGAAATCCGCCACCATCTCGCCGCGGCGCGGCGCGAGCAGTTGGCACAGGAGCTGGCTGCCCTCGTCCTGTATTTCGACCGCGCCCTCCAGGAACAGCGCGTGCTTGTTGATCTGCGGCTTGCCCTCCAGGCGCACGCCCACCGGCGAATAAGGCGTCGCGCTGGCGCCGATGCCATCGGCCTCGAGGCGTGCCAGCACCGCACCGCGCTCGGCTTTCTGCAGATTGACGCGCAAATCTAGCGGCGCGCTTTTGTGCAGACTTTGCGCCAGCGCGAGCAGTTCCTCGTCGCCGTATTGCCGCTGCAGCCTGGCCAGCAGCCAATCGGGAAAATCGCAGCGCACGGCAAGCGACTCGTCGTCGGCCCGCGCTTTGAGTTCGGCCAGCCAGTCGCGCTCCTTCGGTTTGATGGCGGCGTCGAGCTCGCGCAGGCTCAGGCCGCGCAGCCGCGTCAACGCCGCCAGCACCAGGCGGCGCGGATCGCGCCCCGCCGCCAGCAACTCCAGCAGCCGCAGGCGGCGCAGGACGGCGAACACGGTCTCGGCGACGAAGGCGCGGTCATGCTGGCCGAGTATCGGATGGGCGCGCAAATAGCGCGACACCACCGCATCCGCCGGGTGCTTGAATTCAAGCACGGCGGCCAGCGCGTTCACGGTGTGATCAAGCAGGGGGCGCGGCAAGGACATGATTTCCTATCTCGGGTCGCAACCCGCCTCAGCTATCGATGCGCGTCAGCACCTGGTCGATGCGCACACCGTCTTTTTCGATCACCAGAATGCGCACCGGCAGGTAGCCGCGGCCGCTGGCGAACCAGATCTCCGTACCCCTGTCGTCCTGGTTCTCACGCTGTTTCACCAGGCGCACCGTCTCCAGCTCGCCCGCCAGGGTTTTCAGCGTTTCGCGTCCGGCGACGACGTAATGAAAGTGCGTCAAGCCCTTGCCGTCGGTCAGGGTAATGCTGATTTCCGTTCCCTGCCTGAGATCCGGCGCCGCCTGAAACGCGAAGTTGTAGAGAAAGCTCAGCCGGTCCTGCAGCGGCAGCACCATGCTCGTGGTTTCGCTCTTGCCGTCGTGTTCCTGCGTCAGGGCTTTTCCGACCCAGTCGAATCTGGCCACGGCAGCCGGCTTGTCCCCACGCTGGTCGCGGAATTCCAGCGGCCGCAGGCCGTTGCCGGTCACCTCGCCGCGGCAGGCGCGCCTGGCCGCGCCGCGGTACAGCAGCGCGCCTATGCCTACGCCGCGGCCTTCGGAGCGCAGCGAAAAGCGCTTGCCGTCGTGTTCGAGCACCTCGGTCAACTCGGCCGCTACCACGCCGTTGTAGCTCAGTTCATAGCTCAGGGTCACCTTGTGCGGCGGCTGTGCGGCGCTTGCGCCGACAACAAAGATGCAAGCTGCGAGAAAAGCGGAGATCCTGGTCACGGCGCGTACAACTGCTGGGGATGATCCCCCTTAACGCGCACCACCCCTCCGTCGATGACCAGTAGTCCTTCGAGGAACCAGCGCGCGGCCTGCGGGTAGATGCGGTGCTCCTCGGCCAGCACGCGCGCGGCCAGCATCGCCGCGTCGTCGCGAGGCAGCACCGGCACCGCCGCCTGGATGATGATCGGACCGTGATCGAGTTCGGCCGTGACGAAGTGCACCGTACAGCCGTGCAGCTTCACCCCCGCGGCGAGCGCCCTGGCATGGGTATCCAGTCCCGGGAACGCTGGCAGCAGCGAGGGATGGACGTTGAGCATACGACCCTGATAGCGCGACACGAATCCCGGAGTGAGTATGCGCATGAAGCCGGCCAGCGCCACCAGATCGGGTCGAAAACCGTCGATCGCCTGCGCCAGCGCCGCATCGAAGGCCTCGCGCGTGGCGTAGTCGCGGTGGGACACGACCGCCGTGGCGATGCCGCGCCCGGCTGCATATTCGAGGCCGGCCGCGTCGGCACGGTTGCTGATCACCGCCGCCACCGGCAGGCCGGCTTCGACCATGGCCTGCATATTGCTGCCGCGGCCCGAAATCAGGATGACCATACGTTTCATCCCGTCATTTTACGGCCAAAAGACTCTGGCCACGCCGGCTAACGCCGGCAATGGTTCAGCGCAGGGTCTTCAGCGCGCCGGCGACGCGGGCGACCCGCCTGCCCTGGAAACGCGCCACTTCGAGGTCATCCGCATTCGGCAACGCGCCACTGGTTCCGGATACCGCGGACGCGCCGTACGGCGTGCCGGCCTTGAACAGCGCCGGATCGGCATAGCCGGTCGGCACCAGGATCAGTCCGAGGTGCGCCATCGGCGCATACAGCGCAGTGATGGTCATCTCGTTGCCGCCATGCATGGTCGAGGTCGACGCGAACGCCGAACCGGCCTTGCCGGCGAGCGCGCCCCTGAACCACAGCCCGCCCAGGCTGTCGATGTAAGCTTTGAGCTCGGCCGTCATGCTGCCGAAGCGCGTGGGCGTGCCGAACACGATCGCGTCGGCCCACTCGGCGTCGGCTTCGGTAGGCGCTTCGTAGAGCGCGTTCATGCGCTGCGCGCCCTCGAGCCAGCCGGGCGCCTTTTTCATGACGTCGTCAGTGACGAATTCGCGCGCGCGGCGCATACGAACTTCAGCGCCTTCGGCCTTGGCGCCCTCGGCGACGGCTTTCGCCAGCGCCTCGGTGACACCGCCACGGGAATAGAACGCGATCAGTACATTGGTTGTCATTGTGGTTCTCCTGGTTATGCGCGGTTAGGCGCTTTTCTTGGCATCGAGGCTGAAACCGCCGGGGCCGAACGCGAACAGGCCCAGCATGCCGCCCATGATCGACAGGTTCTTGAGCAACTGGATCATCTGCTGCTGCGCCGCGGCCGGATCGAGTCCGGCGGGATTGTGGAACACCAGCGTGACGGGTATCAGGAACAGGAACATCACTGCCGCGGCCCAGCGCGCTTTCCAGCCTATTGCGATCAGCAGACCGCCGCCCAGTTCGACCAGTATGGTGAGCGGCAGCAGGATGTCGACCAGCGGCATGCCCTTGCTTGCCATGTAGCCCGCGGTACCGGCATAGCCGCCGATCTTGCCGTAACCGGAGATGATGAAAATAAGCGCCAGCAGGATGCGGCCGACCAGGGCCGCGGTATCGGCCGCAATGCTGTTGCCGTTGGCGGAGTTTTGCAGATTCGCGTTCATGTGTTTCTTCCTTTCAATATAGTTGTTCAACTCAAATCGAACAGGATCACTTCAGCCTGTTCACCGTTCTCAAACACCATCTCGGCGACGCCGGTCGCCTTCAACGCATCGCCCGCTTGCAGCGGCTGCCCGTTGACCGTCAGCTTGCCGCGCGCCACATGCACATAGGCTTTGCGCGCCGGATCGAACTTGTGGCTGATGCGCTCGGCGCCATCGAGCAGCGCGGCATAGACCGAGGTATCCTGGTGAATCCGCACCGAGCCCTCGCGCGCATCGCTGGACGCGATCAATCGCAGGCGGCCGCGCTTGGACGCCGCGTCGAAATGTTTCTCTTCATAACTCGGCCGGATGCCGGTGACGTTGGGCTCGATCCATATCTGCAGGAGATGCACCAGTTCGGAAGGCGAAGCGTTGAACTCCGAATGCATCACCCCCTTGCCGGCGCTCATGCGCTGCACGTCGCCCGGAACAATAGTCGATCCGTTTCCCATGCTGTCTTTGTGCGCCAGCGCTCCTTCCAGGATATAGGTGATGATCTCCATGTCGCGATGGCCGTGCGTGCCGAATCCTTTTCCAGGTTGCACGCGATCGTCGTTGATCACACGCAGGCTGCCGAAGCCCATGTGCTCGGGATCGTGATAGCCGGCGAAAGAAAAGGTGTGGAAAGACTTCAGCCAGCCGTGGTCGGCGTAGCCGCGTTCATTGCTCTTGCGTAGCTGTAACATGCTCATCTCCCGTCTGTTGGTTCTGATGTTTTGAACCCGATGTGCAGATGGTAGACTTGCAGATATCGGAATGAAAGCGGATAATTTTGATATGTTTATTCAGTTTATTTGAATACATGGCCCCGAGATGAAACTAAGCCTGGACGCGCTACAGGTCGTGGATGCGATCGAGCGGCTGGGCAGCTTTGCCGCTGCGGCGGCGGAATTGCACCGCGTGCCCTCCGCGCTGACCTATACGGTGCAGAAGCTGGAGCAGGATCTGGACGTCGCGCTGTTCGATCGCAGCGGCCACCGCGCCCGGCTGACGCCCGCCGGCCGGGAACTGATGCAGGAAGGCCGGCAATTGCTGCGCGCGGCCGGGGAACTGGAGTGCCGCGTAAAACGCGTCGCTACCGGCTGGGAAACGGAATTGCGCATCGCGCTCGACATCATGATTCCGGCGACGCAGTTGTTCCCGCTGATTGCGGAGTTCTACGCCGAAGAGTCGGGTACCCGCATACGCCTCGCGCACGAGGTGCTCGCCGGCACCTGGGATGCGCTGGTGTCGGGGCGGGCCGAGCTGGCGCTGGGCGTATCGGGTGAAGCGCCGGCGGGCGGCGGCTATGCCATCCGCATGCTGGGCTACAAGGACTTCGTGTTCGCCGTCGCGCCTGACCATCCCCTGGCCAAACTGCCGGAACCGCTCAAGCGCGCGCAGATTCTCGCTCACCGCGCCGTCGCCATCGGCGACAGCTCGCGCAACCTGCCATCACGCTCGATCGGCTTGCTGACCGGCCAGGACGTGCTCACCGTCCCCGACCTGGAATCCAAAGTGGCGGCGCAAGCCGCAGGCCTGGGCTGCGGCTATCTGCCCACGCATGCCGCCGCGGCGCTGATCAAGGCCAGGCGCCTGGTGGTCAAGGCGGTGGAGGAAGTCACGCCGGTGGGCAATCTCTACTACGCCTGGCGCTCGCAGGAGAAAGGCAAGGCGCTACGCTGGTTTCTCAAGCGCCTGGAAGATCAGGAAGTGCGCGCCTCGCTGCTGCGCTATTGACCTAGGCCTTCACCTGCGCGAGCTGCGCGCGTATGGTTTCGATGCGCTCGCGGTTGACGTCGAAATCGCGCCGCCCCAGGCGCGACGCCGATCGCACCTGGATCACGCCGGCACGCGCGTCCAGGTAGAACTCGGTGTCGTCGACGAAGCCCATCAGCTTGCTGGTGAATTCGGCGTAAAGATAGTCAGTCTCCGCCTTCACCACCTTGGCGCGCGGCATCGCATCGATCACCTGGCGCAAGGCGGCCCAGGCCTTCGAGGCATCACCGCCGTAGCGCAAGGGCTCGATGTAGTGCTGCGCATCGGCGTTCCTGTCGACCTGACTATTGACATTGTTGGGCGTGCGCTTGGGCGGCGCGAGGCGTCCGTCGCGCACACCCAGGTTGTCCGGACGCGTGCCGCTGAATAATCCCATGGGTGCTCCTATAGCAATGACCAGCGCGACGAACGCCGCCAATACGGCGGCGACACGCAGCAGTTTGCGCAACACACGGCCCGCCTAGGCCTCGGCGCCGCGCTCGGCAATCTCGCGGTGCACCGCGGCCATATCCACGCCCTTGGCCTGGGTGATCACCTGCTCCAGCGCCGGCGCAGGGAGCGAGCCCGCCTCGGCATAGAGAATTACTTTCTCGCGAAACACCATCAGGGTCGGAATCGAGCGGATGTTGAACGCCCCCGCGACCTCCTGCTCCTCCTCAGTGTTGACTTTGGCGAACACCACATCGGCGTGCTGTTCGGAGGCCTGCTCGAAGGTCGGCGCAAACACCCGGCAGGGGGCGCACCAGGGTGCCCAGAAATCGACGATCACCACGTCGTTGCCGGTAACGACCTGCTCGAAATTATCTTTAGTGAGGTCTACGGTGGCCATGCGCTTCTCCCGATGAATTCGATAAATTATATCAGGGCATAGCGGACGGCCGCCGCAGCGCTAGCGCAGTTTATCCAGAAAATCCGCGATCGCCCGCCTGTACTCCGGCGCGTCGGCGATGCTGTCGTGCGCGGTGTCGCGGATTTCACGCCATTGCCTGGGGCCGCCCCAGGCCGCGTACAAGCGCTCGGAGTGCGGCCGCCGAATCACGCGGTCGTCGCTCGCCACCAGGCACAGCAGCGGCGCGTTTATTTGCGGCGCACGCGTCAGGGAATCGAAGCGGTGTTTGAGCATCAGCCTTATGGGCAAATAGGGATAGATACCCTTGGCCACGCTTTCCACACTGTCATACGGGGATACCAGGATCACCCCCGCCACCGGCCGCTGCGCCGCGAGATGGACGGCGACGCCGCTGCCCAGGCTGCGCCCCATCAGCGCTACGCGGCCGCCCTGGGCACGGCTGACGGCATAGTCGTAAATCTGCAAGGCATCGGCGAACAGCGCCGCCTCGCCCGGCTTGCCTTCGCTCCTGCCGTAACCGCGGTAGTTGAACATCAGCAGCGACCAGCCGGCGTATTGGCCCGCGGTCGAAGCCAGCCAGGACACCTCCTCGGCATTGCCGCCGAAATAGATCAGCAGAGGCGCCGGCGTTGCCGTCGCCGTCGCTTTCACCACCCAGCCGTGCAATCTCACCTGGTCCGCGGTGAGCAGGCTCACTGCCTCGATCGCCGCACCAGTATTGGCTTTCAGCGGATCCTGGGTGAGCGGCTGAGGAAAGAAAATCAGCTTTTCCTGCAGGAAATAGATCAGCACCGGGAAACCCAGCGCGACGCAGGCCGCAAGTTTGAGCCAGTCGAGCAATCGGGCTTTGAGTTTCTGGTTCAACACCGCTACACCCGGCGCGCGCGGCCGTTGCTGCGGAACACGAAACCATTAGATCGCTTCATGCCGGCATCATAGTGAAGCCGGACGCGGCTGGCAAAGCAAAGGGCGGCCTGCCTGAGACGCCGCCCTGCCGTTCCACTTGCGCTAGGCCGCTTCCGCCCGCGCCAGTTCCGCCGAAAGCAGAACGCGCTTGCGCAGCGCGCCCCAGCGATACTCGCCGAACGCGCCGGTGTTGCGGATCACGCGGTGGCAGGGGATGAGATAGCCGATGGCATTCGCAGCGATGGCGCTGCCGACCGCGCGCGCCGCGCGCGGCGCGCCGAGCCTGCCGGCAATGCCGGCGTAGGTGATGATCCGGCCCGACGGAATGCGCAGCAGCGCCTCCCACACCTTGATCTGGAAATTGGTGCCCTTCACCAGCAGGGCCAGCGGCGCCAGCCGCTTTGCGTCCGGGCTGAATATGCGCGCTACAACCGGAGCGGTGATGTTCGGCGCGTGCTCGATCCGCGCGTTTTCCCATAGCGTGCGCAATCGCGCCAGCGCGTCGTCTTCGGTTTCCGGTTGAAGGAATTCGAGCGCGCAGACGCCGCGCGCCGTCTGCGCCAGCAAACAGTCGCCGAACGGGCTCGCGTGCACGCCCCAGGAAATCGCGAGGCCCGCACCGCCGCGCTTGTATTCCCCGGGAGTCACGGCGTCGATATTGACGATCAGGTCGTGCAGGCGCCCGGGCCCGGACAAGCCGGCGCTGTAGCTCGCGTCGAGCAGATCGCCCGTCTGTTGCAGCACACGCTTGGCCTCCTGCGCCGTCTGAAATTGCAGGAAGCGCTTCGGACTGATTCCGGCCCAGCGCTGGAACAGGCGCTGAAAATGAAACTCCGACAGGCCCACGCTGGCGGCGATCTCGCGCAGCGCAGGCTGGCGCCGGGCGTTTCGGTCCAGGAAGCGGATGGCTTGCTCTACCAGTTGGTAATCGTTTGCGGACATCGGCGTCGCCCTCCGAGATGACGCGGCCATTCTATAGTTCTCGCGGCGCACGCCGCCACCCGAATCTTGCTTACAATCTCCCCATGGAAAAATATCGCGGCCGCTTCGCCCCCTCGCCCACCGGGCCGCTGCACTTCGGCTCGCTGGTCGCCGCCGTGGGCAGCTATCTCGAAGCGAAGAGCCGCGGCGGCACGTGGCTATTGCGCATGGAAGACCTGGACCGGCCGCGCGAGCAGCCCGGCGCAGCCGACGCGATATTGCGCACCCTGGAAGCCTGCGGCCTGGGCTGGGACGGCAGCATCCTGTATCAGAGCCGGCGCGGCGCAGCCTATCGCGACGCGCTGGCAAGCCTCGAAGCGCAAGGACTGGCCTACGCCTGCGGCTGTTCGAGAAAGGAAATTGCGGATTCGCACCAGACTTTCGCGCCGCCTCGCGGCGCGCGCGACGCTCCCCTCGCCCGCGCCAGCGGGAGAGGGGCGGGTGGGAGCCCGAAGGGCGGGACCACCCGGAGAGGTGGGGGTGAGGAGCTCGACGACGGCAGTCTCGTCTACCCCGGCACCTGCCGCACCGGCCTGGCGCCGGGGAAAGCAGCGCGCGCCAAGCGTGTGCGCGTCGGCGACGGCGTGATCGAATTCGAGGACGCGCTGCAAGGAGAGTTACGCCAGGATCTCGCCGCCGAGGTCGGCGACTTCGTACTGCTGCGCGCCGACGGGCTTTACGCCTATCAGCTCGCGGTGGTGATCGACGATGCGGACCAGGGAATCACCCACGTGGTGCGCGGCGCCGACCTGCTGGCATCGACGCCGCGGCAGATTTATCTGCAGCGCCTGCTGGGTCTGCCCACGCCGCGCTACCTGCATCTGCCGGCGGCGGTGAATGCCGCCGGAGAAAAACTGTCCAAGCAGACGCGGGCACCAGCAGTCGATGCGCGCGACCCGCTGCCGGCTCTGGTGCAAGTCATGGAATTTCTCGGCCAGTCCCCGCCGGCGCAGCTAGGCCGCGCGACGCTCGCCGAATTCTGGGACTGGGCGCTTACCCATTGGGATGCGCAGCGCATCCCGCGCCGGCGCAGCCTGCCCGCACCTTAGGTCTATTCCGACACCCCCGGCCCAGCGCCGTTGCGCTAAAGAATCTTTCTGCCATCGGGCGTCAGGAACCCATAGGCCTGCAGCGGCATACCCACTGTAGTCTTGAAATGCTCCAGCAGCAGTTCAGACGTCCAGCCCCCGGGCATGACGGCGGTCTTCGCATGATGCGTATGTTCGCAGATAGCCAGACGCGGGCCGTCTATGCAGATGAACTGGCCATTAATCCAGCCCGCCTCATCGCTGGCAAGGAACACCACCAGCGGCGCCGCTTCCTCGGGCTGGAAGAAGCCCAAATCCGCGTCGGTCGGCGCTTGCTCGTGTCGCGCCAGAGCCGCCTGCTTCGTCCGCGCCCTGCCTGTTGCATTCATCTGCGTGGCGGCAGAGCTGCGGATTGCGTTGCAGGTAATGCCGTACTGCGCCAGTTCCACCGCCCAGGTCAGGGAAATATTCAACACGCCGCCCTTGCTGGAGGCGTAGCTGGTGGCGCCTTCCTGTCCCAGGATGGAACCGGAGGACAGGTTGATAATGCGACCCCACTTCTGATTGATCATATGCGGCACTGCGTATCGAGTGCAGGCGAACGTGCCCTTCAGATTGGTGGCGATGACTTCGTCGAAGTCTTGCTCGGTCATCTCGACCAGCGGCTTGCGTTTCATTATGCCGGCGTTGTTCACCAAAATATCTACCCGCCCGAACCGGTCCGCCGCCGTCTGGATAATCTCGCGCGCACCCTCCATGCTCGCCACGCTGGCGGCACACCCCTCCGCAGTGCCGCCCGCCTGTCTGATCTCATCGACCACGCTGGCCACATTGCCGGCCGTTCTTGCGTTGACCACCACCTTTGCCCCGGCTTTCGCCAGGGCCATGGCGAAGGCACGCCCCATCCCCATTCCTGAACCTGTCACGACCGCCACTTTTCCTTCCAACAACATGCTTCCTCCTCGACCTCAATGCAGCGGAGATACGCGTCAATCGGCGTCCACGAGAATCGCACGGACCGATGGAACGTGCAGATGCACCGATGACCCTTCGTCAAACAGATCGTTGGGGAACCCGTGAACCCGCAATGTGCCGCCGGGCCAGCGCACTGCATAGGTGACCAAATCCCCCAGCAAAGTTCGCCGCTCGATAGTCGCGGGCCAGTGGTTCGCGAGCGCGGGAACCGCATCCCGCCGAAGCTCCGCATAGACCGCGCGGATCGCCACCATATGACTTCCATCGGCATGCGGCCGGGGCAGCGCCGCGCGCGGCGCGCACTCGATCGCCGCACCCGCGACGTCAAGAATGATAGTCTGGCCGCTGCCCTGTTGTCTGATGCGGCCGGAGACGATGTTGGCGGCGCCGATGAAATCCGCGACAAAACGGCTCCGCGGGTGGTCGTAGATTTCCAGCGGCGGCCCTTCCTGCTCGATCCGGCCGTCGCGCATGACGATCACGCGGTCGGACATCGCCATCGCCTCTTCCTGGTCGTGCGTGACGTAGATGGTACTCAGCTTGAACTGGTGTTGCAGCTCTCTCATCTCTTCGCGCATGCGGCTGCGCAGCCGCGCATCGAGATTGGACAGCGGTTCGTCGAGCAGGATCGCCTTCGGCCGGCAGGCGTAGCTGCGGGCCAGCGCCACGCGCTGCTGTTGGCCGCCGCTCAGCGCGGTGGCGGAACTTTGCGCGAGTTCCTCCATGCCGACCATCTGCAGCGCACGCAGCGCTTCGCTGCGGACTTCGTCGTCGCGCACGCCTTGCGTGCGCAAGCCGTAGGCGACGTTCTCGAACACCGTCATGTGAGGCCAGATCGCGTACGACTGGAACACCATCGAAAGCTTGCGCTTCTCCGTCGGCACGTTGATGCGTCGCTGCGAGGAGAAAACCACCTCCGAATCGATGACGATCTCCCCTTCGACGGGGGTTTCGAGCCCGGCGATGCAGCGCAGCGTCGTCGACTTTCCGCAACCGGACGGTCCGAGCAGGGACAAGTGCTCGCCGGCGGCAACGCTGAACGACACCTCGCGTACGACGATCTTGGCGTCGTAGGCGGCCGTAAGCCCCTTGACCTCGATAAAAGGTCGCGCCGCCGCCGCAATCGGGGCATTCCCGGACGCGGTGTTAATTTCCGCTGCCATTTTCGAAGTTCCGTTTTATGTGCATGATCCGCAATCTTTCCACAGTGTGCTTCCTATTTTCGCCGCAGGGCGCGCCGGCGACGGCCGGCTGTTCACATCCCGGGCTTCGCGCGCGCCAGCCGGCGCACGACGACGAGCGCGATCAAAATGATCCCCGCTTGCACCACCGCGAGCGCGCTTACGCGCGGCAATCCGCCCGAGTCCCAGAAACTGAAGATCGCCGGCCCGAGCACCTGGGTTCCGGGTCCGGAAAGGAAAAGCGAAGCGCTTACCTCCCGCACCGAAATCATGAACAGCAAAACCCAGTTCGCCAGCAAGCCGGCGCGCAGCAGCGGGAGCGTCACGGTGCGCATCATCCGTCCCCAGTGCGCTCCGCTGATGCGCGCCGCCTCCTCGAGCGAGCGGTCGATCTGCACCACCACGCCGCTCATGCCGCGATAGGCAAGCGGCAGGAACACGATGATGTAGGCGAGCAATACCGCAGAGAGGGTGCCGTAAAGATGTATCGGCAGCGACATGACCATCCACATGAACCCGAAGGCAAAGATGAGCCGCGGGAACGCTTGCGGCAGCATCGTGGCCTGTTCGAGCAGCCGGCGCCCCGAACTTTGGGAACGGTGCACCATCCAGGCGATGGTGGTCGCGACTGCAACGCCGATGGTGCCTGTACCGATGCCGAGCAGCAGGCTGTTTCCGATCGCCTGGCGCGTGGTGGGAAAGTCGATCAGGACATAGTGAAAGTTACTCAAGGTCCAGTTGGATACCATCCAGGACAGACCGCCGGACTTCTGCAGCGAGGCGAGCAGGAGCACGCCGAGCGGCAGCACCAGCGAGACCAACACATATGCGCACTCGAATGCCAGCAAGGCCGGAGTCCAGCCGCGCATGTTCAGCCGACGCGGCCGGTAATTGCGGCCGAAAATAATGGCGTGCGTGCGGCTCTTCAATACGCGCGCGCTCGCCCAGACGGCGAGCGCCGTAATGACGACCAGCACCAGGCCGATCGCGGCGGCCAGCGGATAGTTCGGAGGATAGCTTTGAAACATCACGTAGATCGCGGTGGTCGCGACATAAAAGCGCGCGTTCGTACCGAGCATGGTCGGGATCGCGAACGCCCCCATCATCGAGGTGAACAGAAACAGCGCGGCGCCGAGAATCGCGGGCAGCATCAGCGGCAGCGTGATGCGGAATGCGGTGCGCAGCTTGCCCGCGCCAAACACCGTCGACGACTCTTCCAGCGCCGAGTCCATGTGCTGCATGGCAGCGCCTACCATCAGCACTGCAACCGGCGCCTCGAAGATGGCCATGACGAATATGATCCCCGGCACGCTGTAAATATTGAACAATGGTTCGTGGATGCCGGTGAGGCTGGTAAAGAGCTGGTTGAGCAGCCCCTCCTGCGGCGAGCCGAGCGCGCTCCAGGCGAGCGCTCCCACCAGCGGGCCAAGCGGGTAAGGAATGGCGATCAGGACTTCGAACACCCGCTGCCCCGGCACGGTGGTGCGGTAGAGGATCCAGGCAAGCACGATGCCGATCGCCATCGCCAGTATCGTGGCGCTGATCGATACGAGCAGGGTGTTTGCTATCCAGTCCAGGTGATCGAGGAGCTCGACAAAATTCGCGATGCCGAATTTGGTCGGGGGCAGAGCCTGCGGATCGCCGACGTTGAACGCGTTGGCGACCAGCAGAAGCAGCGGATAGCCGAGCCCTGCGGCGAGGAAGGCGAGCGGCAGCCATACCCCGGCCCGAACCCGCCTCGCCCCGCCGTGCTGCGGCGCAAGCGGCGACGCGGCGCCGCTCGCCGCGACGGACATCAGAGGCCTACGATCCGGTTGAACAATTTCACGAACTCCGCATGCGTCGCCGCAGAGCCGTATTCTTCAAATTTCTCGGGCGTCGGGATCAGCACCTTGATCGACGTGATCGGCGGCAGCCCTTCGACGTTCACATCGCTGCGTGCCGAGTACGAGCCCTGGATAGTGTTCCATTTTTGCTGCCCGTCTTTTGACAGCAAATAGTCAATGAAGATTTTCGCCGCATTCGGGCGCTTGGTCGTGCCGATGATGCCGACCGGCTGGGTCACGGAAGGCGCGCCCTCGGGCGGAAACACCATCTTGACCGGTAATTTCTGGCGCAGCGACTTCAGATACTGGAAGTTGCTCACCCTGCCGCCGATTTTCACATCGCCCCGGTGTATGTCGGTCATGATCTGGGTCGACGAGGAATAGCCGCGCGGCTTCTGCGCTGCGAGCCGGTCCCAGTAGTCTTTTGGCAAGATGTCCCTGAGCACGAACCACATCGCATAGGAGGTGCCCGCCGCCGCGTTCTGGAAGCCAATCTGGCCTTTCCATCGCGGATCCAGCAAATCCATCCAAGTCTTGGGCGCGACATCCTCCGACACGTAACGCGGGTCGTACATGATCGGCCCGATATTGATGTAGTAGGTGGTCCAGTAGCCCTGTGGGGTGCTCTTGTATTGCGGCGCGTAGGCGGCAAGCTCGGGCGACTCATAGCGCAGCAGGCGGCCTTGCTTGCGATGGTTGTCCATGGTGCCGGTGTCAGAGGTCATGTAGACGTCGACATTCGAGTTGCCGGTGCGATATTCCGCGTCGAGCTTGGGCCATGCCGCCCCGGGGAGCAGTCGTTGCTGCACCACCTCGATCCCGGTCTTCTGGGTGAAGCCTTTGATGTACTCGACCACGTCGCCTTCCTGGTCGCCGTGCCATAGCAAGAGTGGACCTTCCTTGCGCGCCGCAGCGAGATCGGCCGGCGCGCCAGCAGAACCCTGCGCGGCGGCCTTGCCTGCGGTCATCAGCAGCGGCAGGCCGCTGGTCACCAGCCCGGCGCCTGCGGCGGCGACAAACCGGCGCCGGCTGAGGCCGTGCTCATCCGCTCCCGGCTCAAGCTGGTTGAGATCCTGTTTATTGTCTTCCATGGTCTTCTCCTTTAGCTCTCGAGTGGTCAAATCTTCGGAACAGCTGCTTGTCCAGTTATCGTGCCGCTGAGGTTACGGTAGTTTATTCTTTCTTTTGCGGCCAGGTACGGACATGAAGCCAACCATTCGCCGCTAGATGACCTTTGCCTCCCGCAACTGCGCGAGTTCGCCGTCGCCGAGCGCGAGCCATTCGCGCAGCACTGCGTCGGTGTCCTCGCCCAGCAGCGGCGGCGCGGTCCAGCCCGCGGTTACCTCGAAGCCGGAATATTTCGCCGCCGCCCCTAACGAAGGCACGTCCCCGTAGGCGGGATGGTGCAGCGTTTGCTGCATGCCGCGGTGCTTCACCTGGCGGTGGCTGAACACCTGCTGCATGTTGTTCACCGGAGCGCAGGGCACTTTGGCGGCATCAAGGTCGGCGATGAGCTTGTCGGTTTTATGCTTCACAACTTCGGCATCCAGAATGCCATAGAGAAGCTCGCGATTCCTCACGCGCCCGGCCATGTCGGCGAAACGCGGATCCGTGGCGAGGTCTTCGCGGCCCAACAGCCTGCAAAATGCCTCATAAAGATTGGGAAACCCCGCGGCGATCACGGCCCAGCCGTCGGCAGTCTTGAACGCCTTGTACGGCACCTGCTGCGCATGCTCGGAGCCCCATTTCTGCGGCTCCACGCCGGTAATCAGGTACTCCAATGCGGCGTTGACGAGAAATGCCACTTCCGCCTCGAGCAGGCTGGTTTCGACCTTCTGTCCCCTGCCGGTGACTGAGCGTTGCAGCAGCGCGGCGAGGATCGCGGAGTGGCAGTTCATCCCCGCGAGCATGTCGAAGGCGGAGGTGCCGAGCTTGATCAGCGCCCCGCCGCGTTCGCCGGTAATACTCATGTAGCCGCCGACCGCCTGGATGGTGAGATCGAACGCGCCCAGATTCATGTCGGGCCCGTCGGCGCCGAATCCCGAGATCGACGCATACACGAGGCGCGGGTTGTCCGTCGCCAGGCTGGCGTAGCCAAGTCCAAGCCGCGGCATCACGTCGGGCCTGAAATTCTCCAGGACCACGTCCGCCTTGAGGCAGAGCCTGCGCGCCAGCTTCCTGCCCTCCGCGGTCTGCATGTCCAGCGTGAGCGAGCGCTTGTTGCGATTGGTCGCATAGTAGGTGATGCCGTTGCCGTGGAGGAACGGCGGTCCCTGGGAGCGCAGGGGATCGCCTTCGCCCGGCAATTCCACCTTCACCACGTCGGCGCCAAGATCGCCGAGCAGTTGCGCGCAGTATGGTCCAGCGAAAAACCGGCTGAAATCGACTACGCGCATGCCCGAGAGGGGCTTGCTCTTAGACTGGGAAGGGTGGGTCATGGCTGCCGTTGCACTCCAATGTTCGTTCTTACTGTCCGCGGAAAACCGGCTTGCGCTTGTCGAAGTGCGCGCGGATGCCTTCTTCGTAGTCGCGCGTGGCTTCGAGCGGGCGCCGCAGGGACTGGTCGAGTTCGGCCGCGTCCGCGAGCGGTAGATCGGCTCCGAGGTTGATCGCCTGCTTCACGGCCGCGAGGCCGAGCGGGCTCGTGTTCTCGACGTCCCGGGAAAACTCCAGCGCGCTATCGAGCAGCTGCGCGCGCGGCACCACGCGCTCGACGAGGCCAAGCGCGAGCGCCTCGGCGGCGCCGATACGCCTCGCGGTGAAGAACAACTCCTTCGCCTTGGCGCGGCCGACGATGCGCGGCAGCATCACCGCGCCGCCGCCGCCCGGGTACGCGCCCAGCGTCATTTCCGGCCAGCCGAAGCGCGCATCCTCGGCCGCGATGCGCAGATCGCAATACAGCGCGAGCTCGAACCCGCCGCCCAGACACCAGCCGCCAATCGCGGCAATCACAGCCTTCGGCGAATTCCAGATCGCCTGGTTCACCTCCCAAAGCGTCCGGCTCTGCGCCCACTTGTCGTCGGGGCTGAGGTCGCGGCGCTGCTTGAGGTCGGTGCCGGCGCAGAATGCCCGGTCGCCGGCGCCGCAGAGCACGATCGAGCGCAGATCGCGGCGCTCGCCCGCGGACTGCACTGCGGCAAGCAGCTCGCGCGCGAGTTCGCTCGACAGCGCATTCATCACTTCGGGCCGGTTCAGCGTGAGAACCAGCGCGCACCCTTTTTGTTCAGCCACCAGCACAGCCATTCGACTTTCTCCTCCTCGGTATCCCCTGGGTTCCCGCGTCAGCGTAGCGGGACTGCCGCCAGCGCCATCGCCCCTGCCTCGTCTTTCCTTACGCCGGTATGGCGCAGCCAGTTCGCATCGTCCGACGCCGCGAAATCGGTGCGCTGGTGCGCGCCTCGGCTTTCCCGGCGCTCGCGCGCGCAGGCGACGATCATGCGCCCCACCAGTACCATGTTTGCGGCTTGCAGCGCGCGCACCGCATCGCCGACGCCGTCTGCCTTCATGCCCGCGTCGATGCAGTGCTGCAATTCCTCCAGCCGTGCCGCCCCGCGCGCCAGTGCGCCCTCGTTGCGGTAAAGCCCGGCGGCCTCGAGCATGATTTCACGGACGGCGCGCTTGACCTCGTCCGGGCGCCGTTCGCCGCTGCCTGCCTGCGCCCGGCGCAGTGCCTGGAGCGCCTGATCGTGGATGCGCTGCCACGGCCGTCCGGCGATCCCCAGGCGCTGATTCGCCGCGGCCCTGCCGGCGATACCGCCGAACACGATCACGTCGCTTGCGCCATTGCCCGCAATGCGGCTCGCACCGTGGACGCCGCCCGCCGCCTCGCCCGCCGCGAACAAGCCCGGCACACCCGTGAACGTGCGCTCGTCGATCAGCGCGCCGCCCATGTGGCTGTGCGCGGCCGGGCGGACGTGCGGGGCGCTCGCCACCGGATCGAGCCCGGCCGCACGCAAGCGCCTGCAATGGGAGACATAGGATTCCAGGCGCTCGGCCGCGATTTTGGTGGTGTCGAACAGCACGCTGCGATCGGGGAGCCCGCGGCCTTCATCGATTTCGCGCTGAATGCACAGCGACATTCGCGCTTTCTCGATCTGCAGTTCACCGTGACCGGGGTTGTAGCGGAACATGAAGCGCTCGCCGTTCGCGTTCAGGAGATGCGCGCCGTCGCCGAGCATCGCCGTGGGCATTTCCATTCCCCGGCAACCTTCTGGATGGACGACGATGGTCGGCTCGAACTGCACGAATTCCATATCGATCAGCGTCGCCCCGGCGTCGAAGGCGAAGGCGTAGGAATCCGCGGCGACGTCGGCGGGATAGGTGCTGTCTGCATAAATCGCGCCAATGCCGCCGGTCGCGAGTACGGTTGCGCCCGCGTGAATGGCCATCAGTTCCTGTGTGTTGCGTTTCGCGAGCAGCGCGCCGACCACGTCGGCGCCGTCGCGCAGCAGCGCGATCGCCCGCCAGCCGGCGTAGGCCTGCACGCCGATCTCTTCGCCATAGGCAACGAGCCGGTCAAGCGCCAGCCGGCCGATGCCGTTCGGGTGGTACACCGAGCGCGCATAGGTGTTGCCGGAGAGATGGCGCTGCGCAAATTTGCCGCCGTTTCGCGCAAACGGCACGCCGAGGGCGTCGAGCTCCGCGAGCGCGGGCTTGGCGCCGTCGGCCAGGGCCCGCACCAGCCGGCGCTCATTGAGCGCATAGCCGCCGCGCACCATGTCCTCGTAATACGCGTCGGCGCTGTCGCGCGGGTCGGCATCGCCGAACGGAACGTTGAATCCGATGATGTGCTGCGAGGCGCCGCGCGCATGGTAAGCGAGCGCCACCGAGGCGCCCGAACCGCGCGCCGCCACGGCGGCCCGATGTCCGGCAAGCCCGCCGCCGAGGACCAGCACATCGGCCTCCAGGATGCGCATATCCTTGAATTGCATCATGCGCAGGGTCTGTGCACTGGCCGAAGCGTGTTGACGCATTCCACTACGTGCGGGCGGCGCGACAGGCGGCGCTCAGTCGACGAAAGCACGAAGGTTGACGGCCGACGCGACAACCTCGCCCCTCTGGTTGGTGCATGTCACCCGGTTATACATGCGCTTCTTGGCCAGATCGATTTCGGAAATCGTATATTCGGTCGTTATCGTGTCGCCGAACCTGACCGGCGCCACGAACCTCACCCGGTCATAACCCAGCGATACCGTGCGTCCAACGCGCATGCGCGCGGAAGCAGCGGACATGAACCCGACCATCAGCGCGCCGTGAGCAATCCGTTCGCCGTATCGACCTTGCCGCATGTATTCGGCATCGACATGATTAGGCGAAAAGTCACCGGTAATCCCGGCGAACAAATATACATCGCTCTCCGATACCGTCTTGGTGAAAGATAAGCTTGTCCCGACCTTGACGTCTTCCAACTTCCCCGACAGTGACTGTACGTACTCCACGTTTGCCATGCTCTCAAGCCTCCATTTTGAAGTCGAGAAGAACTAGATACTCTATTTTGTCAGACAACACTATTGAAATCGCCGAATTACACTATGATGATTGTAACAAGTAATATGAGTCGCTAACTCTAAAGGGTTGCTTGCGTATTTGAATTCTCATCGGAGATATCCCGTGGACTTTTCCCTTTCCGAAGAACAGCGTCTGGCGGTTGACGGCTGGCGCAGGCATCTTCAGCACCATGTGCTGCCGATCACGAGCGCATTCCTGGACAGCCCGTTTCCGAAGGACGTGGCGCATGAATTGCTGCGCCTGACGATACCGTACGGCGTCGGCTGCGGGTGGATACCGGAGGCCGACGGCGGTGCCGGCCTGGACTTTCTTACCAGCGGGCTCCTGTTCGAGGAGTTGTCGCGCACATCACCGGACCTGGGCGGCGTCGCCTGGGTGACCGAAGGCGCGGCGTTGAAGATCCAGTCAGCCGGCCTCCCGGCGATAAAAGAGCGGTATTTGCCGGGCCTCGTGTCCGGAGACCTCATCGGGTGCTCGGCGACCAGTGAACCCGAAGCAGGCTCGAATGTGCGCGAGATCAGGACCAGGGCAAAGCGCGACGGCAGGAATTACCGCATCACGGGAGAAAAGCTCTGGACATCCAATGCCACGATCGCGGATTTTGCGCTGGTCGTTGCGCGGACCGATGAGCGGCAATTCACGATGTTCCTCGTCGATCGGCGCGAGCACGGTTTCGAAGCGAAAGAAATATCCAAGCTCGGCTTGAACGGCTGGTCCATGGGCCGGCTGGTTTTCGATGATGTGGTCGTCCCGGAGGAAAATATCGTGGGAGGCATCGGCGGGGGCCTGCGCGAAACGATGAAGGGTTTCGAACGCTCGCGCTGTTTCGTGTCTACCCTGGCGCTTGGTATCGCTCAATCCGCGCTGGACGCGAGCATCGCTTACACCCTGCAGCGCAAACAGTTCGGAAAACTCATCGCCGGACACCAATTGATTCAAGGCATGCTCGCGGAGATGGTAACGGAACTTGAGGCAGCGCGATTATTGGTCTATCGGGCGCTGTGGCTGTTGTCAGCCGGGACCAGATGCGAGCTTGAGGCCGCGGTCGCAAAATCCTTTGCGACCGAAGCTGCGCAGCGAATAACATCCAAGGCAATTCAGATCCACGGCGCATTCGGCTTGACCCAGGAATTTCCCGTGGAACGATACTTTCGAAATGCCCGGCTGTTAACGATTCCGGACGGAACGACACAAATCAATCAACTCATAATCGGGCGCAAGCTCACCGGCATCGATGCCTTTGCCTAAAATACCAGGCGCGCGCTCGGAGCGCCGCAAGTCAATCGAAGAAACCGGATACCCCGCAATTCATGTCTCCCCGGGTTCCTGCGGCTTCCTGAACAGCCCGCGGACAAGACCCGGCGGCAGCATCACGGTCGCGAGCGCCATCAGCACCAGTCCCAGCGCGGCGAAATCCTGCCAGTGCGGCAGTTCCGAGAGCACCAGCATGCCGCTGAACACGCCCACCACCGGGGTCATCAGCGAGGACAGCGAAGACACGCCCACCGGCACCGTGGTCACGATCTTGTACCAGGCCCAGTGGCAGAACACGAAGGCGACCACCACGTTGTAGGCGAGCGCGACCGCGGGCCACAGCGTCAGCGGCTGCAGACTGTGCAGGTCGAAGGCCAGCGCGCCGGCGTAGATCGGAACGCCGCCGATCAGCAATTGCCAGGCGGTGAGCGAGGTGACGGGCAGATCGACCGGGTAGCGCTTCATCAGCACCGTGCCGGCCGCCCAGCTGACCGCTCCGGACAACATGAGCAAAGTGCCCTTGGGCGCAGCCTGCACCGCGCGCAGCTCGACCGAGAGCAGCAGCAGCATGGCGCCCATGCCCAGGCCGACGCCCAGCATCCGGCGCGCCGTGATGCGCTCCTTCAGCAACCAGGCCGAGAGCGGCACGCTCCACAGGGGCATGGTGTAGGCGAGGATCGCCGCGCGGCCGGAACTCATATAGCCGATGCCGTAGGCGATGCATACGTTCCAGATCGTGACGTTGAACAGCGCGATCATGAGCAGCCTGCCCCACTGGCCGCGCGGCACGCGCAGCGGCAGCCGCGCAACCCGGGCTATGGCGAACAGGCCGGCCGCGCCGCCCGCCAGACACACGCTGCGGAAGCTGAACACCGGCAGTTCCGACAGCGCCAGCTTGATCATGGGCCAGTTGAAGCCCCAGCCCAGGGTGAGCGCGACCAGCACCCACAGGATGGACGCCGGAAAGCCCTGGCGCTCAGGCGCGTTCAAGTCTTTTTCTCGGCGCCGAGCGCGAGCTCCAGCGCGCGCAGATCGGCGCTGGCGTAATCGAGTTCGCCGCTTTGCACCAGGGCGCACAGCCGCTCGAATTCGGCGCCGGCCAGGTTCTCGATGCGCCGCTTTACCCAGTCCGCCGCGCTCGCGGCAATCAGGCGGCGCACGCGCCCGCCGTGCGAACGCCGCTGGCTGGCGCAGGCTGCGGCATGCCGCTCGACGAGGTCGGCCAGTTCCGGCACGCCCTTGCCGCTGGTGGCGACCGTGCGCACGACCTGCGGCGTCCACGCGCCGTAGCGGTGCAGCGCCAGCATCCCCAGCAGTTCGCGCTCGGTGCGTTCCGCGAGCGGCAGGTCGGCTTTGTTCACCACCAGGATATCGGCGATCTCGAGGATGCCGGCCTTGAGCGCCTGCACCTCGTCGCCGAGGCCCGGCGGACAGACCACGATGCGCGTGTCCGCGACTTCCGCCACCTCGACCTCGGACTGCCCGGCGCCCACGGTCTCGACGATGATCTGATCGTAGCCAGCGGCGTCGAACAAATCGATCACCCGCGCCGCGGTGCGCGACAGGCCGCCGCCATGGCCGCGCGAAGCCAGCGAGCGGATGAACACGCGCTCATGCGCCTGGTGCTCGCCCATGCGGATGCGGTCGCCGAGGATGGCGCCACCGGAGAAGGGGCTGGAAGGATCGACCGCGACCACACCGATGCGCGCGCCGCGCGCCAGCCAGGCGCCGATCAGCGCATTCACCAGCGTCGACTTGCCCGCGCCGGGCGGGCCGGTGATGCCCACCACGCGCGCACGGCCCAGATGCGGCTGCAGTTCGTGCAGCAGCGCCTTGCCCGCGGCGGTCTCGTTCTCCACCGCCGACATGGCGCGCGCCAGCGCGCGGCGCTCGCCGGCAAGGATGGCTGCGAGCGCGCCCGGCTCGGACTTCATGCCGGCTTCGCGCCAGCGTCGATGAAACCGGCCTGGCGCCGGACGATATCCACCGGGAACGGCACCGCCTTGCGCGCCTCGGTGTCCAGGTGAGCGCCGACCAGCTCGGTGGTCGAGACTTCTTCGCCGCTTTCGGTGTCATACATGCGATGCAGGAAGCGGATCGTCTTCGGCTTCATTTCCAGCAATTCCGAGGTGATGCGGATCAGCGCGCCCGCGTGCAGCTCTCGCTTGTACAGCGTGCGCTGCTCGAGCGCCGCCATGCCGCGCCGGTTGTTCCTGAAATAGCCCGTCGTCATCCCCAGTGCGGCGAAGAAATGCCAGGTGGCCTCGTCGAAGCGCGCGGTGTAGAACTGCACGTTCATGTGATCCATGTGGTCCAGCTGCCAGGGATAGACCACGCCACGATAGGTCTCGATCGCTGTTTCGGCCGACATGACGCCCCCTCAGACCGTGACCAGCGGCTGGCCGAAACCGAGTTCGCGCCGCAGCGTCGCGCAGATCTCGCCGTGGGTGCAGCCGGCTGATGCCGCCTCGACCACGTGCTCGAAGATATTCTGCTTCGGGTCGGCAGCGGCGGCGGCCAGGCCGTCCTGCGCCGCCTGCACCGCGGAGGCCGAGCGCGCCGCCTTGTACGCCGTGAACGCGGCGATATGCGAGCGCATTTTCGCCGGGTCGGGCGTGGGCAGCGCCTGGCGCTCGCCCCTGCCTTCTTCCACCTGGTAGGCGTTGACGCCGACCACCGTCTGCTCGCCCGATTCCACCTTCTCCTGAAAGCTGCGCGCCGATGCGCCTATCATTTTCTGCGGGAGACCCTGCTCCACCGCGGCGTACATGCCGCCCGCCGCCTCCACCTGCGCCATCACGGCGAGGATTTTTTCCTCCATCGCGTCGGTGAGCGCCTCGATGTAGTAGCTGCCGCCCAGGGGATCGATCACGTCGGTGAGGTGCGCCTCCTCGCGCAGGATGTTCTGCGTATTCACGGCGATGCGTGCGCCGAACTCGGTCGGGCAGGACAGGGCCTCGTCGTAGGCGTCGGTGTGCAGCGACTGCAGCCCGCCGAGGATGCCGGCGATGGCCTGCACCGTGACGCGCGCGATGTTGTTGAGCGGCTGCTGCCGCGTGAGATCGACGCCCGAAGTCTGGCCGTGGAACTTGAAGCGCCAGGAGCGCGGATCGCGCGCGCCGAAGCGCTCGCGCGTGATGCGCGCCCAGATGCGCCGGCCGGCGCGGAACTTGGCGATTTCCTCGAACAGGCTGACCGAGATGTCGAAGAAGAACGTGAACCGCGGCAGATAGGCATCCGGCGCCATGCCGCGCTCCCTGCAGTCCTCGGCATACTGGATCGCCGCGGACAGGGTGAAGGCCATCGACTCGGCCGGCGTCGCGCCGGCCTGCTGCGTGTGCTGCCCCACCACCGACATCGGGTTCCATCGCGGCAGATGCCGGTTGCAGAATTCGATATGGTCGGTGAGGATGCGCCGCGCCCCGGTGAGCGCGATGCGAAAGAACATGTGGTTGGCGACGTAGTGGGAGAGGTAGTCGCTCTGGTTGGAGGTGCCGCTGAGTTTGTTCCAGTCGACGCCGCGCTTTTTTGCCGTCGCCAGCATCAATGCGAGCAGCGTGAACGGCGACGGATCGTTCATGGCGCAGGACGTGCGCGCCAAATCCACTCCCGCGAGGCATTGCTCCATGTGCTCGACGGTGTTCGCCACCACGCCGCAGGTGCCGAGCAATTCCGCGTGCACCTCGTCCATGTCGTAGCCGCGGAACACCGAGTTGCAGGGTATCAGCGACACCGCCGTCGTACCCTGGGCGATCATGTCGAGCAGGCGCGCATTGTAGTCCGTCGGCGTGCCCAGACCGATCAACTGGCGCTGGCTCCAGGTGCGGCCGCGATGCATGCTCGCGTAAATCCCGCGGGTGTAGGGCGGCTGGCCCGGATAGCCCAGGTCGGCGCCATAGTCGCCCTGCCAGTCCTCGGGCGTATACAAGGGCTTGACGTCTATGCCCGAACGATTGCGCGTGGGTTTGCCGCCGACGACGCCGGCGGTGAATTCGCGCTGCCATTGTTCGGCGCCGGTTTCCTGCGCGGACAATCTGCCTGCGTCCAGTGGCTTATTCATGGTCTTCCCCCTCAAGCGTTGACCGCGCGCCGCGCGCTGGTCAGGCGGCCGATCTCGGCCGCGATGTCTTCGAGCGCGCTCCCCGGGTGGAACACTTTGGCCACGCCGGCTTCGAGCAGCATGGTTTCATCCGCGTCCGGAACGATGCCGCCCACGATCACCGCGATATCCGCGAGGCCGGCCTCGCCCAGCGAGCGCATCAGCTTCGGGACGATCAGGTGGTCGGTCGCGAGCGACGATACCCCGATCACGTCGACGTCCTCCTCCAGCGCCAGCTTGACCACCGCCGGGATGTCCTGCCACGGCGGCGTGTAGACCACCTCCATGCCTGCGTCGCGCAGGAAGGAAGCGACCACGCGGCTGCCGCGATCATGGCCGTCGAGGCCGATCTTGGTGATGAGCACCTTGGGGGGATGGGTCGTCATGATGGGCTTCCTCGAATGTTCATGGTTCCAAAGGTGATCAGGCTTCCTGCGCCTCGCGCAACAGCCTGATGAAACTGCGCGCGATGCTGCGCGGAGTACTCCTGCCGCCCTCGCGAAACCAGTGCTGGCTCCAGTTGAGCGCGCCCAGCAGCAGCAGACGGAAAGTATGGCGATCGGCTTCCGCCGGCAGCGGCAACGCCGCCACCAGCTCGGCGAACAGGCTGTCGTAGCCGTCGCGCAGCTTTACCAGACGCGCCGCCGCGCGGGGCACGTCCTGCGGCAACACACGGATCACCACCAGCGCGTAGTCGCCGGTCTTGAGCAAGGCCTCCAGATGCGCCACGGCCGCCGCCTCCAGCCTCTGCCAGGGCGCGGCATGCTTGGCCACTGCGGCCCGCACCCTTTCGGTGATCAGCCGCACGCCCTCCTCGTACACGGCAACCAGCAGGTCTTCCTTGGCGGCGAAGTGGTAATACAGCGAACCGGGGAGCATATCCACAGCCGTCGCGATGTCGCGCATCGAGGTGGCGGCATAGCCTTTTTCGCGGAACAGCCGCGCCGCCTCGTCGAGGATCAACGGCAGGCGGTTGTCGCTGCGCGGCAGGCGTAGGGTTTGGGCCATTTCTTCCGAACAATTGGAAAAACAAACATTAGAAAAACAAACGACTGTTTGTTTTATAAACCATTTTCCGCTGCCGGTCAAACTCCCGCGCGTTCCGTCCCATTTGCCCTTGCTCCACCCGCGTATAATCCCCGGACCAGTTTTGGGCCTTTCTTTGCGCTTCCCACAATGCACTCTTCAACCCTCGATCGACCTCCGCGACCACTGGCCGTGGCGTTCGTCGTCTTCTTGCTCGCCGCCGCTGCGGCGACGGCGATTATCCGGCACAGCGAGCTGCATAATCAGCAGGAAGAGCGTACGCGGGTATCCGACTTCGCGGGCGACCACGCAGACGCGCTCGAACGCAACATCGAACAGGCGTTGGCCGCCACCTATACCCTGGCTACGCTGGTGCGCCAGGGCAAAGGCAGCGTTCCCGGTTTCGAAGAGGTCGCGGGCGAGATGCTGCGTTTATATCCGAGCGTATCGGAACTCGCGTTGGCGCCCGGGGGGTCGTCCGAAGCGTCGGGCCTCTGGCCGGGAACGAAAAAGCCCTTGGGCTCAACCTGCTGCAGGACCCGACACAAAGAAAGGAAGCCTTTCTCGCCCAGAATAGCGGAAAGCTGACGCTGGCCGGTCCACTCGATCTCATTCAAGGTGGAGTCGGCGTGGTCGGACGCCTGCCGGTGTTCCTCAACGACTCCATGGGAAGGCCTTATTTCTGGGGCTTCACCCTGGTGGTCATCCGTGTTCCCGAGGTGCTTCGCGCCGCGCGCCTGACCGAACTTGGGCAGCAAGGCTACGCCTACGAACTCTGGCGCGTCCGCCCGGACAGCGGGGCGAAACAGATCATCGACGCCTCCTCGTCCGCGGTTCTCGTCGAACCCGTGACGCAAACCCTGCATGTCGGCAACGCGACGTGGACCCTGAGCGTCATGCCCGTCAAAGGCTGGGGCGATCCCCTCGGACTTTCGCTAAAGTTCGCGCTCGCCCTGGCCTTCAGTCTGTTGTTGGCATACGCGGCGAAGCTGCTGGTCGAGTCCAGAGCGCACGAACGCGGGCTCGAAGCACTGGTCGAGCAGCGCACCGCCGAACTCCGGGCGCGCGCGGCGGACCTGCAGAACTTCCGCGTGGCGATGGATGCCAGCGCAGACGCGATCTATCTCGTCGACCGCGCAAGCATGCGCTTCGTGGACGTGAATGAAGCGGCCTGCCGCATGCAAAGCCGCACGCACGAGGAGCTGCTTGCACTGGGGCCGGACGGAGTGCTGTCGATGCCGCGCGAGGAGCTGGAGCGCATTTACGATTCAATTATCGCCGGCGGCCCCGGCGGGGAGCCGCTCGAGATGCTGCGGCAGCGCAAGGACGGCACGCAAGCATGGGTCGAACTCCGCCGCCGCGCCCGGCGCTCCGGCGAAAACTGGATGATAGTCACCACGGTGCGCGACGTCACCCAGCGCAAGCAGGCAGAGCAATCCTTGCGCGATAGCGCGGAGAAGCTGCGCATATTCACGGACAATGTCCCGGTCATGACCTCTTCTTTCGACACGAACCTGCGTCTTCTCTTCGTCAATAAGCGCTATGCGAAATTTTTCGGTTTTGGCTCGGCAAATCTGGTCGGCAAACACTTGCGCGAGGTCGTCGGGGAAGAAACCTATAGCGAGATCGAGGGCCATTTCGCGCACGCGCTGCAGGGGCATCCGGTCACTTACCAGCGAACGCACGAACTTCCAAACGGCGAGCCCGGCTACCTTCAGGTCAAACTTCTGCCGCATATCGGGGACGAAGGCAAGGTCCTGGGCTGTTTCGCGGTGACGACCGATATTACCGAACACAAGCTGACGGAAGAGCGCATCCAGCGCGTGGCGCATCACGACAGCCTCACCGGCCTGCCGAACCGCCTGCTGTTCAACGACCGGCTGAATCAGGCGATCCGCCTGGCCAAGCGCGACTCGCGCCGCTTCGCGCTGCTCTACCTCGACCTGGACAAGTTCAAGCCGGTGAACGACACCTTCGGACACACCGTCGGCGACGAACTGTTGAAGGGCGTTGCCGCGCGACTGCGGCAGCAGGTGCGGGAATCGGACACCGTCGCCCGCGTCGGCGGCGATGAGTTCACCGTGATCCTGTTGGACCTCCCCCGGCTCGATGATGCGGAAACGGTCGCCGTAAAAATCATCGCCGCGCTTGCCGCGCCGTTCGAACTCGGCAGTTCGAAGCAGCGCATAGAAATAGGCACCAGCGTCGGCATCGCCGTCTATCCGGCCGACGGCCATGACGCAGACGCGCTGGTCAAGGCGGCCGATGCCGCGATGTACAGCGCCAAGCAAGTGGGGAGCACTTTTCGGTTTGCCTCAGTCTAGGGTCTGTTGTCTGAGCCACAACGCACTTTTCCCACGCCGATCGACGCCAACGCCATCTCCGCGCCACCGGCGAAACGGCTTGCTACGTGCCGTAGCGCACCAGGGAATTGAATTGTTTGAACGCGGCGAGCGCGCTGTAGCAGGCGAGCATGGAGGTCTTGGGGTTGTCGGGGAAGGGAACGCTCTCGAACTTGATGCTGATGGTCCCGGTCTTGCCGCGAATGTTGATGTAATGCGTGTTGCAGATCAAGGTCGGGTCGGCCACCACCTTCAGTCGCGTGCGCTCGAAGCCGATACCAGCCATGGCGAGCGCGGCGGCGATGTTGACGTTGGCGGGGAAATGCGGCACGCCCGCGCGCGCCGAGCCTTCGAACAGCGTCACCGGGCCGGTGAGATGATCCAGGTCGAACTGCATTTTCTCGACATAGGGTATGCCCTTCCACGCCGCCGCCGGTTTGGTCACCACGATCTCGACCGAGTCGGCGCCGGCCACGCATACCGCCTTGAGCGCATCGAGGCCGCCGATGCCGCCCGAAGGCACATAGAGCAGGGTTTTGTGTTTCGCCGCCGCGGCCTCCAGCCGCGCGCGCAAGGCATCGTCGCAGAGCGCGCCGGCAGAGAGGATGATCACCGGGATACCCTTCTCAAGCAGCGGCCGGGCGAACTCGCGCACCGCGTCGTGCGAGGCCGCCTCGATCACCACTTCCGGGCGCTCGGCGATCAGCGCGGCTAGGCTGGTGACGAACGGCACGCCGTAGTGTTCGGCCAGAGGCTTGCCGCGCGAGGCCGGGCTGCGGCCCTGGATGGCCACCACGCGGGCTTCGCCCATGTCGCCGCGCGCTACGTGTTCGAGGAACAGGCGCGCGATGACGCCGCCGCCGATGATGCCGATGCGCATGCCGGGATGCTCCTAAGTGGGGGACGAATTCCGCGATACATTGGCCGCGCCGCAGTCGTGGAGTCTCAAGCGTAATTGATGACCAGGTGTTTGATATCCGACATCTCTTCCATAGCGTAACGCGTGCCTTCGCGTCCAAAACCGGATTCCTTCCAGCCACCAAAAGGCATGCTGTCAACCCGGTAGATCGGCACATCGTTGATCATCAGTCCACCGACATCCCAGTCCTCAAGCGCCTGAAACGCCCGCCGCAGGTCGTTGGTGAATATCCCTCCTTGCAGACCATAACGGGAATCACCAGCACGCTTGATTGCTTCCTCGAACGTCCGATAGCTGTTCACGGTAAGTACGGGACCGAACACCTCCTCATCCTCGATTTTCATGCCTTTGACTGTATCGGTCAGCACGGTCGGCTGCACCACCGCACCCGACCGAGGACCGCCGGCCAAAACACGGGCGCCGGCGGCCACAGCCGCGTCAACCCAGCCCTGAATTCTGACAGCCGATCCTTCGTCAATCACCGGGCCAACATCGATCCCTTCCTGCATCGGGTCGCCGACGCGGCAGGCACGCACGCGCTCGACCAGCTTGCGCGTGAACGCTTCCACAACCGATTCGTGCACGAGGATGCGCTGCACCCCGATGCAGTACTGTCCGCCGTACACGACACCGCCGCGAACGCAGCGCGCCGCCGCAAGGTCGAGATCGGCATCTTCGGCGACGATCACAGCGCCGTTACCACCGAGCTCCAGCGCCACCTTCTTGCGGCCTGCTATCTCCTTGATGTGCCAGCCGACGCGCGCACTGCCAGTAAAACTGACCATGGCGAACCGTTCATCACGCACCATCGACTCAGCCAGCGGGACCGGGCAGTGGCAGACTTCCAGCGCCCCCGCCGGCAGCCCGGCATCGGCCATGATCTGCTGCAGCAGCAGCGAGGTCAGCGGCGTCTGGGGCGCCGGCTTGAGCACCACGCTGTTACCGACTGCAATCGCCGGCGCCACCTTGTGCAGGACCAGGTTCAGTGGAAAGTTAAACGGCGCGATCGCCAGAATCGGGCCGATCGGTAAACGCCGCGCAATGCCGATCCTGCGCCGCATACGGTTCAAAGCGTCCGCGTCGAGATCGGAAAGCTGAATCGAACGGCCCTGGCTATCCGTGGTCTGGTATTCGAAGACGCCGGCATCCATATCGAGAGGGACTTCCTCGCCGCCGAAGCGGCGCGCTTCGGCGGCCGCATTCGTCAGGTTGAACAGGGCGCGCGACACCTCGCCGCGCGCGTCGTACATCGGCTTCCCGGCTTCGGCGGCGATGGTCGAAACAAACTCGTCGCGCCGGCCGCGAAGCAGCTCGGCGGTCCGCTCCAGAATGTCCGCCCGCACGAATCGCGGCAGCTTGCGCATTACTTGAAACGCCTGCTGGGAGCGCAGGATCGCGTTCTCGACGTCCTCTACCGTGGATACGGGCATCTCGCCCACTACTCTGCCGTCGAAGGGTGAAAGAATCTTGTCGGTAGCCATTTGGGTCCTTATGTACAGAAATTCAGTCTGGATTAGGGCGTCAAACAGCGAGCACTCGTTCGAAGTGGACGCCTCGACAATCCATTTCGTACTCGAGTTCGATGATCGGCGGACGGTTCAAATGCCAGGTCAACCCGCCGCGCATTGCTCCGCGCCGGCCAAGCTCGTCCACCATGAACGGGTGGATGTCGTGCACGGTGTAGAGTTGAGCCGCAGTCGTGTCCGACCAGCCAAAACCGAGAGCCGCCATTCGGCTCTCCATCTCCGCGAGCACAAAGCGCGCCTTGTTGCGCAGTCCTTGCGTCGATACATCACCGCGGCTGATGACGTGATCCTTGTAGCTGCCTTTGCCTTCCGGTGCTTCGCCGCTGCCGGCGACGACGAAAGAGGGTATTGCAGAGGGATCGGCCACCGTATAGGAGAATGCATAGAAGCTTGGAACCTTCGGCGGATCGATTTCGGGGCAAACATTGCTGCGCGCCACCGGGTTGACGCTGCCATCGAAGATGCCCCAACGCGCGAGCGTGCCGACGTATTCCCTGTTGAATGCCTCGAAGCCAGCCTCGTCGAACGGTGCCGGCGAACGCAATTCACAGGCGCAAAATGCGCTGAGCGGCCGGCCCGCGGCCTGCAGCGTCTGCTCGATCCAATGGAAGCCTTCGGCAAGGGGGGCAGGCTTGAGAAAGCGGACACGTTCAATCCGGAATCCGGCTTCGGCAGCAACGCCTGCAGAGTACTGAAAAACGCCGGGGACGAACCGATAGTTACCAGATGCATAGACTTTTGTGCTGGACATGGTGCGGCTTTCGCAAAACAGGTTTAAGGGGGGGTGTTTCGATGTACGCCGTGGATCTACGCCGCCAGCGCACCGAGATAGGCGCTGCGGATCGCGGGATCGTGCATGAGTTCTGAACTGCGCCCGCTTTGGACGATGCGCCCCATATCCATCACATAGGCGGTGGTCGACAATTCGAGTGCAGTGATGACGTCCTGCTCGACCACCAGGATCGACAGTCCTTCGCGATTGAGGGACTGCAACGCCTCAACCAGTTGCTCGACCAGGAGCGGCGACAAGCCAAGCGACAGCTCGTCGATGATCAACAAGCGGGGAGAGCTCATCATTCCACGTCCGATCGCGCACATCTGCTGCTCGCCACCGGACATCGTGCCGGCGGCCTGGCTGCGTCGCTCGTGCAGCCTGGGGAAGGTCGCATAGACACGATCGAGATCGCGCTGGATGACGGTGCGTGACTCCTTGCGTGCGTAGGCGCCCATCAAGAGATTCTCTTCGACGCTCATCGCGCTAAACAGCCGCCTGCCTTCGGGCACGTGGGCAATACCGTGCGCGAGGATTTGCGCAGGCGACAGACCGCGTAGATCCTCGCCTGCCCAATCGATTCGCCCCGCGGTCGGCGCAATCAATCCGGAGAGAGTGCGCATCAACGTCGACTTGCCGGCGCCATTCGAGCCGATCAACGCGCTTATCTCGCCCTGGGACAACGTCAGGTCGACGCCCCACAGTACGTTGATTTCGCCATAGCCGGCCTCAATTCCAGTCAGTTTGAGCAAAGGGGTGGATGGGCTCATCGTCGTCCTAACTGGTTGCGGCGCTCAATTGCGCATATTTCTTGCCCAGATAGGCCTCCACCACACGACGGTCATTGACGATCTCCTGTGGCGTGCCGTCCGCGATGAGCGCCCCATTCTGAAGCACCACAACGCGGCTGCATACGGTCAGCACGACTTTCATCAAGTGCTCGATCAGCACGATTGTGATTCCACGTTGCGCGATCTCGTGTATCAGCACCATCGCATGATCGACTTCGGACGCATTCAGGCCGGCGTTAACTTCGTCGAGGAACAGTAATTTCGGTTTCATTGCCACGGCCTTTGCCAGTTCCAGCCGCTTGCGCATCGCCAGGGTAAGCGTGTGCGCAGGCTTGGCCGCATGCTGGCCAAGACCGACAAATTCGAGCTGGCTTGCTGCAAAATCACGCGCGCTGGCTGGTGACATGCCGCGCTGTGAGAACAGCGCAGCGGCGGCAACATTGTCAAGTGCCGTCAAGTCGGGGAAAGGTTGCACAATCTGAAACGTGCGTGCCAGGCCGGCACGAGCGGTCTGGTACGGCTGCAGCGCGGTGATATTTCTGCCTTCGAACATCACGCGCCCGGCAGACGCACGACGGACACCGGTTACGACGTTAACCAAGGTCGTCTTGCCGGCCCCGTTCGGCCCGATCAGACCGAGAATTTCGCCGCTGCCGACCGAAAGGCTGACATCCTGCAGCGCCTGCACTCCGCCGAAACGGCGTGACACGCCTTCCAGCACCAACACCTCAGCCACGGTGCCCTCCAGTGAGGCCCAAGCGCTTCGAAATAGACATCATGCCGTTAGGGAGGAAAAGCAGAAGCACGACCACCAGCAAGCCAAGGACACCGGAGTGGATTTGCAGGTAATTACGCCATACCATTTCCTCGATACCGAGGAAGACAAAGGCACCGAGCACAGCACCGGCGGGCGATCCCAGTCCCCCGAGCAGCGCCATCACGATGGGCTTGACCGCAAACAGAATGTCGAACACGTCAGGCGGTTCGATGTAATGCACCCACGCCGCATAGAGTGCGCCTGCCATTGCCACGAACACGCCGGAAAAGGCAAAGGCCAGGCTCTTATAGATCGTGGCGTTGACGCCGATCATGTCGGCGGCGGACTCGTTCTGCTTGATGCAGATCAGGCCGAAACCGAGCTTCGACTCCTGGATCACGCGAACGGCCATGAAGGTCAACAATAGCAATGCCCACATGGCCCAGAAGAAGAACGAAGCTTCGTCCATCACGCTGTTGGAGCCGGTGACGGACACGGGAATGTTCAATCCCATTCCGCCGCCGGTCAACTCGGTTGCTGAATTGGTTACTTCGCGCAGCACTTCGGCGACGGCCAGACTGGCGATCGCAAAATAGTGGCCGCGCAGCCGCAGCAACACGATGCCCAGTACCAGCGCACTGACAAAGGCGGCCGCACCCGCCGCGCCTGCGGCAGCAAACAAAGGCCAGCCTTTGTTAATGAGCATGCCGCCGCAATAAGCGCCGAAGCCAAAGAAAGCAGCGGTTCCAAAAGACGGATATCCGGTGAAACCGCCAATCACGGTCCATGAAACAGCCATGATTGCATACATGCAGGCAAAGGTGCCGATACGCAGCGCGTACGAACTGTCGAATAGCGGCAGGCATCCGAACACGACAAGCAAAACGATCGCGCCATAATAGATCCGGTTTTTCATTCGAATCCCTGCTTGCCGAGCAGGCCTTGAGGGCGAACGATCAGGAACACGATCAGCAGGCCAAACGAAAGCGTAATCGCATGCTCAGGGCCGAATGCCAGAGACCCAAAGCTTTCCACTATCCCGAGAAACAGCCCACCCACCACCGCGCCTGGTACGCTGCCAAGGCCACCGAGGACGCAAACGACAAAGGCTTTGCCCAGGTACGACCCCGAAGCGATCGGCGAAATCGGGAAGATCATCGCGAGCAGGACACCCGCGCAGCCCGCCATCGCCGCTCCAAGGCCGAAAGCGGTCGCATAGATGGATGGCACGTCTACTCCCATCAGGCGCGATGCGTCCCGGTCCATCCTTACGGCCACGATCGCGCGCCCGACGCGGGACCGGCGCAGCACGAGAAACAGCGCCAGGGTCAGCAGCAACGAAAAGACCGTGGCAACGATGCGATCGATCGGCACTACCAGCGACCCCACGGACAGCGAGCCCAGCGAAGGATCAAGGACCAGTTGGCGATAGTCGGCCTTGAACGCAACCAGCATCGCGTTATTAAGCATCAGGTCCAGGCCGAAAGTCAGCGTGAGCGTGACCAGTACAGGCGCCGCGATGACACGGTTCAGGATGCCGCGCTGTATCGCATAGCCGAGGCAAAAGAATACCGGCGCGGCGATCAGAAGCGAAGTCCACGGCGCGAGCCCAAGCGCGTTATAAGCACCCCATGCGAGATAAGAGCCCAGCACGATGAACGAACCATGCATCAGGTTGATCACGTTGAGCACTCCCCACACCAGGGAAAACCCGGCGGCTATGCATGCATAGAGACTGCCCAGCACTATCGCGTTGAGCAGTATCTGAAAAATCAGCATAGCGCTCAACTCAGTTCACGCCGAGCTTGAATTCGCCTTGTTTGATTGCGGCCGGGTGTACGACCACTGTCTTGCCATTCTGGATCTGGAATACCGGCGGCACCAAAGACGTGATTTGTCCGTTCGGCCCGAACTTCACCGGCCCCCAGAAGGTCTGCACATTCATGCGGGCGAGTTCGTCGCGTACCTTGTTCCGGTCAATCGAGCCGGCCTTTTCGATCGCCATCTGAAACAGCGCCCCCGACACCGATGCGGACGCCTGGGCGTAATCGGGATCGACCTTGTACTTCTCGCGGAACAGCTTGGTGTAGTTTTCAGTCGATCCGAAAATGTCCTGGCCCTTGTAGCGTGCAGCCATGTGCCACCACGAGGCGCTGCTGATGTTTTCAGAGCTCTTGCCGGTCGCGGTGATGAACTCCTGATAAGCGGGACCGGCGATCATCGTTACCACCGGGGCCTCCATCTTCTGGTCCCCCATCTGTTTTTTGATCAGCACGAGGTCGTTGATATAGCCGGTAGCGAAGATCCAATGAGGCGACTGCGCCTTCATTTGTGAAAGAGCGGAAGAATGGTCCATGGTGTTGATCGCATACTTCTCGAAAAACACCACTTCCAAGCCCTGTTGTTTCGCCGCCTTCTCCATCTCCTGTGCAATTGCGAGCGGGAAAAGGTCGTTGCGTGCAAGGATTGCGACACGCCTGACGCCCGGCGCTTTCTGCTTGACGATCTCCACCAACGGCGTGGTCAGCGTATCGTTGGGTGTAAAGGTCCCGAACAGGAACTTGTAACCCTGATCGTAGACTTGGGCCGATGAGGCAGTCGATGCGATGGTCGGCACGCCATATTTTTCGGATACCGTGCTGGCAGCCTTCGCCGCTCCAGAGCCGAACGGCGAAAACAGGAAATGCACTTTCTCCTGCGTGATCAGCTTTTCCGCCGTTTGCACAGCGCGCGGCGTATTCGATTGATAGTCCGTGTAGACGATCTCGACCTTCATTTTTTTGCTGCCGACTTTGATGCCGCCTGCCTTGTTGACCTGTTCAGCCCACAGGTTGTAACCCTGCTGCTGCTTCAAGGCTTCCGGGGCGAGCGCGCCAGTCAGGGGCAGCGGCGCGCCAAACCGGATCATTTCCTGCGCATGAACAGTCATTGCGCCGAGGGTGGGTACGGCAGCGCAGGCAAACATGGACAGCATACGGGCGCTACGGGAGCGGAAATTTAAGCCGAGCATGAAAGATCCCCTTTAATGAAGTGACTGCAACAAACATCGGAATGCCACGACACAACGTTTTTTATCGTAGCAGGTGACTGCGGATAGGAGAGCCTCCGATTTTCGACGGGAGCGTTCTAATAATCAGAACGGTCATTGAGCCGTCAGCCGCGGGCGCGCGCTGGAACGCGAGTGGGTACGCATGGCTGAATCATTCGATTTCATGTGCTCGCTCAAATGCCGAGCCAAGTGACGGGCGACGTGGGAAAGCTTTCGCGTCGTGCTGGCGACCAGCGTCACCCCGGTCTTGCGCAGGACTGAATCGCTCAGCGGAACGGCGACCAGCATACCAGCCTCGATCTCCGGCAACACCATGTCTCCCGGCAAGAAGGTGACGCGGTTCTGGCTCTGCATCACGAGCCGCTGGGCAAACGCAAGCGTATTGGTCTCGACTGTCTTTTTCAGTGTGAATTTGGCGTTTGCGCTGACCCGATCGACCAATTGCCGGATCCCGAACGATCGGTCGGGCAAGACCACCTGGTAGGCAGCCACCTCGGCCAGAGTGCAACGGCTTTGCCTGGCCAGCGGGTGACTGGGCGAGACAACAGCGCACAAGGGCTGGCTCATTTGCGCGAGCTCCAGCAGATCGGCTCGAGGCGAACTGCCGAACACGATCCCAAGATCGCAACGATGCTCGGCGATCGCCTCCGCGATCGCGTGCGAACCCATCGCGGCGACGCTGAGCGATATCCCCGGGCATTCGTCAGCGAAGATGCGCAATGCTTCGGGCATGAAGCGGGCGAGCACGCCTTCGACGCAGGCGATGTCGACATGCCCGCGCTGCAGGCTTCCATATTCCTGAATCATCCCGCGCAGTTCCTCGAAGCGGCTGCGCATGTCGGTAGAGTACGCGAGCAACAGGCGCCCAGCCTCTGTCAGCGACATGCCGCGCGCGTGGCGCTCGAACAAGGGTACGCCGAGTTCTTCTTCGAGTAGCGCAACCTGGCGGCTTACCGCGCTCTGCGCCACGAACAGCCGCTCGGCGGCGTGGCGCACAGAACCGTGTGCGGCAACTTCGCGAAAATAACGCAGGGTTAGCGGTTCCATTGCGGCTCCTGATCCTGTTCTTGCTTGCCTTTTGCCTTGCTCTCACCGGCGCTTCCAAGTGATGACGATCTCAGTCTACACTTGCCGGTCAACTGCATGAGCGACTTGAAATTCCTTGCGAAATGAGGGGACGCATTCTCTCATGCTCTCCCCTTTCACCCCGATGGCGGCTTCTATTGCCTCCGGTAGACCACCAAGGCCACGCCGATCGCCGCCAGCGCCATCCCCGCCATCGCCACAGCGCTGAGCGTCTCGCCGAACATGGCATAGGCCATCAACGCCGTGGTCGGCGGCACGAGGTAGAAAAAACTCGTCACCTTGGTCGCGGCGCCCTTGCGGATGAGCACGTACAGCAGGGAAATCGCGCCGATCGACAGCGCCAGCACCAGCCACAGCAGCGCGAACACAAATTCGCCGGTCCAGCGCACCTGCATGGTCTCAAACGCCAGCGCCATGGGCAGCAGCACCAGGCCGGCGGCGCTGAACTGAATCACCGATCCGGTGCGCAGATCGACCCCGCCGCAGTAGCGCTTCTGGTACAGCGTGCCGGCGGTAATCGAGATGAGCGCCAGTATCGACAAGGCCAGGGTCGCGGGCGTGATCCCGGATAGCGCCGAGCGGCCCAGCACAACCAGCAGCACTCCGCCGAAACCGAGCACTAAACCCGACCATTGCCGCACCCGCAACCTTTCGCCGAACAGGGGTGCACTGGCAAACGCGGTCAGGATGGGCTGTATGCCGACGATCAAGGCGCTTACCCCTGCCGACATGCCCAGATGAATTGAGCAAAACACGCCGCTCAGGTAGCCCCCCTGCATCAGCACCCCCGCTACGGCAACATGCCCGATTTGCTTGATCGTAGCCGGCCAGGCTGCACGCATCGCCAGCGCCAGGGCCAGCATCAGCGTCACTACCAGGGCTAGCCGCAACAGGAGGAAAGTTAGCGGTTCGGCGTAAGGCAGGCCGTACTTGGCGCCGACAAAACCTGTGCTCCACAGAAATACGAACAATCCGGGCATGGCCTGCAGCCAGAGCCGCGCGGCGCCGGCCTCAGGCGCCGGCATTGCGTGCGCGATGTTGCGTTGATGAACGTGGATTCCTGCTGGGCATGGGTGCGGCCGGTCACAAAGCCGCGCAGTATAGCAAGCCCGCCCTGGAGTAGCCGGTTGGACCGGGAAAACCGTGCGCGGCGAGCGGCGTACTGCGCCCGGGCTTGAGCCATTTGCGACCAAGCGCTGTAACCATATGTTTAATATACATGTTCCATTGCGCTTCAAATGCAGATTGGCAGCTGGATTTGGCTAAGTCAATGAAATATCTATAAATTGTGCAATACATCAAACAATAGTCAACGCGTATAAAAAAGTTCTTGACATGCAACAGCTTGGGTGTAGAATTCAAATTGTTGCAGTGCAATATCTTCTTCGCGGTTACGAAGCGATTGCACCCGAGATTGCTGAACTTTTTCGTAACTCATTATTGGAGATTCAACATGTACGCCACCCCCGAACAATTTGCCGCTGCCAACAAAGCCGGCGTCGATGCGCTGTTCACCATCGCCCAGGCGCAGTTCACTGCGTTCGAACGCCTGTCCGCGCTGAACTTCAACACCACCAAGTCGGCATTCGAAGACGGCGTCAGCCAGGCCAAGGCCCTGCTGTCGGTCAAGGACGCGCAAGAACTCGTCAACCTCGGCGCCACCTCGGCCCAGCCGGCCCTGGAAAAAGCCATCGCCTACTCGCGCAATGTGTACGAAGTGGCGACCCAAACCCAGGCCGAAGTCACCAAGCTGGCCGAAACCCAGGCTGCCGAAATGAACAAGACCGTGGTCTCGCTGATGGACAAGCTGAGCAAGAACGCGCCCGCCGGTTCGGACGTCGCCGTGGCCGCGGTCAAATCCGCCATGGCTGCCGCCAATTCCGCCTACGACAGCTTCACCAAAGTGGTGAAACAAGCCACCGATATGGCCGAAGCCAACGTTACCGCCGCCACCGCGACCGTGGTGAAACAAGCCGGCAAGAAGAAAGCCGCTTAGAGGCCATTTCAGAATCACCGAAATGGCCCCTGATATAGGGAAGCACGAGGGGATGCGCCCCGAAGGAAGTCCCCGTAGGGGATATCCCCTCGTATCCAAATAATCTCGTAAGCTTTCTTCAAGAAAACGCTGACCGCTTCTCCTCCTCCTTTGCTGTCAGCGGCCCCGAGGGCAACCTCGGGGCAACCTAAACCCCGGGCCAGCCCCGGGGTTTTTTTTCGCCCGCGATCCGGTCGGAACTTTGATTATTGTCACTACCCAAAGCCGGGGTGCGGGTACGCTAATCGCGGAAGTCAGCGGCCGGGGGCCAGCCCAGGCGCGGCAGGCGATGACACCTGCCGCTTCGCATTCGATCGGCGGGGAGCAAAATGGCACCCGCTGTTTTCAACAGAGAAAGGAGCTTAGTCATGGCAAATCTCACGCGTTGGGATCCGTTCGGCGAAATGGCGCATTTCGATCCGTTCCGTGACATGAACGACTATTTCAAGGGATTCATGCTGCGGCCCATCTTCCATGGCCTGGAAGCCGAACCCGAAATCAAACTGGAAATATCCGAAGCGGACAAAGCCTACACGGTCAAGGCGGATATCCCCGGCGTAAAGAAAGAGGACATACAGGTATCGATCGACGGCAATCAGGTTTCCATCAGCGCCGAAGTAAAGCACGAAAAGGAAGAAAAAGAGGGCAACAAGCTGGTGCGCAGCGAGCGCTACTACGGCAAGCAGTCCCGCAGCTTCACGCTGGGCCACGACATCGACGAGGCCAAAGCCGAAGCCGAGTACGCTGACGGCGTGCTGAAACTGACGCTGCCGAAGAAAGCCGGCACCGAATCGAAGAAGCTGGCAATCAAATAGTCGAACGCGGCCGATGGCGGCTGCAATCGTCGGCCGCCACCGCGTCCCGCATCGGAGTCCCGGCCCATTTCTGTTTCATCCGCGCACCGTTCCCCGGCTGATCCGGGGAACGCCCCTTGCGGTTCTTCCATTTCAACTCTGCCGTCGCGATCCATTTCTGCTCTAATCGGCTTTCGGAAACCCGAATATTCGCAGTCATAGACAGGGACAACATGATGAATAAAGCAGTCCGCGCGGTTATTGTCGGTGCCAGCTTGTTCGCATTGACCACGTTCGGCGTCGTTTCCGCCCACGCCTTCGACCTCCAGGGGCACCGCGGCGCCCGCGGCCTCGCACCCGAGAACACGCTGCCGGCATTCCAGAAGGCGCTCGAACTCGGCGTGGACACCATCGAATGCGACATGGCGATCACCAAGGACGGCGTCGTCGTGATCCACCACGACCTGCGGCTCAACCCGAACACCACTCGCGGCCCCGACGGGCAGTGGCTGGACTCACCCGGCGCGGCGATCAAGGACTTGACCTTCGAGGAACTGCAGAAGTACGACGTCGGGCGGCTGAAACCCGGCACCGACTACGCGCGGGCCTTCCCGGAACAAAAGCCCGCCGACGGCACGCGCATTCCGCGGCTCTCGGACCTGTTCGACCTGGTGAAGCAATCGGGCAACACCAGGATAGGCTTCGATTGCGAAACCAAGGTTTCGCCGCTGGAGCGCGCGGCCACGCTGCCGCCTGAGGAGTTCGCGCGCCGCACGATCGCGGAAATCCGCAAGGCCGGGATGCAGCACAGGCTGATGATCCAGTCCTTCGATTGGAGCACGCTGCTGGTGGTGCAGAAGGAGGCGCCGGAGATCCGCACCATGTACCTTTCCTCGCCGAATACGCTGAAACCCGCCTCTGACGGAAAGGCCTCGCCCTGGCTCGCCGGATTCGCGCCCGAATCGTATGGCGGCTCCGTGCCGAAAGCGGTGAGCGCCGCGGGCGGCAAGATCTGGGCGCCGAACCAGACCTTTCTCACCCCCGCGATGCTGGCCGAGGCGCATTCCCTCGGTCTTATCGTCATACCGTGGACCGTGAACGATCCCAGGATGATGTCGAAACTGCTCGACATGGGTGTGGACGGCATCATCTCGGACCGCCCGGACCTGGTGCAGGCGGAGATCAAAAAGCGCGCGCGCTGATCCCAGGCGCTTATATAGTGTGAGCGCGCAAGGAGCCTGTCCCCTTCACCATGGTTGAGAAAACAATGGCTTGAGCGTAACCTGATGGTGCCAGGCTCCGCATTTGGGGTCTTTCAAGGCTGCAGGAGGAATGGCTCATGGCGCAACCGATTATTCACTGTGACCCGGAGATCCAGGGTGGCGTGCCAGTGTTCTACGGCACCCGAGTTCCCGTAAAGAACCTGTTCGACTGCCTCGAAGCCGGCGACTCCTTGGATCAGTTCCTGCACTCGTTCCCCTCCGTGGCCAGGGAACAAGCCATTGCGTCGCTGGAACTGGCCCGGGACGCTCTCGTCCCCGATGCGCATCCTGCTTGACGAGTCCCTCCCAATTGAACTGCGCGACGAGCTACCCCAACACGCCGTTCGCAGCGTCCAGGAAATGGGCTGGTCCGCGCTGAAGAATGGCGAGTTGCTGCGTCGCGCGGCCGACCAGTTCGACCTGTTTATGACCGCGGACCAAAACCTACAGTACCAGCAGAACCTTCAGATTCTTCCAATCGCCGTGGCTGTCCTCGTCGCCAAGAGCAACCGCATCCAATCCCTTAGGCCATTGGTACCCGAGTTGCTATCAGCGCTCGCGTCCCTCGAACCGCGAACACTGTTTCGAGTTGGCACCTGACTTTAGCGGCTGCGGACGGAAGCACCGTACCATCATTCACCATACAAGCGGGAGAGGCCAATCGCTTTCCTGCGGTATCGGGCGAAGAAAATATTTGACCACGGCCCTTTAAATTCCACGTGTCGAACCTTAGGTTGAATTGGTGATTTTGCCATGTCAGTCCTCAGTCCACGCGTATGGTTTGTTCCTCGCCAGCATACTTTTTCACAAAAACGTCCATGATTTCTGAGAAAAAGTTAGCAAATACAAAACGCCGCGCCGCTCGCACGATGCCGCGATTGAACTTCTTCACATCCTGGCTGCTTTGTCGAAGCACCATCCCTGACGGATAACCGTCCTTAGGGGTACAAACGAACGCCAAGTCGCTTCTGAGGTTCATGACCAGTTCGGCCATCGGGTGCGCTGGCCCCACGAACGGGTTTCGACGCAGTCCCGTGGAGATCAGCACGGGGTTATCGGACGTGACAAGCGACATGCCCGCGGGCGGCACGCTGAATTGCCAATGCTTCTGAAGGACGGATTCCCCGATTTGGCGGCCAATAAGGACCATGGGGCGAATCGTAGCCCACTCCTTCGCAGTAGCTTTGACGCCCCATCGTTCCATTCCTTCCTGCACATAGGCATCTTTTTCCGCCAACTGCTGCAGGGTCATCTGGGCAATCTGCGAATGAAAGCGGAGCATTGGCTCTCGAAAGCTTGGAACGCGGGTGAGCGAGATGCCGATGAAAAATGCTAGAAGGCCTTTTTCTTCATCGGTAAAGGGAATGGTCTGCCCCGACACTGGAGTAAGCCGGCGAATAAGTTCGGTAGCCGGTTGATCGACCATTTGGGCAAAATTCTTCTCGACTGTGTCGATATCCTCCGATCCATCCTCATACTCTTGGGCGTAGTAGCTGTCCTCCCAGGCAATCGAGCGAATCGACGCCTTTCGCGGTTTACGCGCAGGCAATTTCTCGTACACCCAGATGAGATTATGGGATACCTCGTCCAGCGCAGCGAAGCCACGGAGGAAACCTTGAGAGACATAGTGCTGACGAACCGATCTCTGCGAACTCATCTCAGTGTGTGCTTCGTCCAAACCAATGCGGTAAAAAACGATTTCTTTTCGATCCTCACTCACCACAGCTGGCATTCAGAATCCAAGCTCTCTAAGCTCATAGACCAGCGTGAAGTCAACGCGCAGTGGCAACTCTGCTGTATGGTGCACGCCCTGAATGTCAAATATCTGCTTTCGCGCAGTATGAAGGTCAGCTTAGCGTTGCTTCCCACACTGATCTTCGAACCAAACTCGACAGCCCGGCTCCAGCCCAGCCCACCCAAACCGGTTTCACGATCCCGCTGCCTGCGACACTGGAGGCACGCTGTGCGGCTCCCACGTCCCACCCACCTCAATCACGCCGCGCTTGAGTTCCTCCAGCGCCGGCGGCACCTCTTGCGGCGCGCCGCGCACGCCCAGTTCGATATGCCGGCGCCGTCCGCCCTCGCCCACGCTGGGCAGGCTGAACACCTTGAGCCCGCGGTATTTCTCCTCGATCGCCAGCATCAGCGGCGTCAGCGTGCTCTCGGCCGAATCGTAGACCACGATGGAAGCCTCGGCCTCGGGTTGCCGGTGAAACAGGTGGACATAGCGCTGATCGAGCACCCACTCGACCATGGGCCAGGCCATGATGGGGAAGCCCGGCACGAAGTGATGCTCGCGCAGGGAAAAGCCGCAAATGCGGTTGTAGCTGTTGGGGATGATGTTCGAGCCGCGAGGAAATTCGCCCATCTTGAGGCGGTTGGGCGTGGTGTCGGCGCCGAAGCGGCCGCGGATTTCGGCCTCGGCCTCGGGATGCAGCACCAGCGGCAGGCCGGCCGCGGCGGCGGCGCAGGCGCGCGTATGGTCGTCGGGCGTCGCGCCGATGCCGCCGAAGCTGAACACGATATCCGCCCCCGCCAGCGTGCGCTTGAGCGTGGACGTGATCAGCTCGGGGCTGTCGCCCAGGTATTCGCACCAGGCGAGCGTGAGGCCGCGGCTGCGCAGGATAGCGATCAGCTGCGCCAGGTGCTTGTCCTGGCGCTTGCCGCGCATGATTTCATCACCGATGATCAGGGCGCCGAAAGGCATCTATTTTCTCCTTGGAGGTTCCTGCTGGATCGCCACCGGCTCGTCGCGCAGTTGCGCCAGCCGCGCCAGGCCATAGTGGATGAAAGCGAGCCCGCCGTAAACCGGCGCGAAAAACCCGAGCACGGGGATCAGGCCGAACAGCGCGACCACTACACCCAGCAAGAACAGCTCGCGCCGGTGGCGGTGGATGAGCGTCTGCATTTCCCAAGCGCTCGCGTGCTCATAGAGCGCATCGTAGCGAAACACCCGCTGGTTGAGATAGCCGAACAGCAGGACCGGCAGCACCGGCCAGAACAGCGGGAACAGCCACAAGGGCAGCGACAGCGTAACGAGCAGCGCCAGCCAGGCCAGGGTCATCGCTCCGTTCCACAGACTGCCGGCAAAAGTGCCGCCTTGCCTCCGCTCGAGCCCGGGATAGGCGCGCTCCGCCACCAGGCCGACCATCGCCGGCATCGCGAATACGCCGATGATCAATACCGCGGTGATCAGCACCAGCGGGATGAACAGCAGCACCAGCAGGACCCAGGCGAGGTGCGCGGCGATGAGATCGAGCGGCCAGGCGGTGATGGCCCAGCCGATCGCGGCGGACTGGTCGAACTGCAGTTGCAGCCAGGCGGCCGCCTGCGACCAGAACGCGAACGCCAGCCCCAGCCACAACGCGAGCGCAATCAGCACAGGCCAGAGCAGCAGCAGCAGCATGCGCGGATGCAGCAGGCTGGCGAACGCGCGCAGCAGCGCTTTGCTCATTTCGCTCATCGGCCCTCGATCCTCATCTTTGCATACTCTGCCACATCTTCTGCAGCCGCTTGACCGACACCGGCACCGGGGTGCGCAATTCCTGGGCGTACAGCGACACGCGCAACTCCTCCAGCAGCCAGCGGAACTGATCGAGCTGCGGGTCGGCCACGCCCTGCTTTCTTTGCTTGAGATCTTCGCGCTGCCACATCTGCCACAGCGGATTGAACTCCGCGCTCCAGCGCGCGTCGCGCGCGGGGTCGGCGCGCAGCTTTTCCAGCCGCAGCGCAACGGCCTTCAGGTAGCGCGGGAAATGCTGCAGGCGCTCCCAGGCGGTGGCGGCGATGAAGTTCCTGGGCAGCAGGCGCGCGAGCTGGTCCTCGATTTCGCGCGCCGGCTGCGGCGCGTTTTTCAGCCCCTGCAGTTTTTTCTGCAACGCCTGATGCTCGATGAGTATGCTTCCGACCAGGCGGCAGATCTCCTGCGCCAGCAGCGTGAGCCGCGTCCTGCCCTCTTCGCAGCGCTGCCGGAACTGCGCCTCGGTTGCGGGCAGGGGTTCGGCCATGCAGGCGCGATCAAAGCCGACGCGCAGCAACTGGTCCCTTAGCGCTGCGGCGTCGCCGAAAGGCAGGAACTGCATGCCCATGTCGCGCAGCCCGGGCAGATTTTTCTCCAGGTATTTGGCCTGCTCTTTCAACTGCAGCATGAACAGCCGGCGCAGGCCGTCGCGGTGCAATTCGCGCGCCTTCTGCGGCGCATCCAGCACCTCCAGGTCCACGCTGTCGCCGCGATCGACCAGCGCCGGATAGCCGATCAACGTCTGCGCGCCCTGGCGTATCTCCATGACCTCCTGCAATTCGCCGAAATTCCACGCGGTGATGCCCGACAGCGCGGCCTTGGGCTGGGCGATGGCGCTGAATTGCTCGCCTGCCTGTTCTCCGAGCGCCGCGCGCAGTTGCGCGAGGTTGCGTCCCATCGCGAGCTGCCGGCCGTGCTCGTCCACCACCAGGAAATTCATGCTCAAATGCGCCGGCAGCAGTTCGGGGCGAAATCCGTCCAGCGGCACGACGAGGTTGAGTTCTTCGCGCGCATGGCGCGCGATGGCCTCGGCGAGCGGCAGTTCTTCCCTGGGCTGCATTGGTCTCGCGGCCATCGCCGCGACAAAGCCGTCGGCGAACTCCGGCAGCGGCCCCAGCTTGTGGCGGAGTTTCTGCGGCAGCGTCTTCGCCAGCAGCGCGACCTTTTCCTTGAGCAGGCCCGGCACCAACCAGTCGCAGGGCCCTGCCGCGAGCTGGTTGAGCGCGATCAGCGGAACGCTGAGCGTGAGGCCGTCGCGGGCGTTCCCCGGATCGTGCAGGTATTCGAGCGCGTAGTCGCGCCCGCCTATGCTCAACTGGTGCGGAAACTGCGCGGTGGTGATGCCCGCCGCCTCGTGGCGCATCAGGTCTTCGCGCTTCAGGTACAGCAGCTTCGGCTCGGCGGTTTCCGCCTCGCGGCGCCAGTGCTCGAACGCGGCGCCATTGTGCATGCCCGCCGGAATGAGACTGTCGTAGAAAGCGTAAATCAACTCCTCGTCCACCAGCACGTCGGGGCGGCGCGATTTGTGCTCCAGCGCCTCGATGTCGCGGATCAGCTTCTGGTTATGCTGAAAGAACGGCGCGCGCGTCTCGAACTCGCCCTCGACCAGCGCCTGGCGGATGAATATCCGGCGCGCCTCGTCCGGATCCAGCGGGCCGTAGTGGATGCGCCGCTTGGCGTAGAGCAGGATGCCGTACAGGGTCGCACGCTCGAACGCGGCGACGCGCGCGGGCTTCTTTTCCCAGTGCGGTTCGTACTGGTGGCGCCGGATCAGGTGCGCGCCCAGGTCCTCCAGCCACTCCGGTTCGATGCGCGCGACGCAGCGCGCGAAGAGCCGCGTGGTTTCGGTGATCTCCGCGGCCATGATCCAGCGCCCGGCTTTCTTGCCCACGCCCGAGCCGGGATGGATGAGGAACTTGATGCCGCGCGCGCCGAGATAGTGCTCGCTGTCCTCCGACTTGCAGCCGACGTTGCCGAGCAGGCCGGCGAGCAGCGCGCGGTGGATTTGCGCATAGCTCGCTTCCTTCTGCGACAGCTTCCATCCCAGTTCGGCGACGAAGGTGTGCAGCTGGCCGTGGATGTCGCGCCACTCGCGCATGCGGTTGTACGACAGAAAATTCTCGCGGCACAGCTCCGCCAGCTTGCGGTTCGATTTCTTGTGCGCCAGCGCCTCCTGGTAGAACTTCCACAGCTTGAGCCAGGCGAGGAAATCGGATTTTTCGTCGTCGAATTTGAGTTGCGCTGCGTCGGCCGCGCCGGCGCGCTCCATCGGCCGCTCGCGCGGATCCTGCAAGGAGAGCACAGCCGCGATGATCAGCACCTCGGCCAGACTGCCCTCTGCCTTGGCCGCCAGGATCATGCGCGCGATGCAGGGGTCGAGCGGCAGCCGCGCGAGTTGCCGGCCGGTTTCGGTCAGCGCGTTCGCATCGTCTACCGCGCCCAGCTCGCTCAACAGGCCATAGCCGTCGCTGATCGCTTTGGGCAGCGGCGGGTCGAGAAACGGGAAATCCTCGATCTCGCCCAGGTGCAAGGACTTCATGCGCAGGATCACGCCGGCGAGCGAGGAGCGCAGCAGTTCAGGCTCGGTGTAGGCCGGGCGCGCCTTGTAGCCGTCTTCGTCGTACAGGCGGATGCACACGCCGCTCGCCACGCGGCCGCAGCGCCCGGCGCGCTGGTTGGCGCTGGCCTGGGAGATTTTCTCCACCTGCAGCTGCTCGACCTTGCTGCGGTAGCTGTAGCGCTTGATGCGCGCCTCGCCCGGGTCGACCACATAGCGTATGCCCGGCACGGTAAGCGAGGTCTCGGCGACGTTCGTCGCAAGCACGATGCGCCGGCCGGTGTGCGGCTTGAATACGCGCTCCTGCTCCGCCGCCGACAGCCGCGCGTACAGCGGCAGGATCTCGGTGTGCGGTGGATGACGTTTGCGCAACGCCTCGGCCGCTTCGCGGATTTCGCGCTCGCCCGGCAGGAACACCAGCACGTCGCCCGGACCGCAGCGGGCGGCCTCGTCCACCGCATCGACGATGGCATCGGCCAGGTCCGGCACCTCGCCTGTCACTGGCCGCGACCCGGCAGCGCCCGCCGTTTTCGCGGCCGCCGGCGGCCGGTAGCGGATCTCGACCGGATACAGCCGCCCGGACACTTCGATCACCGGCGCACCCTGGAAATGCCTGGAGAAGCGCTCTGCGTCTATGGTTGCGGAGGTCACGACCAGTTTCAGATCGGGCCGGCGGGGCAGCAACTGCTTCAGATAGCCGAGCAGGAAGTCGATGTTCAGGCTGCGCTCGTGCGCCTCGTCGATGATGATCGCGTCGTACTGGCGCAAGTCCCGGTCGCCCTGCGTTTCGGCGAGCAGGATGCCGTCGGTCATGAGCTTGATGTAGGAGCGTGGGCTCAGCTTGTCGTTGAAGCGGATCTTGTAGCCGACCGCGCCGCCGAGCTCGGTCTTGAGTTCCTGGGCGATGCGCGCCGCCGTGGCGCGCGCCGCGATGCGCCGCGGCTGGGTGTGGCCGATGAGCCCCGCCACGCCGTGCCCGAGTTCGAGCAGGATCTTGGGCAGCTGGGTGGTCTTGCCCGAGCCGGTCTCGCCGCAGACGATGACCACCTGATTCTTTTTGATTGCTTGCGCGATGTCGGCGCGCCGGGCGCTGACCGGCAGCTCTTCCGGGTACTCGGGCTTCGGCAGCGCGGCGCGGCGCAACGCGAGCTCGGCGGCGGAGTAGCGCTGCTGCTGCGGATTCATGCGCCTGCGGTCGGGTTGCTCGGGCTTCACCCCGCGCATTCTACCGGCTCTGGGGGCGCTGACCGGACGGGAATGGCTGCAATTCGGTGCCATTGCGGCCGCTCGGCCGCAGAGGCAAAGCGGCGGCGAGGGGCCGGTCTACGGCGCATTGCCGATCTACAGAATGAACATGCTGATGGCTCTTGATCGGCCTGAACGGCCACTGGCGGTCCGATGCGGATGAAATTCACCTTCGGATTCGAGCGTCCGCTGCCGAAAAAGCTGGGATGGCGCTGTCGACCCTTATGTAGATCTCTGCATAATGTGTACTATGCTCATATCGAGTAACGCTTACACTCGCGATTCGGTGACAAGTTCAACAAACTCAATCACAAACTGTCGGCTAACTCCGACAGGCTGCTAGCACTCAACCGACCCAGTTATTCTGAGAAAGAACCCACCATGAGCAAAGCTGCAGGGGTCAACGCCCCCGTCGATATCCTGTATTCCCGCGCCGCGACCGAATTCGCCCAATGGGAGGTCGTCAAGGACATCGTCGATGAGTGTATGGCGCTGATGCTCAATTACCGGCAGTCGGGACACCCCGGCGGATCGTTCTCGAAGGCGCACACCTTCCTCGCGACGCTGCTCTCCGGCGCAATGCGTTTCGATCTGCTGCGGCCTTGGCTCACCTATGCCGACCGCTTCGTCCTCTCGGCCGGGCACACGGTGCCCCTCTTGTACGGAAGCCTAGCCGTCCTGAACGAGATCGCCCGGATCCGGGCCGCGGCGGGCGAGGCGCGTTTTGTGTTTCCCGATGGCGGACGCTGGGCGCTGACCCATGAGGACCTGGTCGGGCTGCGCCATCGCGACGGCTTGCCCGGACACGCCGAGATGGCCGGCAAGACGCTGTTTCTGAAATCGAACAGCGGACCTTCCGGCCACGGCATGCCGCCGGCTGCGGGCGAGGCGCTTGCGCTCAAGCTGGCGGGTGCTTCGGAGGTCAAGGTATTCGCGATCGAGGGCGAAGGTGGCCTGACGCCCGGCGCATCGCACGAGACCAAGAATTCTGCCTGGGGGCTGGGGCTGTCGAACCTCGTCTTCCTCGTCGACTGGAACGACTTCGGCATCGACGACAATACCATCTCCTCAGTCGTGCACGGCAGCCCGGTGGATTGGTTCACGCCCTACGGCTGGCGCGTGCTGGGCACTGAACAGGGCTCGGATTGGGCTGAGGTGACCCGCGCAGTGCTGGAGGGTGCGCGCGGAGAGAATCCAGCCAAGGTCCCCACCATGATCTGGGCAAAGACGCGCAAGGGCCGCGGCTACGACAAGTACGACAATAAGTCGCACGGCACGCCCTGGCCGCTCAATGCGCCGGAATTCTGGGCGGGGCGCAAGCGCTTCATGCAGAAGTATGGTGTCGAGTACCAGGGCGTTGACGCCCCTGCGCCGGCCGGGTCCGCACAGCGCGATGCGCAGGCGCGCGCGAACTTCGCCATTGCGGTCTCGGTGCTGAAGAAGCAAAGCAAGGTCGTCGAAATAATCGGCAATCGCATATTGGCGGCAGCCGATTCGGTGCCAAAGCAGATCGCCGGCGTCTATCTCGGCGGGAAAACGGCAGGCGTGTTCTCCGATCCGGTGATCTATGACTTCAAGAATTATCCCGCGGCAATCTATCGCAAGCCTGGCGACAAGCAGCCCAACCGGGCGGGACTTGCGAACTGGGGCGCGTGGATCAATGCCTATGCGAAGAAGCACTACGGCCGCCCGATCTTCATCGCCTGCTCGGCCGACCTGGCCGACTCGACCAGCATCTCCGGCTTCGCCAAGGATTTCGAGGGTGAGAAGGGCTGGGGCTGGTACGCGCGCGACAAGAACCCGCGCGGCTGCCTGCTGCCGCAGCAGATAACCGAGTTCACGAACGCCGGCATCATGTGCGGCCTCGCCTCGGTGAACTTCGCCGCAGACCCAATGAAGGACTTCGACGGCTTCTGGGGTGCGTGCTCGACCTACGCCTCGTTCTCGTACTTGAAGTACGGCCCGATGCGCCTGTTCTCGCAGCTTGCTCAGGACTGCGAACTGAAACTGGGAAAGGTGCTCTGGATCGCCAGTCATTCAGGTCCGGAGACCGCAGAGGACTCGCGCACGCACTTTGGGATTTTCGAAACCTATGTCACACAGCTCTTCCCAGAAGGACAGGTAATCGACCTGCATCCATGGGAATACAACGAGGTTCCGGTGGTGCTGGCCGCGGCATTCGCGCAAAAGGCGCCCATCGTCGCATTGCACCTGACGCGACCGTCGATCGAGATTCCCGATCGCGCCAGGCTCGGCATGGCCTCGCACTTCGAAGCGGCGCGCGGCGCGTATTTGCTGCGCGATTTCAAGCCGGGCATTCCGCGCCAGGGGACGGTGTTCATCCAGGGGACGGTAACTACGGCGAATCTCGTCCGGATTTTGCCGGAGCTCGACGCGGCAGGCTGCAATGTACGCGTCGTCGCGGCCATCAGCCCGCAGCTTTTCGCACTGCAGGACGCCACTTATCGCGACAGAATCGCGTCGACCGCCGAGCGTTGGGATGCAATGGTCATCACCAACCGCGCGCTGCAGACGATGCGCGATTGGGTCGCCCACCCCATGGTCGCCGAATACTCGCTCTCGAGCGACTGGGACAATCGCTGGCGGAGCGGCGGCTCGGTCGAGGAGGTGATGGACGAGGCCCATCTCGGGCCGGAGCACATCCTTGCCGCGATCAAGCGCTTCGTCACCGAGCGCGAGGCAAGGCTGGCAACACTGCGTGCCGCGGTCGCTGCGGCGTCCGGAGAAGGAACGCAGACTGCTTGAGCGCCCGATCGCATGTGATGAACCACAAGACGTCCGGCCTCTTGGCGGCAGCACCATGGTCGGCGATGTTGCCAATGCACAGTCGCAGGGCACGGGCCGCCCTCTACTGATCCACAGCATTTTGATAAGCGGACGCTCGCAACATCTTTCTTACGAAATCTTTCCCAAAGTTTTCGCATTGACAAGTCCAATGTTAGGTCCTAGAGTTCACTCAATCCGACCGGGAGAGCGTCACCATTGCGGGGAGGTCGCCGAAGGTGCAATACCCAGGAACTCTAAGACAAAGGGACCGGTCGGGCGGAAGCAATGCTTCCGTAGTTCTGGAGAGCCGCCGCTTAGTCCGCGGCCATCGAAGAGCCGCGCAGACGCGTGTATCGTACTGCAATCGCTTGCGCATTAAGGAAGGTGGGGTAACGTGGACCGAAAGGTCGCGATGCCCATTTTCCTTTGCTGCCGAGACGAACATGTTCAAGACCATTTCTCTCAATGCCGCCCACCGAGCCTTGACCGCGCATGCGGTCGTTTTTGACGACGGTGATGTGTCGGTCAACTATGCTCCCCAAATCGACGTACATCATGCGGCACGGAGCAACGCCGAGATATTTGATGTCTCGTATGTGCTGGCGGTTGATTTGTTTCCTGGCGGCACGCGTGATTTTTCTGCACGCCGCGCAAATTAGCATGTAGGGAAGTTGTTGAATCACAACATCATAGATTCCAGAGGGGAAATCATGGCCATAAAGTTCAAATTTCGATCAATATTCACAGCAGCCATTGCGGTCCTCGCCATATGTTCGGGTCCTGTTTCAGCGGAAAATGTTCTTCGCTGGGCCAGTCAGGGGGACGCATTAACTTTGGATCCGCATGCGGCGAATGAGGCGCCGACCCATGCAGCACTACACCAGATCTACGACACTCTTTACAATCTCGACAAAGACCTGAAGCTTGAACCATGGCTGGCCACGGGCGTTAAATTGGTCAACCCTGATACGTGGGAATTTTCCTTGCGCAAGGGCGTTCGGTTTCATGATGGATCGGACTTCACCGCCGCAGACGTGAAGTTTTCCGTAGAGCGCGCGCTAGCGCCGACTTCGGATTTGAAAGCCGACATCGGCAGCATTAAAGAAGTAAAGATCATCGACCCGTACACGGTTCAAATCATCACCTCAGCACCCAACCCGATTTTGACCAACCAGTTGGCCAACATCTACATAATGTCAAAGGCGTGGTCGGAAAAGCATTCTGTCACCAAACCGCAGGACCGAAACGCCAAGGAAGAGACCTATGCGGTGCGCAATGCCATGGGCACGGGGCCGTTCAAGCTGGAACTGCGTGAACCCGACGTCAAGACCACAATGGTCAAGAATAAAGACTGGTGGGGCCTAGCAAAGTATCCTCATGATGTCGACAAAGTAATTTATACACCCATCGCAAACCAGGCGACCCGTGTGGCAGCGCTGCTTTCTGGCGAACTTGATTTTCTCCTCGACCCGCCGCTACAGGACTTGGAACGGATCAAGAAGACCCCGGGCCTGCATCTCGAACAGACCGCTCAGAATCGTACGATCTTCCTTGGAATGAACCAAGGCGTGAAAGAGTTGCTGACCTCGAGCGTGAAAGGCAAGAATCCATTCGCCGACAAACGTGTTCGCCAGGCGATGTATCAAGCCATCGACGAGGATGCAATCAAGACGAAAGTGATGCGCGGTTATGCTATACCCGCGGGCATGATCACACCGCCGTTTGTTCACGGCTATACGAAAGCACTGGATAAGCGCTTGCCATACGATCCGGCAGCCGCCAAGAAACTGTTGGCGCAAGCCGGATATCCGGACGGATTCTCGGTCCAGCTAGACTGCCCGAACAACCGCTACATCAACGATGAAGCGATTTGCCAGGCGGCTGTTGGCATGCTCGGCAAGATCGGCATCAAGGTCCGGCTATCGGCTATCCCGAAAAGCCTGCATTTTCCGAAACTGCATAACCGGGAAACGGACTTTTACATGCTCGGCTGGGGCGTGACAACCCTGGATTCCCACTTCGTGTTCAGCTTCCTGGTAAAAGGTCAAGACAAAGGCTGGAACGGAACCGGTTTTAACGATCCCGAGGTGAATGGCTTGATCCAGGCGATGGAGCAAGAAGTAGATCTTCCGAAACGCGATGTAATGATCGCGAAAACGTGGAAGAGGATTCAAGACGACGTTCTCTATCTACCGCTGCATCACCAGGTTATCGTTTGGGCAATGAGCGACAAGATAAAGCTCCCAATCGTTGCCGATGATGCCCCGCGCTTCTACTACACCAAGTTCAAGAAGAAGTAACCGGCTGATTCAGGCAAACCGTTTCCGGGCGTGAGATTATTTCGCGCCCGGAGCGCGTTGCGCTTGTTCCAAGAATAATCATGCTAGCTTATGCGATACAGAGAGCACTTCAGGCCATGGCGGTGATGGTCGTTGTCTCCCTGGTGTCGTTCATGCTGTTTAACTTTGTTGGCGACCCTGTCAACAACATGGTTGGACAGGAAACATCAACTCAAGAGCGCATGGCCATACGAAATGAACTGGGCCTTAACGATCCATTCATTATCCAGTTCGGCCGCTTTATGGGTAACGCAGTACAGGGCGAGTTCGGAATTTCCTACCGGCTTAAGCGCCCCGTAGCTGACCTTATCGCGGAAAGAATGCCGGCAACTCTTGAGCTGGTTATCGCCTCGGCGATACTGTCCGTCTTTCTCGGCATTCCGATGGGCGTATATACTGGAATCAATCCCAATTCATGGCTTAGCCGCTTTATTCTGGTCGGCTCGCTGATCGGGGTGACCTTACCCACGTTTGTCATTGGCATCCTGTTAATTTATCTTTTTGGCGTTTCTCTGGACCTTTTGCCGTCTTTCGGCAGGGGGGAAACCGTACAACTTGGTTGGTGGTCTACCGGCTTGCTTACAGCTTCCGGGTGGAAAGCCATTCTCATGCCTGCTGCTACCCTAGCCTTGTTTCAAATGACCCTTATTCTGCGCCTGGTCCGTTCTGAAATGCTTGAAGTCATGCGCACAGATTACATTAAGTTTGCTCGTGCCCGTGGTTTGCCCGATAGAGTAATCAATTTCGGGCATGCGTTCAAAAACACGCTAGTACCGGTTATTACCATCGTTGGCCTTAATCTCGGGTCTCTAATCGCCTTCTCGATCATCACGGAAACTGTGTTCCAGTGGCCAGGAATGGGTTTTCTGTTTATCCAGGCAGTCGGATTCGCTGACATTCCTGTGATGGCCGCCTATCTGGTATTGGTGGCTGTCATTTTCGTCTCCATCAACCTGGCTGTCGATATGCTGTATTTTGTCGTCGACCCGAGATTGCGCGTACGCGGAACCGTCGATGCAGGGAGGAATTGAGGGAGCATGACAAAGATACGGTACGCCGCTTCAATAGATACACAGCGCCCAAGTTCAATAAGAAATCCGGAGAGAACGTCGGGCAATTGTCCTTGGCGACAAGCTCGGATTGCACGGGCATCGTACGCGGACCGAGGGCTGGGCGCTAATGGTGCGATCCCCAGTCAGTTAGGAGCTCAGAATTGACTACGAGGCTATCAGATCTGCAAAGGTCGAGCGTGCTTTGGTTTCGGATTCTGGATAGCGATCTGTTCTACAGTTTCCGCCGCAATCCAGTGGTCGTCGTTTCGACAATCGTGACCTTGATATTTTTCATCGCTGCCGGGTTTGCGCCCTGGCTGGCTCCGCACAATCCGTTTGATCCATCTTCGCTGAATTTGATGGAGGCATCGATGCCCCCGGCATGGATGGCGGATGGCACATCGAAATTCCTGCTCGGCACAGACGATCAAGGTCGCGATATTTTCTCGACCATCATGTTTGGCAGTCGAGTATCGCTTACGGTTGGTTTTTCCGCTGTCCTGTTCTCGGTATTTGTTGGCGTCAGTAGCGGCCTGTTAGCCGGATATCTGGGAGGCTGGCTAGACACCATTATTATGCGGATAGCGGATGTCCAACTGGCCATTCCGGCAATATTGGTCGCGCTTATGATCAACGGCGTTGTGGCTATCACCATGCCTCAGGATCTGCAGCAGGATCTGGCTATCTATGTTCTGATTCTGGCGATTGGAGTGTCCGAGTGGCCTCGCTACGCAAGGGTTGTCCGTGGATCGGTTCTGATCGAGCGCCGCAAGGAATACGTTGCCGCCGCCCAGGTGATCGGTATCCATCCGTTGCCGATCATGATTCACCACGTGCTTCCCAATGTAATGGGACCAGTCCTGGTTATCGGAACAATAGGTTTGGCCCTGGCCATCATTACGGAGGCGACACTATCGTTTCTCGGAGTCGGTGTCCCGCCGACTACGCCCTCTCTCGGTACACTGATTCGCGTAGGAAATAACTTTTTGTTTTCTGGTGAATGGTGGATTACCCTGTTTCCCTGTGTTGCATTGGTTTTGCTGGTTCTGGCCGTCAACCTGATGGGTGACTGGTTGCGTGACGCGCTCAACCCGAAACTTCGGTAGCGCGCAAGATGAGTCTGCTTGAGGTCAAAAATCTCCGCGTAGAATTTCCAAACCGGCGAGGTACTCTTCTTGCCATCGATGATGTCTCGTTTTCCATCGAACCAGGGGAGGTGCTTGGTGTTGTCGGAGAGTCCGGCGCTGGAAAGTCGCTGACTGGCGCCTCCATTATCGGATTGCTTGAGCCACCCGGGCGAGTGGCTGCCGGCGCAATATTTTTGGAAGGTGAGCGCATAGATGATCTTCCTTACGAAAAGATGCGGCGCATTCGGGGCAAAAAAATAGGCGCGATTTTCCAGGATCCGTTGACCAGTCTTAATCCGCTCTATACCGTTTCCAAGCAGCTTACGGAAACTATCCTGGTTCATGAGAATATAAGCCAGGAGCACGCGCGAGCGAGGGCGGTCGCGTTGCTCGAGGAAGTTGGAATTCCGGCCGCAGAAAGACGGATTGACTCATACCCTCATGAGTTTTCAGGTGGTATGCGCCAGCGTGTAGTGATCGCCCTGGCTATTTGCGCCAATCCGAAATTGATTGTTGCTGACGAGCCCACCACCGCACTTGATGTCTCGATTCAGGCACAGATCATCTTACTGCTTAAACGCCTGTGCAAGGATCACAACACAGCGGTGATGTTGATTACCCATGACATGGGTGTTATTGCTGAAACGGCGGATCGGGTTGCTGTGATGTATGCCGGGCGCATCGTAGAAATTGGCGCGGTGAGAGACGTGATCAAGAATGCGAGGCATCCTTACACAAAGGGACTGATGGGCTGCATTCCCATCGTCGGCCATGATGTCGAGGTGCTGCAGCAAATAGATGGGGTAATGCCACGTCTAAACGAGATTCCAAAAGGCTGCGCGTTCAATCCTCGTTGCCCTGACGCGATGGACCGATGCTTCAGGGATCGCCCCGACTTGATGGCAACCGGCAGTCCGAGCACGGCTGCTTGCTGGCGTTACGATACGGTGACGGCAAATGGCTGAAACCGCATTGCTGAAGGTGCGTAAGCTTGCCAAGTATTTTGATGTATCGAAGCCCTGGCTGGCGCGAGTCCTGGAAAATCAACCAGCGCAAATTCTGAAAGCCGTCGATGATGTTTCTTTTGAAATAAACAAGGGAGAAACCTTCTCGTTGGTGGGCGAATCAGGATGCGGAAAGTCTACTGTAGCAAAGCTTGTTGTCGGTCTGCATGAGCCATCGGGCGGCGAAATTCTCTTTGATGGCACCAATCTTGTTGAAGCCATCAACAGAAAGGACTCGAATTTGGTGCGCCGACGCTGGCAGATGATATTCCAGGATCCGTTTGCCAGCCTCAACCCGCGTTGGCGGGTTCGTGACATTGTTTCCGAACCCATCCGTGTTTTCAAGCTGGCCCGTTCATCTGCGGAAATCCGCGAGCGCGTTGGCGAGTTGTTGACCCAGGTCGGGCTATCGCCAGTCGACGGCGACAAGTTCCCTCATGAGTTTTCCGGCGGCCAACGCCAGCGGATTTCGATTGCGCGAGCTCTATCGAGTGAACCCGAATTTCTTGTTTGCGATGAACCTACATCGGCTCTGGACGTATCCGTACAGGCTCAAATCCTCAATCTTATGAAAGATCTGCAACGCCGGTTGGGACTGACCTATATGTTCATCAGTCACAACCTTGCGGTTGTGTATCATGTTTCGGATAAGATTGGTGTCATGTATCTGGGGCGTTTGTGCGAAATTGCCACAGCCAACCAGCTATTCAAAGCCCCGAAACACCCCTACACAAGGCTATTGATCAATACAATTCCAGATATGGATATGACGAGGGTGGAAAGAGCCCCGATTCAAGGGGAAGTGCCTAATCCCATCGATCCTCCCAGCGGCTGCACCTTTCATCCGCGATGCTCTCTTGCCAATGAGCGTTGCCGCAGAGAAATGCCGCTCCTGCGGAACGATGGCAGCTCCTTGATCGCCTGTCATGCGGTCGAGGAAGGCCGTCATACCTGAGTGATAAAAACGTATTGTCAGCGCGAAGGTTTCATGTCTCTACCAACCACAAGGTGTCAATATGCCTATTGTCGATAGTATCGCCCGGATGCACGCGGAGTTGACCGGATGGAGGCGTGACCTGCACGCACATCCGGAACTTGGTTTCGAGGAAACCCGTACCTCGGATTTGGTGGCGGCGAAACTTGCTGCATTTGGCTGTGAAGTGACTCGCGGCGTGGGAAAGACGGGCGTCGTCGGCACGCTGCGGTCAGGCGCCGGCGCTCGCTCGCTCGGCCTGCGCGCCGACATGGACGCGCTGCCAATCCTTGAGGCGAACGCTTTCGAGCACCGCTCCAGCCACCAGGGGAAGATGCATGCCTGCGGGCACGACGGACATACGACCATGCTGCTCGGCGCGGCGCGCTACCTGGCCGAGACGCGCAACTTCGACGGCGTGGTGCATTTCATTTTCCAGCCGGCGGAAGAGGGCTTGGGCGGCGCCAAGGCGATGATCGAAGACGGCCTGTTCGCAAAGTTTCCGTGCGAAGCGATTTTCGGCATGCACAACCGGCCGGGTCTTCCGCTGGGGCAATTTGCGGTGCGCGCGGGCCCGATGATGGCGGCCGGGGCTTTCTTCGACATTCGCGTCACCGGCAAGGGCGCGCACGGCGCGCGGCCGGAGACCGGCATCGATCCGGTGTTGGTCGCCGCGCATATTGCGATCGCGCTGCAGAGCATCGTTTCGCGCAACACGCCTCCGGTGGAAACGGCGGTGCTGTCGGTGACCAAGATCAGCGGCGGCGACGCGTACAACGTGATTCCGCAGACCGCCCAGCTGGGGGGCACCGTGCGCGCGTTTTCGCGCGATGTGATGACGCTGATCGAAACATCGATGCGGCGCATTGCCAAGGGAGTGGCCGAAGGCTTCGGTGCGACGGCCGAGGTGGATCTCAGGACCCTATTCGCGCCCACGATCAACGATGAGCGAGAAGCCGAGTTCGCCGCCGGTATATGTGCGGATCTCGTGGGAGCGCACAACGTCGAGCGCGATCCGCCACTGCTCATGGGCTCGGAGGACTTCTCCTTCATGCTGGAACAAGTCCCCGGCTGTTACATCAACATCGGCAACGGCGTGGGCGAGGGCGGCTGCGAGGTGCACAACCCAGGATACGATTTCAACGACGCCGCGTTACCTTTGGGGGTGAGTTTTTTTGTGCGCCTGGTCGAGACGCGGCTGAACAAAGCCGGGGGCAGCTAAAGGTCGGCAGTGTGAATCTGCGTCCTTGGAATGCAGACTTTCGCGGTAATCATCAGTAGACAGCGGATGTCGGAGGACGCAAACGCTGCGCAGCTGCCGCGTAAGATGAAAATACGGCTTTAGGGTTGCGAAGTGCTGCTTTTCTACTTTCAGCGTTCGCGGCGAATGTCCAGGATCAGAGACGAATGATTACGAATGAATTTGTCATGACTCTCGGTCAGGAGCTGGACTGATTAGGCGTCAGAATCTGGCGTATGGCCTTGACCTCCTGCAGCTTGTCAAAGCCGGCGTTCAGCTCGCCGAACCCGATGTAGCCATCGATCAATTGATCGACCGGCAGACGGCCTTCCTTGTGCAGGCGCAGGAACCTGGGGATGTCGCGTACGGGTACACACGACCCCATGAAGCAGCCGCGAATGGACTTTTCATTGCCGACAAGATCGCACTGGTTGAAGGCGAAGGTCGCAGTCGCTGCGGGAAGGCCCGCGACCACGACTGTTCCACCATGTCGGACGATCGCATAAGCGGTAGTCATCGCGTCTATGCTGCCCGCCAATTCAAAGGCATAGTCGACGCCGCCGCCGGTCAGCTCGCGTACTTTCTCGACACAACCGGCCTCCTGCGTGCACAGCACATGCATGGCGCCAACCCTGCGCGCCACCTCCAGCTTGGAAGCGTCGCGGTCGATCGCAATGATGGTCTCGGCACCGGCCAATCTCGCACCGAGCACGCCGCTCAGCCCGACGCCGCCTAGGCCGATGACCGCGACGGAGTCACCCGCGCGGATTCTCGCAGTATTGACCACGGCGCCCACCCCGGTCATGACGGCGCAACCGAATATCGCGGCATTCACCAGCGGAAGATCCTTGTCGATCACGACCACGCTGCCGCGATCGACCACTGCATACTCTGCCATGCAGGACAGCCCGGATTGATGATCGATGCGATCCCCATTGAGACTCGTGATTCGGCTTCCGCCAGCCATCAATTCGCCGACCGATTTGGCAAGGCGTGCTCGCTCACAGACTTGCGGCCGCCCTTCCAGGCAGCGGCGGCAGCGGCCGCAGGACGCCGAAAACTGGAACACTACGTGGTCTCCGACGCGCACGTCGTCGATGGCCGCACCAACCTCGACAACTTCGCCGGACCCTTCGTGCCCCAGCGCTATCGGTACCGGGCGCGGTCGGTCGCCGTTGATCATGGACAAGTCCGAGTGGCAAAGCCCGGCACCGGCGATGCGAACCAGCAATTCCACGGGCTTGGGCGGCGCCAGATTCACTTCCTCGATGGACAACGGCTTTGACTGCGCGTACGGGCGCGGCGCCCCTACCGTCCTGAGCACTGCCGCTTTGCATCGTATCGTCATGGCTGATCCCGTTATTGTTGCAGGCCTGTTGGAGAAGCAGGAAGATCGGAGGAGAAAGCTGACATGGATTGTATATCGCTTCGTCGCTATGGGTAGCAACGAGCACATAAGCGGCCGCGATACGCGGCGCGTGGCGCATGGCGCGTTCGATGCGCCGCAGCGCGGCGTCAGCCTCCGACGATGCGGCCGAGGCGCACCGCGGTCTCGCCTTTCCTGAGGCGCATCGAGGGCATGACCAGCACGCAGTTGTCGTAGGGCGTGGCCACCGGCGCTTCGCCGTCGTATCCGATCACCGTGCCCGCGCGCTCGATCAACTCCATGCCGACGTAGGGCGCGGCGAAGCGGAACGCGTCGCTTTGGATGGTCACGGCCTGGGTGACCTCGACCACGCGCTGCGCCGCGGGCAGCGGCGCCAGGTGCGGCGCGGCGAAAGCCGGATCGATCGCACCGAAATGCAGCAGGAAGCGCAGCATCGCGTCGATCGCGACCGTGGCGCTGGATTGCGCCCAGTGCTGGCCGCATTCGATCAGGAGGGCATTCTTCGCGCTGGCGGCGTCGCCGAACCCGCCGTAGTCGCGCATGCGCCGTCCCGCGGCATGGCCCGCGTCGCACATCAGGTGCGCCGGCGTGCCCAGGCTCAAGGCCAGGTCGCGCGCTTTCCCGGTCAATCCGCAGAGCATCAGCGGCGGCGTGGCATGCTGCATCGAGTGGATGTCGAGCAGCGCGTCGACACGGTCGATGAGCGGCCGCAGCGCGCGCGCGCGGCGCAACTCGACGCTGTCGCGCGCGCCATCGAGCACCTCCGGGCTCCACACCCGGTTGAAATCCTCGTCGACGCAGCGCGAGGCGCGCGGATTTTCGCGGTCGAAGCGCGCGTAAGCTTCGACGTTCATGAACGCGAGCGTCAGCCGCCCGGCGAGCGGCCGCACGCCCCGGCGCAGCAGCCAGTCGAGCGCGATCGCGCCGCACAGCTCGTTGCCGTGGGTGAGCCCGGCCAGCATCAGGTGCGGACCGGCCTTGCCGCTGTCGAACGTGCTGACGTATTCGATGCCGCAGTTGCCGGCGCGGTAAGGCCGGAGGTCCGGCGCTTCGAGTTCAACCGTATAGGAATTCATGGTTTCCAATGCTGCCGACAGATGGCAGCGCAATTAAATTAATCGGACGGCTTAGTTCGCAGCCTGCACCGCGCGGCGCGCCATCACCGTGATCAGATGCGCGCGGTATTCCGCGCTGGCGTGCATGTCGGCGTTGAGCTTGTCCGCCGGTACGATGATGCCGGCAAGGGCGTCGGGCGACCAGTTCGCGGCGAGCGCCCGCTCCATTGCGGCGACGCGGAACACGCTGGAGGCGGCGCCGGTGACCGCCACGCGCACGCCGCCGGCGGTTTCGGCGGCCATCACCCCGACGATGGCGTAGCGCGAGGCCGGATTCCTGAACTTGATGTAGGCGGCGCGCCTGGGCACGGGAAAGCTCACCGAGACGATGATCTCCCCCGCATCCAGGGCGGTCTCGAACATGCCTTTGAAAAAATCGTCCGCGGCGATCTTGCGTCGGTCGGTGTTGACCGTGGCGTTGAGCCCCAGCACCGCGGCCGGATAGTCCGCCACCGGGTCGTTATGCGCCAGCGACCCGCCCAGGGTGCCCATGTTGCGCACCATGCGGTCGCCGATGCCGCCGGCGAGACTGGCCAGCGCCGGGATCTTCGCCTGCACCTCGGCGGATCGCGCGACCTCGGCGTGCCGGGTCATGGCGCCGATGGTGATGCCGCCTGCCTCGAGCCTGATGCCGGCGAGTTCCTGGATGCCGCCCAGATCGATCAAGTCGGAGGGCGCGGAAAGGCGCAGCTTCAGCGCCGCGATCAGGCTCTGCCCGCCGGCGAGCAGCTTGGCGTCGTCGCCCCTGGACCAGGCCGCGGCGGCGTCAGCCAGGCTGCCGGCCTTGTGATACTTGAATGCATGCATGTCTGCTGTCCTTGAACGCTTGATTCCGCGGGACACCCTGCGCCCGGCCAAGGCGCAGTCTATGCCTCACTCGCGCGGCGTGTCCGGCTACATTTTGGCCGCGGCCGCTTTTACCGCCTTGACGATGTTGTGATAGCCGGTGCAGCGGCACAGATTGCCGTCCAGCTCGGCGCGTATGGTTTCCTCGGAGGGATTGGGGTGGTTGTTCACCAGGTCGACGGCGCTCATCACCATGCCCGGGGTGCAGAAGCCACATTGCAGCCCATGGTGCTCGCGAAACGCTTCCTGCATCGGGTGCAGCGTGCCGTCCGGACTGGCCAGGCCCTCGATGGTGCGTATGTCCGCGCCCTCGGCCTGGAGCGCCAGAATATTGCAGCTTTTCACCGCCCGGCCATCCAGGTGGACAGTGCAGGCGCCGCACTGGCCGGTGTCGCAGCCGACGTGCGTGCCGGTGAGGCGCAGGCTGTCGCGGATAAAGGCGACCAGCAGGGTGCGCGCTTCGACCTCGGCGCTGACCGGCTTGCCGTTCACCTTCATCGATATTTTCATGCAGCTCTCCGTGGGCATGGCGTGGCGGCCGCGCAGGGTCGAAATCCTAGAGCATGCGCTGCCCTGAATCAACTCTAATCGCACCTCGGGCCGGCTTGACCCGTGCCGGGGCGAGGATTACCCTTCAACGCCATATAATAGTGCTGGTCAAATCAACAGAGGTAGGTCATGGACAGCGTCGATCTCGAAGTGCTGCGCAACGCCACCAGCTGGCGCAAGTCCGGGCGCGCGGTGACTCTGGCCACCGTGGTCAGAACCTGGGGCTCGGCGCCGCGCCCGGTGGGCGCGATGCTCGCGATTCGCGGCGACGGCCAGGTGTCGGGATCGGTGTCGGGCGGATGCGTCGAGGATGATCTGATCGACCGCGTGCGCAAGCACCAGCTCGCCAGCGACAAGCCCGAAGTCGCCACCTACGGCGTCTCCAAGGAACAGGCGGAGCGCTTCGGGCTGCCCTGCGGCGGCACGCTGCAGCTGGTGCTCGAACCGCTCAAGGACGGCGCCGGTCTGGACGAGTTGCTTGCCGCCATCGAACGCCACGAACTGGTGGCGCGCATCCTCGATGTCGAATCGGGCAGGTCCCGCCTCGAAGCCGGCCGCTGGTCCGACACGCTCGAATTCGACGGCAAGACGCTGAAGACGGTGCACGGCCCGCGCTGGCGCCTGCTGCTCATCGGCGCCGGTCAGTTGTCGCGCTATCTGGCGCAAATGGCGCAGGCGCTCGATTATCACGTCGCGGTCTGCGATCCGCGCGAGGAATATTCCGCCGCCTGGGACCTGCCGGGTGTGATGATCGACCGCGGCTATCCCGACGACGTGGTGCAGGCGATGAATCTGGACGCGCACAGCGCGGTGGTCGCCCTCACCCACGATCCCAAGCTCGATGACATCGCGCTGCTCGAAGCGCTGAAATCCCCCGCCTTCTACGTCGGCGCGCTCGGCTCGAAAGCCAATAACGACAAGCGCAGGAAGCGCCTGGCCGATTTCGATCTGTCCGAAGGGGAGATCGCCCGACTGCACGGCCCGGTCGGCCTCAAGATCGGCAGCCGCACGCCGCCGGAAATCGCGGTGTCGATTCTCGCAGAGATGACCGCCGTGCGCCGCGGCGTGCACATCCCGCTGACCGTGGAGCCGCCCAAGGCCGGAGTCGAAACCGGGTGCGGCGTTCCACAGAATTGAACCCGGACTTCCTCCGCGCCTAGACGATGGCCGCGAACCTCTGCGGCATCCTGCTCGCCGCCGGCGCGTCCAAGCGCTTCGGCTCCGACAAGCTCATGCATCCGCTCACCGGGCAGACCCCGGTCGCGCTGGCCGCGCTCGCCAGGCTGCGTGCGGCAGTTCCCCATGTCATCGCCGTGGTGCGCCCGGGTGCGACGATGCTCGAAAACCTGTTGAGCGAGGCGGGTGCGACGGTGATCCTGTGCGCCAACGCCGAGGACGGCATGGGCGCGAGCCTGGCGGCCGCGGTGAGCGCCTCGGGCGAGGTCGCCGGCTGGGTCATCGCGCTGGCCGACATGCCCTACATCCGGCCGGAGACCATCAGCAAAATCGCGGCAGCCCTGGCGGCCGGGGCGGACATCGCCGCGCCCGTCTACCGCGGCGAGCGCGGCCACCCGGTGGGCCTCGCGGCGCGCTTTCGGCCGCAACTGCTGGCCTTGCGCGGCGACGCGGGCGCGCGCTCCGTGCTCAAGGAGAACGCCGCCCTGATCAAACTGATCGAAGTCGATGATCCCGGCGTCTGCCGCGACATCGACACGCCGGAGGATTTGCGCCGGACTCCATGAATCGCCGCGCGTATCGCCCTCGCGCGGCGATACGCAATGATGCATTTGCGCGGTCTACTTCTGGTCGCGAGCGGCGTTTACGGCGCGCTCGAATGCCGGAGCGATGGACTGCACGAACGAAGCGGTCAGATGTTTTCCGTCGCGAAAGCGTATGCCTGCCTGGAAACGAGCGCTGCATAGCCTGTCCGGGCACACCGAATCGCTCAGATCGATTACACGCACGTTTGCATAGAGCTCTGCCGCCTGGTTTAGTGTGCCGAGAATCGCTTGCCCGGACGGTGGTTCGACCTTGCTCTCGCAATGCCCATATTGCGGCGACCAATGCGGCAGATTGGCCTCCCGGGAAAGGCAATTCGGGCCGTCGAAGCCAAGGGCAGGAGTCGGACTTATGATGAACACGGAGCGGCTTGCGGGGCTCAGGTGGTCCAGCACGGCGCGCGTTCCGGTGGTCCATTGATCGGAACTGAAACCGTACTGATCTGAACCCATGATGACCACGTCCGGACGCAATTGCTCGATATAGCTTAGAGCGCGCTGGCGCCAGAGATCGCAGACTTCAAACATGGCTTTGATCCGGTCATAGTAGAAACTCACCTGGGATGCCGGGCACGCCGATTTCGTCAGTACGATTAAGCGCCAGCCTGGTTTTCTCAGGTAGATCTCCGAGATTGCGGGAAACCATTGTGCCAGCACGCTGTCCCCGAACATTACAGCGGTGTGCTTGACATCATCCGGTCCGTAGACGCAAGCCGAGAGTTCCGCGCTGTGATACCAGGTATCGCAGTCCAGAGAATAGATATGCGGAATATCGAATTTTGCGGCTTGAATTTTCGCCTGTTCAGGCAGCTTCAGGAGACCATTCGCCTCGCTTTGCCACGCCCACATGGCAAAGAATCCCAGAGTCATGGCGAATGCAGACGGGATCAGGACCCTTGGCGTGTTCCGGATGGGCGCGCGATGGATCGGATTTTCAAAAGCATAATACGTCGCTGCCGCCAAACCTATGCACAACGTTACCAATCCCAACCGCGCCAGCGCGCCGCTGCCGAACAGTTGCGTTCCCAGGCCCAAGACCGGCCAATGCCAAAGATAAAGGCCATAGGAGATATTGCCGATGAACTGCAGTTGCGGCTGGCGTAGCATCAGACGCGATACCCGGCCTTTAGGCGTTTTCTGCGGTGCATCGAGCAATACCAGCACAGCGCCGATGCACGGAAGCAGCGCCCATAGCCCCGGGTAGCGCAGATGATCGCTATAGAACACCGCGGCGAGCATGATGGATAGCCAGCCCATGGTGTTCAATAGCGATCGCCCGCGCAATTGCTCCAACCAGCCAACGCGCCCCTCTCCGCATGCCCGCCTCAGCAGAAACGATAAGGCACCCAAGGCAAATTCCCAGACCCGGCCGGGCATCAGATAGAAGCCGTCCTCGACATGGCTATATGCCAGGTAAGCGCTAATCAGCAGCGAAACCGCTGCCACAAACCCCAGGCCGATTACCAGGCGCTTCCGACTCATTGCAGCGCCCAGCCATTTCCAGAACCCGTACAAGTACAGGAGCAGCCAGGGCCAGACGAGATAGAACTGCTCTTCGACTGCGAGCGACCAGGTATGGAGGAACAAATTGCTGTTCTCCCCGGCCGAAAAATAATTGACGGTAAGCGAAGAAAAATAGAAATTGCTCAGCCAGATCGTGGCGGCCTGCCCCGCGGCAGCATCGTTCATTTGCTGCTGCGGGCTCGCCACGACGCGTGCCACAATTGCCGTGCATAGATAGACCAACAGCATTGCCGGGAGCAGTCGTTTGAGTCGCCTGGCATAGAATCGCCAGGGATCGAAATGCCCAGTAGCTTCGACCTCACGCAGGATGAGTCCGGAAATCAGGTAACCTGAAAGCACAAAGAACACGTCGACACCGATATAGCCGCCCGCTAGCCCGGGCAATTGCGCATGTGCGGCAACGACCAGCAGGACGGCCAACGCGCGCAGGCTTTGGATGTCGGCGCGCAAACTCAGGTTTCGAGACTCATGCAGTCTGGACTGGTGACCGGAATCGGGCTGTGGCACCACTTTTGGCTCGGATGGTTTGACACCGGCTTAGGCCTGGCCCTAGTAATGGAATTCGCCGATCACAAGGTGATTGTCCTTCGCCGGCCAGTTCTGCAGCGTGATCGTTTCGTTGTTGAACTGCGCAGCCACCGGCCGCAGCGGTCCGGCCGGCAACAGCAGCAGGGGCAACGCGCGGATTTGGCGCAGCAGCTTGGACATGGTTTTCTCCCTTGACCGGGTAACGGGTGATGGTGGCAATATACCTCAGCACCGGTCCCGCCTGCACGGCCTGCGTCGCACCGCTTATACTATGCGACAGAATTTGTGAACTCTTATCCGGGGTGTTCGTCCATGCCTTTGTACAGAATCCTGCTCCTGCCGCTGTTGCTGTCGCTCGCCGCGCCGGCGACCGCGGCCGGACTGCCGCTCGACCTGAGGGGCCTGCCCACGCTCGCACCCATGCTGTCGCAGGTGACCCCGGCCGTGGTCAATATTTCAGTGGTCACGCGCGCGCCGGTGGAGGACAACCCGCTGTTCCGCGACCCCCTGTTCCGGCGCTTTTTCAATATTCCCGACAGCGCGGCGCAGGGCGAACAAAGCACCGGATCGGGCGTCATCGTCGACCGCGCGCGCGGCTACGTGCTCACCAACAATCACGTGATCGACAACGCCCAGGAAGTGGTGGTGACGCTGAAAGACAGGCGCACCTTCAAGGCGAAGCTGGTCGGCACCGATCCGGGCACCGACATCGCCGTGCTGAAAATCGACGCGCAGAACCTGGCTGATCTCAAATTGGGCGATTCCGACGCGATGAACGTGGGCGATTTCGTGGTCGCCATCGGCAATCCCTTCGGCATCGGCCAGACGGTCACCTCCGGCATCGTCAGCGCGCTCGGGCGCACCGGCCTCGGCATAGAAGGCTACGAGGATTTCATCCAGACCGACGCCTCGATCAATCCGGGCAACTCGGGCGGCGCGCTGGTGAACCTCGCGGGCGAACTGATCGGCGTCAATACCGCCATCATCGGCCCCTCGGGCAGCAGCGCCGGCATCGGCTTCGCGGTGCCCTCGAACATGGTGCGCAGCGTGATGGCGCAGATCATCCGCTTCGGCGAAGTGCGCCGCGGCCGCGTCGGCGTGGTCACCCAGGACATGACGCACGAGCTTGCGCAGACGCTCGCAGCGGGATCGGCCGAAGGCGCCGTCGTGGTCAAAGTCGAGCCGGGCTCGCCTGCGGACCAGGCCGGCCTGAAACCGCGCGACATCGTCCTCGGCGTCGGCGGCAAGCCGGTGCGCGGTTCGGCCGATTTGCGCAACCGCATGGGTCTGATTCCGGTCGGCGAAGAGGTGGAGCTGCGGGTGCAGCGCGGCGGACGGCCGCTCAGCCTGCGCCTGCGCGTTGCGGAGCTGTTCACCATGACCGCGATTCCGGGCGAGGCGGTGCCGCAGCTCGCCGGGGTACGCGTGTCCAGCATCGAGCCGGGCATGCCGGCCTACGGCTCGGTCGAGGGCGCGATCATCACGCGCATCGAACCGAATACGCCCGGCGCGAAGACCGGCTTGCGACCGGGCGACGTGCTCTACGGCGTCAACCGCAAGCGCGTGCGCTCGGCGGCGGAATTGATTGCCGCGTTGCGCCAGGCCGAGCGGCCGCTGCGCATCCTGCTGCTGCGCGGCGACTCGCGCCTGACCCTGACCATACGCTGACGCAGCGACGGACCTTTTGATGCGCGACGCGCAGTCGCATACGAGTAGAATTCGCACCATCCACTTCGCCGGAGGCCCCCGATGAACACGACCGATACGACCAGCCTGCGCGTCAGCGCCGAGGACGTTGCCGACGCCGCCGCGCGCCTTGAGGGCCACGCCAGGCGCACGCCGGTGATGACTTCGCGCATGGTGGATGGGCGCACCGGCGCGCAGGTGTTCTTCAAGTGCGAAAATTTCCAGCGCATGGGCGCGTTCAAGTTTCGCGGCGCCTTCAACGCCTTGTCGCAACTGACGCCGGCGCAGAAACGCGGCGGCGTGCTCGCCTACTCTTCGGGCAATCACGCCCAGGCCGTGGCGCTGGCGGGGACGCTGCTCGGCGTGAAAACCGTGATCGTCATGCCGGCGGACGCACCGCAGGTCAAGCTCGAGGCCACGCGCGCCTACGGCGCCGAGGTCATCACCTACGACCCGAAGACGGCCCGGCGCGAGGAGTTGGCGGCGAACATCGCCAGCGAACGCGGCATGAGCGTCATCCCGCCCTACAATCACGCGCACGTCGTCGCCGGACAGGGCACGGCGGCGAAAGAACTGATCGAAGAGGCGGGCACGCTGGACTATCTGCTGGTGCCCTGCGGCGGCGGCGGGCTGCTGTCGGGCTGCGCCGTCGCGGCGAGCCGCTGGTCGCCGGGCTGCAAGGTGATCGGCGTCGAGCCCGAGGCCGGCGACGATGCGACGCGCTCGTTCCGCTCCAAGACTCTGCAAAGCTGCCACAACCCGGACACCATCGCCGACGGCGCGCGCACCCCGTCCCTCGGCACGATCACCTTTCCACTGGTGCTGCATTACGTGCACGACATGCTGACGGTGAGCGACGCCGAGCTGCTGAACAGCCTGTTCTGGATCTGGGAGCGCATGAAAATCGTGGCCGAGCCCACCGGCGTGCTCGCCGCCGCGGCCCTGCTGGAAGGCAAACTCGGCGCACGCCACGCCATCGCAGGCAAGCGCATCGGCGTCGTCATCTCCGGCGGCAACGCCGACATCAAGGCGCTCTGTCGCCTGCTCTAGATCAGGCGCTCTTGTCCTTCGCCGAGGCGGAATTGAAGCCGAGAAAAGTGTAGAGCGGGCAGAAATTGATCAGGCCGGTCAACAACGGCACCAGACCGACCAGCCCCCACCAGCGGGCATTGCCTTCGAGAATCAGGATGAGGCTAAGCAAACCCAATCCCACCACGATGCGCAGGATCTTGTCCACGCCACCCACATTCGCTTTCATTGATGGTCACTCCATTTCAGAATTGGCTGCACCGACATGCTATCCCGGCGCCGCGGGCAGGTATGTGACCGAAGTTACGTAGCGGCCGCAGCGGGGCCCGGGAACCGGTGTAATCTAGCGAGAGTCACAAACAGGAGGCATCATGGAAAATTCACCCACTGCGCGCCTGTACGCCGTACTCGAGAGCCAGCGCTCGGCTTTTGCCCAGGAAATGAATCCAACTCTGGCGGTGCGCAAAGACCGCCTGGCGCGGCTCGCCGCCATGGGCGAAAAGCATGCGGCGCAAATCGTCGAGGCGATCAGCGCCGACTTCGGCCACCGTTCGTCGCACGAAACGCAGATGGCGGAACTGGTGCTGGTTGGCGGAACGATCCGCCACGCCGAGCGCCATCTCAAAGGCTGGATGAAACCGCGCCGCGTGCCGACCGCCCTGCACTACCGCCCCGCGAGCAACCGCCTGCTGCGCCAGCCGCTGGGCGTGGTGGGCATCATCGCGCCGTGGAATTACCCCTATCAGCTGGCGCTCGCGCCCGCCGTGGCGGCGATCGCCGCCGGCAACCGCGTCATGATCAAGCCGTCGGAACTGACGCCGCGTTTCTCCGAACTGTTGCAGCGCATCGTGGCGGAGTTCTTCGCCGAAGACGAACTGGCGGTGGTGATCGGCGATGCGCAGATCGGCCAAGCCTTCAGCGAACTGCCTTTCGACCATTTGTTTTTCACCGGTTCCACCGCAGTCGGAAAACTGGTGGCCCAGGCCGCGGCGAAAAACCTGACCCCGGTGACCCTGGAACTGGGCGGCAAATCGCCCGCCATACTCGACCCCTCCAGCGATCTCGCCACGGTGGCGCCGCGGCTCGCCTTCGGCAAACTGCTCAACGCCGGCCAGACCTGCATCGCGCCGGACTACGCCTTCGTGCCCCGCGACCGGATCGAGGCCTTCGTCGACGAGATGCAGCGCGCCGTCGCCAGGATGTACCCCAGCCTCGCCGCCAACCCCGACTACACCAGCATCGTCAATGAGCGGCATTTCTCCCGCCTGCAGGGATTGCTCGAAGACGCCCGGGCCAAGGGGGCGCGCATTGTCGTGATCAACCCCGCCGGCGAGACTTTCGATCCGGCCGGGCGCAAACAGCCGCCGGTTCTGGTGCTCGGCGCGACCCCGGAAATGCGCCTGATGCAGGAGGAGATCTTCGGACCCATCCTGCCGGTCCTCGCCTACGACCGGATCGAGGAGGCGATCGCCTACATCAATCGCCACGACCGGCCGCTGGCGCTGTACTGGTTCGGCAGCGACGGCGCGAATCGCGACCGGGTGCTCAGCCAGACCATTTCCGGCGGGGTCACACTGAACGACTGCATCTGGCACATCGCGCAGGAAGACCAGCCTTTCGGTGGCGTGGGCGCGAGCGGCAGCGGTTCGTACCACGGCGAGTGGGGCTTTCGCACCTTCAGCAAGGAAAAGCCGGTGTTCATCCAGCCCCGGCTGAACGGCATGTTCCTGATGTACCCGCCCTTCGGCAAGACCTTCGAGCGCATGCTGGCCCTGCTCAGGCGCATCGCCTGATGTTCTTGCCGCATAACCGTCCTGATTTTCCTTGGCCACTGTCATCGAACTGAAGATCGAGCTTGCGCGGACGGCGTCCCGTCCGCGCGGATCGCCGATTGCGCGCGGACGAAAAGCGTGTCCGCACGCAATCGGCGATCTTGATTGAAACCCCCAGAGCGTCCTTGGGTTTATCCATAACCATGTTTTCTGTACGGATGTGCTTTTCATCCGTACAGAAAACATGGTTGGCGCGCGGAGCGCGCAACGGCCGCTCTTGGCACCGGAGCTGAATTGGAGACCATGGATACAATGCGTTAAAATACAACTAGTTATGATGCCATGGCGGCAGCCGAATTCGGTCCGCGGAAACCCCTAGGCTGCGTGCTAAAATCGCGCATCCTTCCTCCTGCAGACCAAGCCCATGTCCACGCTCAACAACAAACTGGCCAGCATCGACCCCGAGATCTGGCAGGCGATCCAGGCGGAGAACCGGCGCCAGGAAGACCACATCGAACTGATCGCCTCCGAAAATTACGTCAGCCGCGCGGTGCTGGAGGCGCAGGGCTCGCAACTCACCAACAAGTACGCCGAGGGCTATCCGGGCAAGCGCTATTACGGCGGCTGCGCCCAGGTGGACATCGCGGAGAACCTGGCGATCGCGCGCGCCAAGCAGTTGTTCGGCGCGGCTTACGCCAACGTGCAGCCGCACTCGGGCTCGCAGGCCAACCAGGCGGTCTACATCGCCGCGCTCAAGCCGGGCGATACCATACTCGGCATGTCGCTGGCGCACGGCGGGCATCTCACCCACGGCTCCCCGGTGAATCTCTCCGGCAAGCTGTACAAGGTGGTTTCCTACGGTCTGGACGCGAACGAAATTATCGACTTCGATGAAGTGCGCCGCCTGGCGCGCGAGCACAGGCCGCGCATGATCGTCACCGGCGCATCGGCTTATTCGCGCATCATCGACTGGAAACAGTTCCGCGGCATCGCCGACGAAATCGGCGCGACCCTGATGGCGGACGTGGCGCACTACGCCGGCCTCATCGCCACCGGGCTTTATCCCAGCCCGGTCGGCATCGCCGATTTCGTCACCAGCACCACCCACAAGACCCTGCGCGGACCGCGCGGCGGCCTGATCCTCGCCAATGCCGAACACGAGAAAGCGATCAATTCCGCCGTGTTCCCCGGCCTGCAGGGCGGGCCGCTGATGCACGTCATCGCGGCCAAGGCGGTCGCGTTCAAGGAGGCGCTCGCGCCCGGTTTCAAGAGCTATCAGGCGCAGATCATCGCCAACGCCCGCGCCATGGCGCGGGTGCTGCAGCAGCGCGGCGTGCGCATCGTTTCCGGCGGCACCGACTGCCACATGTTCCTCGTCGACCTGCGCGCGAAGCACATCACCGGACGCGACGCCGAGGATGCGCTCGGGCGCGCGCACATGACCGTCAACAAGAACGCGATTCCGAACGATCCGGAAAAGCCCACGGTCACCAGCGGCATCCGCATCGGCAGCCCGGCGATCACCACCCGCGGCTTCGGCCTGGCGGAATCCGAGCAGCTCGCCAACCTGATCGCCGACGTGCTCGAAGCGCCGCAAAGCGAGGCGGTGCAGCAGCGTGTGCTCGCGCAAACCCAGGAACTGTGCCGCAGGTTCCCCGTTTATGGCGCCGCGCAAACTGCCGGCGCGACATCGTGAAATGCCCATTTTGCAAAGCTGACGATACCGCGGTCATCGACTCGCGCCTGTCCGAAGACGCAGCCAGCGTGCGCCGCCGGCGCCAATGCAAGGAATGCGGCAAACGTTTCACCACCTACGAACGCGTGGAACTGGCCATGCCCACGGTGATCAAGTCCAACGGCTACCGCACCGCCTACGACCGCGAGAAAATCCGCACCGGCTTCATGCGCGCGCTGCACAAGCGCCCGGTGCCGACCGACAACGTCGACGACGCCATCAATCGCGTCGAGGCGCGCATCCTCGCCCTGGGCGAGCGCGAGATCAAGTCGCGCACCATCGGCGAGCTGGTGATGCGGGAACTGAAGAAAATGGACGACGTCGCCTACATTCGCTTCGCCTCGGTGTACGAAGATTTCCAGCGCGTCGACGATTTCCGCGACGCCATCCTGCAGGTCAAGCGCCCGGGGCGCAAAGCGCGGGGCTAGTACGCCCCCGGCGCGCTGCCCGCATGTTCAGTCTCGTCGATCGGCAATACATGGCCGAGGCGCTGCGCCTCGCCGGATTAGGCCTGTACACAACGACTCCCAACCCCCGCGTCGGCTGCGTGATCGTGCGCGACAGCAAGGTGGCGGGCACCGGCTGGCACGAACAGGCCGGCGGGCCGCATGCGGAAGTCCTGGCGCTAGCCGCCGCGGGCGCGGGCGCGCGCGGCGCAACCGCCTACGTGTCGCTCGAGCCCTGCAGCCACCACGGCCGCACGCCGCCCTGCACCGATGCGCTGATTGAAGCCGGCATCGCGCGCGTGGTCGCCGCGATGCAGGATCCCAACCCCCGGGTCGCAGGCGAGGGATTTGCCGCCTTGCGCGCCGCGGGAATCGAGGTCGAGTCCGGACTGATGCAGGACGAGGCGCAGGCGCTGAACATCGGCTTTGTCGCGCGCATGCGCCGCGGCCGGCCCTGGGTGCGCATGAAAATCGCGGCCAGCCTGGACGGCAGGACGGCGCTCGCCAACGGCCAGAGCCAGTGGATCACCGGGCCAGAGGCGCGCCGCGACGGGCACGCCTGGCGCGCCCGCGCCTGCGCCGTGCTCACCGGCATCGGCACCGTCCGGGACGACGACCCGCAGTTGAATGTGCGCGACGTCCAGACGCCGCGCCAGCCGCTCAAAGTGGTGGTGGACAGCCGGCTGCAACTTCCGCCGACGGCGAAGCTGCTCGCGACCGGCAGGGTGCTGGTCGCCGCGGCGGTTGCGGACCAGGCCCGCATCGCCGCCTTGCAGGACCAAGGCGCCGAGGTGCTGGTGTTGCCTGACGCGGGGGGCAAGGTGGATTTGGCGCAGCTGATGCGCGAACTCGCGCGGCGCGAACTCAACGAGGTGCACGTCGAGGCCGGCTACAAACTGAACGGCTCGCTGCTCGCCGCCGGGCTGGTGGACGAACTGTTGATCTACCTCGCGCCCGGCCTGCTCGGCGACACCGCGCGCGCCATGTTCCATCTGCCCGAAATCGCTGACCTGGCCGAGAAGCGGCTGGTACAATTCACCGATGTGCAAACTATAGGCGGGGACCTGCGCATACTCGCGCGCGTCGCAATCAACTAAGAGGCCGTTTCGGTGCTACCGAAACGGCCCCAAATTAGGGGAGCACGAGGGGAGGCGCCCCGAAGGTCTCGATCCCCCTTGAGGGGAAAGTCCCCGTAGGGGATATCTCCTCGTTTCGTAAGGCAAACAATTATGTTTACCGGAATCGTCACCTCGGTAGGAAAAATCGCCACGGCCACGCCGCGCGACCAGGGGCTGCGCCTCGTCATCGATGCGGGCATGCTCGACCTGTCCGACGTCGCGCTGGGCGACAGCATCGCCGTGAACGGCGTCTGCCTCACCGTCATCGCCCTTCACGACGACCGCTTCGAAGTGGACGTGTCGCAGGAGACCATCAACTGCACCGTGGGACTGGGCGGACCGAACGAGGTCAACCTGGAGAAATCGCTGCGCCTGTCGGACCGCCTGGGCGGGCACCTGATGTCCGGCCACGTCGACGGCGTGGGCGAGGTGACGCATTTCGAAGCCGCGGGCGAGAGCTTCCTTCTGGTCATACGCGCGCCGCAGGAACTGGCCAAGTACATTGCGCGCAAGGGCTCGGTCACGGTGAACGGCGTCAGCCTGACGGTGAACCGCGTCGAGGATGCGGATTTCGAGATCAACCTGATTCCGCACACCCTCTCGGTGACCAATCTCAAACACCTCGCACCCGGCAGCCGGGTCAATCTCGAGGTCGACCTGATTGCGCGCTATATCGAGCGCCTACAGCACTACGGCGCGTAGGCGGCTAGCAAGCTGTTGAAAAACGCTTCCCTGACACGAAAGTGCCCGTCAGCATAACGATCTCTCAGAGGGAAGCGTTTTTCAATAGCCCTGATTTGGGGGATCCAAAAGGGGGCGTCGCCCCCTTTTTCAACACCCGGCAAGACCGCTGGACAGCGGCGCTCATTCCTGCTCTTCGGGGACGCTGCGGCGCCGAGCGGGTTTGCTCGGCAGCTTGGCCGGTTTGTTCGGCCCCCAGACGCGGCTGTAGTAGGTGTCCGCCAAGTGCAGCGCGCCCACTGGATTGTGTGCCAGCACCCGGTCTTTGACCACCAAGTTGGTGACCAGCCCCTGCGATTGGCGGATGAACAGGCTGTCGTGCCCGACGCACAGGCCCATGATGACGTTGAGTTCGCAGCCGGCCCGGTTGAGCAATTCCGCCTGCGAGATCGGATTGCACATCGGCTCGAAATTGCCCGGGCGGATTTTCTCCGCATCCGCGACCCCGATGTCCTCTTTCGGCACGCCGCCGTTCTTGCACGCCACCGAAGTCACCTCCAGGCCGTGGCTCTCCAGGATGGCGCTGAACACGCGGGCAAGATCGACGAAGCTGATGCACATGGCGATACCCACTTTGGTAAAGCCCATTTTTTTCGCAAATTGGCAGATCTCCTCCACCCGCGTCCATTTGCAGTAGCCCTCGCTCTCGACCACGGCGGCCGTGTGCGCGATGCGCAGGGTGAATGGATCGCGGTAAGGCTCCCAGGCCGCAGCGACCCCCTCGGGGTCCACTTTGGACGGGCAGAACGCGGGGCCGCGTTCCTCCCCCTCCCCCTGCCGGCAGGCGCGCACCGTACTCGGGCAGTAGGCGCAGCCCGGGGTTTCATAGCCGTGGTTGTCTTCGCTCATTGCGGATTCTCTGGGTGGATATCGGCTGGTAACATAGCGCGCCACCTGCGCAGGCGTTTTGCGCTAGCGCAATAATTCGGTGGATTTACGCCGCCGCGCGGCGGCCAATTTGGCCTGAATCGTTGCGACACATGGGTATAAAATGCGCCCATGCGCCCAAGCCTGCGACCACTCTCGCCCTAAGCCTTATGGTGAAACTGCCCAAGTCGATAGACGACACCGCGGCGTTGCTCGCGCGCGCCGACTACGTCGCCGAGCGCAGCCTCGCCACCGCCCTGTTCCTCGCCCTGAAGATGGAACGGCCGCTGTTTCTCGAGGGCGAAGCCGGGGTCGGCAAGACTGAGATCGCCAAGGTGCTCGCGACTACCCTGGAGCGCCGCCTGGTGCGGCTGCAATGCTACGAAGGATTGGACATCTCCTCGGCCGTGTATGAATGGAACTACCCGCGGCAGATGATAGAAATCCGTCTCGCCGAAGCGAGCGGCAAAATATACGAGGCCGCCGGCGAAGCCAACAAGGCCTTCGGCCAAGCCGCGCGCAAGAAGCTCAGCCAGGATATTTTTTCCGAGCAGTTCCTGATCAAACGACCGCTGCTGCAGGCGCTGGAAGCCGACGCGGACGGCGCGGCGCCGGTGCTGCTGATCGACGAACTCGACCGCACGGACGAACCCTTCGAAGCCTATCTGCTCGAAGTCCTGTCCGACTACCAGGTGAGCATTCCCGAACTCGGCACGATCAAGGCGGACCAGCCGCCCATCGTGATCATCACCTCCAACCGCACGCGCGAGATCCACGACGCAGTCAAACGCCGCTGCCTGTATCACTGGGTGGATTACCCGAACGCCGCGCGCGAATTGGACATCCTGCGCCGCAAAGCGCCGGGGGCGGCGGAGCGCCTGTCGCAGGAGATCGTCGCCTTCGTGCAGCGCCTGCGCAAGATGGATCTGTTCAAGCTCCCGGGCGTCGCCGAAACCATAGACTGGACCAATGCACTGGTGGCGCTGGATCAACTCGCGCTCGATCCGGACACGGTCAACGACACCCTCGGCGCCCTGCTCAAGTACCAGGACGACATCGGCCGCGTACGCGGCAGCGAGGCCGAGCGCCTGCTGTCCGAAGTCAAAGCGGAGCTGGCAGCCGCCTGAGGCGGCCCTGCGCGCCCGGCAATGAAACCGCCCGCTTTCATCAAGCGTTTGTTCACCAAACCGGCGACCGCCGGCAGCAAGCCGGACCGGCACACACGCAAGACCATCGCCCTGTGTCACGCACTGCTCTCAGAACGCGGCGAGGCCTCGGGCGCGGCGCTCGCGCGCGAGGCCCTGCAGGCCTATCGCATGCTCTCCGGGTCGGCGCTGAGCGCTTTTTTCGACGTCCTCGCGCGCGAGTTTTCGCCGGATCCGGAAACGGTCGAAGAGGCCGCCGCCGACTACCGGCTGGACCCCTCTCAAGCCAATCTGATCCGGCTGCAGAATGTGGTGGAATCGAGGCGGCAGGAACTGTTCCGGCGCATCAACCTCGCCGCCGGCGGAACCGCCGCGCTGGTCGAAATGCGGCGGCGTCTGCTGCGCGACCTAAGGGGACAACCGCACTGGGCCGGCATCGACGCCGACCTGGTCCACCTGCTCGGCTCCTGGTTCAACCGCGGCTTCCTTTCGCTGCAGCGCATCGACTGGCGCACCCCGGCGCTGGTGCTGGAAAAGCTGATGCACTATGAAGCCGTGCACGAGATCCAGGGATGGCGCGACCTGCGCCGCCGCCTGGAGTCCGACCGCCGCTGCTATGCTTACTTCCATCCGGCCCTGCCCGACGAGCCCATTATTTTCATCGAGGTCGCGCTGACCAAAGGCATGAGCGATCAGGTGCAGCCGCTGCTCGACCCGGACTCGCCGGTCGTCGACCCGGCCGGCGCGGACACGGCGATCTTCTACTCGATCACCAACTGCCAGGAAGGCCTGCGCGGCATTTCCTTCGGCAACTTCCTGATCAAACAGGTGGCGGAAGACCTGGGCCGTGAATTCCCGCGCGTGAAAACCTTTTCCACGCTCTCGCCGATACCGGGATTCCGCCGCTGGCTCGCGGAAACCGCCGCCGTACACACGCAGTTGACCGAACTGGTCGACACCCTGGCCGCCGATGATTGGTTCCAGCACGCCGGCCCGGGCACGCGCACGCGCAACGAATTGATGCGCCTGTGCGCCTACTATCTGCAACACGCCAAACACGGCCAGGAAGCGGCCGATCCGGTGGCGCGCTTTCATCTGGGCAACGGCGCGCGCATGGAGCGGCTCAACTGGCTCGCCGATTCTTCCAAGACGGGCATCGCGCGCTCGGCCGGACTGATGGTCAATTACGTCTACCGCCTGAAAGACGTGGAACGCAACCATGAAGCCTATGCCAAGGAGCACCTGGTCGTGGCTTCGCCGGGGCTGTCGTTGCTCGCCCGCGAGAGCCTGCTGGCACGCCTGAAACTCCGGCGCAAGGAATGACCGCATCGGCGGTCCCGCCGCCACCGTCCCGCATGACCGCAGGCAAGCTGGCTGAAAACATCATGCACTTCGCCCGCGTGCTGCGCGCGGCGGGGCTGCCGATCGGCCCGGACCGGGTGGTCGACGCGCTGCGCGCGCTGGAGACCGCCGGCTTGGCCCGGCGCGAGGATTTCTACTGGACGCTGGCCGCGGTATTCCTGTCCAAACGCGAACAGCAGGAATTATTCGATCAGGCTTTCCACATATTCTGGCGCGACCCGCGCCTGCTCGAGCGCATCCTGAGCCTGCTGCTGCCGGAGAACTACGGCCCTGCCGGCGCGGGCGCGCAGCAGGAGACCAGCAGGCGTCTGTCGGAGGCATTGCAATCGAAAAACGAACTGCCGCAGGAAGATCAGCCGCAGGAAAGCGAAGCCGGCCTGGCCGGTTCCGGCAGCGAACTGCTGCAGCACGCCGACTTCGAGAGCATGAGCAGCGCCGAACTGGCGCAGGCGAAAAGACTGATCGCCCGCCTGCGCCTGCCCATTCCGGAGGCGCGGACGCGGCGCTTCCGCCCCGACGCCCGCGGGGCGGGGATCGACCTGCCGGCGACGGTTCGGGCCAGCCTCAGAGGGGGAGCGCAGATCATTGCGCTCAAACGCCGCTCACGCACCACCCGGCATCCGCCGCTGGTGGTGCTGTGCGACATTTCGGGCTCGATGAGCCGCTACTCCCGCATGTTCCTGCATTTCCTGCACGCCATCACCAACGACCGCGACCGCGTGCACACGCTGGTGTTCGGCACGCGGCTGACCAACATCACCCGCCACCTGCGCAACCGCGACGTCGATATCGCGATGGACCGCGTGGCGGCGGCGATCCAGGACTGGGCCGGCGGCACGCGCATCGGCGTATGCCTCGCGGAATTCAACCGCATTTGGTCGCGGCGGCTGCTTGGCCAGAACGCCGTGGTGCTGCTGATCTCCGACGGCCTGGACCGCGACATCGGCGCCGGCCTGGGCGCGGAAATGGAACGCCTGCACAAGTCCTGCCGCAAGCTCGTCTGGCTCAACCCGCTGCTGCGCTACGAGGGTTTCCAGCCGCGGCCGTCGGGCGTGCGCGCGATGCTGCCGCATGTCGACGCCTTCCTGCCGGTGCACAACATCGAGAGCCTGGTCGATCTGGCGCGCGAACTCGAGCAGGGCAAGTGGCAGCGCCAGTCCGGTAGCATCGCGGCCTGAATCAATTTGGACTCGATACAATGGAAATGAGCGGCGAGCAGATCATCCAGGCGGCACAAGCCGAAGTCTGGCGCGGCTTGAATGACCCCGCAATGCTCAAAGCCTGCATCAGCGGCTGCGAGTCGATCGAGATGCTGAACGACACCGAGTACGCGGTGGTGACGACCACGGCGATCGGCCCGGTCAAGGCGAAGTTCCGCGGCAGGCTGCTGCTCGCCGATTTGGATCCGCCCAATTCGTACTCGCTGTCCTTCGACGGCCAGGGCGGCGCTGCGGGATTCGGCAAAGGCTCGGCGAAGGTGTCCCTGTCAGCCGCCGGTTCGGCTACCCGCCTGAGCTACGCGGTAAAGGCGCAGGTCGGGGGCAAACTGGCGCAACTGGGCTCACGCCTGATCGACGGCGTCGCGAAAAAACTGGCGGATGATTTCTTCGCCGCTTTCAACCAGAAAATCGCCGGGCCCGCCCCGGCCGCGACCGAAGCTGCGATCGAAACCGCGCCCGGCGCGGCGCCGCTGTGGTGGGTGATCGCCATCATCGCCGCCATGTTGCTACTCGCCCGATTCACCTGAAGCTAGGCGCGCTCCAGTACCAGCCGCGCCGCGCATAGATCCTCCAGCGCAGTGCCTACCGACTTGAACAGGGTAATCTCGTCCGCGCGGTTGCGCCCCGGATGCGCACCCGCGACCAGTTCCGCCAGTTCCGCGCGCACGCGCTCGCGTGCCAGCACTCCGCTTGCCAGCGGCTGCACCAGGTCGCCGGCTTCCGCCAGTGCGCCGGCGTAGGTGTCGACGAAAATTTCCGCGCGCACGATCAGCGCATCGTCGGCTTCGCGCATCTGCGGCGTGAAGCCGCCGACCAGATCCACATGCGTTCCGCCGCGCAACCAGCCGCCGTGCAGAACCGGTTCGGTGGCGGTGGTGGCGCAGCTGACGATATCGGCCTCGGCCAGCCCCTGCGCCAGATCGGCCAGCGCCTCGGCCGGCAGTCCCTCGCCGCGCAATTGCGCTGCCAGCGCCTGCGCGCGCGCGGGGCTGCGGCCCCAGAGCAGTAGTTTCACTATCGGCCGCAGCGCGCAATGCGCGCGCGCCATATGCGGCGCCAGCGCGCCGGTGCCGATGACCAGCAGCGTGCCGCTGTCCTCGCGCGCAAGATAGGTCGACGCCAGGGCCGATGCGGCGGCGGTGCGCCGCAGCGTGAGCGCCTCGCCGTCGATCAGCGCGCGCGGATGCCCGCTGGCGCCATCGAGCAACACGTACAGCGCCGATACCGTCGCAACGCCGCGCTCGCGGTTGCGCGGGAATACGGTCACCAGTTTGACCCCGAGATCCCTGCCCGCGCGCCAGGCCGGCATCAGCAGCAGCCGGTCGCCCGCGCCGGTGACGTCGTGCACATGGCGCAGCGGCGCCTCGCAGCCTTCGCGAAACGCCTGGCGCAGGGATACCGCCAAGGCCTTGTAGTCGAGCGCGGCATGGACTTGCGCGGCCGAAAAGAACGGCAGTTGCATCGCCGCGTGGCCCGGTTCGCGGCGCCGCGAACGCTAGGCGGCGCGTGCGCGCTGCACGCGCCGCACTACCCAGGGCACGACGATCAGCAGCGCGGTGAACGCGAACAGCGTGGCCGAGATCGGGTGCTGGTAGAACACGCTGGGGTCGCCCTGGCTGATAGCCAGGGCGCGGCGGAACTGAGTCTCCGCCAGCGGCCCGAGGATCAGTCCGATCACCGCCGGCGCCACCGGTATGTCCCAGCGCCGCATGGCGAAGCCGAGCAGGCCGAACACATACAGCGTCGCCAGATCGACCACCGATTCGTGCAGGCTGTAGGCGCCCAGCGTGGCAAACACCAGGATGCCGCCGTAGAGCAGCGGCTGCGGGATGGTCAGCACCTTGACCCAGATGCCTATCATCGGCAGGTTGAGTATCAGCAGCATCACATTGCCGACGTACAGGCTGGCGATCAGGCCCCACACCAGATCGCCCTGCATCTGAAACAGCATCGGGCCGGGCTGGATGCCGTAGTTCTGGAACGCGGCGAGCAGAATCGCCGCGGTCGCCGAAGTGGGAATCCCGAGCGTCAGCAGCGGCACCAGCGCGCCCGTCACCGAAGCGTTGTTCGCCGCCTCGGGCCCGGCCACGCCCTCGATCGCGCCATGGCCGAATTCCTCGGGAAATTTGGTCAGCTTCTTCTCCACCGCATACGACAGGAAGGTCGGGATCTCCGCGCCCCCGGCGGGGATGGAGCCGAACGGAAACCCGATCGCGGTCGCGCGCAGCCAGGCCGGCCAGGAGCGTTTCCAATCGGACTTGGACATCCACAGCGAGCCGGTAATCTTTTCCATCACCTCCGGGAGGCGGCTGGCGTACGCGCCGACATAGAGCGCCTCGCCGACCGCAAACAGGCCCACCGCCAGCACCACCACGTCGACGCCATCCAACAGTTCGGGCACGCCGAAAGCGAAGCGCGGCTGGCCGGTCTGGCCGTCTATGCCGACGAGACCGAGCAGCAACCCCAGGAACAGGCTGGTCAGGCCGCGCACGGTGGAGGCGCCGAGCACCGCCGACACGGTGGTGAAGGCGAACACCATCAGCGCGAAATATTCGGCCGGGCCGAACTTGAGCGCGATTTCGACCACCATGGGCGCGAGCAGGGTGACCAGCAGCGTGGCGATGGTCCCGGCGACAAAGGAACCGATGGCGCTGGTCGCCAGCGCCGGGCCGGCGCGGCCGCGCTTGGCCATCTTGTTGCCCTCCAGCGCCGTCGCGATCGAGGCCGACTCGCCCGGCGTGTTGAGCAGAATGGTGGTGGTGGAGCCGCCGAACATCGCGCCGTAATAAATGCCGGCAAACATGATCAGCGCGCCGACCGGGCTCAACTTGACGGTGAGCGGCAGCAGCATCGCCACGGTGAGCGCGGGGCCGACGCCGGGCAGCACGCCGACCGCCGTGCCGAGGGTCACGCCGATCGCGCCCCACATCAGGTTCATCGGCAGCAGCGCCACCTCGAAACCATGCAGCAGCGCCTGCAGCGTATCGCCCATCTACTCGATTCCGATCAGGCGAAACAAAGGCGCGAGCCAGCCGGCCGGCAGGTTGACCGTCAGCACCAGCACGAAGAACGCAAACACGGCGACGGTGATGGCGAAGCCGATGGCGAAATCGCGCGCGAAGCGCGGGCTGCCGAAACCGCGCGCGACACAGGCGAACAGCGCCGAGCCGGCAAGCACGAAGCCGCCGGTCTGGATCAGCGCCATGTGGGCGAACAGCCCTATGCTCACCCAGGCGAACGCGCCCGGGTGAAACGCGTGCTCGCCGCGCGCCTCGGCATCCTGCGGCGGCATATTGCGCCAGCCGCCGCTCAGCACCTCATACAGCAGCCAGATCCCGAGCAGAATCAGCCCGGCGCCGGTGACCCCGGGCATGAAGTTGGGACCGATGCGCGCGTAGCCGCCTTCGGCAGGCAGCATCGATGTGCCGACCGCCGTGGCGACCCCAAGCGCAAGCACGCCGATCGACAGCGCCGTCTCGGCGAGCGAACGCCGCAGTGCGGCGTCGGTGCTCACTTCTTCTTGATGCCGAGCGAGTCGATGATCGCGGCGATGCGCTGCGTGTCTTCCTCGAGGAAGGTCTTGTACTGGTCGCCGCCGAGGAACACCCCGGTCCAGCCCAGCTTTTCCAGTGTCGCCTTCCACGCCGGCGTGTTGGTCGCGCTTTGCACCAGCTTGACCAGCGCGTCGCGCTGCGCCGTGGTGATGCCGGGCGCGGCGAACACGCCGCGCCAGTTGCCGAGTTCGACGTCTATGCCCTGCTCCTTCAGCGTCGGGATGCCCTCCTCGCGATGGGTGGAGGAAATCGCCAGCGCGCGCAGCCGCCCGCCCTTGATCTGCTCGGAGAACTCGCCCAGGCCGGACACGCCCGCAGTAACGTGGCCACCGACGATCGCCGCGACCGCCTCACCGCCGCCCTTGAACGGCACGTAGTTGATCTTGGTCGAGTCCGCGCCGGTGGCTTTGGCGATCAGGCCGATGAGGATGTGATCCGTGCCGCCGGCCGATCCGCCGCCCCAGGACACCTTGCCCGGATCGGCCTTGAACAGCTTGACCAGATCGGCCATGGTCTTGATCGGCGAATTGGCCGGCACCACAACGACTTCGTATTCGCTGGTCAGCCGCGCCACCGGCGTCACCATGGTCAGGTTCACCGGCGAATTGGTCAGGTGGATGCCGCCTATCATCACCATGCCCCCGACCATCAGCGCGTTGGGGTCGCCCTTGGAGGCGTTGACGAACTGCGCCAGCCCGATGGTGCCGGCCGCGCCGCCCTTGTTCTCGAACTGCACCGACTTGACCAGCCCCGCGCTCTGCATGGCCGCGGCGAGATTGCGTCCCGTCTGGTCCCAGCCTCCGCCGGGATTCGCCGGGATCATCATCTTCAGAGTCTGTGCCGTGGCGGGCGCGACGAAAGCGCCGGCCAAGGCGAGCGCGCTGAGCGCGGTGGCGAATGTGCGTGTTACGAAATGCATGGGGCCTCCCAAGGGGTTGAACTTGCAGACAGCCATGTATTCTACCTCAGAGCCCGCCCGGGCCCGGAGCGCGCGCACCGGCCATTGGCTGTGGCGTACGGGGATGAATTCCCCTGCTAGAACACAATCACGCCGCGCGCATTGCGCCCGGCTTCGAGATCGGCAAACGCCTGCGCCGCCTCATCGATCTTGTAAGTCCGCGTGATCAACTCGTCCAGCTTGAGCTTCTTCGCCTGGTATAGCGCGATCAGTCGCGGGAAGTCCTCGCGCGGTCGCGCCGAGCCGTAGTAGCTGCCGGTCAGAGTCTTCTCCTCGAAGGTGATCGACGCCGTCTTGATCGACGTGTTGTCGTCGCCGCGCGCCACGCCCACCACCAGCGCGGTGCCGCCCTTGCGCACGGCGCGGAAAGCCTGTTCCACCATTTTTCCCAGGCCGATGCATTCGAAGGCGTAGTCGGCGCCGCCGCCGGTGAGTTTTTTCACCGCCTTGACCAGATTCTCCTCCTTGCCGGCGTTGATCGTATGCGTGGCGCCGAATTGTTTCGCCAGTTCCAGCTTGTGGTCTGCCGTATCCACGGCAATGATGATGCCGGCGCCGGCAATGGCGCAGCCCTGGATCACGTTCAGACCCACGCCGCCCGCGCCGATCACCAGCACGCTGGCACCGGGCTCCACTTTGGCGGTGTTGAACACCGCGCCCACGCCGGTCATCACGCCGCAACTGATCAGCGCCGCCTGCGGCAGCGGCATGCCGGGCGCGATTTTCACCACGTTGTTGACGTGCAGCGTGGCGTATTCGGCCATCACGCCGCAGGCGGAAAAGATATTGAGCGGCTTGCCCCCCGCGTCGCGCGTGCGCAGGCTGCCGTCGGGCAGCGCAATGATCGCCTTGGCGCCGATGTCGCACAAATGCGGCCGGCCGGTGACGCAATAGCGGCACTTGCCGCACATGTTGACGAAGGAACTGATCACCGTGTCGCCGACCGCGAATTCGCTCACGCCTTCGCCGACTTCGACCACGGTGCCCGCGCCTTCATGGCCGAGAATCAGCGGCAGCGGCATGCCGATGGTGCCGTTGACGGCCGACAGATCGCTGTGGCACACGCCGCAGGCGCCCAGCTTGATCATCACCTCGTCGCGATGCGGCGATTCGACCTCGATCTCTTCCACCACTACCGGCACGTTGTTCTGGCGGCATACCACCGCTCTTGCCTTGCGTCCCATGCTGACCCCTCTTTATTGGTGTGCAATGCCCAGGATTATGCAACCGGACCAGCGAAATCGCCAACTCGGTGACCACAGGCGTATGCGCGACCTGTGTTACCCGCCAGATCGCCGCGATGCGCGTCCGGACTGAAGACGGACCCGCCCCCCCGGCTCCCGGGTTGACAAGGACGAAACAGGATGACTAAACTGCCTGCGCCTTACGCCCCGTCATCGCCGTCGGCCCATACCAATAGAAACAGGCCGGCGCAGAGGAACCCGAATAATATTTCCGCCCAAGAGGCCTTGATGGCAGACTTCTCGCCGATCTACTACAAGACGATCAAAACGATCGACACGTTTACCGAACGCACTGGCAACGCCGTTTCCTGGCTCTGCGTCCCGCTCGCCATCGTTGTCTTCTACGAAGTCCTGGCGCGCTATTTCTTCAACGACCCGACGATCTGGTCCTACGACCTGTCCTACATGCTCTACGGCGCCCTGTTCATGCTCGGCGCGGCCTACGCCCTGCGTCAGGGCGCCCACATCCGCACCGACATGCTGTGGGAAAAGTTCTCCGACACCACCAAGGGCAAGATCGATTTCTACGCCTACATCGTGTTTTTCTTTCCGGGCATGATCCTGCTGTTCGCGACCAGCATCGACGACGCCTGGCATGCCTTGATCATGGGCGAATTGTCCGAACAGACGCCCTGGCGCCCTTACCTGTGGCCGCTCAAATCGGTGGTGCCGCTCACAGCGCTGCTGATGATGATCCAGGGCGTGTCCGAAATCATGAAAAGCTGGTACATGATGCGCACCGGCAAGGAATTCGAGCACAAGGCCGGGGGAGAAATATGAGCGGCCTCGAGGTTCTCGGCATGGTCATGCTGATCGTGATGATCGGCGTGATTTTCATCGGTTTCCCGATTTCGTTCACCCTGCTGATTCTGGCGCTGGTGTTCGGCTACGCGGGCCTGGGGCAGATGGTGTTCGACCTCGCCTACCTGCAGACCATCGGCCTGATGAAAATGGAGGAACTCGCGGCGGTGCCGCTGTTCATCTTCATGGGCTATCTCACCGAGCAGGCGGGACTGATGGAGCGCTTGTTCCGCGCGTTTCGCGACCTGCTGGCGCCGGTGCGCGGCTCGCTGTACCTCGGGGTGATCCTGACCGCGACGGTGTTCGCGATGGCCACGGGCATCGTCGGCGCCGCCGTGACCGTACTCGGCATCATGGCCGCGCCCATCATGATCAAGGCCGGCTACGACGCGCGCATGTCGGCGGGCGCGATCGCTGCCGGCGGCACGCTGGGTATTTTGATCCCGCCCTCGGTGATGCTGATCGTGATGGGCCCGGTGCTGGGCGTCTCGGTCGCGGACCTGTATTCCGCGTCTTTCGGCCCGGGATTCATGCTCGCCGGCATGTATATCGCCTACACCTTGGTGCGCAGCTTCCTCAACCCCAAGCTCGGTCCGCCGGTGCCGATCGACGAGCGGCCCGGCTCATGGGCCATCGTGATCAAGGAAATGTTCTTCGGCATGGTGCCGCTGGGCATGCTGATCGGCTCTACGCTCGGCTCCATCCTGCTCGGCCTGGCGACGCCGACCGAAGCCGCCTCCGTCGGCTGTTTCGGCGCATTCGTGCTGGCGCTCGCCTATCGCAGGTTCACCTTCAAAGGCCTCAGGGCCGCCTGCATCAGCACCATGAATACGTCGAGCATGGTGCTGTTCCTCGCGGTGACCTCCAATATATTCGGCGCGGTGTTCGCGCGCCTGGGAACCGCCGAATGGATTACGCGCTCGCTGCTGGCGCTGCCGCTGCCGCCGATTCTGATGCTGCTCCTCGTGCTGGTGCTGATTTTCGTGCTCGGCTGGCCGTTCGAGTGGCCCGCCATCATCTTGGTTTTCCTGCCGATTTTCGCCCCGGTGGTGCAGGCGCTGCATTACGACCTGATCTGGTTCGGCGCCTTGGTGGCAGTCACCATGCAGACGGCGTTCCTGTCGCCGCCGGTGGCGATGTCCGCCTATTACCTGAAGCAGGTGGTGCCGCAATGGAGCCTGGGCACCATCTACAAGGGCATGTTCGACTTCATGGGGATACAGTGCCTGTGCATTCTGACCGTCTTGTTCGTGCCCAGCATCGCGCTGTGGCTGCCGACCACCTTGAGCGCGAAAGCCACGGCGGAGCGCATGGCGCCCTCGAGCGCGGAAGATGCCGCCACCGAAAATTCCCAGGGCAAGAACTCGCTCGAAGAGGAGTACAAGGCGGACACCAATGCCCCAGGCAAGGACCCGCTGGACGATGAATACAAGGGCGACACGAAGCAGGAAGAAAGCGCCGGCAAGAAATGATACAGGCGCTTGGAAGAGCACTAAGAGGCCATTTCAGAATTACCGAAATGGCCCCTAATTTAGGGGAGCATGAGGGGATGTATCCCCTCATTTTGAAATGAACTCTAAGTTGAATCATCAACAACCAAAGGAGAAGACCATGCGACTATCAGCTTTGAAAACCCTTGCGCTGGCGGCGGCGGCATCCCTGTGCCTGGCCGCCAGCGGGCTGGCGCCGGCACAGCAGCCGGCGCCGCGTGTGCTCAAGATGCAATCGACCTGGCCGGCGAGCTCTACGCTGCAGGAAAACTTCAAATTGTTCGCCGATCGCGTCGACAAACTCACCGGCGGCGCGCTGAAAATCGAGACCATGGCGGGCGGACAGGTGGTGCCGGCGTTCGAGGTGCTCGACGCCGTCAACAAGAAGGTCCTCGACGGCGGACAATCGGTAACTTACTACTGGCACGGCAAGAACTCCGCCTCTACCCTGTTCTCCGCCACCCCGGCCGGGCCGTTCGGCATGGACAACATGGACTTCCTCGGCTGGATGTACGAAGGCGGCGGGATGGACCTGTACTGGGATTGGTACCAGAACGTCCTCAAGATGAACGTGGTCGCGTTCCCGATTCTGCCATCGGGCCCGCAGGCCTTCGGCTGGTTCAAGCGGCCGATCAAGAACCTGAAGGACTTCAAGAGCCTGAAATGCCGCGAAACCGGCATCGTCGCCGAAATCTTCAAGCGCATGGGCATGAACACGGTCAACATGCCCGGCGGCGAAATCGCCGCCGCGGCGCAGCGCGGCGTGATCGACTGCGCCGAGTGGGTGGCCCCCGCCGAGGACATGAGCCTGGGCCTGCATCAGATTTACAAGTACTACTACATGCCGGGCATGCACGAGCCGAGCGTGGTCGGCGAGTTGCTCATCAACGCCGACGTGTGGAAGAGCCTGCCGCCGCAACAGCAGGAAGCGATCCGCTCGGCCACGATCGAGACCTACATCCGCTGGTGGGTGAGGTGGCAAAAGCAGAACGCCGATGCGCTGGAAGAAATGCGCACCAAATTCGGCACGCAGGTCCTGCGCACGCCGCCCGAAATCCTGACCGCGTTCCTCAAGGCCTGGGACGAAATCGCCGCGGAAGAGTACGCCAAGAACCCGGCGTTCAAGAAAGTCTATGACTCGCAGCGGGCGTATGCGGCGAAAGTCGTTCCGGCCAAGCGCTTCATGGCCCCGCCCTACTCCTTCGCCGCCAACCACTACTGGCCGCAGGAAGGGGCAAAACCGGCCAAAGCGGCTGCGCCGGCGAAGAAATAGCGTTTCCGCGCAGCATCGGCAACACCGGACCGGGCAGCAATGCCCGGTCTTTTTTTTGCCCTGAGGCCGCTTCCCCGGCGCATCCCCTCCGATTGGGGAAAACGCGTATCTGGTCGTTCGGGGTGCAATCCGGCTACAATATCAAGGTGCGCTCCGTGACACAGTGACACAGCGAGCGCAAGGATCAGGAATCCTATCGATTCAACCAAAACGAGGAGAGTACAGTGCAACGTCGTTCATTCCTGAAGAAAGCCGGCCTGGGTCTGGCCGCAGGCGCGGCCGCCGCGCCGGGCCTAGTCAATGCACAGGCACCCGCCGCGGGGCTGCCTACCGTATCGTGGCGCATGGCCGGAAGCTGGCCGAAGAGCCTGGATACGCTTTACGGCAGCATGGAGGAAATCTCCAAGCGCGTATCGGCAGCGACCGGAGGCAAGTTCACCATCAAGGTGTTCGCCGCCGGCGAGATCGTGGGCGGGCTGCAGGTACTGGACGCAGTGCAGAACGGCACCGTGGAATGCGGGCATACCGCAACGTATTATTATTTCGGCAAGGATCCCACGTTTGCCTTCTCCTGCGCCGTCCCGTTCGGCCTGAATGCGCGCCAGCAGAATGCGTGGATGTATCACGGCGGCGGCAAGGAGTTGATGCGCGAGTTCTACAAGGACTACAACTGCATGCAGTTCACCGCGGGCAACACGGGCGCGCAGATGGGCGGCTGGTTCCGCAAGGAAATCAAGACGCTCGCCGATCTCAAGGGACTTAAGTTCCGCGTCAGCGGTTTCGCCGGCTTGGCGCTGACCAAGCTCGGTGTGGTGCCGCAACAGATCGCCGGCGGCGACGTCTACCCGGCGCTGGAAAAAGGCACCATCGACGGCGCGGAGTGGGTCGGTCCGTATGACGACGAGAAGCTCGGCTTCTACAAGGTGGCGAAGTATTACTACTACCCGGGCTGGTGGGAAGGCGGCCCCGAGCTCGACGTGCTGGTGAACATCAAGGCCTGGGAAGCCCTGCCCAAGGAGTATCAGGCTATTTTGGAAGCGGCCTGCGCCGAATCGAACGTCTCGATGCTGGCGAAGTACGACACGCTCAACCCGGCAGCGCTGAAGCGGCTGGTGGCAAACGGCGTTCAGCTGCGGCCGTTCTCGAACGAAATCATGGCTGCGTGCTACAAGGCCGCGAACGAGGTCTACGCGGAAATATCGGCCAAGAACGCGAAGTTCAAGAAGGTGTACGAAGCGATGGTCAAGTTCCGCACCGACCAGGTGCAGTGGTTCTCGATCGCGGAGAATCGTTACGACAACTTCATGATCGCAGCAGAGCGCCTGTCGCAGAAGGCGCCGAAGAAGAAATAAGGCTGCAGCATTCCCCCGGTCCGGCTTCCACCTCGGGGCTGCTCGAAAAAAACCCCGCGCGAGCGGGGTTTTTTTTCGCCCGGCGAACGGGCAGGTTCTGGGGCCTGTTGACCGACGCCTGACGTGTCTCCAGTTCTACTTCGCCGCCGGTGCAGCGGCATCGCTCTTGGCGGCCCCCGCCTTGTCGGCGCCGTCCTTGGCCGCGTCTTCTGCGCCGAATGGCGTGTCAGCGGTCTGGCCCTCGCGGAGTTCGCGCTCCAGCGCGTCTTCCAGCTCGTTCTGGCCTTTGGCGCCAGACCCGGCAGCCGCGTCGGGCACCATGATTTCCATCTTGTCGGTGTCTACGGCCGCCTTCTTCACCATGCCTCCCCCAACTATGGCCGGTACCGCGATGATCAGTCCGACCATGATGATCTGGATCAGGACAAAGGGCACCGCGCCCCAATAGATCTGACCCGTGGTCACCCTGGCCGTCAGCTTGCCGCTCACCCGGTCGAGGTAATCCTTGGCCGGGGCCACGCTGCGCAAATAGAACAAGGCAAAACCGAAGGGGGGGTGCATGAAGGAAGTCTGCATGTTGACCCCCAGCAGCACGCCGAACCAGATCAGGTCGATGCCGAGCTTTTCCGCCACCGGCCCGAGCAGGGGGATGATAATGAACGCCAGTTCGAAAAAGTCGAGGAAGAAGGCAAGCACGAACACCAGCACGTTGACCACGATCAGGAAGCCGAGCTGGCCGCCGGGGAGATTCAGCAGCAGGTGCTCCACCCAGATATGACCGTCGACGCCATAGAAGGTCAGGCTGAATACGCGCGACCCGACCAGGATGAACACGACGAAAGAGGTCAGCTTCGCCGTCGCGTCCATCGCCTGGCGCAGCAGCGGGAACGAGATGCGCCGCCGCGCCAGCGCCATGATCAGCGCACCGGTGGCCCCCATCGCCCCGCCCTCGGTAGGCGTCGCCACACCGAGAAAAATGGTGCCCAGCACCAGAAATATCAGCGCCAGCGGCGGAATCAGGACGAAGGTCACGCGCATCGCGATCTTCGACAGCAGGCCCAGCTTCAGCACATGGTTGAGCACGGCGGCGAAAAAGGCGACGCCGACCCCGACCGAGGTCGACACCACCAGCAATTCGTCCAGGGGCGCATCGGGCGGGTAGTGGTACTTGGAAAATGCGACTGAAGCCGCCACCGCAATAATCACCAGGACGACCAGCGAGGAGGTGCCGCTGCCGCCATTCGGCTCGCGGAAAGTGCGCGCCTCCAACGGCAAGGCCGGCGCCCAGCCGGGTTTGAATACGGTGACGCCCACGGCGAAGGCGAAATACAATCCGGTGAGTACCATGCCCGGAAGGAAAGCGCCGGCATACATGTCGCCCACGGACTTGCCCAACTGGTCGGCGAGGACGATCAGCACCAGCGACGGCGGGATGATCTGCGCCAGCGTGCCCGAGGCGGCGATCACGCCGCTGGCGAAGCGCCGGTCATAGCCGTAGCGCAGCATGATCGGCAGCGAGATCAATCCCATCGAAATCACCGACGCCGCCACCACGCCGGTGGTCGCCGCGAGCAGCGCGCCGACGAAGATCACGGCGAAGGCGAGACCGCCGCGCAACGGCCCGAACAACTGGCCGATGGTGTCGAGCAAGTCCTCGGCCATGCCGCTGCGCTCGAGGATCAGGCCCATGAAGGTGAAAAACGGGACCGCCAGCAGGGTGTCGTTGGACATCACCGCCCAGATGCGCTGCGGCAGCGCCTGGAACAGCGAGGGATGCAGCAGTCCGAGTTCGATCCCGAGAAGGCCGAACAGGATGCCGTTGGCGGCGAGCGCAAACGCGACCGGATAGCCGATCAGCAGGAAAATCACCAGCGCGCCGAACATCATCGGCGCCATGTTTTGGGTCAGCAATTCGGTCACGCGGCTTCCCCCCGCTCTTTGCGCAGCGCCTCGGCAAGCTGCTCTTCCGCGCTCGGCCCCTCGTACCTGTCGATCGGGTCCGGAATCAGGCCGCGCAGGAAGGCGATGCGCTTGATCAGTTCCGACAGCCCCTGCAGGATCAGCAGCAAGAACCCAACCGGGACCATCAGGCGCGCCGGCCAGACGGTCAGGCCACCGGCGCTGGAGGAGGCCTCGTTGAGCTCATAGGCCTGGACAAATACCGGCCAGGACATCCACATGATGGCGATCGCCATCGGCAGCAGGAAAAACACCGTGCCAAGAACATCGATCCAGGTGCGGGCGCGTCTTGACATGCGGCTGGAGATAACGTCGATGCGCACGTGCTGATTGTGCAGCAGGGTATAGCCGGCGCAGAACAGGAACACCGCCGAAAACAGGTACCACTGGATTTCGAGCCAGGCGTTCGAACTCATGTTGAAGGCATAGCGCACGACCGCGTTGCCGGCACTGACCAGCACCGCGACCAGTATCAGCCAGTAGCTGAGGCGGCCAACGCGCTCGCTCAGCGCATCGATAAGGCCGGAAAGTCGGAGTAGTAGCTTCACGGGATTCCTCTGAATCAGTCAAGGACGCACGGCCGCGGACTTCGGGGCCGCGGCCCCGCGAATTATAGGGGATTTCACCCTGTTGACGCTAAGGATTTACCCTGATCGGGCCGGAACCAAGGGGGCCGCGCTCAGTTGCCGGCGATGGTCATCCCGTCCAGCAGGATGGAGCCGCAGCGGCGCGAACCGCGGGTGAGCTGGTCCGAGCCCACGGCGACGATGCCCTTGAACATGTCGCGCAAATTGCCGGCGATGGTGATCTCCTCCACCGGATAGCGGATTTCTCCGCCCTCCACCCAGTAGCCGGCCGCGCCGCGCGAATAGTCGCCGGTAACCATGTTGATGCCCTGCCCCATCAGGTCGGTGACGAACAGGCCGCGGCCCATTTTTTTCAGCAGCCCGGGCAGGTCGAGATCGCCGCTTTTGAGTATGAGGTTATGATTGCCACCGGCATTGCCGGTAGAGCGAAGCCCGAGCTTGCGCGCTGAGTAGGTGCCGAGGAAATAACCCTGCAGCACGCCGTCCTTCACCACCTCGCGCGGCCGCGTGGCAACGCCGTCGTCGTCGAAGTAGCAGCTTGCCAGCCCTTTCGGGAGATGCGGTTGCTCGGTGATCTGCACCAGCGGCGAGAACACCTGCTTGCCCAGGCTGTCGAGCAGAAACGAAGTCTTGCGATACAGGCTGCCGCCGCTCACGGCGCCGACGAAGCTCGCCAGCAGGCCGCCGGCCATGGTCGCCTCGAACAGCACCGGTACTTTCATCGTCTTCAGCTTGCGGCTGCCCAGGCGCGCCAGCGCCCGCTCCCCGGCATAACGCCCGAGCGCCTCGCCCGTGGGCAGATCGCGCGCGTCGCGCGCCTCGGCGTACCAGTCGTCGCGCTGCATCGCCCCGTTCTGCGCGGCGATCACCGCGCAGGAAAGATAATGGCGGGTGGTCGGATAGCCGGCGGCAAAACCGTTGGAGTTGGCGACCACGAACTGGTGCTGCTGGGTCGAGACGCCCGCCCCTTCCGAGTTGACGATGCGCGGATCCAGGGCGAAGGCCGCAGCCTCGCAGGCGCGCGCGCGCGCGATCGCCTCGGCTATCGGCAGGTCCCAGGGGTGGAACAGATCGAGGTCATGGATCTCGCGTGCCATCAGGTCCGGATCGGCCAGGCCGGCGCAGTCGTCCGTCGCGGTAAAGCGCGCGATGCTGACGGCGGCCGCCACCGTATCGGTGAGCGCCTTGGCGGAAAAATCCGAGGTGCTGGCGAAGCCCTTGCGTTTGCCCAGATAGGCGGTGACGCCTATGCTTTTGTCGCGGTTGTACTCGATGGTCTCGACCTCGCCCTTGCGCACCACGGCGGTCTGGCCATAGCCCTCGGACACATCGGTTTCGCAGGCGCTCGCGCCCTGCGCGGCGGCTTGCCTCAGCACGTCCAGGGCGATCTGCCTGAGCGTGTCCAGCGGATGGGTGAAACGCGCCGTCGTCATTGGTAGTTCGCCATTTGGTTGGTATGCGATGCCGAAAAGCTATTATCATAACAGGTCAAACTTTCCCCACCCGCCTCATGCAAGACACACCAGACAACGATAGCGACCGCGACCAGGCCGCCCCCCCCAGCAAATCCGCCAGGAAGAGGGAGATGCTCGCCTTGCAGGAACTGGGGGTCGAACTGGTCGGGCTGAACGCGCAGCAGCTGGAGACTATGCAGCTGCCGGAGGCGCTGCTGGACGCCGTGCAGGAGGCCCAGCGCCTGAACAAACACGAGGCGAAGCGCCGGCAGATGCAATTCATCGGCCGCCTGATGCGCGACCTCGACGCCGTGCCGATACGCGAGCGGCTGGAGCAGTGGAAGGGCAAAGGACGCGAGCACACGGCGCAGCTGCACGCGATCGAGCGCTGGCGCGACGAACTCGTGGCGGGCGACCCGGCGTTGGCGCGCTTCCTCGATGAATATCCCGGCGCAGACAGCCAGAAGCTGCGCAGCCTGATACGCAACGCGCGCCGGGAACAAGGCGCTTCCCTGCCGCCCAAGAGTTACCGCGAACTGTTCCGGGTGCTGCGCGACATGACAACGGAGGAGCCGGCAGCCGACGCCTAGCGCCCGGCAAGCCTGACAAGACACATGCAAGAGAGCCCCGAACAACTGTTGATCGGCCTCGTTTCCGTCAGCGACCGCGCCTCCGCCGGCGTGTACCAGGACGAAGGCATCCCGGCGCTGGAGGCCTGGTTTTCGCGCGCCATCGCGGCACCGGCCTGGCGCACCGAGAAGCGCCTGATTCCGGACGAGCAGGCGGCGATCGAGGCCGCGCTGATCGAACTGGTCGACGGGGCCGGCTGCCATCTGGTACTCACCACCGGCGGCACCGGCCCGGCCTGGCGCGACGTGACGCCCGAGGCGACGCTGGCGGTCGCCGACAAGCCCATGCCCGGATTCGGCGAGCAAATGCGCCGCATCAGCCTGGAGTTCGTGCCGACGGCGATCCTGTCGCGCCAGGTCGCGGTGATTCGCTTTCGCCGCGGGTATGACGCCAAGCCCGCAGGCAGCCTGATCATCAACCTGCCGGGCCAGCCCAAGTCGATCCGGGAGACGCTCGAAGGCCTCAAGGACCAGGACGGCAAACAGCTCGTGCCGGGCATATTCGCCGCCGTGCCCTATTGCATCGACCTCATCGGCGGGCCCTACATCGAGACCCGCGAGGACGTGATCAAGGCGTTCCGCCCGAAATCCGCAATCCGGCCGAAAAAGGTTTAGAACCCGTTGCAAAATGAATTTTGCAACGGGCCGAAGTAAATATCCCCCGGCAGAGCCGGGGGCCTTAAATTGTGAGCCGCTCAAAGCGGCTTGATGGGGGCGCTAACGCGACCCCAGTTCTCGGCGCCACCTGAAGGTGGCCGTCCTATTGCCAAAGTTTC
>Ga0334722_10000079_pt1 | contig 138274 bp, 152 predicted proteins | sample C3_bottom_MG_FD_207210 | JGI IMG/M metagenome (GOLD analysis project Ga0334722, IMG submission 207210) | Sediment microbial communities from Yellowstone Lake, YNP, Wyoming, USA - C3_bottom | ecosystem: Environmental > Aquatic > Freshwater > Lake > Sediment | place: USA: Wyoming | collected... | reverse complement strand
AGCGGCCTCGCGAACGCGAGGCCGCTTCTTCTTTATCATTGAAACTATTTCTTGGCTACTTCAACGATAAGCGGGAGGCCTAAGTGACGGAGGAATGCCTCGGCCTCTTCGGGCGACTTGGCCGTGGTAACCACCGTGATAGCGAGACCAAAGACGTCCTTGAGGTCCTCGTCAGAAGTCTCGGGGAAGATGGTGTTCTCTTTGATGCCGATGGTGATGTTGCCCATGTCGTCGATCGCCGTAGCCCTGAGCCCGCGGAAGTCACGCGTACGCGGAAGCGCGATATGGATGAGCTTATCGATAAAGTCATACATCCGAGCGCCGCGAAGCGTCACCTGGAGGCCGACCGTATCACCCTCACGCACCTTGAATGAGGCGACGGACTGCTTCGCGGCCCTCGGGGCTGCTTTCTGTCCTGTGATCTTCGCGATCCGGTCAGAGATGAGCTCGATCTGCTTCTTGTCGCGCTTCTTGCCGACACCTGAAGAGACGATAACCTTCTCGATACGCGGACCCTGCATCGTGCTCGTGTAGCCGAACGCGTTCTTAAGCGCGAGATAGGCGGACTGCTGACGTTCTTTGGTAATAGACATGGTATGCAATTATTTCTTCGCGCTCTTGGCCGGAGCATCGAGTGCGGACTTAATCTTCGATGTTGAAATGAGGGCGACGTTCGACGCGTCGATCGCCCGCGGACGCTCCACGATACGGCCGACCTTGCCCGCGGCGCCGCGGAGCGAACGCTTGTAGAGGGCGACGCCCTCGACGACAACGGCATTCTCCTTGGGCAAGGCGCGCAGAATCACACCGGTCGTACCCTTGTCCTTGCCTGCGATTACTTTTACCTTATCTCCTTTTTTAACTTTCATAGAAAAATATTAGACGACTTCAGGCGCCAGAGAGACGATATTGTGCCAGCCACGCTCTGAGAGCTCGCGCGGCACCGGACCGAAGATGCGATTCCCCTTCGGGCCCATTTCCTTACCCTGCTTCTCGATCAAAACGACTGCGTTCTCGTCGAAGCGGATATACGAGCCGTCCTTGCGACCGAAGGGCTTCACCTGGCGCACGACCACGGCGCGATAAATGTCCTTCTTCTTCACCGCTTTGCGCGGCTGTGCGGTCTGGATAGAAACGACGACGACATCGCCGATACCCGCGTAGCGGCGCTTAGAGCCGCCGAGCACCTTGAAGATACGTGCGACGGTGCCGCCAGAATTGTCTGCTACGGTAACAATGGATTGAGGTTGCAACATATATTACTCGTTACCGCTTTCAGCGTGGACAGTCTTCGTTTGATCGATCGCAAAGTTTTTCATCTTAGAGATCGGACGTGTCGCAACGATCGTGACGGTGTCCCCTACCTGCGCAGTATTGCCCGGATCGTGCGCAAGATACTTCTTAGAGCGTACAAAATACTTTTTGTACTTCGCGTTCTTCACGTAGCGGTCTACCTTGACCGTGGCCGTGTCCTTCATTGCCGTCTTTATGACGGTGCCGACAAATGTCTGGGGGCGGATAATTTTTTGTTCCATATAGTTATGCGGTGGTGTGTCCCGACGCTTCCGGTCGGGAGGCCGACCCTGCAAGGCGTCGGCCCTGCTCAGTGAGTGCGCGAGCGATCACCTTGCGGAGCTTGCTCTTATGATTGCAGTCCTTGGCGCGTGCACCGGCGGCAGCAAAGCGCTCCGCACGGAGTTCTGTGCGCGTATCTACCAGAAGCTTCGAGAGCTCGGTGTCAGTTGTGGTCGTCATGCTTTCTTTTTTTGTCATATAAGTGAAGAAAAAGCAATGTTAGCGGGTGACGATGGTCGTCTTAACCGGGAGCTTCATACCGGCCTGGCGCATATGCGCACGAGCGATCTTCTCGTCGACGCCGTCCATCTCGAAGAGGATTCTCCCCGGACGCACCTGGAAGACGTAGTGCTTCGGATCGCCCTTACCGGAGCCCATGCCCACTTCTGCTGGCTTCGCCGTGACCGGACGGTCGGGGAAGATGCGGATCCAGAGCTTGCCGGTCTTGGCGGTAGCACGCGTGAGCACCTTGCGAGCCGCCTCGATCTGGTTGCTTGTCACGCGTGCGGGCGTAAGCGCCTTGAGACCGAATGAGCCGAAGGCGACCGTCACGCCGCGCGTGTCGGGACGGTTCAGGTTCTTCTCAGACAGACGCTGGGTCTGCCACTTGCGGTGCTTCACTTTTTTAGGAAACAACATACTCAAATATTAGCCACGAGACACACCCGCTTCTGCAGGCATGCGTACTGGTGTGTTCTTGTCTTGGTACACGTTACCGCGATAGATCCAGACCTTGATACCGATAACACCGTAGGGCAGGTAAGCCTGTTCATGGGCGAAGTCGATGTCAGCACGGAACGTCTGCAGCGGGATGCGGCCCTTCTTGGCCTCCTCCTTGCGGCTCATCTCAGCACCACCCAAGCGACCCGAGAGCGCAATGCGCACGCCTTCGACCTCACGTACGGCGATGACCTTCTCGACCGTCGACTTAAGCACACGGCGGAACGGCATGCGCTTCTCCAAGCCCTCGGCAATCATGTAGGCAACGACCGCTGCGTCCGTCTCCGGCTGACGGATCTCATTGATATCGAACTTGACCTGTTTGCCTGCAGGAAGTGCATTCGGAGCGACCTTGCGGACGACTTGGGTAATCTCTGCGCGAAGCTTGGTCGCGTTCTCGCCCGAACGGCCGATAACGAGCCCGGGGCGAGCCGTCGAGAGGATAACGCGCAACTCGCCTGACGAGCGCTCGATGTCGATGCTACTCGTATAGGTGCCGCGCAGGCGCTTCATGAGGAAGCGACGAATCGTTTCGTCGACCTTGATGTTCTCGCGATAGCTCTTCGCGTCCTTGGCGAACCAGCGGCTCTTCCACTCCCGGATGATGCCGAGACGGTGTGCGTAGGGATGTACAGTGTGTGTCATATTGAAATGAGGCGCTAGGCTTTCGGTGCGAGAATTACTTTAACTTGAGACTTTCGACGACGAATGGGTGTCGCCCGGCCGAATGCGCGCGGCATATACTTCTTCAGCATACCAGCACTCTCGACAGTGATCGACTTCACTGTGAGATTCTCAACATCCTCGCCCTGCCCTTTTGCATTCGCGGCAGCGCTTGAAATAAGCTTCGCGATAGGATCTGACGCGCGCTTCGGGAGAAACTTGAGTGCAGTGAGTGCATCGGCGACCGACTTACCCTTCACGAGTTCCGTCACGAGGCGGACTTTGCGCGGAGTCTGGTTATAGCTCTTGAGGTGTGCAGTCGCCATAAATTATTTCTTAGCCGGAGCCGGGGACTCCTTGGCGGCCTTCGCCGAAGCGATCTCGGCCTGTTGCTTCTTGGCTTCCATCTCCTTCTGCATCTTGCCGCCGTGACGGACGAACTTCTTGGTCGGCGAGAACTCGCCCAAGCGGTGTCCCACCATCTCTTCAGAGACGGTGAACTCCACATGCGACTTGCCGTTATGAACGCCGAAGGTGAATCCGACCATCTCTGGACTTATCTGACTGCGACGTGCCCATGTCTTAATCACCCCGGCCGATGCCGGTTTAAGGTCTTTGACCTTCTTGAGGAGTTTGAAGTCCACGAAGGGCCCTTTTTTAAGTGATCGAGACATACTAGTGAATGAAAAACCCGCTCAGCGGGATATCTCCAAGATACAGGAATAAAGCGGCATGGTCAAATAAGCGCTCATTATCCTTTGCGCTTCTTCCCCACCTTGCGGCGAGAGACAATGAAGACATTGCTGTACTTCTTCGGCGTACGCGTCTTCTGACCCTTGCCGGTAGGCTTGCCCCACTTGCTCTTCGCCCTGCGGAGTCCGCGACCCTGCTTGCCTTCGCCGCCGCCGTGCGGATGGTCAACCGGGTTCATAGCGGTGCCGCGCACCGTCGGGCGGATACCCATCCAGCGGGAGCGGCCGGCCTTGCCGATGACGACAAGATTGTACTCCTCGTTGCCCACGGCACCGACCGAGGCCCACGAAAGATCAGAGATCTTGCGGATCTCGGTCGAGGGAAGCTTGACCTGTGCATAGCCAGCGTCGTGCGCGACCACTTCAGCGAAGCTGCCGGCAGAGCGGACGAGACTTGCTCCCGAAAGCGGAGAAATTTCAATATTGTAGATGAAGGTGCCCACCGGGATCTTGCCGAGCGGGAGGCGGTTGCCGGGGAGAAGCGGAGCGTTTTCAGAGACGATGAACGTTGAGCCGACCTTTACCTCCTTCGGGAGGATGACATAGCGGCGCGCGCCGTCCTTGTAGAGTGCGAGACCGATAAAGGCCGAGCGGAACGGATCATATTCGACCGTCTCGATCTTCGCCGGAATATCCTTCTTATCAAGCTTGAAGTCCACATCACGCAGACGCTTCTTGTGTCCACCGCCCTGGTGTCGGGTGGTGATACGACCGAAGCCGTTCCGGCCGCCCTGATTGCTCCGCTTCTTAAGAAGAGGCTTGTGCGGCGCGTCACCCGAGAGGAGCTCCTTGTAGGGGAGCGTGGTCATGTGGCGGCGACTCGAGGACGTGGGTTTGTAGGTTTTCATACGGGTTATGCGAACTGGATCGTGTCGCCTGCGTTCAAGTAGACATAGGCCTTTCGGCGCGCGGCGCGCGTGCCGATACCCCGCTTCGTGCGCATCATCTTGCGCTTCGCCGGCAGGTTCACGATGCGGATCTTCCGTGGTTCGACGTTATAGATCTCCTTGATCGCGCCGGCGATGGCGGCCTTGGTCGCACGCGTCGACACAGAAAAGGCGTAGACACCCTTCTCGGTAGCAATGAGGGCCTTCTCAGAAAACCACGGCGCGCGAATGATCTCGTGCGCAATACCCTCAGCGCTCGGCGCGGTGCGTGCGCGACGTCGGACAACGACAGCGTCTTTCTTCACCTTCTTTTCTTTCTTTGTAGTGCTAAAAAGTGCCATGATAATTTATTTAGCCTTCGCACGAGCGATAAGCGCCTTAAAGGCCGCCTCCGGCTTCTCAATGATGAGGTACGTGTGGCCGAGCACATCCACCGGATTGATGTTGCGCAACTCCTCCGTCATCACGTTGCCGAAATTGCTGAAGCTCTTGATGACATTGGTGTCGTAGGAGCCGAGAGCGAGAAGTGCGGCATTCTTCTTTTTCGTCGTGAGCTTTCCTACATTCGCGCCCTTGGCGAGAGCGGCGATCGCACTCTTCGCCGCAGAGGTCTTCGGTGCCGCAAAAGAGAATTGGTCGACGAAAATAATCTCACCATCCTTCGCCTTCTTCGAGAGCACCGAGACGAGGGCACCGAGACGCATCTTGCGATTAATCTTCTCGCTGTAGTCGCGTGTCGATCGAGGACCGAAAGTGATGCCGCCGTGACGCCAGATCGGCGAGCGGATCGAGCTGTGGCGCGCCTGACCGGTGCCCTTCTGCTTCCACGGCTTCTTGCCGCCACCCGAGACTTCAGAGCGGTCTTTCGTGTGAGCGCGGTTCTGGCGCAGATTCGCCTGCATCGCCGTGGTCACTTGGTGCACGAGATCCGTGCGCCACGGCTGACCGAAGATGCTCTCGGGGAGCGTGATGCTACCGACAGTTGTGCCGTCCATAGAGAAGATAGGTGCCTCAATCGGTACGTATTCTTTTTTCATCTTCTTCGTTGTCTTTTTTTCAGTAGTCATAGTATGGAAATTATGCGGAAACTACTTCGAGGAGTGTGCCGCGACGACCCGGCACAGCGCCGCTCACGATAATCTCGCCTGCCTTCATGTCGACTGCGAGAACCCTCAAGTTCGTCACTGTGACACGGTCGCTTCCCAGGCGGCCGGCCATCTTCTTGCCCTTCACAACACGGCCGCCCGCGCGACCGCCACTGCCCCCGATCGAGCCTGGAGAGCGCTCGGTGTGCTTCTGGCCGTGAGAGCGCGGGCCGCCATGGAAGCCATGGCGCTTCACCACACCGGCGAAGCCCTTACCCTTGCTGATGCCGGAGACACGCACCACATCGCCGACGGCGAAGACTGATGCATCAATCGTGCTGCCTACCTCCGCGCCCTCCGCATCGCGGAATTCGCGGATAGCCTCATAGCCCTTGCCCTTGGTGTGACCCAAGACCGCCTTAGAGATATTCTTCACGCGGCGCTCCCCCATTCCAACTTGGATGGCTGCGTAGGCATCCTTACCATCCTTAGTCTTCACCGCCGTGACCGTGATCGGCTCAGCAATGAGGATAGTCCCCGCGTAGGCGCGACCATCCTCCGTATAGATACGGGTCATTTTCTCTTTTGTGGCGAGGATGAATTTCATGTGGTGTAAAGCAAATCGCGCAACAGCAATTCGCTGTTACGCGATTTGCCATAGGTCTCTCCCGAGGGAGGTACGTAGCTTTAGGAGCACTCTACACGAAGCCTCAAAAAGATGCAAACCGCGTCATAAGGGAAGTAAAAAGAAAAGGGCCGCCGAGAGGCAGCCCCTTGAGGTGACAATCGATCGAATGTGCTATCGATCGACGAAATACGGATGCAGGTTGGATACGGCAATAAAACCATTACGCCGCAGACCGAGCTGTTTGACTGTCACCGCCGTAGCGACATCGACTTCAAGCGCAAAATCATTTGCGAGCGCCGAGATATCGGCGACATTTCTACGCGCGATCGCATCACCAAATGCCTTGTCCACCATATCTATGAGATCTCTTCTGATCTCCAGATTTGGATTCTTCCGCGCACCCATGACCGAAACGATTTCGCCTTCATCATCGGCAAGACGGAATGCTCCGGTCACGATGCCCATGACGGATATCCCCTCCTTCGTTACCGCCACGGACCTGAAGGCGATATCGTGCCTTTTATCAATGCTCGTGGCAAGCGGCGCGAATGGCGAACGGATGAGGACGGCGTTATCGATCGATGTCTTATCGCCGACAATCCATATCTTGCTTCCATCGACGAAGTGCAGAAGTGGAGCGCCAATAACGAATAGAAACGCGGCACTCACGACAGCAAGTCCACCCCTATTCTCTCTGGTGAAGAGCCCCACTCTCCCGTCCTCTTCAAAGACATCGATGGAGACAACTGCAACAACGGCCGCTATGAGGGCAAACCAGAACATATGATTCCCCTCTAAGAGGGCTGTGTACACGTCGACGACCAAGAGCGCCGTCAGAGTGGCCAACCATATATGCTTCTGCGATACGGGGATCTTGAAGGATCCTGTTTGCGATGCATTCATGTCCAAACTCCTTTCTGTGGTTGTCAGTGGACCTGCGAGCGCAGGACTCATACTTCTTGCGACACGCTACTGCAGAAACCATGGCTCGTCAATAAAAAACGAGAAACAACAAGGCACAAGAAAATGAATTGGGCGGCGAGTCTTGCTCGCCGCCCAATCCTGACAGTCGTACTACGGTCAACCAATAGCGTTGACGCGCTCATTGGGAAACCACGACCGAACAATGGAACCAATTGAATCGTACCACAAAACACACAACCGCCCTTGCGAGCGGTTGTGTGTTTTGTTTTTAATGACTTTCGCAATGTTCGTTATGTAGTACGACCGTGCTAGATAACGAACACTATTCTAGTGGGAGTCCGAAATGTTTACGGATTGATTCATCCTGCTCGATCTCATCGGCCACGATATACAAAATCCCCTTGCCCAACCGCAAGTGTGCTCGCAGAAAGAGAAGCATCTTCTCGAAAGGATACGGATACACCCACACACTGTCTTGCAACTTAACAAAGCCGACCTCTACCAGTGTGTCTCGCAGTTCGTCACGTACAACGCGACGGCGCTCCCACACGTCGAACACGATAATGCGCCATTTCCGATCCCATTTCCTCTGCTTTTTTGGGCGCAGCTCTTCTCTCTGCGCGAGCTGTTCCGCTAATCTCTTCCCTTTCTCCGTCAACTCTATCCGAGAACCATCTACAGTATCAATTCGCTTAAATATTCCTTGCGCAATCAATTCTGAATACTTCTGGCTAACGCGTCGCTTGAGCCGATGAGAAGGCCCGACAACTTTCTCCACGTGTTTCAAGAGTCGCACGGCGTTCGGCATCATGATCATCATGCTCACGCCAACAGCGAAGTACGCCGATAGCAATATGGCGTCTCTCAACTGGTTCTTCTTTGTTCTTCGCTTAACTCTCTCTTCAATACTCCCTCTCTCGTTCTTCTCTTGCATGTTCGTTATTCTACACGGTCGTACTACTTAACGAACATTGAGATGTGGATATGATTAGGTGCGAAACTGTCTCTACCCTACCCCTCAAAAAGATGCAAGAAAACGAAACCGCCCCTCTAGGGCGGTTTCGTTTTCTGTCTTGGCTGTCGCTTAAACCATCTTTACATCTATCGTCACTCCCGACGGAAGATTGAGGTTCGTGAGGGCCTCAATCACTTTCGGCGAAGGGTTCCTGATGTCGATGAGGCGCTTGTGGACGCGCATTTCGAACTGCTCGCGCGCGTCTTTGTGGACGAAGGTTGAGCGGTTCACCGTCCAACGCTTGATCTCGGTGGGGAGCGGGACGGGGCCGACGACGACTGCGTCGAAACGCGCCGCAGTGTCCATGATCTGCTTCACCGAGAGGTCGAGGATCTTGTGCTCATAGGCACGGACACGGATTCGGAGCTTGTGCTCCGCCGGAGCTGCTGCGACCGCCTTCTTTGCGACGCGCTTAGGAGCGGCCTTCTTCACTGCTTTTGGTTTCGGTTCCGTTGTTGCCATATGAGTCTGATTCAAGCCGATGTTTAGGCCGTGATCTTGGTGACCACGCCGGCACCGACCGTCTTGCCGCCTTCGCGAATCGCGAAGTGCTGCTGCTCTTCGAGTGCGACCGGGGCGGTGAGCTTCACCTTGAAGGTGACGGTATCACCCGGCATCACCATCTCCTTGCCCTCCGGCAGGGTGACTTCGCCGGTCACGTCCGTCGTGCGGATGTAGAACTGCGGCTTGTAGCCCGAGAAGAACGGTGTGTGGCGGCCGCCCTCGTCCTTAGAAAGGATGAAGACCTCTGCCTCGAAGTCGGTGTGCGGAGTGACCGAGCCGCTCTTCGAGAGAACCTGGCCGCGATGCACATCCTCCTTCTTGGTGCCGCGGAGCAGGATGCCTGCATTGTCGCCGGCCATACCCTCGGTGAGCTGCTTGTTGAACATCTCGATGCCGGTGACAGTCGTCTTGGCCGTCGGCTTGATACCGACGATCTCGACTTCCTCACCCACCTTGACCTGACCGCGCTCGATGCGACCGGTAACCACCGTGCCGCGACCTTCAATCGAGAAGATGTCCTCGATCGGCATAAGGAACGGCTTGTTAACCTCGCGCTCCGGCTGGTCGAAGTAGGTGTCCATCGTGTCTACGAGGCTCTTGATCTTCTGTGCCCATTCGTCGCTTATATCCTTGGCTTCGAGACCCTTGAGGCCAGAACCGCGGATAATCGGCGTATTGATGCCGTCATAGCCCTGCTTGGTGAGAAGCTCGCGAATCTCCTCTTCGACGAGGTCGATGAGGTCTGCCTCCTCTACCATGTCTACCTTGTTCAAGAAGACGATGAGCTTCTTAAGACCCACCTGTTTGGCGAGAAGAATGTGCTCACGTGTCTGGGGCATCACGCCGTCAGTCGCGGCAACCACGAGAACCGCTCCGTCCATTTGAGCGGCGCCGGTAATCATGTTCTTGATGTAGTCGGCGTGTCCCGGCGCATCGATGTGCGCATAGTGACGATTCGGGGTCTCGTACTCCGAATGGTGGAGCGCAATAGTAATACCGCGTGCCTTCTCTTCCGGCGCGCTGTCGATTTTATCAACGCCTTCGACGCGAGCTGAGTAGCCTTCGCCCTTCAACATATCGAGGGTGTGGAGGATGCCGGCGGTGAGGGTCGTCTTGCCGTGGTCAACGTGGCCGATCGTGCCTACGTTCATGTGCGGCTTGTTGCGATTGAATTCTGCTGCCATATCGGTTAATTTAGGTTGTTAAATCACGAATTAATCCGACGCGAGTCGGAACAAACTCTAGGGCGTGCCGACTCACAAAAAAGCAGACAAGCCAAAGAGCGACGCCAAGATGCGTTACGGACACTATATGAGAGTAAGGCAAAACGCGCAAGCCCCGTTAGAAATCAGATTTCTAACGGGGCAAGATGTACAGAAAATAAAAAGCAGGAGAAGGACGAGATGTCCTACTCCCGCTTACGCGCCCGCGGCGCCGGCGATTATGCCTCGACTCTGACCGTCTTCAGCCTGAAGCTGTGGCCGGCCTTCTTGGCCTTGGCGTCGCCCTCGATCTTGGCTTTCGGCTTGACGGGCTTCTTGGCATTGGCTTCTTTCTTGGCCTGGGGCTTCTTCGTTTTCTTGACTTTCTTGGCTTTGGACTCCTTCGCGCCGGCCTTGGCGGCGACCTTGGTGGCGGCTTGGAATTTATCGGCACTGGCCACAATGATCGTCGGCGCCGGCGCCGGACCTTTCACTGTCCAGACCAGCGGACCGGGCGGAGCCTTTTGGGCCGTAGCGGCAGCAGCCGGTAGCGCAAGAGCCAAAGCGAGTGATGCGACTGACAAAGCAATGAACTTCTTCATCTGACACCTCCTTTTGAAGACCCACCCCTGTGGGTTATCGGGACTCTACTCCTCTTTTATCAACTGTAAAGGGTCACTATGCACAGCGGCCGCCCCCTAGGGCGGCCGCTGGTTACAAGGTCGAACCTTGTAAAAATCTATGGCGTATTTGCTACTTGCGGGACGCGATGATATCCGCGGCGACATTGGTCGGCACGACGTCGTAGTGATCGAATTCCATCGTCATGCTGCCGCGGCCTTCGGTCATCGAGCGGAGCGTGGTCGTGTAACCGAACATTTCAGACAGCGGAACCTTGGCCTTCACCACCTTGTTCAAGCCGCGCTCTTCCATCCCCTCGATCTGCCCACGCTTTCCGGAGATATTGCCCGTGATGTCGCCCATGAACTGATCCGGAATGATAACCTCGACGCGCATAATCGGCTCGAGGATAACCGCCTTCGCCTTACTTGCCGCCTCTTGAAATGCCATCGACGCAGCAATCTTGTAGGCGATTTCTGACGAGTCGACATCGTGATAGCTGCCGTCGTAGAGGTCGACTGAGATATCGACCATCGGGAAGCCAGCGAGGAATCCTCTCGCCATCGCCTCACGAAGACCCTTCTCCACCGGATTGATGAACTCCTGAGGAATCGCACCTCCCTTGATGTTGTTGATGAACTCGAAATGATCCTCGCGCGTGACGTTCTTGGCCACCTTCGCCTCCGGGTCTACCGGCTCCATCTTCTTCATCCTGATCTTCACGTGACCGTACTGACCCTTGCCGCCAGTCTGCTTGATGTACTTCCCTTCTGCTTCTGACGAGCCAAGAATGGTTTCGCGATAGGCCACCTGCGGCTTGCCCACATCGGCGACGACGTTGAACTCGCGCTTCATGCGGTCAACGAGAATTTCCAAATGCAGTTCGCCCATGCCTGAAATAATAGTTTCGTTCGTCTCTTCATCAGTCTTGATACGGAAGGTCGGGTCTTCGTCAGAGAGCTTTCGAAGCGCGACGCCCATCTTCTCCTGGTCGGCCTTCGTCTTCGGCTCGATACGGAGCGACACGACCGGTTCAGGGAACTTGATCTCCTCGAGCACGATCGGGTTCGCCTCGTCGCAGAGCGTGTGCGAGGTCTTCGTGTCCTTAAGGCCCACGGCGGCAGCGATCTCGCCGGTAAATACCTGTGCTACTTCTTCACGCTTATCAGCCTGGAGGCGGACGATGCGGCCGACACGCTCCTTGGAGCCGGTCGTTGAGTTGTAGACGTAGGAGCCGGCGGCAAGCGTGCCTGAGTAGACACGGAAGAAGGTCAGCGCACCCACGAACGGGTCAGTCTGGAGCTTGAAGGCGAGCGCGCAGAAGGGCTCGTCGTCATTGGCATGGCGCTCGATCGGCTCATTGGTCTTCGGATTGATACCAGTAACCGGCTTGAGATCAAGCGGAGACGGGAGATAGTCGACGACGGCGTCGAGGACGAGCTGGACGCCCTTGTTCTTGAGCGCCGAGCCGGTATAGACCGGGAAGATCTCGTTGTTGATGACGGCTTTGCGGAGGATCGCCTTCAGCTCGTCGAGCGACGGCTCCTTACCCTCGAGATAGGCGCCCATGGCCGCGTCGTCTTGTTCGACGATGCGTTCGATAAGCTCGGCGCGGTACTTCTTCGCGTCCTCAAGGAGGTTCGCGGGGATCTCTCCCTCAACCACCTCTTCACCCATGTTGCCCGTGAAGGTAAAGGCCTTCATCGTGAGCAGGTCGATAGAACCCTCGTGCTGTGCCTCTTCGCCGATAGGGATCTGCATGCGGATAGCCTTCGGTGAGAGCCGGTCGAGGATGCTCGCGTAGGAGCTCTCAAAGGAGGCACCCGTGCGGTCGAGCTTGTTGATGAAACAGACGCGCGGCACTGCAGCCTCGTCGGCGTAACGCCAGTTCGTCTCGGACTGTGGTTCTACTCCCGCAACACCGTCGAAGACGACAATGGCGCCGTCGAGGACACGCATCGAGCGCTTCACCTCGGCGGTGAAGTCGATGTGTCCGGGAGTGTCGATGATATTGAAACGGAATTTCTTGGATGTATCCTTCTTATCTTTCTCTGCAGTCTTCGTCCAGAAGCAGGTGATGGCCGCCGCCGTGATGGTGATACCCCGCTCGCGCTCCTGTTCCATCCAGTCGGTGGTCGTCTCGCCCTCGTGCACTTCGCCGATCTTGTGCTGAGAACCGGTATAGAAGAGAACGCGCTCGCTGGTGGTCGTCTTACCCGCATCGATATGCGCGATGATGCCGAAGTTACGTACTTTATCGAGTGGATAGTCGCGGTTCATAAAGGTTTTAGAAAAATAAAAGGCGCCGTGGCGTTTAGTAGATAGTAGCGGAAAGTTGAGAAAAAGCAAAGAGGCGGGATGTTCTCCGCCTCTTGAACACACCGCTTCTGTTCTGATTAAGCACTAACCTCGAACTTAATGTCGAGTGCGGACAGCTCTTGCTCGAACGCGAGCCGAGCTATTTTGGGCAAGGGCTGCGGCGATACGACGGTCGCAAACATCGGGTAACCCTCACCTCCGTGCACGCTGGCTCTGGCGAGCAAGCCTCCCAAGCTTCCGCGGAACTCGACGCACGTCTTGTCGGCGGTGAGGCACGGCCACACGTGGTGGTGTTCCTCCCTGAGCCTGTCGCCGATCCTGTCCCAGGAGTCGAGTATCCGCTCCACGTGCGAAAGCTTCTTGTCCTTCTGAAACACCCTAAACACAAGGAACACCAAGATTATCAAACCGAAAGTGCGCAACACGAATGCAGTCATAATTCCTTCTCCCTTGAAAACGATTTGTTTTGCCGCACCGAGAATAGACAACCCCGGACGACCCGGGGCTTACTATACGTGTTTTATATAAAAAAGCAAATTATCACCAGGCGAAGTGGGCGAAGGCCTTGTTGGCGTCGGCCATGCGGTGCATCTCATCTTTCTTCTTAATCGCATCGCCCTCGTTCTTAGCGGCGAGGAGGAGCTCAGCGGCGAGCTTCTCGGCCATCGGCTTACCCTTCTTCGCGCGGGCGGCATTGATCAGCCAGCGGAAGGAGAGGGCGAGACGGCGCGCCTGCGGGACCTCGCGCGGCACCTGGTAGTTCGCACCGCCGACGCGGCGGCTGCGCACCTCCATCAAGGGTGAGACATTGCGGAGCGCTGCTTCAAAGGTCTCCAAGGGGTTAGCGCCTCCCTTCTCGATCTCAGCGAGGGCATCATAGACGACTGCGCGGGCGGTATCCTTCTTGCCGCTCCACATAACCGCATTGATAAAACGCGTCAGAGTCTCTGATCCGTATTTGAGATCAGGGCGCCAGGTGCGCTGCTTTTTAAGAGGACGTCGCATAAAATTATATTTAAATATTTAAAAGTTTAAACATTACTTGGGACGCTTCGCACCGTAGCGGCTGCGAGAGCGGCGGCGCTTCTCGATGCCCGAGGTGTCGAGCTTGCCGCGCACGATCGTGTACTGCACACCGATATCCTTTACGCGGCCGCCGCGGAGCATCACCACCGAGTGTTCCTGCAGGTTGTGACCCTCGCCCGGAATATAGGCGGTCACCTCCATCCCGTTCGTGAGGCGAACGCGGGCGATCTTACGAATAGCAGAGTTCGGCTTCCTCGGAGTCTTGGTCGTCACCTTGGTGCACACGCCGCGCTTGAAGGGCGACGGGTAGAAGGTGGGGCGATTCTTGAGTGCATTAAAACCGCGGGCCAAGGCAGGCACGCTCGTCTTCGACGATTTCGACTTGCGTCCCTTCTTGGACAGCTGATTGATGGTGGACATTGAGTTAGAAAACCCGCGCACGCGGGATAGAGGCACTATATATAAAGGTGTACGAAAACGCAACTACCGTCTTACTCTATCGGCTCACGATAGGGGTCAGCAGAATAAGGCTTCGCTGGAGCTGGAGTGGTTGGCGCGACTGGCTTTGGAGGTTCGACCTTGGGAATTGCGAATGAAGGTCGAACCTCAGGAATCGAAGCGGCCGGTGTGACAGCCTGAGGAGTCATTGGGGTGAATCGTGCCCCGGGAGCGATAGGACGCGGCTGGATAGGTGCGCCTTGGGGCGCGGCGGCCTTCGGTACGGCGATAGGAGGCAGGGCGCCCGGGAGATTCTTCGGTATCGCTTTTTTAAACTCGATATGCGGCTCTTCGTGGTCTTCAAGCATCTTGCGTGCATCAGCCGGATTCGCGACAGACGCCAATATGCCGCGCAAGCCGGGATTCGCCGGTCGCGGCAAAGGCGGAGCAATCTTATTTTGCAAATGGAAGAACTTCTTGGGTTCGGTGGGTGCGGTCGGTACCACCAGCCGCGGTATCGCCGGATGTGAATATTTGACCTCTGCCGGAACTGAAGGCTCTGCCGATTCTGCCGGTGCTGTTGACGGAGGTGCTTTCTGCATCTGCTCGCGAAGCGGCACAAAAATCTTCTGATTTATCTCTGTCATGATCGCTTGCGCATCGCCTCGCGGTATTCCCGCAACCACTAATTTTTCAAGGAATTCGGGTGGCGGTAATAGTCCGAGAAGCATGTATCCGGTGCACTTACCAAGAAGCCCTGATTGATCGATATGAAGCCTGAACTTTGCTTGTAGATCTATGATGACTTGGGTTGTCTTTTCGTCATTGAACGCAGCCCGCACGATATCAGGGGCGCTATTATAAGCATTCAGGACCTGTTCTTTTGTGATCGAGTCATTCATATATTTATGCCCAGAGTGCAGCTCCAGGGCCCGTGGTTACATAATCTTTTGTTTTTGCATTTGCTGTTGTCGACGCACGTATATGATTACCGATAGTAATCATCTCTACCGGCGTTAGCTTCTTTTGTTCTTGAAGCTCTATAAGAGTTGCCGTCGTAAGTTTTTCTGCGACTGTTGGTTGTGTCAAAATAGCCTTGTCGAGTTTTGCAAGTTGAGGAACAGTCAAGCGTGCAAAGTTCGGACTTCCTGCTACGGCAACAGCTCCTGTCACACCGCCGCCAGCCGTGTTAAATATATCTTCGACACTTCCTCCCGGACTCGACTTACGCACCAAATCTTTTTCTGCGGCAGTGCGTTCCTTGCTATCAGTGATAGTCTCCCGTTGCTTATCGGTGAGCTGATCGAGAACCATCGGGTTTGTGAGCATTGTGGTAGGCATCGATTCGAGTTCGCCTTTGCTAAGTGAGTTTACTGACTTCTTTACGTTAGCAGCGACGCCGCTACCCACAGCACTAGATAGAACTCTGTACCGTGCATCTTTTATCTTGTTCTTTTCAGTATCACTCAACTTATCGCTCTTCATGAGAGCCTCAAATTGCTGTGGTGAGAGATTGTTCACAAGCGCATCCACACCCTTCTTGATGCCACCAAGTTCCTCGAGCTGTTTTGTCGACATCTTCGACAGTACGGGCAAGACAATCGCATCGTGTTGAGCCTGGGTAATCGTACCCGCAGCAAGATTTTCTTGTGCATCCTTGAAGTCCATTTCGCGTCCAGCTTGTTCGCGCTCCTCTTTCGAATGTCCGAACCACTCTTTAATCGGCTTCACCCCATACTGAGCATCATGTGCCTGTTTCGCAGTAATGGTCGCCCCCTTCCCAGCATCGATACCAAGAGCTCCGAGACCTGCTCCACCTGGAACATTACGAACGTCATACGTCGCACTGCGAAGACCCTTACCCGCCAAGACCACTCCCTTAAGGCCCAGGCCGACAGCACCGCCTCTTCTAGCTACGCTTTGCATGCGTTTATTAGCGAGCAAGTTACCAGCCATACCGAATGTCGCTCGGCCGCCGAGCGACACAGCTCCAAACGATAGCTTCCCACCGAGCTGTATCGCCCCTTTTGCGCCGAAGGCGCTCATGCTCTTGGCCTTGATGACGACTACGAGGAGGAGCCCCATCGCCACCAAGAAGGAGAGCAGCATGCTCGCGAAGCCGGCGAAATTCCCCTCTACATAGCCCAGCCAATTAGAGGTGCAAGCAGAATTAGTATTCACCGCTCCTGTGATCGTCGAGGCTCCCGGGACACAAAGGCCGGTGAGGAACTGCGCATCGTTGATGACGGCGAGCGCGATATAGAGCAAGAGGAGTAGTACCGGCGCCGTGATGATCTGTTCGAGGAAATTGCTCCACCACTGCCCTGCACGGTACTGCATCTGCGGTATCGCGAGGCCCATAAAGCCAACGGGCGAGAGAATCATGAAGAAGATGAGCGCCACGAACCGCGCGATGAGAATGAAGGCGAGCGAGAACATCACGAAGGCGGTGATGATGAAGAGCAGGATGCCCATGAAGCCAATGAGCCACGAATTGCCGGCCGCAAGTATCTGCGACGCCTTCGTCGTATTTTGTACCTCGCCATAGATAGTCTGGAGCCCGAGCTGGTTCATAATCTTGTTCGAGATCCCCTCGCTTGAGGGAGTCATGGCAGACATGTCGGCCGCTGTCGGCAACGTGCCGCCCACGATCTGGGTATAAAATTGGGTCGCGAAGAGATTGGTACCGTCGATCATCGCTTCAGTGATGAAGAGCGAGAAATTGAGGAAGACGGCACCGACGACTAACATCGGGAGCATCTTCGTCTTCCATCCGTACTGATCGATGTTGAGTATCGTCGCGATGCCTGCTCCGATGAAGCCGAAGATGAACATAATGTTCGCGATGTCACGCAGGATGCGCCACGTGACGCCGATGGCTGAGAGCCGATGCACATAGTCCCCCATCGTGACGACGGTGTAGTACACGGCGTAGTTGAGGGTCATCGCCGCAACGCCGACGAGCCAGGCGAAGAGGCTCATAATCTTAATCATGATGAAGTCGAACCCTTCATTTTTCTTCTCGGTACTATCAGTAGCAATCTTTGCGGCAGCTTTGTCGGCGGCTATATTTGCGGCCGTAATGGAGCCATCCGGATCAAGCGCTGTTCCAGACAAATTCGGGACTGTACCTGCATCATCGGGAATTGGTATGTCTTGCGCATGCGCGGCGGGCGCTGCGCCCGCCGCGCCGACAACGAGTGCGAGAAGTATGAACGTGGTGGAGAGAAACGTGCGCATATTAACCGCCACCGACAAAACCGCCGGATGAAGTTGGGGTCACATACAAGGACGAATTCGGGTTGCAGACTGTCGTCTTAAGTTCCGCCGCGTTCGTGGAAATGAGATTCATCTGATCGACAAGAGAACCTGCAGTGACCGTGAGCGAACCAGCGGGACTCGCCACTGATGAACCCATAACTTGTGCATCCTGCAGTGCTGTCCCTACGTCCTGCGCGGTCGGCGGCATCGTTTGGAGCGCTGCTATATCAGCAGTATAGACATTTCCCGCCGTATCAATACCTGAATTCAATTCATTTTGAATTTTCTGCACGGCCGCCTGAGCAGCGACAATGGTCGAGGAGGCTATTTTTGCTTGTGCAAATACTGGCGCTATCTCGGTCACAAGCGCGTTTTGCGCCGCAGTAGCTTGTGCGCGGGCGGCGTCGATAAAGACAGAGTATGCGGCAGTGTCGGCGGCAGCGGTACAGAGAGACGCGAGAGAGGTAACGCTTGTTGATGCCGCATTCGCCGTTGCAGTGATGGTATTCCATGCCGACTGATATTGCGCGATCTGATTCGTCATATCAGCACCAGACACCGAGAGAGAGGCGGCGTCTTTGTACACTGAAGAGTTTGAAACACCCAGAGTACTCGTTGAGGTCTGGTACTGCGCAAGTGGGGAGGCCGGACCTGACGCAGAAGATTGATCGATGCCGAAGAGGCCGCCCGAGCCGGAGCCGCCAAGGAGCTGTGTCGCAAATTGCGCCGTCTGCATAACCGTCGCAATGTTGCCTAAGATCTGAGTGATCTGCGGACCGACATTCCCCATGCGCGTAATAATGTCCTGCTGGCCACCAAGCGTTTTATTGAGTGTGTCGACGATGACCGAACCAGGAGTCTTAATAGTCCCTGCCACACCATCCTTCATGCAGGGATCGCCCGGATTGACTCCTTCCATTGCCGTACCGTCATTGTCTGCGGTAGTGGTCTGATCGCTCGCGCCGCACCAGCTCATGAAGCCCTGACCCCAGTTGAGCTCAGCAACTCGCGCACCGGTGGCGCCGCCGATGCCTGGGCCGATAAGCGAGTTCAGCTCTTCTTGTGCTGTCGGATAGAGCATGTACGGATTATTCTCTGTCCGCGTCGTGAGGGCGAACCACGCGGCGATACCGCCCTGCGACCAGTTGCCGGCGAGGTATCCAGGCCGATACGAGGGTGTCGACTGCGCGAGTGTGCTCATGTTCGCCGCCCAGAAGCCGGCCAGACTCGTCTTCGAGAGATAATTCCCCCGGAGCGACGAGACAATTGAAGAGGCAAAGGGCGAGTTTGAGTTCCTCCCGTACTGACTGAAGAATGCAAGCGCCTTGGCGTCGCCCACCGTCTGCATAGACTTCTGCACATCTACCACGAATTGCGGAACGCCGGTGCCGTTGGCCTTGCCGATGACGAAATTTATGACGCTCGCGGTGAGCATCTTCATCAACTGCCCCGAGAGGACGAAGGCGAGCGGCTGGAGCACATACTCATTGACCTGCATCGCGACATTCGCCGCAGTGTTCGTATACGTCGATACAAGATTGAGAGTTTCTTTTAATCGAGTTATGAAGTCTGCCGTGGGAACAGATTCCTGCGCTCGTACCATCGGCGGTGCAAAAAGAAACGCCGAAGGCGCAAGAATCACGAAGGCGAGAAGGATTGCGAGTGTTGAAGTGAAAGGATGAGACTTCATGGTTTTTTAGCAGCAGCCTGTTCTCTCGCGAGGTCTGAAACAAGGTTCACGAAAGACGCGCCGGGCGCGCCCGCAGGGAGCGAAATACCAGCCGCCGCATATATCTTGCCTATATTAATGAATGTGGCTCCGATCGTAGCAACTACTTGAGGATATTGTTGGAGTGCAAGCATCGTCGTTAATGTATCGGTCTCCACCTTGGTGAAGTCGGTCGTTATCTGGCTCATGCGCATCATCGAATTGATGAGAGCAAGGTCATCAGCAGCAAGCTCCTTCGGCACGGAGAGCACCGAGAGTCCGACTGCGGAATTTCGATAGCCCTTCGCGATAGAGGCGATGTGCGAGAAGGCCGTACTGTCGTTGTTCAAAAGAGCGCTCTTCAGGTAATTGAGCTCGCTGGTCGTCGCATTGGCTGTATTTTTCCGAAGCACCGCTTCGGCACTCACGGCAAACGCCTTGAGAGCATCAGGACCCGAGCCGGCAACGACAAGATCTTTTGAGGACTTAAAATCCGGCGCAACGGCCACCGAAGAGGAAAGCGAGCTGAGTGCCTTGTTCGCGATGTCGTTCATTTGGTTCTCGGAGAGATCCGCTCCGTTGTTGTTCTCTCGAGCGGTGAGATAGAGCGTGAAGAAGTTCTGCGCGAAGGCGGCGGTGAGGGTGCCCTCGGCCGGCGCGGGCGGGAGCGAAGGGTCGACGATGACGCGGCCGTCGGGCGAAGAGGTCGCGACAGAGATGTCTGCAATCGCCTTCGGCACGATGAGACCCTTCGCGACCGCCTCGCCGTCAGTCATGCCGAGCTTGAATGTGTCGGTGACGCGGGGGTCGGTGCCGTAGAGCGCCTCTTCCCAATCGGGGAGGCCGTCATTGTCTGAATCTTTTGTGGCTATTGCCTGCAGGAGGGCGGACTCTTCAGAGGCCTGGGCGACGCTTGGCGACTCGATCCCCCGCGCGAATACATAGGCGCCGCCGATAAGGACTGCTGAAAAAAGCGTCGCCGCTAGGATCTGCCAATTCCCTTGGAATCTTTCCCCCATATCGCTTACAAGTATAACAGTCGCGTGGGGAAAGAGGAGTGTCCGCATAGGTATAAAAGTGCATTAAAGACCGGACCGGTGCGTGCTACCCTATATCCATGCACGCATCAGCTCCTTTGTTTATAGCGGCTCTTCTTGTACTTTCGTGCGGGACCTATGCGAACGCCCAATCAAGCGCCTCTATCACGTTTTCGGCGAACCTCCGACTCGGCTCGGAGGGTGTACAGGTCGTCGCACTCCAGAAGATACTGAATCAAGACTCGGATACACGCATCGCAGATACCGGTCCGGGATCTCCGGGATATGAAACGAGCTATTTCGGGTCGCTGACACAAACGGCAGTCGTACGGTTCCAAGAAAAGTATGCACGTGAGACATTGTCGCCTGCCGGACTTGTGCGCGGTACTGGATTCGTAGGGATGTATACGCGGACCAAGCTCAACTCGCTCTCAGCGCCTCAAAAAAACACTGAGAACGCGACCTCTGTAATCACCACCCCCTCCTCGATACCCTCTGTTTCGGTCGCTCCAACAAACTCGGGACAGACAACTGCTTCTCAAAATCCAAATTTGAAAAATCTTGACGTATTCTTGGCCGCTACTGATAAAGCGGCAGTAAAACAAGGATTTTCTGCCGCCGAGATCGCCATAATCAAGGAACAGATACTGAAGCAAATTGCGACGACGACCGACTTACGTTCGACTTTTTTGGGAAAAGTGCCCGTTAATTCCAATCAAACTGCACAGAACACGTCTCTGAGCGACAGGATATTAACAACGATAGCGCGCACATTTACTACATTCTTCATGCCGGAACGCGCGCGCGCCGCAACCGGCGTTCCCTTCGGCGGTGCTCTTTTATATGCGCTTCCCTGTAACGGCGGCGTTTGGAACCTCGATATTGAACCGCTTCCTCCTACCTTTGTAGCTGTTCTCTCCTACATTTCCGGGTCACAAGCCTTCTTGTCGTATAACATACCGGCTACTCACTGGCTTCTTGGAGAATATGTACCCGGTGCCGGATCGTGTTGGATCGGACATTACTATATCCCTTCAGAGGGCAACATCACACCGGTCGTTGGTTCTTCTCCGATATAATTTTACTCAAGGCAAGCCAGGCAAAGAGCGGGAGGTCTTCGGCGCGAGCCTTTTCGGGGATGCTCCCCGCGTCAAAGCCGGCTTCGACGAGATTCTTCCGCACGAATTTGCGCTTATGCGCGAAGCCGGCATGCAGAAGGTTGAAAAATCGCTCTTCTTCGCCCGGTGTAGCAAACTGTTTTCGTGAAATATCCCGGATGCTGAGCACGGCCGAATCTACCTTCGGCGCGGGGTGAAATGCGCCGCGCGGCACATTGAATTCTCGCTTCGGCGTGCCGTAGGCCTTTACCGAGAGCGAGAGAATACTCTCCTTACCGCGCGCGACGACACGCTCGGCCACTTCTTTCTGCACCAGAAGCGTCATCGAGCTCGGCTGATTGCGTGCCGAAAGAAACATTCTGAAAATCTCACCGGTCAGATAGTACGGGATATTCGCCACCACGTCATACCCGCTGGATAAGTGTTTTCGAACCTTTTCAGATGTACCATCTTTTACGCTATAGCGTGAATTAAGGTGCATCTCTCTGATATCACCATGAATAAGTTCCAGCCGGCCATTTTTTATTTCATCTTTAAAATCAACTTGCAGTTTCTCGAAAAGTTCTTGGTCTGCTTCAAGCGCAATAACCGTACCGGCGAGTTTCAACAATTCCCGTGTGAGCATGCCGGTACCGGGCCCGATCTCGAACACGACTGAATCTGGTGCAAGCTTCGCAGAGAGCGCGATACGCTCCGCGATGCGCGCATGCATCAAGAAGTTTTGTCCCAACGATTTTTTTGCTTTAAATATAGATGTCATGGCCTTCAGTCGCATCATAGAGCAAGAGCGCGCTGTCAATATCGGCGATAAAGGACGACGGCTCCGCGTACGTATCGCTCCCATAGATCTTGCGCACGCGTGCGAGCGTTAATATAAGCCGTTCTTTCGCTCTCGTCATCGCAACATAGAAGAGCCGCCGTTCCTCCTCTTCGTCGCGATCGCTCTCATTCCCCATCCCCTGATGCGGGAAAAGTCCTTCCTCCATACCGCCGACGAAGACCGTCCCGAACTCGAGCCCCTTTGCCGCATGTACGGTCATGAGCATCACTCCTCGCTTCTCGCTCCCTTGGTCAATTTCATCTTGGTCACTCGCCAAAGCCGCTTCTGCGAGAAAGGCGGCGATACCTCCCTTCCCGGCTGTCCCGTCGTAGCGCGCAGCAACCGAGGCGAGCTCCTCGACATTTTCGAATCGCTCGCGATCTTCAGTGTTCCCTTCGTCGAAGAGAACGCGCTTCAGACCACTTCTCTCAATGACGAGCTTAACGAACTCAGACGGCACAAGTGTCTCAGTCGCGAGAGAGAGTTCGGCAATAACTCGTTCAAACGCTTCGACCTTCAAGAGTTCACCGGCACGGAGCGCTCCTCGATCACCAACCGCCAACTTGCCGAGCGTCACCTTACCGATCCCACGCGACGGCGAGGCCGCCGCGCGGAGCTTATCGACCTCTCTCGAAGGATCCATCGCGAGTCGCATCCAGGCGAGAGCGTCCTTCACCTCTTTGCGCGCGAAGAAGTGTGTGCCGAGGAGTTTGTACGGCACGCCCGCGTGTAGGAGCCCCTCCTCGAGCGCCCGTGACTGAAAGTTGGTCCGGAAGAGTATCGCGATCTCCTCAGGTCTCACGCCGTTCTTCATCAGTTCGCGTATCTTCACCGCGATCCAGCGTGCCTCGTCTTCGGCATTCCGCGCCATATGCACGACGATCGACTCTCCCTTCTCGCGCTCGGTCGTCGACTGTTTCTCTTTTCTATTTTTATTCTTCTCGATAATCGCGTTCGCCGCGTCCACTAGATTTTTTGTCGAACGGTAATTGCGTGCGAGGATAATCGTCTGCGACTCCGGATACTCTTTGTCGAACTCGAGCAGATTCTCGATCGTCGCACCGCGCCAGGTGTAGATAGTCTGATCGATGTCGCCGACGACGAAAAGGTTCCGATGTTTCGCCGCGAGCATATTCGCCAGTCTTCCTTGGAGCGCATTGGTATCCTGATATTCGTCGATGTGGATATACCGCCAGCGATCCTGCGCTTGTGCGCGAATGTCAGGGTGTTCTTCGAGGAGTCGCACCGGAAGTGCGATAAGGTCGTCGAAGTCGAGCGCCTTCTCCGCCGCGAGTGTCTTCTCGTAGCGGAGCCATGCCTCGGCCGCGATACGCCCGCCGAAGCTGATGCGGCCGTATTTCTCATAGAACTCAGTGGCGCGCATGCCCTCCCCCTTCGCCCGCGAGATGCGGCCGAGAACTGCGCGCGGTGAAAGCTCTTTTGCATCGACGTCAAGAGCCTTAAGCGCCACGCCGATTGCCTTCTCAGAATCATCGCGATCGTAGACGCTGAAATAGCGCGGGATGCCGATCGCCTTTCCATAGCTCTCAAGGAGCTCGCGGCCGAGACCATGGAACGTTGCGACAAAGGGCACAGTCTGTGTCGCCTGCCCCGAATCCGTCGAGGGGCCGTCGAGCATCGCACGCACCCGCTCGCGCATCTCGCGGGCGGCCTTGTTGGTGAAGGTGACGGCGAGAATCTGGTTCGCCGGGACGCCAGTCCGCACGAGGTGATAGATGCGCGTGGTCAAGACGCGAGTTTTTCCACTTCCGGCACCAGCTAAGACCGACAGCGGACCGTCCTTTGCGAGCACGGCGCGTTTTTGTGCCTCATTGAGTCCTTCGAGATATTTCACTTTCCAAATATACCCTAAAAAGCGCTATCCACTGGTATCCGGAAGGGTGATTGACTCAGCGCCCTCCTCGGCTATACTCGGGGTATAGCTGATATGGAAGTACTCAAGAAATGGCTTATGTAAGCCATTTTTGTATTATAGACTGACCCGCCGAACCCCCTGTTTCTCCATTAAATTCAACCCCACATTCTTCATACTCGGGCTCGCGGTAGTGATCTCAACCGCAGTGCTTCTGCCGGACCGCGTGAGTGCGTTCTGGCCCTTTTCTACCAATGCGGATGCGGCCGCGAGCACCTTCATGCCGGGCTCCTCGACACCGGCGCTTCGGGCCTCCATCAACCTCGACCCGAACCCAGACAAGGGCTTGGGTGACATCCAGACCAGTGGCGGCCGTGCACTCGTTGCCTATGCCGGCCCCTCAGGCACCATCGCCGACGTCGTCGGCACACGGGCGTCTGACAGTATCTCGATCTACGTCGTTCGTCCGGGCGATACGCTGAGTGAGATCGCCAGTATGTTCGACGTCTCGGTGAACACCATTCTGTGGGCGAACAATCTGAAGAGTTCGCGAGACATGCACCCAAGCGATACTCTCGTCATCCTGCCGATTTCAGGCGTCGAGCGCACCGTAGTTAAGGGAGACACCTTGAAGTCGCTCGCGAAGAAGTATGGCGCGGACGCTGAAGAAATCGCCTCCTTCAACGGACTCGACCCTGCAGATAAGCTTGTTATCGGTTCGACGATTATCATCCCCGGCGGAGAACTCTCAGTGCCGACTCCCGTGAAAACGTCTACCGGTCGCGTCATCAAGGAGCCTCTGCATGGAGCGGGTGGAGCACTATTCGCCGGTTACTATATCAATCCAGTGCCGAACGGTATCATCACTCAAGGGCTCCACGGCTGGAATGGCATCGACCTCGGTGCCGTGCGCGGTACACCGGTCTATGCAGCGGCCGGTGGTATCGTCATCGTGGCACGCAACAACGGTGGATGGAACGGCGGCTACGGCAACTACGTCGTTATCACGCATGAGAACGGCTCGCAGACACTCTACTCGCACCTGCGAAGCACGGTCGCCAGCTTCAACCAATCAGTCTCACAAGGCCAGCTCATCGGCTACGTTGGCGCGACCGGGCTCGCGACCGGGCCGCACCTCCACTTCGAAGTTCGCGGTGCCGCAAATCCACTCCGCAACTGCAGAGTCGGCTCCGTCTGCTCGCCTTTGTAAGACATTTAAAAGTTTCAATATTCAAATATTTAAAAAAGAAACCGCCCGAGGGCGGTTTCTTTGTGGGCAGCCCTTCATGGCCGATTGTGGTTCATTAGATCTTCGAGCGTATACCAGCCTGCGAAGCTCAGGCACAGCTGGACAGAAGTTAAGTGACTGCCAGTTTCCCGCTGTCTCTGCGGATCTTTAGCATATTCCTTAACTCCGTCGCACAGGAAGTGTGCATGTGCGAGTCGTTCCGCCACACTCGCCGACTGAAATGTGCGCTTAGGATTCATACGGGTCTTGGGCACACCTTCTTCACGAAGGCGTTTTTCATACATTTCGATGACCGAAATGATCTTCTCTGGTGTCATGACTCACCTCTCAAGTTGTTGTTCCGATGCTAATAAAGCACAGACTTACATTGATTACAATGATTCGTTTTGTATCTAAAATCAGTCTCTTTTCTCCACAACTTGCCCATTCGGGAGTCGGACGTAGCCGGCTTCGCGTAGCATTTCTGCCGCAAGGTCGCGCGTTTCTCTCTTGAACTGCATGCCCGACATACCACCCGCTTTCAACCTTTTCGCGAAACTCGCAATGAGTCGGCTACACTCCTCGGCAAGAGAGTTTAAATATTTAAATGTTTCAATATTCAAATACCCGATGTCGTGAGCGACATAGAGCTGTGCCCGCACTTCTCCTGCCGACGCCTTCGCGATGTACAAATAATTCAGAAATCCTTGTTTCGTTCCACTCTCAAACCCTTCTGCAATATTCGAGACAACTGAAACGGATGCGCGTTGTATCTGATCGCGGAAGCCATTATCTCTGCACGATGCGAGCGACGTATACACGACCTTCGTGAGCTCGCGCGCTTTCTTAAACATCACCAAGTCTTCGAATCTTTGTACGGTCGCCATTTTATATATTTAAATGTTTAAAAATTTAAATTGGTTATTCGAAGCCGAACAGACCGCGCGGACGGTATTGGAGCGCTTCGTGAATGAAAGCAGGAGTCACGGTGTCAGCACCGGCGAGATCAGCAATCGTGCGCGCCACCCGCATCGTGCGGTGATAAGAACGCGGCGAGAGATGTAAACGCGCGGCCGCGCTTGTGAGCGCCTCTTTTGCCGCGGCAGTGAATCCACTCTTCTCGTCGAGTTCGCGGCCAGTGAGAGCGCCATTAGTCGCCCCACGCTTGCCGGTACGTTTCTCGACGCGGGTACGCGCCGCGACGACACGCGCGCGTACGTCGGCTGACGACTCGCCACTACTCAATTTCGCCATCGTGTCGTGCGGCACGAGCGGCACTTCGATCCAGAGATCGAGGCGATCGACGATCGGTCGACTAATGCGGCGCGCCTGCTTCTGCGCCTCGCGAGCCATCGCGCGCGCGTCGTCAGAGAGCGTACTCGCCGGATTCATCGCCGCAACAATCATACAATCTGCCGGAAAGGTGATCGTCGCTCGCGCCCGCGACACAGTCACGACGCGGTCTTCAAGCGGCTGGCGGAGCGCTTCGAGTGTTCGTGAATCGAACTCAGGGAACTCGTCGAGAAAGAGGACGCCCTTGTGCGCGAGCGTTACCTCGCCCGCCTTGGGGAAGGCACCTCCGCCCACAATCGCGACATGCGAGATCGAGTGATGCGGCGCGCGAAAGGGCGGCCAATACACTGCCTCACTTTCAGTAAGCAACCCGGCAGTCGAATGTATCGCCGTCACCTCGAGCATGTCGTCGTCGGTGAGTGGCGGGAGGATACCCGAGAGCGCTCGGGCGAGCATCGTCTTGCCGGTGCCGGGCGGACCATAGAAGACGATATTGTGACGGCCGGCGGCGGCGATCTCGAGGGCGCGCTTCGCACTCTCCTGCCCTTTCACATCACTGAGGTCGAGCGCAGGCGGCGACGCCACGGCACGTCGATCGCGCACGAGACGCGGCAAAGGCTTCTCGCCTTTTATATGCTCTAACAGCTCACTAAGCGATTTCGGCGCATACACGGCGACGCCTTCAGCGAGAAGCGCCTCACGAGCATTCCCCGGTGGTACGAAAATAATCTTCGTCCCGTGTCGCTTCGCAGCAAGTACCTGGGGGAGCACGCCCTTCACCGCACGGAGCGTTCCGTCGAGCGCGAGCTCTCCGATAAGCAACATCTCTTCTTTAGGCGGGAGCAGGTCACCTGCGGCGATGAGATAGGCGAGCGCGAGCGCGAGATCGTAGTGTGAACCTTCTTTTTTTAAATCTGCTGGTGAGAGCGAGAGGATGATGCGCTTGTTCTGCTGTTTCGGCGGCTTGTAGCCCGAATGGCGTATCGCCGCACTCACCCGATCGCGCGCCTCGTCGACTGCCTTGTCAGCGAGGCCTACGACCGAGAAGTTGTGGAGTCCGCGCGTGAGGTCAGCCTCGACAGAAACGAGCTCAGCGCCCGAGCCGACCGGCTGGGCGGCAAGCGTCTTCGCATACCCGGCTTTCGGTAATTTCTTTTGCGATAGCGCTGCAACAGGAGACACGGTGCCTTTCGTAGCCCGAGCCATGGTGTATTACAAATGTTCGACGCAGGTCGTCGCGGCCGGATCAGCGCCGAGACGCGCTTCTCCTATCTCTTTGCCACAGACCTCGCATTTCCCGAACGTCCTCTTCTCGATCCTCTCAAGCGCCGCGAGCACCGTATCATAGCGTGCCTCAAGATCAGCGAGGATCGCCGAGTTGCTCTCGCGACTCATCACCACATCAGCCTGATCAGCGAGATCTGATTCCATCCCTATCTCTGACGGAATAGCTTCCCAGTCGCCCGGCACCGCGAGATTCTTCCGACCGACGGTTCCCATCTCTGATTCGAGTTTTTTCTTCTCCGCTTCGAGCTTCTTCTTGGATTGTTCGGTCTTCATAGGTGAAATGATAGCACCTGTTCAATTTTGTGCTCGTGAAGAAGCAAGCCGCCCAAGTATCTCAGCAAAGGCCGCAGAGTCGCGCGCAATCACGAGCGTCGTCTGGTTCCAGTAGCCGTAGACGATAACATCGCGACTTGCCGTATCGCGATATACGCGCACATCATGGTTGGCGACGACTGCATCGACAAACCCCGCACGTGACTGCGCTGTTTGTGCTGAACTTGTCGACGTGGTCGCGGTCGTCGTAGCAGAGGACGACGGCGCGACAGAGGTTACTGCAGCATATGACGGAAAGAGTACTGAGAGATCGTGCGGCATCGTCTTCTCCCACGAGAGCATACTGCCGAAGGTGTTGCTGTATGAAGAGACGGCGAGGATGAAGAAGGGAGTCTGCACACCACTTTTACGAATAATGCCCGCCATACTGCCCTCAGCAATCGTATTGCGCAGGAGTGCACCGGGAGCCGAGAGCGGGAGCGAAGCGAAGAGGCTCGTAGCACCCCCGTTCTCCGTGTACAAGAGTCTGATAACGCCCGAGGAGAGCGGACGAACGAGTGACTTCTCAATCGAGAGAAGAAGAGCCGAGCCAGAACCGGCGATCTGCTCGCGATTATCGACGAAGATCGGAGCCGACACACCCAACACGGGGATGACCGGGGCATTCGCCGTCTCATAGCGTAGATAGGCGACTGTGGCACCCGCAATGCCGGCAACAAGCAGGATGACGCCAGCAATAACAGAGAACAGTGAGCGCCGCGAATGAGTCGCCGGCACCGATGCCCCGGCGACAATCGGCGCCGAGTCTTGCTCGGCGGCCAGTACGGTCGCGGTCGATGCATGCAATCCCTTCATCCGTTCGGTGAAGTCGCTCGAGTACGTCTTAATCGGTGCGTTCGCCACGGGTGGCGGCACATAGGCGTGCGGCAATGCAGGAGGAGGATTCTTAGCTGGAGCAGGAACCGGAGCTGACGGCGGCAGAGGAATCGCGGGAGCTCGTGTAGCGGTATCCTCGTGCGTCGCAGAAGTAAGCGGCACCAGATCAGGCGTGCCTCCTTTTTTAAACGTCTCCATATCGCCCGCAAAGGTGCGGACATACTTCTCCGGCACGCCGGTACCGGAAGTACCAGAAGACGCGGGAACGTTTGTTTCCATCACTCCCTAGTGTACCCTATCGCACACGGATTCTCGCGCGTTATGCGCGTGAGGCGATGGTATATTTGCGCGGATCGTCGCACAAATCGGTGAATGCATGCGCCGCCTCTTTCAGTTTGCCCGATGAGGACTTGCCGAAGGAGATTACCTCTACCTGACACCCCTCGTTCATGTCGAGATACTGGATGAGCGGGATAAAGTCGCCGTCGCCCGTGACGAGCACGACGGTGTCGAGCTTGGGCGCGAGCTTGACCGCGTCGATCGCGAGCCCCACGTCCCAGTCGGCCTTCTTGGCGCCGTCGGCGAATATCTGTAGGTCTTTCACCTTGGTCTCGATACCCATCTTAGTGAGCGCCTCGAAGAAGTTCTTCTCTTCACCGCTCTCCGTCGAGATGACGTAGGCGATGGCGCGCACGAGAATGCGACCACCGACCGCCTCTTCGAGTATCTTGCCGAAGTTGACGCGTGCCTTATAGAGGTGCTTTGCGCTGTGATAGAGATTCTGCGTGTCAATAAATACCCCGACACGCTGGGCTGGATGTTTGATAACTGCCATATAAATGAAGCTTATGAAAACAAGACTATTAAATCGCAGCCGAGCGCTGCTCTTTCATGATACCAGAGAAAATGCCCGCTTATTTCTTGAGACCCAATTTCTTAATGAGCGCGTTGTAGTGGCGCTTATTGTTCGTCTCGAGATAGCGGAGATGCGAGCGACGATCAGCAACCATCTGCAGAAGACCGCGGCGAGAATGAAAATCCTTCGGGTTCTTCTTGAGATGCTTCGCGAGATCGATGATCTGCTTAGAGAGGAGCGCGACCTGTACATCGGCTGAGCCGGTGTCCGTGTCGTGCCGAGCAGTGCTTTTCATCACTGCCATCTTTTTCTTAGCGGTAAGCATGAGTAAGACTACCTTACCACGTCTTGATAAAACGCGCAAGTGTCGCGGAATACGGGGTTACTGGAACTGCGCACATTATTGGTATACTTTTCTCATGAACGCAGAGGCCGCAAAGCGCCAATTCCTTGAATACATTGAGATCGAGCGCGGGCGCGCGGTGAAGACTATTGAGAATTATGACCGTTACCTCTCCCGCTATTTCGAACAAATGAAGGTGAAGGGTGTCGGCGACATTACCGAGCAGAACGTACGCGAGTTCCGTCTCTGGTTGAACCGGCAGCCGGGTACGGCTGCCGGGAGCATGAAGCGTCGCACCCAGAATTACTATATGATTGCGCTCCGCGCCTTCCTCAAGTTCCTCCGCAAACGCGACATAGAAGCGATCTCACCGGAGAAAATAGAGCTCGCGAAGCTCCCCGAGCGCCAGCTCGATCTCATCACCTCTGCCGAGCTCGAGCGCCTGATGAAAGCTCCCAGTGATGCATATGCGAAAGAGACCGACGAAGATAAGAAAATAACGTACCTGCGCGATCGCGCCATCCTCGAGATGCTCTTCTCCACCGGATTACGCGTGTCCGAGCTCTGCTCGCTCAATTCAGACATTGATCTCTCTCGAGATGAACTCTCCGTACGTGGAAAGGGCGAGAAGGTGCGGGTCGTCTTCCTCTCCCCCACTGCGAAGGAGGCGGTGCGCGATTATTTGAAAGCGCGCAAGGATATGGAAGAAGCGTTATTTGTCGACGGTAGAATGAACGCCCCTCATCGCATCACTCCAAGAGATGTACAGCGGCACCTGAAGACCTATGTCGCACGCGCCGGCATCACGAACGTCGTCACGCCCCACACGCTCCGCCACGTCTTCGCCACCGACCTCCTCTCTAATGGCGCCGACATCCGCTCGGTCCAACAGCTCCTCGGCCACGCCTCCATCAACACGACGCAAATTTATACGCACATCACCGACAGCCACCTCCGCGAGATCCACAAAAAATTCCACGGCAAAAACCGTGGATAACACAAAGGGTGGACGAGGCCACCCTTTATTTCACTGCGTGAAGACGTCGTACATTGACCTGTCTCTGACACCATTGAATCACTTCTGGTGGGCAGGTTGATACGTCGTGCAAGAACCGAGAGAACATATCGCGCCTCTCTTTCGTATCACCAAGCACTTCTGCAAAGATCTGGTATTCGCGGAAATTCGGCTTGCCCAACTTCTTGAAGTGATCAATCGTTTCGTCGAATAACTTCCGCACTTCTTCGTGTTTTGTGAACATAATCGTCCCCCCTGTTGGTCTGATTTCTATAACCACTCCTGAAACGTTTTTGTCGCAATACGTTAGAATACCTGTATGAACCCCATTAGAAAGCTCGAGGACTCGCGTTCAAACGGGGCAAGAATCGTTTCGTGGAATGTAAACGGCCTGCGCTCCCTCGCCAAGGAGAATTACTGGGAATCTTTTTTGGGGGGCGTGAAGCCCGACGTCTTCTGCCTCCAAGAGACCAAGGCGAATCCAGACCAACTCTCCGAACAATTTCTCTCCCCTGCCGGCTATTCTGCCTTCTTCTCCTCCTGTCAGGTGCGCAAGGGCTACAGCGGCGTCGCCCTCTACTCAAGAGTCGAACCCTTGAAGGTGATCTACGGCATGGGCATACCGGAGTTCGACCAGGAGGGTCGCTTTATCGGTGCAGAATATGAGGATTTCTGGCTCGTGAACGCCTACTTCCCCAACGGCGGCCAGGGCCCCGTGCGGCTCGACTACAAGATGCGCTTCTACGACGCCTTCTTCACCTTTATTGAGAAGCTCCGCAAGAATAAGCCCGTCATCTTCTGCGGCGATGTGAACACCGCCCACGAGGAGATCGATCTCGCCCGGCCGAAAGAAAATGAGAACAACACCGGATTTCTCCCCGAGGAGCGCGCATGGCTCGATGAAATAATCGATGCCGGCTACGTCGACTCCTTCCGTCACTTCCACCCCAACACGAAAGAGGCTTACTCGTATTGGGACCTGTTCACCCGCGCGCGCGACCGGAACGTCGGCTGGCGCCTCGACTACTTCTTCGTCGCGAGCGAGTTTATAAAGCGTATTAAAAAGGCCGAGATCCACCCCGACATCTTCGGCTCCGACCACTGCCCGGTCTCCATTACCGTTGGTTAGAAAGACAAAAGCGCGGCAGAGCCGCGCTTTTTGCTTCGTAGACAACTGATTTAGTGCCCAACCTTCCCGCGGAGACGGCTGGCCAAGTCTTCGAGCCGATTCACGAGGAGATTAGCCTCACGGCGAGCTTCTTCGTCGTTTGGGTTCTGCTCAAGCTTCTCCATAAGCTCGTCAAAAGCTCCTTCTGGACCCACTTCCCCGATAAGCTTCTCTACTGGATCTCCTGCCTTGTTCGGGTCCAGATGAAAGTCTGCACTCATGTTCGACTTTTGTTGTTCCCACGATTCGATCCCTTCCATTCCTTCCATACGGTGCATTGGGCTAGTGATAACTTAAGCAGTATACCCCATTAAGGACATCTCGAGTGCTATAAAAGACAGTTATCCACAGGGTGTCCTTTACAATGTCCTTAAGCAGGATAGTATCAACAAAGGACGGGATGCTCTTTCATAGATCTTTCCTATCAACGGCATTAATCTGCTCGTCATGAGGTGTCTGCCCACGCTCTGCGGCGATCCGCACTACAAGCCCTTCGGCATGATGTTCCACGTGAAAGCACGAAGTGATGCAAAATAAAAGCCGCCCACATTTCTCGGTGTTGGAGACACCATCATTACGCCCCTGCTCCTTTCGTCTCCAACCGCTTCTGGGTGGCTTTTTTGTTTTAAAACCAAGGTTCGACCTTAAATCCTAATTCTCAAGGTCGAACCTTGGTTTTTTGTTCCACGTGGAACTTATTTCACATACAACTTATTTTAAATGATTCACGTGGAACTAGTCCCGCGACAGACTGGGATTAGGCACTCCAAGAGTCGTGTCCTAACACACGTGGTGCTTTGACATTATCTGGCGTACTTCCTCATCTTCTGCGGCTTCCCTCTTCTTTTTACCCGATTCACCAAGCGTCTTAAGCTCATCGTCCGATAAAGCGAGCAATTCAGCTGTCCTTTTATCCAAATAGTCCTCTGTATTCTTAGCCGAATCATCAAGTATCTCCTCAAGGAGCGCGTTCAGTGCCCAGCCGATCCGGGGCCCCGGTTCCACATGAAACTTATTCATAATATGCTCGCCACCAGTCTTTAACATACCTACCGAGATAGGGTCGCGAAGCGCCTGCTCAACCATCGCCTTGTACTTGCGAAAGCGAAATGGCTGCTCCTTGGGCCGGCCAGTGCCGATACGGTCGCAGATACGCAGGTTCAAAAGATCCCATATGTTCTCCTCGCCGACATTCTTAATCATCCGGCGCACGGCCGATAGGGTAATCTGCTCTGGGTCAGAGAAGAACATGTGCCAACGTACGAGCTTGACCACCTTATCGATAGTCTCACGAGGGAAGTGGAGCTCCTCGAGTGCCTTCTTTGTTACACGTGAACCAACGACCTCATGACCATGAAATGTCCACTCCTGCTTCTCCTCTGACCAGCGACGGGTCTCTGGCTTAGAGACATCGTGGAAGAGGGCAGCGAGGCGTATATCAAATGCCCAATCCTTATCAGCCGCGTGCTGCATCGAGCGCATCAGATGCTCAAAGACGTCATAACTGTGGGCCTGATTCTGCTCGACGCCGATACCACGAATGAGGTCTGCTGATATGAATTCAAGGATACCGAGACGTTGTGCGAGGACGAGTGCATTCATTGGCTCAGTCGAATTGAGGATTCTCACCAGTTCATCTTTCACTCTTTCACGTGAAACATGGCGTAAATGCTCGCTATTTTCGCTTATTGCTGCAGCAGTAGCCCCGTCGATACCGAAGCCGAGTTCGGCGACAAGCCGCACTGCGCGGAGCATCCGCAGCGCATCTTCATTAAAGCGCTCCGAGGCATTGCCGACCGCTCGAATCAATTTGTCCTTTATGTCCTTTTGTCCGTCATAAGGGTCGACAACATGTCCTTTATCCTCATCGAGAGCAATAGCATTGACCGTGAAGTCGCGACGAGCCAGGTCTTCAAGTAGGGAAGTGCCAAATTCAACTTTGTCCGGATGTCGTTTGTTGGAATAGCCCGACTCGGTGCGATAGGGGGTCACCTCGATGATAGAAAGCCTTGGGTCTTCAGAACCAGTCTTCACACCGACGGTGCCGTAGTCGTTCTCGTAGAAAGAGTCGGGGAATACGGCCTGAATCTGCTCTGGGGTTGCGTTGGTGGTGATGTCCCAATCCTTAGGTTCTCGGCCGATAATCAGGTCGCGAACGCAGCCACCGACCAGGTACGACTCGTAGCCAGCCCCGCGCAGGCCGTCTCCGACTACCTTCACCTCTGGTGGAACACGATAGTGCATTCCCAAATCGTACCACACGGGCACTTCAGCAAATATAGTCGCTACACTCCTTATTTGCTTAGTCGTACCACAGTGCCGTACTATAACTACACGCCCCGATGGTGAAATGGATATCACATCAGTCTTCGGAACTGACGGTCCAGGTTCGATTCCTGGTCGGGGCACATACGAACGAAGCGAGGATGTGCCCCGGAGCACGCCTGGGAGGCGTGCGGACAGGAATCGAAGACCTTGCGAGCATTTTATTGAGCATTCCGATGCGAAGGGAAAATCCGCAAGGTGTACTGATCCTGTAAGGATCGATAAGCGTAATCGCGGTCCTGGTCGGGGCACAAAAGGAAATTATTCTGTTTGTGACACGGACTTATCCACAAAAGCTCTTACGTTATTCCTTGATTCCGTACCTTGGCTGTATAGTTACAGTATGCGAAAAGATAAGACAAATGCATTAAAGATGCGTCGTTCCGGTAAGAGCTACAACGAGATAGTCGCCGCACTCCGCATCCCGAAGAGTACCCTCTCCGGTTGGTTCGCCAACATCGACTGGTCTCGTGAATTGAAACAGCGGTTACAGAAAGACAGGCAGTCCGATCATATAATCCGTCTTCAAGAACTGAACAAGCTTCGAGGAGCAAATCTGGCACGCGCCTATGAAGAGGCTCGAGCTGAAGCAAAGACAGAATTCGACTTATTAAAATACAATCCGCTCTTTATCGCTGGGGTAATGCTGTATTGGGGGGAAGGGGACAAATTGACAAAATATGCAGTGACCATAACCAATTCTGACCCAACTCTCATACGCCTATATGTCTTCTTTCTTGAGAATATCTGTCGTATACCCACGGAGAAGATAAAGGCCCATATTCTTATTTATCCAGACTTGAACGAAGAAACCTGCCGCCTATTCTGGGCTTCTCGCTCGCACATCAGCCTTTCGCGTTTTATGAAATGTACTGTTATTCAAGGTAAACAGAAAGCACGACCGCTTAAGTATGGTGTGTGTATGGTCGTTATCTCGAGTACGTATCTTAAGGTGAAAATGCTCGAGTGGTTGAAGTTACTACCGGGAGAATTGATGAATAAAGCATATTATGCGAAGATATAGCAGTCTGCGGGCATGGTTCAGTGGTAGAACACGTCCTTGCCAAGGATGAGACGGGAGTCCGATTCTCCCTGCCCGCACAATAGACGGAATATGTGATTTCAAAACGACTTTACCGCTGTGTACAAACCTGTGCACACTGGGGATAAAGGACAGGGGACTTTTAGGGCAGTCCGTGAAATAGTGAGCAAATGAGCCTTATCTTTAAAGGCCACCCAAAGGCTGTTGACCTGTCCGGTAAAAGCCGGAAGGAGATAGGCGCTCTGGGGGAGCGAATAGCAGCTGACTATGTGGAGCGGCATAACATGAAGGTCGTCGATCGCAACATTGCACGAAAAACCGGCGAGCTGGATGTTATCGCTATAGAAGGGGGGACCTTACACTTCATCGAGGTTAAAACAATACTAGTTGAACATTTCCCCACAGACGAGGCTGGCGCCGATGACTACGACCCTTCAGCCAATCTGCACGAAGCGAAGATACGCAAGGTCGCCCGCACGGGCGAGTGGTATGTCCTTGAGAAGCACTGGGAGGGGGACTGGCAGGTCGACGGCTGCCTCGTGTGGTTGCGTCGCGAGGACGGCACCGCTCGTGTTCAGTACCTGCCCCAAATCGTGTAAGGTGGTAAAGTGCTCATATACCGGGCTGTCGTATACCGGTAGTACGCATCCTTTGGGAGGATGATGACAGGGTTCAATTCCCTGCAGCCCGACAAACTAAGGAAGTTGCGCAGTGAGGATCGCTTCGAGCGCAGGTATCTGCGATGCGAAGTCGGCAGCGGCTGTCGGAGGGTCTTTGGCGAGCAGGAGATCGAGCGTGCCCCCGGTCTCGTTTGCGTATTCAGCACGGATATACGAGGCAGTGATGGCGTCGAGTGAGCGCGTTGCTGTTGCACCTTCTACGGTGCTCGTCGTGATAGTGCCGACGAGAGCACCCGAGGCATCAGCGACCCCGCCGCCTGAAGAGCCTTCTTGTGCCGCGACCGAACCACCGAGTGCAAGCACGTCGATCGTGTTTGTCATAAAGGTGAACACCTCCTTCACTGAACCGAACACAATGGTGGGGAAGAGTGAAGAGAGCACCTGACTTGATTCTAAGAATTGGGCACCATAGGTAGCGATAACAATCGGTGTATTCGCGACAGGCGGACGAGTAGCGAGCGAGAGTGCCGAGAATGCCGAGGGGAGTGCAGCAGAGGTCGCGCTCCCCGTCACCGCAAGGAGCGCGAAGTCGTATTCACCGGTCCCGCTCGGTTGTGCCTCAGTGATCGCCGTCGCATTCGCGCGGAGCCAAGCGGGCGAGAGATACATGAGCGCGGCCTTGTAGCGATCGGCGGCTGGGCTCCCCGAACGGATCGTGCAGGAGGCACCTCGATCAGCGAGAAGGAAATATTGTGCGATGTGCGCATTGGTGAGAATGACGCCTTTGGGGTCGATAAAAATGCCGCTACCAGAAATTGAGTGTAGACCGCTACTGAGTGGTACATAGCAGAGAATGTTCACAAGCGCATTACGTAGTGCTGTGGCGGTGGCATCAAGTCCGATGTTCCCTGAAGACGCCTGAGGCGCGACTGGAGCAGGAACGGTGACTACCGGAGCAGCAGCAACGGCAGTCGACGTCGCGGCCTTCACTGACTTCGGAGCAGGTGCCGCAGGAGGCGTGGTCGAAGCAATCTTCTTCTCTTTCGGTTCGAGATTGGGCAGGTCTATCGATGGGAACGTGATCAAGGGGATGACGGCGAGCGTCGACGACGCCGTGTCCGTCGAAGTCGAAGATGAGCGCTCCACCGTGACCGTACCAGAAAAGGCTATGAACAATCCGCCAAGAAGCAGGGCAGCCGCGACACCGAGGTAGGGCACAAAGCGTTGCATACCCGGTTAGGACAACATGGCATTGCTCCTCGTGTCCACCCCAAGGAAATGCCTCCGCTGTACGGAAATTAATAATCCTGCCAAACCCCAACAAACGCTTGGAGCAAAGACACGATGCCATGTTGACCTACCGGGCATATTCAAAGGCTAGCACCACTTCGCTCGATTATCGAGCTTCGCGGTACGCACGCAAAATGGTATTCTCGCATCAAGTGAAAGCGGGCTGTGCCCCGCCGTAGCTGAGCGCGAAGGCGGGATTAGTTTAATGGTAGAACATTTGTTTTCCAAACAAATAGCAGGAGTTCGATTCTCCTATCCCGCACTGGTTTTATATTCATTTGTCTGTATTATCGCCCTTGAGTGAGGTTCGCCCCGCTCAAGGAAGGTCTTTTCAATCTATCTACAGAAAGGAGAGTAATCATGGGTGCGCCCAGAACCGTAAGGCCGTTTTCGGTGAAAGAAATGTCGGAGTTATTGTCCCTAGCAAAAAAGTCCGCGATGAACTTCAGAACCATTGCGGCTCGCGCAGAAGCACTCGAACAATTCCGGCTTGCAATCCTACCCTTCGCAGAATGGCTCGATAAGCCAATTAGCGAATGTTTCGTGGCTTTCAACGAAGAACTGTACCACCACGCCCCGAAAAGAGCCCTCCCGATCTTCAAGCAGTACGGCAACAACTTGCACGTCGTGGCAATTGATCGGCGGGGCGATTGGATCACGGCAGAGAAGGTTCAGGAGGAGGAGCGCAGTTCGATGGTATTGGTGAAGCTTTCTTCGGAAAAACTTGCTCTAAGGATTGAGCGGTCGCGCTTCGCCATTCTGGACTCGACACCGTGGGCACGTTGCACGAAATATCTCAAGACAGTCGAATCCCTAGGACTGGGTCCGGTCGTCACGCACTGCGCTTTCCTGAAGTACCTGAACCAAGGCGTAGAAGAAATAGGGAGAACGCTCGCGGAACGCGAAAAGCGCATGCAAATCATGCGGGAGAATCTCACCTTCCTCTCGTCGTTTGCTGCGGGCATTGACCCGCTCGTATACGCGAAAGGGGAACCGATGAAAACCTATGCGGTGTTCAGCGAGCGTCCGGGGCACTCGTCGCGCTGTACCGGGACGTACTTCGTCCGAGATTTCGTGCAAGCGAAGGTGGATGAACGAAATGCTGGACAAAAATCCGACTCCGAAACGAGTTATGTCATCTTCGAAAGCTCCGTCAGGACTGATGCGATGCTGTCGTTCCTGGATGGAATCTACACCTCGGTAGAAGAAGCTGCGACTTCTCAAGGAATATTTGCCCGCTGTCCAATATCTGAAGAAGAGGCGACTGCTATCAAGCGTGTCTACAACTCCTTCTGAGATAGATAAGCATTCAGAGGATACAACGCCGCAGGCAACTGCGGCGTTTTTGTTTTGCCTGACGAAGGAGTACGCTTACCGTATGGAACCGCTCGCCGCGAGGATACGTCCACAGACACTCGATGAGGTGGTGGGGCAGGAACACCTGGTGGGCGAGGGGAAGCCCTTGCGAGTTGCCGTCGAGAAAAAACACCTCTTCTCGTTTGTCCTCTGGGGCCCGCCAGGGACGGGGAAGACAACCATCGCGCGCATCTACGCGCGAGCGCTCGACGCCGAGCTCTTCGAGCTCTCGGCGGTCTCTGCCGGAAAAGATGATATTCGAAAAATCATATCAAAACAAACCCACGGTCGTAGTGATGTTTTGATACGCGATGAGAAGCCGAAAGTACTGTTCCTCGACGAGATACACCGGTTTAATAAAGCCCAGCAAGATTTTCTCTTGCCCTATGTAGAGAGCGGGGAGCTGACCCTCATCGGCGCGACGACCGAGAACCCATCGTTTGAAATTATCTCGGCCCTCCTCTCGCGCTGTCGCGTCTTCGTGCTTGAGCCGCTCTCTCTGGAGGCTCTGCGAGCTATCGTCAAGAGCACCAAGATCAAGATAAAGAAAGACGCGCTTGATTGGCTCATGGGCTATGCGAGTGGCGACGCCCGCAAGGCACTCGGGATGATAGAAGGGGCGATGAGTCTCTATGGAGAAGTAACGGCAGAGACGTTGAACAAGGCGCTCGAGTCACCGCACCTGCGCTACGACAAGAAGGGCGAGGAGCACTACGACACTATCAGTGCGTTTATTAAAAGCATGCGCGCGTCGCAGAGCGATGCCGCGCTCTACTATCTCGCGCGCATGGTCGAGGCGGGAGAGGATCCGCTCTTTATCGCGCGGAGGATGGTGGTCTTCGCGAGCGAAGACGTGGGGCTCGCACAACCGACCGCACTCGTCGTCGCGAATGCCGTCTTCCGCGCCTGCGAGACGATCGGCTACCCTGAGTGTGCGATCAGCCTCGCCCACGGCGTCACCTATCTCGCACAAGCCAAAAAAGACAGGAGCGCCTACAATGCGCTCCGCGCGGCGCAGGCCGACGTGCTCTCCCACGGCAACCTGCCCATCCCGAAGAAGATCCGCAATCCGGTCACGAAGTTGATGAAGGAGCTCGACTACGGCAAGGGGTATGAAAAATATCCAAACGAAAGTTATTTACCTGATAAATTAAAAAAACGGAAATATCTAAAATGAGTATCCTTGCCCCGTTTGAACGCGAGTCCTCGAGCTTTCTAATGGGGTCCCCGATAAACTGAAGAAAAAGAAGTATTTGAAATAGCACTTCTCTGCTATGCTTATCGGTATATGAATATGGAAGGAAATCCTCAAGAACGACACAACACAGAGAAAGAAGGTCACATCCCCGGCATTAGTGAGAATACCTACGAAGCAAAGGTCGCAAAGCTGAGAGCGCTTGAATCAGAAATTAAGTTAGACAAAGAGCTCGAGCAGAAAATACGCGTCGACCAAACGAGGGGTGTCACCCCCGAGATTGCGAAAAAAATGCTTGCCGATACGATTAAGCGGCTCGTGAAGCATGAGGCGGAGTACAACAAGATGATGGGCATTAACGTGCAGTAATACAAAACGAACGCGGCGCCAAAGGCGCCGCGTTCGTTTTGTATTCTGTTTACTTCACTGCGTCCTTAAGAGCCTTGGCGGCGCGAAACTTCGCGGTGCGGCTTGCGGCGATGTGAATCGTCTCGCCGGTGCGAGGGTTGCGACCCTGGCGCGCCGGACGTGCCTTTGTCGCGAAGATGCCGAGGCCGGCGATCGAGACTTCGTCGCCTGACTTGAGGCTGTGAACGATAGAATCGATCATCGTCTCGACCGCGCGCTCTGCGTCGGCCTTGGTCGAGCCGAGAACGCCATGCACCTTGTCTACGATGTCTGCTTTGTTCATGAGAATCTGCTAGTTGCTAATCCCGCGGCCGTGGTGGAGGCGGTATGAGAGAAAGTATAGGAAATGCGCCATATTGTGCAATAGGGCTTGACCACCCCACGTGGATAGCGCGAAATCACTAAAATCAGCGGGCGAACTCGACGACGCGATTCTCTCTAATTATATTTACTTTAATTTCACCCGGATATTTGAGCTCGCTCTGGATGCGCTTGGCGATATCGCGTGCGAGTGTGTGCATCGCGATGTCCGAGACCTTGCCCGGGTTCACGAAGATGCGTATCTCGCGGCCAGCGGCAATCGCATAGACCTTCTCCACACCGGGGAAGGTGGCGGCGAGGCGCTCGAGATCGCCTAAGCGCTCGAGGTAGCGGTCGACCGTGTCGCGACGGGCTCCCGGGCGGCCGGCTGAGATAGCATCAGCCACCTGAACGATGACGGCCTCCGGCGTCTCGTAAGGGTGCTCGTCATGGTGCGACTGCATAGCGACGATGATGCGTTTGTCCACACCAAACTTCTCGAGGATACGCCGACCAATCTCGACATGCGTGCCCTGCACTTCGTGGTCGACTGCCTTGCCGATGTCGTGGAGAAGGGCGCCCGCGCGCGCGACTGAAACGTCAGCACCGAGCTCTTCGGCGAGCATGCCGGCAATATGCGCCATCTCGACCGAGTGCGCTAGCACGTTCTGTCCGAAGCTGGTGCGGAAGTGGAGGCGCCCGAGAAGCACGGTAAGCTTAGGATCGAGTCCGATGACACCGGCCTCATAAGCAGCGGCCTCGCCCTTCTGTTTAATGATCTCGGTGACCTCAGCGCGCGTCTTCTCGACTGTCTCTTCGATCTTTACCGGCTGGATGCGGCCGTCGACAATGAGCTTCTCGAGCGCGATCTTCGCCACAGCACGACGAAGCGGGTCGAAGGAGGAGAGAGTGATGCGGTCGGGTGCATCGTCGATAAGCACATCGACACCCGTCGCGCGCTCAAAGGCCTTTATATTGCGCCCTTCCTTACCGATAATCTTGCCCTTCACGTCTTCTGAGGGGAGCACCACCGAGAGCGACATCACCTCGGCGTTCACCGCATTTCCTAAACGATGAATGGTGGTCGTGAGGATCGAGCGAGCCTTATCCTCGAGGCGCTCGCGGCCGTTGGCGGCGAGCTTCTGGAGACGCAGGAGGATCGCCTCTTCGTGAGCACGCTCGATATCTCTAAAAAGTTCTTCGCGCGCCTCCACCTCAGAGAGACGCGCGACCTTTGCGAGCTCTTTGGCGCGCTCTGCCGCAAGTTTCTCCGCCTCGCTCTTCGCGCGCACCGCCTCCTGCTCGCGCGCACGCACCTCGTTCTCCTTTTCATCAAGAAATTCTTCACGCGAGGCGACACGCTCCTCGCGTTGAGAGATCTTGCCCTCGCGCTCTTCAATAGGCGCGAGACGCTCAGTCTCGATCACTTCACCGCGGAATTCGGCGGCAGCAATAATCTTGGCTGCCTGCTCCTGCGCCTGGAGCAAACGCCGTTTCGTATCGAGCTCGACCGAGCCGCGCTGTGCAAGGCCGATGAGCACGCGGAGCACATAGCCGAGCGCGATACCACCGACGCCCGAGAGCGCCAGCATAATCAAAATGATGTTGAGTGACATAAGTAAGCTTGCTCCCAGCGCTCGCTCAAAAGAACGAAATAAGAATTTCTTCTTTGTTCGCTCGCTTGGTAGTAGGCCCGTTTTGTTATTCCTGCCCCGCAAAAGCAGGGTGGATAAAGGTCTAAAAAAGGGGAGTGACGGCGAGGCGGTCAGAAGCAGTCAGTCGGCGGGGCGGTACGGCCTGACTCTACCACAAACAGAACGCGCGGGCGAAGCCCGCGCGTTCTTACTTATATCCTATATATTTCTCTCTAATTAAACACTTTGTCGACGAGGCCGTACTTCTTCGCTTCGTCGGATGTCATGAAGAAGTCGCGCTCAACATCCTTCTCAATCTTCTCGAGCTTCTGTCCGGTATTCTTCGCGAGAATCTTGTTGAGTACTGCGCGGAGCTTGATAATCTGCTTCGCCGTAATCTCGATATCGGTCGCCTGACCCTCGGCGCCGCCGTGCGGCTGATGGATCATCACTTCAGCATTTGGGAGCGCATAGCGCTTGCCCTTCTGACCTGCCGAGAGGAGGATGGCTGCGCCCGAGGCTGCCATACCGACACAGACGGTCGATACTGCAGGCTTCACATGGTTCATCGTATCAACCATCGCGAGCGTGGCCGTCACCGAACCGCCGGGAGAGTTGATGTAGAGCGAGATGTCCTTCTTCGGATCTTCTGCTTCGAGAAAGAGAAGCTGGGCAATAACGAGATTCGCCACATCATCGTCGATCGGGCCACCGAGAAAGACGATGCGCTCCTTCAAGAGACGCGAATAAATATCATAGGCACGCTCGCCGAACTGGCTCTTCTCGATGACCATCGGGACAAGCATCGATGCGCGAGGGTGTGTGTATTTCATAGGTATAAATTATCTTTTCTTTACTGCGTGACTGCGGCAGGGTACTGGTTCTGTGAGATGCGCTCGCCCCAGGCGTAGAAGGCACCGATGACGACCATCAGCACAATAATCGCGATTGAGATGACGACGCCCCACTGCTGTTGCTGTACCGACGGCACGCCGACCTGCAAAGCGGGTTCACCGACGGGGAGAAGTTTCTCAGGTTCCATAATTACTTGGATTTGGCGTACAGCTTGCGCGCTCGTTCAAATGCCTCCATCGCTTTCGCGGCACCTTCGTAGCCGTCAATCTCGACCGGAGAAGGCTTGCCCTTCAAGACTTTGTAAGTCTCAAAGAAGTGTACAAACTCTTTCAACTGGTGCTGATTGACGTCCTTGATGTCCTGCACGTCATCCCAGCGTTTATCATCAACCGGCACGGCGATGACCTTCTCGTCGGGATCGCCATTGTCGACCATGTGCAGGATGCCAATCGGTCGCGCAGAGACGAGCACGCCGACATTCAGCGGGTACGTCGTGAGCACGATCACATCGAGCGCATCACCATCATCCCAGAGCGTCTGCGGCACGAAGCCGTAGTCGAAGGGGTATGCGGCAGATGAGTAATTCGCACGGTCGAGCTTGATGAGACCGGTCGTCTTGTCTATCTCGTATTTGTTGTGCGAATCCTTGGGTATCTCAATGATGACATTCATCGCTTCCTTCTCTCCTGGATCAATATCGTGCAATAGGTTCATATCGAGAAAGTATACCGCAAGCTATTTTTTTGTGTAGTTTAAACGTATTTCCGTGCGACAACAGTCCTAGATACGAGGCCAGGCGCTCGAGCACGGAACATCCGTCGTTTCGTGCTCGTGCGCAAGACACGATGGTCGGGAAAGTGCACCCAGCCAAGGAAGTCCACGCCCGAGGAGAATGTCTCGATGGAAACCTTGTCCGGATGTAGCCGGAGCTTCAATGTGTCGTTCAGAAACACTACGATATATCGTAGTGTTTCTGTCAGATCGGTATCGGCGACCGGATTGATGTACTCTGGCTTGATCTTTTAGATTCGCTTCGCAAGGCCGCATACGCGACACAAGCAGAGAAAATAGCGTCACTCGATGAAGCAATACGCCGAGTGGATTCGGTCAGGTTCTTCGTACAGATTGCATGGGAATCGAGGCTCATGGCGCAAAGTCATTTTATCTCGCTAGGGAAAGATATAGAAGAAATAGGTCGCATGGTCGGCGGATGGAACGGGCAGCTGACGAAGCAAAACTCAACCCCGCTAATGCGGGGCGAGAAATGAAGAGAGTTGCGGGGAGCAAGGACACCGGAAAGGAACCAGTTGTCGTTCCAGTCGTTGTCGTTGCGGTTGCAGTTCACGTTCCGCTCGTCGTTCCAGCGATTGAACGTCAGGTAGCAATGTATGGAGCGCCATCCGTACCACCACCCTTCGAATGTTCTCGAGGTTGAATCGAATTTGGCATCTCAAATGCTCAAGCACTCCACACCAAGTAGCTTCATTTTTTGAAGTGTCTGCGTACATCCTCCACTTGCAACCGTAATCACAAGTGCTCTCAACGTACGGATACTGGATTCGGCAGGGGGCAACCGTAATCGCCTCCATATTCGCCTACTACCGTACATAAGTATACAAAAGAAATGGGCTCCGCATGCGGTTAAGCGATGCGGAGCCCAAATGCGAAGGACTAAGTCAGAAGGTTCTAAAGAGAATCAAGCGACCGAGTCCCGAGTACTACTTGCGGGGAGCAAGGACACCGGAAAGGAACCAGTCGACGTTCCAAGCGCTGCCGCTGCGGTAGCAGTCCACGCGCCGCTCGCCGCGCCAGCGATCGAACGCCAGGTAGCAATTGTCGCCCCACTGCGAACCGTTCGGATACTTGTCGGCAAAGGCCGGATCGGCTTCATTCACAGCAGCTTGCGCGCGCGGGTCCGGCACGAGGCCGTATTGCGCGAGAAACGCCGGAACTTCTTTCACTGGAATGAAGCGTTTGGTCGGGATGAAGTACACGTCGACTTCGTCACCCTCGCCTTGCGGCATCGTGGCGACCACGTCGTCGTTCAGGTACTTCTTGCGGCCGGTGGCGTTAATCACTTCCATCGGCGTGCGGGTGCGGTCGACACGGACGCGACGAACAATGATATCGTCCTGCGCTTCGACATGCTTGCGAAAGACAGCGACCATTTCATCGATAGCCGTATTCCCTGGCATCTTGAGAACTTTTTGCACACCTTCCGACGGAAGGCCGGACTCGCGGAGTTTCGTTGCAAGCCGGTCATTGATTTGGCCAATTTGGCCATTCGTGATGGACTGGGTCCTGACATGTGTCATTGCGTCATCCTTTCAAGGAAAGCTGTACGACTCGACCCGAACGGGTTTCGCCACAGCAGACAATGACCATAAAATTATCAAGGCGAGACCTTGCTATAGGGCGCTGTCTGCTATGGCGAATTCGCACATATTCAAGGATCAACTGACTGTTATATAGTATACACGAAACTAAGCTGTTGTCAATAGCACAAAACGGCCATATTTCAGGCCATTTTTTGTAGCGAGGACTACCCTTGCTGCTATTCGTCTTTCGCTACATCGCGATCCTCAGTCGCATCGGCAACCGTCTCATCGCTTGCCGGCATCTCGGTGAGCTCTTCTTCAGCAGGGAGTTCGGTTACCTCAGGTACCGCATTCTCAATGACCTCGACACTCTCAGTCGGCATCACGCCGGCCGCCTCGGCCGGCACCTCTTCAACTGCAGCAACCGCGACTGTCTCGCCATCAGACTCAGCGACTTCACCACCACCGGCCGAGACAATGTCGATATTCCAACCCGTGAGCTTCGCGGCGAGGCGCACGTTCTGACCGCCGCGGCCAATAGCGAGCGACTGTTCGTCTTCGGCGACCGTCACGGTCGCACGGTGCTCAGCCTCGTCAAGTACCACTGAAAGCGGAGTAGCAGGGGAGAGCGCCTCCTTGATAAAGGCGGCAGCATCGTCGTTCCACTCGATGATGTCGATACGCTCACCGCCGAGTTCACTCATCACGGTCGAGACGCGCACGCCGCGCTGGCCGACGAGAGAGCCGACTGGGTCGACATGCGGATCCTTCGACGCGAGTGCGATCTTAGTGCGGCTGCCCGGCTCTCTAGCGAGCGCCTTGATCTCGATCGCCCCATTCGCAAGTTCTGGTGCTTCCATCTCGAAGAGCTTCACGACAAACTTCGGATGCGCACGAGAGAGGCGCAGGTACACACCGCGGAATCCTTCATCCACGGCATAGAGATACGCGCGAATGCGCTCGCCCATACGATAGCGTTCGCCTGGGATCTGTTCCTCATAGGGGATGATACCGGTGGTGCGACCAAGGTCGACGAAGATCGCTCCGCGCTCCATGCGCTGGACGATACCGCCTACAATCTCACCCTTCTTCTCACCGAACTCCTCCATCATCGAGAGCTTCTCGGCTTCACGCACCTTCTGAATCACGACCTGCTTGGCCGTCTGCGCCGCAATGCGTCCGAAGTCGTCCTGCGGCTCGAGCGGGAAGATGATCTCTTCGCCGAGTTCGACGCCGCGCTTCATCAACTTCGCGTCTGCAAGGAGAATGTGCTTCTCGGCGTCGAAGCGAGGCAACTCACCCTCAGCAAGCTGTTCTTCATCAGCATGGCTGTGGAAGCCGTGCGCATGTTCATCGGGAATCACTTCGCCCTCGAGCGGGAAACGCACCGTCGTCTCATCGACCACGGTCTTCACCTGTTCAAAAGCGATGGTGCCAGTATTGAGGTCGAGCTTCGCACGCACGACTTGACCGCGCTTGCCGTATTCGCGCTTGTAGGCAGTGGCCATGGCGCTCTCGATCGCCTCGATCATCGTGACGCGGCTGATACCGCGATCCTCGAATTCACCGAGCACTGCATTGATTGTTTTGAGGTCTATCATATGGGTTGTGTATGTCGCACGTTTATAAAGAAAGCCCCGAAGGGGCAGTCGCTTGTGAGGAAGTATACCAGACGTATCCGAGGCGTCAACTATCTCTCAATTCAATAAAAAAGCCGCTCGTCCTCGAGCGGCCTTTGGGGAACCCGTTATCGGCGCGGAGCCGGATCGGGGAGGCGGAACCGAGTCCTATCGAGCCGAACATCGTCAGACCGGGTAGAAACGGTGTCCCGCGTTTTGAAGAGGTCGTGCATCTCGGCGCCAGTCGTCTCCGGACCAACGCGCCAATCGTCATAGACGACGAAAGGCTTGCCGGCGAGCTCAGGGAAGTGACGCCATATCTCGAGTTCTACGTGCTTGTCGATGATGTGATGGAGCGCCCGCAACATCTCCCACTCGATCGTGCCGCCGTGCTCCCGTGCGAAAATCTTTTCACTTTCATCATTTATCATCTCCCGCACCGCGCACAGCCGTCTGATCTTGCGGCTAACCTCGCCCACCGTTTCTGAATCCGGTTTGCGTGCCGGTAAGAAAACGTCGGCGATGTGCGTATCCGTCACGCTCATCCGACGACGATCGATATCGATGCTGACCCCGAGTGGGTCTCCGTTTATTCCCATCTTCTTCACCCCTTTGAAAGTGCAACGGTTAAGAAAACTACCTACTAGAAATCCTGGCTCACTATACGCGAATCAAACGTTCTCCCGCAAGTTTCTGGTGCGAGGTGTGCAATGCTCGCCCCGCCTGTGGCGAGGCACGCTATACTACGAAGCATATGCCCGGTATGACAATTTCGGATAGCGACTTTCTCTTTACCGGCGCGTAAGAAAATATATGATCTCACGTTGTAAAAAACTTTGGACAACTAAAAAAGCATGGGGTGGTCGCCATGCCGGCAATCCGAAGTTGTCATAACCGGGTATGCACGTTTCAGAAGGCGAACTGAAGGAGTTCATCATCGATTCTGGCCTCGTCGCCAAAAAGGAGATCGATGCGGCGGACGAGGAAGCGAAGGAGCGCGGACAATCGCTCGGCGATATCCTCGTCTCGCGCGGTTCTCTCACTGAAGATGCGCTCCGGCGCATCCAGGCCTATGTGCTCGGCATCCCCTTCGTAAACTTGAAAGAGCATCGCATCCCCGCCGACGTACTCTCGCTCATCCCTGAGCCGATCGCGCGCACGCATAACATTATCGCTTTTAAGAAAGAGAATGACTCGCTCGAAGTAGCGATGCTTGACGTCGAAGACCTCGCCTCGATCGACTCAGTGCGCAAGAAGACAGGACTGAAGATCCTCTCACGACTCACCGATACCGAGAGCATCAAGTATGCGCTCCTGCAATATCAGAAGTCGCTCAAGGACGAGTTCGGGGACATCATCTCGCAAGAAGCAGGGAAGCTCAGCGTCATCGCTGAAGGCGGCAAGGATCTCTCGGGCGATGAGCTCAAGAAGATGGCCGAGGACCTGCCGATCGTGCGCATCGTCGACACTCTGCTCCGGCACGCAATCGTCCAGGGTGCCTCCGACATCCACATCGAGCCGATGGAGTCTGCGGTGCTCGTGCGTTACCGCATCGACGGTATACTCCATGACGCCATGACGCTCCCGCGAAGCGCGGCCGCAGGTATTGTCGCGCGCATCAAGGTGCTCTCGAACCTGAAGCTCGACGAGAAGCGTCTGCCGCAGGACGGACGCTTCAAAATGGAGACTGAGGCCGACCGTGTCTCATTCCGCGTATCCATTCTCCCGACCTTCTTCGGCGAGAAGACCGTCATGCGACTTCTCCGAGAAACTGGCGAGGGCTTCACCCTCGACGCACTCGGCCTCCATGGCGAGAACATGGAGCGCATCCACCACGCGCTCTCCCAATCGACCGGCATCATCCTCGTCAGCGGGCCAACCGGAAGCGGTAAGACGACCACGCTCTACACCATGCTCGATATCCTCAATCAGCCTGATGTGAACATCTCGACCGTCGAGGACCCGATTGAATATCAGATGAAGCGCGTCAACCAGACGCAAGTCGCTCCGCAAATCGGCTTCACCTTCGCAAGCGGACTCCGCTCCCTCGTGCGTCAAGACCCGGACATCATCATGGTCGGCGAGATCCGTGACAGTGAGACGGCCTCGCTCGCCATCAACGCCGCACTGACCGGCCACCTCGTGCTCTCGACTATCCACACCAATAGCGCCGCCGGAGCTATCCCGCGCCTTATCGACATGGGCGTCGAACCATTTCTCCTCGCCTCGACTATCCGCATCATCATCGGCCAGCGCCTCGTCCGAAAGCTCTGTGAGAGTAAGGAGCCCTATAAGCTTGACCCTGCAATGCGCGCAAAGATTGCCGGCGATGCCGAATTCAAGATCGCATTCAAGGCGCTTCAAGACGAGAAGATTATCAAGGCCAATGCGACGCTCGACGACACGCCGTTCTATCGACCGGTCGCTTCAGCTGAATGTGAGGATGGTTATAAGAGTCGCATCGGCATTCACGAAGTGCTCGCGGCCTCGCCCGCCATCCGCGAGATCATGCTCACGTCGAGCACCTCGGACGCACTTGAAGCACAGGCGAAGAAGGAGGGCATGCTCACGATGTTCGAGGATGGTCTCTACAAGGCCGCACGCGGTATCACCTCGGTCGAGGAGGTCCTGCGTGCCATCACCGAATAACATGCCCCGTATGACAACTTCAACATTCTCGCGTTTCTTTACAAAAACAACTTATTTAAAGTTGTCATACGGGGTATGAAGTTCCGCGTCACAATGCGCAAAGAGGGTACCCCAGACGAGACGAGCGTCGTCGAGGCGGCGTCGCGCTTCGCGATCTATGACCGCGTGCGAGACGAGGGCAGTGTTGTCGTCTCGATTGTCGAACAAGGAACGTTCAGTCTCGAGGCACTCTCTCGCTTCAACATATCGATCGGCACGGGGATTAAGCGTGCAGAGATAATCCGCACCGCCAAAAACTTGGCGGCGATGTTGAATGCTGGCCTTTCGATCTCGCGCGCGCTCTCGATTATCGAACGCCAATCAAGCAATAAAAGTCTGAAGACGATTATGACCAGCCTCTCCGAATCAGTCCGAAAAGGGTCTTCATTTCACGAAGCATTAGCTCTTCATCCGGCCGTATTCCCAGAAATATTCGTCGCCATGGTGCGTGCAGGAGAAGAATCGGGATCTCTGGTTGAATCGCTCTCTATCGTTGCGCTCCAGATGGAGCGTTCAGAAGAGCTCGTACGCAAGGTCCGTGGCGCGATGATCTATCCAGCGATTGTGCTCTCAGTCGTCGTTATCGTCGGTATCTTGATGCTCGTCTATGTAGTGCCGACCTTGACCGCCACCTTCTCCTCGCTCGGTGTACAGGTGCCGCTCGCTACTCGTCTCATCGTCGCCTTGTCAGACTTTATGGTGGCGCATGTCGCACTCGTGCTCGCCAGACTTATTGCGCTCATCATAGGCGGCCTCGTCTTTATTCGTTCAGATTTTGGCGGACGAGTCGTGCTCGCCGTGGCGCTCCGCCTGCCAGTCATCGGTGAACTGGTGCGTGAGACGTACACTGCACGTGCCGCACGCACACTCTCATCGCTCCTCTCCTCGAGCGTGCCGGTCCTCGATGCACTCGCAATTACCAAAGAGGTTGTTCACGCCCGCGTATTCGCTACCGTTATCGCCGAAGCAGAAGAGCACGTAAAAAAAGGAGAGCTCCTCTCCACGTCATTTTTAGAACATGACAATCTCTATCCGATCCTTATGAGCGACATGCTCGCCGTAGGCGAAGAGACCGGTAAGGTTGCCGACATGCTGAAGCAGATTGCAGAATTTTATGAGACGGATGTCGCCGAAAAGACAAAGGATCTCTCTACGATTATCGAACCGGTCCTGATGATTATCATCGGTATCTTTGTCGGCATCTTCGCCGTTTCGATGATTGCTCCGATCTATCAACTCTCCTCTGCTATCTAACGAGTGATCGCGTAGGTACCAGGAACGACAGCCCATGAGCCGCCCGGTCCGTTTGAGAAACTCGCGCTCTGCAAACCGTTCGCGTAATTGATGGACGCATTGTTTTCTAGCTCAAACTTATATCCCGTTACCTGATTTGCACGCGCTCCATTACTGACCTCTACTGACCCGTATGGTGCATACAAGATAACGCTCGCGGCATTGTTGGCTAGTTCAATCGCGTGTGCGCCAGTCTTCGTACTGATGATCATCGGGAAGCTGTTCGGATTCCCATTCCCACTAATCTTGACGTTATTCGACATACTCACGATACCTTTTGTCGCAGTCGCGCCCGTCGCGTCTGCGATAAGAATGGCGCCACTCGTACCCGTGCCCGATGAGACCCCGAGTTTCGCATTATTCGAAAGGGTGATGTTACCGTTCACCCACACCGGACCAGAGAGGACAAGCGTGGCCCCGTTGTCTATCGTGAGATCGCCATTAATCTTCTTCGGTCCTAGCGTTATGGAACCAGAAGGAGTATACGGTCCTGCAATCGTGCCTCCTGCCAGAGCAATAGCTTCCCAATCCGCAATCTGCGCATCACTAATAGGGAGCGGTGCTGGTGTTGCTGGGACAGCTCCCGAGGTCGATGTTCCAGCGACACTGCAGGTCGAGGTGGTCTGATAGGTCGCATTGCCGCCAATGGTGCAGCTTGAGAGTGAGGCTGCCCACGCGTTCCCTTGGACCGTCACGCCAGAAATCGAGGTAGCGATACCGGTGACATAGAGCACGAAATTAAGATCGCCCGTGATGTTACTCCAGTTTGGATTTTGCGCATTCCAGCTGCTGCTGTATTTCGCAGCGCCCGCCGTGTACCCGCCGGCACTATCGAGCCCCCAGGAGAAGTAGTTCGAAGAACTCACTGGCATGACCGCAACGATCCAGTATGTTTGGTCGGCCGTAAGTGCCGGGGTGTTATCGAGTGTGGCGTCAATGAACCCATAGGCGCCGGTCACGAGCGACGCCGGAATGGCGCCGCTTGCGAGCACTGTCGTCGACGGCTTCCCACTACTGTCAGCCACGATCTTTATCGTGATGTCACCGGGACTCCCTATCTTTTTCATATTCAAACTGACCTTAGTGAGAGACGCGCTCACCGACGGCCTCACCGACTGAGCAACCGCCGTGCGCGTGGAAGTATCACCCAGATTGAAGCCGCCGTTTCGCACGGTCCACTGCTGATTGGCGATCGGATCTGTGCCGACCGCAACAGTTGCATCGCCAGTTATCGTACCGCCCCCAGAAATACTGCCATCAGAAAAAATATTGCCTGTGATAACCGAACCATTATTCATGACAACTCCTCCTTGCCCGACCTGCACACCGTAACGGAAAGAAACGGTGGACGAATTGATGCTGACCGTCGCTTTGACAACCTTCGTCGCAATCGGACTCACACCGTTCGGCACTGCGCCGATAACGGTGATGCGCTTCGTGATATTGTCGATAGACGCGACCGACACACTAAAAGTCCCCCGACCGAGCACGGTGTTGTCCTCTCCTAGATAGCCACCATTCTGGTTGAGCTCATAGACCGCCTTGTCGATGCCTGCCTCTGCGAGTGCCTGTGCCTGCACAGACGCGAGAGCGACGCGCTCTGCACGCACCGAGCTCCCGAAGTATCCGAAGAACGCAGTCGTCACCGTCATAATGGCGGCACCCATAATGAGCGCCAGAATGAAGATAGACCCGCGTGCACACTGGACATTGGAAGAGTAGTTTTTCATAAATTTCGTAAATAGACGCGTGTGCGCAAATGCACTTGCGTTGTCTGGCCGTGTACGACTGCCGTCGTGGTCGCATCGACAACGACATTCGTCACGAGAGTAAGGTCTGCGTTATCATAGGTAAAACTGAGTGCTCCGAGCGCGTCGGTGAGTCGCTTCGTACCTGCGATGCGCACACTGCCGACAGCGGCATCTATCACACGATACACGTTTGTGCCCGATGCATAGATGCCGACATAGTCATACGCGTTTGGGATAACAGCACCCGAAGAGTCGATAGCCGGGAGCTCGAAAAGGGCAGTATCTGCACTCGTTGTATAGCCGACACCCGAGAACGTGTGCGCCGCGACCACATGATCAGCAGGAAGCGCGGCCGCTCGGACGGCATCTATGATGCTACTCCCGTTCAAGGCGATGCCGATCGACGAGGTCTGCAGACTGATAACGCGCCCATACACGACATATAACTGTGTGATCCCGAGCACCAGCAGGGTGAAGAGGACGACAGTGATCAGTACTTCGACGAGCGTGTATCCACGCGACCATCGTCTCTCTGCTATATTCGCGGAGCGTCGCATACTAAAGACCACCTGATTGTGTGATGAGCGTTACGAGTGAGACGTATCGCGTCGTCCCCTCAGCAGATTGCCACGAAACGCCGACCATAACTTCTTTCATCTTCGTATTGAGGTCAGTAACGGTGGTGCTTGCCGCCCCTTGCGGCACACTGGCGAGCTCTGAGTCAGAGAAGGGGCCGCTCGCCGGGAGCGCATCGTACCCTCCGTTACGGAGTTCAGCGAGCTTACTGTCTGCAATACGGAATGCAATATTCTCAAAGGTCGCGTCACGCGTAGTCTTAATCGTCCCCGTGACCATTGTCGCGAAGACAACCGCAACACTGAGAATCGCAATCGAGAACATCATCTCGATAAGCGTAAAACCGCGTCCTGTGTCTGTACCAATCACTCTGCAAGTATAGCAAGCCCGCCGGTTGGTTGGCTTGCTATACTATGAGTCATGCTCATCGTCGCCAATTGGAAGGCCTATGTTGAAGATCTTGCGAAGGCAAAGAAGCTCGTCGCCACCAGCAAGCGGCTCGTTCGCGGGAGTGAGAGCGACATCGTGCTCGCTCCTCCTGCGCCCCTTCTTGGAGCACTTGCGGTGGGGAACAGATCGCGAGTCGCCTTTGCCGCACAGGACATTTCACTCACGACCGGCGGAGCGGCGACGGGCGAAGTAACGGCCGCGTCATACGCAGCCGCCGGAGCGACATACGCACTTATCGGCCACTCCGAACGACGAGCCCTGGGTGACACTGATGCCGTGGTTGCAGAGAAGCTCACCCGCGCCTTCGCTCGCGCGCTCACCCCTATCCTCTGCGTCGGCGAACATGAGCGCGACGGCGAAGGTCGCTATCTAAGCTATGTGCGCGAGGAGCTCACCTCTGCACTCTCGAGACTCTCGCAGAAGGAGCGCTCCAAGGTCATCGTCGCATATGAGCCCTTGTGGGCCATCGGTAAGACTGCCGACGCGGCTATCGGGCCGAATGATCTCGCTGAAATGACACTCTATATTCGCAAGGTGCTTGCCGAGCTTCTGCCAGGGAGAAGTGCAACTCGCTCGCTCGTGCTCTATGGCGGCTCAGTCGAGCCAGGTAATATCCGCTCGCTCGCGGCCAGCTCAAGCATCGACGGATTCCTCATCGGGCACGCCTCAGTCGACCCTGTCACATTCTCACTCCTCGTGAAGCAACTTCAGAGAGACCCTTAAGCGCCATGCGCACCGTCCGCGACATCAAGATAGGTGAGAATATCCCGATATTAGTGCGCGCGGCGCTCAACATCCCTGTTACCCATGGAGTAGTGGCAAACGACTATCGACTGCGGAGAGCGCTCCCGACCATCCAGTATCTGCGCAAGCGCGGTGCGAAGATCGTGCTCATAAGCCACATCGGAGAACAGGGGACTGAGACTCTAGAACCCGTTGCAAAGGCGCTCAGCAAGCTCATTCCCGGCGTCTCCTTCTTCGGTGAGACCACCGGAGAGAGAGTGCGGAGCGCTATACGCACACTCGCACCAGGGAATATCCTCGTGCTTGAGAACCTGCGCCGCTCTCGCGGCGAGAAGGATAATGATGATGCCTTCGTGCACGAGCTCGCCGCACTCGCCGACATCTTCGTCCAAGACTCATTTGATACGTGTCATCGGCGACACGCCTCGATTATCGGCGTGCCCAAACTCCTACCCTCCTATGCCGGCCTCTTGCTCGAAGAGGAGGTGCGCGAGCTCTCACAAGCACTTTCTCCCAAGCACCCTTCACTCGCCGTCATCGGTGGCGCAAAGTTCAGCACGAAAGAGCCGGCTCTCGCAGCTCTCCTCAGGTCATACGACCGCGTATTCGTCGGCGGCGCACTCGCAAACGATTTTCTCAAAGCAGCAGGGAGGCCGGTGGGGAAGTCTTCTGTTTCTACTATCGATACGGGACTCCTTACTCCTCTTCTCGCCAATCCAAAACTCATCCTGCCTATCGACTCTGTTATCGAGAATGGGGTCATCCTCGACCAAGGCCCGGGCACTTCGGCACTCCTCACCGATCTCTCGAAGAAGTCAAAGACGATCCTCTGGAACGGCCCCCTCGGGAAATATGAAGAGGGGTTCGTCGAGGCGACCGACACGCTCGCGCATGCTATCGCAGACTCAAACGCTTATTCTATCGTGGGCGGCGGTGACACCATCGCCGCTATCGAGGGGCTCGGACTCTTGCCGCACTTCTCATTCGTTTCTACCGGCGGCGGCGCGATGCTCGAGTTTCTCGCCAAGGGCACACTCCCGGGTATCGAGGTGCTCGGTTAAATCGCAGGTGGTTTGTCTTTACAGAAGCGGGGGAGGAGATGGATATGCACATGCGGGACATCAGCGCCGACAATCGAGAGCTGAACATAGTCGGCGTTCGTCTCTTCTTTTAACGCTTGGGCGATGTGCCGTGCGGCTCTGAAGAGTCGATTCGCCTCTTCGTCGGGCACATCATAGAACCAACGATAATGCTCAACAGGGATAACAAGCGTGTGCCCAGTCACGCGTTGGTCGATGTCAGGGAATGAGACAATCGTGTTGTCCTCGTGGTGCACCTTGCGCGAAGGAATCTCTCCGGCGGCAATCTTGCAAAAAATACATTCAGTCATAGGGAAAGTATACGGCATTGCCCTTTATACTTCATACGTTATACCTCATACTGTTCCGACGATGTTCCCCTTGCACGATCCGCTCCACGAGACACTCCGCGAAGAACTCTCTGCACATGACGACCTCATCGCGGCTTTGCTTTCGCGTCGTGGCGTCGTGACCAAAGAAGAGGCGGATACATTTTTGAATCCCTCATACGACTCGCACCTGCACGATCCACTTCTGATGACTGACATGCGGGGGGCCGCACAGAGATTTGCTGATGCAATTCTCTCTGGGGAAAAAATCGCGGTGTGGAGCGACTACGACTGCGATGGCATCCCGGGTGCAGTCCTCATGCACGACTTCTTAAAAAAATCGGGAGCAAATTTCGAGAACTACATTCCGCATCGCCACAACGAAGGATACGGTATGAATATCACCGGTATCGAGAAGCTCGCCGAGAACGGAGTGAAACTTATAGTGACCGTGGACTCGGGTATCACCGATATTGCACCGATTGCACGCGCAAACGAACTCGGGATAGAAGTCATCATCACTGACCATCATCTACCTCAAGAAAAATTGCCGAATGCATTCGCCATTCTCAATCCGAATGCGCGAAAAGATGAGACGTATCCATATAAGAGTTTGTGCGGCTCGGGCGTCGCATGGAAACTCATTTGCGCGACACTTGCCGCCGCCCCAGAACTCCGCAAGAGTGTGCCGGAAGGATGGGAGAAGTGGCTCCTCGATATGGTCGGACTCGCGACCATCGCCGATATGGTCCCGCTCACAGGCGAGAACCGACTGCTCTCAACCTATGGGCTCACGGTGCTCCGCAAGTCACCGCGCATTGGGCTCCAGAAATTATGCCGGGGCATGCGCGTCAACCAACGCGCCATCACTGAAGATGATGTCGGCTTCATGCTAGCCCCGCGAGTGAATGCCGCCAGCCGTTTGGGAGAAGCACGCGATGCATTCGAACTCTTCACGACGACCGACGAGAGTAGGGCAGACGAGCTCGCAAAAAAATTAGAGAAGATGAACCGCGAACGTAAGGCACAGGCTGGCGCTATCACGCGTGCCGTACACACACGACTCAAAGAGAAGAACGAAATACGCAGCATCATCGCACTCGGCGACCCCGAGTGGCGTCCCGCACTTCTTGGCCTCGTCGCAAATACAATTGCTGATGAATATGAGCGACCCGTGTTCCTCTGGGGAAGAGAAGGGAACAATAGTTTGAAGGGTTCATTCCGCAGTGGCGGGTTCACCCAGACGATGGAGCTCCTCCGAACTGCTGAAAATATCTTTGCACAATTCGGCGGCCACGCAGCCGCGGGCGGTTTCACCGTGCTTGATACCGAAGTATTTTTCTTAGAAGATCGCCTTGTCGAGGCGCATGCAAGACTCCCTGCAAATGCAGTGGGTGACGATCTCACCATGCGTGCAGATGCCGTCATCGAGCCTCACGAGGCGACGCACGCGTTCTTACAGAAGATAGAACGTCTCGCCCCTTTCGGTATGGAGAACCCTAAGCCGGTGTTCTTGCTCCGCGAAGCGTGCGTGCGAGATGTTTCCCGCTTTGGAAAAGGAGAGGAACATCTGAAATTAAAAATCGCTGTGAGCGAGGAGGGCGCGACGATCGATGCGGTGACCTTCTTCGTCAAAGGTTCTATCGCGCGCGCTGCAGAGGCACTCGCGCAAGGCAGTCGTGTGAATCTGCTCGCACACCTCGAACGCGATACTTTCAGTCGCGGCTCTCCTGTCCGCCTGCGACTTTTGGACATTAGAGTTGTGTAATGTGAGCCGACAGCGATGCCGGTTTGAGGACGTGTCGGAGCACGACGGTGCGAGACACAGCAAATTTTCAGCCAGAAAATTATGCGTGTCCGAAAACGTGTATCGCTGTCGGTGAACCGGTGTATAGTACCGACATGCATTTCACCATTCATGCTGACGGCGGGTCGAGAGGGAACCCTGGCCCGAGTGGAGCAGGTGCGATGATACGCGACCACCTGGGCAACTCGGTCGCGAGCGTCTCACAATATCTAGGCACCCGCACCAACAACTACGCCGAATATGAAGCGGTGATTCTCGCATTTGAAACACTCTCAAAACTTCTGAAAAGAAAGACGAGCACAGTAGAGGTGATGGTAAAAATGGACAGCGAGCTGGTGGTCAAGCAGATGAAAGGTCTCTACAAAGTGAAGCATCCGGTCTTGAAAGAGCAGTATGCGCGCCTCATTCACGCCATCGGCGCATTTGGAAAAGTTTCTTTTACGCACGTCTTCCGCGAAGAAAATGGTGATGCCGACGCCCTCGCGAACGAAGCGATGGATCGTGGTACCTAAAATGAAAACTCTTAAATTCGCACCGCACTTGGTGGAGCAGATTCTCTCGGGAGAAAAAACTTCTACCTGGAGATTGTTTGATGATAAAGATTTGCAGAAGGGTGATGAGCTTATGTTCATCAACAAAGAGACCGGGGAGCAATTCGGTACGGCAAAAATAATTACGCTCACAACAAAAACGCTAGGGACGTTAACAAGCAACGACTGGATAGGGCATGAAAAGTATTCATCAGACGCAGAGATGTATGCAAGTTATCGAAAATATTATGGAGACAAAGTAGGTGAGAATTCAGAAGTAAAAATTTTAACTTTTGATTTCAAAGAAAAATAGTCATTTATGGGTTTTCTCATCTCCATCGTTTCGGGATTCGCGAGCGGAATACTTTTCCGCTCGCTTTTTATTTTTAGTTGGGAGCCAGTGGCGTTTGTGTTGATTCTCGCGACACTGTGTGGCGCTTTTGCTTTTATGAAACCGCGAGTTGCGTACACACTGTGTGCTATTTTCTTTTTATTCGTCGCGTTCGGGATGGTGCGTGCGATGGTTGCTGACACACCGCTACCTGATGCGTTTGTAAGAGACTTGAAGCATCGCGTGAGTTATGAGGGGATTGTGGTGAGCGACCCCGATGTGCGCGAGAAGAATCAGCGCATCGGTATTGAAGTCGCTGATGTGGGGATGCTCGCAGTGATGCCGCTCTCAGCAGATGTGAAGGTCGGTGATCGCGTGCGCGTATACGGCACTCTTTCTCTGCCGCAGGCATTTGAAACAGATAACGGCCGCACTTTCCGCTACGACAAATACCTGCAGGCGCGCGGTATCCGCTTCCTCATCCAATTCGGCTCGATACATACCGTGGAGCCGGCGCCGTGGTATTCCGTGCCGGCTGCACTGGCTCGTATTAAACACGCATTTCTCGCCGGTCTTAATCGCACCGTGCCGAGCCCTGACGCGGCGCTCGCAGGCGGCATCGTGATAGGAGGGAAGCAGGGACTCGGCCAAGCGCTCCAAGACGCCTTCACCCGCTCAGGGCTCGTACAGATTATTGTGCTCTCCGGCTACAACGTGATGATCGTGGCGGAGTGGGTAATGGCCTTCTTAGCGCTCATCGCACTCCCGAGAAGGCTCCAATACCTCGCTGGTGGGGCAGGGCTCCTGCTCTTTGTCGGCATCGCGGGCATCTCGGCCACGGCCGTGCGCGCCGCAATCATGGCCGTCATCGCGCTCTACGCACGCGCGACAGGCCGCTCCTATGCAGCGAGTCGCGCGCTCCTCTTCGCTGTCCTCTTGATGCTCATCTGGAATCCACTCTACCTCGTCTTTGATCCCGGCTTCGGTCTCTCGGTCGCCGCAACTGCCGGCATCATCTGGCTGGCTCCCATTATTGAAAGAATGATGGGTTTCGTAAATCCATCATCTACATCTAATGTGGGACTTACGATGTCCCACATTTCATTCTGGCGTAACACAGTGGCCACCACGCTCGCCGCACAAGTCTCAGTGCTCCCGCTTCTCCTCTACAACATCGGACTCTTCTCGCTTGTCGCTCTGCCGGCGAATCTCTTGGTGAATCCGCTTGTACCACTCGCGATGGCTCTCGCCGCCATCGCGGGCGTCGTCGGTATGACCGCAGGGATGTTTGCGCCACTCGTTGCCACCATCCTCGGATATCCCGTTTTTATTCTTATGCGTTATTTCATCTTCATCGCAGAAAAAAGCTCCGCGTTGCCCTATGCCGCGTTCAACCTCCCCTTATTCTCGTTCTGGTTCGTCGTCGCCGCGTACGCGGCACTCATCTATATAGTCGCGTCAAAGCGTTTCTCCACGACCGACCAGTTCACATTTGCAAAGAAGGCATCAATATAATTTTTCTTCTCGGCGGGGACATAGTCCACCATATAGGCATGTTCCCAGAGGTCGAGTGCGAATAGTATCGGCAGGCCAGCAAGCTGACCGACCTCGTGGTCATTTACGAAGACCGTATGGAGCGTCCCTGCGCGCGGGTCAGCGTACACAACAACCCAGCCGATACCGCGGCTCCCCGCGACTTCCTTTATATGTGCAATAAAGTTCTCACCGCTCCCGTATTTCTCCTCAGCGGCCTTGGCGAGCGCCGACTCGCGGTCGCCGCTTTTTTCTCCCTCAAACTGCTCGAAGTAATACTCGTGCATGCGCATGCCGTCGAACTCAAACGCGAAATGCCGGCGCAGTTCCGCGACCGCGAGCTTGTCGCCTTCGGTTGCTTTGTCACCGTAGGTCGCATAACCCTTGAGCGTTTCAAGAATAAGATTCACATTTTTCACATAGCCCTCATACAGAGCAAGATGCACTTTGATCTGCTTCTCCGAAAGTCCCTGCAAGGCAGGGAGGTTGAATGTTTTTGCGGTGTAGGTCATAAGCATAAAATGTAACACACTCGCATGAAGCGAGTGTGTTACTACCTAAAACCTCTTTATTTAATCGCGCCCGCTTTCTTGAGCGCAGCGAAGGCGCCGTTCTTCTTAATCGTCTTCAGACCCTTCATCGAAACGTCCACGATAACCGTCTTGCCGAGTTCGGCGACATAGATGCGGCGCTTCTGGAGGTTGGCCTTGCGGCGCACCTTGCCGGTCGGGTTATATTGCGTCGCGCGGACACGGTTTGAGTACCGCCCGCCGATCTGGGTGGTCTTGCCGGTGATTTTGCAGGCTCGTGCCATAGTTGGTGCATGGTAGCATAAGATCTGGCACGAGCAAACATGGTCACCCTTCTTACTCTCATCGTCCTCATTCTCTCCGTCATTGCCCATGAGGTGGCGCACGGCTACGCCGCCAACACGCTCGGCGATCCGACGGCGCGTCTCGCTGGCCGACTCACCCTCAACCCGCTCCCGCATATCGACCTGATGGGCTCGATTATCCTCCCGGGACTCCTCGTCTTTACCGGCTCGCCTATTATGTTCGGCTGGGCCAAGCCGGTACCCTATAACCCCTACAACTTAAAGAATCAGCGCTGGGGCGAGACGCTCGTCGCCCTCGCCGGAGCGGCGACGAATATCCTCCTCGCTCTCATCTTCGGCCTCATCGTGCGTTACGGCACGATACTCGGACTCGACGCGGCCGCACTCTCTTTAGCGGCATCTATCACCTTCATTAATCTCTTCCTCAGTCTCTTCAACCTGATCCCATTCCCACCGCTCGACGGCTGGACTGCGCTACGCAGTGCCCTCCCGTGGCACCTCTCCTCTGGTTTTAATCGTTTCGAAGCCAAGATCCGTGGCGCGGGCGCTGTCTCGCTCATCCTCTTCCTCTTCGTCTTCTCCTATATTCTCGCGACACCCTTTTTCAATCTCGTCGCTTGGCTCTTTAGTCTTCTCGTCGGTACAAGCTTATAAATAAGGAAAGAGGGGCCGGTGGCCCCTCTTAGAACGCGGCCGAAATTGGCCGGTATTGCAGGATTATTTGTCCGCGCTGCCTCATGTGCCTTAAATATTCGGCGAGGTGATCTGAATCGCCACGTGTCGAATGTGTGGCTGGGCAGAAACAGCGAATTTTCCCGTTTATTTGTACTTCTGGATGCTTCACGGTGAGACGAACATCGCACTGCACGCACTTGCACATGACATCCTCCTTTCCGACCCAAAGAACAGGTCGCACTCTTTAAGCATATACCCACTATAGACGCGCAATTCCGTTATGCACTACTGCTATACTACTGAGGATGGAATACCAAGTGCCGCAATTCATCGAAGTCGAAGACAAGATCATCGGTCCGTTGACCTTGAAACAGTTCATTTATGTCGCCGGGGCAAGCGGGCTCTGTGTCGTGTTCTTCGTCTATCTCCCCCTCTTCGCCGCCCTCCTGCTCGCGACGCCCACAGCCGGACTCGCTGCCGCACTTGCGTTCTACAAGGTGAACGGTAAGCCATTTATCGAGGTGCTCGAGGCCGGCTTCAATTACTACACGCGAGCAAAGCTCTTCTTATGGAAACGCCGCGAGATCACTGCATCTGAGAGGAGCGCCACAGCAAGCGCAAGTGCCGCAGCGGCGGCGGCGAGCGCTGCGGCTCCACACAACACGCCCAAGCTCACCCGCGGCAAGCTCTCAGAGCTCGCCTGGTCGCTCGACGTGTCCACCGCCTCAAACGGGAAGCAAGAATCCTGATATGGCCACAACTACCGCAGGCGCGACCCAACAGTTCGTTCCGGTCAAAGAGATTCGGAACGGTATCATCATCTTAAAAGATGGATCGTATCGCGGCGTACTGATCTGCTCTTCGATCAACTTCGGGCTTAAGTCGGCCGAGGAGCAGCACGCGATTACGCTCGGATTCCAGAATTTCCTCAATACGCTCGATTTCTCAATCCAGATCGTCGTGAATTCGCGCCGCATGGACCTGCGCCCTTACCTCGCACTTCTTGAAGCAAAGGCACCTGAGCAGAAGAGCGAACTTATGCGGATACAGCTCCGTGAATACATCGAGTTCGTCCGATCGTTCACCGATCAGGCGAACATCATGACAAAATCATTCTATGTCGTCGTGTCATACGCACCGCACGTCTCTGCCGGAAGTGCGGTCAACTTCTTAAAGGGCCGTTCGTCCACGACGAACGCCGCCGCCGAAGCCTCCTTCGAGGAGGACCGCGCCCAACTCTCTCAAAGGCTCACCCTCGTTGCGAGCGGGCTCTCTGGCACTGGCGTTCGTGCCGTTCCGCTCAGCACCGAAGAGACCATCGAGCTCCTCTATCGTTCATTCAACCCGGGCGAGCTCGAGAATCCTATCCGCCTCGACGCATGATGTTTAAACTTTTACATATTTAAATATTTCATTATGGCTTTACTCGATTTCCTTACCCGAAAGAAAGAAGAAGAGGCACCGATGGTTATACCGGTCCTGCCGAAGGATATCTACAAGCAAGGGTCCCTCGATCTTGTCGACACGATCGCACCGACCGCGCTCAAGATTAGTTCACGCGAGCTCGAACTCGGCGAGAAGTTCGTTCGCGCCTTCTACACCATCTCCTATCCACGCTTCCTTTCTGACAGCTGGTTCTCGCCAATCATCAATCTCGACAAGGTGCTCGACGTTTCTCTCTTTATCCATCCGATCGAGACTGAACAGGCGCTCCGTGGCTTCCAGAAGAAGGTCGCCGAGGTCCAGAGCCAGATCAACGAGCGCGAGGCGAAGGGGCTTGTGCGCGACCCCTTGCTCGATACGGCCTATCAAGACCTCGAGAGCCTGCGCGACAACCTTCAGCAGGCACAGGAGAAACTCTTCGACGTCGGTCTCTACCTCGCGCTCTATGGCGATACGCGTGAAGAGATTGAGAAGACTGAGGGCGATATTCGCGGCATCCTCGACGCCAAGCTCGTCTACACCAAGCCGGCCCTCTTCCAGCAGGAGCAGGGGTTCCGCTCTTGCCTCCCGCTTGGCACCGACGAACTCCTCGTGAACTCGAAGCTGAATTCTTCACCGCTCTCATCTATCTTTCCTTTCGTCTCCTTCGACCTCACGAGCGATCGGGGGATCCTATATGGGATAAACAGGCACAACTCCTCGCTCATCCTCTTCGATCGTTTCTCACTCGAGAACTACAACTCAGTCGTCTTCGCGAAGTCTGGTTCGGGCAAGAGTTATGCGACCAAGCTCGAGATACTCCGCTCACTCATGTTCGGCACCGACGTCATCGTGATCGATCCCGAACGCGAGTATGAGCAGCTCGCTGAGGCGACTGGCGGGCGCTCCTTCCATATCTCGCTCTCCAGCGAACACCACATCAACCCCTTCGACCTGCCGCCGGTCAAGGAGGACGAGGATCCGAAGGATATATTACGCTCCAACATCATCGCGCTCGTTGGCCTCTTCCGCATCATGCTCGGCGGCCTCTCTCCTGAAGAAGATGCTATCGTCGACCGCGCCATCAACGAGACCTATGCGCTCAAGGACATCACCGGCGACTCTGACTTCACGGGTGCTGAACCCCCGCTCCTCTCTGACTTTGAACAGGTACTCTCTGGTATGGAGGGGAGTGAATCGCTCGTCGAGCGTCTTTCTAAATACACTCGCGGCACCTGGGCCGGATTCCTCAACCAGCCGACCAACATCGACCTGAAACAACAGTTCGCCGTCTTCTCAGTGCGCGATATGGAGGACGAGCTGAAAGCTATCGCGATGTACATCATCACGCACTACATCTGGAATGCCGTGCGCCACGAGATGAAGAAGCGCCTCCTCATCATCGACGAGGCATGGTGGATGATGAAGAGCGACGACACGGCCTCCTTCCTCTACTCGCTCGCGAAGCGCGGCCGCAAATATTATCTCGGCGTCTGTACCATCACCCAAGACGTGGAGGACTTCTTAAAGAGTCCCTACGGCCGGCCGATCCTCACGAACTCTTCTCTGCAATTATTGTTGAAACAGTCACCGACGACCATTGATGTGCTCCAGCAGACGTTTAATCTGACCGACGAAGAGAAGTATCTCCTCTTGGAGGCGGGAGTAGGGGAGGGGCTCTTCTTCGCAGGGCTGAAGCACGTCGCGATCAAGGTCGTCGCGAGCTACACCGAGGACCAGATCATCACCTCCGACCCGTCACAACTCCTCGCCATCAAGCAGGAAAAAGCGCGGTATGCCCAGCAGGTCAACAAGGCATAGTGTCTTTTGCTCCAATCGTGTGTTGCTCAATATGCGTTCGAGGGCGACAATAGTGACATGAACTTTCAGTACATCAGACATGAGGAGCAATGCCTTGTTGTCCTAGCTGGGTATGCCGCAGAAAAGAAGTAGCGCCGAACCGCCGCCGGTCATGACCTGGGGGAAGGCGACGCTCGTCCTTGCCGTCTGCATCATCGTTGATGCCCTGAGATTCATGTTCGACCTCTTCTGGTTCTTCGGGCCGGCAATCGCCGCGCTTCTCTGCACTATCAAGGCCAGCGCTGTCGTCGGCACTACGATCGGCGGGCTTGCCTGCGGCGCTGTCTCTGTGGCAGCAGGGGTCGCCGCGGCCACGGCAGTCGCGGCTCTCGGCACGGTGATGGCCATGGCTATCGGCTTCGCCGGCTGGCTCATAGTGGGTGGCTGGCTCGCAGCGACGAATCCGCGCATATTCAAAGAAAATGCCCTGTGGTTCGTCGGCAGCCTTCTCGTGAGCGAAATCCCGATCATCAATGTGCTCCCCGCCATGACGTTCACGGTCTGGAAGATGTACCGCAATCAGATCACTATCGAAGCGGCCGGATTGCAATCATTCAAAAAGGAGCAGGAGACCGAGGCGCTCCAAGAACAACAGCAGCAGAGGCTAATCCAAAAGCAGATTGCCGAGCAGATGCAGGTCGTACAACAGGGAGCCGCACAAGGTGCTGAATATACCCAGAAAATCGAGGAGGCTGCGTAAGAAGCGCCTGCAGGCTATATACTAGGGACATGCGTGCTCCCCTTATCGCTTTCTCACTTGCTCTTCTCCTGCCGCTTGCGGCCTCGGCGCAGGCTCTTTCTGATCTTGGTACGTCCTTCGGTAACACCGCCTCCTTCACTGTGTCGGTCGCTCCTCAGTACCCGGCGCCCCAAAGCTCGGCAACACTCTCCTTTCTCTCCGGCTCCCTCGATCTCACGAACGCAATGCTCGCTGTTTCAGTAGGCGGCAAGGCGCTCTATCAGGGTTCAGTGCGCCCGGTCGCGGTGCCGCTCGGCAAAGCGGGTAGTATCACGACAATCGTCGCAACGATGACGATAGGGAGCATGCAGTACACACAATCACTCTCTATACAGCCTCAAGAGGTAACACTCATCGCTGAACCTATCGCCTCAGTGCCGCCTCTCTACCCGGGCAAGCCGTCAGTACCACTCGAGGGGAAGGTGCGCGTCGTCGCCGTGGCGAATCTCAGGAACGAGAGCGGCGCCTCGATCAATCCCACCATGCTCTCCTATGAGTGGACGGTAGATGGTGCGAGGATCGCGAACTCCTCGGGTATCGGCAAATCGGCACTTATGGTCGCCTCGCCACTCCAATATCGCGCACGCGATGTCTCGGTTACCGTTACCGGTTCAAACGGCAGTCTCGTCGGCGGAACATCGATCTCACTCTCATCGCGTGAACCCTCGCTTCGCATCTATGAGAATGATCCGCTCCTCGGGATCCGTTTTGAGCGAGCACTCTCGGGTGAATACGCTATACCCTCCGAGGCCACGCTCTTCGGCGCACCATTCTCTCTACCGCTCTCCGGCGGCGCTCTCTCCCTCCGCTGGCTCTTAAACGGCGCGGTAGCACAGACCGGCTCCTCGATCACGCTCCGGCCGACCGGGAAAGGGCAGGGAGCAGCAACGCTCTCGTTCACCGCCTCAGCAGGGAGCTTCACCTCTGCGACACTAGATCTTCCGCTCTCTTTTGGTGCAAAACCGAGCTCTAACTTCTTCGGCTTATGACCCCATTAGAAATTCTAAATTATTAGATATGCACAACAAAACAAAACATATTTCTAACGGGGCAAGAAAAATATTTCTATTCTTATTACCTGTTGTGATTTTAGGCTTCGCGCCACATGCTTTTGCCGAAGGCTTTGTCGCGCTCGCACCCATCCCCGGCCTCACCGAAGGTGTCGTAGCGAATTCTGAGGGACTCGCTAACTTCTTCAACAACCTCTACAAGTATCTGATCGGCCTCGCGGCCGTACTCGCCGTCATCGAGATTATCTGGGGCGGACTCGAGATCTCGACGAAAGATTCAGTGAGCAAGCAGAGCGACGGCAAGGAACGCATCACCCAGGCAGTCTTCGGCCTTGTCCTCGTCCTCTCGCCCGTGGTCGTCTTCTCCATCATCAACCCAAGCATCCTAAACCTCTCTCTGAACCTCGAACCGCTCGACACAAAATCAGGAGCTGTGAACACGACGCCGGGAACAGAAACTACACAATTATCCAATGTCGATACCCAGCTCCGTCAAGGCGTCCAGGTACTGGAAACTTTCTCTATTTCATCATCAGATCAAATGAGCATTCTAGACAAAAAGAAGTTTTTGGATGCTAAACAGGTGGAATGTACTGCGAAGAGTAGTGGCCTCGGAATCATCATGCCGGTGGTAGGCGATGCGGGGAAATATGTCTGCCAGACCTGTCCGCCCAACACCTCACCCACTCTATACGCGCCAGGAAGAAGTATAGATTCCCCACGAGGAACCTGTACTCAAGGTTAATTCCATGCAACGCACCTTTATCATCGCTGCTGCAGTGCTCGTGATACTCGGGCTCGGGGTGGCTGCTTATTTCTTTTTCTTCAGCGGCAGCTCAGCTGGCGTGACCGTCACGACACCGAGTGGGAACACGACCCTGCCCTCGGCCGGGCAGGGGGCAGTGCCCGCCACCGATACAACCACCGGTACCGGAGGTACAAGCGGCACGCCTACCGGCTCTCTGAGCGCGCCGGTGGCCGTCTCTTCACGACTGGTAAAGATAAGCGCCGGCCCCATAGTGCCCGGAGAGGCCGTCATCACCAAGGCAGCGACCGCGAGCTCCACAGCTGAAACAACCGTCAACTATATCGATCGGCAAAGCGGCAATATCTTCTCCTATAGCACTCTCACCAAGCAAAACACGCGGACGAGCAATAAGACGATCCCCGGTATCCAGTCCGCCGCGTGGTTGCCAAACGGTTCCACCGCTTTCGTCCGCTATCTCTCCGGCAACGACTTTGGAACCATCAATACCTATGCCCTCCCTGCAAACGGCGCCAGCGGGTTCTTCTTGGCGCAGAATCTCGCCGACCTGAGTGTCTCAGCGACGGGAGTGCTCACACTCGCTTCAGGGGTAACCGGCTCGACTGCCTCAGTGGCGCGTACCGACGGCACGCACGCCGCTACGGTATTCTCTTCTCCACTCTCTGCGCTCCGCGCCTCTTTTGCGGGCAAGCAGTACCTCGCGACGACCAAGGCGAGTGAAACACTTCCGGGCTCGGCCTTCATCGTGGATACCGCTGGACGCTTCTTGCGCATTGCGGGCCCTCATAACGGCCTCGTTGCGATTGCGAGCCCATCGGGTAAGTGGGTGCTCGCGAGCTATACGAGTAATTCAGCACTCCAAATGGAGTTGGTGAACGTCGCTACCGGCGAGGTGACGGTACTCCCGGTCGCGACCATTGCCGATAAGTGCGTGTGGGCGGCCGACGACGCAATGATCTACTGTGGCATCCCAGTGAATCCGCCCCCTGGAGCCGTCTACCCCGACGATTGGTACCAAGGCGCTGTACACTTCAATGATCGCATCTGGAAGATCCAGGTCGCCGGGCGGTATGCCCAACTCGTGCTCGATTTTCCTACTGAAACGAAAGACACCCTCGACGCCACCGCGCTCGCGATCGACTCTGCGAACACGACACTTGTTTTTGTGAATAAAAACGACGGCTCCCTATGGAGCTACCAGCTCTGACTAACTCAAGGAGAGCTTGCGGCGCATATACAGTTCCTGCACACAACCCGCGAGATTGGTTGCTATGAAATACAGTGCGATAGCGCTTGACGTCGTATAGGAGATCGTGCCGATAAGAAAAGGGAAGACGTACTTAAGCTGTAGTCCCATAATCTTCTGGAAGTCGCCCTGCGCACTCTTTACGTCTGAAGGCTTCATCGTCCCTGAGAGTGCGAGGTGTGCCTGGAAAAACTGAGTGAGACCCGCAAGCACCGCAAGGGTGAGACTTTTACCCGTGACCGAGATGAGGCCGAGAAACTCGAGTGATGCCGTGTGCGGGAGGGGAGTGAAGGCATACACGAGCGCGGCATTGATGGTGACAAATGATTCATAACTGAACACCCAGAAGAGTGCGAGGAGAACGGGGATCTGAATAAAAACCGTCAAAATGCTTGCGAAGGGGTTCACCTGTGCCTCGCGATAGAGAGCGAGTGTCTCGAGCGCTTCTTTTTCTTTATCGCCTTTGTGCGTCTCTTTTAACTCTTTGATCTTCGGCTCAAGAATCTTCATCGCACGTTGAGTGCGGGCGGCCGAGAGAGAGAAGGGGAGTAGAATGAGGCGGATGATGATAGTGAGAATAATAACCGCGACGCCGACATCGCCGCCCGGGACAAAGGCAATAAGCGCCACAAGCGCGTTGTAAATCGGATTATAGAAGGCGGCGTGGAAGAAGGTTGAGATCACGAAAGAAGATTTTTTATTTCTGTGTAGATGTCCTGATAGCTTACACTACTCACTGACGCTTTGGGGAATAGGATGAGCGACGAAGGGAGAGAGAGTTTTCTTAATGCGGCAAGCACGCGACGCTTAATCGCATGGCGAGTGACTGAGAGCCGCGCGACCTTCTTAGGGATGACGACGGCATAGCCTCGGGCATCTTTAGAAATAATCGCCATAAAGTGGGGCGACTCCCGCCGCCGTCCGCTCTTCAGAGCGACAGGGAACTGAGCACGTGAAAGCCGCTCGCGTCGCGGAAACACGGAGCGTTAGGCGGTCAAACTCTTACGGCCGACACGGCGACGGGCCTGCACGATCTTCTTGCTAGAGGCAGTCTTAGCGCGCGTAAGGAACCCATGAGTCTTTGCACGCTTACGTTTCTTCGGTTGATAGGTCATTTTCCCCATAAGTAGCGATATTAGCTTATGCACATGATACTAACAGGTTCTCCACGAAAAACCAGAGTGTGTTCTTTTTCTCGGAGCGGTATACTCCGAACACTATGGACAAAGGGAATCCTCGAGAGCTCTGGGAATACGTACTGACGCAGGTCGAGCTCTCGATTTCTCCCGCCAATTTCAACACCTGGTTCCGCAATAGTTTCATCGTGAAGGTCGGCGAGGACGGCGTCCTGTATGTGGGTGTACCGAGCCAATTCTTCAAAGACTGGTACCTGAAGAAGTTCCACTCCCTCCTCCTGAAGATTGTGAGAGAGATCTCTTATGAGTTTCGCAACATCGAGTATCTTATCGTGAAGGATGAACACCGGAAACCCGTTAAAGAAACCAAGGTGGTGCGTGGTGCTATGGAGCTCCCACTTGATGAGTTCTATATCAACAAGAGCGACAATTTGAATCCTCGGTACACATTCGATACATTCGTTATCGGTTCGTTCAACAACCTTGCCTACTCAGCCTCACAAGCGGTGCTCTCTCGCCCCGGCATCACCTATAATCCATTATTCATTTATGGCGACACTGGCCGCGGCAAGACACACCTGATCCAGGCGATAGGGAATCAATACAAGAAGAATCATCCATCGCAGAAAGTATTTTATCTAACTTCAGAGAAATTCGTGGTTGATTATACCGACTCGGTCCAAGCAGGAACGGCGAATCGTTTTAAAGAAAAGTACCGCCACTATGATCTCCTCATCATGGACGATATTCAATTCCTCTCGAAAAAAGAGCGGAGTGAGGAGGAACTCTTCCACCTCTTTAATGCACTGCACGATACCAATAAACAAATCATCTTCTCTTCTGACCGCGCTCCGCTCGCTATCCCTGACATCGCTGAGCGTTTGAAGGGCCGCCTCGCGAGCGGTATGACCGTCGATATTGGCGAACCAGACACAGAGTCGCGTATGGCTATTGTGCATAAGAAGGCTGCCTCACACGGGGTTATGTTGTCCCCAGAGGTCATTGAGTACCTTGCGACGTCAATGAGTGGTTCTATACGCGAATTAGAGGGGATGGTGAACAGTATTATCTGTCACTCACAAGTGAAGGGTTCTGCACCAGATATCGCCGAGGTTCGTCAGTCGCTTCGTTCTTTTACGCGCCCACAAAAAAACATTTCCGTGAAGAATGTGGTTGATAAGGTGGCTGAATTTTATGGTATCGATGAAGAAAGTATCTATGAGAAGACACGGAGGAGGGAAGTGGTGCGTCCTCGACAAGTTATTATGTACATCTTGCGTGAAGATTTTAGTATTTCATATCCAACCATCGGGACAAAACTTGGTGGACGTGATCATACGACTGTTATCCACTCCTGTGAGAAGATAAAGAAGGAAATAATTGTGGATAGTGACCTGGCGAAGGAGATTCAAAACATTCGTACCCTCCTCGTATGAACAATAAAGGAATGTTATCAACATATTGGTTGAAAAGGGTAACGAAAAATACAGTGTGGTTGTTTGGTTTTATGGAGTTATCCCATTATCAACAGCCTTAATAGGTATCGTATGTATATTTCAATTGAAAAAAAAGAATTCAGAGATGCTGTGCATATCGCTGCACGATTCGCTGAAAAGAAGAGTACGACACTCCCTGCACTCTCTTCGGTTCTTATTATTGCGGGAGACGAGGGGATTAAAATGCGTGCCACAAATCTTGAGACTGGCATCGATCTGAAGATTAAAGGTGAATGCAAGAGTGAAGGTGTGGTTGCACTCCCTGCCCTCCTCCTCCAACAGATAGCGAGTTCACTCACTGATGTGGGTAATATTACCCTTGAACATACTGGGGATATTATTTCACTTTCAAGCGGTTCTGGTAAGAGTTCAATAAAAACCGTCCCATATGATGATTTTCCTTCTATTCCATTTCCAGAGAATCCTAAAAATCGTATTGTACTCCCGGGTATTCTTCTTAAAAACCTTTTTACAGCGATTGCGTCATGTGCCTCTCCCTCAACAGTGCGCCCTGAACTCGCAAGTATTTATCTCTCTATCGAGGGAGGTATTTTAACCGCAGTTGCAACTGATTCATTCAGACTTGCAGAAAAGAAAGTACCACTCTCAAATAAGGGTACTCAAGGGAAATTCCTCATTCCTGCAAAGAATGCACTTGATATTGCACAAGCAATTCCTGATGACGATATCATTATGTCATTCGATGAACATCAGTGTGCTTTTGTGAGCACTGCAGGTATGGTAGTCTCGAGACTTACAAACGCAGTCTATCCTGATTACCGTCAGATTATTCCGAAAGAATCGATTGTTGAAGCAATTGTGTTACGTAAAGATTTTGAGAATGCATTAAAGCGGACGACTATATTCTCTGATTCATTTCAAAAAGTGCGTGTTAGTTTTGATTCAAAGAAGAATACCCTCGCGCTCTTCGCACGAAATACGGATATTGGAGAATCATCCGAGACGCTTTCGGCACAAGTATCCGGGAGTGCTCTTGATCTCTCTTTTAATCATCGCTATCTTTCTGCAGTCCTTGCACTCACGAGTGCAGAGAGTCTCTCTCTTGTTGCTGCAGGTGTTGGTCGCCCCCTACTCATTAAAGGTGTTGGTGATACGTCGATTCTCTATCTTGTCTCTCCGATGAATCAGTGATCACTGAATGTTGGTTGTCGTGTCGGTATTTATTTGATACGTAAGGGGGACAGGGAGCATCACTCCACCATAGAAGAGCTCTGGGTGAGCGTTGTACCAGGCCGAGACCCCATACTCCCAATACGCAAATTGTGGATCTTGGGCGGGATTTGCAAGGGGCGCTCCTCGAGGATCATTTTTATTGGTCCAGTACAAGAGACTATGCGGTATAAGAGACCCGTTTGCATCGGGAATGTTCCAGTTCCCTTGAAGCATAGGAGGGACTGAAGCATAAATGGGGTTTGGTTCGCCAAAATAAGTCCTCGGATACTTCGAGAGTCCGTATGCCATCGCTTCGTGCCACATCGGTGCTGCAATAAAGCCGGCGACCGACTTCACCATCTTCGAATTGTCGTTGTTGCCAGCCCAAACGCCGACTGCGAGTGATGGAGTATAGCCGATCACCCATGCATCGCGTGTGTCATCGGTCGTACCCGTCTTCACAGCGACATCGTAACCAGGGAAGGAGAGTGGAGAATTAAGTGGATATTCGGGGAGGCGTGCTTGGGCATCGGAGAGCATCGCGGACATATCGCGTGCAATGTCTGCCGGCAGGACGACTGAGGATTGGGGGGAGAATTTCTGAAGAACGGTCCCTTGACCATCTTCTATTTCAAGGATGCCGGTTGGTGTATTCAACACGCCATCGTTTGCGAATGCGGCATAGGCACCCGTGAGATCAAGGAGCCGCACTTCGCCGCCGCCGAGCACAAGCGTGAGGCCATATTGACCCGGGTCGCCGAGCGTCGAGAGGCCGAAGGATTTTGCAAGGTTAATGGCGTTCTGGATCCCGACGAGGTAGAGCGTTTTAATGGCGGGGATGTTGATCGATTGAGCGAGAGCGGTCTCGAAGGTCATCGGACCGCGGAATTTCCCGTCATAGTCAGAGGGGGCGTAGCACGGCGAGGTGTTATTGAAGACGTCATAGGACCTACAGGCGGTAGAGAATTGTGTCGGCACATCGAAGATGACGGTGTCGCGTGTATAGCCGTGCATAAGCGCGAGCGAGTAGATGAAGGGCTTCATTGTCGAGCCTGGCTGGCGTGAGGAGAGTGTCGCGTTGTATTGTCCGTCGATCGCTTTATCGAAGAAGTCCCTCGAGCCGACCATAGCGAGGATCTGTCCAGTTGCAGGGTCAATGGCGACCAGTGAAGCGTTCGATGCTTTAAATTTCTTTTCGTTCGCGAGTGCATAGGTGTTCACGATCGATTCAGCCTTCACCTCGAGGTCGGCATCGAGCGTTGTGGTCACCTTCAATCCCGACATAAGTGCCTGTGGTCCATACGTCGTCTCGAGCTGATTGAGAATATAAAAGACGAAGTGGGGTGCAATAATTGCATTCTGTCCGGTCGGTGAGAAGGAGACCTGCTCAGCCTTTGCCGCGGTATACACGTCGTTGTTGATGAAGCCGAGCGTGCGCATCCGATCGAGGACCGTGTCTTTGCGTTTCGCAAGCTCGGTCTGGTGGGTGCCGTAGGGCGAATAGTATGAGGGTGCCTGGATCATGGCTGCGAGATAGGCGGCCTGGGCGAGTGAGAGGTCCTTGGCCGGTTTACCGAAATAAGATTCAGCTGCTGCTTCGATGCCGTAGAGCATGCCGCCATATGGGATGTTGTTCAGATACGTTTCGAGAATCTGGTCTTTCGAATAGACTTGCTCAAGCTTGATTGCGAGTACCCACTCATTGATCTTGCGGACGATACTTTTCTTATTGGTGAGCAGCTCATTTTTTACAACCTGCTGAGTAATGGTCGAACCGCCTTGAGAGAGCGCACCGCCAACGGCATCGGCGAAGATGGCGCGAATGATGGAGGTGAGGCGGATACCGCCGTGCTCGTAGAAGCTTGAATCCTCTATAGCAATCGTCGCATTGATTGTGTTGGGTGAGATGGCTGAGAGGGGGACGACATTGCGTTTTGCGTCGCGATTGTAGTCATAGAGAAGCACTTGGCCGGTGCGATCATAGATCTTTGTCGATTGATCGACTTGGCGTGCAGCGAACGAACCGATATCAGGTACCGGTGTGAGTGCGACGGCAACAAGGATGAAGCCGCCGATGAAAAATCCGAGGCCAAAAAGGGTAAGGACGAATGCAAGCAGAGTGTGCCGCCACGACGCGTGCCGACGAGAGGTCATGCCGCGTATGGTACCACAACGACTCGACTAAAAATCGCGTTCCTCGTCCTCGTCTTCTTCAGTCTCTAGTTCGGCCTCGTTCTCGATAAGGTCTTCGTTGAAAGTGTCATCGTCCATAATGGATATATGTAGCAAAAATATATATTCCTGCAAGGGGTCCTGTGGATTAGTGTTGCGCGAGGCCAGAGGCGAGTGCGGTGATGCCGATTGCTATCGCATCAAGTTCGTCGTCGCGCCGCTTCTTTAGAGGGAGCGTCAGAAGCCTTGGTATCATGCGCGCGACGTCGCCCTTTGCCGCACCGCCATGACCGGCGACCGCGAGTTTTACTTGGCCCGGCGAGCATTCAATAACCGGTAGACCGGCGGTACCTGCTGTCGCGAGGATAGCCCCACGCGCTTCGGCGACCCCTAGAGCTGTCTTTCTATTTACACTAAAAAATAGTGTTTCGATAGCAAGTGCGTCGGGCGTGTAGTGTGCTATCGCACGAGTAACGGCGAGTGATACCTCGGCTAAACGGTCTTCACGCAGGCCTTTTGCCGGCTCGACACAGTCGCTCATAAGAAGTGTCGGTCGCGAAGGATTTCCTTCGACGACGGCGATACCGAGGCGGTCGTAGCCCGGATCAATCGCCAGTATCCTCATAGCCGCGCGCATTGGTGAAGACCTGTTGGACGTCCTCATGCTCATCAAGTGCCTCGAGGATTGCTCGCAGTTTCTCCTCGTCTTCTCCGACGACATCGATTAAGGGCTCGTTTGGAGTATAGTCGGCACCCTTTTTTGTGAAGGCCCAACTCGCCGCACCAGGATTCGCAAGTTCGACGCCTTGAAGTACGAGTAGATGCTTGATCTCTTGGGTCGTACGGTTCTTGTTATCAGTGAGCGCTTCGACGAGGAGGGCAGCGCCGCCTGGACCATAGGCCTCATAGACGACTTGGGTGAGTTCACCAGCATCCTTAGATGATCCTTTCATGATGGCGCGCTCAATGTTCTCTTTCGGCATGTTCGCGGCCTTGGCGCGCGCGACAGCGACCGAAAGGCCGGGTGCGGAGAGAATACCGTTCGCCTTCTTCGCCTCGAGTGCGATGAGGCGCGCGTAGCGCGAGAAAATACGGCTTCTGGCCGAGTCGGTGACGGCCTTCTGTCGTTTGATCTGAGACCATTTGCTGTGACCTGACATAGGTTAATTTAAATACGCACGACCGGCAGGGGTCAAGATGCGACCGCGGCTAGAACGCTCGATGAAGCCGAGGCGGAGCAGGAAGGGCTCATAGACGTGCTCGACCGTGTCGACCTCTTCGTGGAGCGCCGCGGCGAGCGCCTGGACGCCCGCTGGCCCACCTCTGAAGCTCTTCAGGAGTGTCTCAAGGTAGCGGCGGTCGTCCTTAGTGAGGCCGAAGAGGTCGATACCGAAGAGCTCGCATGCCTCGTCGCAGAGTTCGGCTGAGAGAGGACGTTCGTGCACCTGTGAGAAGTCGCGCACGCGCTTCAGGAGCGCGTTTGCGACACGCGGGGTCGCTCTGCTGCGGCTCGCGATGCGCTCGATAACCTCCTGTGGCGCATCAAGTTCAAGCAGTTTCGCCGAGCGGTGGATAATGTCGCGCAGGTCATCGTTGCTGTAGAAGTCGAGCTGATAGATACCGCCGCCGAAGCGCGAGCGCAGAGGGCCCGAGAGTTCGGCGACGCGCGTCGTCGCACCAAGGAGGGTGAAGGGTGGGAGGGCGAGCTCGACCGTGCGCGCCGAGGGGCCCTTCCCGAGAATAATGTCGAGATGTCCAGACTCGAGTGCGGGATAGAGGAGCTCTTCGATCTTGCGCGAGAGGCGATGGATCTCGTCGATAAAGAGGACCGTGTTCGGCTCGAGGTTGGTGAGGATAGCCGCGAGGTCGCCCGCGCGCTCAATGGCGACGCCAGAGGTGCTCTTTAAGGGCGACTCTAAGGTCGCGGCGACAAGATGAGCGAGGGTCGTCTTGCCGACACCTGGCGGGCCGTAGAAGAGGATATGTTCGGGCATACTCCCGCGCTTCTTAGCCGCGTCGATAGAGATGCGCACGTTCGCCTTGACCTGCTTTTGGCCGACATAATCGTCCCAGCGGGCGGGGCGGAGCGCCGAGTCAAGTGAGGAGGGAGCGATCGGGCTGTTCTTCGGGAGGCTTGACATAAAAATCGTATGATGCTAGCATTCTATCACAGTTTCTTGCTCCTGTTCATACTCCTCTAGGCAAGGCTTGACGGCTTCGGGCGTTTCCCCAAGGACTTTCTGGTCGCCACTTTCGGGTGGCGTCGCTGGGAACATCCTCAGGTGTCTCGTCCACCCCGCGATTTATTGCGGGTTTTGCCTTGAGGATTATGGACGGGATGCCGTTCTTTTCAGGAGAAAACCATGGCTCTAACGGTTGTTTGTGAAGCACGCGGCGGATCTGTGTACCAAATGGGTTTCGCGATTATAGCGAAACGTGGAGTCTCTATCACAACGGTGGAGAAACGAATACGCAAGGTCGTTTGGAACGAGCGGAAAAAGAAAAACGTTTCGAGTGTGTCGATAGTCGAAGCAGTCAAGAAGGCGCTTATCGGCAAAGCTCGGATAATCGGATACGAAACGATAATTCTGTAATTATGCCCGACAGAAATCACCCGATGATCCTGTCGGGCGATTTCTTTTTATACCCGCCATACTCGCATATTTTGATGTTCGTTAAGTCCAACGACCGTTAGAGATAACGAACAAGGATGCTGTATAGATGTACCATCTTTTACGCTATAGCGTGAATTAAGGTACAAAAAACTATCGCGGGAGGTCGACGGTGGCGGCGACTTCAGAGAGGGAGGTAATACCGGCGAGAGCCTTGAGGATACCGTCTTGTGCGAGGGTGAGATATCCCTGCTTCGTCACTAACCTTGCGATTTCATTTTCTGGCGGATTGTCGCGGAGGAAGTGTGCGAGCTCGTCATCCATAAAGATCGCCTCGTAGAGACCGATACGACCTCTATAGCCAGTTTCATCTGGCGTGGTCGGGGCAGGCTCCCATACGGTCTCGATGTTCGCAGGCACCAAGGATTTGTCAGTAAGCGGCTCGAATACTTTTTTAATCATCTCTTTTTCTTTAGCGGTGAGCGGGTGCTCTCTCTTCTTGTCTGGGTCGAGTTTGCGGATGAGGCGCTGGGCCATTGAGACGGTGACTGCCGAACCGAAGGACTTGGGGTCGGCACCGAGGTCGGCGAGACGTGGGAAGGTGCCGGCAGCATCGTTTGTGTGGAGTGTGGAAAAGACGAAATGGCCCGTGAGCGCCGCCTGGATGGCGATGTCAGCTGTCTCGCTGTCGCGGATCTCGCCCACCATGATGATGTCGGGGTCTTGGCGCACGATCGACTTAAGCCCTTCGGCGAATGTGTAATGCTCGCCGGCGACCTGTGTCTGCACGATACCGTCGAGATGATATTCAACCGGATCCTCGATGGTGATTATCTTTATCTCGGGCGTGTGGATCTCGCGGAGGAAGGAGTAGAGCGTGGTGGTCTTGCCGCTCCCGGTGGGTCCCGTGGTGAGCAACATCCCATTTGGCCGCCGTATCTCGCGCTCAAGTCGCTCGAGAAGCTTCGGATGAATACCAAGTTCTTTGTATGACACTTTCGTGGATTCAGGGTCGAGGATGCGCATCACGATAGATTCGCCGTAGTTCCCGGGGATAAACGATACGCGCAGTTCGACCTGATTCTCGCCACGCGTGACACTGAAGCGCCCGTCCTGAGCTTGGTTCGTAACGTTCAGCTTCACGCCGGAGAGCAGTTTGATGCGCGAATTGATCTGGTGGTATGTCGCGGGATCGAAGGAGTAGGCGTCAGAGAGCAATCCGTCGATGCGGAGCCGCAGGAGCGTCGCCGCTTCTCCCGGCTCGAAGTGAATGTCGGAGGAGTGGAGGGCGAAGGCGCTCGCGAGGACGGTCTCGAAGAGTCGCGAGATCCGGTCGAGCGGCTTCAGCGCATTCGCCGCATCGAGCTCCTGCTTGAGGGCGCTCTTTGTCGTGCCGTCTTCTGCGAGCCTTGCGAGCGTCTCGGCGGAGACCGTGAAGATGCCGGCTCTCGATTCAGTGGCGAGCGAGAGATCCTTATAGCGTTCAAGGGCCTTGTCGAGACTTCTCTTCGAGACGAGGAACTTGTGCGTAGTATAACCGCGTCCAGCAAGGTCGCTCTCAAGGTCGGCGAGCACAGGGTTGTTCGGGTCATGAATAGCGAGCGAGAGCGCCTTCGCCACCTTAGCAAAGGCCGCCGCGCCGGCCGCACGCGCCCTCTCCTCGGGGATGACGCGGAGCGCATCGGCATCGATCGCTCCTATTGAGAGATCGGCATAGGCCATGCCGTACTTCTCGGAGAGGATGCGCGCCACGTCCTCTTCTTCGCGCTCGCGCACCTGAGCGAGCTTCGCGTCTGCGCCAGCGGTGTCAAAAGATGAATCCATAGCTGCATCATACCATTTGAGAGAGTGGGTCGGAGCGAGGGGCTTGACAAAATGGCTGAAGTGGTAGTATAATACACGAAGCTCAATCACGAGGGGAAAGTCATGAGAATCGTATTTGCTCTTTGCATTCTGGCGCTCCTTTCTCTTACCGGATGCGCCATACCGATACAGAAACCGGATTGGAATCCGGGCACCACGGCTCCAGCACCTCAGTCAGAAACGAAGGAGAGGGCGACCTGCCCGCTCCCTTCTGCCGAATGGGTCTGGAATGCAGAATACCAACAGTGGATCTGCAAGCGAGTACGGGTGCTGTATTACGGTCCGATGTATCCGGTATACCCGCCGCCTATGTACATCCCGTCGCCGGTGATCGTGTATCCGTCATTCGTCCCTTGTTGTTACTATGGTCGCCCTGATGGGAAGTGGTGGCGATGGTGACGAATACGGTCTTGTGCGCCTGTCTCGAGAGAGGCAGGCGCACTTTCGTTTTCGGCGGTACAATTACCGCATTATGGAGAAGGTTATTAGGACGCTTGTCGAGCTTGATGAAGAAGCCGCACGCTTCGCGAACACTCTTATACCGGGTGAGCAGGCGACACTCATCACCCTTTCGGGTGAGCTCGGAGCGGGGAAGACGACCTTTACCAAGTCAGTCGCACGCGCTCTTGGCGTCGACGATGTGGTGACGAGCCCGACCTTCGTCCTTGAGAAGATTTATGGACTTTCAAAGTCCGTATTCGAACGGCTCGTGCATATCGATGCATATCGGCTCGAGAGGGGGAGTGATCTCACCCCGCTTGGTTTCGACGAGCTCTTGCAGGACACAGGTAATCTCATTTTGCTTGAGTGGCCAGAACGGGTGATAGACGCGCTCCCCGAACCCACAGCGAAAATCTCTTTTGTTGTAGAAGATGATGATTCGCGCACCATCTCGTATGCCTAAAAAGACTGACCAGAAGAAACGCATCGTCCTTCTGGATACGCATGCCATTATCCATCGTGCCTATCATGCGCTCCCCGAGTTCACTGGCCCCACCGGTGCACCGACCGGCGCCCTCTACGGTCTCGTTGCGATGTTGCTCAAGATCATCACCGACTTGAAGCCCGAGTATATCGCCGCTTGCTACGATTTGCCGAAGCCGACTATTCGCCATGAAGCCTATGCCGACTACAAAGGGACGCGCGTAAAGACTGATGATGCACTCGCGCTTCAGCTCACTGAGTCGCGCAAGGTCTTTGAGGCATTTTCCATTCCACTGTATGAGCGAGAAGGATTCGAGGCCGATGATCTGCTCGGCACTATCGCGCATGAATTGAAAAATGAAAAAGGAGTGGGGGTCATCATCGCTTCGGGCGACATGGACACACTCCAGCTTGTTGATGACAAGCGCGTGCAGGTCTATACCCTCAAGAAGGGTATCAATGACACGATCCTCTATGATGAGAAGGCGGTCGTGGAGCGGTTCGGCTTCCTCCCGGTACTCATTCCGGATTTTAAAGGGTTGCGCGGCGACCCTTCTGACAACATAAAAGGCGTTCCGGGTATCGGCGAGAAGACTGCGACCGAGCTCATCACCGGTTTTGGTTCCATCGAAAAAATATATGCCGCACTAAAGAAAGGCGATGAGGCGTTTCTAAAAAAGGGGATAAAAGTGCGCATGATTGGTCTCCTGCGCGACCATGAAGAGGATGCACGGTTCTCGAAGTCGCTCGCCACTATTCGGCTCGACGCGCCGATTGCCTTCACACTCCCTGAGCGCGTGTGGCACGAGAATGTTGACGTGCAGAAGCTGTTCGCCATGTGCGATGAGTTCGGCTTCCGCACGCTCAAGGCGCGCATCAAGACGCTATTTACGAATGAGTCGAAGGAAGAAGGAGAGACCATTGAACTTGTTCCCGAAGAAGTAGTAGACCCAACAAGGTTTGCAGAAGCTGGTGCGATGCTCTGGCTTATCTCATCAGAGTTCACAAATCCGTCCCTCGATGACATCCTCGCGTTCACGAAGAAACGAAAGTTTGACGAGGCATATACCGAACTTGAGAGTCAGCTCGCTTCGCTCGGCAGGGTACGCGACGTATATGAAAAAATAGAGAAGCCGCTTATCAGAGTGATTGTGCGCATGGAGGAGCGGGGAGTGTTGGTAGATCCGAAGGTGCTCGAGAATCTTGCGAAGGAGTATCGCGCTGAGCTTGAAGCGATAGAGAAGCGTATCTACCAGTTAGCGGGCCGCGAGTTCAATGTGAGCTCGCCGAAGCAGCTTGGCGAAGTGCTCTTCGATGAGCTCGGGATCGTCCCCGAGAAGCAGAAGAAGACAGCGGGCGGGGCTCGTTCGACGCGCGAGAGTGAGCTGGAGAAGATACGTGATGCCCATCCAATCGTGAACGACATCCTCGAATATCGCGAACTGAAGAAATTGCTCTCTACCTATATCGACAATCTGCCGCCTCTGCTCGATGAACACAATCGTCTGCATGCCGAATTTCTGCAGACCGGAACCACAACCGGCCGTATGGCGAGTCAGAATCCAAATCTCCAGAACATCCCGCTTCACTCTAAGCGGGGACAGATGATTCGTCATGCGTTTATCGCACCAAAAGGCTTCACGCTTCTCGCTCTCGACTATTCGCAGATAGAGCTCCGGCTTGCGGCTATACTATCGGGTGACGAGAAGCTCTGCACTATATTCAAGAGTGGCCGCGACGTGCACACAGAGGTCGCCGCGCAGGTATTTCATGTGGCTCCTGAGAACGTTGATCTCGAGATGCGTCGCAGGGCGAAGGTGATCAACTTCGGCATTCTCTACGGCATGGGCGTGAATGCACTTCGCGCACAGCTCGGATCAACAACGGCCGAGGCGCATCAGTATCTTGAGGATTATTTCAGTACGTTTAAAACGCTTTCAGATTATCTCGAGAGTACGAGAGGCTTCGCGCGTAAACATGGCTACACCGAAACGCTTCTGGGTCGCCGCCGCCAGTTCCCCGAGATGAAGTCATCCTTGCCGTATGTGCGGGCGCAGGCCGAACGCATGGCCATCAATGCGCCCCTACAGGGAACTTCAGCAGACATCATCAAACTCGCGATGGTACGCATCGACGAGATGCTCGCGAAAGAAGAAGCGCTCGACGACGCGTATCTGCTGCTCCAGGTACATGACGAGCTCGTGTACGAGATTCGGGATGTGCGCGTCCATGAGCTTGGCGAAAAGATTAAGGAGATCATGGAGTCGATCGTACCAGCGGGAGAGTCGCGTGGCGTCCCCCTCATCGCGACAATGAAATCTGGCACTGACTGGGGCTCGATGCATCTATGATCTACCTCTTCTACGGCAGTAACACCGAAAAAGTGCGCGCAAAGGCGTTTGAGTGGGTGGTGGCTGCAAGGAAAAAAGAGCCGAACCTCGCGTATGTGCGCCTCGCGCGCGAGGAGCTCACGAGCGCTACGCTCGAAGACGCAGCACTCTCGGGCGGGCTTTTCGTTTCGCGGCTCCTGGTTCTCGTCGACGACCCGTTCCCGGCCGCACGCGCTGCAGACGATGTGAGGGATTTCGTAAATCCATCATCCGATGAGGGACTTACGATGTCCGAGCATGCGTCGGATTCAGTGCTTGAAGAACATCTCGATATTCTCGCGGCCTCTAACAATGTCATTATCATCCTCGCGCCCAGGCTGAATGCGGCGAAGGCGAAGAAGCTCGTGCCGAAAGCGAAAATGGAATATAGATACGACTTGAGGCTTGCTCCGAGTGAATCAAGAGGATTTAATTCGAATCTGGTGAACGCACTTGCCGCGCGCTCACGAGAGAAGCTCTGGCTTGAGGTTAATCGCGCACTCTATATTGGCGATGCTCCTGAGATGCTTCATGGCCTCCTCCACTGGAAGGCACGCGATCTGATGGATAAGGGCAGTAGAGTATGGTCGCCTCAAGAATCTCGCGCCCTCTCGCTCGCCCTTATCGAACTACTCCAGAACTCCCGCCGCGGCGGTTTGGATTTAGGACTTTCTTTGGAACGCTTTGCACTTTCTCTCTAGGAGTTATTTCAATTTACTCAAATCACTATTGATGATGATTGGGCTGAAACTAACTATCTCGTCTCGTAGTATTCCATCGGGAATCTCATTGAATAATAAGAAAGATTTTCATATCACGATATACGATGTACAAGTTTTCCACGGAGTGCGAGAGTCATGATGATGGCGGAACCAATCACGGTATAGACAGGGAAGAGGAGGTTGTAGATCGTGTATTGTTGGGTCGCAACAAGCTCCATCGTGACGGCGACGACATAGAGCACCCAGAGGAGAGCTGGTTCTGATGTGGGATCCTGATAGGTTTTGATAATCGTCGGCGCGGTTACCGAGAGATCGACAATCATGCTTAGAACGAGTGCGGTGAGCGGCTCTCTAGTGATTACCCAGAGAATGATCGCGAGCGTTGCGAGCGCGATACAGATACCATCGGCGCGTGTCCATACTACGCGACCCATGTAGAGCGCGGTGAAGGCAATGATAGTAGTACTGATTGATGAAATGAGCGGAACAGCAAGAGACCGGTCGATGCCTTTTGATGCTTGTGCAGCGGTAGCGATAATGAAGAGAGCGGCCCAGCCGAACCACGACACGGCACTCGGTCTCGTGGTGCTGTGAGTGATACTCCTTATGTACGGCACAATGAGTGCGAGCAGTAATAAACTTGCGGCGCTTCCGAGCACGGTATGCCAATCCAAGTACATGTCATCAGGGTAGCACTTTTGAATTGGTTCGTAGATCTCATGTCGGGGGCAATCTTGTAGCCTTTCATCCCCTCAAGAATCCCGTGCTCGCTCGCCCCCCCTTCGCGTTTCGCCCTCTCGGTATAAGTCAGAAGACAGCAATCATTTTTGGTATCCTTTAGAGAGGAATCCCGAACGGTTCGGGGTGATAGAGAAGGAGGTGAAGCATGGACACTACAGAGCTCGAGGAGCGGCGGCTTCAAGAGCAGTTGTCGGCCCTTCGCCTTGAAGTAAAGAAAAAAAGGCGAGTGCTCTTTTTAACCTCGTACGGAGTTCTGGGCAGTCTGCTTGTCGTGGCGATGTGCGTGTCGACGCGGCCGCGAGAACTCTCTCCTATGGAGCTGTACGGGATATTTCCCATCGTTCTTTTCTTGGTGTTTGGCGCGGTGATTGTCATTGTCGGCTGGCTGGTCGACTCTGCCGAGAACCGCGCCCACCAAGTGGAATGGGAGATCCGAAGTCTGCACGAAGTCGATGGATAAACAGACGTGGACAACACCTTTCGGCCGCACCGCGCGGCCGATGTTTTTTGTGCTTATGTACGCCAGGCAGGCAGGGAAGGGGAAGTTGGACGCCGAAAAAACGCGCCGACTCCTCCTCCCTCTCGATCGTTTCGCGCTTTCGGTGTAGGAGTGGTACCCTTGGAGCAGGTCAATAGAGAGGAGTATAACTATGAGTAATGCACTGAACATTCCCGAGCTACGCTCGTTGGCTCCAGAGGAAGAGTCCAGCATGCAAGAATTCATGTCTCACATGGAAAGGGTTGTGATTCCGCAAATCGTTGAACAGGACTTTGAAAATCGAAAGCGAGCTGTGGAATCACGCAATTGGACTATCGATTGAAGCCACAGAATGCTTAAGGAGATTCACATGACTTCGAATTTAGAATCAGCGAGACAGCTAGCTCAACAGGCGCGAGAATGGCTCCAGACGCCAGAAGGCCGGCGAGCAGTAGTAGAAGCCAGCGACAGGGCACAAGAGACATGCACACAGCTTCAGGAATGTCGTCGCATCGATCCGAAGCAACTCTATGAGCCCTTTACGATTTGATTGCGTCGTTCGTTTCCTAAAGCAGCCCGATTAGTTCGGGCTGCTTTTTCTTTTGTGTGCCCCCCGGGGGATGATCCCGGAACCTCTTCCTTAAAAGGGAATTGCTCTACCAGTTGAGCTAGGGGCACGTGTTGTACTTTTACCACTTACACCTTACACCTTCAACCTGAATTTAATAGCTGAACGCATCCACTGTTTTGCCGTTTATGTCGAGCAACTTCACAAGTTCGTGGGTCGACCGCCATGTCGAGGATGTCCTGCCGAGATAGATGCGCCAGGTAGTGCCGAGAAAGTCGGCATCGTTTTTGTGTGCATCCACACAGCCATTGTAGTTGAGATATTTCACGATGAAGCTCTGGCAGGCACTTGAAGCGCCGGCTGGCGGCGTGAGGGTGACCTGACAGCGCGAGAGCTTATTCACCGCGTCGATGCAGACGGGGTCGCGAAGATAATTTGCACCATAGAATGAGGCGAGCTCGTCGGAGGGGATCGGGCAGTTCTGGGGTAGGGCAGGGGTGAAGGTCTGGAAGGTGCTGAAGTAGCCGATGCACTTGTTCTCACGGAATGAGGCGCCGATCGGCGACTGGCCTGAGGCGATAATCGCTCGATCACCCGGAGAGAGCATAACCGATTGAGATGCGTTCACCACGCCACTTGTGGGTACCTCAGTCCCTTTGGGGATAGTGAGAGCGTTACCACTCGCCTCGCTCACGAGTATCCATCCAGAGAGATCGATCGGCATGCGGGTATCCTGCGCGGCGCGTATCTCGACGTATTCATTCTTCGGATCGGTCGAGCCGGCACCCGAGACATACCGGTTGAGCATGACGAGCCCGCGATAGGGCGAGGGTGTGCCGAAGATACTGCCGCCGGTAAAGGTTGGTACAGGGGCCGCCGAGGTACCAGAACTGCTCCCACTACCTGAAGAGCCGGGGAGCGAGGCGTTTGAGTTCCCGATGCTAAAGGGCGCGCGCGGGAGCGAGAGATAGGTGCCGCCGCCAAGCTCCTGCGGCTGGGCGAGCGTCGGACCGGTGAAGGCGATCGGATGGAGAGGGCCGCCGTTCGCGACCCAAATAAGAAAGATGAAGACGAAGATGCCTATGAAGAACCACGCGTCGTGCATGTCACCCATAGCGTAATAGTAGCAGGAAGCAGGTGCAGGCGGCAGGGGTACTAGGATTTCTTCCTGTTCACTGCTTGGTGCTCCTCTCCAACTTGACGAGCTCCTCGCGGACGACTTGGGCATCGCTCCAGGGGGCTCTGGTGCCGTGTGCACCCATAATAAATGGATCGGTACCTTTGCCGCTTATGAGCACGACATCGCCCTGTTGCGCCGCGCACAGTGCAGAGCGTATTGCCTCTCGCCGATCCATGATGATCTCCGGTGTTCGCTGCATACCTGCCGCCATTGCTTCGACGATGGCGCGCGGATCTTCGTCATAGGGATCTTCGTTCGTGAGGATGACTTTTTCACACGACTCATCGGCGATACGGCCCATCAAGGGGCGCTTCCAGGTGTCGCGCCCGCCACCGGTGTTGCCAAGTACACAAATTTTCTTGTGGTTGGGGAATGCGCTGTAGAGGGCTTGAAGCGAGTCGGGGGTATGCGCGTAGTCGACGACGGCGATAAAGTCTTGACCTGCCTCGATGCGTTCGACACGACCGCTGATGTGTGAGAGCTCACGCAGAGCCTTTGCGCACGTCGCGAGCGGCACCCCAAGCGACTCGGCGGTCTTTATTGCAGCGAGTGCATTCAAGATATTGAATGTTCCGGGGAGAGCGAGCGAGAAATCAGTGTCCTTGTACGAAAAAGAGACCCCGTATTCGCTTGCGTGCACCTGCTGCGTATCTGCAAGAGAGAAGGAAATTTGTTTATCTACCGGAAGAGCAAGAAAGTGTGCACCATAGGCGTCGTCTGCGTGTGCGATGATGCTCTGAGGTCGTTTTGGCGAGCGCGTAAGTGCGCGAGCGATGGCGAATTTTGCTCGAAAGTAATTCTCCATAGAGCCGTGGGACTCCACATGCTCTTTTTGCAGATTGGTGAAGATAAGAGCGTTCAGATCAATACCCCAATGTCTATATTGGAGTGCCGCTTCGCTCGTGATCTCTACGACTGCATACTCACATTTCTTCGCGAGCGCCTCAGCAAGAAACTTTTGGATAAATCCGTGGCCGGGTAGGGTCATCTTGAAGAGGTTCGGCCGGGACTCTTCTCCAATAACAAAACGAATTGTGCCGGCGAGCGCGGTTTTATGTCCAGCTGCCGTGAGTATCGTGTAGAGCATTTCCGCGACAGAAGATTTCCCTTTTGTACCGGTCACCCCGATCACGGTGAGCCGTCGTGCAGGAAAGCCATAGCGAAGCGTTGAGAGAACTGCCCACAGATAGTGGTAGGGAGTGAGTAGGGTCCGTCGCAGATGTCTCATGCGTGCGCGGAGAGTGCCGCTTTGAGTCGGGCATCTTTCCCGATGATGTTCTCGGGGATCGCTTGGAGTGCTGTGCGTGCCTCGCGCTCGGTATAGCCGAGTGCGACGAGCGTATCGAATACTTCGCCGTCGGCATTGTCATGGCTACGCGGGCCCACCTTGTCGACGAGTTCGACGAGCATCTTCTCTGCACTCTTCTTGCCGAGCCCGACGACTTTTGTCAGATAGTTCAGATCGCGCTTGCCGATAGCGCCTTCGAGTGCTTCACGCGTCGAGCGACGCAAGACCGAGAGCGCGGTCTTAGGGCCGACGCCTGAGACGGTGAGGACGAGTTCGAAGAAGTCGCGGTCCTCTGCACTTGAGAAGCCGTACAGCTCGAGACCGTCTTGTCTTAGCGCCAAGTGGGTGGCGAGTGAAGCGTCACTACCGACTGAGAGCGCCTGCGGTGCACTCATGCGCACTTCGATACCGAAGCCGGCGACCTCAATAACGGCGCTTATCGGCCCGACCAAGAGCACCTTCCCGCGAATCTGCCGGATCATGCTTCTAGCTTACCATTTGCCAGCGAGCAAGAGATAGCGTATATATAGAGCACATATGGCCATCACCAGTTCTGCGAAGAAAGCGATACGCTCCTCGGCGAGGAAGCATGTCTTCAACCTGCGCCGCAAGGACGCGCTCCGCGACACTACCAAGCTCCTCACCAAGGCGCTCGTAGCGAAGGATGTGAAGGGTGCAGAGGAACTCCTCCCGGCCGCCTACAAGGCAATCGATAAGGCCAAGAAGACCGGTGTTATTAAGGGCAACACGGCCGACCGCAAGAAGGCGCGTCTCGCCGCCGCGATCAAACGCGCGAAGGTCTAAAGAAAAAGTCCCGTTAACGGGACTTTTTCTTTTCTGTGCTCTCGGACGGAATCGAACCGTCATCAGCCACTTCGGAGGCGGCCGTCCTATCCGTTGAACGACGAGAGCGGACTTTTCAATCCTAACTCTAAAATTCTTTTTGTGCTCCCGCCAGGAATCGAACCTGGATCTCTTCCTTCGCAGGGAAGTGTCCTATCCGTTGAACAACGGGAGCGACGCCGCACCCTTGATGTATATCAGAATCCGAGCCACGCCGCCACCAGGTCGGTGAAAGAGTGTGTGTGTTCGGCCTCGTCGACGTGCTGAAGGAAGTAGGCGTAGACGGCGTCGGGGTTCACGCCTTCAAGCGGGATGATGAGGTGTGGCGAGAGCCAACTCTCGGTCTTGATTGAGATCATGGGCGGCAGAGTACCCTCGACATCCTCGAGCACTGAGAAGGAGATCATCCGATCGAAAGGGTGGAGCTCTTCGCCGATCATGATGCCTTCTTCGACGATGGCGAAGTGGTGGAGCGGCGGCTCCTTAGCAGCATGAAGCGCGAGTGAGATTGCTGCGACGATGATAAGCGTCGCTAAGAGATAATTGCCGAAGAGCACCACCGCGACGGTGCCCGCGACTGCGATGATACCGAGCGCCCAATACCAATCGGCGCTCTTAGGGTTATGGTCGTATTCTCTCCCTTTCCATTCGGCAAGCGCGTTGCGAGAAGCCATGAGAAAAGTATATCACTGAAAAATGAGCGGGGGCTTGCGATTACGCAACCCCACTTGGATTTTTATAGTCACCCCAAGAGTACTTGGAATCTCTAATCGCCATGCTCAAGAGATTCTCGGCGCGCTATACTCCTTAAAAATCTCGGCGGATGGTGCAGGATTCGAACCTGCGGTACCCTTCCGGGTACAGTTGATTTCAAGTCAACCGCTTTCGACCTCTCAGCCAACCATCCCTGCTAACTTCGATAGCACTACACCTGCGCTGATGATGATTGCACAGGTGTAGCAGAAGAGGAAGATGTGGGGCGAAACCAGATGAGATAGATGAGCTCGAGGATACCGAGTGTGTTGATGACAAGCACTGCGATGAACCAGCCCTTCTGACTACCGCGAGCCGCGTGCCACAGGGCGAAGCCCTTCAGGATGACTGACCAGAGTGCGACTATGATAATAATCGGGAAGAAGGCGACCAAGAATTCAGGCATAACCGGTGGGGTGAATTGCGAGAAGTATTGCATATGCGCGGATTATACCACACACTGCACTCATGCGGTATCTCGGTGTGGACTATGGAAGTTCGAAAATAGGCCTCGCGCTCTCTGATGAAGGAGGCGAGATGGGGTTCCCGCACGCGATCGTGCCGAACACGCCACGATTCGTCGATGAGCTGTGCGCGCTCATTGCAAAAGAAAATGTCGGGGCGATAGTTATTGGGGAGTCGCGCACGCTTCTTGGCGGCGAGAATCCGATCGCGAAGGATGCCCACGCACTCGGCGAAACGATCGTGGTGCGTGCGGGCGTGCCAGTGTTCTATGAGTCAGAAGTGTTCACGAGTGCGGAGGCTCGTCGCGCTCCAGAAAAAGAAGGGAAGTCGCGTGCGCCGAAGCGATATGCCCCCGTTGACGCCTCAGCCGCTGCCCTCATCCTTACGAGTTATCTTTCACGCGCTACCCATGAATAAAGAACGCATTTCCATCGATGAATTCAGCAAGATAGAAGTAACCGTCGGTACCGTGAAGAGCGCTGAGCGCGTGCCCGAGACTGATAAGCTCTTGCGGCTCATGGTCGATTTTGGCGAAGAGGGAGGCCCGCGACAGATCGTTTCTGGTATCGCCGCGTATGTGAGCGAGCCCGACTCATTAGTGAATCGTCAGCTCGCGTTCGTTACGAATCTTGAACCGCGTACGATACGCGGGATCGAAAGCAACGGCATGCTCTTCGCGGTCGGATCGGGCGACACGTTCGCATTTCTTACACCCGATCGAGAGGTGCCGCCCGGCACCAGTGCACATTAGACACGCTCACGTACAAGGTTCAACCTTGAAGATCTGAATTAAGGTCGAACCTTGTACGCTATACTAGAGGCATGTCCTCGGTATTCGGTGAACGCTTGCGCACTGCCTTCGCGCCGCCTCGCTATATTGCCGCATCGCTCTCTGGTGTCGACATCTCGACAAGCGGTGTGAAGGTCGCACGTCTTGTCGAAAGCGAGCATGGGCTCGTGCTGGGGAGCTGTGCCCAGGTGCGGTTGCCACTTGGGGTGTACACCGATGGTGAGATTGTCGATCGCTCCGCATTCATCGGCGCGCTCGCTGCTGCCGCGAAGGAGGCCGATATCTCTTCGGCGAATGTGTCTTTGCCCGAGTCGAAGTCGTATCTCTTTGAGACCTCTGTGCAAGGCACACGGAGGTCGGAATGGCGCGTCGCGGTCGAACAGCGGCTTGATGAGCTCGTCCCGCTCCCGCCGCCCGAGACAGCGTTCGACATCGTGAATGTCGGGCAAGGGAAGCAGGGCGACACCCTTATCGCCGGAGTCGGATTCGCGCGCCGCGTTGTCGACGATACGCTATCGGTGTTTGATGAGGCAGGTATTGTGGTGCGAGCCCTTGAGGGTGAGCCGTTCGCGATGGCGCGCGCGCTTCTCCCCGTAGGAGACACTTCCACGACGCTTCTCATCGATGTAGGCAAGACGACGTCCAAGATGGCCATCGTCACGAATCGCATCCCGCGCTTCGCGACGACGATCGGCATCGGCGGACACGCACTCACGCTCGCGGTACAGAAACACTTTGGCGTGACGGAGGCCGATGCACGCAAGGTGAAGGCGGAGCGCGGCATCGTGCCGGCGCCCGGGAATGAAGACTATCTCGCCGCGATGCTTTCGACGGTGTCTGCGATCCGCGATGAAATCTCTCGCCGGCTCGACTATTGGCAGGAGAAGGCGGCCCTCGCCGGGCACACCCCCGTCTCGCATGTGATTCTCGCCGGCGGCAACGCCTCGATCCGCGGGCTCCCTGAGTATCTCGAAGGGTCGCTTCGGATCCCGGTCTCGGCTGGAGACGTGTTCACGAACCTAGCCTCTCGAGATACCTGGATCCCCACGCTCGATTACACTGAATCACTCGCCTATGCGACAGCGATCGGTCTCGCGCTTCGTGACGATGTCGGGCGCTTTTCATAACGAGATACTCGAGTATGACTGACGACCTGACTAATCTCCTCCCCCGTGAACGTCGCGATGCGCTTGCGCGCGACTACCTAGTGCGTCTTGGTGTCGTCACCGTCGCATTCGTCGCGGCGTTGGTGTTCATATCTATCATACTTCTGGTGCCGACCTACGTGTTCCTCAGAGAGAGTTCTCAAGCGAAGACAGAGCGTCTCGCAAATATTGAGGCGACGCTCTCATCATCTAACGAAGCGACGCTCTCTTCGCGCCTTTCGACGCTCTCTAAGAATGCCGCGACGCTTTCTGCACTCGCCGAGGCGCCCTCGGCGAGTGCACTGCTTCGTTCAGTGCTCTCGATCACGCGTCCGGGCATCACACTCTCCGGTTTCGTGTATACACCGACTACACTCAAGGTCTCGAGCACGTCCACGAACGTCGTCCCGGGCACGCTTGCCATCACCGGCATAGCTCGCACGCGTGATGCTCTGCGCAACTACCAGCTCGCGCTCCAGGGCTTGTCAGTCGCGCGTTCTGCGGACTTGCCGGTCTCTGCGTATGCGAAGGATAGCAATATCACCTTCACCATCACCGTAACCCTCACTCCATGAAGTCTCCTCTTACCCATCTCGTGTTCGCGCTCATCATGGGTGCCGCCCTGCTCGCCACCTACGGAGTGTGGTACGCAGCCGTGTCGGCCAAGAGTGCCTCGGTGACGGCTCTGCAGGGCCAGATCGACACGAAGACCGAGACGATAAAGCGACTGGCGACAACACGGGCCACCTTCGCCGAAATGGCGGGAGATGAAGCGGTTGTACAGGGCTACTTTGTCCCTGAAACGGGTGTCGTTTCGTTTATCGACAGTCTCGAGTCGCGCGGAGATTCTCTCGGCGCGACCGTTAACGTGCTTTCAGTGTCGACAAGCAAGACATCCGCACAACCATCGCTTGAACTCTCTCTCGCCATCAACGGTACATTTGATGCGGTCATGCGCACGGTAGGCGCGATTGAATATGCTCCGTATGCTCTCTCGATCATGTCGCTTTCAGTCGAACAAGAAGCAGGGGGCGTCTGGCGTGCCAACATACAGATCTCTGTTGGTTCGGTTCCTGCCGCATCGAGTGGGCCGAACGCCGGGGGAACAAAAAAACCATGAACATATTCACCACGATACTCGCTTCTTTGAGACACGCACGTGCGCGTGCGCATCAAGATTCTGTGCGCGACTGGCTGATACTGGTGACATTCTCAACCATCATGCTTATCGGCATTATCGTGTGGAATATATGGGCCTTTGATACGGTCGCGAGCGGGGGAGTGATCGGCTCGGCAGTGCCTAAGGCATCGCCGATCTTCGATCCTGCGACGCTCGATGCCGTTCGAACCGTCTTTAAGGATCGTGCTGCTGAGGAGTCGAAGTATCTGACGGGCGGCTACCGCTACACGGATCCTTCGCAATGAAAGGGATAATACGTTAGGCTAGAGAAGTGCGACGCTCTCGTAGTTCAATGGATAGAACCGCGGACTTCTAAGCCGCTGATGTTGGTCCGATTCCAACCGAGAGCACAGCTGGCACAGGCGAGCAGAGAAGGGCATGTGGCGGAATTGGTATACGCGTACGTCTCAGAAGCGTATCCCGTAAGGGTTGGGAGTTCGAGTCTCCCCATGCCCACACTGAATGCTGTAACATGCATTCAAGGGCGATTAGCTCAGTTGGTAGAGCAACTTGCTTACACCAAGAAGGTCGCAGGTTCGAGTCCTGCATCGCCCACTTGAAACCAAAAAGAATGCTATATAGGTTGATACATATATGAACGAAACATCTTCAGCGCCCGCGTGCGTCGGCATCATCCTCGACGGTAACCGTCGCTGGGCGAAGGAACGTGGACTCTCGACCTTTGAAGGGCATCATGCAGGAATGGAAACCTTGACGAAAGCCGTTCGATTTCTGGGTGAGAGCGGTGTGAAGCATCTCATTGTGTATGCGTTTTCGACCGAGAATTGGAATCGCAAGCCTGATGAAGTGGCATATCTCATGGACCTCTTTCGCAAATCGATAAAAGAACAAATGAAAAAACTGGGAGAAGAAGGTGCTCGTGTGCGTATTGTCGGTCAGCGAGAACGTTTCTCAGTGGATCTTCAGCAGGCGATGGCCGATATTGAAAAAGAAACAGAAAAAAACGACCATATCACTCTCTGGGTCTGTCTCTCGTATGGCGGGCACGCAGAAATAATTGCTGCGGCGAAAGCGGCGGCACTCGAGGGAGAAATCACCGAAGAATCTTTCGCGCGTCACCTGTGGACGGCCGGCATGCCCGACCCCGATATCATTATTCGCACCAGTGGCGAGAAGCGACTCTCCGGCTTTCTCCCGTGGCAGTCGGTCTATAGTGAACTGTTCTTCATCGATACCTATTGGCCGGCATTTACGAAGAAGGAGTTCGACATGATACTCGCCGAATTCGCCGAGCGCGAGCGTCGCCACGGAAAATAAAAAGAAGTGCTAGGGTAGAGGCATGGACCCCATTAGAAAGCTCGAAGACTCGCGTTCAAACGGGGCAAGTCTCCCGATACTTTACGAAGATGCAGATGTCGTCGCGGTCGCGAAGCCCGCAGGGCTCATCACGCACTCCGATGGTCGCACAGAAGAGCCGACAGCAGAAGAATGGTTTAAGGAGAAGTATGGTGCTGAGGAGGGGATAGGGTATGTGCACCGGCTTGATCGCGACACCTCGGGTGTGCTTGTCTTCGCGAAGAATGCGGCGGCATATGAATTCCTCCGCAAGGCTTTTCATGATCGAGATGTGCAGAAGACGTATCTCGCCTTCGTCTACGGTGTGCCGAAGGAGAAGAGCGGAGTGATAGATTTCGACATCGGCCGCTCGCGGAGCGACTTTCGCCTCAGGAGCGCCCAACCCAAGGCGAAGGGCACTCTGCGCGATGCGGTGACTCGATATGAAGTCATCGGAGAGATCAGAGATACTGATAAAGGAAGCAATGAAGGGTATGCACTCATGAAGATGAACCCTGAGACTGGCCGGACGCACCAGATCCGCGTGCATTTGAAGGCGATTCATCACCCCATCGTGTGCGATCCTTTATATGCTCCGAATCATAAATCTGCCTTGGGTATTACCCGGCTCGGCCTACACGCGTCCTCACTCGACATCCCGCTCCCTGCGGGCGGACGGGTAACAATCACGGCACCAATCCCGCCCGATCTCGAGAGCGCCTTTGCCCAATTTATCTAGGCGTGCTACAGTGCGCGACACATGAGAAAGGTCATCACTCCCGTGAATACAGAAGGACGCGCGAACCTCGGCATTCGCGCGGGTGACACGGTGCGCGTGGTCCAGAACATCATCGAGCTCAAGAAGGGTCGCGGCACCGACAAAAAGGAAAAGACGATTAAGAACGCCCGCAAACAGACCTTCGAGGGGCTGGTCCTCTCAGTCAAGCACGGTAAGGAGGCGGGCGGAATGTTCACGGTTCGCGCGACCCTCTCGGGCGTCGGCGTCGAGAAGACCTTCCCGCTCTACTCGCCGGTCATCGACTCGATCGAGATCGTGAAGCGCTCGCGCGTTCGTCGCGCCAAGCTCTACTTCATCCGTGAGAAGGCGGCCAAGGCGGTCCGCCGCCAGCTCCGTAACGCGCGCATGATGCACGTGAAGAGCGATGAGACGATCCCGACGCTCGAAGAGGTCGGGACGCCGACCGAAAGCGTCGGCGTTGTCGAAGAGAAAGTCGAGGTCGCTGAATAAAATTTCAATAGTTAGATTAAGAACATCCGGGTTATCCACTCGGATTTTCTTTATCCACAATTGGTATATGCTATTACCTTGAGCACGATATAATAGAGCGATGGGGCAGGTGGGACGAAAACCGAAAGGAAAGGTGAAAATCAAATGGTCAGCAGATTTTGCTTATGCTATCGGTCTTCTTGCTTCTGACGGGTGTCTGTCTGGAGGCAGGCACGTCATTCTTGTTTCTAAAGATATAGAACAACTGCAGAATTTTATGAAAGCGCTTTCAATTTCAGTTCCAGTTGGGAAGACGAAATCAGGCTATAACGGCAATATTTCTTTCAAAATCCAGTTTAGCGACGTTTTGTTCTATGATTTTTTGGAACGTATCGGTTTGATGCCGCGTAAGTCGAAAATTATAGGGGAAATTAAAATACCCCCGCAGCATTTCCTTGACTTCCTCCGTGGTTCCTTTGATGGAGATGGTTGCACGTATTCGTACTGGGATCCTCGCTGGAAATCGAGTTTTATGTTTTACACTACATTTGTATCTGCAAGTGACAAACATATTTCATGGCTTCGGGACGAAATCTATAAGAGATTGAAAATCCGCGGGCATCTGACACGTGACGGGAGAAAAATTACCTTTCAGCTCAAATATGCGAAAGCAGACTCGATGAAAGTGCTACGGAGTATGTATCACTCAAAGGAGGTTTTGTGCCTTTCCCGCAAACGATTGAAAATTGAAGAGATGTTGCGTATAGTGGGGAAGTCTTTGTCGGGAGAAGAAGAGAAGTTGACAAAGTAATGCCCAGGTGGAGAAATTGGTAGACTTACCACCTTGAGGTGGTGGCGCCGAAAGGCATGCAGGTTCGAGTCCTGTCCTGGGCACAAAATAAAAAGCCCGGCGTGTGTGCCGGGCTTTTACCTGCTTCGGGCTATTGCCCGAGTAGACGAGAGAGCAGGTGTATCAGCGTCATACCGATGTCGTGCACCGGCCCAACAACCATGAGGGTGCAGACCATAACGAAGACGATCGCATCCATCGGACGGGAGCCTTGTTCATCGACACTGTGTCCCTGCATCATCCAGAGCCACAAATGGCGTAATTCAATGTGCATATCCATGACTGACCTCCCAAGTAGTTAACATGTTTAGCATAGCACTATATATAAAAAAAGTCAATACCCCTGAAAAAACGTGTATACTAGCCCTCTATGCTCTATACCGGCAAAGGGGATGGCGGGACGACGACGGCCTTTGGTTGTAATCAGCAGCGCATCTCGAAGTCGTCGGAATTGCCCGAGGCGCTCGGCTCGCTCGATGAGCTGAACGCGTTTCTCGGGTTCGTGAAGATGCAGAGCGCAGAACAGCCGCGAATCGCTTTAGCGATTCGCGGGGCACAAGAGACACTCTTTATCATCCAGGCCGAAGTCGCCGGTGCCGATAAAAAAGTGGGGGAGGGTGCAGTGAAAGAAATCGAGAAAGAAATAAACGCTATCGAAAAAGAAATCCCGCCCCTCAAAAGATTCTCGATTGCAGGCGGGACCGAGCTCTCCGCGCTCCTCGACGTCGCACGCACACTTGCGCGCCGTGCAGAGCGGCGCGTCATCGGGGTTAAAGAATTGAAGCTTCGCGAACTCGCTCCTGAGACGCTTGCGTACCTGAACCGCCTCTCTTCGCTCCTCTTCGCGCTTGCGCGCCTCGCGAACCATCTCGCAGGCGTGTCGGAGGAAACGCCGAAGTACTAATTTTCTTCGCGTCATTCCCGCTTTCGTGTTATAAAAAGTCGTACTCGCCTATGTTCTAAACTACGGCGAGGCAACCATGGCGGCTATGGTGTAACGGTTAACACTGGAGCTTGTGGAGCTCTCGATTCGGGTTCGATTCCCGGTAGCCGCCCCAAATCATCGGTGCGTGATACCATGTAGGTATGAAAAGCCTCCTCCTTGGTATCGTGCTCATTATCATCGTCGGGTTCGGCGGGCTCGTGTACCGAAACGCAGTCGAGCATCCATCTCAGCCAATCGCTTGCCCGATGGATGCTATGGTCTGTCCCGACGGCACTTCAGTCGGCCGCACTGGCCTCTCCTGCACCTTCCCTGCATGTGCGCCGCCGAACGTGACGCTCTCAGACATCAGCGTTTCCTTTGCTCTACCTGAGGGATTCATACTCGCGGAGCTCCCCGATGTGGCGAGCATCGCCGCGTACGAGTCGGCGTCTTCAACGACGGACATTGCGCCGAGCAGTATCTTCATCCGTCGCTTCGCTATCAGCGCATCTTCGACGGCGCTCACGACTATTCGAGACACGGCTGTCGGTAGCCCTTCAGGGTTGCCAGTCGGCGCGACCTCGTTTACCTCAACCGTGCTTGGCTCTCATCGCTTCACGGTCGTCTCGATTGAACGATTTGAAGGTGTCGTTGATACAGCATATTATCTCGCTCGTGCTACGGACGTCCTGCGCTTCGACGCGATCGATCGAAACGTCATGAACTGGACTGACCCGAGTCTCGATACTGCAACACTCCCGACCGTGACGGCACTCCGGAAGCTCCTTACAACTCTGCAGGGAGAGTGATAGTATTGTCGGTAGTGTAATGCAGGTTTACTCATAACCGTCTTTATGTATATGGACAATAACTTTTTTCACGAATTTTCGGGAAACGCAGTGCGCACGGCCCTTATAGGGACACTCTCGTTACTCACACTCTTCCTTCTCGCTGAGACCATTAGTCTCGTCTCCGACTTCGGTCGATCGGGCGTACCGGCGACCGACACAATCACCGTGCAAGGGCAGGGCCAGGCGGCACTTGCGCCGGACGTCGCACGCATCTCGTTCACCGTGGAGAATACGAAGGCGACGGTTGCTCTCGCACAAGCCGCGACGACCAAGCAGGCCAATGCCGCACTCGACTTCGTGAAAGGGCAGGGTGTCGCCGAAAAAGATGTGAAGACACTCTCCTACAATATCTATCCGCAATATTCGTATCCGAATCCGTGCCCGTCAGGCGCTCTGTGCCCGACCTATAGCGGCACGCCGAAGATTACCGGCTACCAGGTATCTGAGACGGTACAAGTGACGCTCCGCGATCTGACGAAGGTGGGTGATCTGCTCTCTGGACTCGGCACACTTGAGGTTCAGAATGTGAATGGTCCCGCCTTTGCACTTGATGATCCGACCGCCGGCAGTGACGCCGCGCGTGCTGATGCAATCGTGAAGGCGAAGGCACAGGCTGACCTTCTTGCGAAACAGCTTGGCGTGAAGCTCGGCAAGATCGTGAACTTCTCTGAGTCCTCCGGCGGCTATCCGTACCCGATGATGGCGTACGGTCTTGGTGGTGGCGCTTCTGAATCAAAAGCGGTCACACCGAACGTGCCGGCAGGTGAGAATACCTACAACGCCTCGGTCTCCATCACCTACGAAATCCGCTAGCGCAAAAACCAAGGTCCGACCTTAACCCGAATTCTCAAGGTCGGACCTTGGTTTTTCGTGCGGTTGACTCATTTTGAGTGCCGTAGTATGCTCTCTATATCAGAGAGCCCGCAGGGGCTTTTTATTTACCAAGACCTTTTTCCTATGACCTCACCATTCACGTATTTGAAGCATGTCCGCGAGGAGTTCGCCCACATCAACTGGCCGACCTCTCATACTGCAATTGCGCATACACTCGTCGTTATCGCGATTGCGCTCACGATTGCGCTCTTGGTCGCATTTTTTGACTATCTCTTCGGTTCGGCAGTGAGTCGTATCATTGGTGTCTAGCCTGACTGCTATGGATGAGAACCAGAATATGCAGAACGGTGAGATGGATGCAGCCCCGACGTCAGAAGTCGGGGCCCCGACCGAAAGCGTCGGGGAGGTCGGCACGGCCGATATCGCGCCACAGGTAGCGAAAGAAGTCCGTGACGAGGTTGCTCCGCGTAAGGAAGATGCGCGTTGGTACACCATTCATACCTACGCCGGATATGAGAACGCTGTCGAGCGCAACTTGAAACAGCGCATCGAGTCTCTCGGTATGGAGGGAAAGATCTTCGACGTCGTTGTCCCGACCGAAAAGAAGATTCGTGTGAAAGGAGGGAAGAGAATCATAGAAGAAGAGAAGATTTATCCCGGCTACATCCTCGTACGCATGATTGTCGACGACGATTCGTGGTTTGTCGTGCGCAATACGCCGCGTGTCACTGGCTTCGTCGGCTCGGGCAATACACCGGTACCGATGGAGGAGTCTGAGGTTTCGTCTTTAATGAAGCGCATGACGGCCGAGGCGCCGAAGCATCGCATCGACCTCGTGAAGGATGACCCGATCGTCATCAGTGATGGTCCGTTCAAGGATCTAGAAGGGAAGGTGGGCGACATCGACGAGGATCGCGGCAAGGTGAAGGTCATGGTCTCGATGTTCGGTCGCGAGACGCCAGTCGAGCTCGATTTCCTTCAGATACGGAAGCTCTAGGAATTTTTAAGATAATAAGGTAATCTCACAGAACTTATGGCTACAGTCGTAAAAAAGATAAAACTTCAGATCCCCGGCGGCGCCGCAACGCCAGCACCTCCGGTCGGCACAGCACTCGGCCCTGCGGGCGTGAACATCGGTCAGTTCGTGACCCAGTTCAACGAGGCAACCAAGGACAAGCGGGGCACGATTATCCCAATCGAGCTCTCGGTCTTCGACGATCGCACGTTTACCTTCATCATGAAGAATCCGCCGGCATCGAGACTTATCTTGAAGGCGGTCGGCATCGAGAAGGGTTCGGGCAAGGCTCCGCTCGTGAAGGCCGGCACGATTACCAAAGCACAGATCGCTGAGATCGTCGCAGAGAAGATCCCGGACATGAATGCATCGTCTCCTGAAGCGGCCGCAAGAACTATTGCAGGTACCGCCCGCTCGATGGGGATAGAAGTAAAGTAGAGGTTAAGTAAATTTCACAAGGCCAAACCGGCGCGAGGGCTCTGCCCTCGCGCCGGTTTGCATTTAGGCTCCCCGGCGCGTACAGTTTCCCCCGGACAGTCGTTTTCAAAAACCTATAACCAAGGAGGCCCCATGGGCAAAGACTATAAGGCAGCAACGACGAACGAACTCATGCAGCGTGCGATACGTATCATCAAGGGCACCGCAACGTTCGAAGATCGGTTCTTTCCGGACCATGTCGTCCTCGTTGCATTCCTCGAGATACTGCGCAGTATGAACTGCATCATCTGTTTCATCACGGGCGTGTGGGATCTCATCCATATCGGCCATGCCACATACATATGGCGGGGCAAAGAGGAGACGAGGAAACTCTATCCGAATGCCGAGAACGTCATCACGGTGATCGGCGTTGATTCGGATGCATTCACGAAGCAACGGAAGGGACCGAACCGGCCTATCGTGCCTGAGGACGAGCGTCTTCGGATGCTTGGGCACTTGCGTCCGGTTGATGTCCTTACGCTACAGACGGAGTCGGATCAGTTGTTTCGGATCGTGCCGCACGAAGTTCGCGTCATCTCCGAATCGACTCAAGACCTCCCCGGACTTGAGATGATCAAGGAGCAATGTGAGCACGTGGTGAATCTCCCGCCGCAGGCGGAGACAAGCACGACGGCTCGCGTCCGGCGGTTGTCTCTCGATGGTTCCACAGCGACGCTTCTCAAAGTCGAAAAGGTGCTCGCTGAAGCCTTGAAGGGAGTGCGTAATGAGCTCTAATGACCGCAGCACGGTCGTTGCCTATGTGGCATCGCCGCATGCCGGCTATCTGAAGTTCTTCCGGGAATATGAAGGGAGCGTCCTGTACGTGCTCGGCAACGAGTTCATACAGAAGTTCCCTGCACTCGTTCGGCATTTGCCGGGAGTCGCTCCGGAAGAATCGCAGAAGATGATACGGGCGCTCGGTATTTTTTCCGACGTTCGCATCCTTACCTCGGCGGAACTCTACAATCTCCGGTACTCGCGTGTCGTTATGCCGGACGAAGATGTGTCGCACGCATTGGCGAAGGACTACTTCACTGATGCGTTGGTCGACTTCGACGGTCGTTGGCGGTTACGTTGGGACTGGGGGGCGACGCAGAAGAATCGCCGACCGGAAGGCGAGCGGGTGGTCTCGGTCGATGAACTCGATCGTGAACTTATGCACTCGGCATTTCGCGAGGCGGACCGCAGTCCTGATTGGTGGCGGCAAATAGGATCGCTCCTCGTGGAGAACGGGTTCATCCTCCTTGCCGCCTTCAATCGACACGTACCGGGTGAGCAGAGCGCCTACTGTTATGGCGATCCTCGGAGCAATTTCGAGCCCGGGCAGTGTATCGACGTGTCGGGCGCGCTGCATGCAGAGGCAGGAATAGTTGCCGAAGCAGCACGGCGGGGTATCCGCACACAGGGTTGCGATCTCTACGTGACAACCTTTCCGTGTCCGCCGTGTGCGTATCTCTGTTCCTTTATGGGTCTCAAACGTCTCTATTACACCGACGGATACTCACTCGTCGCTGGAGCCGAAACGCTCCAAGCGAAGGGCGTGGAGATCATCCGTGTGGAGAGGTGAGTGTCGCCCAACTTGCTCCCTAGCCCGATTCGGGTTGGGGAGCTTATTTTTTGAATCCGACGACCGCCTTTATAGGTTCTGTTTTCTTAGTTCGAGGACTTCCCGTGATGAGATGCGCGTGCAGATGGTTTACTGATGCACCTGTGAATCTGGTCTCTCCGGATCGGAGCAAAAGCGTCGCCCCCTTGATGTTTTTCTCGCGTACCACTTTCCGATAGAGTTTCTGCAGGTCTGCCCACATCATGGGTGATAGATCTTCTGTTGCTTCGATATGCGCTCGTGAGATGAATAGGAAATGATATCGGGAGCCCTCGTACGGCCACGAGTTTTTCGTGACGAGCCAATGTTTGTTCTTGTGCTCAAGCGGTTGGCGGTGATGTTTGAAAAGGTGCTCCTCGCAGAACGGGCAGAACCCCCCAGCAATAATTGCATCGAGCGTTTGAGCGTAGTCGCTGCGCTTTACGATAGTAGCGTTCCGGGCATCTACGCGCTGCTTCTGGGGAGCCATACTGACCAACGATATACCATCATCGTATAAAAAAGAACCGCCTCACGGAGAGGCGGCGGGAATCCGGGGCGGATTCAAGGGCTATACGGGATCTTCATGGCCGGGTGCGGGTTGTACTCCTCGAGCGAGAAGTGTTCGACCCGGAAGTCGAACAGATTCTTCACGCTCGGGTCGAGCCGCAGCACCGGGAAGGGTCGTGGCTCACGTTTGACCAATTCCCGCATCGCATCGATTTGATTCTCGTAGATGTGTGCGTCCACTACGTTATGAATGTAGTTGCCTGGTTCAAGTCCGAGAACCTGACAGAGGGCGAGATGCAGCGCCGCATACTGAATCATGTTGTTCGGAACTCCAAGCGGGAAGTCACCGGAACGTTGATTCATGTGCATGTGCAAGCGCCCATTGATGACCCGCACATGGATCCATCCATGGCAGGGTGCCACGATTACTTTGCGGTTCGGTCCACGAGCGGTGTAGAAGGGTATCCAGGGCGTAACGAGATGAGTGCGCATACCAGGGTAGTTTTTCACTTGCTCAAGAAGCTGTTCGAACTGGTTCAGCGATTTCCCATCAGGCACCGGAAAATCATGGAACGCCGCGCCGTAGGAACCCGGGCCCAAATCGTTCGGCGCGAGGCCGAGTTCAGATCCCATACCGCGATACGGGCTCCAGAAGCCCTTGCATCCGTAAGACTCAAGACCTTCAATCGTCGTTTCACCGTTTACCATGCCGAAAATTTCTCCGATTGGCTTCTTCCAGAAGTCTTTCATTGAGCGTTCGGTTAAGAGCGGGACGCCATTGCGGGGATTGAATACCATCCTCGTGGTAGTTCCGAAGCATGTGAGAGCACCGTCTTTTTGCGGGTTATCGCGAACCAACTCTTCGTTTCCCAGAATGTAGCGGACGTTATTTTGATACTGCGTATCCTGTGTCCGCTCGGCGAGCGGTTTGTAGAAGTCATTCATGACGGATCCTTCTCTTGAGAGATTGTTGAGAACTGCTGTCCTGCCGCATCATACGGAATGCAGAAAAATAGTCAAAGATGCTACCATGCCTCCTATGGATTTCTCCTCCATCAAGAAACAAGACCCTGGAATCGCGAAGTTGTTACGCGGAGAGGAAAAGCGGCAGGCGGAGGGGCTGGAGCTCATACCGAGCGAGAACTATGTCTCACGCGCAGTGAAGGAGGCGATGGCCTCCTCCCTCACCAACAAATATTCGGAGGGGTACCCGGGCAGACGCTACTATGGCGGCCAAGAATTCACCGACCAGGTCGAGACACTCGCGATCGAGCGCGCGAAGAAGCTCTTTAAGGCCAAGTATGCGAACGTGCAGCCCTTGGGTGGCGCGAACGCGAACATCGCGATGTACTTCGCCTTACTCCAGCCGGGCGACACGGTGCTCGGGATGGACCTCTCGCACGGCGGCCACCTGACCCACGGCCACCCCGTGACCTACATCACCAAGATCTTCAATTTCGTGCGCTACCAGATGAAGAATGTAGAGACGGGCGAGATTGACTACGCTGAGATGCGCAAGGTGGCGAAGAAGATAAAGCCGAAGATCATCCTCGCCGGCTTCTCGGCGTATCCGCGCGAGCTCGACTACAAGAAGTTCGTGTCTATCGCGCGTGAGGTGGGTGCTATTTCAGTGATGGATGCGGCACACATCGCGGGACTCATCGCGGGTAAGGCCGCCAAAAATCCGTTCGACTATGGCTTCGACATCATCACGACGACGACGCACAAGACACTGCGCGGCCCGCGCGGCGGGCTGATCCTCGTGCGTGAGAGCGAAGATCTCGCGAAGAAGATAGACAAGGCCGTATTCCCCGGATTCCAAGGCGGTCCGCATATGCACCAGATCGCAGCCAAGGCGGTTGCCTTCGGTGAAGCACTGCGCCCGTCGTTTAAGAAATATGCAAAACAGATTATTGCGAACACACATGCGATGGAGAAGGTGTTTAAGAAACATGGCGCACGAATGCTCACCGGCGGCTCTGACAATCACCTTATCTTGCTCGACGTGTGGAAGTCGTTCGGCATCTCGGGTGGCGAGGCAGAGAAGCTTCTTGATAGAGCAGGGATTACACTCAATAAAAATGCGATAGCAGATGATACGAGGAAGCCGATGGATCCTTCGGGCATCCGCTTCGGCACGCCGGCGATGACCACTCGCGGATTTAAGGAAAAGGATGTGACGCGCGTTGCAGAGATAATGATCGAAGTGCTCACTGTGCACAATGACGCAGCCGTAAAGCGCGCGAAGGCAGAGATTAAAAAGCTCGCCCTCAAACACCCCATCCCTGAGTCATTCTCCTAATTCACACTCATTCTCGAAATATACGACGCAGTAATATCACTATGATATATCATAGTGATATTACTCGTTGGTAAATACGTATCTATGCCGCACGTATCGAAAAAAAGAATAAAAAAAGAAGTTGCGACTGAGCTTGCGGATCAGTTTCTTACATTCTTATCAATCACACAGTCGAAGGCAGAGGCAAGGATTCTTGCGAACGAACTCCTTTCTCAAACCGAGCGTGTCATGCTCGCGAAGCGTCTTGCGATCGTTGTGCTCCTTGTCCGCGGCTACTCTTTCACACAAATTGGAGAATCGCTCGGTGTGACGCCTCAAACAATCACTCGAGTCTGGAAAAGTTTGAAGGACGGTAAATACCAAAAGATTGCGCGCTATGCACGGGAGCGTACCAGGCACTTTAAACAAGAGGCCTTTATGGATGCTTTCATCCGAATTATCCATATTGGTATGCCGCCACGCGTTGGTCGCGGTCGTTGGAAGTCTCTTCGCGCCACTCTCACGACCTAGGAATCACTATGATATATCATAGTGATTATTTGATCCTTAACTAGCACCTTGGAAGGCTAAAAGGTATATACTTCACTTGGTCGCGAAGGAGGGGTATGCCGGCACCGCGCTCATCTCGGCTTCAACATCAGAGAGCCAGACTATTTTGACAAGCGCAACGCGGCACAAGATACACACTGCCTCTTTCGCGACCGTCCTTGACCTGCTGTTTTTGGCAGGTCTTTTTAATTGTTATACTCGAGCGTATGGAGGAAAAGATACGGAAGGCGATCGGGGATCCGAAGGCGGTCGTACGACGGCCGCTACCGGCGTTTGGCGATTACGCCCTCTTCGGCGGTGCGGGCGCCGAGGCGCTTGCCGACACCTTGCGAACGGCACTCGGCGGTACGGCAGATAAAGTTGAGGTCGCAAAAGGCTTTGTGAACATCACGCTCGCGCAGGGGGCGGTAACACTTGCGGTTGCCGAGGCAGATGCGCAGGGAGAAGGGTGGGGGAAAGGAAATGAAGAAGGAGGGAAGCGCATTATCGTCGAATATTCGAACCCGAATGCATTTAAGGAGATGCACATCGGTCACTTGGTCGGCACGATCGTTGGCGAGGCGGTGTCGCGGCTCATCGAGAATGCCGGCGCGACGATCGCACGCGACACCTTCGGTGGTGACATCGGACCGAACGTCGCGAAGGCGCTCTGGGGACTGCAGAAAAAAGGCGTTATCGAACCGACATCGGCCAATGAGATTGGTATCGCCTACACCGAAGGGTCACATGCCTACGAGAGCGACCCAGGTGCGAAAGTAGAGATTGACGCACTTAATCAGGCGATATATGCCGGCACCGATGCTGAGCTGATGAAACTCTGGCGCAAGGGCCGCGACGTCTCGGTAGCAGAGTTCCGTCGCATCTGGGAACTGCTCGGCACCCACTTTGATTTTGAATTTTTCGACAGCGATACGACCGAGATCGGTCTGCGTGTGGTGCACGACGGGCTCAATAAAGGAATATTCGAGATGAGTGATGGGGCAGTTATTTATAACGGTGAAAAGAAGGGTGTACACACGATGGTCTTCATCACCTCGCACGACACACCAACCTATGAGGCAAAGGATATCGGCCTCGCTTTTCTCAAAGAGGAACGCTGGCCGTCAGATAAAAGTATTGTCATCACGGGCAACGAGCAGACCGGCCGTTTCAAGACTGTGCTCGCGGCGCTTGAGGACGTCGCGCCGCTTCTCTCTAAGAAGACCGCGCATCTGGCAACCGGCTTTTTGAAACTCGCTTCCGGCAAGATGTCCTCGCGCGAGGGTAACGTCATCACGGCTGCAGGTTTCATTAATGAGGTGATAGAGAAGGCGAGCGAAAAAAATACTGATCCGCTTATTGCCGAGCAGGTCGCCATCGGCGCGATTAAATATATGATTCTGCGCCAGGCGCCAGGCTCAGACATTATTTTCGATGCAGAGAAGTCGCTCGCGCTCGACGGAGATTCGGGACCGTATCTGCAGTATGCCTTGGTGCGTGCGAAAAAGATTCTCGCCTACGCGAGTGAAGGGATCGGCGGTACCGGAGAGCCAGACGCACCGTATGCGATTGAGCGGCTTATACTGCATTTCCCCGCAGTCGTCTCGCGCGCCGCGCGCGAGCTCGCTCCGAACGTGCTCACGACCTATCTCACCGAGCTTGCCGGAGAGTGGAATTCTTTTTATGCGAGCGAACAGGTACTTGGTTCTCCTGAAGAAGCATATAAACAGCGTGTCGCGCGTGCTTTTGCCAACACAATGACGAACGGGCTCACACTCCTTGGTATCCCAACTCCAGAGCGGATGTGAACAAGTACGTTGCGCTTAATTACTACTTGCGATAGATTCTTCGCAGATGCACACCGTGCGTCGCGAAGAAGAGGAGGTTTTATGGCGTCGAAAAAAAAGAAGAACGGTTGTACAACTGTTCGTTGTGTTGTAAAAGCGATCCAGCTATGCGGCTGCACCAATTTCATGTTTTTCCACCGGGCGTCAGCCAATGCAGGAGCAGTCAACGTGAACAAGGATGTGGTCATGTTCGAGAAGTTCAAAAACGGCGGCATTACCGCAGTTCCCGGGTATGCACTCCCCGAATATGTACTTCAGTTCGCCGACACGGTACTCGCGCACAAGAATCCTCTCAATTTCTTCAAGGAGCTTCGGGTACCGTACCATTCCTCAATATCGGCATCCGTCTAGACGGGTTGCTACCGGACAGCTGCACTTGTGCGGCTGTTTCCATTTTTTGCGTATAAACGCTACGATAGGGGAATTATGGCGGATATGCCCGAGAAATCTGAGGCGGCGAAGCGCGAAGAGGCGACACTCGCGTTTTGGGAGCGCGAACGCATCTTCGAGAAATCGCTCGCGAAGAAGTCTCCGAAGGGCGAATATACATTCTACGACGGTCCGCCCTTTGCGACCGGCACGCCGCACTACGGTCACATCGTTGCAAGTATCATTAAGGATGTTGTCCCACGCTACTGGACTATGCGCGGTTACCATGTGCCACGCAAATGGGGCTGGGATTGTCACGGTCTGCCGATCGAGAACATCGTCGAAAAGGAGCTCGGTTTCAAACACAAGAAAGACATTAAGGCATATGGCATCGCAAAGTTCAACGAACGCTGTCGCGAGAGCGTGCTGACCTATGTCGACTACTGGAAGACATTCATCCCACGCATCGGCCGATGGGCAGACATGGAGCATGCGTACCTCACGATGGACAAACCGTTTATGGAGAGTGTCTGGTGGGTATTCAAAGAGATCTACGACAAGGGTCTTGTCTACGAGGATTATCGTTCGATGCATATCTGCCCGCGGTGCGAGACGACACTCTCGCAGCAAGAAGTCGCGGAGGGCTATAAAGAGGTAAAAGACATCGCGGTGACGGTGAAGTTTAAAGTAAAAAATCCCGAGAAACACGGACTACCCACGAATACTTATTTTCTCGCGTGGACAACGACGCCATGGACGCTCCCGGGGAACGTCGCACTCGCAGTTGGTAATGATATCGAATATGTAAAGACCGAAATAAAGAATTTCCCCGGCGTCACTGATGGTACGTATATTTATTCAAAGCAAGACCACGACAACTTCCGAGAGAAAATAGATGCGACAAAGGCAAAAGTTATCGGTACGCTTACGGGCCGAGAATTAATAGGTTTGGAATACGAACCGCCGTTTGATTACTACGTGAACGATAAAAGTTTGAAGAATCGTGAGAACGGATGGAAGGTGTATGCGGCAGACTTCATCACGACCGACACCGGCACAGGTATCGCACACGAAGCGCCGGCCTTTGGCGCCGATGACTGGGAACTCTCGCAGAGGGTGCATCTCCCGTTCGTCCAGCACGTACACATGGACGGTACGATGAAGAGCGAAGTGATGGCATTTGCCGGAATGGAAGTGAAGCCTCGTTCCGATGACGATTCAGTGCGTCTTGGTACTGACATTGCGGTGCTGAAATATTTGCAGGAACATGGTGCGCTCTTCTCTAAAGAGAACATCACGCACTCCTATCCGCACTGTTGGCGTTGCGATACGCCGCTTCTCAACTACGCGACCTCTTCCTGGTTCGTCTCGGTCACGAAGTTGAAAGGGAATTTGCTGAAGAATGCAAAGAGCATCAACTGGTCGCCCGCGCACATCAAGGAGGGCCGATGGGGGAAGTGGCTAGAAGGTGCGCGTGACTGGTCGATCTCTCGCCAGCGTTTCTGGGCGAGCGTCATCCCGCTCTGGGTCTGCGAGACCTGTAAGAATCAGCGCGTCTTCGGTTCGGCAACAGAACTTGAGAAGGCGAGCGGACAGAAGGTAGATGACCTGCATAAGCACATTGTGGATGAGATAACGGTGCCGTGCACCTGCGGAGGTGTTATGCATCGTATCCCCGACGTACTTGATACCTGGTTCGATTCAGGGTCGATGCCGTACGGAGAAGAACACTATCCTTTTGAGAATAAAAAGCGATTTGAAGCGACCTTCCCCGCACGATTCATCGCCGAAGGCATCGATCAGACACGTGCTTGGTTCTATTATCTGCATGTACTCGGTGGGGCACTTTTCAAGAAGAATGCATTTCACAATGTCATTGTGAACGGCATCGTCTTGGCTGAAGACGGTAAGAAAATGTCGAAGCGGCTTCAGAATTACCCCGATCCAATGAAGGTCGTCGAGAAGTACGGCGCTGATGCACTCCGGCTCTACCTGCTCTCCTCGCCCGTCATGCAAGCCGAAAATCTGGCTTTTTCAGAAGCTGGCGTCGACGAGGTCGCGAAGAAGAACATCGGACGCCTCATGAATGTCCTCGCTTTTTATACACTCTACGAAGATCCAGCGACCTCGATCGACGCAAACGTGGCGGTGCACACAAGCACCAGCACGAATGTTCTCGACACATGGATTTTCGCGCGCCTCGCAGAACTTGTGCGAGAGACCGGTGAGGGTTATGAACGTTACGAGCTCGACCGCGCGACGCGACCACTCGCGCTCTTTATCGATGACCTCTCGACCTGGTATGTCCGTCGTTCTCGCGGCCGCTTTAAAGAAGAAGGAATCGATAAGGATGATGCGCTCGCAACCTTGCGCCAAGTGCTACAGACGCTTGCGGTCATCATCGCACCGGCAGTGCCGTTCATCGCTGAGGAAGTCTTCCAGAACGTGCGAAGCGCTCGCGATCCGGAGAGTGTGCACCTCGCCGATTGGCCTGCAGGGGAGAAAAGATGGAAGTTTTTTAGTTCACGAGCCAGCGAAAAACTGATTGATGAGATGGTACGTGTGCGCACACTCGCCTCAGACGCGCTCCAGTTGCGGCAGAAGGCAGGCATCAAGGTGCGCCAGCCGCTCGCGAAACTCTCGATACCCGATGTGTTGTCAAAGGAATTCGCGCAGATTCTCGCCGACGAAGTGAACGTAAAACACATTTCGATGGGTCATGCGACGATCGAGCTCGATACGGCACTCACGCCAGAGCTTGTCCGTGAGGGCGACGAACGCGAGATGGCGCGCGCGGTCGCCGAAGCGCGCAAGACAGAGGGATTTCTCACTCACAATACGGTGCGCACCGAAGTCCATCCAGAAGGGAAGCATGTTGCCGTGCTCTCCACAGGGACCGTACGCTTCAATCTCATACGGGATGCGTCATAAATACGAAACACACGGTATTGTTCTCTCGCGATCGCCAGTCGGAGAGGCGAGCTCGTTTGTGACAGTGCTCACGCCAGAACTAGGGTTGGTGCGTGCGCTCGCACAGGGCGTGCGGCGGCAGGGCGCCAAGCTCGCGCCGGCACTCGCGACGTATGCGGAGAGCGCGCTGGTGCTCGTGCGCGGGAAGGATGGTTGGCGTCTCGCGGGGGCGGTCTTGCAGGTGAATTGGTTTGCTCGCATAGAGCATATGCGCGCACGAGAGGCGGCGGCGCGAGTATCGGGACTACTCTTGCGCTTGGTCGCTGGCGAGGCACGAGAAGCTGAGATTTTCCCGATTATGAACGGCTTCTTTAGCGCACTTGCAACGCTGCCTCATGACGACTACGCCTCTCTCGAGGTACTCGCCGCACTTCGCATTCTCGCGGCGCTCGGGCTCGATGCGGGAGAGTTGCCGGGTGTGGCGTCTGACTTTTCTCCTGCGATTCTTGCTGACGTTAAGAAGGGCCGCGCCGGCTATATCGCACGCATTAATCATGGTATCGAGGCCTCTGGGCTTTGATATACTAAGCGTGATGTCCCAGATCCCTGACGATGATACCAGCTCGCTTGAGCATGCTCGCGAGCGGCTTTATAGTTCTGCGGGTGTCCCACGTGCGCGACGCGCGTCCTTGAGCGCTCCTGGTGAGCGTGTGGTGCCTCACTCGTGGGGAGAGAACAGTCTGATGCGCCCACAGAACCTGAGTGAGCGGCACGTGCGTCTCGCCGGAGTCTTTCTCGTTATTGCGATAATCTTCTTCTTCGTTGCGCTCGGTATTGCCGGCTTCTTCTTCTTTCTTGGTGGCAATGCCGTCTCGGTGGACAAGGTCTCGATCGACATTCAAGGACCGACGACTATCGCCGGAGGTGATACGGTGCCGCTCCTGCTCACTATCACCAATAAGAATCCGGCCACCATCGAGAACGCGACAATCGAGATCGATTTCCCGAGCGGGACGAGGGACGCCACAAATGTCACGAAGACGTACCCACACTATGTTGAGAATTTGGGTGAGATTGCGAGCGGCGCGAGTGTGACGCGCTCGGTCAAGGCTGTTCTCTTCGGCGGAGAAGGTCAGGCCCTCTCTCTCCCGGTCTCCTTTTCTTATGGCACGACCGGCTCCAATGCAGTCTTTGTAAAGAAGTTATCCTATGCGCTCACAATCTCGACGACGCCGCTTTCGCTCTCGGTAGAGACGCTCACCGAAACCGTCTCGAATAAGCCGCTCACCCTCTCGATTACCGTTCGCAATAACGCCGCGATAGCGCTTGGCAATGTCGTCGTTGCCGGCACCTTCCCGTTCGGATTTCTCGTGACGGCATCATCGCTCCCCCTGAATAATGCAAGCTTCCTCGTTGGTACCCTTAAACCGGGAGCGAGTAAAATCATAACGTTGACCGGTATTCTCTCAGGACAGAATAAAGAACAGCGTGTCTTTCACTTCACGGTCGGCACGGCGAATGCCGCGAACAATCAGACGCTGGCGGTCTCGTATATGACTCAGGACGCGACGGTCACCATCGCGGCGCCCTTCATTGATACTACTCTCTCATTGAATGGTGACGCCTCAGGAAATGCGATTATCGCTCCGGGGAGTTATCAGAATGTGACCATCACCTACACCAACACGCTCGCGACGAGTGTGCAGAATGCGAGCGTCTTGATCACACTCTCCGGTTCTGCAATCGATTACAACAGCATTCGGACAACGAGCGGGTTCTATAACTCCTCCAACCATACAATCGTCTTTAGTCGGGATACCGACCCTGCGCTCGCGACGCTCTCGCCTGGTGCCTCGGGCATCGGTGCGTTCACCTTCGCGACTCTTCCAGCGGGAACAGCTGCTTCAGGACCGACCGTGAGTCTCGCCATCTCGGTAGCGGGAACGCGTCTCGGACAGACGAATGTACCAGAACAGGTGAGCTCCTCAATGATGAAGACGTTCAAGGTCGCAACGGTCGTTGCACTCTCCGCTTCTACATCTCGTCTCTCGACATCGTTTGTGAACAGCGGTCCTATCCCGCCACGCGCCGACGTGGCGACAACCTATACCGTCCGTTGGAGTGCATCAAACAAGGGAAGTACCGTGGCAGGCGGTACGGTCACGGCGACCCTGCCGAGCTACGTCGCCTATACAGGTCCCTCTTCAGGTTCAGGAACATTCTCGTATGACGACAAGGCACGTACGGTCACTTGGAACGTCGGCGATCTCTCGCAGGGGGCTTCTGTGCAAGGCGCCTTTCAGGTATCGCTCACGCCATCGACTTCGCAGAAAGGGAGCGCACCACAGCTCACCGGCCCCGCAGCATTCGGAGGCTACGACCGCTTCGCTGGCGTGCAGGTGAAGGTATCGGCGGATCCAGTTACGACCGAGACTGTCGGCGACCCGGGGTATGTACCGACGAATGCTGTCGTGCAATGAGAGTCTTCTTGGCGTAAAGTAGCATTATGAATGACCAGAATCTGATGGAGAAGATCGTCTCGCTCGCAAAGCGCCGCGGGTTCGTGTTCCCCGGCTCCGAGATATACGGCGGCCTCGCCGGTACCTACGACTATGGCCCGTATGGTGTTGTGCTCAAAGAGAATGTCGAACGTCTCTGGCTCACGATGTTCCGCGATTCTCGCGACGACATGTACGGCGTGGATGCCGCGATATTGATGAATCCGAAAGTTTGGGAAGCCTCTGGTCATATCGCCGGTTTCTCCGATCCATTAGCTGAGTGTGAGAAATGCAAAAAGCGTTTTCGTGCCGACCATCTCGATGATGAGACGAAGTGTCCTGAATGCGCTAGTACACTCGGCGAATCGCGGGAGTTCAATATGATGTTCAAAACGCATGCGGGCGCGATGGAGGACGATTCAGCCACGGTGTACCTGCGCCCGGAGACGGCTGGCGGCATCTTCACGAACTACAAGAACGTCGTCGATGCGCTTCACCCGAAACTGCCCTTTGGCATCGCACAAGTGGGGAAGGCGTTTCGCAACGAAATTGCGCCGCGCGACTTCGTCTTTCGTTCGCGCGAATTCTCGCAGATGGAGGTTGAGTATTTCGTTTCGCCTGCCGAGTGGGGACAAGCGTTTGAAGAATGGCGTACAATGATGCATCTCTTTGCCGAAGCGATCGGCCTGCCGCAGGACAAGGTGCACGAGCTTGAAGTCGAAGAGAAAGATCGGGCGCACTACTCCAAGCGGACGATTGATTTTGAATTCGAGTATCCCTTTGGTCGCAAAGAGCTCTGGGGTCTCGCGTATCGCACCGACTTCGATCTCTCTGCACACGCGAACGCGTCTGGTGCTGAACTCGCGTATCTCGACGAGGAAACAAAGGAGAAGTTCATCCCGCATGTTATCGAGCCGTCCTTGGGCGTTGATCGCACGATTCTCGCTATCCTCACGAGCGCGTATCGCGAGGATGTGATGGGTGAGGAGACACGCACCTATCTCGCGCTCGCGCCCAAGATTGCGCCGGTGAAGGCGATGGTCTCACCGCTTTTGAAGAACAAACCCGAGCTCGTGGCGAAGGCGAGAGAAGTGCGCGCCGAACTCCAGAAAGTCCATCCGGCTATCGCCTGGGACGACAATGGCAACATCGGCAAGCGCTACCGCCGGCAGGATGAGATTGGCACGCCTTTCTGCATCACGATCGACTTCGATACCCTCGGCGAAACACCAGATTTGAAAGACACCGTCACGCTCCGCCACCGCGACTCGGGCGAACAAGAACGTCTCACTATTGCCGAAGCCGCCGCCCGTATCCGTTCCACAATCGAATAAGCCCCAGCCTCGCTCGGCAGTAAACGAAATGTGCTAGGATGCCGGTATGAGCAAGGAAATTAAGATTTCCATAACGTCCGGCACCATTTTTACGACACTGTTCATCGTCGCCGGGGCATATCTCTTCTGGCTTTTACGTGATCTCGCACTTCTCGTCTTGACCGCGATTGTCATCGCCTCGGCGATCGAGCCCGGTGTCGCGTTCTTCATCCGTCTGCGCCTTCCACGCTTCTTGGCGGCGCTTTTGGTCTATGTTCTTGCGTTCGGCTCGGTGTTCGGGCTGCTTTACTTCCTCTTCCCGCCGATTATTGCTGACGCCGCCGGGTTCCTCTCCGCAATGCCGAAGTATCTCGATACGATCAACGCGGCTTCACCGTTCTCGAGTACGACCGGTCTTATCGGCGGACAAGGGACTAGTTCATTCATGCAGACACTCCTTGCACTCCAAGGTGTCTTTACGGCAACATCAGGCGGCGTACTCCAACTTTTCGTGACCTTCTTCGGCGGGATCTTCTCGCTCATGCTCGTCATCGTCCTCTCCTTCTATTTCGCGCTTCAGGATACGGGTGTAGACGATTTTCTCCGCATGGTAATGCCGGTTGCCTATGAAGAATACTCGGTCGATCTATGGAAGCGTTCGCAAAAGAAGATCGGGCTCTGGATGCAGGGACAGATACTTCTCTCGGTCATCGTTGCGATACTCGTATATCTCGGCCTTCTCATCATCGGTATTCCGTATGCACTCTTGCTTGCCGTCTTCACGGCGGTTGCGGAGATTATCCCGGTCTTTGGTTCGCTCATCGCCGGGACAGCGGCGGCTATTGTTGCGTACTCAAACGGTGGCGTGCCGCTCGGTCTCATCGTTGCCGGCCTCTTTATCGTTGTGAATCAGTTCGAGGCCAATCTCATCTATCCACTTATCGTAAAGAAGATTGTCGGTCTCCCGCCGCTCCTGGTCATCGTGGCGCTTATCGCAGGGTATACGCTCGCTGGATTCCTCGGAGTCCTGCTCTCGGTGCCGGTTGCGGCAGTGGTGCTCGAGCTCATCACCGACTTCGATAAGCGCAAGCGACGCGAGCACGCACGATCCTCCTAGATTCATATGAGTGCGCGCTACCTCACCACCACCTTGCCGTATGTGAACGCAGATCCGCATATCGGATTCGCGCTTGAGGCTGTGCAGGCAGACGTGCTCGCGCGTGCATGGCGTGCGAGGAGAGATGAAGTATTTTTCTCGATAGGTACGGACGAACACGGTCAGAAGATCTTTGAAGCAGCGCAGAAAGCAGGACAAGAGCCGCAGGCTTATGTCGATCACTACGCCGCTGAATATCAGAAACTACAGCAGGCACTCGATCTTTCGGCGAACGCATTCATTCGCACCTCTGACCCGGCGCACGTGAAGGCGGCGCAAGAAATGTGGCGTCGATGCGCCGCAAAAGGTGACATTTATAAAAAGACCTACACCGGTCTCTATTGTGTCGGGTGTGAAGCGTTCAAGACAGAAAAAGAATTGACTGACGGGAAGTGCCCGCTTCACCCGAACGTGAGCGTCCAAGAAGTCTCTGAAGAGAATTACTTTTTCAAGTTTTCCAACTATCAGGACGCTCTGCTTGCATACCTCGAACGTCCTAGCGTTATCATCCCCGAGTGGCGCCGAGACGAAGCAATAGCCTTTGTGAAGGGCGGGCTTGAGGACTTCAGCATCTCGCGCGAAGCCTCAAGGCTCTCGTGGGGCATCACCGTTCCGGATGATGAATCGCAAGTTATGTACGTATGGTTCGATGCACTCACTAACTACCTCTCCACGCTCGGTTGGCCGAGCGATACAGAGGGGAATTTCACAAAGTTTTGGGTTGAGGGGGAGACGCTCCAAGTAGCGGGGAAGGATCAAGTACGTTTTCAGTCGCTTATGTGGCAGGCGATGCTTATGTCTGCAGATATTAAAAATACCGATGCGGTCTTTTATCACGGTTTCATTACCTCGGGCGGACAGAAGATGAGCAAGTCGCTCGGGAATGTGATTAATCCACTCGACTTGGTAGAGAAGTATGGCACCGATGCTGTCCGCTATATCCTCTTGCGGCATGTAAGCCCGATACAAGACTCAGACCTCACACTCGAGGCTATTCACGACCACTACACGGCCAACCTTACGAACGGCCTCGGCAATCTCGTCGCGCGCGTGATGCAACTGGCTGAGACACATGTGTCTACACCGGTTACATTAGCGACGATAGCAAGCGAGCCGCCAAACGATTTTAAGTTCAATGAAGCGATGGATGCGATCTGGGCGCGTATGAGCGTCATCGACGAGCGTATGACGGCGGAGAAGCCATTTGCGGTCGTGAAGACGGATCCAGAAGAAGGGAAGCGTCTCATCGTCGAACTTGTCCAGCAATTGTATGAAATCGGTATAAGCCTGCGCTCCTATCTGCCCGCAACTGCAGAAAAAATAATGCAGGCCATACAAGACAATAAAAAGCCCGAGAACCTCTTCCCAAGGTTATGAATGTGAAATATGTAGATGCGCACTGCCATCTGCAGTTCGACGACTATAATGCAGACAGTGAGGCGCTTATCTCACGCATGCACGAAACGGGTGTGGCGGGTATTGTCGTGGGCTGTGACCTCGAGACGTCGAGAAAGGCAGTCGCGCTAGCCGAGAAATATGAGCATCTCTATGCCGCTGTCGGGCTTCATCCGAACAATATAGTGGCTGAGGGATATGATATATCACACTACCGCGCACTTGCGACACATCCGAAGGTTATCGCGATAGGGGAGTGTGGGCTGGATTACTACCGTCCGACAGATGTAAACGAAGAAGTAAAAAGAAAACAAAAAGAAGTTTTGCAGAAACATATCGAGCTTGCGGCTCTGCTCGACAAGCCGCTCATTCTTCATCCGCGACCAAGTAAGGGGACGATGGACGCCTATACTGACTTGATAGAAATTCTAAAGGTAGCCAAAGTCTCGTATCCGAATCTCCGCGGGGACGCACACTTCTTTGTTGGCGGTATTACCGAAGCCCGGGCACTCATTGCGCTTGGCTTCACGGTCTCATTCACGGCGGTCATCACCTTCGCGCGTGATTACGATGAGGTTATAAGGGCTGTACCACTCGAGTCGATACTCTCAGAAACCGATGCGCCCTATGTCGCACCCGCCCCCCGCCGCGGGAAGCGTAATGACCCGCTTGCCGTCATCGACGTCGTCGCCAAGATTGCCGAGATTCGGCGTGAGGACCCAGAAATGGTGCGGGAAACCATCCTCGCAAACACTAAAAAAATGTTTGCGTTCGGCAAAATCTCGTGCTAGGATGCGGGAATTATGGCTAAGAATCAAGGCGAAGAAGCGTTTGTGGATGAACTCGAAGACAGTGGCTCTGAGCCGCGTGTGTACGAGCTCGGTTTTCATCTCGATCCCGAGCTCCCAACTGAGGAGGTGAAGAAGGCCTATCAAACAGTGCGTGCGCTTATCGAAGAGAAGGGTGCGATTGTTGCCGAGGGCGAGCCCGAGAAGATTCAGCTTGCCTACACCATCTCCCGCCAAGAGGTGGCCGGCCGCCGCGACTTCGACTCGGCCTACTTCTCCTGGATCGCCTACGAGATGACGGCCACTAATCATGCAGACATTCTCTCTGCGATGAACGCGAACAAGCAGATCGTTCGTTTTATCGATCTCTTGACGACCAAGGATGCTGCTCGCCACGCCGTCGAGATGCGTGAGATGTCCGCGAAGATGCCTGAACGTGCTGTCGATCCTGAGGCCGCCGCCGGTGCAGAACTCGATGCCGCGCTTGAGAGCGTCGTTATATAATACCGACATGTACCTCAACAAAGTATTTCTCTACGGCAATCTCACCCGCGACCCGGAGCTGAAGGCGCTTCCCTCAGGCGGACAGGTCGCGAACTTCGGCCTTGCGACGAATCGCACCTACAAGGACAAGAGTGGCGCCAAGCAGGAGACGACCGAGTTTCATAATATCGTCGCCTTCGGCCGCACAGCCGAGGTTATCGCACAATACGTGAAGAAGGGTCGTCCAATCTTCGTCGAAGGTCGCATCACGACGCGTTCGTGGGAGGGAAAGGAGGATGGAAAGAAACAGTATCGCACCGAGATTATCGTTGAGAACTTCCAGTTCGGTGCGGACAGCAAGGGTGGTCCGTCGACGGGCGACGCGCCAGCGGCGTCGCATGAACAGCCGGCACAGGAGGGCGGCGAGGCGATTAAGTATCCCGATGAAGAGATTAATCCAGAAGACATACCGTTCTAAATTTTCAATTTTACAATTTTCAATTTTACAAACATGGCATATCAGGCAGAAAGAGAAGAGATAGAGATTAAGAAGTTTATCGACTATAAAGATGTCACTTACTTGAAGTTGTTCACTAACCCGCATGCGAAGATGCTCTCGAAGAAGCGCACCGGCATTCCTTCGGGCAAACAACGTGACATTATGCAGGCCATCAAGCACGCACGTTTCATGGCGCTTCTCCCCTATATCGCAGCATAAACAATACTCGTGCAACAAAAAACCGCCCCATTGGGGCGGTTTTTTGTTGCTTATGCTTTCTCGACGCGTTCGGTGTACTCGCCGGTATCGGTGTTGATGCGAACGATGTCGCCGGTATTAATGAAGAGCGGGACATTCACCTTGGCGCCAGTCGAGAGGAGTGCGAGCTTGCTGCCGCCCGAGACGGTGTTGCCCTTGACCGCCGGCGGGGCGTCCTTCACGGCGAGTTCCACCTTAACCGGTATCGAGATCGTCATCGGCTTCTCTTCATAGGTCAGTACTTCGACCAAGGAGTTCTGAGTCAACCACTGCACCTTGTCATGCACCGCTTCTTCAGAGAATGAGAAGCGATTTTTTGCATTGCCTTCTTCGGCGAACCAACTCTCACCTTTATTGGTATAGAGATACTGTGCCTGCAGTGTGCTGACATCTGCCTCAGTCACGGTCTCGTTTTGATGAAAAGAGATCTCGAGAACCTTGCCGCCGACCAGCTGGCGGAGCTTGGTCTGGTTGACCGGCTTTCTCTGCTGCATACGGAAGATATGTGCTGAGAGCACTTCATACGGCTCATTATTGTAGTTGATGATGCACTTCGGGAGGATTTCGTTATAGGAGAGTACGGCCATAGATCTGAAACTAACGGTGAATAAGAATCGTTATAAAAAGTACCGCCAAGGGCGGATTCGTGTATGCCCCGTATGACTATACTCTATTTAGAATATTACTACGGGAACTTACGCGCGCGAATAACTGTAACTATCGTGCACCTTAGCACAAAATAGTCATACGGGGTATGCTAGCAGACATCATGGCTTTATCAAGTAATACCCAGGAGCTCAGCATCCTCTCTGATGCCGAGGTGCTCGCGCGCTCACGGGGAGAACCTGAACTCTTCGCGCTCCTCGTCCGCCGGTACGAGGCAGCGCTCCTGCGCCGTGCGCGGAGGATTCTTTCGAGTCCTGAGGATGCCGAAGAAGTGGTGCAGGACGCCTTCACCAAGATGTATCTCTATGCCGACAAATATCACGCCCAAGAAGGGGCCAGCTTCTCTTCGTGGATGTATACCATCCTCAATCGCGTCGCGTATACGAAGTACCGCACGAAGAGTGCTGAATGGGGGAAGCGCGCCGAACTTCTTCCCGAGCACTATGAATCATTGCCAGATGCGCGTGCAGAATTTCTCGAAGATCTCTCGGTGCGGAGCGAGGTCATCAACGCACTCGCGAAGCTGCCCGAGACCGCTTCAAGAGTGCTCAGGCTCCAGTTCATCGAGGGTAAGACGCAAGAAGAGATTGCCGCAGCAGAACGGCTTTCGGTTCCTGCCGTGAAGACACGTGTGCATCGCGCTAAGAAGCTATTTAAAAAAGCCTATGATGAACAACGATATGACTAATCCACCTCTCGGCCGTAGCCCTACCGGTGAGACAAACATCGAGAGAATTGTGATGCGCCGCGTCCGGATTATCCGCATCCTGGGGCTCATTATCTCCACGGGAGTGTTCGCAGGGCTCGCCCTCGTCGCTACTCTGTGGGGTATCGGGAGGGAAGTGTGGGTCGCCCGCGTCTTCGAGAACGCGCCCCACGACTTCATCAGCCTACTGCGCTTTTATGTTGATGCATTCCTCAACACCAGGGTTCTCGTTCAGACACTCGTGCTCGCGACGCTCGCCTCGCTCACGTTCCTCGCCCGCGAGATCATCCGCCTGTTGTTCGACTTTTTTGCACCACCCCGCTCCTAATTTGAGAGAAGTCGTTTCGAGAACTTTTATAAGTTTTCCACAAACTCAAAAATATAATGTACCTTAATTCACGCTATAGCGTAAAATATGGTGCATGAGTGTTAGTGACACAATGAAGAAAGAAAGCTTAAGTCGTAGAGATGTTGGGAGAATCGTCGCACGGGCACGCGGGAATCGGCGTATTCCACTGCAGACGATAATTCTAGGAACACTCGGTGTGACAGGTGTTCTTGCTATCGGTCTTGTTGCCCCGCAGGTATTGGGTCTTTTCGAGTATCTCAACCCGATTTCACGTAAGAACACCATCCGATTCAATCAGCGCATTGCGCAGGCGCTTCTGCGGCTTGAACAGCGCGGTCTTATTAAGGTGACGGGTGAAGGGAAGAAACGCGAAATCCATCTCACGACACAGGGAGAAGAGATCATCGATCGCTTATATGCAGGTTCCTACAGCATACCTTTGCCTATCCGTTGGGACGGGAAGTGGCGAGTTGTTATGTTCGATGTGCCGGAGAAGCGCAAGAAAGTTCGAGACACACTTCGCATGTTGCTACGGAGTGCAGGATTTATCTATTTCCAAGATAGCGCATGGATACAGCCGTACCCCTGCGATGAACTCGTCACCTTACTTCGCTCGCATCTCGGGAGTGGAAAGGGCGAGATACGATATCTCACGGCATCATTTGCAGATGAAAGTGACTATATCTTCCGCAAGCGCTTCAATCTTGTTGGTGTTTGAACCTTCTCATCCGGTCTCCATATATTTTCTTCATGCACCATAATTTACGCTATAGCGTGAATTATGGTGCATTTCTAATATACGAGGATTAGAGGTTGCTTTTGAGCAATGGAAATCCCATAACGAGGATCGTTTTCATGATTGAGATGTTAGTCTAACTGACCGCCAGCTTTTCTTTGATCTGCTTGAGAAGGTCCTTCGCGATGTTCTTATTGTCGCGGAGGTAAGTGCGCGTCGCATCATAGCCGACGGCGAGCTTTGTTTCACCCATTTTATACGTGGCACCGGCCTTCGTTATGAGATCGAACTTTTCTCCGAGCGCGATAAGCTCGCCCTCGCGACTGATGCCCTCGTTGTAGAGCAGATCGAATTCGGTTGTCTTGAAGGGTGCGGCGACCTTATTCTTCACTACTTTGACGCGCACTCGACCACCGACCACCTCCTCTCCTTTTTTAATTGAGGCGATACGGCGGATATCGAGACGCACTGAGGTATAGAACTTGAGTGCCTTGCCGCCTGGGGTCGTCTCAGGGTTGCCGAACATCACGCCGATCTGCATGCGAATTTGATTGATGAAGATGACGATGGTCTTGCTTCGCGCACAGATAGCGGTGAGCTTGCGGAGTGCCTGACTCATGAGTCGGGCCTGCTTACCCACATGTTGTTGACCCATCTCGCCCTCGATCTCGTCTTTTGGAGTGAGTGCGGCGACCGAGTCGACGACAATCACGTCGACGTTGCCGCTCCGCACGAGACTCTCGACGATATCGAGCGCCTGTTCGCCGGTGTCCGGTTGACTGATGAGGAGCTCGGTGAGCTTCACGCCGATGCGTCGCGCATATTCGGGGTCGAGTGCATGTTCGGCATCGACGAAGGCTGCGATGCCGCCGGCCTTCTGTGCTTCAGCGATGACATGGAGGGCGAGGGTCGTCTTGCCGGAGGATTCAGGACCGAATATCTCGATGATGCGTCCGCGGGGGAGACCACCGATGCCGAGCGCGGCGTCGAGCCCGATAGAGCCGGTCGAGATGGCCGGTATCTTCTGCGGCGTACCGGCGCCGTAGGTGGTGATCGCCTCATCGCCGAATTTCGTACGGATCTCTTTGAGTGCCTGCTCGATCGATTTCTGCTTCTCACTCTTATCCGCACCTGCCGCCGTGACGGTCTTCAAGATTTTTTCTTTCTTTGGTTTTCCAAAAGCCATATCGTAAATAATTTTTAATTTTCAAAAGGGACGAAGATAGAGCGTGTTGCGGTTACCGATCTACCGAAGCGATCGGTGGCCGTGAAGGTAAGTATAGACCCTCCCTGGGGGAAGGTAAGGGTTGACGAGAAGTTGCCGTTCTGGTCGTGCAGAAGCGATGCTCCGTCGAGCGTGAGGAGAGCGGCGTGGGGTGCTCTCCCTTCGATAAGGACAATGCCTCCCGGGAGAGAGGTAGTATCTCTCGGAGAATTAATAATGAGCGAAGGGCCCACGAGGAGCGGCCATGCCTCGAAGCCTCCATAAACTGCGAGAAGAAGCAAGACGGAGAAGAGCAGTGGTTTAGTCATCAATGCTCCTTTTAGAAGAGGTCATTGCCGGCATTCTCACTGTTGTTTGTGGGAGCGCTGTTTTGGCGGCTCAGCACCTCGCGTGGCTTAGAACCGTCGGCACCACCGATGACGCCCTTGGCCTCAAGCACGTCCATGAGTCGCGCCGCCCTCGAATAACCGATCTTCAGCTTGCGTTGGAGGTAGGAGGTCGAGGCGCGGCCAGCCTCTTCTACGGCGGTGCGGGCGTCTTCGTAGAGGTCATCGTCGATATCGTCGTCATCGAAGTTGCCGTTTATAAGGCCGATGACGTCGTTTGCTTCAGTACTCGTACCCGTGCCGCTCCCGCCGAAGTCAATCGAGGAGAGGTCGCCAGCATTATGGCTCTTGATATAGTTCACCACCTTTCTTACCTCACCTTCGCTGATGAAGGCCGTTTGGATACGCACAGGCTTCTGCATGTCGCTTGAGAGATAGAGCATGTCACCGGCACCAAGCAGGGTCTCAGCACCCGAGCCGTCGAGGATCGTACGTGAATCGATCTGCGAGGCAACCTGAAGCGCCATGCGCACCGGCACGTTCGCCTTGATGAGACCGGTAATAACATTGACTGACGGGCGCTGAGTGGAGATCACGAGGTGAATGCCGACCGCGCGCGACATCTGTGCGAGACGCACGATAGAGGCTTCGAGCTCGCGCGGGTAGCTCTGCATGATATCGGCAAGTTCATCGATGACGATGACGATGTAGGGGAGTGCTTCGGGTAGATCATCACCGCCCTTCTTCTTCGCGGGTTCAAACACTGACGTATGATAGGAGTCTATATCGCGGACGCGTTCTGCCTCGAGAATGTTATAGCGACGCTCCATTTCTTTAGCCGCCCATTTGAGAGAGAATATGGCCTTCTTTGGGTCGGTGATGACGGGTGTGAGGAGGTGGGGGATGCCGTTGTAGGCGGTGAGCTCGACGCGCTTTGGGTCGATCATGATGAAGCGCAGCTGGTTCGGGCCGTTGCGGTAGAGCAGTGAGGTGATGAGTGCGTGGATGGCGACTGACTTGCCCGAGCCGGTCGCACCGGCGACGAGTCCGTGCGGCATCTTCGCGATGTTCACATAGTGCGGTGTGCCGGTGATGTCTCGACCGAGAGCGGCAAGGAGCGGTTTATCGCTGTCGCTCCACTCAGGGGCACCGAGGAGACCGCCGAGGCCGACCATGGCCTTGACCGTATTTGGCACCTCGATACCGACGAGCGACTTGCCCGGGATCGGCGCTTCGATGCGCACCGGGTGCGCGGCGAGCGCGAGTTCGAGATTGTTCGCCAAGGAGACTATCTTAGAGAGACGCACGCCCTCAGCGGGCTTCACGGCGTAGCGCGTAACGGTCGGCCCGACCGAGACTTCGTCCATCTCGAGGTTGATGCCGAAGTTCTGGAACGTGCGCTTGATGATATTCGCATTCGCCTTGATATCACCCACGCCCGGCTTGCCCTTGTCGGCACCTAAGATAGAAAGGGGAGGTGCTTCGTATTCAGCATCGAAGTTCACGATGCCCGTCCCGGCAGCAGTCGGGCGGTTGAAGACGGTCACGACCGGCTCTCGCTCGGGTGGGGCAGAGGTGTCGTCGTCTGTCGCATAGTCGCTGTCGTCTTCAGGCACGCCAACGACCGAGAGTTCTTCATCGTCAATATCGTCACTCGTATCACGTCGGCGCATACGCCCCCAGAGCGAGATGACGTTCTCAGAGAGAAGAGCACCGAGCGCCTCGAGATCGCTTACGATCGCAATGCCGATGCTGATCAGTGCGACAAGAAGGACGAGCGAACCCCAGAAGCCGAAGAAGCCGGAGAGCATCGCTCCTTCCCAGCTCCCCAACATGCCGCCTATGTCCGTGTCAGGGAAGAGGCCCACGAAGGCGAGGACGGATGCACAAATAATAAGGAGTCCCGAGGTGGTCAGTGGCGCGAGCGTCGGTCGACCGAAGCCGGCATAGAGGCCGACTGCGATTAGGGCGAGCGGGAGGAGAAATGAACCAATGCCGACCACGGCATAACTCATCGCAAAGATGGTCGCACCGACCGGGCCCGCGGCGCCGAAGATTCCGAGGATGAGTAAGACGCCTGCGGCAAAAAGGACAATGGCCGAGGCCCAGCGGATGAGCGTGCCGTACTCCTGTACCTCTTCGGTGCGTGCACGGTCTCGCCGAGCGCCATTGCCGTTTTTGCGAGTGCCGCGACTCATAATGAGTACCAGTATATCATTATTTTACAAGCTGGTTCTCTAGTGAGTGCGAAAGAAGAATAAAAAACTTGTGTCCAAGAACGAGAGAGGTATACTTGTCCAATAGCTATGAGACACGAAACATCAGATATCGGACATACGACTGAAATTCGGAATGTGCATGCACCAATCAAAGAGATGCATACAGATGATTTTGTCTTAGAAAAGAGCATATTTAATAACGTATTTGAAAAGGACATACGCAAAGTCTTTATCTATAAGAAGGCTGAACGGCTCGCAAAGGCTATCCACCTTATCGCCCCTGCCTTTGCCGAATCAGCATCCCTCCGGAACCGTATCGACACGATAGCCATCGGTCTTGTGGACGCGGCCATTCTGCCTTCTGGGGTAGCACGTACTGCGCTCGCCCGCGAGCTTCTGGCGCTCTCAAGTGTCCTCTCCATCGCGCGCACCGGCGGCCTACTCTCTTCTATGAATGCAGAGTTGATAGCTCATGAGGCGCATCTCCTGCTTCAAGAAGTAGCCGCCTATGAAGAGCCACGCCTCTTTCTTGACGAGGCGCCGACGCTCTCCGGTATCGCTAAAAAGGCGCTTGCGCAGGAGGTGAGGGGGCCGGCCGTGAAGCGCGGGAGCACGCCGAGGTCGGCGCCGACTAAGAGGAGCCAGATAAAAGACATAAAGGACATTCCCGATGGTCGGATAAAGGACAGACAGGAGACTATTCTGTCCGTGATACGAAATAAGCGGCAAGCGAGCATCAAGGATCTCTCGACCGTGATCCGTGGCGTCTCTGAGAAGACTATCCAACGAGAGCTCCTCGCCCTTATCGCGGCCGGGAAGGTACAGAAACAGGGCGAGCGCCGCTGGAGCACCTACCTACTCACGTAATACCTATTAATAGGTAAGTTTTGACTCTTTCTGTCGTCTTTGCTAATATGACGGCTGTGGTAGCGACCAGGACATAGGGCGAAAAAAGGCCGGAAACGGCCCCTTTTCTGCACCTATTTCCTCATTGTTATCCACACGTCAGTTCTGGGAATGCTTGTCTCCGCTATATACTAATCAATAGTCCTTGCGGGGACTCTTTTTCCCACTAGGGCGTACTTTGATAACAGAATAGTGGCTCTCGAAAGGCCACCTCAACCCTTGCCAGCTAACCCATGGCGCACTGGTCGATACCGTGCGCTGTGGGGTAGTGTGAAAGTGCGCGTGCTTTGAACAACTCTCACCCAGTGGGCGATTGTGTTCAATCGACTTGCTTATTATGTGCGACTAAAATAATTAACAATTGTTATGCAAATAGTAACTACAAAAGCGGTCGCAAAGGTCGCTGCAGTAGCGACCGGACTCGCGATGGCGACGTCAATGCTCTCACTTGCGCCTATCGCGCATGCGGCGGCTCTTACGTCTAGCCAAATCGATGCGGTCGTGAACATGATTACGGCTTTCGGTGCAGATGCAGCGACGGTCGCAAATGTTCGTGCTTCCCTCACGGGCGGCACACCGGTCTCGACCGGTACTGGCTCGACATCGTCTGCCACCTTCACGCGCGACCTCACGGTCGGCTCGACAGGTGCAGATGTGACGGCGCTCCAGAATGCGCTCAAGGCAGGCGGCTACATGTCAGCAAACGCGACGGGCTACTTCGGTGCCCTCACGAAGGCTGGCGTGATCGCCTGGCAGACGGCTAAGGGCGTCAGCCCGGCAGCCGGCTACTTCGGCGCCAAGAGTCGTGCAGTCTTTGGCGGCACGACTGGCAGCACAACGACAGGCGGTACGGTGAATGCCGGCACGGGCACAGGCCTTAAGGTCTCGCTCGCGTCCGATTCTCCGAACGGTGTCGCGCTCGTTCAAGGTCAGGCAGCTGCAGAGCTCGCGAAGTTCACCTTCGCGAACCCGACAGCTACTGCGATCAAGGTCACGAACCTTGCGTTCAATCGTATCGGCGTCAGCAATGACTCGACGATGACGAACGTCTACCTCTACGCTGGTGCGGTCCGTTTGACGGACTCAGCCGGTGTATCGAACGGTGCATACAGCTTCCAGAATTCGGAGGGTATCTTCACGGTACCGGCCGGCGGTGTCTACACGATCTCCGTTCGCTCGGATATCGCGACAGGTACGTCGGGCCAGCAGATCGGTGCCAAGCTCGTGTCGGTCGCTTCGAACGGCACGCTCGATGGCTCGGTCAGCTTCCCGATCTCGGGCGGTCTCCAGTCGGTCTCGGCAGCGACACTCGCTACGGTTGACCTCGGCGGCACAACGCTTCCGTCAACAGGCACGGTTGATCCTCAGGCTGACTACACGGTCTGGCAGAACACGATAACCGTCGGTACGCGCGCAGTACTCATGAAGTCTCTCGCGCTCCGCAATATCGGTTCGGTCCAGAGCGGTGATGTCGTCAATTATCGCCTCTATGTCGACGGCGTCCGCGCCGGTGATGCAGTAGCGAAGTTCGACACCAACAACATGGTCACCTTCGATCTCTCGGCGAGCCCAGTTCGCCTCGAGACAGGCGGTCGTGTGCTCAAGGTCGTTGCAGATATCGTGGGCGGTGCATCCCGCACCTTCCAGCTGTCGCTCCGCTATGCGGCCGACGCGATCTTCTACGACACTGACCTCAATCAGCCGGTTCTCGTGACTGCAGCTGGATCGGCCTTCTCGGCTCGTTCAGCTACGTCAGCGACTATCAACTCGATCACAACCTCGACACCGTCCGTTACTCGCTCAACGGATTCTCCGACAGCGAGCGTTGCGGTCGGTCAGAGCAACGTCAAGTGGGCAACCTACAAGATCATCGCCAACGGCGAAGATGTGAAGGTTGATAACCTCAACGTGTATGCAAACACGTCCGTCAGTAATGGAGGTCTCGACAACGGTAAGATCTTCCTTAATGGCGTGCAGGTAGGTTCTACAAAGGACCTTACCGAGGGAACCACAGATACCAACTTCACCTTCGGTTCGTCCTTCATTGTGAAGGTCGGCACGACGGCGACAGTTGATATCTACGCTGACGCGAAGACCTCGACGTCGACTAACCTTGTGTCTGGTGAGACGGTGCAAATCGTCCTCGACACTGGTTCTGCGAACGCTCAGGGTCAGGTCTCGCTTAGTAGCGTAAACGTCCCTGCGACCGCTACAACGGTTACAGGCAACACGATTACGGTATCTTCGAGCGCGCTCTCAGCGAGCAAGGCCTCGGGTTACGGCAATCAGACCGTGATTGCGGGTGCACAGAACGTAAAGATCGGTTCCTTTGTTCTCTCGACTGGTTCTACAGAGGGAGCAAACGTCAACACGATCGAGATCGGATTCGCTTCGGCGGTCTCTTCAACGCTCTCTGACCTCGTGATCAAGGATGCTGCTAGTGGTGCTTCATTCGGCACGAGCAAGGCAACGGTTAACACCGCCAACTCGTTCTCCGGCAGCGCGACTATCGCAGCCTCTGGCACAAAGACGTTCGATATCTACGCGAACGTCAAGTCCGGTGCGAACGTAGGCGCTATCCCGGCGACAACCGTGACGACCAACACGACCGGTACCGGTTCTATCACCGGTTCCTCAGTGTCAGTCACTTTGGCGCCGACACTTCAGACGATAACCGTCGGTCCGGCGACTCTCACAGTCGCGCTGAACGCCGGCTCAACGCCTGACAAGGCGAACATCATCGCGGGTAGCTCGATGGTGAAGGTCGGTTCATTCCGCTTCACGACGCAGTACTCGCCGTACACGGTTGACCAGATCAAGGTGAAGGTCTTGGCAGATGCCTCGACTGCCGTCTCGGCTGTGGTCCTCCAGTACAAGGATGCTGCTGGTGCAACGCAGACTTCGTCGCAGTCTCTGACGCTCTCTTCGGGAGCCCAGACTTACTCGACAGCCACGTTCACCGGTCTCACCTTCTTCGTCCCGGCAGACAACAACCGTGATCTCGATGTGTATGTGAATACACCGACGATCGCGTCTGCTCCGTCAGCCTCGGGCAAGGCGATTACGGTGACACTTGACGCCAACGAGGGCTTCAACGCCACTGACTCGTCGGGTACGGCCGACATCACCCTTACCACCGGTTCTGACGTCGCTTCGACTGATGCAACCGGTAAGGGTTCGATGGTCGTCCGCAAGTCGATCGCGTCGATCGCGGCCGGCACAGCGCCGAGCACAACGCTCAACACTGGTGCTGACCAGGTTCTCGGTACCTTCAACGTCACGGCGGATGCCGCAGGCGACATTGACTGGGGCCAGACGGTCTTCACAGTGAGCAAGACCGCTGCTCTGACCATCGGTGCGACCACGACCCTCGCGGTCTGGGACGTCACCAGTGGTTCGACGCGCGTCACGGGTTCGTTCGCGACGACGACGGGCAGCCTCCTCGGCGGCCTCGATGCGCTCGCGGGCAACACCTCGGGTCTCTTGCACTTCCGCCCGGACACGGTACAGACCGTTGCCGCTGGATTCACACGCAAGTATGAACTCCGTGGTACAGTCGGCGGCACAGCCGCTGGTGCGAACAACATCAGCGTGAGTATCGCCAACCCGAGTTCTTCGACAGTAACGACAGCTGCATTCTTGACGGTAGCCGGAGCCACGCTTGCAAGCGCGACTACGAATCCGTCCTTCGTATGGTCTGACTGGTCTGACGCGACAAATCACGCGACGACTGCGACGACGGCGACGGACTGGACGAGCGACTACCTCGTGAAGACGCTGCCGCTTACGATCGGCAACCGTTCGCTCAACTTCTAGTCTTCGGCTCGCAAGAGCTCTAGCTCAGAAATTGGTCTGAGCACTCAACCAGCTAGAAATTTGGTCTAGCAAAATAAAAGAACCCCGCAAGGGGTTCTTTTATTTTTGGAAATGCAAAGGCCCCCTCGAAAGAGGTGGCCTTTGCATTTGCGTCTTACCGCTCCTTACGTTATCCCCAGTTTTCTGTTTAAGTCTGACTTAAACAAACGAACGTTTGGTAATCTCGCGGTATGAGAGTGGAACCTTTCTCTGTGGGGTCTATCATTCATGTTACTAAACGTGGTACGCGCGGTATGGATATTGTCCGAGATAATACTGATCGGTATCGTTTTGTAAAATCACTTTTTCTTTTAAACGATACATACTTGTCTCAGAACTGGCATAGGGAAACGGCCGAACTGCCTCTTTTCGAACGGCCTGAATATTGGCCACTGCGCGAGCCGCTCGTACATATTCTTGCGTGGACACTCCTGTCGAACCATTTTCACTTGCTCCTGCAGGAGATCAGAGAAGGTGGAACGGCGAAATTCATGCAGAGATTTGGCGGGAGTCTCTCCCTTCGTTTTAATCTAAAGTACAAAGAGAAGGGAAGTATCTTCCAAAGTTCGTATCACGCAAGAGCAGTGAGCGAAACCTCGCATTTGAATTATCTTGCGTTTTATATTCTCGTAAAAAACGTATTAGAAATGTATCCGGGCGGACTCGCCGCCGCGTATAAGGATTTTGATACCGCATGGGAATGGGCGAAGAGCTATCAATACTCCAGTTTTAGAGATCGCGTTTCTGGCGTTCCTTCTCCGCTTATTGACGATCCTGACGGTCTGCTTGCTGATCTTCTGGGAAAAGGAGATTCATCAAAACAAGAAATGAAAGAACTCCTTGATTTCCACATGTCTTCTCATGGCGAAGAATTCAAAGAGATCGCGCTTGAATCTTGGTAGTTCTTTCTTCTTGTGTAAGTCAGACTTAAACAAGCTGACTTAAACAAGCCAGCGTTATCCCCACATTCCTGTTTAAGTCTGACTTAAACAAAGTTTGAGATGAAAAGAAGAGGTTTTTCGTTGCGCGTTTCGTGAGATTCCGGTTATCTCATGGGGGTGGTATTCTTTTCATATATGCAGATAACAGAAAAACACTGGGTCATCATGGGTGGCGGACTTTTAATTGCAGTCGTTGCCGCGTTCGGATGGTCAAATTTCGCTCAGGCACCGGTGGTTGCACCTCCTACTGTCGAGCTCGGCACTGCTTCTTCTACCGAGCCTGCCGCCACACCGGCGGAGAAGCCGATTGTGCGCGCACCGATGTTCTCTGTGAGCCCCGCTGACACTATTGCCTCATGGAGCTTCGAAAATGCCTACACCGGAGACACTGCGCTCATAGCGCGAGCAGATGCTGAGATAACACGACTCACGAATCTTCTTGGGACGAAGCAGTACACCGACTATATCTTGTACGTGAGCATCGCCAACCAATACGACCTCCTAGGCGACGGAGCGAACGAGTTTACCTTCTTGAAGAAGGCGCTCGCTATCGACTCGGCTACTACCGGTCTCGCTTGGTACAATGCCGGTCATCTCTTCTCGCGGCTTGGCGCGTATGCAACGGCGCGCAGAGCATTTGAGAGCGCCGTCGCCGCTGAGCCGATCCAGCAATATGTGCAGGCGCTTGCCGATTTCAATGCAACGCACAGAGCGGGGCAGTAGCACATGAAGCGCCTCGCGACAGGGTACACGTGGGTGCTCTTCTTGCCGGCCGTTCTGCCGCTCTTCTATGTCGAGGGGATGATGTACCCCTTACTTACGCCGAAGACACTCGCCCTTCGCGCACTCGGTCTTATCGTGCTCGCACTCTTCTCGTACCTCGCCCTTGCTGGGCACTCGTTCTACTGGGAGCGACTACGACGAAGAGGGGTGTGGATACCGGCCGCACTTCTTATACTCGCCTACCTTGCATCAGCGTTTGGCGTCGGCTTCTATCACAGCTTCTGGTCCACCTTTGAGCGCGGCGACGGACTCCTCACGCTCACGGTCTGCATCGGATTCTTCTATCTCTTGCTCCTCTCTGCCGAGGCTTCGTGGATGCCGCGTCTCTTCAGGATCACGGCGTGGACGGGCTCCTTGGCCGCCGTCTATCTCGTCCTCCAGTGGCTCGTGACGACCGGCATACTCAGTCTCCCTTTTATCGTCCAATCGAACGGCCGCATCGGGGGTACGCTCGGCAATGCGGCCTTCCTCGCTGCGTATCTCGGGATGACGTTCTTCGCGACCTTGGCTGCCGCGCGCGGATACGAGGATTGGCGACGCCTCACGCTCAATGTCGGTGCTGGGCTCCAGCTCTTTGCGATACTACTCACAGCGACCCGAGGGACACAGCTCGCACTCCTAATCGTCGGGGTGCTCGCACTGCTCGTTGTCGCCCTGAAGGGGAGTGAGAAGGTGCGGGCGTATGCGCGTGGCGCACTCGTCCTCCTGCTCTTGCTCGCGGGCATGTTTGTCACGTTCCGCTCAGAACTCCTGCAAGTCCCGTTCGAGCCGATACACCGCCTCGCTTCAATCTCGCTTACCGACCCGACTGTCTCGAGCCGCCTCTTCATCTGGCGGACAGTCTCGCAGGAGGCGCTCTCGCGGCCCCTGCTCGGCTACGGCGCCGAGCAGGTGAGCGTCCCGTTCGACCGTGTGTACGATCCGAGCATCATGACCGAAGAGTGGTTCGACCGTTCACACAATGCCTACCTCGACTACTTCGTGCAGTTCGGCATCGGCGGCCTTCTCCTCTATCTCGCACTCATCGCGCTTATCATCCGTGTGGGATGGCGCCTCTTCAAGGCTGGTAATCGGCACGGCCTATTCCTCATCGGCATTGTGGGCACCTATGCGATCCAGAACTTCTTCGTGTTCGACACCGCAGTGACATTCTGGCTCCTCCTCGCGCTCGCCGCGACGGCGCTCGCTCACGAACAGGCGCGAGGCACCGAGACCCTCTCGACGCTCGGGAGCCCGCGACCCGTTGCGGGAGCTCTCGCCGCCGCCGTCCTTCTCGCGTTCATCGTCCCCGTTTCGCTCCAGCCGCTTCGAGCGAACCTGCTCGCCTTTGAGGCCTATCAATACCAGATCGTCGATGTGTCGCGCGCACGCGCCGCGGCGAAGCAGGGGCTCGAGCTCAACACCTACGCCGATCTCGAGTTCGGGTATAACGCCTATTTTATATACACTGAAGAGCAGATGCGCCGGCTCAAGGGCGACGATCTCAATATCGCCTATGCAAATGCCGTCGCACTCCTCACTCAGAGCTTCAACCGATACGTTTCTGATGCACGGACTGCCGTCTATCTCGCACAGGTGCTCTCGCTCACTCCGCCGGGTGTTGCGACCGACCGACCACTCCTCGCCTCGGCACTCGAGCGCTCCATCAGGCTCTCACCGAAGCGCGCCCAGCCCTGGTATATCCTCGCGAACCTCTCGATCAGTGATGCGAACACCTATCCTCTGAAATCAGAGGGACGCGCCGCCGGCTATGCGGCCGCCCGCGACATCCTCTCGCGCTATATCGCGCTCGTGCCGGCGCTTTCTGAACCGCACTTTGTGCTTGCGGAGCTCCTCTTCGCCTCAGGTGCCACAGAGAGCGCTGCGGCCGAGGCAATAATCGGGAAGGCGCACTATACAGAAGATCTCGAGACGGCACGTCGTGCGGCGAGGTATTATGAGAATGTGTTTGATCTCCCGAACGCATCCTTCTTTTTAACAGAAATAGTCCGACTCGATCCTTCTGATACAGCGGCTGCAGACGATCTGCATACCATACAGACCTATTATGCTGAATCAAAAAAATAACCCGCCAGCCAATCAACGAATGCTGCCGTTTGTCGTCGAGTTCGTGAAATTCGCGACCGGCTTCGCCGTCATTATCGCCGTTGCGCTCCTCACGCTCCATATCGCTTCTGCCGCGATGTGATAGGTTTCCAGTTTACCTTACCGTAGCCTATAGACGATGTTAAGGTAAAGTTGCATTTCAATGTTGTTCTGGTAAAGTGCGTCTTGTACGAACCGAAGACCGTAAGTAGCCCGCAAGGGTATGAATCTTACGTAGGGAGACCTAACCGGTCGAACTCTCCTTTATTTCGTTCGTGCAGAACCCGAAATTCATTTCGGAAATATAAACAGCATGGCAATATCAAAAGACAAGAAGCGCGCGATTATCGCGAAATTGACCGATGCGTTCAAAGAGGCGTCATCGATCGTGTTCGTCGGCTTCACCAAGCTGACGGTCAAGGATGCTTCGCGTGTGCGTAGCGAACTCGCGAAGAGCGGCGTGAAGTACTATGTCGCGAAGAAGACGCTCATCAAGCGTGCGCTCGGTGAGCGCGGATACGCGGGTGGGGTGCCAGAACTTCCTGGCGAAGTCGCGATTGTGTGGACAAGCGGCGAGGATGTCATCGCGCCTGCGCGCGGCGTCTACGAGCACGGCAAGAAGCTGAAGGGCGCGCTCGCGCTCCTCGGAGGCATGTTCGAAGGAGCATTCCTCAATGCGGCGAAGATGACTGAGATCGCGACTATTCCGTCCATGCCGGCCCTACGCGGTATGTTCGCTAATATTATTAACTCTCCCATCCAGCGGTTCGCGATAGCGCTCGGCGAGGTGGCGAAGACTAAGAACTAAGTATGAATCAGGAACAAATAATTGAAGCAGCCCCGACGGCAGACGTCGGGGAGCCGACCAAAAGCGTCGGCTTTGAAGTGCCCTCGAAGTTTAAGAAGCTTATTGAAGAGGTGGAGAAGATGACCGTTCTTGAACTCAATATGCTGGTGAAGGCGATTGAGGAGAAGTGGGGCGTCTCGGCAACTGCCGTGGCTGCAGCAGGCCCTGCAGCCGGTGCGGCTGAGGAAGAAGGGAAGAGCACCGCAGATGTGGAGCTCACCGATGCAGGTGCTAGCAAGATCGCCGTCATCAAGGCGGTGAAGGAGGCACTCGCACTCGGCCTCAAGGAAGCCAAGGATCTCGTCGATGGCGTGCCGTCGATGCTGAAGACCGGCATGAAGAAGGAGGACGCCGCTGAGTTGGCCAAGAAATTGACCGATGCTGGCGCAAAAGTAACATTGAAGTAAGGAAAACACGCAACAAAAACGCGTTTCCGCCAAGGGCGGAAACGCGTTTTGCGTTTTATCGCCCCAGCCCCTACACTGACGGCTATGGAAATGCTTACTAAGATATTCGGTTCGGGCGCCCGTTTAAAAACGCTTCGTCTCTTTCTCTTCAATCAAGATTCTAGCCTGACGCTCGCTGAAGTTGCCGAACGGGCTAAGATCACAAAAGAGATTGCGCGCCATGAAGTCAACGAACTGCTCTCTGCCGACCTTCTGCGCAAGAAGGGCGTGACGACCCCGACACGCTATCAGGTGAATGCGCGTTTCGAGCACCTCGCGGCTCTCGACACGTTCATCCGCGAGACGACCTCGGTACGGCCGCAGAGTATCCTCACCGCCTTGCGCAAGGCAGGCACCTTGAAGCTCGTCGTCCTCTCAGGACTCTTCTCAGGCATTCTTGAACCGCAGATCGACCTTCTTGTGGTAGGCGACAATCTCGAAGAGCGCGTGCTCTTAAGTGCGGTGCGCTCGCTCGAGGCTGAGCTCGGACGCGAGATACGCTATGCCTCCTTCGCTACAGCCGACTTCCGCTACCGCCGGGGGGTCTATGACCGCCTTCTTCGGGACGTTTTTGACTATCCACACCGCATTCTTATCGACAAAATAGGGCTCTAAAAATGCTACACTTTCAGGTAGGGTCCTATTAATCATATAAACACAGCGTTATTACATTATGGTTTTCACTACATGGGCGGATGTGCTTAGCCAGTCGTTCCAGAATCTCTTCTACGGCTTGGTGGCGTTCATCCCTAACTTAGTCATCGCGATTGTCATCTTCGTCGTGGGGTGGCTGGTCGGCGTCGGCTTGGGGAGGGTAGTCGCGCAGATCGTTAATTCTCTGCGTATCGATCAGGCGCTTCGGTCGACCGGTATCGAGCGTCTGCTCTCACGTGCCGGCTTCGAGCTCTCTTCGGGCAAGTTCCTCGGTTTTCTCGTGAAGTGGTTCTTTATCATCGTCTTTCTGGTGGCGTCGCTTGACGTGCTTCGCCTCTCGACGGTGAATCTCTTCATCAGCGAGGTCGTGCTCGGCTACCTCCCGCAGGTGATCGTCGCAGTCCTCATCCTCCTTGTGGCGGCAGTCGTCGCCGAGGCGGCGGGGAATGTGGTCACCGGTTCGGCGAAGGCGGCCTCGCTCCGCTCGGCCGGCTTCATCGGCAAGGTCGCGCGCTACGCGATCTGGATCTTCGCTCTTCTTGCGGCGATGGCCCAGTTGAACGTTGCGACGGCCTTCGTCCAGACCCTCTTCACGGGTGTGGTCATCGCAGTCTCGCTCGGTCTCGGTCTCGCCTTCGGTCTTGGCGGTCAGGCATCGGCAGCCAAGTATCTCGAGCATCTGCAGGCAGAGATCAAGGATTAACGGACTTTCCGTTTTCGCACAGCGCCCCGCTCCCGCGGGGCGCTTGCGCTTTTTAGAGCCTTCCTCTATACTCGCACTACGTGTCTACGAACCGAAAGAACACCACACTTTTAGGAGCGGATAGGCCGTAAGGCCCGCGCGTTGCAAAACGCATGAAAACCGCCCCTTGGGGCGGTTTTCATTTCAGTTCGAGGGACACTGATTTTTGACATACGAATATGCATTAGGTAATTGACCCCGTGAGATAAACCCTCGCGATGCTTCACCGCGTCCGAGAGTCGTTATCTCATGGGACAATGTGCAGATAGAAATAGATTGTGGTGCGTAGGTCTCCGTACGAGAGACATTAAGAGCACACGGTGGATGCCTTGGCCTAGGACGGCTATGAAGGACGCGACTAACCTGCGAAAAGCTTCGGGGAGGCGGTTTGTAGCCTTTGATCCGGAGATGTCCGAATGGGGAAACCCTACAGTTTTGAACTGTAATCTGCGAGGTAACGCTTGCATGATGCGAACCCTGGGAAGTGAAACATCTCAGTACCAGGAGGAAAAGAGAACAATAGGAGTTGCGTTCATCGGGCGCGTATGTTCGTGCCAGATGAACGCGACTCTCGTGATACCCTAAGTAGCGGCGAGCGAAAAGGGAAAAGCCCAAACCAGCAATTTCGGTTGCTGGGGTTGTAAGATGCGAGTATTCCGATTTATCGGTGGAGAGTTACAAAACGTCTGTATAGCGGAAGCTGCTGGGAAGCAGCGCCCCAGAGGGTAATGGCCCCGTACGTAAAATGCATGACGACTCTTGCTTGTATTCTTGAGTAGGTCGAGACACGAATAGCTCGACTGAATCTGCCGGAACTAACCGGTAAGGCTAAATACGTCCTATGACCGATAGTGAACTAGTACCGTGAGGGAAAGGTGAAAAGAACCCCGAGAGGGGAGTGAAATAGACCTGAAACCGTGTGCTTACAAGGGGTCGGAGCGGATGCTTGCATCCGTGACGGCATGCCTATTGAAGAATGAGCCGGCGAGTGTGTATATCTTGCGTAGCTAAATCCTTACGGGATGGAGCTTAAGGGAAACCGAGCGTGAATAGCGCGATTGTAGGATATATACGACCCGAAGCCAGATGAGCTTGCCATGAGCAGGGTGAAGTAGTTCGAAAGAACTATGGAGGCCCGAACCCGTAGGTCGTTCAACGCCTTGGGATGACTTGTGGTAAGGAGTGAAAAGCTAATCGAATCTGGGAATAGCTGGTTCTCTCCGAAACAGCTTTTGGGCTGGCGTCGCCATATGTGTGCGTGGGGGTAGAGCACTGGAAGGGACCAACAGGGAGAAATCTCGTGGTTCCTATCAAACTCCGAATACCACGTACCCGGGCGGCAGTTAGAAGGTGGGGGCGAAGCTCCATCGATCGAGAGGGGAAGAGCCCTGATCGCCACTTAAGGCCCCTAAATCGACATTCAGTACATCCACAAGGAAGTGAGGACTCATTGACAGTGAGGATGTTGGCTTAGAAGCAGCCACCATTTAAAGAAAGCGTAACAGCTCACTCATCGAGAGTCCTTGCGCCGAAGATGATCGGGGTTAAATGTCGTGCCGAAATTGCGGGTTGGCGGCTGAATTTAAGGTTCGACCTTAAGAATTATGCATCAAGGTCGAACCTTGGCTTCAGCCGCCAGCGGTAGGAGAGTGTTCTGTTCGCGCTGAAGCTTAAGGGGTAACCCATGGTGGAGCGTACAGAAGTAAGAATGCCGGTACAAGTAACCACAATGCGGGTGAGAACCCCGCACGTCGAAAGATCAAGGTTTCCTCAGCTATGGTGATCAACTGAGGGTTAGTCGGGCCTAAGGGGATGGCGAGAGCCGCACCCGA
>Ga0334722_10000078_pt1 | contig 138441 bp, 129 predicted proteins | sample C3_bottom_MG_FD_207210 | JGI IMG/M metagenome (GOLD analysis project Ga0334722, IMG submission 207210) | Sediment microbial communities from Yellowstone Lake, YNP, Wyoming, USA - C3_bottom | ecosystem: Environmental > Aquatic > Freshwater > Lake > Sediment | place: USA: Wyoming | collected... | reverse complement strand
ACCCGCCGCTTCGCAGCCTCGTCTGATTTGTTCTTTGCTTTCATGGTTCAACCCCAATGATATATCTACATTGGAATAACGCATGAAGATCAAAGCGGTTGTCATACAGTTAGGTAATTGTCAATAGGTTTGAACCCAAGTCGCGTAAATATTAGTTAAGTGGCACCGTCAACTTGCCCATGGTGCCCGGATTGGCCCTTGTCGGGGAGCCGTCCCGGGTACGAAACTCGGAATTTCGGCAGTAGCGACAGTACCGATTTGTCCGACAGCGTGCGCCAGGACGAAGTATCTTTATCGGGTCCTTTCCTTGTCCTTCCCCTTCTCCTCCTTGTCCTTGTTCGCCTTCCGTACGAATGGGATGCTCTGTTAGTCCGTGGCGCATCCTCTTTTCTCATTGGCCATCGTATCCGGTCCGATCTTTCCCCCCGTATTACCAGACGGGGGGATAGCGGCATCGTCGCGCGTCCGTCCGCACGAGATACGGAAGGTTTATTCCCATACTGGGAATGAATGGCCTAGTGTTACTAGCCGTTGGCTTGCTCCCGATCCGCCGAGATATGCCTTCTTGCACAATTAAACCGCGCGAGCTTTGGACCTTCCTGGACGATCAACGGGCGCGATGACCTGACCCCCCTGTTAGTATAGGGACCGTTGCGACCCGCCGGCCGTGCTCGCTTCGCTGCGCTCCGGCGGCGGGTCGCGCGGCTTGATAATGGCCTTCGTGACCGTGACAGCAAGGTGACAGGATAGGCGCGGGGGTAGATTTGGGGGTATTCGCAAAAACCTAAATCCGCAGATCTAACATTGATGCGGCTCTCAAGGTATTTTGTGAATCCTTTACCCGCACCATCAACACATCCGAAGATGTCCGAGAAAGGCCGTAACTCCAAGCAAGTACGGGGCTTATGGCCCTTTTCTTGTCTGTAACATCCCGAGACAGTTCGTTCACATCCGGGATAAGTGCGGGGTAGATCAGCGGGATAATAGCTACATTGATGGGGTAACTCCATGCCGCTGATCGATACCGCAGTACGCAATGCGAAGCCTGGCGTGAAGCCCGCGAAACTGTTTGATGGCCGAGGCTTGTTCCTGATCGTTACCCCAACGGGGGGTAAATGGTGGCGCTTCCGCTACAGCTTCGACGGCAAGGAAAAGCTGCTCGCGCTTGGCACCTATCCCGATGTGTCGCTTGCCAGTGCCAGAAAGCGGCGCGACGAAGCGCCGTCGCTAGCCGACACCATGAAGGAAAAGATAATCAGGCGGCTTGAGGTGGACGCCTTCCCCGTGATCGGAAACCGCCCGATCGCCAGCCTAGCCGCGGCCGATCTGATCCGCGTCATTGAGCGCATCGAACAACGGGGATCGGTGGACATTGCAAGGCGAGTGCATAACTACATCGGGCGCGTCTTTCGCTGCGCCGATTGGGTTACGCCAAGAATGAAATGACGGGGCACGGCTTCCGTTCAACGGCATCGACGCTATTGCATGAGCTTGGCTTGCCTCACGCCGTTATCGAGCGGCAACTGGCGCACGGCGAGGGCAACAAGGTCTCCGCTGCGTACAACTTCGCCGAGCACCTGCCAGAGCGGCGCAAGATGATGCAGACCTGGGCTGACTATCTCGACAAGCTCAAGACCGGCGCGGACGTGATCCCGTTGCGCGGTCAAGCGGCGTAAGTTTCCAGTGAAGCGGATATGGTAGAAATCGAATTGACAACCGTAACGCTACGCTATACACTCGCCGCATGATTCAGACATTCCGTCACAAGGGATTGCAGGCATTCTTCAAGACGGGCAGCCGGGCAGGGATTCAGCCGCACCATGCGCCGCGTCTGAAGCGGCAACTGGCGCGGCTTGACCTTGCCAAGTCCGCCGATGACATGAACGTGCCGGGATGGAAAATACACCCGCTTTCTACCGGCCATTGGTCGGTGTGGGTGAGTGGCAACTGGCGTATGACCTTCACCTTTGAAGGGACTGATGCCGTGTTGGTGGATTACCAGGACTATCACTAAGGAGCATTCGATATGACGCGAATTCACAACCCGCCCCACCCCGGCGAAACCTTGCGCGAGGACGTATTGCCCGCCTTGGGCCTGACCGTGACCGAGGCCGCCGCGCAATTGGGCGTGACCCGCGCCGCGCTGTCTCGCGTGCTCAACGGCCGCGCCGCGATCTCGCCGGAAATGGCGCTACGCCTGGAAGGTTGGTTGGGCGTGAAAAACGGCGGGCGCGCCGACCTGTGGATTTCGCAGCAGGCCGCCCATGACCTGTGGCGAGCCCGCAAAGCTGGTGCGCCGAAGGTGAAACGCGCCCCTGCATTGACCTCCACCTGATCACTGAGAGGTAGAACATGGGAACCAACAAAATGCGGTCGATTCACCCCGGAGAGATTATTCGGGAAGAGTATCTTGTCCCGCTGCAAATGACCTCCCATGCCTTGGCAATGGCGTTGCGCGTGCCTGATGTTGACCCAGTTTCGCGGACACTTTACTGTTGAAGTGAAAGGAGTCCGAAATGGGAAAGACGAGGTTACCGTATGCGGCCGAGTTTCGCCGGCAGATGGTTGAATTGGTGCGTGCTGGCAGAACGCCGACTGAGTTGTCGCGTGAATTTGGCTGCTCGGCGCAGAGCATTGCCAACTGGGTGGGGCGATCTTCGCCAGCACGTCGTCCAGCGTTGGCACAGCGGCACGATGAAAGGTCGCAGATTCTACGGGCAGAAGTTGCAGGTCGTTGGCGCAAGGGCGCTCAAAACGCTGCCATGCGGCTTATCCGTCAGCCTCGGTAATCTGCCCGGTTCGCTGCATGATGCCCAAGGCGCCGGCGAACTCGGTTACGCACCAGATGGCCGACACCAGCTTGTCCGTGCAAGCGCCATACCAGCGGGCCGCGGCGGCACCTAACGCTTCCGCTCTCCCTCTGATTCTTGCTCGCGCAATTCAGCCGCAAGCTCCACCCGGTTGCGGCCACTGTTCTTGGCGCGATAGAGCGCTTCGTCGGCGCGTATCAGGGCGGCATCCGCGCTGGGATCGCTCGCCTTCATCACCGTGATGCCGATGCTCACGGTGACCGGAATGACCAATCCATCCAGTGTCAGCGGCGTCAGCGCCGCCTTCTGGCGGAGTCGTTCGGCGAAGATCTTGGCTTCGGCGGGTGCGGCACCGGGCAGGATGATGGCGAATTCCTCGCCGCCGACTCGCCCCGCAGTATCGATCTTGCGCAATTCGTCGCGCATCAGCGCGGCGAAATGCCTGAGCACTGCATCCCCCGTGGGGTGGCCGTGGGTGTCATTGACGTGTTTGAAGTGGTCCAGATCGAGCATCAATACGGCGGCTTGCAGGTTGTCCAGGCGTTGCAGTCGCGCCAGTTCGTCGGTCAGCCGGGCGATGAAATGACGCCGGTTGGCCAATCCGGTCAGGAAATCGGTGGTGGCCATTTCCTTCAATTCCTCCTCCGCCTGTCTGCGTTTGGTGATATCCCGGACAAATGCGCTGAATTCGGGCTGTCCCTCCGTCATCACCAGGGCTATGGCCAGTTCCACCGGAAATTCATGGCCGTCGCGGTGCAGCGCGTGAATCTCGATCATCTGGTTCATCGCCGGCCCCGCGCCCGAAGCGAGAAAATGTTTCAGACCCTGAACATGTCCATCGCGGTAGCGAAGAGGGATGATCGTCGTGTGCAACGGCCGGCCGATGATTTCCTCCCGAGGCCATCCGAAAATCCGCGTTGCCTGGCGATTCCAGTCGGTAATCATCCCCTCCGAATTCATCATCACGACTGCGTCCAAAGCCGTATCGACGAGCGTTTGCAGTTTCCTCTTGCTCTCCCGCAGCGCGAACATCAGATTGATCTGCTCTTCGGCGGCGGTCCAGCAGTCCTGCGGGCTGATCTTGAAATCCGAGCGCTCGGCGATGTGGTAGGCGGCGACTTCAATCATGTCGTAGCGTTCTTCGGCGCTGGGAATCCATGCCGCAAACGATTCCGCGGCATCCGCGGCGAACCTGGAGCCCGCGCCATCGTTGTCGGTCCCTGCCATCGAATGCGTCCTCCAGGAGTGCAATCGCTTCAATGCATGAAGCGTCGATCAGCAAAATGTGGCAAGCAGCTTTTCGAACTCGTCCAGCGGCAGTGGCCTGCCGAACAAATGGCCCTGGTACACGGTGCAGCCGTTGCCGGCGAGAAACGTCCGTTGCGCTTCGGTTTCCACCCCTTCGGCGACGACCGCGAGGCCCAGGCTCTGACCCAGCGCCACTATGGTACGCGCGATGGTGGCATCGTTGGGGTCGGTAAGGGCGTCGCGCACGAACGAGTGGTCGATTTTCAACTCGTCGAACGGCAGGTTCTTGAGGTAGGACAGCGACGCATGGCCGGTGCCGAAATCGTCCAACGAGAAGCGCACGCCGCGCTCCTTGAGCTCGGTCATTTTCGTTACCGTGTCCTTCATGTCGTTGGCTAGCAGGCTCTCGGTCAGTTCCAGCTTCAGTTTGCGTGGATCGGCGCCGCAGCGCTCCAGCGCCGCCAGCACCTGCTTCACAAAATCCGGATGGCGGAATTGGCGCACGCTGACATTCACCGCCAGCGTCAGCTGCCTCGTCTGCGGTCGCTGCGCCCAGGCGATCAGCTGGGCGCAGGCGACTTCCAGCACCCACTCGCCCATGGCGAGGATCAGCCCGGTATCCTCGGCCAGCGGAATGAACTCGGACGGAACCAGCAGCCCGCGCCGCGGGTGCAGCCAGCGTACCAGTGCCTCCACGCCTGTCGCTCGTCGCTCGCCATCGACCTGCGCCTGGTAGTAGATGACCAATTGTCTGGTGCGCAAGGCCTCGCGCAGAGCGGCTTCCAGTGCGACGCGGGCGGTGACCGCCGCCTGCATCTGCGGATCGAAAAAGCGCAAGGTGTTGCGACCCGCCGACTTGGCCTGATACATCGCGAGGTCAGCCCGCTTCAGCAGGTCTTCCACGGTTTCGCGTTGATCGCTAAACAGCGTTACGCCTATGCTCGAGGTGCTGTGGTATTCGTGCCCGGCGAGCTCATAGGGTTGGCTGAGGTGGGCGAGGATCTTCTCGCCCACGACTTCGGTCTGGGCGGCGGCATCGCCGGGGGACGGGCTCAGGTCTTCCAGCATTACCACGAACTCGTCGCCTCCAAGGCGGGCCACGGTGTCGCCCTCGCGCACGCAGGTGGCAAGCCGCTGCGCGATCTGTTGCAGCAACAGATCGCCCTTGTCGTGGCCGAGCGTGTCATTGAGGGTCTTGAAGTTGTCGAGGTCGAGGAACAGCAGCGCGCCCAGCCGTTTGCTGCGGGCGCTGATCGCCAGCGCCTGCTGCAATCGGTCGAGCAATAGACGCCGGTTCGGCAGCAGGGTCAAGGGGTCGTAGAACGCGAGATGCCTGATCTCGTCCTCCGCCGCCTTGCGCGCGGTGATGTCGGTGAGCGTACCGACATAGCGGCTGGCTTCCCCGCGTGCGTTCTTTACCGCGGTGATGGTAAGCCATTCCGGATGCACCTCACCGTTCTTGCGCCGGCTCCAGATTTCTCCCTGCCAGGTTCCGCTGCGCGCGATTTCCTCCCATATCGCCGTATGGAACGCCGCGTCATGACGGCCCGAATCGAGCAGTCCGGGCGTCTGGCCCACTGCTTCCTCCGCGCTGTAGCCGGTGATGCTGGTAAAGGCGCGATTCACCCTCAGGATCACCTTGCGGGCATCGGTCACGAACATGCCCTCCTGGGACTCGAAGGCGGTCGCGGCAATTTGCAGTTCCAGATCGGTGCGCCTGCGCTCGGTGATGTCCTGCAGGATGGCGATGAAATGGCGAATCGTTCCACCGCTGTCGATCACCGGCGCGATCACCAGGGACGCATCGTAGAGTGCGCCATTCTTGTGACGGTTGACGATCTCGCCGCGCCACACCTGGGCGCAGAGTATGGTCTCCCACAGCTGCCGGTAAAACGGCGCATCCTGTTTGCCGGACTTGATCAGCGCGCCCGGATTGCGGCCCAGCGCCTCCTCCAGCGAAAATCCCGTCAGCTGCGCAAACGCGGGATTGGCCCATTCGATGCGGGCGTCGATATCGGTGATCAGGATGGCGTTGGCGGCGGAATTGAGCGCCACCTCGAACAAGCGCAGGCGCGCTTCCAGCCGCTCGCGCACCAGCGCGTGGCGCACCGCGCGCCCGAGCGCATCGTGCTCGAACCGGCCTTTGACCAGATAGTCCTGGGCACCTGCGCGCAACGCGGCAAGAGCAAGCTCGTTGTCGTCGTGCCCGGTGAGCACCACCAGGGGCACGTCGGGAAGCGCGCTGCGGATGGTGCGCACCGTGGCGAGGCCCGAGGAATCCGGCAGGGACAGATCGAGCAGCACGACGTCGATCTGGTCGCGCCGGGCGAGAGCGACGCCCTCGGCCAGCGTCTTCGCCCAGATGACAGTTTCCCGGTCGCCGTCGCGTCCCAGCCCGGCCCGGCGCACATGGGCGCGGATCAAGCCGAAATCGCCGGGGTCGTCCTCGACCACCAGAACCGAAACCGATTGCTGTATTGCCGCGCTCATGCAGCTTCCCCGGCCGCCATCGCCAGCCGCGCAAACGCATCGCACAGGTCTTCCACCGCGTCCGCTTTGAAAATCAAATTCCGCACCCCGGCTGCGGGCGCCGCGGCGCGCAGCGCTTCGTCGATGTAACCCGAGGCCACCGCCACCGGCAGGTCGGCGCGGATCGCATGTACCGCGCGCGCCACCTCCAGCCCCGACATGCCCGGCATGTTGTAGTCGCTCACCACCAGGTCGAACTGGCGCGGATCGGCACGCAGCGCAGCCAGCGCGTCGCGCTGGTTGATATAGCCGCTGACGCGGAAGCCGCGGCGTTCGAGCAGGCGCCGGACCAGAAACACCAGCGATTCGTCGTCGTCGATGTAGAGGATGTGCTGACCGCGCCCCAGGCTGGCCGTCGGCGCAGCGGTGGCTGCTGCATTCTCGTCAGGCCGCTGCGCACCGGCCTGCGCCTCGACTGCCGGCAGGTAGAGCGTGAAGGTCGTACCCGCGCCGGGCGCGCTTTCGACCTCGATCGCCCCCTCGTGTGCCTGGACGATGCCGTGCACCACCGGCAAGCCCAGCCCGGTGGCCTCGTCCCCCCGCCTGGTGGTGAAGAACGGCTCGAAGATCCTGGCGAGCGTGGCCGCGTCCATGCCCGGCCCGTCGTCGCAGAGCGCGAGCCGCGGCGTGCGCCCGGGGTGCCGGGCCTGCATCGCGTGCAGCGCCGGATGCGCATCCGCAAACGTCGCATCGAGTATCACCGTGTCGAGGTGAATCCTGATGCGGCCGGGGCCGTCCGGAATCGCCTGCATGGCATTGGTGGCGAGGTTGATCAGGACCCGCTTGATTTGGTTGGGATCGGCCAGCACGGCCGGCACATCGGCGTCGCAGTGCACATCCAGCGTCAGGCGCGCCGGCAGCGTGGCGCGCAGCAGCTGCGTGGCTTCCTCGACGATGGCGACCAACTCTGCCGGCCTGCGTGCCATGGGTTGCCTGCTGCTGAAGGTGAGGATCTGCTGCACCAGGTCGCGCGCGCGCGCGGCGGCTTTGCGGATCTCCTCCAGGCTCGCCAACGCGAGCGGAGAGGCGCTCAGATCCTGGCGCGCCAGTTCGACGTTGCCGAGGATGGTCGCCACCGCATTGTTGAAATCGCGTGCGACGCCGCCGGCGAGCATGCCAAGGGCTTCCATCTTCTGCGATTCGCGCAGCCGCCCTTCGAGCCTCGCGCGCACCAGCGCATGGCGTACCGCCCGGCCCAGCGCATCGTGTTCGAACTGGCCTTTGACCAGATAGTCCTGAGCGCCGGCGCGCAAGGCGGCCAGTGAAAGTTCGTTGTCGTCGTGCCCGGTGAGCACGACCACCGGCACTTCGGGCAGGGCGCTGCGCATGCTGCGCACGGTGGCGACGCCCAGGGAATCCGGCAACGAAAGGTCGAGCAGCACGACATCGGGTTTGTGGCGCCGCGCAAGGTCCAGGCCCTCTGCCAGCGTCTTCGCCCAGATTACGGCCTTCCTGTCGTCAGATTCCAGTTTGTCGCCCGGCCTGTCGTCGAAACGTCCGAGCCCGGACCGGATTAGATGAGCCCGAATCAGGCCGAAGTCGCCGGGGTCGTCCTCGACCAGCAGAACCGAAACCGCCTGATTGAATGCGCTGCTCATGCGACTTCCACGGCTTTGCCCGCGACGCGGTCCGAATTGGCCGCGGCTGCCCCCGACATCGGCAGGACGAAGCTAAAGGTACAGCCTTGATTCTCGCCGGCGGACTCCACCCAGATGCGTCCGTTGTGGTGCTCGACAATCTTGCGGCATAACGCCAGGCCGATACCGGTGCCTGGATAGCGGCTGCGCGGCTGCAGGCGTTCGAAGACCTTGAACAGGCGCCCCTGCTGTCCGGGCAGCAGGCCGACGCCGTTGTCGTGCACGGCAACCCGCCATTCGCCGTCGCCGAACCCGGAAGTCACGACAACTTCCGCGTCGCCTTCGTCCCGCCGGTATTTCAGCGCGTTGTCGACCAGATTCTGAAACAAGCGCAGCATTTCGTCGCGGCTGGCGACAATCTGCGGCCACTCCCCTTCGATGCGCACCCTGGCTCCAGCCTGCGCCGTCGCCGGACCGAGGTAGCGCAGTGCTTCGTCGACGATAGCGCGGCTGTCGATCGCAGCCATGGCTGCGCTGCTGCGGCCGATGCGGGAATAATCGAGCAGCGCGGCGAGCATCTGGTCCATGCGCTTCGCACCTTCGATGGCGAACAGAAGATTCTGTCGCGTTTCCTCGGTGAGCACCGGAGCCAGGTCGGCTTCCAGCAATTGCAGGTAGCTCGAAATCATGCGCAGCGGCTGGCGCATGTCGTGCGAAGCGGCGTAGGCGAACTGCTCCAGATCGGCGTTGGAGCGCCTGAGTTCCGCCATCCGCAATTCAAGTTCGCGGGTCCTGTCCGCCACCCGCTGCTCCAGCGTCGAGTTCAACTGCCGGTTCGCGCTGCGCTGTGCCGCGAGCGTTGCGATCATCTCCTTGAAATGGCCGATCAGCTTGTTCATCTCAAGAACGGCGCTCTCGGGCAGTACCGCCGCGCCACCCGCCTCCAGGGTGGCCGGCAGATCCTGCGTAAGATTACTCAGTTGCTCGGTCGTGGCAACGACTCTGCGGCTCAGGAACTCGGCCAGCGCCAGCGCGGCGAGCAAGATCACGAACAGCAAAGTCAGCCCGCTGGTATAGCGGTCACTGAGCATTTTCTGGAACGGCGCCACCGGTTGTTCGAGGACGAGCCTCCATTCGGCCATGTTGCCGATGTCAGATTCCGCGACATAGAATGATTTTCTCCAGCGCTCGGCGCGTGCCGAATTGGCCACCGTCTGCGGCATCCACAGGTAAATTGAATTGTCGCGCCGCTCCAGGGATCCCGCGCCGCGAACAAAGGGCGTCATCATCTGCAGCTCCTTGCGATTGCTCAAGATGACGTTGCCGTTCTTGTCGAGCAGGGTATAGAGCATGGTGTCGCTCTCCGTGCTCTTTTCGAGGTAGTCGTGTATCTGCCCCAGGCTCAGGACACCGGCGACGTAACCGTCGTATTCTCCCCGGATCAGCACCGGTGCGATCAAATTGACCGCCGGTTCCGGGACCCCGACCCTTCCCATATACACTTCGGAGAGCATGGGCTTGAGTATTTGTTTAAGCCTGTGGACGAACGGACGATCCGAGTAGTTTCTGCCGATGTTGTTCTGCCCCAGTTCGTCGACCAACGGAGAAAAGGCGATCATGATGGCATTCTTGTCGGCCAGCCCGATGCGCAGGAAATTGACATCGGAGGCGTTGGTCTGCGCCAGCCGCGCTTGCATCTCCGACGGTGGCAGGGTCGCGGCCATCTCGGCCAGTTTGACGATGGCGGTGGATCTGTTTTGCACCCAGACCGCAAGGCGGCTGCTCACGCTCAGGCTATTTTGGTGCAGTTTGGCGCGGACACTGTGGTCGATTTCAGTGAAATCGCTTCTGCTCGCGACCATCAGCAGAATCAGCGCCGGGAATAGCGCGAAGAACGCCAACAGGTTGTAGATCAGATCCCGATAGGCGATCAGGGCGGTGCGCGAACGCAGCGCGAAGGCGGTAAAGATCAGCCGTGCAAGCAGGGCGTTGGCAATGCCGTTCACCGCCTGCTTGGTCATTACGATCGTGGTGTTGCTGGTCGGGACCTCCATTACGCCATGGTAGAAGAGGTATGCCAGCGGCATGCCGAGGAACAGCCAGTAGAGGGCGTCGGCGAGCACCAGGCCGACTTTGTGACGACCGGTGAGCCAGCCCACCGCCGCCAGCTCCGCGGTCATGATGAGTATCGCGTAGGGGTGGCTCCAGATGTAGTAGGTGACGCTGCTGATCACGGCAGCCGCTGCGACGCCGCGGCCCAGGCCGAAGCGCTGCAGCGCCAACATCGCGAATATGCTGCCGAACAGGAAATCGATATTCAGGAAAATCGGATACTTGAAATAGTTTCCCGCCAGACCGGCCGCGATCAGGGCGAGGTACACGGGTGCGCCGTACTTGCCGGGTTGGTCCGAATCGGCGGCGGCGGAAATGTTCATGCTGTCGCCGGCTGGCAGCGGGGCCGTCGATCTCTCGGGGTTTGCGGTCATGGCCAATTCAGTCGCGATTCAGCGGCAGCCGCGCCAGGCGGAACCAATACTGCCCGAGAATGTTGATCGCGGCGATGAATTCGTTGATGTCCGTGGATTTGGGCACATAGCCGGCGGCGCCGGCGCGGTAGGAAGCGAGCACGTCGGCATCGAGCATGGAGGTGGTGACGATCACCACCGGAATCGCGCGCAGGCATTCGTCCTGCTTCACCGCTTCAAGGAATCCGAGGCCGCTCTGGCCGGGCATCTTCAGGTCGAGCAGTATCAGGTCCGGACGCGGCGCCAAGCGATAGCGTTCGCCCTCGCGGCGCAGCATTCGCAGCGCGTCCACGCCGTCGCCGGCGACGCTCATCTCGATCGCAAAGCCGCACTTCCGCAGCGCCAGCTGCATCAGGCGCGCGTCCCCGGGTTCGTCCTCCACGATCAGGACACGCAGGTTTGGCTTATCGTTCATGGTGAGAGTCATTCTTGCCGGGGCAGGCGCACCAGGTCGAACCAGTACACGCCCAGGTCGCGAATGGCGGCCATGAATTTCAGCACGTCCATCGGTTTGGTAATGAAGCCGGCCGCGCCCAGCGTGTAGGAGGCGAGCACGTCACGCTCGACTTCGGAGGTAGTCAGCACGACTACAGGAATATCGGACAGATGCGGGTCCTGCTTGAGTGCGGAGAGGCATTCTCTTCCGTCCATGCGCGGCATGTTGAGATCGAGCAGAATCAGGTCCGGGCGCGGGGCGCCGGCAAAGCGTGGGCCTTGACGGCGCAGGTATTCGAGCGCATCGCGGCCGTCGACCACATGGCGCAGATCGGCCAGGATGTGATTTTCGGACAAGGCGGTCTTCACCAAATGGGCATCCGCCGGTTCGTCTTCGACCAGCAGGATGGTTAAGCGTTGTGTTGCGGCATTCAAAGCGGTTCTCCCATCGCCAGTTTCAGCAGGACGCGGCGGCCGCCGCCCGCTGTCTCCTAGTCCAGGCGTGCACGCCGCGATGCTCCCCAATCTTGCGACACGGTGCCCGAGGGCTGCTTGACATTTGTCAATGGCGGAACAGCCGTTGCGGGTGGGATTCGCCGGCGTAGGCGTTGCGACGAAACTTGTCTCCCAGCCGCGCCGATATCCAGACGCATCGTCCTGCTGCCGGCGCGCAAACATCTGCTGCGGCATTCAAAGCGGCTTTCCAGGTCATCCAGCGGGCAATTCGAACAGGACGCGGCAACCGCCCCCCGGGTTTTCTTCGATCCAGGCGCGCCCGCCGCAACTTTCCGCCACGCGCCGCAGGATCGCGAGCCCGATGCCGGTGCCGGGTGCATCGCCGCCCGAGCTCAAGCGCTCGAACACGCGAAACACCCGCTCGCGATAGCGCGCGTCGACGCCGGGGCCGTTGTCGCTGACGCTGTAGCGCACCATTCTTCCCAGGCGTTCGCCCTCAATCGAGATGTGCAGGGGGTGCTCGCTGCGGCCGTGGACGAGGGCGTTGTCGAGCGCCACCGAGAACACGTCGTTCAGGCGCGGCAAGTCGATGCAGGCCGGCGGCAAATCGCCCACCGTGATTTCGGCTCCGGCTGCGCCGATTCGCTGTTGCGATCGCGCCAGTACCGCGGCGACGGCCTTGCGCGCATCGAGCGCTTCGACCTTGTCGCGCGCCTGATCGGCCGCCAGATAGCGCTCTACATCGCGCAGCAGGTGCTGCTGGCGGTGCGCCTGCTGGCCGATGACTTCGAGCGAGATACGGGCTTCGGCGTCGTCGAGTCGGCCCTCGAGTCGCGCCCTCAGGCGCTCGGCGTAGCTGGCCATGAGGCGCGCGGGTTCCTGCAAGTGGTGCGCGGTCACTTCGGCGAAGCGCTGCAGATCGGCATGGGTGCGGGCAATGACCAGGCTTTGCTGCTGCAACGCGGCGGCGGCACGGGCCTGCGCGTCGAATCGCCTGCGCACCTGCAGCATCAGCGCGGCGATGGCGGCGAACCCCGCCAGCCAGAGCGCGCCCAAGGTCGCCAGGCGCGGAAGAATTCTTGCCCGCAAATCGTCCAGATAGGGCTTCATCGGCACCGCCACCCCCACCCCGCCGCGCACATCGCCCACTTTGTAGCCCTGAAAAGCGTGGCATTTGAGGCAGCCGGCAACGGCTTTCAGCGGCTGCATCAGACGCAGATGAGGCTGCCCGGCGATATCCGTGAATTCGCCCACCTCGTCTTCGCCCTGCTCGAACCGGCTCAGAGCCGCCGCCTCCCACGGGTCCGGCGCATTCTTGGGGTTGAGCAGCTTGGAGCTGGTAATCTTGCCCTTGACGCCATAGGGTTCGCCGAATTCTTCCATCATCTGGCGCATGATGTAGGCGGGATTCATCAGCGTGAGTTTCTTGCCGGAAGGCGTTTCGATATCGCGCTCCGGAAGGTGCGCAAGGCCGGGATTGGGTTGCGTGCGCGCATCGATGGGCACATACACGCCGCCGTGGCGCGTCGCCCACATGCGAAATGCGACATCCTTGTTGAAAATGCTGCGCGCTTCCTTCTTCGCGAGTTCCCCGGCATGCGTGCGTTCGACATGTTCGTCCCAGGCGTGCAGCCCGGCGATCACTGCCGTCCAAAGGATCGCCGCGGCAAAGGCGTATCGGATCGACAAATTGCTGTTCATGATGCTCTGCTTCGAACAATCCGGTTCAGGCCGGCGCCGCCGGAAGTCGCGGCTCAAGCGGCGCGTTGATCGCCGACATGATCGGCAATTCGAAGCAGAAGCGGCTGCCCTCGCCTTCGCCCTTCGATTCGGCCCAGATGCGTCCGCCGTGACGCTCGGCGATCTTGCGGCACAGCGCGAGGCCGATGCCGGTGCCTTCGTAGTCGGCACGCGAGCGCAGTCGCTGGAACACCTGGAACAGCCGCCCGATCTGATCGGGGAGGATGCCGACGCCGTTGTCGGCGACGCTGACGCGCCACTCGCTGCCGACCGTCTCGCTCGCCACGGCGATCTGCGGCGTGCGCCCGGCGACGCGGAACTTGATCGCGTTGCCGATCAGGTTTTGCAGCAGGCGCAGCAATTCATCCGGGCTCACAAAGATTCGCGGCCAGTCGCCTTCGATGCGCACCTCGGCCCTCGCCTCGGCGATCGCCGGCTGCAGGAACAGCAGCGCCTCGTCGAGCAGGGTGCGGCTCTGCAGCCACGCCGGCGGCTCGCCCTTTCTGCCGACGCGCGAATATTCGAGCAGCTTCACCAGCATCAGGTCGAGGCGGCGCGCGCCATCGGCGGCGAAATTGAGGTATTCGCGCTTCTCGGCATCGAGCTTGTCGGCGAGGCCGAGTTCGAGCAGCTGCAGGTAGCTCGAGATCATGCGCAGCGGCTGGCGCATGTCGTGCGAGATGCTGTAGCTGAACTGTTCCAGTTCGGCGTTGGAGCGCTTGAGATCCGCCGCGACCCTTTCTCGCTCGGTAACGTCCTGGACGATGGAAAAGACCAGGACGCGGCCGCCCACCTCGACGGGCGAGGAGCGTACTTCTACGGTTCTTATTTCCCCGCCGGCGAGGCGGTGCGGAAAGACGAAGAAATTGTGTTCATGCGCGGTGGCCTGTTTCAGGTTCGCGGCGACTTCAGCCTGCGGCAGATTGTTGATCTGGTCGATGCGCATCGTCTTCAGACGCTCGACGCTATAGCCGTAGAAACCGGCCGCGGCGGCGTTGGCGTCCACAATTTCACGCGAATTCGAGTCGAGCAGCAGCATCACGGCGTCGTTGTGTTCGAACATGCGCCGAAAGCGCGATTCGCTCTCCTGCAGCGATCGCTCGGCCTCCTTGATCCGCGTGATATCGCGCGCCGTGGCGTAAGTGACGTTGTCGTTGTTGTCGTAGTAGGCGGTCCAGGACAGGAATATCACCCTGCCGTCCTTGCACACGTAGCGATTTTCAAACTGCATCGACGGGCGGACTGCAACCTGGAGTTTCATTTCTTCCGCGGTTCTCTGCCTATCCTCAGCCAGGACGAAGTCCAGAAACGGCTTCGCCACGAGTTCGCTTTCGCTGTAGCCGGTGAGCCGCACCATCGCCGGATTGACCTGCCTGAAGCAGCCGAAGGGGTCGGCGATGCACATGGCGTCGGTGGTAAGCAGGAAGAACCGGAAATACTGCTCCCGCTCCCGCTCCAGGCGCTTGCGCTCGCTGATGTCGCGGCTCACGCCGAGCACGGTGAGTTCGCCGCGCTCGTTGCGGATGTAGCGCGTCGCCGCTTCGGTCCAGACGGTGGAACCGTCCTTGCGCGTCTGCTCGACTTCGTCCAGATAGGCATGCGGACCTTCGGCGCCGCTCAGGAACAAGCGGCTGCGCTCGGCTATCCAGGTCTGAACGTTTGCATAGGAAGCGGCGGTCATGACCTGTTCGACCGGTTGCGCCAGGACTTCTTGCACGGCGTAACCGCGCAAGCGCTCGACCGATGGGCTCACATAAACCGTGCGGCCTTGTTCAAGATTCAACACCCACAGCACGTCCGACACGTGATCCGCGAGCAGACGATAGCGCGCCTCGCTCTCCTTCAACGCCTGTTCGCGCTCGCCCAAAATTTCGAGCAGGCGATTGAAGCCGGCGAGCAACTGACCGATTTCGTCGCTCCGCGCAATCGGCAATGCTTGCAGCGGCTGGTTGGCTTCTGTCATCGTGGCCAAGCTGGTCACGGTCGTCAGCAGTGGCAACAGTTGACGTTTCAACAGCCACCAGGTCAGGCCGCCCGCCAGCAGGGTAAGCAACAGCGTAGCCAGCAGCATGCGCAGCTGCATGGTGCGAATCGGAGCGAAAGCCTCGTCGGTAGGCAGGGCCGCGGCCACGTACCAACCCGCGACGGGAACGCCTTTGGCCGAGGCGAGCACTTCCACGCCGAGCGGATTGATCAGGATGCCGGTACCCTCGTAGCCCTGAATGAAGCGCTCGATCAAGGGGTCGGTGCCGTTGTTAGCGAGCGGTGTCATGATCAGACTCTTCTCGGTCGCGGTGACGATCAGCCTGTATTTCGGTGCCACCAGAATGTAGCCGCCGGTCTTGCCGTAACGGTTTTGCGTAATGTGGCTCATGAAATTGGCCTTGCTGAGGTCGGTCACGCCCGCCAGGACGCCGATTACCATGCCCTGCGCATTGCGGATCGGTACGCCAAAGCCGATGATCGGATTTCCCCGTGAACTGGTCTTGCTCAGCATCGGTTTGCCAAACGACGATTTGCCTTCGTCGAGTGCGGCCCTGACGATGCTGAGTTCCTTGTAGGTCACGCCGACTCGGCCCGGGACTGCCGGAAAATCTGCAAGCGCCGTGCTGCGGGCATCGAAGATCACATTGCCGGCGTTGAACAGGGTATGCAAGGCCGGGCTGCCGGAAAGAAAGGCCTGCAATGCCGGCGCATCGGCCATCATTGCCGGGGTGATTCTTTGGGCAACTTTTTCCAGGGTTCTCAGTCGGTTATCTAGTTCGTCATTGATCTCTCCGGCAATCAAGGACACCGTCGAAAACTGCTGTTCGCCCAGCAGGCGCTGCATGTCCTCGCGCAGCATCCGGCTGGCGTAGAACGACAACGACCAGATGCTGACCAGGAATACTCCGAGCGCCACCAGGGAAATTCTGGTCTTGAGGGAATTCGTCCAGAAACGCGGAGGCGTCATGGCAGGCACGCTTCGCGCGACTAGCGCAGCAGCGCCTCGAAGTTCTCGACCCGGCCTAAAGCCGTCGGGTCTGGCAGCTTACTGGATCTGGCAGAGCGCCCATGCGCTCGGACCAGGCCGAACTCGCCTGGATCGTCTTCGATCACCAGGATAGATAACGCTCGCCCGGACAAATCGCTCATGGAGAACGCCGCGGCGAGGTGGGGGCGGCGCGGCTGGATCGCGCGAACCGGTGACGGCGTATCAGGCGGCGGCGAACTGCGGCCAGGCGAGCCCGGTCCGGAACGGCGACTTCCTTGAGTTCTTGGTTTTACTGGCGCCGGCGCGCGCCGGGGTCGCTCCGAGGCGCGGCGCGGCATTGGTCGCGACCTCGGCAGCCGGGTCGATCACGTAGTGCAAACCCTCGGCATCGACGATGTCGATGCTTCGTTGGTGCACTTGGATCACGCCGGAACTGTTCAACGCCGAAAGCGCACGGCTGACGGTTTCCAGTTTCAGTCCGAGGTAGCTGCCTATCTCCTGGCGGGTCATGCGCAGGTTGAAAGAACAATGCGAATATCCGAGCGCGCCCAGCCTGGCGGACAAGGAAAGCAGGAACGCCGCCACCCGGCCTTCGGCTCCCAGCGTTCCCAGCGTCCAGGCCACGTTTTGTGCGCGCACCAGTTCGCGGCTCAATACGCGGTACAACAGAGCTTCCAGCTTCGGGCATTCGTCTGCGAGCCGCGTCAGGCTCGAGAACGGGACGATCACCACTTCGCTCGTATCCAGGGATACGGCGGTGGAGCTGTAATGCCCGCTGTCGATGCCGTCGGCCCCCATCAGGTCGCCGCACATCGGGAAGCCCAGCACCTGTTCGCTGCCCGAAAGGTCGGTGTAGACGGTCTTGAAGCAGCCCGAGCGCACGACGTAAAGGGAATGGAATTTATCGCCGGCTCGAACCAGGGACTCGCCTTCGTGCACGCGGCGCAACGGGAAAACGGTGCGCGTGAGCCAGGCTTCGGCTGGAAAGTCGATATGCAACAAACGGGTGAGGTCGCGCACCGACACATTGGCGCCTTCGTGATCCAGTGCGGGGGATACACCCGCATCCATGGTGCCGGGATCCAGTGCATCGTAGTGCGACGTTGCGGCTGTCATGTTTTGCTCCATTTTATTAAGTCAGTCCAACTAGGCATCTATCTAGCGGCCAGCGGCGGCGCCCTCAGGGCAGGCGGTCCACCCCCGAACTATTTCCCGGATGCGCGGGAATTCCGAGGATTTGTCCAGAAAGAATTCGGCACCCGCGTTGATGCAGGCGCGGCGGTGCTGATCCGTTGCATAGTTGGTGAGCACCGCGACGTGCAACCCGGGCGAGCCGGGATGCACCGCCTTGAGGACGTCGAGGCCGCTTCCGTCCTCCAGCTGCAGATCCAGAATCACTGCGCGTGGATGCGAGGAGCGGATGCCATCGATGGCACCGCCGACCGAACCCGCTTCGCCTACGAGCTCGGCACCTTCGATGCCGCGGATGGTCTCCGCCAGGCGCGCGCGGATCGCGAGCGAGTCTTCAACCAGGAATACCAAAAGAGGTGCTGCTTGCCGCGTCGTATCCATGTGCGTCGAGTGCCAAAGAAGCTGCTGTTTGTCTTCTGCCGCGCGGCCATCACCGGCCCCCCGCCGCGCGGCTTTGGTGCAATCGGGTTGCTTGTTGTTGTTGCGGCAAGTATGGAATACGACGGCCGCCGCCCGCCATAGGGGCAGGCTGAAACCGGGCATAGGACTCGGCGGAAGCGGTGTAGGGGGATGCCTACACGCCTTCGGGTGGCATCCAGGATCGGGGATGCAAAAGGGATGCTTCCCTGTTGCGGTCAGCTTGCCCCGGGGAGCAGCTAGGTGTCGCGCGCGTCGAACAGCTGGTGGGTGACGGCGTAGCGCACCAGGTCGGCGACGCTGTCCATGCCCATTTTTTCGAGGATGCGCGCCTTGTGCGTGCTTACCGTCTTGCCGCTCAAGTGCAGCCGGGCGGCGATATCGGAGACGGTTTCCCCGTTGACCAGCAGGCCGAACACCTCGTATTCGCGGTCTGACAGCGTTTGGTGCGGCAGATCGGTCGTCTGCGGCCGCAGCGTAAGCGCGAGCTGCTCGGCGACGCCGGGACTGATGTACAGCCCGCCGTCGGCGACCTTGCGGATCGCCGCTACGAGCAGCGCCGAGGCGCTTTCCTTGGTGACGTAGCCGGAGGCCCCGGCGCGGATCGCGCGCACCGCGTACTGCTCTTCCTGGTGCATCGACAGCACCAGGACGGCAAGTCCCGGCTGCGTGAGCTTCACCCACTTGATCAGTTCGATGCCGCTTTTTCCGGGCATCGACATGTCGAGCAGCAACAGTTCGAAGCCGCCATCGCGCACGCGCGCCATGACCTCGTCGCCGTCTACCGCGTCGCCGACGATCTCGAGCCCCGGCGCGCTCTGGAGAATGCGGCGCAGGCCGTCGCGGACTATGGCGTGATCGTCGGCGATGAGAATGCGCGTCATGCTACCGTCTCCTGTGTCTGCGCCGCGGCGAGCGGGATGCGCGCGCGCACCTCGCTGCCTTGATCCGGCTCGCCCCTGACCACAACTTCGCCCGCGAGCAGCATCACGCGTTCGCGAATGCCGAGCAGTCCGAAGGTGCCGCGTTTGTTCTGATCCGCCGCCGCAATGCCGCGGCCGTTGTCGCGAACCGTGAGCTGGACCCAGTCGCCGTCGCGCTCCAGGCGAATTTCCGTGGTGGTGGCCTGGGCGTACTTGGTCACGTTGGTGAGCGACTCCTGGGTGATGCGGTACAGGGCGGAGGCGATCGGTTCGGGCACCTGGGCCACCGAGTCGTCGATCACCAGATCGGTGGCGATGCCGGTATGTTTCGAAAAATTGTGCGTCAGCCAGTCGAGCGCCGCGGCCAGACCCAGATCGTCCAGCATCAACGGGCGCAAATCGGCGGCGATGCGGCGCGTGGCGGCGATCGTGGTATCGAGCATCGCATTCATCGCCTCGGCGCGCTTGGCCAGATCCTGCTCCTGCGGCGGCAAGGCGGAGCGCAGGGACGCGAGGTCCATCTTGAGCGCCGTAAGCAACTGACCGAGCTCGTCGTGCAACTCGCGCGCGGTGCGCCGGCGCTCGGCCTCCAGGGCTTCGTTGGCGGCCTTCGACAGCCCGCGCAATTCCTGCTGCGAGCGCTTGAGATCCTGCTCGGCGCGCCGGCGGTCGGTGATGTCGCGATGAAACGCGAGAATGTACTGTTTCCCATCGATATCGATGCCGGAGGAGGCGACGTCCAGCGGAAAGCTATGGCCGTCCTTGTGGTAATGCTCCACTTCGAATCCTAAGGATTCTCCCTTCAGTATGCGCGCGATTCTTTCCGGAGCCAGCGCCTGCGCCTCCGGGGTATCGAGCTCGCGCAGGTTCATATTGAACAGCTCGTCCGTGCTGTAGCCGTGCATGCGCGCGAAGGAATCATTGACGCTCACCACGTCTCCGTCCAGGCTCAACAGCAGAATTCCGTCCATGGCCTGGCTGAACAAGGTCCGGTAGCGTTGTTCGTTCTCGCGCAGCGCCGCCTCCACCCTCTTTCTCTCGGTGATATCGCGCAATATCACGATGGTCAGTTCCGAGCCGCGCAGCTGCACCTGCGACACCGAGGCGTCGATCGGAAATTCCACGCCCCCGGCGCGCACCCCGGTGAGCGCGAGATGCTGGCCCATCTTGCGCATGGGCGCGCCGGCGACGTCAATTTCGGCGCCGGGCGCAGACTGCGGTGCAATCAGCCGTCCGGGTATGAAGCGCTCGATGCCGGCGCCGATGGCGTCCGCGCTGGAGCAGCAAAAGATCTGTTCCGCCGCGGCGTTGAACAGCACGATGCGTTGTTCCGCGTCCAGGGTGATGATGGCATCCATCGCCGATTGAATGATCGCCTGCAGCCGTTCCTCCGACTCGACGACGATCGACTTCAGCCCCTCGTCGACGCGCAGCTGGTGCGCGAGCGAGAGCGTGATCAGACCGAGAAAAATCGCGGCGAGCATGGCGATGCCGCCGAGCAGCCAGGCGTTGCGCGTCCAGGATTGCAGGATGTAATCGACGGACGTGGTCACGGTAATCACCAGCGGGTATTCTTCGATCGGATAGATCGCGCTCACGCGTTCGCCGGGAATGACCGCGCCTGCGTGGTGAAGCAGAGCGCGACCGGCGTCGACGCCGTCGACGAACAGCGCCTTGTCGCGGTAGTTGTGGAATGCGTAAGCGATGGCCACCGGAAAACCGGTCAGCAGGACGCCGTCGCGCCGCAGCAGCCGCACCACGCCGCCCGGGCCGAGTTCCTGCAAACCCTGCGACCACAGAAAATATGCAGGATCGACGTCGGCGACGACGATGCCGAGCATGTTTCCGAACCCGTCGTCGATCCTGCGGCTGATGGGAATGCTCAATTTGCCCCCGAGCCAGCCGACGACCGGGGCCGAAACAATCAGCTTGCCATGGCTGCCGGCGCGATGCGCGCCGAAAAACTCGAGGCTGCTGAAGTCGAGGGGCGGCGACGGAAATCGCCCGGTATGCATTACCAGCCTGCCGCTGGCGTCGGCGACCATGAGTGCGCGCACATAAGGCGTGCTGTCGATGGTTTCGCCCAAATGCCGATGCAGCGCTTCCGATACGCCGATCCGGCCGTGTTCGGCGGCACGCTGCGCGTCCTCCACGGCTGCGTTGAGGATAGTGTCGATGGCGTGCGTCGAACGCAGCGTTTGCACTCCCAGGATCTGCGACAGGCCGAGCAGGTGGCCCTCGGCTTGATCGACCACCTCCGCATGCATGCGCCACAGACTGAGCGCAGTGCCGCCGAGGACAGCGATCATCGCCAGGGTGCCCAGGCCGAGCACCAACTGGCGCAGGCGCCGCGCGCGCGTCTGCGGCGGCGACGCAGCTCGATGCTGGTCCGGCCGGGCGAAAGCTTGCTGCAAAGTGACTCCCTCGTTGTTTTGGGGTCTGTTGACTTTCGGCACCAAGCGCGTGGTGCCGGATTATCAGCAGCCCCTCGCCAGTATAAAAGAGATTGCGCTGGGGCACCGCGGATTGTAGGCGGCCGCGTCTGGCGCGGGGCTGCTGGCATAAGCGGCGGCTTCTTGACCATTGTCAACAGGCCTGGCGCAATTGTAGCTACGATGAAATCCCTTCGGTGCGAGGAGAAAACGCGGTGGTGAGTGCGTCTACATTGTTCGCTATTGTGGCGCCGTTCGCTGAGCCGGGGCCCGGCGCAACTGCGATGTTGGTTTAACCGCACTCACCGACGGGGCAGCGATGCGCGGATCGGTAGAAATCATATTGCGCGGCATCTCTCAATCCGATGAATTGGAGCGCTACATCGGTGAACAGGCCCGCCAGCTGGGCGAGATTTGCGATTGCGCCCCGACTTGCCGGGTGGTTGCCCAGTGCCTGCGCCGGCCGAAAGAGAAGGGGGTACAACTCGCGGTGGGCCTGGCGGTCACGGTGCCGGGCACCGAAATCGTGGTCAATCGCGAGCACGCGCACGATATCCGTATCGCCGTGCGCGAAGCATTCAAGGCGGCCGGGCTGCAACTCGAAGATCATGCGCGCCGCCATGGCAACAAGGAATGCCGGCCCCGCGAACCGGGCGCAGGCAACACCCGCGAGCGTTGATTCGCTCTATGGCGGTGTGACCCTTGTTCAACACCCCGCTTAGGCGCCGAAAACCAGCGCACGGTAGAGTCCCTGCCCGCGTCCGGGCCATTCTCGAAAGGCACAAAAAGATGCTTTTCACCCTGTCCCGCCAAGGGTAGAATCACGCCCTCGCTGCACGGCCGCGCGCCCGAACCAATGTTGGCGGGCTTGGCCGGCGCCTGTAAGGAGCAGATTGCTTGAAGCCGACAGATATTGGCGCGCCCGATTACTTTCACAAGGTCGTGGACTGCCAATGGGCCTGCCCCGCCCATACTCCCGTACCTGAATACATCCGCCTGATCGCCGCGGGGCGATACGACGATGCCTACATGGTCAACTGGCAGTCCAACGTCTTCCCCGGGATTCTCGGGCGTACCTGCGACCGCCCGTGCGAGCCGGCTTGCCGTCGCAGCCGCGTCGAGGATGAAACCGCGGATCCGGGTTCGCCTGCAGGCACGGCAAGGGAACCGGTCGCGATCTGCCGTCTGAAGCGGGTCGCCGCCGACAACAAGGACGACATTCGCGCGCGCCTGCCCGCCGTGCCGAAGAAGAAGAACGGCAAGCGCATCGCCTGCGTCGGCGCTGGTCCGGCCTCGCTCACGGTTGCGCGCGACCTGGCCCCGCACGGCTATCATGTGGTCGTGTACGACGGCGAGGCCAAGGCGGGCGGCATGATCCGCAGCCAGATCCCGCGGTTTCGCCTGCCCGAGGAAGTCATCGACGAGGAGGTCGGTTACGTTCTCGGCCTCGGCGTCGAGTTTCGCGCCGGCAAGCGCGTGGACAGCATGAAAGCGCTGATGGCCGAGGGCTACGACGCGATCTTCGTCGGTTCGGGCGCGCCGCGCGGCCGCGACCTCGATGTTCCGGGGCGCAAGGAGGCGGCCAAGCACATCCACATCGGCATCGACTGGCTCGCCAACGTCTCCTTCGGGCATATCGACAAAATCGCCAAGCGCGTGATCGTGCTCGGCGGCGGCAACACCGCCATGGACTGCTGCCGCACCAGCAAGCGCCTCGGCGGCGAGGACGTGAAAGTGATCGTGCGTTCCGGCTACGACGAGATGAAGGCCTCGCCGTGGGAAAAGGAAGACGCCGCGCACGAGGGCATCCCTATCCTCAACTACCTCGTGCCCAAGGAATTCACCCACGCGAAGGGCAAACTCACCGGCGTCACCTTCGAGAAAGTCGCGGCGCAGTACGACGCAGATGGGCCAAACCGGGGCCGGCGCAGGCTCGTGCCCACCGGCGAGCCCGATCAGCATTTCCAGTGCGACGAGGTGCTGGTCGCGGTCGGCCAGGAAAACGCCTTTCCCTGGATTGAACAGGATTGCGGCATCGCGTTCGATCAGTGGGGCATGCCGGTGGTCGACAAGGTCACCCTGCAGTCCTCCGTGCCCCGCGTTTTTTTCGGCGGCGATGCCGCCTTCGGCCCGAAGAACATCATCTGGGCCGTCGCCCACGGCCACGACGCCGCGGTTTCCATCGACAAGTTGTGCCAGGGCGAGGACGTCTCCAAACGCCCGCCGCCGATGGTGCACCTGATGTCGCAGAAAATGGGCATCCACGAGTGGAGCTACGACAACGAGATCGCGCTCGACCGCCGCTACCAGGTGCCCTGGCGCGACGCCAAGCAGACGCTGAAGAATATCAAGGTCGAGGTCGAGATCGGATTCGACCGCGCCACCGCGTGGAAGGAGGCGGAGCGCTGCCTCAATTGCGACGTGCAGACCGTGTTCAGCAATACCAAGTGCATCGAGTGCGACGCCTGCGTCGACATCTGCCCCATGGATTGCATCAGCTTCACCGTCAACGGCGAGGAGGCGGAACTGCGCACGCGGCTGAAGGCGCCGGCGAACAACCTCGCGCAGGATCTGTACGTCTCCGCCACACTCAAGACCGGCCGCATCATGGCCAAGGACGAGGACGTGTGCCTGCACTGCGGCCTGTGCGCCGAGCGCTGCCCGACGGGGGCCTGGGACATGCAAAAATTCCTGCTCGAAATGACGCCTGCCGGTCCCGGCTGCCGCGTCCGCGCGCCGAAGAAGGAACCCGAACTGGTATGAGCAAGAAACGCGTAGAGGGGCGGCAAGAGCTACGAGCAGGGGCCCCGCGTAGCGGGGATGCGAGCCAGGCGATTTGCCGCCGGGCCTCGACGATGTGCCTAGGCGCTCGACGAAGGATTGTTGCGATTTGTTTTGGGATACGGGCATGAAGAAGCGCTTAGAGGCCGTCAACGACTTCGTCGTCAAGTTCGCCAACGTCAACGGCTCGGGCTCGGCGTCGGCCAACGAGTTGTTCGCCCGCTCCATCCTCAGGATGGGCGTGCCGGTCAGCCCGCGCAACATTTTCCCGTCCAACATCCAGGGCCTGCCCACCTGGTACGAGGTGCGGGTGACGCAGAAGGGCTGGCTCGGCCGCCGCGGCGGCGTGGATCTGATGGTGGCGATGAATCCGCAGACCTGGGACCAGGACCTGGCCGAGATCGAGCCCGGCGGCTACCTGTTCTACGACAATACCCGGGCGCTGCCGGCGTCGAAACTGCGCACGGACATCACCGTCCTCGGCATGCCGCTCACCGACATCTGCAACGCGACCTACGACGATTCGCGCCAGCGCCAGCTGTTCAAGAACATCATTTACGTCGGCGCACTCGCGGCGCTGCTCGACATGGACGCCGGCGCGATCGCCGAGCTGATCGGCGAGCAGTACAAAGGCAAGGAAAAGCTGCTCAAGCCCAACCTGAACGCGATGCAGATGGGGCGCGACTACGCGCTTGCCCACTTGAAGTGCCCGATCGGCCTGCGCGTCAAGAAGGCCGACGCCGTGGGCAAGAAGATCTTCATGGAAGGCAACAGCGCCGCAGCGCTGGGTGCTGTATACGGCGGCGCCACCGTGTGCGCCTGGTACCCGATCACACCGTCCTCTTCGGTGGCCGAGGCGTTCGAGCGCTACTGCAGGCGGCTGCGCGTGGATGCGGCGAGCGGCAAGAACAAGTTCGCCATCGTCCAGGCCGAAGACGAGCTCGCCTCGATCGGCATCGTCACCGGTGCCGGCTGGAACGGTGCGCGCGCCTTCACCGCCACCTCCGGCCCGGGCATCTCGCTCATGACCGAATTCATCGGCCTTGCCTACTTCGCCGAGATTCCGGTGACCATCATCGACGTGCAGCGCGGCGGCCCGTCCACCGGCATGCCCACGCGCACGCAGCAGGCGGACATCCTCTCGACCGCCTACGCCTCCCACGGCGACACCAAGCATGTGCTGCTGTTTCCCGAAGATCCGAAAGAGTGCTTCGAGTTCACCGCGCTGGCGCTGGATCTCGCCGACCGCCTGCAGACGCCGGTGTTCGTGATGACCGATCTGGACATCGGCATGAATACGCGCCTGTGCGAACCGCTCGAATGGGATGACGCCAAGACTTATGACCGCGGCAAGGTCATGCGCGCCGAGGAGTTGGAGGCAGGCAAGGACTTTGGCCGCTACCTGGACGTGGACGGCGACGGCATCCCCTACCGCACCTATCCCGGCACCCATCCCACGCGCGGCGCCTATTTCACCCGCGGCACGACCAAGGACCGCTACGCGCGCTATTCCGAGGCGGGGCCGGACTACGTGGACAATATGCAGCGGCTGCTGAAGAAATTCGAAACCGCGAAGTCGATGGTACCCAAGCCCCTGCTTAGCGCCGCGCAGCATCCGGCGCGCTTCGGGGCGATCTATTTCGGTTCCACCAGTCCGGCGATGGCCGAAGCCTTGGACGCGCTCGCGGCGCTGGGCATCTACGTCAACGCCTTGCGCGTGCGTGCGTTCCCGTTCCAGGACGAAATTGCCGATTTCGTCGCCGCGCACTCGAAGGTGTTCGTGGTCGAACAGAACCGGGATGCGCAGCTGAAAACCATGCTGGTGAACGAGGCCCACATCAACCCCGCCAGCCTGATCTCGGTGCTGCATTACGACGGCACCCCGATCACCGCGCGCTTTATCGTCGATGAATTTGCCGCGGTGACTGCGGCGCTGAACGTGCGCCCGTTGAAGAAGAATAAAGCGGCATGAGCAGGGAGCAGGGGTAACACTATGTGGGGATGCGAGCGGCCGCGATTGCCGCCGGACGCCGACAGGACGAACGCATGAATTGTAATTGCCGATCGGAGGCGGCCGCCTAGCGATGACCTACCTGACCAAACCCCGGCTGCATCACCCGACGCTGGCGAAGAACAAAGTCGGCTACACGCGCCGCGACTACGAAGGCAAGATCTCCACGCTCTGCGCCGGCTGCGGTCACGACTCGATCTCGGCTGCCATCATCCAGGCCTGCTGGGAGCTCGACATCCAGCCCCACCGCGTGGCCAAGCTCTCGGGCATCGGCTGCAGTTCGAAAACGCCCGACTACTTCTTAGGCGCATCGCACGGCTTCAACAGCGTGCACGGAAGGATGCCGTCGGTGCTGACCGGCGCCAACCTCGCCAACCGCGAACTGATCTACCTCGGCGTCTCCGGCGACGGCGACTCCGCCTCGATCGGCATCGGCCAGTTCGCGCATATCATGCGCCGCGGCGTGAACCTGACCTATATTCTCGAGAACAACGGCGTCTACGGCCTGACCAAGGGCCAGTTTTCCGCCACCGCCGACGCCGGTTCGAAATCCAAGCGCGGCGTGGTCAATCGCGATGCGCCGGTGGACACGGTGTCGCTCGCGCTGCAACTGGGCGCCACCTACGTCGCGCGCAGCTTCTCCGGCGACAAGAAACAGCTGGTGCCGCTGATCAAGGGCGCGATCGCGCATGAGGGTGCCGCCTTCATCGACATCGTCAGCCCCTGCGTCGCGTTCAACAACCACGAGGGCAGCACCAAGAGCTACGACTACGTGCGCGAGCACAACGAGAGCGTCAACCGGCTCGACTTCTGGCCGCAGCGCGACGCGATCGCCGTCGATTACCAGGACGGAGCCGTGATCGACGTGCCGCAGCACGACGGTTCCATCCTGCGCCTCCGGAAGACCCATCCCAAGTACGATCCGCTCGACCGCGTCAAGGCGCTGAACTACATCGCCGAGCATCAGGCCAAGGGCGAACTCGTCACCGGCCTGCTCTATATCCTGCCCGATGCGGACGATCTTCACGCCCACCTCAACACTGTGGACACGCCGTTCAACCAGCTTGGCGCCAAAGAGCTTTGTCCGGGTGCCGGGGTGCTGGAGAAGTTGAACGCGGCATTGCGCTAGCCGCCCGCTCGCGACCGGCGGATTGATATTGTTATCGCTGTCAGCGGCTCGCGTCCGGCGGCTGTTGCGTGCGTGCGGCGGGCGCTTCGCCGCGCGCAAGTATGCGGCGCTCGAAATCCCTAGCGAGCGCGCTGTCTCGTCGCTCCACCAGTCCGGTCACGCGCGCCACCTCCTTGTCCGGCGCGGCGCGCGGGTCGCGCGCCGGCGCGAAGCGGACGTCGACAACGTCGCCGACGCCGATCTCGTCCCGGGTGTCGCCGAGCAAGGCTAGCGCGGTGCCAGGGATCCCGACTGCCGGATCCGGAAACTGGACCTCGACCCAGCGCTGCGCCCCTTGTTTCAGGCGATCCGGGGCGCGCCCGATGTCGACGAACTCGCCCTCCGCGGACTTGACGTAGACCTTCGCTATCCGGCCGGGCGCCACGGTGCCGCTCGCGCGGGCTGCTTCTGGCTGCGTCGGAACGGCTGCCGGCGCGGCGAGCGTGGGCAGACCAGCCCCGGTCGCAGGCAGACTGTTGATCGAGGCTGTCACCGGGTCGGGAACACCGCTGACGGGATTGCTCGGTGGTACCAGGACAAACGCCAGCACGACCATGGCCGCTGCGGCCAGCAGACCCGCCATCTTTTTGGAGATGGTGATCTTCTTGTTCTCCAGTTCGATATAGCCGCTGGCGATGAGTTCCCTGAACACCCGGCTCGCCATTTCCCGGGTGGCTCCGACCCGATTGGCGATATTGCGTTTCGACACCTTTTCGTTGATGATCAGCTTGCCGTTCTCTTCGGTGGCCATTTTGAGCAGGAGCAGCGCCACCCGATCGGACACATCCATCAGGGCTAGGCTCTTCACGGTCTTCAGCAGTTCCCGGTTGCGCGACATCAGCTTCAGCACGAGGTCCATGGCGTATTGGGGATCATCCTCGACGAATTGCCTGAATTCCGACTGGCGGATGACCAGGAGTTTCGACGGCTCGACGGTCATTGCCGAAATGGACCTTGGTCCGCAGTCCAGTTCCGTGTCGCCAAAGATCTCTCCCGGCGCGAGAACGTCAATATCGATCTCCTTGCCGTCGGAGTTGGACAGGAACAGCTTGACCCGGCCTGCTTCGATCATGTAGACCGAGTCCGCGGAGCGGTTGCCTTCGCAGAAGATCAGCGCGTTCTTGGGATAGGCCTTGGCGGCCGCAGAGTGAAACAAGGCGTGCAGCCCGGAACGCCGGATCTCGGGTTCGCTGTGGCGAACGGGGACGATATGTGGGTGGTTCATGTCCGGAAAGCGTCTTATGCCGGGTATTGATTTTTGTATAGTATATGGTACACAGTTTTTCGGTCGAGAGGGCGAGCGGGCGGACCGTGAGCCCGGCGCACTGTGGAATTCATGTCACTCACCACCCATCAATCCATAGATGAGCTGCGTATGAAAATCGTTACTCTTCCCTCCGGCGAGCGCGTCCCCGCTTTCGGCATGGGAGCCTGGAACCTCGGCGATGACGCGGCCACGCGCGCAGAGGAAATCGCGACCTTGCAGCTGGGCCTGGACTCGGGCGCTCGGCTGATCGACACCGCGGAAATGTACGGCGACGGCCGCTCGGAGCAACTCGTCGCGGAGGCGATTGCGGGCCGGCGTAACGAGGTGTTCCTGGTGAGCAAGGTGATTCCGCAGAATGCGTCGGCGAAGGGGTTGCCGGTCGCTTGCGAGGGCAGCCTGCGTCGGCTTAAGACCGACCGCATCGACCTGTATCTGTTGCACTGGCGCGGCAACGTCCCGCTCGCCGAGACGCTGCAGGCGTTCCTGCGCCTTAAAGAGGACGGCAAGATCCGGCATTACGGCGTCAGCAATCTTGATCTCGGTACGATGCAGCGGCTGTGGCCGCTGCCCGGCGGCGATGGCGTCGCTGCGAACCAGGTGCTATACAACCTCGCGCGGCGCGGCATCGAGTGGGATCTGCTTCCCTGGCTGCGTGAGCGGCGCGTGCCGGTGATGGCGTATTCGCCGCTCGAGCAGGCGCGGCTGGTCGGCAACCGCAAGCTCGCCGCGTTCGCCGCGCGCCACGGCATGACGCCGGCGCAGGCTGCGCTTGCCTGGCTGCTCGCACGCGAGGACGTGATGGTGATTCCGAAGACAGGAAATCGCGCGCGGCTGAAACAAAACCTGGGTGCGCTGGATCAGGTGCTGACGGCAGCGCAGCTGGCCGAGCTCGATCGCCTGTTTCCGCCGCCCGAGGGCACGACCGCGTTGGAGATGCTCTGATCCGGCACGGCGGTTGCGCGATGGTCCCGGCCAACAGGGTAGAATTCGGCCTGCAGCTCATCCGGGCCGGCAGCCATTTCGAGGTCGCATGAAGGTCACCGTCATTCCCGTCACCCCGTTCCAGCAGAACTGCTCACTGCTGGTGTGCAAACAAACCCAAAAGGCCGCGGTGGTGGATCCCGGCGGGGATCTGGAACTGATACTCGACGAGGTGAAACAGCAGGGCGTGGAACTGGAGAAAATCCTGCTCACCCACGGTCACATCGATCACTGCGGCGGGACCGCGCAGCTCGCGGCGGAGCTCGGCCTTGCGGTCGAAGGGCCGCATCGCGACGACCGCTTCCTGATCGACGATCTGCCGCAGCAGGGTTTGCGCTTCGGCTTTCCCCAATTGCAGGGGTTCACGCCGGCACGCTGGCTCGCCGGCGGCGACACGGTGCGCTTCGGCCAGGTGGAGTTGCAGGTGCGCCACTGCCCGGGCCACACGCCGGGGCACGTGATTTTTTTCAGCCCGGAGCACCGCCTGGCGCTGGTCGGCGACGTCCTGTTCGCCGGATCGATCGGTCGCACCGACCTGCCGCGGGGCGACCACGCCACGCTGATTCGCTCCATCTGCGAGCAGCTGTGGCCGCTGGGTGAGGACGTGACCTTCATTCCCGGCCACGGACCGACATCGACCTTCGGCGAGGAGCGTGCGAGCAATCCCTTCGTCGGCGATCACGCATTGGGTGTGTAGCAGCGCCGGCTCCATTTGCCCGCTCAAGGTTTCTGGCGATTGCGGAGAGTGTTAAACTTCGCACCTTAGTCCGCTGCCGGCTCCCGTCTTGAAACGGCCTCGCTCCCCCGCTGCACTTGAACACGGCGGCCTCAATCTCGAGGCGGCATTGCAGCTATTGCGCCAGGCAGGGTACGACCACCCTCTACATGACGCCGCGAGCAGTCCGGCGGGCCTGCAGAAGGTCATCGACGCGCTGTGCGAACTCTCGTTGCGCGACACGCTTACCGGTCTCGCCAACTCGCGGCACTTCCTGGCGGTGCTGGAGCAGGAGGTCGACCGGGTGTCGCGCTCGGGGGAGATCGCCCTGCTGTTCTTGATCGACGTCGATCGCTTCAAGTCGATCAACGACACCTGCGGCCATCTGGCGGGTGACCAGGCGCTGCGCGCCGTTGCCGAAGTGCTGGCGAATAACGTGCGCCCGATGGATACCGCCGCGCGCTACGGTGGCGACGAGTTTGCCGTCATCCTGCCCAACTGCCGCCCGGCCGCGGGGCGCGCGATCGCCGAGCGCATTTGCGAACAAGTGGAGCAAACCCCGGTAATGCTCTCGGATGGAACCGCGTTGACGCTGACCGCGAGCATCGGCGGCGCCCATATTTCGCCGTGGTGCAAGGCAAATTCCAAGAACTTGCTGGAACAGGCCGACCGGGCGCTGTACCGGGCGAAGGCGCAGGGCCGCAACCAGGTGGCCATGGACACGCCCGCGGCGGCGCCGGTTTCCGCGGATGAAAAGCAGCAGCTGCTGAACCATTTTGGACAGGATGCGGATGAATAGCGCAGGCGCGAAGGCGAGAATACTTGCGATTACCAGCGGCAAGGGCGGGGTGGGGAAAACGTTCATTGCGGCCAACCTGGCGGCGGCACTCGCGAAGCGCGGACGGCGCGTGCTGGTGCTCGACGCGGACCTCGGGCTGGCAAATCTGGACGTCATCTTGAATTTGTATCCGAAGGCGACGCTGCACGACGTTCTTACCGGAAAGTGCAGCATCGAAGAGGTCATGTTGGAGGCCCCCGGCGGATTCTGGGTGTTGCCGGCAGCCTCCGGCCTGGTCGAGTATTCGCGCCTCACCAGCGATGTGCAGGACGAGTTGCGCCGCATTGTCGACGACCTTTCCCGGCGCTACGATTATCTGCTGCTCGATACCGGCGCCGGCATTTCCGACCTGGTGCTCTATACCGCGTCGCTCGCCGAGGAGGTGCTGGTGATCGCCACGCCGGAACCGGCGTCGCTTGCCGACGCCTATGCAACCATCAAGGTGCTCGCCCTGATGCAGCAGCGCACTTCGCTCAAACTGGTATTCAATCAGGCGCGCAGCGAGGCCGAAGGGCGCAAACTCGCAGAGCAGTTGCAGTCGGTGGTCGATCGCTTCGTCAATGCGCAAGTCGAAAAATCGGTGAAACTCGACTACCTGGGCCTGATACCGGGCGATGCCGCGGTGCGCGATGCGGCGCGCAAACGTCAACTGCTGTTCGTGCGCGAGCCGCGGGCGCCGGCCTCGATCGCGCTGGCCGCATTGGCGCAATTGCTGGACGCGCCGGCGCCTGCGGCCGTCCTCCGCGGCTCAGCCAGGTAAGGTATTGACGAGGCGCGCCACGATCTGGCAAAAGTCCTCGGCAGTATCGGGTTTGTAGATCAGTTCGCGCACCCCGGCCGCCGGCGCTTTGGCGCGCAACTCCTCGGTGATGTAGCCCGAAGCGAGCGCCACCGGCAGATCGGCCCTGATCGCCTGCAGCGTGCGCGCTACCTCCAGCCCGGACATCCCCGGCATATTGTAGTCGGTGACCACCAGGTCGAACGCCTCCGGTTTGGCGCGCACGGCCGCAATCGCCTCGCGCGCGTCGGTATGGCCGCTCACGCGGTAGCCGTGGCGTTCCAGGAGGCGCCGCATCAGGAACACGATGGCTTCATCGTCGTCGAGGTAGAGAATATGCCTGCCCTCTCCCTGCAATACCAGAGTCCGGCCGCCGTTTGCGCCTGCCGTTCCGGTCCCCGGCGCCGGCACCAGCGCATCCGACGGCTGCGCCGCGGGGAAATAGATGCGGAAGGTGGCGCCTTCGCCGGGAGCGCTCTGGACCACGATGCAGGCGTCGTGGTCGTGCGCGATGCCGTGCACCACCGCCAGCCCGAGCCCGGTGCCCTCGCCTATCGGTTTGGTGGTGAAAAACGGTTCGAAGATGCGCGAACGCGTCGCCTGATCCATGCCCGGCCCGTTGTCGCGCACGCTCAGGCAGGCGTAGCGGCCCGGCCGAAGCGGGATGCGTTCACCCTTGCGCCGCCGTTCCGATCCGCAATACGCCATGCCTTCGACGATGTGCGTCGCCAGCCGGATTTCGATCGCCCCCGGCCGCTGTTGCGCCTGCATCGCCTGCCAGGCGTTGCTGCACAGGTTCAATAGCACCTGTTCGATCTGGGTGGCATCGGCCAGCACCGCCGGTGCGTCCGGCGCGCACTCGATGTCCAGCCTCACTCCTGCAGGAAGCGTGGAGCGCAGCAAGCGCGCCGACTCGTCAATTGCGGGAGCAAGCGAGATCACTTTGCGCTCCAGCAACTGGCGCCGGCCGAAGGCGAGAATCTGCTGTACCAGATCGCGCGCGCGGCGGCTCGCCTTGCGGATTTCCTCCAGGCTTTCCAGCGCCGGGTGCGCCGGCCCTATGTCCTGGCCCGCGAGCTCGACATTGCCTATGATCGCCGCCAGGATGTTGTTGAAGTCATGCGCAATGCCGCCGGCGAGCGTGCCCAGCGCCTCCATCTTCTGCGACTCGCGCAGCTGCCCCTCGATCTCGGCGCGCGCGGCCTCGGCACGCTTGCGTTTGGTGATGTCGCGGACGAATGCGAACAGCCGTTCTCCCAGCGCCTCGGCGTGCAGGACGCTGACTTCGACCTCGAGGATGGCTCCGTCCTTGCGCCGGTGCCGGGCCTGAAAGCGCGCGTTCCCGGTCTGAATGATCTCGCGGGTGCGGGCTGCGACCTCGGCGGGCGATTCGTCGGCATCGATATCGCGGATGCTCATGACTAGCAGTTCGGTTCGCTCATACCCCAGCATGCGGCAGATCGAATCATTGGCGTCGAGAATCCGGCCGAAGAAATCCGTGATCCAGAAGCCGTCGATGGAGGTCTGGATAATGGTGTGATACTCGTCTTGACTGTGCTTGCGCTCGGTGATGTCGCGCGACAACACGATGAACCGCGGCTCCTGTCCGGGATCGACCAGCTTGCGCGAAACCGAAAGCTCGAACCAAAGCTTGCCCTGCGGCAACGCCAGTTCGTACTGCTTTCCGTGCGAGCGGCCATGCTCGTGCGCCTCGCGCAGTGCCGACATGCAAATTTCCGTCGCCGCGGGCGGAAGAATGTCGGCCACCGCCTTGCCGAGGAAGTCCGCGGGAGGCGCCGCCAGCAAATCGGCGCGCGGCGAGTGGTAATCATGGAAGCGGCCGTCCAGGCCGATCTCGAACAACAGATCGGGGATGGCGTCGAGGGTGGCGTTCAACTGGCTGCGCGCCGCGACCACCTCGGCTTCGTGGCGCCTGAGCTCGGTGATGTCCTGGGTGGTGCCGACGCTGCGCAGCGGTACGCTGTCGCTGCCGAGCTCAAATTCCGCCCTTTGCCTAACCCAGCGTATCGTTTCTCCGACCAGGATGCGGTGCTCGTGGTCGAAGAGTTCGCGGGCTTCGAGTGCCGCCTGCCAGGCGCGCTCTACGGCGCTGCGGTCTTCCGGATGCGCCCGCGAGAGGTAGGAATCGCGGCTGCCGGTCGTGCCCTCGGGCAGGCCAAAGATGCGGCAGGTTTCCGCGGACAGGTGCATGGTGTCGCTCGCGAGCTCATACACCCAGCTGCCGACATGGGCGACCGCCTGGGCGCGGTTCAGATCGTCGTGGAGTTTGCGCACTTCCTCAATGCGGCTGCGGTACGAGCGCACGAGATTGGTGATCAGGACCGCCGAAAACACGAAAACACTGGTCTGAACAATCCAAAACAAGGCTGGGGGAGTAGCCGGGCGCGGAGGCAGGAAACCCCGCAATTCAGCCTGATAGAAACCAAAGCACGCCGCTGCCGTCAGCGCGGCAACGATGACCGCAGCGCGCGAGCCCAACAGCCAGCCGATGACGATGATGAGTACCGGGTAGACGATGATAAACATCGAGTTCAGACCGCCAAGCAGGAGCGATATGACCGATGTATAGGTCCATAACCCGGCGGTGAGCAAATAGACAGAGGCTTCGATTTTCCCGCGAAGCAGGAGAACCCATGCGATCGCCGCCATCAGTGCCATCACCACTGGGCCGCCGCCGCGAATCGTCCACATTTGCTCCGGCGCGACCATGAAAAGCGCGATCAGGAACGCGGCGGAAGGACCCAGGATGAGCGCGATGGCCCATTTCAGAAACACCACCGAGGGTTCCCAGAACATCGGGCGGTCCCTGGCGTCCCTGGCGCGCATGCGCCTGTCACTCATGCCGGTGCCCGCGCAACAGCAGGATCGGTCCGTCCGGCTGGTTTGCGCTGTTCCGTTCTCGAGTGGCAGGTGTGCATTGCGGTGTCGCGCGCAGTTCGAATGTAAGACCGTAGCGAGTGTTCTACCAGTGGGCCATGCATTGTGCGCCCCGCGTGCGGGAAGCGTATTTGACCAATATCAAAGGTGGGCGAGAGCGCCGCGCCGTGACCGACATGAGCATCCGAGACCGATCGCATTGAGTTGGATCGGCCGGTCGCCCGCTGACGCAGAACGGGGTTGCAACGCCCACCGAGTGTTCGACGTCAACGACAACACCGACCCCGATGCTGCATCGCGGGAATGCATCTGCCTGCTGGGACGACTGTCGGCGTGGCGGCCGGGTCGCTTTACGCGGCCTGCCTTTTGTGGAAGTATGCGGCCATGGCGCGGGGAGTTCGCGGCCCGGGACGGGCGCGGACGCACGGCACGGATCCGGGCAAAGACCAGGGCCGAAAGGACCCGTTCGATTCAAGGCGCAGCCTTGGAGAGGGACGGTCCGGAATAGGAGGATGGATGGATCAAATCCGAGCGGCGCTGGGAAGCAGTCTGCTGGCCGTCGAGGGCGTGTCGGTGCACTTCGGCGGCATCGTCGCGCTCGACGGCGTTTCCTTCGACATCGCCCCGGGACAGATCGCGGGCCTGATCGGGCCCAATGGCGCCGGCAAGACCACGTTGTTCAATTGTCTTTCCCGCCTTTACCGGTTCCAGAGCGGCGACATCGTGTTCGATGGCCGGCCGCTGCAGGCCATTCCGCGGCATGGCATCGCCGCGGCCGGCATCGGCCGCACCTTCCAAAATCTGGCGCTGTTCCGCACCATGACGGTCGGGGACAATGTGATGCTGGGCCGTCACTGCCGCACCCGCAGCGGCTTTTTCTCGAACGCCTTGCGCCTGCCGCGGGTGGCGCGCGAGGAGCGCGCATCCGCCGAAAAAGTGCGCGACCTGATTGTATTCCTCGATCTCGTGTCAATGGCCGGCACGCGCGTGTCCGAGCTTCCGTTCGGCACGCAAAAGCGGGTCGAACTCGCGCGCGCACTCGCCAGTGAGCCCAGATTGCTGCTGCTGGATGAGCCGGCAAGCGGGCTCAATCACGAAGAAGTGAACGAACTCGGCAAGCTGATTCGCGACATCCGCGACCGGCTGGGCGTCACCGTACTGCTGGTCGAGCATCACATGAGCCTGGTGATGAGCGTATCCGACAAAGTCGTCGCCCTCAATTTCGGGCGCAAGATCGCCGAGGGCACGCCGACCGAAGTGCAGCAGCACCCGGAGGTGGTGCGGGCCTATCTGGGAACCAGCGCCTGATGGCGGCGCTGTTGCAGGTTTCAAATCTGCACGCCGCCTACGGACCGACGCGGGTGTTGCACGGCATCGACTTCGCCCTCGCGGAAGGCTCGATCACGGCCGTGCTTGGTGCCAACGGCGCCGGCAAGACGACCACCCTGCGCGCGCTCTGCGGCATGGTGCAGACTGCGGGTGAGATCCGCTTCGGCGGCGAGCGCATCGAGGGCCGCGCGACCGAGGACATCGTACGCCTCGGCATCGCCCATGTTCCCGACGGTCGCGGCACTTTCGTCAATCTCTCCACGGAAGAAAACCTGCGCCTGGGCGCGTACGTGCGCAAAGACAGAGGGCAAGTCGAGCAGGATTTCGAACGCATCTATACCTATTTTCCGCGGCTGAAGGAGCGCCGCCGTCAGCAGGCCGGCACGCTCTCGGGCGGCGAGCAGCAGATGCTGGCGGTATCGCGGGCGTTGATGCTGCGGCCGCGCCTGCTGCTGCTGGACGAGCCGTCGTTCGGTTTGGCGCCGCTCGTCGTGCGCGAGATATTCGACATCATGCGCGCGATCAATCAGAGCGAGAAAGTCAGCATCCTGCTGGTGGAGCAGAACGCGGCGATGGCGCTGGATCTGGCCGATCACGCCTACCTGATCGAGACCGGCCGCGTGGTGCTGTCCGGCACCGCGGCTGAAATCAGGCAGAACGACGCCGTGCGGCGTTCGTATCTGGGCTACTAGAGCGCAGGCGCAACGGAACACACGATGGATGCCTTCCTCAATCAGGTGTTTGCCGGTCTCGCCACCGGCGGCATCTACGCCAGCGTCGCCCTGGCGCTGGTGATGATCTACCAGGCGACGCACCTGGTGAACTTCGCCCAGGGCGAAATCGCGATGTTCTCGACTTACATCGCCTGGACCCTGATCGAGGCCGGCGTGCCTTACTGGCCGGCGTTCTTCCTCACGGTTGCGATTGCCTTCACCCTGGGGGTGCTGATCGAGCGCATCATCGTGCGCCCGGTAGAACAAGCGCCGGTGCTCTCGGTCGTCGTCGTGTTCATCGGCCTGCTGGTAATCTTCAACAGCCTCGCCGGCTGGATCTACACCTACACCATCAAGGTGTTTCCGAGTCCGTTTCCGAAACAACCGGTTCAGTTCGGCGGCCATTCTTTTTCCGCGCACGAACTCGGCGCCGTCGGTGTTACCCTGGTCGTGTTGGGCTTGCTCTATGCGTTCTTCCGCTACACCCCGCTCGGACTGGCGATGCGCGCGGCGGCGCAGAACCCGGAGTCGAGCCGCCTGGTCGGCATCCGCGTCGGCTGGATGCTGGCGTTGGGCTGGGGCCTCGCCGCGGCGATCGGCGCCATTGCCGGCATGATGGTCGCGCCCACGGTCTATCTCGATCCGAATATGATGGCCGGCATCCTGCTCTATGCGTTTGCCGCGGCGCTGGTCGGCGGCGTCGACAATCCCGGCGGCGCGGTGCTGGGCGGCTTCATCGTCGGCGTGCTGGAGAATCTGCTCGGCACCTACGTCATCGGCAACGAGCTCAAGCTGTCGGTGGCGCTGGTACTGATCATCAGCGTGCTGGTGATTCGGCCTTCCGGCCTGTTCGGTAAAGTTCACGTGAGCCGGGTATAGGCCCATGACGACAGTATCTGCGGCCGTTCCATCTGCAGCCGTGGCAGCCTCCGCCGTGTCTGGCAAGCGACGCCTCATCGGTTTCGTGCTGCTGCTCGCCATCGTATGTGCACTGCCTTTTCTGGTGAGCAATTACCGCACGTTCCAGTTCACCCTGGTGTTGATTTACGCGATTGCGCTGCTGGGACTCAATATTCTGACCGGCTACAACGGCCAGATCTCGCTCGGCCACGGCGCGTTCTACGCCATCGGCGCTTACGTCGCGGCGATCCTGATGGACAAGTTCGGCGTCCCCTATTGGCTTACGGTGCCGGTGGCCGGCGTCGTATGCCTCGGCGCCGGTTTCCTGTTCGGCTTGCCGGCGTTGCGCCTGGAAGGGCTGTACCTCGCCCTGGCGACGTTCGCTCTCGGCGTAGCGATGCCGCAGTTGCTCAAATACAAACACCTCGAGCACTGGACCGGCGGCGTCCAGGGTATCGTCATCATCAAACCCGACCCGCCGTTCGGCCTGCCGATCAGCCAGGACCAGTGGCTGTATTTCTTCTGTCTCGCGATCATGCTGCTGATGTTCGCACTCGGCGCAAACCTGCTGCGCGGCCGGGTCGGGCGCGCCTTGATCGCGATCAGGGACCATCCAGTGGCCGCCGAAGCCATGGGTGTAAACAATGCGCTGTACAAGTCGCTCGCCTTCGGCGTGAGCGCGATGTACACCGGCGTCGCCGGCGCACTCGGCGCGATCGCGGTGCAGTTCGTCGCGCCCGACAGTTTTTCGATCTTCCTGTCGATCACCTTCGTCGTCGGCATCGTCATCGGCGGGCTGGCATCGATTGCGGGCGCTGTGTACGGCGCGATATTCATCCAGTTCGTGCCCAACATCGCCGACCAGATTTCGAAAGCCGCGCCGTGGGCGATCTACGGCGTGTTCCTGATCGGATTCATGTATGCGATGCCGGTCGGCGTGGCCGGCGCCATCCGCATCGCTTGGGCACGCATCAAACGCAGAACAACAGGGGGCGGCGAGAGTCAAACGTCGTAGTTGCGCAACCAAAGGAGGGAAACATGTCAATTAAGCAGTGGTTAGTTTCAGCGGCGGCAATTGTCGGGCTTGCGCTGGGTGCGCCGTCGGCACTGGCGCAGAAAAAATACGATCCTGGCGCGTCCGACACCGAAATAAAGATCGGCAACATGATGCCCTACAGCGGGCCGGCTTCTGCGTATGGCACGATCGGCAAGGCGGCAGCTGCGTACTTCAAGAAAGTCAACGACGAAGGCGGCATCAACGGCCGCAAGATCAACTTCATCAGCGTCGACGACGGCTACAGCCCACCCAAGGCGGTGGAGATGGCGCGGCGGCTGGTCGAACAGGATGAGGTCCTGGTCATTTTCAATCCGTTGGGCACGCCGTCGAATTCGGCGATTCAGAAGTACATGAATGCGAAGAAGGTGCCGCAATTATTCGTCGCCACTGGGGCCACCAAATGGGGCGACCCGAAGAATTTTCCCTGGACCATGGGCTGGCAGCCGAACTATCAGACCGAGGGCGCGATCTACGGCCACTATATCGTCAAGACCAAGCCGGGCGCCAAGATCGCCGTGCTCTACCAGAACGATGACTACGGCAAGGACTATCTGAAGGGCTTCAAGGACGGCCTCGGCGACAAGGCGAAGCAAATAGTTGCCGAGGTCTCCTACGAGGTCACGGATCCGACCGTCGATTCGCAGATCGTGCAGCTGAAAGGTTCGGGCGCCGATGTGTTCTTCAACATCACGACGCCGAAGTTCGCCGCGATGGCGATCCGCAAGGCCTACGATATCGGCTGGACGCCTTTGCACTTCCTCAACAACGTGTCGCAATCGGTGGGTTCGGTGCTGACCCCGGCGGGCCTGGAAAAGTCGGTCGGCCTGATCACGGTCGGCTATCTCAAAGACTCGACCGACAAGCAGTGGGAGAACGATCCGGGAATGAACGAATTCAAAGCGTTCATGAAGAAGTACTACCCCGACGGCAACATCACAGACAGCTTCAACGTGTACGGCTACGCGGTGGCGCAGACGCTGGCGCAGACACTGAAGCAGGCCGGCAACAACCTGACGCGGGAAAATGTCATGAAGCAGGCGGCGAATCTCAAGGACCTGCAACTGAATGTCGCCTTGCCCGGGGTCAAGATCAATACCAGCGCCACCGATTTCTATCCGTTCGAATCGATGCAATTGGAGCGCTTCGACGGCAAGCAGTGGGTGTTGTTCGGCGAGGTGATGGGCAAGTAGCGGCGCGCCCGCCCGCCTGCAGTGGTTGGAGCGCCGCCTCCGAGAAGAGCTTGAAATTGCGCTGTTCTAGGCGTGCTGCACGTGCAGCGCGTGCCCGAGCGCGCGCAGCGCCGCCTCCTGTACCGCTTCGCCGAGCGTAGGATGGGCGTGGATCGTGCCCGCGGTGTCTTCCAGGCGCGCGCCCATTTCGATCGAGTGGCCGAAAGCCGTGCTCAGTTCCGACACGCCGCGGCCCACCGCCTGCCAGCCGAGGATCAGGTGGTTGTCGCGGCGCGCGACCACGCGCACGAAACCTTCGCCCGCTTCGAGCGTCAGTGCGCGGCCGTTGGCGGCGAACGGGAACAGCGCGCTGATGCAGTCGAGTCCGGCTTGCGCCGCGGACTGCGGCGTATGGCCGACGACGACCACTTCGGGGTCGGTGAAGCACACGGCGGGGATCGCCGCGGGCGCAAAGCGCCGGCGCCGGCCGGCGATGATCTCGGCCACCGTCTCGCCCTGCGCCGTCGCGCGGTGCGCCAGCATCGGCTCGCCGGTTACGTCGCCGATCGCCCAGACATTGCGCATCGACGTGCGGCATTGGTCATCGATGCGCAGCGCGCGGCCGTTCATGTCCAGCTTCAATGTCTCCAGGCCCCAGCCGTCGGTGCGCGGCCGCCGCCCGACCGCGACCAGCACCTGATCGGCCGGCAGTTCGGACTCGTCGCCTTGCGCGTCGCGGATGCGCAGCGCGTCCCCGCCTGCGTTCAAGCCCTGCACGCTGCAGCCTAGGCGCAGCTGCACGCCCAACCGCCGCAGTGAAGCCGCCACCGGCCGGACGAGGTCGTCGTCGTAGGCCGGCAGCACGCGGTCCAAGGCCTCGACTACCGTCACGTCAGAACCCAGCTTGCGATACGCGGTGCCGAGTTCCAGCCCGATGTAGCCGGCACCGACGACGACCAGGCGCTTGGGCAGCGCGTGCGGCGCAAGGGCTTCGGTCGACGAGATGACGCGCCCGCCGAAGGGCAGCGCCGGCAGCGCCAGCGCCTGCGAACCCGGCGCGAGCAACAGGTGTTCGCAGACGATGCGCACCGTGTCCTGCTCGGAGCCGGTCCTGACCTCGGCCGTCTTGCCGTCGACGATGCGCGCCCAGCCGCTGACGACCTGCACGCCGTTCTTCTTCAGCAGTGCGGCGACGCCGTGGGTGAGCCTGGCGACGATGCCGTCCTTCCAGCGCACCGTCTGCGTGAGGTCGATGCGCGGCGATTCGACGCGGATGCCGAGCGGCGACCGCAGAGAGTCCCCGTGGGACGAGTCCGGCGCGTAATGGCAGGCTTTTTCGAACTGCTCGGCGGCGTGGATCAGCGCCTTGGACGGGATGCAGCCGATGTTGAGGCAGGTGCCGCCGAGCCGGTCGCCTTCGACGAGCGTGGTGGCGATGCCGAGTTGCGCCGCGCGAATCGCCGCGACATAGCCGCCGGGGCCGCCGCCGATGACGAGCAGGGTGATCGATCGCGTGTCCATCGCCTACTCCACGAACAGGGTTGCCGGGCATTCGAGCAGGCCGCGCAGCGCCTGCACGAAGCGGGCCGCAACGGCGCCATCGACCACGCGGTGATCGAACGACGACGACAGGTTCATCATCAGCCGCGGCACCACCGCGCCGCCGCGCATCATCGGACGTTCGACGATGCGGTTGACGCCGACGATCGCGACTTCGGGGTGGTTGATCACCGGCGTGGTGACGATGCCGCCCAGCGCGCCCAGGCTGGTGATGGTGATGGTCGAGCCGCTGAGTTCCTCGCGCGCTGCCTTGGCCGTGCGCGCGGCCTCGGCCAGGCGCGCGATCTCCGCGGCGCTGGACCACAGGTCGCGCGCCTCGGCGTGGCGCAACACCGGCACCATCAGGCCCGCCTCGGTCTGCGTGGCGATGCCGATGTGCACCGCGCCGTAACGCGTGACGATGCCGGCGTCGTCGTCGAAGCGCGCGTTGACCTCGGGAAATTCGCGCACCGCCAGCACGATCGCGCGCGCCAGCAGCGGCAGCAGCGTAATGCGCCCGCGTTCGGCGCCCCACTTCGTGTTCAGCTGCGCGCGCAGCGCCTCGAGCTCGCTGACATCGATCTCTTCGACATAGGCGAAATGCGGGATGCGGCGCTTGGCCTCCTGCATTTTCTGCGCGATCTTGCGGCGCAGGCCGATGACCGGAATGGCTTCTTTCTCGTGCCGCTCGGGGTAGTGCGCGGCGGTACTCGAGGCTGCCGCGCTCGGGCTACGCGCAGCGTAGGCGTCGAGATCTTCATGCGTGATGCGTCCGGCCGTGCCGCTACCGGGCACGAACCGCAATTCGATGCCCAGATCCCAGGCGCGCCGGCGCACCGCAGGGGAAGCGATGGGTTTGTCGCCGGGCTGACGCGCCGCGTGCGCGACGGCGCGCGGCGTTGACGGTGCGGCCGGCCTCTTTCCCGGTGCGGGCACAGCCGCCGCGGGTGCCGATGGTTGCGCGCGCGCGGCCGGCGCCGCCGATGGCGTCCGTGCCGCTGGGGCCGCCTGTGTTGCAGTTGCGGCGAGCGCCGCTTCCACGTTGCCCGCGCCCTCAACTTCGATGCGGACTAACTCGCCGCCTACCGCCATCACCTGCCCGATCTCGCCGCCGAGCGCCAGTACCTTGCCTGCCACGGGCGAGGGTATCTCCACCGTAGCTTTGTCGGTCATCACATCGGCCAAAGCCTGGTCTGCGACCACGACATCGCCGGGCTGCACATGCCATGCGACCAGTTCAACCTCGGCAATGCCCTCGCCGATGTCCGGCGTCTTGATCACATGAACCGCCATCATGCCTCCCGCCGGGCCGCCCCAAGGGAGGCATACGCCCCCTCCGGGGGCAGTGCAGCGGCGCAGCCGCAAACGTGGGGGTCGTTCATACTTTCTCCAACGCGCGCTTGAACGCGGCGGCGACGCGCGCCGGTCCCGGGAAGTAGTCCCATTCCTGAGCGTGCGGGTAAGGCGTGTCCCAGCCGGCCACGCGTTCGATCGGCGCTTCGAGGTGATAGAAGCAGTGCTCCTGCACCAGCGCCGTCAGCTCGGCGCCGAATCCGCAGGTGCGCGTCGCCTCGTGCACGACGATGCAGCGGCCGGTCTTCTTGACCGAGTCGACCAGCGTGTCCAGGTCCACCGGCCAGATGCTGCGCAAATCGATGATCTCGGCATCGATGCCGGTCTCGATCGCTGCGGCCTCGGACACGAACACCATGGTGCCGTAGGTGAGCACGGTCAGTTCGCCGCCGCGACGGAACACGGCGGCCGACTCCAGCGGCACCGTGTAGTACCCTTCGGGCACTGCGCCCAGCGGATGCTTGGACCAGGGCACCATCGGCTTGTCGTGGTGGCCATCGAACGGGCCGTTATAGAGCCGTTTGGGTTCGAGAAAGATCACCGGGTCGTCGCACTCGATCGCGGCGATCAGCAGGCCTTTGGCGTCGTAGGGGTTGGAGGGCATCACCGTGCGCAATCCGCAGACGTGCGTGAACAGCGCCTCTGGGCTCTGGCTGTGCGTCTGTCCGCCGTAGATGCCGCCGCCGCAGGGCATGCGAATGGTGATCGGCGCCGTGAAGTCGCCCGCCGAGCGGTAGCGCAGGCGGGCCGCCTCGGAGACGATCTGGTCGGAGGCCGGATAAAAGTAATCGGCGAACTGGATTTCGACCACCGGACGCAGGCCATAGGCGCCCATGCCGACGGCCGTGCCGACGATGCCGCCTTCGGAAATCGGCGAGTCGAATACGCGCGATCTGCCGTACTTCTTCTGCAGCCCTTCGGTGCAGCGGAACACGCCGCCGAAGTAGCCTACGTCCTGGCCGTACACGACGACGTTGGGGTCGCGCTCGAGCATCACGTCCATGGCGGAGCGCAGCGCCTGGATCATGGTCATCGGCGCCGTGCCTGCGCCCGCTGCCGTTTCCTTCGTTTCGCTTGTCATCTCCATGCTCAGACTCCGAGCTGCTGACGCTGGCGGCGCAGATGCTCGGGCATGTCCTTGTACACGTCCTCGAACATCTCGGCGGCGCTGCGCATGTGGCCGTCGGCGAGGGTACCGTAGCGCTCGGCCTCCTTCTGCGCCGCGGCGACCTGCGTTTCGAGTTCCCGCTGCAACTCTTCGTGTTCCTGCTCCGACCATGCGCCGATCGCGATCAGGTGTTGCTTCAACCGCGCGATCGGGTCGCCGAGCGGAAACTGCGCCCAGTCGTCGGCCGGGCGATATTTGGACGGATCGTCCGAGGTGGAGTGCGGCCCGGCGCGGTAGGTCACCCATTCGATCAGCGTCGGTCCGAGGTTGCGGCGCGCGCGCTCGGCCGCCCAGCGCGACGCCGCGTGCACCGCGAGAAAGTCGTTGCCGTCGACCCGCAGCGAGGCGATGCCGCAGCCCACGCCGCGCGCGGCGAAGGTGGTGGCCTCGCCGCCGGCAATCGCCTGAAACGTCGAGATCGCCCACTGGTTGTTGACCACGTTGAGGATGACCGGCGCGCGGTACACGTGGGCGAACGTCAGCGCGGTGTCGAAGTCCGCCTCGGCCGTGGCGCCGTCGCCGATCCAGGCCGACGCGATCCGGGTGTCGCCCTTGATCGCCGAAGCCATGGCCCAGCCCACCGCCTGGATGAACTGGGTGGCCAGGTTGCCGCTGATGCTGAAGAAGCCGGCGCGCTGGTACGAATACATCACCGGCAGTTGCCGGCCCTTCAGCGGGTCGCGCTCATTGGACAGCAACTGGCAGATCATCTCTACCATGTCGACGTCGTCGCGCGCGAGCAGCAGGCCCTGCTGGCGGTAAGTCGGAAAGCACATGTCGCCGGGGTCCAGCGCCAGCGCATGCGCGATGGCAATCGCCTCTTCGCCCAGGCACTGCATATAGAACGACATTTTCTTTTGCCGCTGCGCGATCAGCATGCGGGCGTCGAATAGGCGCGTCTTCATCATCGCGGAGAGGCCGCGGCGCAACAATTGCGGATCGGTCTCGCTCGCCCAGGGCCCGAGGGCGCGGCCAGCGTCGTCAAGCACGCGCACCAGGGCGTAGGCGAGGTCGTTGGTCTCGACCGGCTGGGTGTCCACCGGCGGGCGCCGCACTGCGCCGGCGGGCGACAGGTGCAGGTAGGAAAAGTCGGTGTGGCGGCCGGGGCGTCCGGTGGGCTCGGGCACATGCAGACGTAGCGGTTCGTGCTGGATCATGACAACCCCCGCGGCGCGCGCGGCGCCTGCCACCGAAGGAAGCACTCGCCGTTGTTGCGGCGGCTAGCCAAATAGTTCATCGCGTCACTCCCGCGCTCGATCGTGTCTCGCGCCAAGTCGCTGTGGCCGGTCGGACGCCAAGCGGGTAGCCCGCGCCGTCCGAAGGATGCTGCCGCGCGAACGGGGTTGCCGCACGCCCGGCTTGCACTTGGAAGCGTAACAGATTTTCGACGGACATTGCGTGCGGAATTCGCAAGCGAACCGCGAGCGTGACTGTGTGCGGCGCAATCCGCGCTACAATATACGGGTCAGTTGCGCGCCTTGCTCAGCAGCGAGCGCCATGATCAGAAACTTATCCAACCATCTAAGGAGATCACAGTGCAACGTCGTTCCTTCCTGAAGAAAGCCGGCCTGGGTTTGGCCGCAGGCGCGGCCGCCGCGCCGGGCATTGTCAACGCACAGGCGCCCGCACCCGCTGCGGGATTGCCGACCGTAACTTGGCGCATGGCCGGAAGCTGGCCGAAGAGCCTCGATACCCTTTACGGCGGCATGGAGGAAATCTCCAAAATCGTGGCGGCTGCGACCGGCGGCAAGTTCAACATCAAGGTGTTCGCTGCCGGCGAGATCGTCGGCGCGCTGCAAGTGCTGGACGCGGTGCAAAACGGCACCGTGGAATGCGGACATACCGCGACCTATTACTACTTCGGCAAGGATCCCACGTTTGCGTTTTCCTGCGCCGTCCCGTTCGGTCTCAACTCGCGCCAGCAGAATGCGTGGATGTATCACGGCGGCGGCCGGGAACTGATGCGTGAGTTCTACAAGGACTACAACGTCATGCAGTTCACCGCCGGCAACACCGGCGCACAGATGGGCGGCTGGTTCCGCAAGGAAATCAAATCGCTCGCCGATCTCAAGGGTCTTAAATTCCGCGTCAGCGGCTTCGCCGGCCTGGCACTGACCAAACTCGGCGTGGTGCCGCAGCAGATCGGCGGCGGCGATATCTATCCGGCGCTGGAAAAAGGCACGATCGACGGCGCGGAGTGGGTCGGTCCCTACGACGACGAGAAGCTCGGCTTCTACAAGGTGGCGAAGTACTACTATTACCCGGGGTGGTGGGAAGGCGGCCCCGAACTCGACCTGTTGGTGAACATCAAGGCGTGGGAAGCACTGCCCAAGGAGTACCAGGCGATCCTGGAAGCGGCCTGCGGCCAAGCGAATGTCTCGATGCTGGCGAAGTACGACACGGCCAACCCCGCCGCGCTGAAGCGCTTGCTGTCAAACGGCGTACAGCTGCGGCCGTTTTCGAACGAAATCCTGGCCGCCTGCTACAAAGCCGCCAACGAGGTCTATGACGAGATTTCGGCCAAGAACGCCAAATTCAAGAAGGTGTACGAGGCCATGGTCAAGTTCCGCGCCGATCAGGTGCAATGGTTCTCGATCGCGGAAAACCGTTTCGACAACTTCATGATCGCAGCGGAGCGCCTGTCCCAGAAGGCGCCGAAGAAGAAGTAACGGCTACTGCATAGCTTGGTTCGGGTCCGGTTTTGGACCATAAAAAACCCCGCGCGAGCGGGGTTTTTTTTCGATCACGTCCGTCGCGTGGGACGGGGCGGCGCGCGAAAAGCTGTCGCGCGCAGGGCCTGCGCCTGGAAACGTAACAGAATTTTGGTGAACAAGGCTTGCGGACCCGCAGGTCCGGTGCGGTGGAGGGCGGAGGGGGTGACCTCTTCTGTTACCCGATCCTGCGGCCGCGGCTGCCGCCGGCCCTGTCATAAGCGGTGGTTCTCGCCCTGATCAGAAAAAACCATGCACGCGGCGGCAATTTGTTTGACGAAAATCATGTCCAGCGTTCAAACGCGGCCCATTGTCCGAGAAAGCGGGAATCTTGAACTTTTTCAGACGAGGAAAACATGAGTACCATAGCCATGGGGCCGGCCGTCAAACTGGCCGCACCCGAAGCGGAAGTGAAATACTGGGGCCTGATTGCGGCATTCGCAGCGCTGCTCATTGTCTGTTTGCTGCCCACGCCCAAGGACCTGCCCGTCGCCGGACAATTCATGCTGGGTATGCTGCTGTTCTCGGTTATTTTGTGGATGACCGAGGCCGTGGACTACGCCATCAGCGCGGTGCTGATTGTCGCGCTGATGGCGTTCCTGCTCGGCCTGGCGCCCAACCCGGCCAAGCCCGAAGCCCTGCTCGGCACCAGCGCGGCGCTGGGCATGGCGCTGGGGGGCTTCGCCAACACCGCCCTGGCGCTGGTCGCGGCGGCGCTGTTCATATCGGCGGCGATGACCATTACCGGTCTCGATAAGCGCATCGCGCTGTTTGTGCTCTCCGGCGTCGGCGCGCGCACCAACCGCGTGCTGATCGGCGCGATCCTGGTGGGCGTGGTGCTCTCCTTCCTCGTACCCAGCACCACCGCGCGCGTGGCCTGCCTCGTGCCCATCATGATGGGCATCATCCTTGCCTTCGGCGTGGACAGCAGATCGCGCCTTGCCGGCATGCTGATGATCGCGACGGCGCAGTCCGCGTCCATCTGGAACGTCGGCATCAAGACGGCCGCCGCGCAGAACATGGTCGCGATCGGCTTCATCGAGAAGACGCTGAAGGTCACCATCACCTGGCTCGAATGGTTCATCGCTGCGGCGCCGTGGGCGGTGCTGATGTCGGTCGCGCTGTATTTCATCATGATGAAAATGATGCCGCCCGAAGCGGAGGAGATCGCCGGCGGAAAAGAAGCGATCGCCAAGGCGTTGGGCGAAATGGGGCCGATGAAAACGAGCGAAAAGAAATTGCTTTTCATCACGCTGACGCTGCTCTGCCTGTGGGCGACGGAAAAGGTGTTCCATCCCTTCGACACGTCCTCCACCACCATCGCTGCCATCGCCGTCATGTTTCTGCCCTGGGTCGGCGTGATGGGCTGGAAGAGCGCGCAGAGCAAGATCCCGTGGGGAACGATCGTGCTGTTCGGCGTCGGCATCAGTCTGGGCACGGCGCTGTTGCAGACCAAGGCCGCGGGCTGGCTCGCCAACCTGATCGTGCAGGGCATGGGGCTGCAGGGCGCAGCCGCTTTTAGCGTACTCGCGCTGCTGGCGCTGTTCCTGATCGTGGTGCATCTGGGATTTGCCAGCGCCACCGCGCTGGCTTCGGCCATGATTCCGATCATGATCAGCGTGCTGCAACAGGTGCAGACGCCGGGGATGAATATCGTCGGCATGACCATGATCCTGCAGTTCGTGGTCAGCATCGGCTTCATCCTGCCGGTCAACGCGCCGCAGAACATGGTGGCTTACGGCACCGAGACTTTTTCGGCGAAGGATTTCATTCGTACCGGTCTCGCGCTGACCGTGGTGGCCTATGCGCTGGTGCTCCTGTTCGGCGCTACCTACTGGTCGTGGCTGGGCTATGTCTGAGCTTGACCGGTGCGCAGGGCGCCAGGGGCTTACTGCATCAACCCCTGGCGCCGGATGAACTCGATCACGGTGTCCAGGCCCTGCCCGGTCTTGAGGTTGGTGAACACGAACGGGCGTTCGCCGCGCATTTTCTTCGAGTCGCGCGCCATCACTTCGAGCGAAGCGCCGACCATGGGCGCGAGGTCGATCTTGTTGATCACCAGCAGGTCCGACTTCATGATCCCCGGCCCGCCCTTGCGCGGGATCTTGTCGCCGGCGGCGACGTCGATCACGTACAGCGTCAGGTCAGAGAGTTCCGGGCTGAAGGTGGCAGCGAGGTTGTCGCCGCCGGATTCGATGAAAATGATGTCGAGATTGTCGAACCTGCGGCTGAGGCGCGCGACCGCCTCGAGGTTGATCGATGCGTCCTCGCGGATCGCGGTGTGCGGGCAGCCGCCGGTTTCGACGCCGAGGATGCGCTCCGGCGCAAGCGCGCCTGAGCGCACCAAAAACTGCGCGTCTTCCTCGGTGTAGATGTCGTTGGTGACCACGGCGAGCTGGTACTGGTCGCGCAGCGCGCGGCACAACGCGAGGGTGAGGGCGGTCTTGCCCGAGCCTACCGGGCCGCCGATGCCGATCCGGAGCGGGTTGGCGCGCTGAGCTTCTGCTTTCGATACCTGCGATATGCTCATGCTAGGAGTCTCTCCTCTGCGCCGCCTAGGAGCGGAACAAGCGGCTGTATTGGGTTTCGTGTTGACTGCAGAGTATCGCAAAGCCCGGCGCGTAATTGCACAGATCGTCGTCCGCAGTCGCGCACGCCTGGTCGGCGATGCCGGGCAGCAGTGCGGCGAGTGAAAGCAGCAGGCGCTGGCCGTCGGTCTGGCCCAGCGGCACCGCTTTCAGCGCCGCCATGACCTGGTTCTCCAGCCACGCCCAAAGATAAGCGATCAGGGCGCTGCGCGGCGGAATCTCCCAGTTCGCCACTGCGAACGTGAATGCCGCGGGAAACGTGATGTCCGTGACGGCATGCAGCGGCTGCAGCGACGGCTCGTCGAAGTCCCCGATTTCGAGCAGCAGGCGCCGCAGCGAATAGCCCATCTGCAGCGTTTCCGCGCGCAGTTCGGCGCTCTCTCGCGTGCTGCGGAACACGTCGTTCCAGTGCGCCACGCGTTCGAGTTCGTTTGCGGACCAGGCTGCATGCAGGCGCCACCACAGCGGCGCTTCCAGCCGCGCCACGGTGTAGGCGAGCACGTCGCCGATCCAGGCCGCCGCGCTCGCCGTGTCGCGCACCAGCCGCGCCTCCACCGCGGCCTCCAGCCCCTGCGAATAGCTGTAGGCGCCGACCGGCAGCGCCGGGCTGGCGAGTTGCAGCAGTCGCGCGAGCGCGAGGTCGGTGCTCACCGTCGCGCTCCGGAAATTCGATTTGTCTGCTTGTTCAATGTTCGGTGCAAGCCGGTGGTCATGAAGGTTCACGTAGTCACGAAGGGGCAGAAGGTGCCGCCCGTTTCGGTCATTCCGGCCTGGGCGGCATCGACCCAATCGCCATTCTATTGGATACGCGGCGGTGAAACGAGGCCGCGCCATGGGCGCCTGCCGTTCATCGCGCTCCGTCCATCGCGTCAGATGTCGGTTTGCCCTGCGAATCCGGCGGTTCGTCGCAATCCGGTAGCCCGCCGCGTTCGCGCCGCGGAAACTGCCGCCATCGCAAGCGAGCGGCGGCTGCAGTGAATTGCGAATTTGCCCCGATCTAGCTCGATGCCTAATTGGCCTTAACCGAACTGTTCGACCTGAAAGGAGAACTGCCATGCTGAGTCAAATCCTGATGCAAATCCTGCGCGGAACGCCGATCTGGGTGTACGCGCTGTTTCTTGGCTTGATCGCGCTCGGCTACCTGCAGTCGAAGCCGCGCGATGTGGCGCCGGCCATGGTGGCCGTCCTGCCCGTGGCGCTGGGCCTGTTTTCACTTGGCCGGGTGCTCAGCGCATTCGGACCCGAGCCCCTGGGCCTCGCCGCCTGGGCCGCGGGCACCGCGGCCGCATTGCTGCTCAATCGTGCGCTGAAGCTGCCCGTCGGCGCGTACTGGTCGGCCGCGACCGACACCTTTCATGTGCCGGGAAGCTGGGTGCCGCTGGCCCTGATGATGTCCGTGTTCTTTGCCCGCTATGCGCTTGCAGTGAGCCTGGTGATGGCGCCGGCGCTGGTGCACTCCCCGGGCTTTGCCATCGCTGCCAGCTTCGGCTTCGGTCTGTTGAGCGGACTGTTCGTCGCGCGCGCCCTGTGGGTATGGTCGCAGCGTCCCGCACCGGCGCCGTTCGATCGCGTCACCAATCGCGCGTGAATTCTCACATCACTTCGAAAGGAGGCATCATGGAACAGGACCAACTCGTCCGTATCGCCCGCCGCCGCGCCGGCATGAAATTCGGCTTCTTCATCCACCTCGCGGTATTCACCGCGGTGAACGTGCTGCTGTTTGTCATCAACCAGCGAACCACGCCCGGCTACGCCTGGTTTCCGTTTCCGCTAGGCGGCTGGGCCATCGGCCTGTGCATCCACGGCCTTGCGGTATACTTGTCCGGCTCCGGACTGCGCGAGCGCATGGTCGAAGACGAATTGCGCAAGCTGGAATCGCGCCGCGCACCAGGCGCGCGCTGAGCCGACTGGATTTCGATGCCGATCTATTCCCATTTCGACGTGCCGCGCAGCTTGGGGGGCACCATCGTGCTGTGCGTGCTGATCGCGGCGGCGCTGACTGCGTTCGGCAGCACCGGCTTCGGCACCAATCTGGTCTACAGCCTGTGCATCGGCCTGCTCACCTACGCCAGCATCGATTTGTCGCGGCGCCGGCTGTGGCCGCAGGGTGCGCCGGCGCTGCTGCCGGTGATCGGCCTGGCGCTGCTGGCCGCGCCGGTCGGCTGGTTCGGCGGCAGTCTGGCCGCCAGCGTGCTGCTCGGCGTGCCCTGGAAGCCGGTCGACATGGGGCCGAATGCGATGCTCGGATTTCTCGCGCTCACCGCGGGCGCGGGCCTGGGCGGCACGTTTTTCTTCTGGACCCGCGAACGCCTCGCGCACAGCGAGCGCGTCGCGGCCGAGGCGCACCTGAAACTGCTGCAGGCGCAGATCGAGCCGCACTTCCTGTTCAATACGCTCGCCAACCTGCAGGCCCTGATCGGTTCGGATCCGACGCGTGCGCAGGCGATGCTGGGCCACCTCGACGGTTACCTGCGCGCCACGCTCGCCTCGGCGCGCAAGGACAAGTGCACGCTGGCCGAGGAGTTCGCCCTGCTGCGCGCCTATCTCGAGATCCTCGCGATCCGCATGGCCGCGCGCCTGACTTACTCGCTGGAACTGCCCGACGCGCTTGCGCGGACGAAGCTGCCGCCGATGCTGCTGCAACCCTTGGTGGAAAATGCAATCAAGCACGGTCTCGAACCGAAGTTGGACGGTGGCAGGGTGCGCGTCGCCGCAAGCGCCGAAGGCAGGCAGCTGGTCCTGGTGGTGGAAGACAGCGGCCTGGGTTTCGGCGCCGCGTCCACGTCCGGCACCGGCGTCGGTCTGGCGCATGTGCGGGAGCGCCTTGCAGCCGTCTACGGCGATGCCGTCACCGCCGAAATCGGCGAATCTGCAAGCGGCGGCGTGTGCATCACGCTGCGCCTGCCGCTGCAGGAATAGAATTGCAAGAATGAACCCGCGCGCGCTCATCGCCGAAGACGAACCGCTGCTGGCCCAGGGCCTGAAGAACGCGCTCGCCCTCGCCTGGCCCGAGTTGCAGGTGATCGCGCAAGCGCCCAACGGCATCGAAGCGCTGCGGCTCGCAGAATCCGAGCGCCCGGACGTGGTCTTCCTCGACATCCGCATGCCGGGGCTCACCGGACTGGAGGTTGCGGCGGAACTCGCCGACCGGCTGAACGAAGGCGAGCCGGTGCCGCGCATCGTGTTCGTCACCGCCTACGACGAGTACGCACTGAAGGCGTTCGAGCTCGCGGCCGTCGATTACTTGCTCAAGCCAGTCAGCGCGGAGCGCTTGGCCAAGGCGGTCGAGCGCTTGAAGGCGCAACTGGCGACACCGAAGGAAGATCTAGCCGAGCTCGTTTTCAAATTGCAGCAAGTGATAGTCGCCGCGCCCGCAGCTGCGGCTGCGAGTCCCGCAACCGGATTGGGTGCAGGCTCGCTGAAGATCATCCGCGCCGCCGTGGGCAATACCGTGCGCATGATCCCGGTGGAGGAGGTGTGCTACTTCCAGGCTGCCGACAAATACACCAGCGTGGTCACACGCGATGCCGAGGTCCTGATCCGCACGCCGCTGAAGGAACTGCTGGCGCAGCTGCTGCCGGATCGATTCAGGCAGATCCATCGCGGCACCGTCGTCAACCTGGCCGAGGTCGCGGCCGCAGTGCGCGATGACGCCGGGCGCTTTTCGCTGCGGCTGAAGCAGCGCAAGGAGACCCTGCCGGTCAGCCGCGTGTACGCCGAGCAGTTCCGGCAGATGTAGTGCGGCGACGCACCGGCTTCGCGCACCCAAAACTCCTGATTCTTGCTACGTCCGTGGTGACGGGAGCGCTCATTCGACCTTGATGCCGGCGCTGCTGATGATCTCTTTCGATTTTTGCACGTCGGCCTTGATCAGCGAGGCGAATTCCTCCGGGGAAACAGGGTTGGGCTCAAGTCCCTGGGCCAGCAGCGCGGTGCGCACATCGGGACGCCGCAAAATCGTGTTCAAGTCCGCGTTCAGTCGCGCCACTACCGGTCGCGGCACGCCCGCCGGCGCCAACACGCCGTAGTACGAAACGAAGCTGAAATCCTTGTAGCCAAATTCGGCAACAGTCGGAACATCGGGCAGTGCCGGGTTGCGCTTTCCCGAAGTTACCGCCAGTGCACGGATTTTTCCCGCCTGCACCAGGGACGTGGCCGACGAAATCGACGACCCGGCAAAGCCCAGATGGCCTCCGAGCAAGTCGGCCAGGGCCGGAGCGGAGCCCTTGTACGGGATATGCTGCATCTTGAAGCCGGCTGCAGACTGCAGCAGTTCCATGGCGATGTGAACGGAGCCGCCGGTGCCCGATGTGCCGTAGCTGATTTTGCCGGGGGCGGCCTTGGCGGCGAGGATCACCTCGGCCAAGGTCTTGTAGGGCGAGTTTTCCGCGACGATAAGTACCATCGGCGTCGTTGCTGCCAGAGCCACCGGCGTCAGATCCTTGATGGGATCGTAGGACACCTTCATCAGCAGGGGAATGAGCGAGACATTGTCCGTTTGCCCGATGACGATGTCATAGCCCGCGGCGTTGGCCTTGGCCGCCTCCGCCAGGCCGAGCGCCGTGCCGGCACCCGGTCGATTGATGGCTATGAGCGTCCAACCGTTCATCTCGGCCAACTTGGTGCTCAGCAAGCGGCCAATGAAATCGGTACCGCCGCCCGGGGTGGACGGAATGATCATGCGGATCGGTTGGGTGGGATAGCTCTGCGCCTGCGTCATGCCCGTGATGGCGGCGAGAACGAGAAATGCAAAAATGCGAAACATCATGGATTGTCTCCCGCAATAAGGATTCTGATGTCGATGGACGGCCCGGCGCCGCCCGGCCACGTGATCAATCACCCACCACACCAGCCTCGCGCAGCGCGTCGATGCGCTCCTCATCCATGCCCAGTCCCCAAAGTATGGCCCGGGTCTGGGCGCCGATTCGCGGCGGGTCGGTTCGTTTGCCGGCCTTCAGGCCGTCAAACTCGATCGGCAAGGCGGCCGCCGAGATTTGTTCGCCACCGGCCAGCGTGGTCCGGAGCAGCGCCCCGCCTGCCAACAGATGCGGATCCTCCAGCAATTCGTGCGGCTGGCGGATCGGGCCGTAGGACAGGCCGGCAGCGTCGAGCGCGGCGCATAGGTCCGCCGTGTTCCAGTTCTTGAGAACGGATGCCACGCCCGGGACCAGCCAGGGCCGCGCGGCCTCGCGCTGCACGGCGGTGCGCAGGCGCGCGTCGCCAGACCATTCCGGCGGCAAGAAGTCGCGCGCGAAGATCTGCCACTGTGCATCGCTGACGACGGCGACGAAGACGCGGCCGTCCGCCGTGTCGAAGATGTCATACACACCCCATGGCGGCTTGCGCTCGGCGCCCATCGGCTTGGCCGCGGACCCGGTCAGTTGGTATTGGGCAATGAACTGGGCCACCAGGAGCAGATTGTTTTCGAACAGTCCCGTGCGCACGTGCCGGCCTTTGCCGGTGGCGTGCCGTTCGTTCAGGGCCGCCAGCGCGCCGACCACGCCGAAGGTACCGCCCAGAATGTCGTTCACCGACGCGGCTACCCGGCGCGGGGCATTGTCGCCGCCGTTGATGTAGGCCAGGCCGCCCATCATCTGCACCACTTCGTCCAGCGCGGTGCGCTGCTTGTAGGGACCCGACAGGAATCCCTTGAGCGAGATATAGATCAGCTTCGGGTTGTCGATCGACAGCGAGGCGTAGTCAAGCCCGTATTGTTCCAGACTGTCGTCGCGGAAGTTCTCCAGCAGCATATCGGCCTGCAGGGCCAGTTGGCGCACCAGCGCCTGGCCGTCGGCCGACTTGAGGTCCACGGCCAGGCTCTGCTTGTTGCGGTTGAACACCGGAAAATAGCCGATGCCCGTGCCTTTGAGACGGCGCGTGCGGTCGCCGTCGATCGGCTCGACCTTGATCACTTCGGCGCCAAGATCGGCCAGGACCATCCCGGTCACCGGTCCCATGATCATGTGCGACAGTTCCAGAACCTTGATCCCGCGCAAGGGGAGTGCGTCGCTGTGGATATACGTATCGCCCGGTGAAGTCATACAGCCTTTCTGATTTGTGGCATTCATTAATGGTAAAGCGATGGGAAATTCAATCCAGCCATTTTCGCACGTCTGACCGATAACGACGGACTGGCGACTTTGAGCGCCGCCGGGCGGGCGTTAACGCAGCACCCGAGCCTCAAGCCGCAGGCATTTCTGCGGCTGAGGTAGAATACCTACTTGGTAAAACTTGCGGAGCGAGTGATGAGTGCCGTGCTTGTATCAACCAAAGGACAGATCGTTCTCCCCGCCGCCATCCGAAAGGCGCTCGGGTTGAAGCCTGGAATGCGTGTCGACATCCGTGTCGAGGGCAAAGGCGCGCGCATTACTCCGTCGCCAGGCAAGAATACAGCGAAGCTTTCCGAGATTCAGGCAATCCTCAAGTATTCCGGCCCGCGGGTGCCTGTGAAGAACATGCGGGTAACGGACTACAAGGACTGACGGCGTGCGTGCCCTGGATACCAACGTGCTGGTGCGCGCGCTGGTGCAGGATGACGCGGCACAGGGACGGCGTGCTCAGGCCTGCCTGAGCGCTCAGCCGGTATATGTTCCAGTAACTGTCATACTCGAATTGGAGTGGGTGCTGCGCTCCCGATACGGGTATTCGCCCAAAGCGATTGCGGACGTGATGGAAAAGCTCGCGATACTGGAAAACGCCATTGTAGGCGAGCAGGCGGCAGTCATCGCGGCGGCCAGGAATATGCGGCAAGGCTGGGACTTCGCTGACGCGCTTCACCACGCACTGGCCGCTGGCTGCGATGATTTCGTAACATTCGACACCTATCTCGCACGGCGCGCGGGCCGTGATGATTCGACTGCTCCCCCGGTGATCGCGATCTGACGGAGCGCAAAGCCGGACGTTCCGCCGCGCGTCGCACGCGATAACAATCTCGGCATCGATGTAGACGCTGATTACCGCGCGATGCTCGATCGCACCTGCAGGGCATATGCGGCTAGGTGGCACTGGTAGTAACGCTACCCTACCCGCACAAGATAGTTCATGCGCGGAGAGATTTTCCTATTCCCCCTTCTCATACTGGTGAATCTTGCCGCCGTGCCCGTCCTCATCATTGTGCCCATGGCCGCCGCCGTAGGCGCCGGATTCGGGTTCGAACGGCGCTTCCAGTTCCTCGACTTTCGCGCCCAGTCCGAGCAGCATGTCGCGGAGCACGTGGTCGGCGGCGATGCGCAGGTAGCCGTCGCCGATCTCGACCGGCACATGGCGATTGCCGAGGTGGTAGGCGGCGCGCGTAAGCTCGAACTGGTCGGCGCAAGTGATGTGTATCACCTTTTCCGCCGCGGCCGATATCCGTATCACACGGCCGTCCTCGCTCCTCACGCATTCGCCGCCGCGCAGAACGGAACCGCGCTCTGTTCTCAGCACCGCTTCCTCGCCCGAAGCGAGGCGGGTGCGCAGACGGCTGCGGATGCGCAGATCGAACGGCAGAACCAGTTCGCCGTAGGGATGGTCAACGGGTTCGCAGCGAGCTATCAGCGTCAACATCAGAGCTTCTTACCGGAGCGCTCCCGCCATTGACTGTCATTCCGAGGCCGGAGGCCGAGGAATCTGCTTTTTCCTCGATTGAAAAGCAGATCCCTCGCTGTGCTCGGGATGACAATTTGTGGCAGGGTCGTTGTTCCAGTACCTCTCAAAACAAGAAATAGCGCTGCGCCATCGGCAGCACTTTCGCCGGTTCGCAGGTGAGCAGCTGGCCATCGGCCTTGACCTGGTAGGTTTCGGGATCGACTTCGACCTTCGGCATATAGCTATTGTGGATCATGTCGCGCTTGCCGATATTGCGCGTGTTGCGCACGGTGACCAGGGGTTTCTTCAATCCCAGCGACGCGATCTTCGGGTTCTTCAATGCCGCCTGCGACACGAACGTAACCGAGGTCGCAAGCGCGCCGCCGTAGGCGCCGAACATGTAACGATAGTGCACCGGCTGCGGCGTGGGAATGGAGGCGTTCGCATCGCCCATGGCCGCGGCGGCGATCATGCCGCTTTTCAGGATCAACGAAGGTTTGACGCCGAAGAAGGCGGGCTTCCACAGCACCAGGTCCGCAAGTTTGCCCGCTTCGACCGAGCCGACCGCATGCGCGATGCCGTGGGCGATCGCCGGGTTGATGGTGTACTTGGCGATATAGCGCTTGACGCGAAAGTTGTCGTTGCCGGCCGCATCCTCGGCCAGAGCGCCGCGCTGCAGTTTCATCTTGTGCGCCGTCTGCCAGGTGCGGATGATCACTTCGCCGACGCGGCCCATGGCCTGCGAGTCCGACGCCAGCATGCTGAACGCACCCAGATCGTGCAGGACATCCTCGGCGGCGATGGTTTCGCGCCGGATGCGCGATTCGGCGAAGGCCACGTCTTCGGCGATCGCCGCATCCAGATGATGGCACACCATCAGCATGTCCAGATGCTCGTCGATAGTGTTAACGGTGTAGGGACGCGTCGGGTTGGTCGAGGAGGGCAGCACGTTGGCTTCGCCGCAGACGCGAATGATGTCGGGCGCGTGGCCGCCGCCTGCGCCCTCGGTGTGGTAGGTGTGGATAGTACGGCCCTTGAATGCGGCGATCGAGGCCTCGACGAATCCGGACTCGTTCAGGGTGTCGGTGTGGATCGCGACCTGCACGTCCATCTCGTCCGCCACCGCGAGGCAGCAGTCGATGGCGGCAGGGGTCGTGCCCCAATCCTCGTGCAGCTTCAAGCCGATGGCGCCGGCGACGACCTGCTCCTTCAGCGCCGGCTTCAGGCTGGCGTTGCCCTTGCCGAGGAATCCCAGGTTCATCGGGAAGGCCTCCGCCGCCTGCAGCATGCTGTACAGATGCCAGGGACCGGGGGTGCAGGTGGTGGCGGCGGTGCCGGTGGCGGGGCCGGTGCCGCCGCCTATCATGGTGGTGACACCCGACATCAGTGCCTCTTCGATCTGCTGCGGGCAGATGAAGTGGATGTGGCTGTCGATGCCGCCGGCAGTGACGATCATGCCTTCGCCGGCGATGATCTCGGTGCCCGGTCCGATGACGATGTTGACCGCGGGCTGGATGTCGGGGTTGCCCGCCTTGCCGATCGCGGCGATGCGGCCGTTCTTGATGCCGATGTCGGCCTTGACCACGCCCCAGTGATCGACGATCAGCGCGTTGGTGATCACCGTGTCGGCGGTGTCTTTGGACACGCGCTGGCTCTGACCCATGCCGTCGCGGATCACCTTGCCGCCGCCGAACTTCACTTCCTCGCCGTAACGCGTGTAGTCCTTTTCGACTTCGATCCAGAGCTCGGTGTCGGCGAGCCGCACCCGGTCGCCGGTGGTCGGCCCGAACATTTCTGCGTACGCCTGGCGTCCGATCTTGAGGCTCATTTCGAGTCTCCCTGCAGTTTGCCCATGACCTTGCCTTGGAAGCCGTACACCTTGCGCTCGCCGGCGAGTGCGACCAGTTCCACCGTGCGCGCCTGGCCCGGCTCGAAGCGCACCGCGGTGCCGGCGGCGATGTTGAGGCGCATGCCGTAGGCGGCTTCGCGGTCGAACGCGAGCGCGTCGTTGGTCTCGTAGAAGTGGTAATGCGAGCCGACCTGGATCGGCCGGTCGCCGCGGTTGGCGACCTTGAGCTTGACCGTGTTGCGCCCCTTGTTGAGTTCAATATCGCCGCTCTGGACCTTCATCTCTCCTGGGATCATCTCTGACTCCTAGACAATCGGATGGTGCACGGTGACGAGCTTGGTGCCGTCGGGAAAAGTGGCTTCGACCTGGATCTCCGGGATCATTTCCGGCACGCCCTCCATGACGTCGGCGCGTGCGAGCAGGGTCGTGCCATAGCCCATCAGTTCGGCCACGCTCCTGCCGTCGCGTGCACCTTCCATGATGGCGGCGCTGATGAAGGCCACGGCCTCCGGGTAGTTGAGCTTCAGCCCGCGCGCCTTTCGTCGCTCTGCGAGCAGTGCCGCAGTGAATATCAGCAACTTGTCCTTCTCCCTCGGGGTCAATTCCATGCCCTGGTCTCCCTGTTTGCTCCCCATTGCATTCCGGCCTGCATAGCGCTTCGGGCCCGGCTGCATCGCCTGCGGATTATAGCTTTGTCCGATGAGGTGGTATCGCACTCAAGCAGGGAGATGACGCAAGAACGGTGCCCGTTCTTCAGGCAACTTGGCGCCGTTCGACGCAACATCTGTGAGCCACCATGCACCAAAACGGGGTGCGCTCCGCTGGAGAGGCACCAATCCGGCGCGACAGCCATTCCGGGCAGGCTCAGGCCAGCGCCTGTTCCAGATCGACGGCGGCAGTCTGGTCGATATTCAGATCCAGGCCCTGCTCGACGTGGTTCAGGTGGTCCACCATCAAACGCGTCGCGCGCGCTTTTTCGCCGGCCGAGATGGCGTCGACGATCTCGGCATGTTCGTCGCTGCGGCAATGCGGCATCGCCGGGGAATCGTACAGGGCGATAATCAGGCAAGTGAGCGAAGTCAGTTCATGCATCGCGCGTGCGAGCATGGTATTCCCGGCCATTTTCGCCATCAGAACGTGGAACTCGCCCGAAAGCCGGATCATCGCCGGATTGTCTCCCGCCGCCCGCGCCTTGCGCTCGGCGGCTACATGCTCGCGCAGCTTTGCCACTGCGCCGCGCTCGGCGGATTGCATGAAACGCGCCACGATGCCCGGCTCTATCAGTCGCCGCGCATCAAAGATGTCGCGCGCCTCCGCGACCGAGGGTTTGGCGATAAAAGCGCCGCGGTTTGGCTCCAGCGTAACCAGATGCTCATGCGCAAGCCGCGGCAACACGCGGCGGATGCGCGCGCGGCTCACGTCGAAAATGCGCGCGAGCCGGTCTTCTCCCAGTTTGGTCCCTGGCTGCAGCCGGTGCTCGAAGATCGCGGCGAGGATGCGCCCGTAGATCGCGTCCTCGTCCGTCAAGTCGCGTTGGCGGCCTGGCTCGGTTCTTGCTATGTCGCCTCTATGGCCTCTATGCGTTTTCTGTTTGGTCTTCATGTTGGTGTCCGCGGCAGCGCGATCGCACCGGGCCTGCTGCGATTATAACGGCAGGGGCCGAGTCCGATACAAATAACGGTTGACAGGCTTCTGCGCATTGTACACAATCCGACACTAATTGGCGCCAAAATAGAACAATTTATGTGCCAATATTATGACCCGGCCGTTGAGGCGGAACGGAATTTTCCCAGGAGGTCGTTATGCATAATGATTCGCTTCGCTCGTTCGCAGCCGCAATCCTTGCCGTCGCCGTGGCTATTCCCGCAGCGCAGGCCCAGGACAAGATACGCATCGCCGGAAATTTTGCCACCGAGCATTCGAGCAGCGCGGCCATGGAAAAGGTATTCAAGGCCGAGCTCGCGAAGCTGTCGGGCAATCAGATGCAGGTGGACATCTTCCCCGCCATGCAGCTGGGCGGCGCGAAGGAGAACGTCGATGCGGTAAGGTCGGGCACGCTGTTCATGACCTGGGTGGGAGCGGCATTCCTGTCGCGCATCGTGCCCGAGCTCGAAGCGGTGAGCCTCCCCTTCCTGTTTCCGTCGCGGGAAGCGGCATTCGCGGTCATCGACGGCCCCGTGGGCCAGCTGCTCGATCGCAAGCTGGGTGAAAAGGGTTTCATCGCCCTCGGCTGGATGGAGTTGGGCGCGCGCCATGTCACCAACAGCAAGCGGCCGATCAAGGCGCTCGGCGATCTCAAAGGCCTGAAGATCCGCCTGCAGCCGAACGAGACGCACCTGGCGACCTTTCGCGCGCTGGGAGCCAACCCCATCGCAATGGACGTGAAGGAGCTGTACTCGGCACTGGAGCAGGGGGTAGTCGACGGCCAGGAAAATCCCTACGCCATCATTGCGTCCAACCGCTACGGTGAAGTGCAGAAGTTCGTCTCCAACACCGGCCACTTCTTCGACTTCATCGCCATCGTCGCCAACCGCAAGCAATTCGAGGCGATGAAGCCGGAGCAGCAAAAAGCGATACGCGGCGCGATGAGCGCGGCCATCGCCAACCAGCGCGCCGCGGCCGCGGATCTCGATGCGAGGTCGCTCGCCGAACTGCGGAAGAAGATGCAGTACGATCCGGTGCCGCCGCAAGCGCTGGCGGACATGCGCAAAGCGAGCGCAGAGGTCGTCGAGCAGGTCAAGAAGCGCGCCGGCGCGGAGCTGGTCGAGCGCGCGCTCGCGGAAGTCGGCAAGCATCACTGATCTCAGGCCGGCGCGCGCATGAACGCCGCAATCGGTGCAGTCGCAAGACGGGCGATCGATCTGCTTGATCGCGGCGCAAGCTGGGCGGTGGTTGCGGCGGCCTGCGGCATGACTGCGGTGGTGTTCACCCAGGTGGTGCTGCGCTACGGCTTCAATACCTCGCTCGACTGGGCCGAGGACGTGGCGCGCTTGTTCTTCGTTTGGCTCATGTTCCTCGCCGTGCCGCTGGGTGTGAAAAGCGGGGCGCATATAGGCGTCGAACTGGTCGTCAATAAAATTCCGGCGCTGCCGCGCGAGATCCTGCTGCGCGCGATGGCCGCGCTGTCCGCGCTGCTGATGGCAGTGGTCTGCTGGCACGCAGCGCGGCTTGCGCTGGATCAATGGGACGAGAACCTGCCGACGCTGGAATTGTCGGTTGGCTGGTTCATGCTGCCGGTCGCGATCGGCGCGGGTCACAGCATCCTGCACCTCGCCGGCATCCTCGTACACGGCGCACCGCGGCCATCTCTGCTGTCGGCCGAATGAGCGCCATCCTGGTCCTGGTGTTCCTCGCGCTGGCCACGCTCGGCATGCCGATCGCGTTCGCGCTCGGCTTCGGCGCGCTCGCCGCCGCGCACGGCGCCGGCGTCGAATGGGCCATGCTGCCGCAGCGCATGATGCACGCGGTCAACTCCTTCCCGCTGATGTCGATTCCGTTCTTCATGCTCGCCGGCGAACTGATGATCAACGCCGGCATCGTGGAGCGCCTGATCGACCTCGCGAACGCGGTGGTCGGCCGACTGCGCGGCGGCCTGGCCCATGTCACCATGCTCGCCGGCGCCGGCCTGGCCACCGTGTCGGGGGCGGCGGTGTCGGATGCGAGCGCTTTGTCCACCATACTCGTGCCCGCGCTGACCAAGGCCTACGACAAGCCGTTCGCCGCTGCGATCGTCGCCGCCGCGGCCAACCTCGGACCGATTATTCCGCCGAGTGCGGCGATGATCGTGTATGCCTTCATGGCCGGTTCGACCGTGTCCGTGGGCGGCATGTTTATGGCGGGTGTGATCCCGGGGCTGTTGATTACCGCCGGCTTTATGGTGATGTGCAGCTGGATCGCGCGCCGCCGCGGCTGGGGCGCCACCGGCGCTGCGTTCAGCTTCGCCAACGTCCGGGCGCAGCTCAGGCGTTCGCTCATCATATTTCTGATGCCAGTCATCGTGATCGGCGGCATCGTCGGCGGGGTGTTTACGGCGACCGAGGGCGCGGCCATCGCCGTGGTGTATGCGCTGCTCATCGGTTTCTTCATCACGCGCAGGCTCAAGCTCGCGGATCTGCCGCCGCTCATCATCCGCGCGGCGATCACCAGTGCCATGGTCGGCGCGCTGATTGCCTTCGCCTCGGCGGCGACCTTCCTGCTTACGGTCGATTTGCTGCCGCAGAAACTGTCGCTGCTGATCCAGTCGGTGACGCGCGACCCGTTGATGTTCAACCTGCTGGTGGCGTTGCTGCTGTTTTTCGTCGGCATGTTTATGGAGTCGAACGCCGCCTATATCATGCTGGTGCCGCTGCTGCACCCGATCGCCATTGCGCTCGGACTCGATCCCCTGCATTTCGGCTTCCTGTTCGTGCTCAATCTGGTGATCGGCATGCTCACGCCGCCGGTCGGGGTGGTTCTATTTGTCGTGTGCGGCGTAACCAAGATCGCCATGCGCGATCTGGTGCGCGCCTGCTGGCCGTTCATCGCCTACATGTATGGGGTATTGCTGGTATGCATGTTCTTTCCGCCGCTCGTCACCTGGCTGCCGCGCAAGCTCGGCTACTGACATATGGGCCAGATTCAATTGCTATGGAGGCTTGACCGATGAAACGCGTGCTGCTGGGGATGCTGACTCCGTCCTCGAACACCGCGCTGGAACCGCTGGTTTCGGCGATGGCCGCCGAACTCCCCGGCGTGACTGCGCACTTCGGGCGCTTTCGCGTCACCGAGATATCGCTCAGGGACGCGGCGCTGGGGCAGTTTGACGAGCACCCCATCCTGGAAGCGGCGAAACTGCTCGCCGATGCGAAGGTGGACGTGATCTGCTGGAACGGGACCTCCTCGGGCTGGCTCGGTTTCGGTGCCGACGAGGCCTTGTGCCGCAACATCGGTGCCCAGACCGGCATTCCGGCCTCTACCTCGGTGCTGGCGCTGAACGACATCCTGGCGCGCACCGGAGCGCGCTCGCTCGGTTTCGCCACGCCTTATATCGACGGCATACAGCGCCGCATCGTCGAGAATTACCGCAAGGCGGGATTCGATCCGGTGGTCGAGGCGCACCTAGGCCTGTCGGTGAACTGGGACTTTTCCGAAGTGACGCGCACCCAGCTCCGCGAGCTGGTCGCGAGCTGCGCGAAGGCGCGGCCGGCGGCGATCAGCACCTTCTGCACCAATTTGCGCGCCGCTGACTACGTGCCTGAGCTCGAGCGCGAGTTCGGCATCCCGATCTACGACACGGTGAGCACGGCGGTATGGCAGTCGCTGCGCATCGCCGGGGTCGATACCAGGGGACTCGCGCGCTGGGGCCGGTTGTTCGCGGAAGTGAGCTGAGGCGGCCGGCATGAGCGAAGCTAGGGACACGCCCTTCGATCTGGTCATCCGCGACGCGACCGCGGTCACCGCCGGCGACATCAGCCGCTGCGACATCGGCGTGCGCCGCGGGCGCATCGTCGCGTTGGGCGAGAATCTGGGCCGCGGCGCGCGCGAGATCGACGCGCGCGGCCGCTACGTGCTGCCGGGCGGGGTCGACGGCCACTGCCACCTCGACCAGCCGATGTTGGCGCCGATGAAAATGGCCGACGATTTTCTGTCCGGCACGCGCTCCGCCGCCTGCGGCGGAACCACCACCATCATCCCGTTCGCCGCGCAGGCTAAAGGCCAATCGCTCGCGGCGGCGGTCGAGGACTACCACCGCCGCGCCGAGGGCAAGGCATGCATCGATTACGCGTTTCACTTGATCGTGAGCGATCCCACTGAAACCGTGCTGCGCGAGGAACTGCCGGCGCTGATCCGCGCGGGCTACACCTCGTTCAAGATCTACATGACCTACGACGACCTGAAGCTTTCCGACCGCGAGATTCTGGAGGTGATGGACCTTGCGCGGCGCGAAGGCGCGATGGTCATGGTGCATGCGGAAAACGCCGACTGCATCGCCTGGCTCACAGACCGCTTGACCGTCGCGGGAAAGAGCGCGCCCAGATACCACGGCAGGTCGCGGCCGATGCCGGTGGAGCGCGAAGCCGCGCACCGAGCGATCACCTTGTCAGAGCTCGTCGACGTGCCCATCCTGATCGTGCACGTATCGGGCGCGGATACGGTGGAGCAGATCCGCTGGGCCCACGGCCGCGGCCTGAATATCTATGCGGAGACCTGCCCGCAGTACCTGCTCTTGACCCAGGAGCACCTGGAGGTCGAGGGATTCCAGGGCGCCAAATGCGTCTGCAGCCCGCCACCGCGCGACCGGGCGAACCAGCAGCGCATCTGGGACGGCCTGGCCAACGGCGTGTTTCAGGTGTTTTCATCGGACCACGCACCGTTTCGCTACGACGACCCGCAGGGCAAAAAGCTCGGCGGCGCGGAAGTCGGGTTCCAACATATTCCCAACGGCATTCCCGGTATAGAAACGCGGCTGCCGCTGCTGTTTTCGGAGGGCGTAGTCAAAGGGCGCATCGATCTGCATACCTTTGTCGCGCTGACTTCGACCAACCCCGCGCGCATGTACGGACTATACCCGCGCAAGGGAACCATCGCGGTCGGCAGCGACGCCGATCTCGTGATCTGGGACTGCAAGCGCGAAGTAACGATAACGAATGCCATGCTGCACCACGCAGTCGATTACACGCCCTACGAAGGCATACAGGTCACTGGCTGGCCCGAGGTGACGCTGTCGCGCGGCGTAGAAGTCTGGAACCGAGCGGAATACTGTGGCAGCGCCGGACATGGACAGTTTCTCAAGTGCGGACTGCCAGCGCCGGCGCAGCCGCGGCCGCGCGACTTCAGCTGGCGCGGCTGGACCGGGCTGGTCTGACGAAGAGCGGGAGCAAGGCGATGGATTATCAATCAACGACAGTAATCAACGACAGGAGACGTAACATGAAAGAACTGACTGGGGTATTACTGGCCGTCGCGCTGCTTGCCGGGGGCGCCGAGGCGCAGGAAAAGATCAAGTTCAAGGTAATGGGCCAGCCGCTGGCCACCGGGCTGATCCAGAAAAACCGGGAGCAGCCGTTTTTTGAGACGCTGGCGCAAAAGACCGGATTGCCGATTGAAGTCGAGTACAAGCCGATCGACACGCTGGGCATCAAGGACACCGAGCAACTGCGGGTGATGAAAGCAGGTCTGTTCGAAATGGCGTCGCTGCGCATGTCGCAGAATTCGCGCGACGAGCCGGCTATCCTCGGTCTCGACCTGGTCGGTCTGAACCCGGACTACAAGACCGGGCGCGCGGTGGCGAAGGCCTACGAAGACATCCTGGACAAGCGGCTGCAGCAGCAGTTCGGCGTCAAGTTGCTGGGCGTGTGGCCGTTCGGACCACAGGTGTTCTTCTGCAAAAAACCGATCGCCAAACTTGCCGACATCAAGGGCCTGAAGGTTCGCGTCTACGACCAGAATTTGGCCAAATTCGTGCAGTCGCTGGGAGGCACGCCGGTACCTATCGCCTTCGCCGAAACCCACCAGAGCCTGTCCCTGGGCGTGGTCGACTGCGCGGTAACCGGCCCGAGTTCGGCCAATTCGGCCGGCTGGCCCGAGGTCAGCACCCACTACCTGCCGGTCGGCGTGCAGATCGCGCTCAACGGCTACGCGGTGACGCTGAGCGCCTGGAACAAGCTCAAACCGGATCAGCAGGCGAAACTCAAAAGCGCATTCGACGCGCTCGTCGACGACATTTGGAAATATTCGGAGGAACTGTTCGTCGACGCCTCGAACTGCAACATCGGCAAGGACCCATGCACCACGGGCAAGAAATTCAGCCTGGTCAACGTACCGGTGACTCAAACCGATCTGGATATCGTGAAGAAGGCGGTGCGCGACATTTCCTTCCCCGCCTGGGCCGAGGTCTGCGACAAGTCCACCCCGGGATGCTCCGCCACCTGGAAGAAAGCGGTCGGACCGATCATCGGCTTTAACTGATGTAGACGCGTGGGCGCGCGGCGGAAGCTGTTCCCGCCGCCAGCGCCTGCGCAGGAGATCGCCCGTGCGACGCCTTGAAACCATCCTCGCCAACATTTTCGGCACTATCTTTCTCGCGCTCTCCTTCGTGGTGACCATAGAGACGATTGCTCGGAAGCTGTTCAATTTTTCGATCCAGGGTGCCGACGAGCTCGGCGGCTATTCGCTCGCCGTCGGCTCCACCATTGCCTTCAGCCTCGCGCTCATCGGGCGCAACCACATCCGCGTGGACGTGTTCCACGACCTGTTCCCGCGCGGCATGAAGGCCGCGATCAACTGGATTTCGATCGTGCTGCTCGCCGCGGCGGCGGTGCTGTTCGTGGCCGTGTCGTTCCGCGTGCTGGATGAAAGCCTGCAATACCGCAGCACCGCGCAGACGCCCTGGGCCACGCCGCTGATCTATCCGCAAGGCGTGTGGTACGCGGGACTGATCATGTTCATGCTGGTGGCGGTCGGATTCGCGGCGCGCGCCACCTGGCTGCTGTTTACGCGACGCATCGAGCAGCTGAACGAAGAGTTCCATCCGAAGAGTGCGAAGGAAGAGGTCAAGGAAGAGCTGGACGATTTCGCCCAGCGCAGCGCCACGGGCCAGGAGCAGCGCTCATGACCGTCGTTGTCGCGACCATCATCGCGTTTTTCCTGATGATCGGCCTGATGCTGCTCGGCATCCCGATCGCCGCCGCCATGCTGCTCGTAGGCGTGGGCGGCGGCGTGCTCGCCTTCGGCTGGCCGTTCATCAACTCGATCGCCTCGGTGATCTGGGGCGTGCAGAACGAGAACCTGCTAACCGCCATCCCCTTGTTCGTGCTGCTGGGGGAACTGCTGCTTCGCAGCGGCATCGCCGACCGCATGTATGTCGCGCTGTCGGCCTGGCTAGGGCGCATGCCGGGCGGGCTGCTGCACACCAACATCGGCTGCTGCGCGCTGTTCGCCGCGACCTCGGGGTCTTCGGTCGCGACCGCGGCGACCATAGGCACGGTGGCGCTGCCCTCGCTGCACGCGCGCGGCTATTCCATGCGCGATGCGCTCGGCTCGCTCGCGGCCGGCGGCACCCTGGGCATACTGATCCCGCCCAGCGTCAACATGATCGTCTATGGTTCGCTCACCAACAACTCGATCGGCAAACTGTTTATCGCCGGGATCATTCCGGGCATCCTGCTCACGCTCTGCTTCATGGGGTTCATCCTGGTCACCCACATGACGCGCGGCGACGGCGGCAAGCGCGAACCGAAGGTCGAGTGGGCCGAACGCGTGCGCCTGTTGAACAACCTGTTTCCGCCGCTGGTGGTGTTCGGCGTCGTCATGGGCAGCCTGTACTTCGGCATTGCCACCGCCACCGAATCGGCGGCGCTGGGTGTGGTGATCGCGCTCGCCTTCACTTGGCACGGCGGCATGCTGTCGCTGGATCTGCTGAAGAACTGCTTCCAGCAGACCGCCCGCGTCAGCGGCATGATTCTGCTCATCATCACCACCGCCTTCGTGCTCAATCTCACCATCAGCCTTACCGGCGTGGCCGACCAGATGACGAAGTGGGTCACTTCCTTCGGCTTTTCCGCGACGACCATGATCTTCGTGCTGATAGTGTTCTACCTCATCCTGGGCATGTTCATGGACGTGTTGTCGATGCAGGTCGCGACCATTCCGCTCACCTATCCGATTGTCACCGCTCTCGGCGTGGATCCGATCTGGTACGGCATTTTCATCGTGCTGATGTGCGAGCTGGGGCTGATCACGCCGCCGGTCGGAATGAACCTGTTTGTGGTGCATGGCATCCGGCCGGACAACGGCGGAATCGAGGACGCGATCTGGGGCGCGCTGCCCTATGCGGTCATGATGATCGCGTTCACCGTGTTCCTGCTGTTCGTGCCGCAGGTGGTCCTGTGGCTGCCGGCGCACATGTGATGCCGGGCGGCTGGCAATTCTCGGCGACAGAACTGGCGCGCGCATACGCCCGCGGCGAAACCACGCCGGCCGCGCATCTGGAACTGCTGCTGGCGCGAATCGCGGAACTCAATCCGCGACTCAACGCGATCATCGCGCTCGATCCGCGGGCACGGGAGGCAGCGCGCGATTGCGGCGCGCGCATCGCGGAGGGCCGCGCGCGCAGCCCGCTTGAAGGCGTGCCGCTAACGGTCAAGGACAGCATCCTGGTCGCAGGCCTGCCCTGTACCTGGGGAAGCCGCGTGTTCGCGCAGTACGTGCCATCTGAGGACGAACTTCCCGTAGCACGCCTGCGAGCTGCCGGGGCCGTAATCCTCGGCAAAACCAACGTGCCCGAGTTCACGCTCGAGGGTTATACCTGGAACCCGCTGTTCGGCGCGACGCGCAATCCCTGGAACCCCGAACTCACGCCGGGCGGCTCCAGTGGCGGCGCGGTGGCCTCGGTCGCAGCGGGTCTGGCGCCGCTGGCGCTGGGCACCGACGGCGGCGGGTCGATACGCCGACCCGCGTCGCACACCGGACTGGTGGGGCTGAAACCCTCGATCGGCCGCGTCGCGCGCGGCCCCAGCCTGCCGCAGATCCTGCTCGACATGGAAGTCATCGGACCGATAGCGCGCACGGTGGAGGATGTGGCGCTCGCGTACCGCGCCATCGCCGGTCCGGATGCGCGCGACCGCCGCTCGCTGCTCGCGGAGCATCCGGCCGGACGCGCTGCGCAGGCGCCGCTGTCCATACTCTATGTGCCGCGCTTCGGCGAGGCGCCACTCGATCCGGAGATCGAAGCCAGCGTAGCTCAGGCAGCGCTAGCGCTCACCGCGCTGGGCCACCGCGTCGAGCAGCAGGCGGCGCTGCCGTTCGATCTGGCGCCCATCGTCGAGTTCTGGCCTATCCTGGGGCAAGTGGGTGTGGCGCACGTGCTGGACCGGCATCCTGGCAAGGAGTCGCTCATCGGCGAGCGCTTTCGCGCGCTGCTGGAGGCGGGCCGCAAGGTATCGGCAGCGCGCTATCTTGCCGGAATCGAGACGGTAAATGCATTTCGTCGCACGGTGACCGGGGCGTTCGAACAGTTCGACCTGATCCTGACGCCGTCTGCCGCTGCGCTGCCCTGGCCTGCCGAAGCGGTGTATCCCGAGACCATCGACGGCAGAGCAGCCGGCCCGCGCGGCCATGCCGTGTACACCGGCTGGGTCAATGCCTGCGGGCATCCCGCGATTTCGCTTCCCTGCGCGCCGGCGCGCGCAGGATTGCCGATCGGCTTTCAGTTGGTGGGCCGCTTTGGCGCGGACGAGTTGCTGCTCGATGTGGCGCAGCAGTACGAAACTGCGCACCCCTGGAGCGGACGCTGGCCGGAACTCGCGCTGAAGGGTTGATTGCGATGTGAGGGGATATCCCCTAAGGGGAGTTCCTTCGGGCGCCTCCCCTCATGCTCCCCTAATTCAGAGGGCGTTTCGGCAATTCAGAAGTGGTCCGTCTAAGGATTGAGCGTAACGCTCGCCTCGCCGATGCCCGGAAACCGTGCGATCACTTGGGCGCCGGGCGCGACGAACTGCATCCCGGTCCAGGTGCCGGTGGTGATGATATCGCCCGCGCGCAGACCGCCGCAGCGCGCCGCGCAGTGCGCCGCGAGCCAGGGCAGCAGGCGGATCGGATTGCCGTAGGGATGCACGCCGGTTGCCTCTTTGTCCAGCGCGCCGTTGATCCACAGTTGCGCGCGCTGCCGGCTGAAGTCGATCGCGCGCCATTCCTTGCTGCCGCTGCCGATCACCAGCGCCGCGTTGAGCTGGAAGTCGGCCAGCCGCCACAGTGCAGTCGTGTCCTTCCAGTTCGCGAGGCGCGTGTCGCACAACTCTATCGTGACCAGCACCTCGGTGACTGCAGCGGCGATGTCGTCCTCGCCGTAAGCCGCGGCGCGCGGCGGCAGGTCGCGGCCGAGGCGGAACGCAATCTCCGCCTCGATGCCTATCATGTGAAGCCCCCGCGCAGGTACGCGCGCGGGGCTGGCGTGCAGGCTCGCGGCAGGAATCGGCGCCGCTGTAGGCGCGACGTCGGGCCCCGGTCCGCCGACTTTCCAGGCGCCGGCGCGTTGCCGCGGATAGAGCGCGGCGAATACCGAGTCCTGCACCGCATACGCGTCTTGCGCGGTGGCCGGAGCCGGATCGGTCCTCGCCTCGAATTGCTGCCCGCGGCTGTGCGCGTCGATGAACAGCGCGGCGATGGTGTCGGCGGAAATTGACATAGGGGTGTCCTCAGGTGCTCCAGATGCGTGGCGGCACTGCGCTGCGCCCGGTGAGCGCCGGCCGCAGCACGGTCCACAGCGCCGTGTAGTAATGCATCGCCGCCTCGCTGCTGTGGCCGAGGTAGCGCGCCAGCAGCACGCGTGGCAGCGCGGTGATGCCGCAGCGTTCCCCCGTCTCGGGGGCGATGCCGCGGCATTGCTCCAATAGCTCTTTCTGAATGTCCTTGCCGGCGGCGATCAGGGTCGCGCTCACCGTGCAGCCCGCCAGGCCTGCCGGCGACGCGAGCATCGGATCGCCTCCGGCGAGGCGGGCGTTCTCGCACCATAGCCGCCGGCCTTGCTGCCAGATCCCGGTGTGCTGGCGCAATTCACCCGAATTGAAGCGTTCGCCCGAGGCAGTGCGTCCCATGCAGGTCAGGTCCCAGCCGATGTACAAGGCATCTTCGTCCAGATAGATTTCCGTCTTCGTTTCGGCGCGCGCGCGGTCGAACACGATCGACGGCTGCGGCAGCCATTCCAGCATCGCATCGCGCGCGATGTCGAAACGCTGATCCACGTGCGCCGTGGCGCCCGTGCTCTTGTACCATTTGCCCGCACCCGGCGTGGTCAGCAGCGCCGCGCTGCCTGCGCCCAGGCTTGCCGCAAGCATCAGGCTGTCGCCCGCGGCGATGCCCCCCGGCGGATGCAGGATGATGCCGTGACAGACCGCATCGCCCTCGGGGTAGAGCGGCTTTTGCACCAGCAGCGGGCCGCTTTGCTCCCGCCCCGAGAGCACCGTGCGCCTGCCGCGCAACGCGTACGTCAGCGCCAGCCGCGCCTCCCATCCTGCCTCGACTATCGCCATTGGCGAACTATAGCGCGAGGCAGGCCTTTACGTTTTCCCGCTCCATTTCTGCGCCCGGCCCGCTCTTGATCACTTCGCCGCGCGACATCACCACGTAGTGGTCGGCGAGCGAACGCGCGAAATCGTAGTACTGCTCCACCAGCAGGATCGCCATTTCGCCCTGCTGCGCGAGCGTGCGGATCACGCGCTCGATGTCTTTGATGATCGAGGGCTGTATGCCTTCCGTGGGTTCGTCCAGGATCAACAGTTTCGGCTGCATCGCGAGCGCGCGGCCGATCGCAAGCTGCTGCTGCTGTCCGCCCGAAAGATCGCCGCCGCGGCGGGCCAGCATGTCTTTCAGCACCGGAAACATTTCGTAAATCTCGCCCGGGATGCGCGCCCCGCCGTTCTTGGTCGCCAAACCCATTCGCAGGTTTTCTTCCACCGTCAGGCGCGGGAAGATTTCGCGCCCCTGCGGCACGTAGCCCAAGCCGAGTTTGGCGCGCGCGTAGGGCGTGAGCCGGCTGATGTCCCTGCCCTCGAGCAGGAGCGAACCGGACCGGGCAGGCACCAGTCCCATCAGGCATTTCAACAGCGTGGTCTTGCCGACGCCATTGCGGCCGAGCAGCGTGGTGCAGGCGCCCTTGGGAATTTCGATATTGACGTCGCGCAGCGTATGGCTGCCGCCGTAATACTGGTTGAGGCTCTGAATAGAAAGCATGGTCAGCGGCCCAGATAGACTTCGATGACGCGTTCGTCGTTCTGCACCTCGCCCATGCTGCCCTCGGCGAGCACGCTGCCTTCGTGCAGCACCGTCACCTTGCGCGCGATGCCGGCGACGAAATCCATGTCGTGCTCGACGACGATGACCGAATGCTTGCCCGCGAGCGCCTTGCACAATTCGCCGGTGCGCTCGGTTTCCTCGTCGGTCATGCCAGCCACCGGTTCGTCGAGCAGCAGCAGGCGCGGCTCCTGCATCAACAGCATGCCGATTTCCAGCCACTGTTTCTGACCGTGGGAGAGCAGCCCCGCGGCGCGATCGGCGTCGCCGGCGAGGTGGATCAGGTCCAAAGTCTCGGCAATGCGGTCGCGCTGCGCCGAATCGAGCCGGGCGGTGAGGCTCGCGCGCACGCGCTTGTCGGTCTTCATCGCCAGTTCCAGGTTCTCGAACACGCTGTGCTGTTCGAATACCGTCGGTTTTTGAAATTTGCGGCCGATGCCGGCGTGGGCGATTTCCGCTTCGGTGAGTTTCGCAACGTCGATGGTCTGGCCGAAAAATACGCTGCCGGAGTCGGGCCGCGTCTTGCCGGTGACCACGTCCATCATGGTGGTCTTGCCGGCCCCATTGGGGCCGATGATGCAGCGCAGTTCGCCGTTGTCGATATCCAACGACAGCCTGTTCAAGGCCTTGAAGCCGTCGAAGCTGACGCTGATGTCCTCCAGATACAGGATCGTTTTGTGCGAAACATCGACGCCGGGGGTGAGAACGCGCCCTCCTGCCGCCGCGCCGCCGCCGAAGGAATCGCCTTCCCGGATCACCGCCGCATTCATGCCGCACTCCGCCGCGCGGCCGGCACCGGCCTGCGCTCGCGCCAGCGCCTGCGCACCTGATCGAACGCGCCGACCACGCCCCGCGGCAGGTACAGGGTCACCAGGATGAACAGCAGGCCGAGAAAGAACAGCCAGTATTCGGGGAAGGCGACGGTGAACCAGCTCTTGGCGAAGTTGACGATGCCCGCGCCGAGGATCGCCCCGACCAGGCTGCCGCGCCCGCCTACCGCCACCCAGATCGCGATCTCGATCGAATTCGCCGGGGACATCTCGCTCGGATTGATGATCCCCACCTGCGGCACGTAGAGGGCGCCGGCGATGCCGCAAATGACGGCAGAAAGCGTCCAGATGGCGAGCTTGTAATGCACCGGGTTGTAGCCGGAGAACATCACGCGCGATTCGGCGTCGCGGATCGCGGTCAGCACGCGGCCGAACTTGGAGGCAACGATAAAGCGCGCGGCGAGCAGCGTGGCGATGAGCACGGCGCCGCTGAGCATGAATAGCGCCATCCGCGTCTCCGAGGTGGCGATCGGGAGGCCGAGGATGCGCTTGAAGTCGGTAAAACCGTTGTTGCCGCCGAAGCCGGTGTCGTTGCGAAAGAACAGCAGCATGAAGGCGAAGGTGAGCGCCTGGGTGATGATGGAAAAATACACGCCCTTGATGCGCGAGCGGAAGGCGAAGAAGCCGAATACGAAGGCGAGCACGCCGGGCACCAGCACCACCAGCAGCGCCGCGTACCAGAACTGGTCGGTAAAGCTCCAGTACCAGGGGTAGGCTTTCCAGTCGAGGAACACCATGAAATCCGGAAGCTCGCTCTGATACTGGCCTTCGCGCCCGATCATGCGCATCAGGTACATGCCCATGGCGTAGCCGCCCAGGGCGAAGAACAGGCCGTGGCCGAGCGAAAGGATGCCGGTGTAGCCCCAGATCAGGTCCATGGCCACGGCGACGATGGCGTAGCACATGATCTTGCCGGTCAGCGCGATGGTGTAATCGGAGATGTAGAACAGGCTGCCCTTGGGCAGGACGAGGTTGGCGAGCGGAAACAGCAGGAACAGGATCGCCGCGCAGGCGGCGAGCACGCTCCAGCCCCTGCGGCCGTAGAGCCTGCCGATGCCGGCGGCGAGCGGGCCCATCAGCCCTCCGCCATGCGGCCCTTGAGGGCGAACAGCCCCTGCGGCCGCTTCTGGATGAAGACGATGATGAAGGCGAGGATCGCAATCTTGGCCAGCACCGCGCCGGACAGGCCTTCGAGGAACTTGTTCGCCATACCGAGACCCAGCGCCGCATACACGGTTCCCGCGAGCTGGCCGACGCCGCCCAGCACTACCACCATGAACGAGTCGACGATGTAGCTCTGGCCCAGGTCCGGCCCCACGTTTCCGATCTGCGACAGCGCGCAGCCGGCGAGTCCGGCGATGCCCGAACCGAGGCCGAAGGCCCAGGTATCGACGCGCGCGGTGGGCACGCCGACGCAGCTCGCCATGGCGCGATTCTGGGTCACGGCGCGCACGAACAGGCCCAGCCGCGTGCGCGTCAGCAGCAGCCAGACCGCGAGCAGCACGGCGAAAGCGAAGACGATGATGACGATGCGGTTGTACGGCAGCACGATATTGGAGAGGATGGTGATACCGCCCGACATCCACACCGGGTTTTCCACCTGCACGTTCTGCGCCCCGAACAGGGTGCGCGCGGCCTGGATCAGGATCAGGCTGATGCCCCAGGTGGCGAGCAGGGTTTCCAGCGGCCGGCCGTAGAGAAAGCGGATCACGCTGCGCTCGAGGGCCATGCCGACCAGCGCGGCCGTGGCGAACGCGGCCGGAACCGCAGCGGCGAGATACCAGTCGAACAGGTCGGGCGCCTGGGCGCGGAACAGGTTTTGCACCACATAGGTGCTGTAGGCGCCGACCATGATCAATTCCCCGTGCGCCATATTGATCACGCCCATCAAGCCGTAGGTGATCGCCAGTCCGAGCGCGGCGAGCAGCAGGATGGAGCCGAGGCTGGCGCCGGTGAACAGCTGGCCGAAGCGATCGCCGGTGGAGAGCCGCGATTCGAGCGCCTTGAGCGAACTCTGCGCCTCGGCGCGGACCGCCGCATCGGGCTCGGCATAGGCATCGCCCTTCTTCTCCAGCACGGCCAGCAGCAGCGCCTTGGTGTTGGGATTGCTGCTCGAGGCGAGCGCTTTCGCCGCTGCGAGCCGCGTCGCAGCATCCTTGCTTTGCAGCTGCATCGTAGCCGCGAGCAGGGTCAGCAGATTCTTGATGTCGGGATCGGATTCCTTGGCCAGCGCACGGCTGACCAGCGGCAGCATTTCCTCGTCTGCGCCGTTTTGCAGCGCCTTTGCCGCCGCGAGGCGCGTGTCGCGCTTGCTCGACGCAAGCCTGAGCCCGGCGATGGCGGAAGCCAGCTCGCGCCGCAGGCGGTTGTTGACCATCACGTCTTCGCGTTCCGGCGGCAGCGGCGACAGGGATTTGCCGCTGGCGGCGTCGATCCCGGCGTTGTCTTTGACGATCAGGACTTGCTTGCCGCCGGCGACCTGCACCGAGCCGTCGTGCAGCGCCTGCAGAAAGTCGAGCGCGGATTCGTCGCCGCTGCCGAGCAATTCGTTGAGGGCTGCGATCTTGTCGTCGTACTCGCCCAGCGCCAGTTTTTCAATCAGCGCCGGCGCCACCGCCGAGGCCGGCGCGGCCAGCAGCGCGAGGACCAACAGGATCAACAGGGACCTCAAGGTGCGCATTCTCGCTTCTTCTGGTTTTGTTGCGGCTGCGGCAGGCGGCGCTAACGAAAGCGCCACCGCCTGCCGACACGGTCATCCTGAAGGGCATACAGCGCCGATCAGGATCCTTTCTTCTCCGGCTCGTCTTTCTTCTTGTCGTTGCCGGCGATGAACGGGCTCCACGGCTGGGCCTTGATCGGACCCTTGGTTTTCCACACCACGTTGAACTGGCCGTTGGCCTGCACTTCGCCGATGAACACCGCCTTGTGCAGGTGGTGGTTCTTCTCGTCCATCTTCGACGTGATGCCCGAAGGGGCCTTGAAGGTCTGGCCTGCCATCGCCGTGATCACTTTGTCCACTTCAGCCGACTTCGCTTTCTCCACCGCCTGCTTCCACATGTTGATGCCGATATAGGCGGCTTCCATCGGGTCGTTGGTCAGCGGTTTGTCGGCGCCCGGCAGTTTCTTCGCTTTGGCGTAGGCGGCCCACTTCTTCTCGAACTCGCTGTTGGCCGGATCCTTGATCGACATGAAGTAGTTCCAGGCCGCAAGATGGCCGACGAGCGGCTTGGTGTCGACGCCGCGCAGTTCTTCTTCGCCCACCGAGAACGCCACTACCGGCACATCGGTCGCCTTCAGACCGGCATTGCCCAGTTCCTTGTAGAACGGCACGTTGGAGTCGCCGTTGATGGTCGAAACCACCGCGGTCTTGCCGCCGGCCGCGAACTTCTTGATGTCGGCGACGATCGTCTGGTAGTCGCTGTGGCCGAACGGGGTGTACTTCTCGTCGATGTCCGATTCCTTCACGCCCTTCTTGATCAGGAACGCGCGCAGGATCTTGTTGGTGGTGCGCGGATAGACGTAGTCCGTGCCGAGCAGCACCCAGCGCTTGGCGCCGCCGCCTTCCTTGCTCATCAGGTATTCGACCGCGGGAATCGCCTGCTGGTTGGGCGCGGCGCCGGTGTAGAACACGTTCTTGGACAGTTCTTCGCCTTCGTATTGCACCGGATAGAACAGCAGGCCGTTCAGTTCCTCGAACACCGGCAGCACCGACTTGCGCGACACCGAGGTCCAGCAGCCGAACACCACGGCGACTTTGTCCTGGGTCAGCAGTTGGCGCGCCTTTTCGGCAAACAGCGGCCAGTTCGAGGCCGGATCGACGACCACCGCTTCCAGCTTTTTGCCGAGCACGCCGCCCTTGGCATTGATCTCGTCGATCGCCATCAGCGTCACGTCCTTGAGCACGGTCTCGCTGATCGCCATGGTGCCGGAGAGCGAGTGCAGAATCCCGACCTTGATGGTGTCGGCGGCCAGGGCGTAGCGGCCCGGTATCAAGGACACCGCCGTGACCGCTGCTGCTGCCGCAATACCTTTTACGAAATTTCGCCTTTGCATATTTGTATCTCCCGAGATTGAATACGTTCAACAGTGCCTCAGACTGCCTGGGCTTGCGTTGCATTTGCCAGGTCAGAGGATCTCTAGCACGGCTCGTGCCAGGCGTACGGATGGCGCCGCAGGCGGCGATTAAGCGGCTGTTTATAAAGCGGATGAAATCCGGTTGCGCAGGCGCCTGGATCACTCGGTCGGAACGATTGCACTGCGTTCGAGCCTTGTTGGTGCACTGTTCAGGGCGGATGCACCAAATGGCGGCATTGCACTTCGATTCGGCTCTTGCGCGGAAGCAAGGGGGGCGCACGGCCTGCCGCAGGACGGCATCGCCAATGATTGGTAAAGTGCTGTCCTGCGCCCGGTCTATCGGGCTAGCCAAAGAGGAACCATCATGAAATTGCGGCCGGGTATGTGCATCATCGCGCTGTCGGTATTGGCGGGAACGGCTGCGGCGCAAAGTGAAGACCGGCGCTTCAGGCTGATACCGCTGGACGAAATGACGCCGGAGCAGCGCAGCGTCGCCGACGCGATCCGGTCCGGGCCCCGTGCCGCCGTTGCCGGATCCTCCGCCAACGCCGCAACGCCCGGTAGCCCTTTCAATCCCTGGCTGCGCAGCCCAGAGGCCGCGGATCTGCTGCAGCGCCTTGGTAGCTACCTGCGCTTCAAAAGCTCGCTGCCGCCGCGGTTGAACGAGTTCGCCATCCTGATCACGGCGCGCCAGTGGGACTCGCAATACGAGTGGTACGCGCATCACCGCCTTGCCCTGCAGGGCGGACTGAATCCGGCCGTGGCCGCCGATGTCGCCGAAGGCAAGCGGCCCGCCGGCATGCAGGAAGACGAGGCGATCGTCTACGACTTTTGCACCGAGATGCACCGTGAGCGCAAGGTCGGCGATGCCACTTACAAGCGCGCTTTAGACAAGTTCGGCGAGCGCGGGATCATCGATCTGATCGCGGTGAGCGGCTACTACGTGCTGGTGTCCATGACCCTGAACGTAGACCGCACGCCGGTTCCCGGCGATGGCAAGCCGCCGCTACGGCCGCTGCCGCGATAGCACGTCCCTCAGCCTGCGCCAGGCGACGCGCAGCCCGCGCCAGGTCTTCGGCAGCAGCCACAGCGCCGCGAGCAGGAACAGCAGCAGGCCTGCGAGGAAGGCCAGCGGATGCGTGAACGCGGCCCACAGGCCGCCGAGCAGCAGGGCTTCCTCGCCGAACGAGGCGCTCCAGTTGGAGAACGGCTCGGGCGAGGTGTTGAGGAGTGCGCGGCTGCCGGTTTTGGCCAGATGCACTGCGGAGGTGAGTGTGCCGCCGAGGATCGCGGCGGCGAGAATCAGCGCCGGATCCTGGTCGGCAAGGGCCAGCGCCGCCAACAGTGCGCCCGCAGGAATGCGGATGAAGGTATGCACCAGGTCCCACAGCGTGTCGAAGCCGGGCACTTTGTCGGCAAAGAATTCGATGCAGAACATGAAGCCGGAGGCGCCGAGCACTGCCGGATGGGTGAGCAGGGCGAGCCCGGGCGGAAGTTCGACATAGCCCAGGCGCGCCATCAGGCCGGCGAGGAACACGACCGCGTACAGCCGGATGCCGCTGCCCCAGGCAAGACCTGCGGCGAGCGCAACCGATTGAAGCGTGTCCATCCGGCTATTGTAGCCGCGCCGGCGGCCAATCTGGAATGAAGCGATGGGTCTCAAATGGGCCGTTGCCGCGCGCGTCATCGCTATCGTGCTCGCGGGCGTACCGATTCAAAGCGCACCCACCAAGCGAGAGGCCCGAGGCAAGAGGCAAGAGGCGATAGGGTGATGATAAACTGGGAGCGCAGTCGAGCTTGCGTTGCAACCCCGCACATAAGAAAAGGCCCGTTCCGACATGATACGCAGCACCAAGATCGTTGCTACTCTCGGCCCCGCGTCCGGCAGTCCTGAAATCCTCGAGCAGATGTTCCGGGCGGGCGTGGATGTCGTGCGCATCAATTTCTCGCACGGCACCGCAGAAGACCACCTGCAGCGCGCCGAGATGGTGCGCGAGATCTGCCGCAAGACCGGCCGCACCGTCGGCATCATGGGCGATCTGCAGGGTCCGAAGATCCGCGTCGGCAAGTTCCGTGACGGCAAGATCACGCTCAAACCCGGCGACGCGTTCATTCTCGATGCCGACTGCGAACTCGGCGACCAGCAGCGCGTCGGACTGGACTACAAGGAATTGCCGCAGGATGTCGCCGCCGGCGACATCCTGCTGCTCGACGACGGCCGCATCGAATTCGAGGTCGAGCGCGTCGCGGGCAACGAAGTGCATTGCCGCGTCCATCACGGCGGCGTGCTGTCCAACAACAAGGGCATCAACCGCCGCGGCGGCGGGTTGACCGCGCCCGCGCTCACCACCAAGGACATGGACGACATCCGCACGGCGGCGAAAATCAACGTGGATTTCCTCGCGGTGTCGTTTCCCAAGTCGAGCGCCGACATGTACATGGCGCGGCAATTGCTGCGCGCCGCCGGCGGCGAGGCGTTCCTGATCGCGAAGATCGAGCGCGCCGAGGCGGTGGTGGCCGGGGCGCTGGAGGACATCATGTCCGCCTGCGACGGCATCATGGTGGCGCGCGGCGATCTCGCGGTCGAGGTCGGCGACGCCTCGGTGCCGGCGCTGCAAAAGCGCATGATCCGCCTCGCGCGCGAGCACAACAAGCTCACCATCACCGCGACGCAAATGATGGAATCGATGATCGCGAGCCCGGTGCCCACGCGCGCCGAGGTGTCGGACGTCGCCAACGCCGTGCTCGACGGCACCGATGCGGTGATGCTCTCGGCCGAGACCGCGAGCGGCCTGTATCCGGTCGAGACCGTGCTGTCGATGGCGCGCATCTGCAACGTCGCCGAGAACTCGGCGCCGGTTACCCTGGACCGCGAATTCCTCGACCGCGTATTCACCCGCGTCGACCAGTCGATCGCCATGGCGGCGCTGTTCACCGCCTACCACCTCAAAGTCAAGGCGATCGCCTCGCTGACCGAATCGGGATCGACCGCGCTGTGGATGTCGCGCCTGAACTGCGGCGTTCCGATCTATGCGCTGACCACGCGCACTTCCACGCGCTATCGCTGCGCGCTGTTCCGCGATACCTATCCGCTGATGGTGGAGTATGCCGGCACCGACCGCGAGGAGTTGCTGCAAGAGGCGGAAAAGGTGCTGCTCGATGCCGGCCTGGTGCAAAACGGCGATCTGATCGTGCTCACCATCGGCGAGCCGATCGGCAAAGCCGGCGGCACCAACACGATGAAGATCGTCAAGGTCGGCGAGCATCGCAAGGCATGATATTTCGCCATAGATTGTTCCAGTGAAGCTCCCCGAACGCTTTTCCGACGTCGCCCATCTCGAAGATGTGATGAGCACGCCTGCGCCCGAGCTCGGCGCCGACCTCGGCCGTGTTTCCGGCGATATCCTCGTTCTCGGCGTCGGCGGCAAGATGGGGCCGACGCTGGCGCGCCTGGCCAAGCGCGCGGCGCCGGGCAAGCGCGTGATCGGCGTGGCGCGTTTCACCGAACCCGGATTGCGGGAGAAACTCGAAGCCTGGGGCGTGGAGTGCCTGGTCTGCGACCTGCTCCTGCGCGAGCAACTGGAGCGCCTGCCGCGAGTCGAAAACGTGGTGTTCATGGCGGGGCGCAAATTCGGCTCCAGCGGGCGCGAGGATCTTACCTGGGCGATGAACGTGATGGTGCCGGCGCAGGTGGCCGACGTGTTTCGCGGCGCGCGCATCGTCGCCTTCTCCACCGCCTGCGTCTATCCTTTCGTGGACGTGGCCTCGGGCGGGGCCACCGAGGCGCTGCCGTCGATTCCGCCCTCGGGGGACTACGCCAATTCCTGCGTCGGCCGCGAGCGCATGTTCGAGTATTTTTCGCGCACGCACGGCACGCCTGGACGCTTGCTGCGCCTGGAGTACGCGATCGACATGCGCTATGGCGTATTGCACGATGTGGGGAGGAAAGTGTTTGCCGGCGCGACTATCGATCTCACCATGGGCCACGTCAACGTCATCTGGCAGGGCGACGCCAACAGCATGGCGCTGCGCGCGCTGGCCCAATGCACCGCGCCGGCGAGCGCGCTCAACCTGAGCGGCCCGGAGACGGTCAGCGTGCGCGCGCTGGCCGCGGCGTTTGGCCGGCATTTCGACAAGGCGCCGGTGTTCGCCGGCAAGGAGGCGGGCAGCGCCTGGCTGGTGAACAGCGCCGAGGCGCAGCGCTTGTTCGGGCGACCGACCGTGCCGCTGGAGACGATGATCGCCTGGCAGGCGGACTGGATCGCGCGCGGCGGCGCCAGCCTGGGCAAGGACACGCATTTCGACGCCCGTGACGGCAAGTACTGAGAGGCCATTTCGGGATTACCGAAATGGCCCTGATCTAGGGGAGTATGAGGGGATGTATCCCCTCATTTCGTGATGAACTCTGATCGGACTGCAGTGCGCGAGCATGCGCTGAGCGAGCAGCATCTGGCCGGGGCGATGGCGCTTTCGCGAGCGGCGAACTGGAACCAGAACGAGGCCGACTGGCGCATGCTGCTGCGCCTGGGCACGGGCTTCGGCCTTTCCGCCGCCGACGGCAGTCTGGCCGCGAGCGTCGTGGTACTGCCGTACGACAATACATTCGCCTGGATGAGCATGGTGCTGGTAGCGCCGCAGCACCGGCGCCAGGGCTATGCCTCGCGTATGCTGCGCCGCGCACTCGCCCACCTGCAGTCGCGTGGCCTCGCGGGCGTGCTCGATGCGACGCCGGCGGGGCACGAGGTCTATGTGCAGGAAGGTTTGCGCGACACCTGGGGTTTTCAGCGCTACCGCCTCGCCGAGGCGCAGACGGTGTCCGGCTGGCAGGATGTGTCGGGCGTGACGCTGCGCGGACTCGTCGAGGCGGACTGGCCGCAAATTCTGGCCCTGGATCTGACTGCCTTCGGGGCCAGCCGCGAACCGCTGCTGCGCGCGCTAAGCCTGCGCCTGCCCGCGGCGGCCCTGATCGCCGCGCGCGGGGGAAGAATCTGCGGCTATCTCTTCGGCCGCGATGGGCGCGAGGCGCGGCAACTGGGTCCGCTGGTTGCCGAAGATCCGACCGTGGCCCAGGCGCTGCTGTCGCAGGCGCTCGTGCGCGTGGCCGCGCCCTTGTATCTCGACATCGTCGATCGCCACACCGGCCTGCGCAACTGGGCGCTGCTGCAGGGCTTCGGCGTGCAGCGACCGTTCACGCGCATGGTGCACGGCGCGCAATCCGCGCCAGGGGACAATGCAACCGTGATGCTGGTGGCGGGGCCCGAGTTGGGATAAAACCAGGGACAGACCACGTTTTTCGGCATCATTCGCTGGGTTGACGCCCGGCTACAAAAAAACGTGGTCTGTCCCTGGTTTTTCTCTTACTTGGCCATCTTGATCGACTTGTCCAGGAACTCGTTGGTGTAGGCGGTCTTGACGTCGAAGGCTTTGTCCAGGCCGATGTAGGTCTTCACCAGCTCGTAGTCGGAGGCCATGCGCGCGTCGTCGTGCCAGCCGAGCGCGACCGTTTTCGAGGTCTTGTCGCTCATCAGCACTTCCACCAGGTTCCAGTTGGTCATTTCGTTGTCGTACTTGAGCGCGCCGTTGGCCTCGACCAGCGCCTGCACGCAGGGTTTGGCATCGGCGACGCAGGCGGCGAAGGCCTTTTGCGTGACTTTCACGAAATTGGCGATCACGGCCTTGTTCTTCTTCAGGTAGTCGGCATTGACGATGATCGAATTGCCGTAGGGGTTGAGCCCGGCGTCGCGCCAGGCGAGGAAGCCCAGGTCGTCGCCCAGTTCGCGCTGGAACACGTGATGAATGTTGTAAAACGAAGTGGTGGCGTCGATGGCTTTCGACTTCAGCGCGGCGAGCTTGGAATTGGCGTCGATGTTGACCCAGGTCACCGAGTTCGGGTCGATGCCGTTGGCTTTCGCCAGCGCCGGCCACATGGTGCGCGCGCCGTCACCGGGTGGGTTGCCTATTTTCTTGCCGACCAGATCTTTCACCGATTTGATGCCCGAGCTCTTCAGCCAGTACAAGCCTTGCGGCGAATTGGCGTAGACGTTGTACACCCCGACCGTGTCGGCGCCCTTGCCGCGCAGGGTCAGCGCATTGGCCATGTCGGCGAGGCCGACCGGGTTGGCGCCGGCGCCGACTTTCTGGATCGCGAGCGCCGAGCCCTTGCCCAGTTCGATATTGAGGTCGATCCCGGCCTGGGTGTACCAGCCCATCTTCTTCGCATAGTAATAGGGCGCATGGTCGCCGCCGGCGACCCAGTTGAGGATGAAGTCGACTTTTTCGGTCTTCTGCGCCAGGACGGGCGCGCTGGCGGCGAGCGCCAGTGCTCCCGCGGCAGCCACTGCGATGCGTCGGAACTGGAATGCGGTCATGGCGGATTCTCCTGAGTGGATGCGCGCTCGGCCCATGCAACTGCCGGATGCTTGGGCGATGGTACCGAGGCGAATTTTGGCTGTCAACGACGATGAGCGCAGAACGGGAAACTTCTGCGCATTGACAGTTTTTCCGGTTTCGTGCAAAAGTAACCGATCAGTTAATTTTGGACATCAGCGGTGGGATTGCGTTGGAGCGATTGGCCGGCGGAGGTGCTGGCGCTGCTGCGCGCCGGGGCGGTGATTCCGGCGCATCTGCTTGCGCTCGATGCCGGGCGCAAGCTCGACCGCCGCCGCCAGCGCGCGCTTTCGCGCTACTACCTCGACGCCGGCGCCGGCGGCCTGGCGGTGGGCGTGCACTCCACCCAGTTCGCGATCCGCGAATGCGGTCTGTATCGGCCGGTGCTCGAGCTGGCGATCGAGACCGCCGCGTCCTGGGGCGAGCGGCCGCTAATGATGATCGCCGGACTCGCCGGCAACACCGAACAGGCGCGGCGCGAAGCAGCCATGGCGCGCGACCTGGGTTACCACGCGGGATTGCTGTCGCTCGCCGCCATGAAACGCGCTTCGGAAGACGAACTCATCGTCCATTGCCGGGCGCTCGCCGCGGAGATTCCCGTGGTGGGCTTCTACCTGCAACCGGCCGTGGGCGGGCTGCACCTGGCCCCCGGGTTCTGGCGCCGCCTGGCCGCAATCGAGAACGTCGTCGCGATCAAGATCGCACCGTTCAACCGCTACCGTACGCTCGATGTCATGCGCGGCGTGGTCGCGGCGCGCGCGGAGGAGCGCATCACGCTCTATACCGGCAACGACGACCACATCGTGCTGGACCTGCTCACCCCGTTTGTGCTGAAGCGCGACGGCGCGGAAATCGCGCTGCGCATCAAGGGCGGCCTGCTTGGCCATTGGAGCGTATGGACCAGGAGCGCGGTCGAGCTGCTGGCGCGCATCCGGGCGGCGGTCGCGGCCGGCGCGATCCCCCCCGAGTTGCTCGCGCTCGATTCCAAAGTGACCGACTGCAACAGCGCTTTCTTCGACGCGGCGCACGACTTTCACGGCTGCATCGCCGGCTGCCACGAAGTGCTGCGGCGCCAGGGCCTGCTCGAAGGCATCTGGTGCCTGGATCCGCAGGAGGGGCTCTCTCCCGGCCAGGCGGAAGAGATCAGCCGCGTCATCGCCGCCTATCCCGAGTTCGACGACAGCGCGTTCGTTGCGGCAAACCTGGCGCGTTGGCTGGCATGAGACCGCCGAGGCTGGCACAATCTGCGCCATCGAACGCCTATTGAAGCCGAGATCATGAACGACACGCCGCGCCGCTATACGCTTGCCATCCTGGCCCATGTGCTGCTCGTCGCAGCCTGGTACCTGTTCGTCGAAATCGGCAAAGTACCGAAGTTCGTCATGCCCTCGCCCCAGGCCACCGTGGCGGCGCTGTTCAGCGGCAGCTACCGCTGGATCGACAACATCCTGGTCACCGCGGTGGAGATCTACGGCGGCTACATTCTTGCGGTGGTGGCGGGCGTGGCGATCGCGCTGTCGTTCTCCTGGTCGCGCGTGTGGGAGGACGCGATGATGCCGGTGCTGGTGAGCCTCAACATGATTCCGAAGGTGGCGCTGGGGCCGCTGATCATCGTCTGGTTCTCCTACGGCATGTTTCCCAACATGCTGATCGCCTTTTCCATCGGCGTGTTTCCGATCGTGCTGACCACGGCGCGCGGCCTGCGCGAAGTGGAGCCGGAACTGCTCGATCTGGTGCGCACGCTGCGCGGCTCGAAATGGCAGATCTTCACCAAGATCCAGCTGCCGGGCGCGCTGCCCTATATTTTTTCCGGCATGAAGGTGGCGGCGGTGCTCGCCGTGGCCGGCGCCATCGTCGGCGAGTTCCTCGGCTCGGAGAAGGGCTTGGGCTACCTGATGCTGCAGGTGCAGGTGACGCTGGACACCGCCGCGATGTTCATGGCGGTGATCCTGATCACGCTGCTCGGCGTGCTGCTGTACGGGCTGGTGCTGGTGCTCGAGCGCCTGATGGTGGTGCGCGACGCCCGCGTCAATTAGCCCGGGCCGGAAGCGGCCGGATAGGCTGTGACCATCCGGCCGTCCAGGCTCATGCTCCGAATGCGACGGCTTGCGATCCGATCGCGCTTTTTCGCCTGGCCGACGTTCGCCTGCAGCCAATGCGACGCCTGCTTGTTACAAACAATTCTCGGGACCATTTGGCATTTGCGATTGATCCAGATCGGATTGAGCGTATATTCCTGCTGTCCCGACACCTTCAGTAAATACGAATTTGCGACCAGGCGTTGCCCCATGGCCGCAGCGACCCATAGACCGCCACGATTCGCATGAACTTGAATATCTTCCACTGGCGATCGCTTCAGACCAGGGCGACGGTGTTCGCGCTGGCGATCTTTCTGATCAGCATCTGGTCGCTGGCGTTCTACGCGAGCCGGATGCTGCACGAGGAAATGGACCAGTTGTCGGGCGACCAGCAGTTCTCCACCGTGTCTTTGATTGCCGCACAGGTCAATCAAGAGCTCGATGGCCGCTTGCGAACCCTGAAAAAAGTGGCCGCCAGAATCTCCCCGGCGCTGATGGACAATCCGGCGGCGTTGCAGGCGTATCTGGCAGAAAGCCCGGCGTTGCAGAATCTGTTCAACGCCGGCAACGTAATTTTCAATGCTGAAGGCACGGCGATCGCGGATTTCCCCGTGGTCCCGGGCCGTGTCGGCGTGGCCTATCGACAACTGAGCATCGTCAGGGCTGCACTCGATGAAGGCAGATCGTCGTTTGGCAAGCCGATCTTGAGCAAAACCACTTCGCCGGGGGATCCGGTCATCGGCTTCGGGGTGCCGATCCGCAACGAGCGGGGCAAGGTGATCGGCGTCGCGGCCGGGGTGACCAATCTCGCCAAGCCCAATTTCATGAGTCATATCACGGAAAGCCGCTATGGCAGGACCGGCGGCTATATGCTGGTCGTACCGCAGGATCGGCTGATCGTCACCGCAACCGACAAGCGCCTCGTCATGACGCCGGCCTCCCCCCCGGGCGCCGAACCGCTGATCGACCGCTTCATTCGGGGTTACGAGGGCTCCGGCATTCAGGTCAATCCGCAGGGGGTGGAAGAGCTCGTCTCGGCCAAGGGCGTTCCGGCCGCGGGCTGGTACGTGGCCGCCTCGCTGCCGACGGAAGAAGCCTTTGCGCCGATCCACGACACGCTTCGCTACATGCTGCGGGCGACGATCTTTCTGACCCTGCTGGCGGGCGTGCTGACTTGGTGGATGTTGCGGCGCCAACTCGCACCGCTGCTTTCAGCGGCGAAGACGCTGGCCGCGCTTTCGGACACCAACCAGCCGCCGCAGCCCTTGCCTGTCGTACGGCAGGACGAAATCGGACAACTCATCGGCGGCTTCAACCGGCTTCTCACGACTCTGGCGCAAGGAGACAAGGCGTTGCGCGAAAGCGAGAGCCGTTTTCGCGCGCTCGTCGACAACTCGCCCGTATGCATTCATGAGATCGGCATGGAGGGCAGGATCACGTCCATGAACAAGACAGGTCTGCTGATGATGGGTGCCGCCGACGAAAGCACAGTGCGGGGTACGCTCTACTTGGACGCGGTCTGTCCTGAGGACCGGGGGCGCATCGGAGCACTGCTCGCCAGGGCGTATGCAGGGGAAGCGAGCCAGTTCGAGTTCAAGGCGAGCGGGCCGTCAGGGCAGTTCTTCTCGTCTTGCTTCGTTCCCATCAGGAATAATGAAGGTGCTGTCGAACGGCTGATGGGAATAACCGACGACATAAGCGAGCGCAAGCGCACCGAGAGCCTGCTGCAGCAGAGCGAAGCGCGTTACCGCGCGCTGGTCGAATGGACACCCGAGGCGGTGGCTGTGCATCGCGGCGGGACGCTGATTTATGTCAATCCGGCCCTCGTCAGAATGATGGGCGCAAGCTCCGCGCAACAGCTGTTGGGCAAGCCCTTCCTCGATTTCGTTCACCCGGAGTTCCGTCAAATCGTGCTGGAACGGGTGCGCAAATGCAGCAGCGATGGCGTCGCCGCACCGGCGATCGAGGAGAAGCTGCTCAAATTGGACGGCACCGAAATGGACGCGGAAGTCCAGAACACATCGATCATTTACGACGGCGAAGCGGCTGTTCAGGTTGCGGTTCGCGACATGACCGAGCGCAGGCGGAGCGAAGCCGAATTGCGCACGCTGTTCCGCGCGATCGAGCAAAGCCCGGCGTCGATCGTCATCACCAACCGCGCCGGCGACATCGAGTACGTGAATCCCAGGTTCGAAGAGGTAACGGGTTACACGAGGGCGGAGGCGCTCGGGAAGAACCCGCGCATTCTCAAGTCGGAGAATACGCCGGCCGAGACCTACAGCGACTTGTGGAAGGCGATTTCCGAAGGGGGCGAGTGGCGCGGCGAATTGTGCAACCGGCGCAAGAACGGCGAACTGTTTTTCGAGTTCGCCGCGATTTCCGGCGTCAGAGGCGAAAAGGGCGAAATCGAGCACTATATCGCGGTGAAGGAAGACATCACCGCGCGCCGGCAGGCGGAGGCCGCACGCGCGTCGCTCGAGGCGCAATTGCGCGAAGCGCAGAAGATGCAGGCCATCGGCACGCTCGCCGGCGGCATCGCGCACGATTTCAACAACATCATCGCCACCATTTTGGGCAACCTCGAACTCGCGCGTCAGGATGCGAGCGCCAATCCCCAGGCGCTGGAAAGCCTGGAGGAGATCGGCAAGGCGAGCGCGCGCGCGCGCGACCTGGTGCAGCAGATCCTCTCCTTCAGCCGCAGGCAGCCCACCGAGCGCAAGCTGACCGTGCTCGCGCCGGTCGTCGAAGAATCCGCGCGCCTGCTGCGCGCCACGCTGCCGGCGCGGGTGACCATCGATGTTCATTGCGACGCCGCGGTCCCGGCAGTACTGGCCGATGCCACGCTGATCGAGCAGTTGCTGATCAACCTCGCGACCAACGCCGTCGCCGCGATGCACGGCAGGCCCGGACGCATCGGCATACGCCTCGACACGGTAATGCTGGACGCGGCATGGGCCGAGGCGCATCCGGCGCTGCAAGCCATGCACGCCCGGCGCCAGGGACGCACGGTGCGGCTTGCGGTGAGCGACGACGGCGCGGGCATGTCTGCCGACGTTCGCGGCAGAATCTTCGAGCCGTTCTTCACCACCAAGCCGGCCGGCGAGGGCACCGGGCTCGGACTGTCGGTCGTGCACGGCGTCGTGCAGGTCCACGAAGGCGCGATAGAAGTCGACAGCCAAGCGGGCAAAGGGACGAGCTTTGCGATCTACCTGCCGGCTGCCGAGGCGCAGGCGGGCGCACCGCAATCCGAAGCGGGCGCTGCTGCCACGGCCCCGGCGCCGCGTCTGGGAAGCGGTCAGCATATTCTGTATATCGACGACGATGAAGCGCTGGTGTTTCTGGTCCAACGCCTGCTCGCGCGGCGCGGCTTCCGCGTCAGCGGCTACATCAACCAGCGCGCCGCGCTCGATGCGCTGGTCGCCGACCCGTCCGGATTCGACCTGGTGGTGAGCGACTACAACATGCCGGGCATGTCGGGGCTCGACGTGGCGCGTGAAGTGCGCGCCATCCGCGCCGAGCTTCCGGTCGCCGTGGCCTCGGGTTTCATCGATGAGGAGCTGCGCGCGCAGGCGGGCGGGGCCGGGGTGCGGGAATTGATTTTCAAGGCCGACGCCGTGGAAGAACTGTGCGAGGCGTTTGCGCGCCTGGCGCAGACGGTCGGGACGGCGACGCACGAAGCGCGCTTGCGAAACTAACCCGGGCGCCGCCCTTCGTACAGATCGCGCCCCTCGACCAGGGCGCGGATCTTGCCGTCGGCCATGTTGCGCTTCAACATCCACAGGCCGCAGTCGGGGTGAATATACTTCACGCGCCCGGCGCCCAGCGTCTTTTCCGCCCGCTCGATCGCGCGCGCGATCTCCTCCGCCGACTCGACTTCGGTGCGCTTGACGTCGACCACGCCCAGGCCGAGGCCGATCTCCGGACGCAGTTCGCGAAACACCGCAAGTTCGGCGGCCGGACGGTGCGCGCACTCCATCACCACGTGGTCGGCGTGCAGGGCGTTGAGATAATCCATCAGCTTCGCCCAGCTGCCTTTCTGGATCGACTGGCCGCCGTAATTGCCGAAGCAAAGATGCACCGCGGGCGTGCCCTGTACCGCGTCGAGGACGCGGTTGATGGCGCTGGCCGCCCACTTCCATTCGTCCGCATGCCCAGGCAGGTTGGCCTCGTCGATCTGCACCACCTCGGCGCCTACGTGGCGCAGCTGCAGGGCGAGCACGTCGGCGATGGCGTGCGCGAGTTCGGCCGTGTCCCCGTAATGCTTGTCGAGCACGGTCTTGGCGAGCATGTGCGGGCCGGTGACGGTGAACTTGAGCGGCTGCGTCGCCAGCGCCCTGGCCCGCGCGCAGGCCGAAGGCAGGTCGAGGGTGCCGCTCCCGAGGGGGCCGTCGACCACCCCCGGCGGGCGCGCCCGGAACTGCATGCCGCCCGCCTTGCGGTATTCGATCAGCTCTTCGAAGCCGATTTCGCGCCGCACCCCGGCCATCGGGCGCACGAAGTACTCGATCATGCCGTTCGTTTCCGGGTGGTTGACGTCGAAGCGGTACAGCTCGCCGTCGCAGACGACATCGATGCCGGCCTGCTCCTGGGTCGCGATCACCACGCGCATGGCATCGACCAGCGCCTGCTCGGAGGGGCTGGCGGCGAGCCAATCCGGAATGGGATAGGAACCGACAACGGTGGTCTTGATGCGCGCGGCGGCCATGTTTTCTCCGACGTGAAAAATGCAAGGTTTGCAATTATTAACCGTTTGGATAAACATTTCACTACTTGTCGCGCCTGAAGTGAGGGATATGCACCCTGAAAGTATCGAACCCCGTCGAGGGGAAAGTCTCTTTGTTCGATCAGGCCACCATGGCGAAAATTAAGAAACCCAAGACGGGCGGCGCCAAAGCGGGGAAGGCGCCGGTTCGCGTGCGGCGCGATCCCCAGCGCACGCGCGCGCGCATCCTCGAGGCGGCGCGCATCGAGTTCGCGCGCAGCGGACTGGGCGGCGCGCGCGTTGACCAGATCACCGCGCGCGCCGGCTCCAACAAGCGCATGATCTACTACTACTTCGGCGACAAGGAAGCGCTGTTCCTCGCGACGCTGGAGTCGGCCTACGAGCAGATCCGCCGCGCCGAGCAGTCGCTGAAGCTCACCGATCTGGCGCCGGCCGCGGGCATGCGCCGCCTGGTGCGCTTCACCTGGGAGTATTACCTCGCGCATCCGGAATTCATCACGCTGCTGAACAGCGAGAACCTGCACCGCGCGCGGCACCTGAAGCAATCGGGAGAGATCCGGGCCCTGCATTCGCCGCTGGTGGCCATGCTCGAGGACCTGCTCGCGCGCGGGCAGCGCGCCGGCGTGTTCCGGCGCGGCGTCGACGCGGTGCAGCTGTATATTTCGATCGCCGCACTGGGGTACTTCTACCTGTCCAACAACCATACGCTGTCGACCATCTTCGGACGCGATCTGATGCGGCCGCAGGCGCTCAGGCAGCGCCTCGCGCATATGACCGAAATCGTGCTCGGCTATCTGTCGAAATGACCCGCTTCAGGCATGCCAAGCGGCCGCTTTCTTGACCCGGCTGCCGACATCGTGTCTAATGTAACCAATTGGTTAATAATGGGAACCGGCTCCGACGCGGCTCGGCAACTGCGCCCACGGGCCTGGGGAACGATGGAGAGGCGAGCAGGTGGCTGAAGCGTTCATTCATCTGTCCGGCGTGCGCAAGCTGTATCGCCGGCGCGACGCCGAGTACCTGGCGATTTCGGATGCGAGCTTCGACGTCATGGCGGGCGAACTGGTGGCGTTGGTCGGGCCTTCGGGCTGCGGCAAGACCACGCTGCTGAAGATTCTCGCCGGCCTGCACGGGCACGACGGCGGCGAAGTCCGGATCGGATCGAGCACGCATGCGTTCGACCCGGCGCGCGATGTCGGCATGGTGTTCCAGCAGCCGCTGCTGCTCAAATGGCGGCGCATACTCGAGAACGTGCTGCTGCCGGCGGAGATCCTCGGCCTGCCGCCGGAGCAGAGCCGCGCGCGCGCGCTGCAACTGCTCGAGCTGGTGGGCCTCGCCGGCTTCGAGCATAAATACCCGTATGAACTCTCCGGCGGCATGCAGCAGCGCGCCGCGATCGCGCGCGCGCTGATCCACGACCCCAAGCTGATCCTGATGGACGAGCCGTTCGGCGCGCTGGATGCGCTGACGCGCGAGAAAATGAACCTGGAACTGCTGCGCATCTGGAAGGAAAGCCAGAAGACGATCATTTTCGTCACCCACGGCATTTCCGAAGCGGTGTTCCTGGGCACGCGCGTGGTCGTGCTCACCGCGGGGCCGGCGCGCATGGCGGACAACATCGCCATCGAACTGCCGCATCCGCGCACGCTGGACATGAAGACCAACATGGCCTTCGGCGATTACACCCGCCGCATCTACAAGCTGCTGGGAATGGAATGAACGCGCGTCGGTGAAATCTTTGGTCACTTGCAAATTAGCTGTCGGTGTCGTTGCCAAAGAAATCCGGATTCTCGCGGGTTTGTATACGTCTCCCGATTTTGTGTTTTGCGGGTTTGCAAAACACGAAATCGGGAGAAATGCGATGCATGAGCTTGAGACACCGTTTGCTTCCGGCTTGTCCGGCTTAGGAGTGCGAGAGCATGGCTGAAAAGCGACTTGGCATCATCATGAACGGCGTGACCGGGCGCATGGGCACGAACCAGCACCTGATCCGCTCCATCTGCGCGATCCGCGCCCAGGGCGGCGTGGCCCTGGCCGACGGCACGCGCGTCATGCCCGATCCCATCCTCGTCGGCCGCAGCGCGGACAAATTGCAGCAGCTCGCCCGCGCGCACGGCATCGCGCGCTGGACCACCGATATGGCCGCGGCGCTGGCGAACCGGGACGACCGTCTGTTCTTCGACGCGGCATCGACTCAAGCCAGGCCGACGATCCTGAAACAGGCGATCGCCGCGGGCAAGGACATCTACTGCGAGAAGCCGGTGGCGACGGGCCTGGCCGAAGCGCTGGACCTGTATCGGGCGGCGAACAAAGCCGGCATCCGCCACGGCGTGGTGCAGGACAAGCTGTGGCTGCCCGGGCTGCTGAAGCTCGCGCTGCTGCGCGACTCGGGCTTTTTCGGCAGGATCCTGTCGGTGCGCGGCGAGTTCGGCTACTGGGTGTTCGAGGGCGACTGGCAGGCGGCGCAGCGCCCGAGCTGGAACTATCGCAAGGAAAACGGCGGCGGCATCATTCTCGACATGCTGTGCCACTGGCGCTACGTGCTCGACAACCTGTTCGGCGAAGTGAAAAGCGTCAGCTGCACGGGCGCGACGCATATCCCGGAGCGCTGGGACGAGGACGGCAAGAAGTACCGGGCGACGGCGGACGACGCCGCCTACGCCACGTTCCAGCTGGAAGGCGGCGCGATCGCCCACGTCAACAGCTCCTGGGCGGTGCGCGTGCGCCGCGACGACTTGCTGACGCTTCAGGTCGACGGCACGCACGGCTCCGCGGTGGCCGGGCTGCAGCGCTGCTTCAGCCAGGCGCGGGTGAACACGCCCAAGCCGGTATGGAATCCCGACATCCCGCAGAGCATCGATTTCTTCGACACCTGGCAGGAAGTGCCGAACAACGCCGCCTACGACAACGCGTTCAAGCTCGAGTGGGAGCTGTTTATTCGCCACCTGTACGAGGGCACGCCGTTCAAATGGAATCTGCTCGAGGGCGCGAAGGGCGTGCAGCTGGTCGACTGCGCCTTGAAGAGCTGGTCCGAGCGGCGCTGGGTGGACGTGCCCAAACTCGAGGAATAGCGCCACTGACAATGCGAGGGGATACATCCCGTGCTCCCCTGGATCGGCCGCCCAACGGGTGTTCCGTCGGGCGCCCGTGGAGACGATGATGAAGCAGCAGTCAAGTCGGTGATGAAAATCAAACTGCCGGCCGCCGACGGGCGGATCGAGGTATTCAGGCTGAGCGCGCCGCGCCACTTCCCGCGCAAAGCCGCGGGCGCGTTCAATCGCATCGCCTATTCCGCCGCGCACGTGGTCGCCGATCCGCTGGCTGCGATCGATCCCACATCCGGATGCGCGATCGACTGGGATGCGACTATCGCCTACCGGCGCACCTTGTGGAACCTGGGCTTCGGCGTGGCCGAGGCGATGGACACGGCGCAGCGCGGCATGGGACTGGACTGGCCGACTTCGCTGGAACTCATACGCCGTTCCATCGAGGCGAGCCGCGACAGCCAAGGCGCGGTACTGGCCAGCGGCGCCGGCACCGACCATCTCGCGGCCGACGCGGCCAAAGGCCTGGACGACGTGATCCATGCCTATGAAGAGCAGGTCGCCGCGATCGAAGCGCTGGGCGGGCGCATCATCCTCATGGCCAGCCGGGCGCTCGCGCGCGTGGCGAAATCGCCTGACGATTATCACCAGGTCTACGAGCGCATCCTCGGCCAGGTCAAGCAGCCGGTGATCATCCACTGGCTGGGCGAGATGTTCGATCCGGCGCTGGCAGGATACTGGGGGCACGCGGACCACTACCGGGCGATGGACGTCGCGCTCGAAGTGATCGCGCACAACGCGGCGAAAGTGGACGGCGTCAAAGTCTCGCTGCTGGACCAGGAAAAGGAAATCGCCATGCGCCGCCGGCTTCCGAAAAAGGTCCGGATGTACACCGGCGACGACTTCAATTACGCCGGGCTGATCGAAGGCGACGCCGAAGGACATTCGGACGCGCTGCTCGGCATCTTCGATGCGATCGCGCCGGCGGCCTCGGCCGCGCTGTCGGCGCTGGCGAAAAACGACCGTGCCACGTTCCACGACATTCTCGCGCCCACGGTGGCGCTGTCGCGCCATATCTTCGGCGCGCCCACGCGCCACTACAAGACCGGCGTCGTGTGCATGAGCTGGTTGAACGGCCACCAGGACCATTTCGTCATGGTCGGCGGCCAGCACAGCGCGCGCTCCATCCTGCATCTGGCCGAATTGTTCCGCCTCGCCGATGCGGCGGGCCTGTTGCGCGATCCCGAACTCGCCTGCGCGCGCATGAAGCATCTGCTCGCGTTGCACGGAATCAGCTGACGTTCATGAACCAACCGCCCGATCCGGACCTGCTCTCGCTCAACACCGCCACGGTGCGGGAGAAGTGGAATCTGCGCCAGATGATCGAAGGCTGCGCGCGCCACGGCATACGCGGCATCTCGCCCTGGCGCGACAAGCTCGCGGAGCTCGGCGCGAAGGAGGCGGCGAAACTGATCCGCGCCAACGGGCTCACGGTGACCGGGCTGTGCCGCGGCGGCATGTTTCCCGCTGCGAACCGGCAGGGCCGGCAGGCCGCGATCGAAGACAACCTGCGCGCCATCGACGACGCGGCGACCCTGGGAGCGCGGTGCCTGGTGCTGGTGGTGGGCGGCATGCCGGCCGGATCGAAGGACCTCGCCGGCGCGCGCGCGCAGGTGCGCGACGGCATCGGCGCGGTGCTCGACCACGCCCGCAGCTGCGGCGTGCCGCTCGCGATCGAGCCGCTGCACCCGATGTACGCGGCCGACCGCGCCTGCGTCAACACCATGGCGCAGGCGAACGATCTGTGCGACGAACTCGTCGGCAAGAGCGGCGCGGGCCTCGGGATCGCGCTCGATGTCTACCATGTCTGGTGGGATCCGCAACTCAAGGCCGAAATCGAGCGCGCCGGCGACAAGCGGCTGCTCGCGTTCCACATCTGCGACTGGCTGGTGCCGACCGCCGATCTGCTCCTCGACCGCGGCATGATGGGCGACGGCGTGATCAACATTCCCCTGATCCGCTCCTGGGTCGAAGCCGTCGGCTACCGCGGCTTTCACGAAGTGGAGATCTTTTCCGCCGCCAACTGGTGGCGGCGCGATCCGGACGAGGTGCTCGCCACCTGCCGCGAACGGCACCAGTCCTGCTGCTAAGCGAGTTGACCCTGCCCGACTCTCGGGCCCCCTCTTAATTACACTGGTTTTGTGTTATTATGCTTCGCAGTAGAGCGAGCCAAAGATGAAGAACGTCACGATCACCTTGGACACAAAGACAGCCGCTTGGGCGCGCGTGTACGCGGCCCGGCACAACCTGAGCCTTTCACGTTTTGTCGGCGAATTGCTGCGCGAGCGCATGCAGGAGTCGCGCGAGTACGAAGAGGCCATGCGGCGCTACCTTGCCGCACCGCTTACGGCCCTCTCCGCCCCGCGCCAGCGCTACCCCAGCCGCGAAGAGCTGCATGAGCGCACCGGTCTTCGTTGATACCAACGTTCTCGTCTACGCACGGGACCTGCGGGAGAAGGCAAAGCAACCGGTCGCAGCCCAGTGGACCGCGCAGCTATGGCGCGACCGCACCGGGCGCACCAGCACCCAGGTGCTATCCGAGTTCTACGTGACGGTGACGCGCAAGCTGAAGCCGGGCATGCCCGCCGCACAGGCCTGGGACGAGGTGAACGCTTTTCTTTCCTGGCATCCGCAAGCCGTCGACGCCGCGCTGTTGCAGCGCGCGTATCAGATCGAGCAGCGCTATCGCCTGAGCTGGTGGGACAGTGCAGTGGTCGCCGCGGCCCAGTTGCAGGATTGCGCCTTGCTGCTCACCGAGGACCTGCAGGACGGCGCGGTCTTCGGCAGCGTCACCGTACGCAGCCCGTTCACCCTTGCAGCGGAAGATCCCCGGGCAATTTACCGCCTTCCCCCGCCCGAGACTACGCACCGAGCGCGCGGACGGCCAGCGCGGAAGATTCGCTGAGCGGCGCAAAATCAAAAGACTCGCGCGCCCTCCGAAAACGAATCGACCTGGACCCTCGAGCCACGTTTCAGCGCCAGTCGAACACCGGGCTCTGCCTAGCTCCCCCGTCTCCGGTAGAATACGGCTTTTCCACCGCACCCGGGTGCGGCGGACCGCGGAGCGCGCCTCCCACTCGGATCATTCCAAGCCAGTTCAAGGAGTATTGATCATGCCCATCGTTTCCATGCGCCAGCTGCTGGACCACGCCGCCGAGAACAGCTACGGACTGCCCGCATTCAACGTCAACAATCTGGAACAGGTGCAGGCAATCATGGAGGCGGCGAGCGAGACCGACAGCCCGGTGATCATGCAGGCCTCCGCCGGCGCGCGCAAGTACGCCGGCGAGCTGTTTCTCAAGCACCTGATCCAGGCCGCGATCGAGTCGTTTCCGAACGTGCCCATCGTCATGCACCAGGACCACGGCCAGTCGCCGCTGATCTGCGAATCGGCGATGAAGCTCGGCTTTTCCAGCGTCATGATGGACGGCAGCCTGCGCGAAGACGGCAAGACCATCGCCGACTACGATTACAACATCGAGGTGACGCGCAAGGTCGTCGCCGCTGCGCACCGGCTCGGCGTGACCGTCGAGGGCGAACTCGGCTGCCTCGGATCGCTCGAGACCATGCAGGGCGACAAGGAGGACGGGCATGGGGCCGAGGGCAAGATGACGCGCGAAATGCTGCTGACCGACCCGGACCAGGCGGCGGACTTCGTCAAGAAGACCCAGCTCGACGCGCTCGCGATCGCCATCGGCACTTCGCACGGCGCCTACAAATTCACGCGCAAGCCCACCGGCGACATCCTCGCCATCGACCGCATCAAGCAGATCAACAAGCGCATTCCCAACACGCACCTGGTGATGCACGGCTCCTCCTCGGTGCCGCAGGACCAGCTCGCGATCATCCGCGCCAACGGCGGCGAGATGAAGGAAACCTACGGCGTGCCGGTGGAGGAAATCCTGGAAGGGATCAAGTACGGGGTGCGCAAGATCAACATCGATACCGACATCCGCCTGTCGATGACGGCCGCGATCCGCAAGTACATGAACGAGAACAAGAGCGCGTTCGATCCGCGCGACTACCTGAAGCCGGCGCGCGCGGCGGCCAAGGCGCTGTGCAAACTGCGCTATCAGCAGTTCGGCTCCGCCGGCAAGGGGTCGAAGATCAAGCCGATGCCGCTGGAAGCGATGGCTGCGCGCTACACCAAGGGCGAACTCGCCCAGGTCGTGAAGTAGGGGCCGCATGAGCAGGGAGCAGGGGCCCCATGCAATGGGGATGCGACCGCCCGCGATTGCGGCCGGACGCCGACACATCGGACGTGAACAGTCAACGCAGGTGATGGAGGCGGGCCGCATGAGCAGGGAGCAGGGGCCCCATGCAATGGGGATGCGACCGCCCGCGATTGCGGCCGGACGCCGACAGTGCGGACGTGAAAATTTGACGTAGGTGACGGAGGCGGCGGCGTGGCCATTATTGGAATTGTCATGGGCAGCGCGTCCGACTGGGACGTGATGAAAGAGGCGGCGAAGCAGCTCAAGGATTTCGGCCTCGACTACGAAGCGCGGGCGCTGTCGGCGCACCGCACCCCGGCCGAACTCGAGGCCTGGATCGAAGATCTGGAAGAGCGCGGCTGCAAGGCGTTCATCGCCGGTGCCGGCGGCGCCGCGCATCTGGCCGGCGTGGTCGCGGCGAAGACGCGGCTGCCGGTGCTGGGTGTGCCGATTCCCTCCAAATACCTGAAAGGCCTGGATTCGCTGCTGTCGATCGTGCAGATGCCCAAGGGCATACCGGTGGCGACGTTTGCCATCGGCGAGGCCGGCGCGGCCAACGCGGGCTTGTTCGCGGTGGCCATGCTTGCCCTCGGCAACGCCGGACTCGCGAAACGCCTGCAGACATTCCGCGACAAACAGGCCGCGGCCGTGAAGGCGGTCAAGCTGCCGAAACTGTAAATCGAATCCCTGCGCGCCGGCGCCGCTCCCACACCGTCCCCATTCCGATCCAACCCAATCAAGAGCCCAATAGCGATGACTACCCTGCTGCATACCTCGATCAAAAGCCTGCCCTTCCTGCATCGCGGCAAGGTGCGCGACATCTACGCCATCGGCGACGACCAGCTGCTGGTGATACAGACCGACCGCCTGTCCGCCTTCGATGTCATTCTCGACGATCCGATCCCCGGAAAAGGCGAAGTGCTCACGGCCTTGTCCAATTTCTGGTTCGGCAAACTCGGCCATCTCGTTCCCAATCACATGACCGGCATCGACCCGGAATCGGCGGTGAGCGGGGATGCCGAGCGCGCCCAGGTGCGCGGCCGCGCCATGGTGGTGAAGAAATTCAGGCCGCTGACCATCGAAGCCATCGTGCGCGGCTATATCATCGGTTCGGGCTGGAAGGACTATCAGCAGACCGGCACCTTGTGCGGCATCAGGCTGCCGGCGGGCCTGAAGGAAGCGGAGAAACTGCCGCGAACGCTGTTCACGCCCTCGACCAAGGCGCCGGCGGGCGTGCACGACGAGAACATCTCGTTCGCCGAAGCCGAGCAGCGCATCGGCAAAGAGGCCGCGGGAGAGGTGCGCGACGCGGCGATTTCCCTTTATACCCATGCCGCCGAATTCGCCGCGACGCGCGGCATCATCATCGCCGACACCAAGTTCGAATTCGGCACCGATGCCGCGGGCAAAGTCCATTTGATCGACGAGATCCTCACCTCCGATTCGTCGCGCTTCTGGCCGGTGGCGCAATACCAGACCGGCATGAGCCCGCCCTCGTTCGACAAGCAGTTCGTGCGCGACTGGCTGGAGCAGCAGCCCTGGAACAAGAAAGCGCCGGCGCCGCGGCTGCCGGCCGACATCATCGCCAGGACCGCCGAGAAATACCGCGAAGCGCTGCGCCTGCTCACCGCCTGATTCCCCTCTCTCCCCGGTCGCGCCTGGCGCCGACCCGGAAACGCCCACCCTTCGATCACGTGCCTGCCCTCCCCACATCAGCCGAGATCGAACGCGCCGCGGCGCTCCTCAGGGCCGGCGGACTGGTCGGGTTCCCCACCGAAACCGTGTACGGACTGGGCGCCGACGCCTCGAATCCGGCCGCAGTGGCCAGGATTTTCGCCGCCAAAGGCCGGCCGCAGGATCATCCGCTGATCGTGCATGTCGCCGGCGTCGAGTGGCTGTCGCACTGGGCGCGGGACATCCCTGCCGCCGCGCAACCGCTCGCTGCGGCGTTCTGGCCCGGCCCGCTGACGCTGATCCTGAAGCGCGCCGACGGCGTGCCCGATTGCGTCAGCGGCGGCCAGGACAGCATCGGCCTGCGCATTCCGGGACATCCGGTGGCGCTGGCGCTGCTCAAGGCCTTCGCCGGGGAACACGGCGGGCGCCGCTTCAGCGGCATCGCCGCGCCCTCGGCGAACAAATTCGGCCGCATCAGCCCGACCACTGCCGAGCATGTGCGCGCCGAACTGGGCGCTGCGGTGGACGCGGTGCTCGACGGCGGCGAATGCGAGGTGGGCATCGAATCGACCATCGTCGATCTGTCGCGCGGTCGGGCGGTGCTGTTGCGCCCGGGGCAGATCACGCCGGCGCAGATCGCCGCGGTGATCGAGTCGGACGTGGCCTTGCCCGACGCCGCGGCGCCGCGCGTGCCGGGTGCGCTCGCCAGCCATTACGCGCCGCGCACGCCGCTGGCGCTGGTGGCGGCTGCGGAATTGCCCGCAAGGCTGGCGGCCCTGCGCGGAAAACGGGTCGCGGTGCTGTCGCGCGCGGAATTCCCCTCGGGCATGAAAGACGTCAGCTGGCAGAGCGCGCCGCGCGCGGTCGCCGGCTATGCCCACGAACTCTACGCCAGCCTGCGCCGCCTGGACGCGCTCGACTGTGCGCTGATCCTGGTGGAATCACCGCCCGCCACGCCCGAGTGGCAGGGCGTGAATGACCGCCTCACGCGAGCGGCGGCCGGCTATTGAATCGCAGCCTTGTTCACTTTGCGATCGAGCAGGCGCGCGAAGTTGTCGATCGAGATCAGGTGCGCGTAGATGCGCCCCATCACGCCTTTCTTGATCAGGTTCTTGTGCTGGCTGGCGTTGAGAAACTCCATCTTCTTTTCGTCGACGCGGTACATGCCGGTCAGATTCATCGACGCCCCGGCATTGGTTTGAGCCTGCATCGCGAACGGTTCGAGCAGCCCGTAGTCCGATAGGATCGACGACATCTCGCGGCTGCGCTCCAGATCGGCCTCGTATTCCTGCAGCAGCTTTTCGATCGGCTGCCACTTGGGCAGGGCCTTGCCCTCGGGGTCGAACATGAGCTCGCCCTTGTCGTCGAGGAAATCCTTTTCGACGCAGATCAGGCGGTCGGCCTGCTCCACCTTGTCCAGGTTGACGCGCGCCATGCAGAACGGGTAGCGCCGCGCGTAGGCGGGCACGTAGACGTTCTTGTCCCAGGCGCCGTTGGTGAGGAACAGATTTTCGCCGTCGGCGATGCCCAGCACCGCTACCGGAGCGAAGGTCTCGCCCTTGTCGCCGCTGGTAAATACCAGCGGATAATCGCGGCAGGCCACCGAAAATTCGGTATAGCTGATCGGGATCGCGTTGAGCTTCTTGCAGAATTCGGGCACGCTACCCGGCTCGGGCAGGCTGACCTTGTTGTTCTTGTACAGCGGGACGATTTCCTTGTAGCCAAATGGCGGGTTGATTTGCATACAGGCTCCGGGTCGCGGTTAATTGAACGAAGGGGCATCATATCCTTGCTGCGCTGGCGGGAGCAACCGACGCGGATTGTCGCGGCTGCGGAATCAGGCTAAAATCCGCACCTCGATGGGGTGGTAGCTCAGCTGGGAGAGCGCCGCGTTCGCAATGCGGAGGTCGGGAGTTCGATCCTCCTCCACTCCACCAGTTCGTTGTCCAAAGCTGTCCGCTGCAATCCAAGATAGGCCGGCAAAGCCAAGTGAAAACAAGGCGGCCGGTTTTTTTCTTGTCGCCAGCAGTCCGATCTGATTCAGCCTCAAGGCAGGGACTGCTTGCCGCACGCGGAATTTCTCGCGGGGCACCGGGAGGAAGTCTTCAAGGAGCCGGGGCGGGAGTAGGGGGACCCCACACTGGAATCACTTCGACATAACTTGATCGCAGAACCAAGGTGTCTGATTCCAGGCACTCTCCTCCTAGGCTGCTGCTGTGAACTCCTCGTACCGCAATGCTAAACGCTCTCTGCCAGGGTAATCCTGAATTCTGCGAGGAAGATGCATCCCCCTCTTATCAAGGTTCTTTAGCGTTTCAAGCATCGGACCGTCTTGTAGATTCAATAACCGTTCCGATATGTGAATTCGATAATCCGGATCGATCCCGATCAAGTGCGCATCAAACGCTGCATGATGGATTTTTGAAAGCGGAATTCCGTTCTGAACTATTGGATGTCCGTATTTTTCGTCTTTATCCGCGATAATATGTGCTGCGTCCAGGAGTATCTGCTCTGGCAGACCTGATAAAGCACAGCGCCCATCATAGGCGGCCATTACAGCCTCACGAAATGAAGCTTGATGCAAGCGCTGCTGGACAACATGTAAGGCGTAGCGTCGTTCGGGTCCGTTTTCGGGTGGCGTAAAGGCGTTATCTTCTGGCATCCCGAATGCAATTGATGCTTTAAGTGAATTACGATCCCACCCGATCACGAATGTTGGAATCACGGCGCGATATAGACCAGGGGCGACGCCAAGAAAATAGATAAATGGCGTACAATTTTCCATCGCCTCACGAAGCCAACGATTATCTGCGGCGTCTGGATTGTTTCCCATGAAGGCGTAATCAACCGTTTCCTCTCCGTCATAAATTTGACGGTGCACTTCGCGCTGATCGTCGTACCAAACCCTTCGGCCCGCTCGTGGGAAGACCGTTCGGATCGAAAGCAGGCACTTCATCTGCCTCGGTCTAAAGATGCCACGCTGTGGATTGACCAGCGGAATACGTTCGCCGTTGAACAAGAAGCCGGCTTTCAAATCGTCTGAGCTGAGATCGCCGCGCAATTCTGTCAAACGCCGAACAGCGGCGAACGCGGCCATCCGATAGGACAAGTCATCGTCGCGGACGGTCGCGTCACTCATCGTGAAACCATCAGGCAAATTCGAGTTTTGTCATAGGTGACTTTTCGATATTCGTTGCGCTTGTAAGGGCCGCGAAGCAGGTGCAGATGCTCCAGATGAAGTTGGCGATTTGCGAATGGGATTCGGCGGGCATTATATTAATCCGTTTGTCAATGCTTATTGGGTCCGCGAGGATGCAGGTTACACGCCCGAGTGGCAGGTGCCAATCCCAAGGGAGGGTAAGGTAGTCGCAAATCTGCCTACATTCAACCTTGGAGCAAATGCGCCAGCCTCCACTCCAGCGCCTCGTTCCTCGGCCACAGCGCCTTCACTTTCGGCAGCATCAAAGACGTCCCCTCTAGCGCGAGCAGGGGCTGGTTGTCGGCGACGCGCTGGTCTAAAACCTTCGATACATGCCAAGCGTAGTCGGGACCGGGGGCGATGATGTGCGCATCCAGCGCCCAATGGAAGGTGGGCGCAAGCGCGATGCCGTTGCGTGGATCGTCGTCGTAAGTTTCAGCAAACGGGATGAGATGCGCCGCCTCCACCATTACACGGCCCTCGGGCAGGATGATGCGCCAGCCAGAGGCCGCGCAACGGTAGTCATAGTTCTCGCTCACGATCCGCCGGAAGGCGGCGCTGCGCGCGGGTTCCGGGGCTGTTTCGTTCGGCAGCTGATACTTGCCGACCGCGCAGTCGCGAAGCAGTGATTCGTAGCGGTCGCTGTCGCGCTCGTCTTCGAGCACCTGCTCCAGCTGCATGCGCTGGCTGCCAAACCAAGCGACGAGCAATTCTTCGCGCAATATCGTCCTTGCGTGTTCATCCAGGACCAGCGCGTGCAAGTCGGGATCTAGCGACACCCAAGCGATGTTGTCGATGATGGTCGTAGCGGAACGTGCCGTACTCATTGCCTCGACCACGGCCTCGCGGCCAGGCAAGGGCTGGAGATGCCAGAAGCCTTCCTTTTTGAGATGGAAGAACGGGTAGTTCGGATTTGCGTGATCAGATTCGCTGCGAACGACCTCAAAGAACTTCACGTACCGCTCAAGCAGCGCAGGGTCGAAGTGGATTTTGTTTTGTATAAGGTCTCCCGCTTCCGCGAGCCCCAGCACCGCCAGCAGCATGCACGGCTTGTGCGGGCTGGCGCGGCCGCCGGCGCGATTGACGTTCAACCTGCGGAAGGCCCGCAGATAGTGGGCGAGGTGGTCAGGCATATTGGTCCTCCAGCCGAAGTTTCCTCTCAACACCGAAAAAGGCGCGACGCGACGATCGCGAAAGCTTACGCCTCGGTTCAGTCCGCCGTTCAAGACATTTCGCACGCGTCAAAGAATCTCGAGTTAACTGATCGGTAATGCTATTCAGTTTGTACCTGTGCGAGAACCACAGACACCGCACCGACCAGTGCGGCAGCTACGCGATCTGTGACGAGATCGACTTCGCTATTGTCGAGGCTAGGAAGTAGAACTTCTCACGCTGTCGCTCTCCTCGTAAGGCGGAGCGAATAGGCTCACACTTTTCTTCTTCTGGAATTCGGGCAGCTCGGCTCTATTGATGATCCCATTGTTAGCTCCTGGCTAGCCACCCAATCACCGCATCACCTTCGCCGACAGAAATAACAGCAGCGGGTTATCGGGGGATACCGCGAAACCGAATCGCTGGTAGTAGCCCGCCGCCTGTTCGTCGATGGCATCGACGAACAGGCCGATGCCACCTGCTTCCTTGTAGATCCGCCGCGCCCGGCCAAGCGCGTCGACCAGCAGCAGCTTGCCCAGGCCTTTGCCCTGATATTGCCTGTCGACGGCCAGACGGCCCAGGCGCACACCCGGTATGCGACGCGGGAGTTTCTTGCGCCAGGCCTGCGGCAGATGGCGGTTTTCGAGTTCGGCGAGCGTCAGCGCGTAATAGCCGCAGATGCGGTCCGGCATTTCCTCGATGGTCGCGACGAAGGTCTTCGACAGCCCCTTGTCCTGATGCTGCCGCGCGACCTGCCGCAGCCAGTCGTTTAACTCTTGCCGGCCGCAGTCGAATCCCAGCCGCTCATGGTTTCCAGTTAAAGGAAGTACTTGCATCGTCGCGCTTGGCCTTCTCGTAGAGCTTCAACGCGGCCCTCAGCTTGGCGTTGGGCTTGGGCGGGTTTTCCATTAGCTGGAGCAGCCAAGTCCAGTCGCGGTGCGACAGGCGGATGACCTCCTCCCGCTCGATGATCACCTGGGCTTCCTTCAGCGCCGATTGCACCAGAAACTGATTGACCGTCGCCCCGGTCAGTTCAGCCGCGCGGCACAGCGTTTCATAGACCTCGTGGGGGACGCGAGCGCCGATGCGATCTTGCTTGGCAGTGGCGGTTCCCATCGTCTGCTCCTGAGTTGAAATGAGCGGCCAGTGTACCACTGGCGCCAAAATGACGCCAGACGCCTTGCTCGCGGAAACGCGACCAGCTCAATTGTTGCCACGAAGTGGCGACAATTCACCCGTTCAGAGGCGCGTTGCCGAGCATGACCCGGGGATTGATTTCGATGCGGTCATTGATGGCCATCGTGAACGCCTGCTTATGCCAATCGATTGTAAGCCGTGGTCCAGGCAGTTGAAAGTTGGTTGCGGCGCGTTGAGCGTGCAAAAATAAGTGGTATGAAGCTCTCCAAGTCAAATCGCTTCCTTCCCTCACCCAAAGCCGCCGCCTACGCTCTGTTGGTGTCCACTAAGACGTCTTGCCTGCTTGCGTTTTCGGCGACGCGCCGGAGACTATAGAATGCCGGCATGACCGCCACCTGCCCTTTTTGCACCCTCAGCGCGGGGCGCATCGTCCTCGCCAACGATCTCGCCCTGGTCATCCGCGACAGTTTCCCCGTCTCCCCCGGGCATACGCTCATCATCCCGAAGCGCCACGTCGGTTCGTTTTTCGACGTCAGCGGCGGCGAGCGCACGGCGATGCTGGCTCTGCTCGATCGCGCGAAGCTCGGACTGGATGACGAATTTCATCCGGACGGCTACAACGTCGGCATCAACGACGGCGCAGCCGCCGGGCAGACGGTGCCGCATTTGCATCTGCACCTGATACCGCGCTACGCCGGGGACAGCGCGGATCCGCGCGGCGGCGTGCGCTGGATATTTCCGCACAAAGCGAAGTACTGGCGATGAGGCGCGATGAAATCCCGGCTGCGTTCGACCCGCATTCGCGTCTGGCAGCATGGAGACCGGCGCCGGGTGCGGCAGACTCTGCTGGTGCTGCTTGCACTCGATCGCTGGCTGCGCGGCGAAGCGCCGCCGTTCGCTGGCATCGAGGACAGGCTCCCGATGCTGCTGAAGGAGTGAGGCTGGCGGAGGGCAGGTCAAGGTCCGTCTCGATCGGGAGAAGGGCTTGCCGACCTAAATCGCATTGACTATAATGCGGCCTATAGAACGATAAATGGTGCGATTGATATGAACACGATCTCTGCGAATGACCTAAAAACCAAGGGCGTCGGTGCGATTGAACAGGCGCTCGCAGATCAACCGGAGGCCTCCGTGACGGTCCGAGGGCAAATGAAGTACGTCGTCATGAGCCGCGAGCAATATGCGCACCTGCGCGAGTGTGAACTGGAAGCTGCGTTGGCTGAATCGAAGGCGGATTTGGACGCAGGTCGTTTCGTCAAGGAGTCGGTCGAACAGCATATCAAGCGCCTCGCCAAACTGGCGGCATAAATGGTGTGGCAGCTTGTTTTCACCGAGCAGTACAATCGGCGCGCCGCGCGCTTCCTGCGACTCCACCCGGACGCTGTCGGTCAGTACACCAAGACGCTCAAACTGCTCCAGGCCAATCCTCATCATCCAGCATTGCGGCTGCACGCCCTGAAGGGAAAGTTGTCGGGGCTGCATAGCGTGTCAATCAATCTCAGCTACAGGATCACGCTCGAGATGCTGATCACGGAGTCCGAGATCGTGCCGATCAATGTCGGTGATCACGACGAGGTTTGCTGATCCGCGTCGCGCTTCGCGCAGTGCATCGCTGTTAGCTCAGCTCGACTGTCTCGGCCAGCATGGCGTGCTGGTGCGGCGCTCTTTTCCTCGACATATCCCCTATTGATCGGAATTCTCGATCAACGGTTCTATCGCTAAGTTGCGCTTTTTTGGGGGGTGCAAGTCAACGCCTTGGAACTGCCTGAATCTGCCAAACCCGGAAGTTACCGATATACTGAGAACCCTTGCCACGGACTTCTGCATAGCGCGGAGACATCATGTCGGATGAAGACCTGAAAGCGGAACTGGAACGGCTGCGCAACGAAAACGCCGCGCTCAAGAAGGGGGCCGCGGCCGGCATCACCATGAAAGTCAGCGAGAAAGGCGCGGTTTCGATCTACGGCATGGGGCGTTTCCCGGTGACCTTGTACAAGGAGCAGTGGCTCAAGCTCCTGGATATGTCCGACGACATCCGGGCGTTCATCGCGGCGAACGACGCGCAATTGAAAACCAAGGGGTGAACGCGCTTCAAACCAGAACAACTGCGCGGTCGCAGAGAGCGTGAGCGGCGCTTTCTGCCGGCGCGACAGGCAGAGCGGAAAGTCTTTCATGGACATGGCGGGAATCCCGTTCGGCACCAGCGATTGGTCGGCGGTCGAACCAAGCGAGCACCGCGGTGAAACCGGCGTCGCCTACTGGCGCACCCGGCAGTTCGGTCCGATTCGCGTGCGCATGGTGGAGTACACGCCCGGATATCTCGCCGACCACTGGTGCGTGAAAGGCCATATCTTGCTGTGCCTCGAAGGCGAGCTGCACACCGAGCTGCAGGACGGAAGGCGGTTCGTGCTGAAGCCCGGCATGAGCTATCAGGTTGCGGACAATGCCGACGCGCACCGTTCGTCAACGCCGACGGGCGCGCGCTTGTTTATCGTCGACTAAGGAGCCGGCGCCGGGTGGCAAGCCCGCTTGCGGCGACGACAGCGCCGCCGGCAGCGGCGCAGCGGCGCCGCCACGCGCACCGGTCGATGCGGCGATCGGCCGCTCCGCAGGTTTTAGGAACGAAATTACAGCCAAGGATACGTTGCATGAACATGCGTGCCGAACTTGAAACCGCCCTCGCCAGGGCGGAAGGCGACTGGCGCCGAGCCGACGATGCACTGGAGCAGGCGCACGCCGAGCTCGCAACGGCCACCGCCGCATGGGACAAGGTCGTCAACGACCGGCGCAAGGCCGACGCCGACCGGCGCAAGCCCGGCTCGGCCTGGGACCGGTCGTTCCCCGATCGGCGCAAACCGGACGCCGACCGGCGCAGCGCCGAGGCCGGCCTTGCCGCTTTCGCCATGGCGGTCGCCGACCGGGACCGGGCCTATACCGCGCGCAGCAAGGCAGAGGCCGCGTGCGCCAAGGCAGAGGCCGCGCTCGACGCCGTAACCGCCGCACGCGATGCAGCCGGCGCGGCCCTGGTCGCGTTCAAGCGCGCGGAGGGAAGCGTCTAAGCGGCCATTTCAGAATTACCGAAATGGCCTCTGATCCAGGGGAGCACAAGGGGAGACGCCCCGCGGGTCTCGATCCCCCTTGCGGGGAAAGTCCCCCTGGGGGTATCCCCTCGTGTTGTAATAAGCCATAAATTCTCGCGCCATGGCAACACCTCCGCGCCGGCGCCGCCAAGCTCGACGAATCCTGTTTGAACATTGACGAACCATCCTTTCAGGGAACAAATAACATGTCGATCCTATTTTCGAAGGCCGCCCTCGGACCGCTCGCGCTGCAGAATCACCTGGTCATGGCGCCGCTGACGCGCAGCCGCGCCACCGGCAATCTGCCGAACGAACTCATGGCCCAGTATTATGCGCAGCGGGCGTCGGCCGGGCTCATCGTCAGCGAAGGCACTTCGCCTTCGCCCGACGGGCTGGGCTACGCGCGCATACCCGGCGTTTTTTCTGCGGCGCAGGTGCAGGGATGGAAGCGCATCACCGCAGCGGTCCATGCGCAGGGCGCGAAGATGTTCCTCCAGCTCATGCACTGCGGGCGCGTCGCGCATCCGCTCAACCTGCCTGCCGGAGCGCGCGTGCTGGCGCCTTCGGCGGTGGCGGCCGCCGGCGACATGTTTACCGACGCCGAGGGCATGCAGCCGAATGCGATGCCGCAGGCGATGACCGCGGCGGACATCGCGGTAACCACGGGGGAATTCGTGCAGGCGGCGAACAACGCCATGGCGGCGGGATTCGACGGCATCGAGCTGCACTCGGCCAACGGTTATTTGCTCGAGCAGTTCATCCGCCCGAACTCGAATCTGCGCACCGATCGCTATGGCGGCGCGATCGAGAACCGCGCGCGCTTCGTGCTCGAGGTCGCCGCAGCGGTGATCGAGGCCGTCGGCCGCGACCGGGTCGGCATTCGCCTGTCGCCCTCCGGTGTGTTCAACGACATGCCGATGTACGCGGGGATCGAAGCGGATTACACCTATCTCGCGCGCGAACTCAACGCGCTCGGCCTTGCCTATATTCACCTCGTGGACCACTCGTCGATGGGGGCGCCGCAGTTGACCGATGCGAGGAAAGCGATGTTCCGCAGCGTGTTCAAGGGCGCGCTGATCCTGTCCGGCGGCTACAATGCCGCGCGCGCCGAAAGCGATCTGGCGGCGGGCAAATGCGATCTGATCGCGGTCGGCCGGCCGTTCCTCGCCAATCCGGACCTGGTGGCCCGATGGAAGGCCGGCGCGGCCGTGAATGCGGCCGACTTCGGCACCTTCTATACGCCCGGCCCGAAGGGATACACCGATTACCCGGCGCTCGCCTGATCGCCGCCGCCGCGGCGCGCGGCTGCGCGTTGAGCCCGGATAAGCGGGGCGATGCGGGAAGGATCGGTCGTGCGCTTCAAGTCCCGAACGGATCCCAGCCGCGCGCAAACGCGCGCTGCAGGCATTCGAAGCCGAGCAGTTCGACTTCCGGGCTGAGGAAATCCGCCTGCAACGGCTCGTCCCGCATCAGATCGGTGCTGAGGTATTTCTTGTTGTCGTCGCAGAAGACGGTGACGACGGTGGCGGTGCAGTCGAGTTTCTCCTGCGCCAGCAAGGCGCCGAGGAAGTTCGCGCCGCTGCTGATCCCCACCGCCAGTCCCAGTTCGCGCGCCAGCGCCTGGGCCATGCGGATGGCGTCGCCGTCGTCGACGGCGATGATGTCGTCGAGTCGATCCAGCTTGACGATGGCCGGAATGAATTCGTCGCTGATGCCCTGGATGCGGTGCTTGCCGACGCGGTAGCCGGTGCTCATGGTGGGACTGTTGGAGGGTTCGAGCGGGTACAGCTTGGCGCGCGATTGCCGTTCCCGCAGGAAACGGCCGACGCCCATCACCGTGCCGCCGGTGCCGACGCCGGCCACGAACGCATCGGGGCTCGCGTCCAGCAGAGCCAGCTGCGCCCAGATTTCGGGGCCGGTGGACAGCGCGTGGGCTTCGATGTTGGCGTCGTTCGCGAACTGGCGCGGCAGGAATCCGCCGACTTCGGCGGCGTAGTCCTCGCTTTGCCGGATGCAGCCGAGAAATCCGTCTTCCTCTTTGCTGACCAGGCAGACCTCGGCGCCGAAAGATCGAATCAGGTCCTTGCGCTCCTGGCTCATCCAATCGGGCATGAAGATGCGCACCGGGTGGCCGATGGCGCTGCCGATCGCGGCAAAGGCGATTCCGGTATTGCCGCTGGTGGCTTCGACGATGGGTACGCCGGGCTTCAGCAGTCCCTGGGCCTCGGCATGGCGCAGGATATGCAAGGCCATGCGGTCCTTGATCGAGCCGGTGAAGTTCAGGTATTCGGCCTTGGCGTAGATGACGCGGTCCCGCCCGCGAAAATGGCAGGCGATCGCGAGCAGCGGCGTATTGCCCACCAGGTGCGTCAGTGCCCGAAAACAGCTGATCCTATTCCTTGCCGCCATGCCGCCGTTCCTCCAAATCGAATAGGCGCGATTATCCGGCGTTTTGCGCCGGGCCATGAACAAAAAGCAGATGCAGGAACAATATGCATAACTTCACGCGTGTTTGTGCCCATGCGCTTGCCCACACTCCCTATAAGGGTATACCATCAGCCGGTTTCCACGCCCCGAAACCGGGCTCACACAGGGAGGAAGAAGGACATGTCGGAACTTCGCAAGACTACGGCGCTGATGGTGGCGCTAACGATGCTGGTGCTCGCCAATATGCCGGTCGCCGAGGCGGCGGACACATCGTTCAAGATCGGTGTGGTGGCGCCGCTTACCGGTCCCGCGGCCGAGGCGGGCACGGCCATCAAACAGGGCGCGCAGATGGCCGCGGATGAGGTCAATGCCAAGGGCGGCATCAAGGCCGGCGGCAATAACGTCAAGGTGGAGCTGCTGTTCGAGGACTCCACGTCCAAACCGGAGGTCGGCGTCTCCGTGGCCGAGAAACTGCTGGGGCGCGACAAGGTCAACCTCCTGGTCGGCGAGGCGTTCCACAGCAGCGTGACCATGGCGATCATGGAACTGGCCCCCAAGAATCCGGAGATTCCGTTCGTCAGCTGGGAGCCGGTCTCGAGCGCGATCACCGCCAAGGTTAAGAAGGAGACGGCCAAGTACGCCAACTACTGGAAGTTCGACTTCGACTCGACCGGCTACGCGCGCACCGTCTTCAGCACCATCAAGGCGCTGGTCGACGGCGGGCAGATGAAGCCCAAGACCAAGACTGTCGCCTTCGTCGTCGAGGACACCGACTACGGCCGGTCCAACGCCAACGACGCCAAGGAACTGTTTGTGGCAGACGGCTGGAAGTCGGTCGCCATCGAAACCGTGCCGCTGGGCCACACCGATTTCTATCCGCAGATGAACAAGTTGAAGGGCCTTAAGCCGGACGTGGTGGTGACCGTCTTTACCGCCTTGGGCTCGGGCGTCGCGTTCTCCAAGCAAACCCAGGAAGTCGGTGTTGCCGCCACGCAAATGGCGGTCTACTACCCGCTGCGGCCTGAGTTTATCCAACAGGCCGGCAAGGCCTCCGAAGGACTGCTGTGGACGCCGCTCAGCTTCGCTCCGGACTCCATCGCCTCGCAAAAATCGATGGCGGACGGCATCAAGGCGAAATACAAGGTGAACGCCAACTCGGATCACGCCTCGGGTTACGACGGCGTCATGGTCATCGTCAACGCCATTTCGAAGGCCGGCTCCACCGACGGCAGGAAAGTCAACGACGCACTGTCGAAGACCGATTTCAAGGGCATACTAGGCAGGTACGTATTCGATCCGCAGGGCCACAACGCGAAAGACGGCCCGGAATTCATGCCGATTCCGACCGCCCAGATTCAGAACGGCAAGAACGCTGTGATTTGGCCGAGCAACGTCGCGACCGGCAAGTACGTGCCGCAAGCCTGGGTGAAGTAGCGTTCGACAAGTGGGAAAGCTGCTTGCCGAGACCATCTTAGAGGTGGAGCGGGTGACGATGGCGTTCGATGGTCTTCGGGCCCTCGACGACGTCAGTCTGCAACTGCGCCAGGGAGAGATTCTCGGGCTGATCGGCCCCAACGGCGCCGGCAAGACCACCATGTTCAATGTGATCGCCGGAGTCTGCCGTCCGACCCACGGCAAGGCGCTGTTCCACGGACGCGATATCACCTCGCTCTCGCCCCATCAACGCTGTCACCTCGGGATCGCCCGGACGTTTCAGACCGCCAAACCCTTCCTCAACATGAGCCTGCTGGAGAACGTCGCCGTGGGCGCGCTGTACGGCACCCGGGGAAAAATGACGCAGGCACAGTCGCTGGAGAAAGCGGCAGAACTGTTGGGCCGGGTCGGTTTGGGCGCTGCCAAAGACGGGCCGGCTTCCGGCCTGACCTTGGGCCAGCGCAAGAAACTCGAGCTTTGCCGGGCGCTCTCCACCGATCCGGAAGTCCTGCTGCTGGACGAAGTGGTGGCGGGCCTCAGCCCGACCGAAGTCGGGGAGATGGTCGAGGTGATCCGCGCGATCAACGCCGAGGGTGTCACCATCCTGATTATCGAGCACGTGCTGAAAGCCTTGATGGCGGTGAGCGGTCGGGTGATGGTGCTCAACTTCGGCAAGCATCTGGCCGACGGCACGCCGCAGGAAATCGTCAACAACGACGAGGTCATTCGGGCCTACCTGGGGGGAAAGGCGCTGCATGCTCAAAGTTGATGCCATAGATGTTTTCTATGGCGACGCTCAGGCGCTGGACGGCGTTTCGCTGCAAGTGCACGAGGGTGAAATCGTGACGCTGGTGGGCTCCAACGGCGCCGGCAAGACCACCACCCTGCGCACGCTCTCCGGTCTGCTGCGCCCGCGCAAGGGCGCGATCACCATCGGCGGCACGCGTTTGGACAAGACCCCCGCCCACAAAGTGGTGGGCCTGGGCGTCGCCCACGTTCCCGAGGGACGCTGCCTGTTTCCACAGATGAGCGTATGGGAGAACCTGACCCTCGGCGCCTATAACACCTCGGCCTGGAACGACCGGGCGGAGGGTGTGGAGCGCGTCTACCGCCTGTTCCCGGTGCTGAAAGAGCGCTCGGCCCAGCTTTCGGGGACGCTGTCGGGCGGCGAACAGCAGATGTGCGCCATCGGCCGCGCGTTGATGGCCCGACCGAAACTGCTGATGCTGGACGAACCCTCGCTCGGCCTTGCGCCCAACCTGGTGGAGATGATTTTTCAGGTGATTGCGGAGATCAACCAGTCCGGGATCACCGTTCTGCTGGTCGAGCAGAACGCCTACCTCGCCCTGCAGATGGCCGACCGCGCCTATGTGCTGGAGAACGGCAGGGTGACCCTGAGCGGACCCGGCCGCGAGGTCGCCGCCAACGAAAACGTTCGCCAGGCCTATCTCGGGCTGTAAGGGAGTGCACGCGATTTGATCATTCAACTGATTGAGCAGGTCCTGAACGGATTGGTGCTGGGGTCGATCTATGCGCTGGTGGCCAGCGGCCTGTCGCTGATCTGGGGCTCGATGAAGATGCTCAACTTCGCGCATGGTGAGCTCTATATGCTGGGCGGCTTCGCGACCTACTATGCGATGACCGTACTGGGTATTCCCTGGTGGCTGGCGATTGCGCTCGCGATGGGGCTGGTGCTCCTGGTAGGGTTCGGAATCGAAAAGCTGACCATCGAGCCGCTGCTGCGTCGACCCGGCTGGGACTACACCCCCATCATCGCTACCCTGGGCCTGTCGATCTTCCTGCAGAACGCGGCGCTGCTCGTGTTCGGAGAGCGGTTCAAGAATCTGCCCTATTTCATCGAGGGCAGCGGCACCTACTTCGGCATCCGCATGGCCTACCAGCGGCTGCTGATACTCGTGGTTTCGGTGGCAGTCATCGTCCTCTTCGCCCAGTTCCTGCGGCGCTCCAAGCTGGGCATGGCGCTGCGCGCGGTGGCCCAGGACCGCGACGCGGCGACGCTCCAGGGCATCGATGTGCAGGGCACCTACATGTGGACCTTCGGCATTTCGGGAGCCCTGGCGGCGCTGGCCGCGGCGATGGTTGCCCCGATCTTCGCCATCAACCCGTGGATGGGCGGAACGCTGCTGATCAAGGCGTTTGTCGTCTGTGTGGTGGGTGGCCTGGGAGACCTGCGGGGAGCGATCCTGGGCGGCATCCTGCTCGGCACGGCCGAGAGTCTGGCGGTGGTCCTGCTCTCATCCGAATGGAAGGATGTCGTCTCGTTCGCCATTCTGATCATCGTCCTTTGGGTCCGCCCTTCGGGCTTCTTTGGCACAAAGGAGTGGTAATCCATGGCCGTTGACATCGATCTCGCCAAGCCGTCCGGCAAGCCCTGGATATCGGGACGCTGGCTCGCGGTGCTCGGCATCGCGCTGCTGGCCGCTTTCCCCCTGGCGGTCCATGATTCGTACTGGATCCACTTGATGATCCTGTCGATGATGTGGGCGGCGCTGGCCACCAGCTGGAACCTGCTCTGCGGCTACGCCGGCATCTTCAACATGGGTCAGCAGGCCTTCTTCGGACTCGGTGCCTACGTCTCCGCCCTGCTCGCGATGAATGCCGGCGTCTCGCCCTGGTTCGGGATGTGGATCGGCGGGGCCGCCGCTGCGGCCGTCTCCCTGGTCATCGCCGTACCGACGCTGCGGCTGCGGGCCGCCCCTTACGTCGCCATTGCCACGCTGGGCTTCGCCGAGGTCTCCCGGATCGTGGCCCAAAACCTGGTGGACCTCACCCGCGGCGAACTGGGCCTGAACGGCATTCCGGGGATGCCGGCGATCACGCTGGGCGGGCTGACCATCAACTTCTACGCCCGCCCGCCCTTCTACTACCTGATGCTGGTCCTGTTCGTCGTGATCCTGCTCGTGGTCTACAAGCTGATTCACTCCCCGTTCGGTATGGCGCTGAAGTCGATGCGGGAGTCTCCGGATGCGGCCGAGTCGCTGGGGGTGAACATCGTTCGCTTCAAGATCGTGGTGTTTGCGATCAGTGCCGCCATGGCCGGCGTGGTCGGGGCTTTCTACGCCCACTACATCCAGGTGCTCACCCCATCCTCCGCGCTGGCATTGCCGCTGATGGTGGAGATCATCGCGATAACCCTGATCGGCGGTCTGGGTACCATCATCGGGCCGGTGATCGGGGCATTCGTCCTGACCATCGGTCTGGAGTATCTGCGTTTTCTCGGCGACTACCGCATGCTGCTCTACGGGCTGGTCCTGGTGCCGCTGATCATGTTCACCCCCGAAGGCCTGGTCAAGCGCGTTTTGCCCAGGCGCCTGACCTCGTAACCGGCGAAGGAGGAGTCTCCGTGTCCGAATTGCTCAAGAAAGTCTACGATACCGTCGATCGGCAGTTCGACGATCAAGTCAAGTACCTGCAGGACCTGGTTCGCCAGCCCAGCATCCTCGGCAACGAGGCGGCGGAGCGGGCCGTCCAGGAGGTCAACAACTATACGTTCCACGGGATGAATCTCGAGGTGACGCCGATCATTCCCGATCACAGCCAAATGGCGCACCTGCCGGGGTACTCCCCGGTCGAATGGTCGTTTCGCAACCGCCCCCTGGGCATGGTCGGCGTGTGGAAGTCTCGCAGCGGCGGCGGCAAGAGCCTGGTACTCAATGGTCATGTCGACGTCGTCGACGTGACGCCCCTGCGCCAGTGGAAGCGTGATCCCTTCGGCGCGCAGGTGGAGGGAGACCGGCTGTATGGCCGCGGCGCCGCCGACATGAAGGGCGGCGTCTCGGCGCTGGTCTTCGCGACCAAGGCGCTGCAGAAGGCCGGCATCGAGTTGCAGGGCGACCTGATCCTGCAGACCGTCCTCGAAGAGGAGGGGACCGGCAACGGGTCCCTGGCCTGCCTGGCCCGGGGGTTCGTGGGCGATGCCTGCCTGATCCCAGAGCCGTTTGCACAAACGATCCTCACCGCCGAGGTCGGCGTTCTCTGGATGCGAGCGGACGTGTTCGGCTCCGCCGGCCACACCCGCGGCGCCAGCACCATGGTGAACGCCATCGATAAGGCATACCAACTCGTCGCTGCCATGCGCCAACTGGAACAGCAGTGGAACGAAGAGCGGCACCCTGCTTTCGCCGATCACCCGCATCCGCTGAACTTCAACCTCGGCCTGATCAAGGGCGGCAATTGGCCTTCCAGCGTGCCGGCCCACTGCGAGTTCACCATGCGCCTCTCCATGTACCCGGGCGTCGACCCCGAGAAGGCGAAGCGGCGAGTCCAGGCCCATATCGACCGGTTCTGCGCCGACGATCCATGGCTGAAGGCGAACCCGCCGGAAATCACCTGGTACGGTCACCACGACTGGGGCGTTCATGAACCGAACCCGGAACGCAACCCGCTGATGCAGTCGGTCGCGCGTGCCCATACGGCCGTAACCGGCACGCCCGTTGCATATCATAATTCCACCGCCTGCACCGACGTCCGCTTCTGGACGGAGCACTGGCATAAGCCTTCCACCTGTTACGGGCCGTCCGGCGAGCAGCTGCACGCCGCCAACGAGTGGGTAAGCCTGAACAGCGTCCGCGAGACAACCAAGGTCATCGCCGCCACGGTCATCGACTGGTGCGGCGTAGCCGGCAGATAGGGGTAAGGCCCGGGGCCGAACGCACAGCGCATCGTGCCTCTCGTATCGGACCCGGAATGATCGCTCCGATTTCGACACCCTTTGCGCAGAAAGTTCGCGGCAAACGCTGCTGAAAAACCGAGGCGGTTCGCCGCGACGAGGCCGCCGCTGAAACGTTTTAGGCGAGGTACGCATGCCAAGCGCGGAGACGCATTTGATATGACCATTACCCACAAGCACCCGGCCATCGCGCGCAATGCGATGGTGGTCGCAGCGCAGCCGCTGGCGGCGGCCGCCGGAATCGCCATGCTGGGTCGGGGCGGCAACGCGGTCGATGCCGCCGTCGCGACCCTGGTGGCGCTGTCGGTGGTGGAGCCGTTCATGTCGAGCATTTTCGGCGCCGGGTTCATGCTGATCCGGCTTCCGAGCGGCGAGACCATTGCGCTCGATAACTACGCCGTAGCGCCCGGCGCTGCCCGGGCCGACATGTACGAGCCGCTGCCGCCGGCAGGGGGCTTGTACAACACCGTGGGGTCAAGGAACGACATCGGCCATCTCGCTGTCGCTGTTCCCGGCGCTCTGGCTGCCTACTCCATGGCCGTGCAGCGCTACGGGCGCCTGTCGTGGGCCGAGGTGCTCGCACCGGCGATTGGCCTTGCGGCCGATGGCTTCCCGGCCACCCCGTATTTGGTGGATGCGGTCAGAACCGAAGCCGAAGCGCTGTCTCGGTATTCCGACTCCGCCAAGATTTTTTTGCCTGGTGGACGCTTGGTGGAAACGGGGGCGATCATCCGCCGCCAGGAGTACGCCGAAACGCTGCGCCACCTCGCGGCCGAGGGAGCGGACGCGCTCTACCGCGGCGACCTCGCCCGAACCGTGGCGGCGGATATGGAGCACAGCGGCGGCCTGATCACCTTGGAAGATCTGGCTGCCTACCGGGTCCTGGAGCGGACCCCCGTGCGCGGCAGCTATCGGGGCTACGAGATCGTAGCCATGCCCCCGGCAAGTTCCGGAGGGATCGCCCTGGTGCAGATGCTGAACCTGCTGGAGGGCTTTGACGTCCGCAGTGCGGGCTTCGGATCCGCAACGAGCGTTCATCTCCTGGCCGAGGCGCTGAAAATCGCCTTCACCGATCGGCGCGCCTACCTCGGCGATCCGGCTGCCGCGGGCAATCCACCGACCTGGCTGACCGACAAGCGCTACGCGTCCGTGCGGCGACCGGAGATCGAGGCGAACCGCGCCGGGGCGCCGTCGCCGGGGCGGGCGGATGCGCTGGAAGGAAACTGCACCACGCACGTGAGTGCGGCCGACGCCGAAGGATACGTCGTCTCGACAACCCAGACGCTCAACCATCTGTTCGGCTCACGCGTGACCGTTCCGGGGACCGGGATGCTGCTGAACAATTGCATGCGGCTGTTCGATCCGCGGCCGGGACTTCCGAACTCAGTGGGGCGCGGCAAGAGAATGCTCAGCAGCATGACGCCGGCCATGGTGTTCAAGGATGGAAAGCCGTTCCTGGCCGTCGGGGCGCCGGGCGGTACGCGCATCATTGCTGCGGTGCTGCAGGTGATCGTCAATGTCATCGACCACGGGATGAGCCTTCAGCAGGCGGTCGAATCGCCGCGAGTCCACACCGGGACCGAGAACGAGGGCTTGCTGATGGAACCCGGTTTTGAGGCCGACACACTTGGCGCCCTGGTCGGCATGGGCCATGGTGTCCAGCCGGTGGATGTGGTGGGGGGAGGGATGCAGGCCGTTCTATTCCGAGACGGCGTGCTTGAAGGTTCGTCCTGCTGGCGTTCGGACGGTGTGGCGCTGGGGCTGAGCGGCGGAAGAACGTCTATCGCGCCCGGGAAGCCTTTGGTGTACTAACAAGGAGCATCAAATTTGAATATCGGATCGCTGCTCAGGCCGGACCTTGTTCTTTTCGGCGGCAACTTGATTACCATCGACCCTGGGCAGCCGCGAGCCCAGGCGATCGCCATGCGGGGTGAGACCATTCTGGCGGTCGGCACCGATGCCGATGTGCTGTCGCTCGCCGGCGCCGGTACGCGGCGCATCGACCTCCACGGCATGACGCTGGTGCCCGGGTTCAACGATGCGCACAACCACATGGTTTTTTTCGGACAGCAGCTCAAGGGCGTCGATCTGCAGACCGACCCCGCCCGCTCGATCGCGGATGTGGTCCAGCGCATCCGCGCTGCAGCCCGGTCGCGCCCGGCCGGGACCTGGTTGAGCGCCTATGGCTACGACAACAACCTGTTGCCGGGACGGGATCACCCGACCCGACATGACCTGGATGCGGCCGCGCCGGAGCACATGGTCCAGTGCGGCCATACCTCCGGGCATATGTGCGTGCTCAATAGCAAGGCGCTCGCAGCCTGCGCAATCACCCGGGATACGCCCGACCCCGAGGGCGGCAAGATCGTCCGCGATGCGGCCGGTGAACCAACCGGCCTGCTGCTGGAACTCGCACAGACATTGGTCGAGCGGATCCGCTACCCGCTCACCGGGGCGGAGATCATCGAGGGCCTGGAACTGGCCGATCGGCGCTACTTGTCCGAGGGCCTTACCAGCGCCCAGGAGGCGTTGGCGGGCTCACTCAGCCCGCTGGAACTGAAGGCCTGGCAGGACGCCGTGGCCCAGGACCGGCTCCACATCCGCACCTCTCTGATGGTCCGCGTCGACTTTCTGCAGCAGAGTTCCGGGGCGGCCGGGGAGCTCCCGGTGCTTGGTTTGAGCCAGGGGCTGCACACCGGGTTCGGTGACCACCGCCTGCGCATCGGCCCCGCCAAGATGTTCGCCGACGGATCGCTGATCGGCAGGACCGCTTATATGTTCGAGCCTTTCGCCACCGATCCGGGCAACACCGGTTTCCTGGTGGTGCCGGAGGATGTGCTTAAAGACCGCATCCTGCGCCTGCACCAGTCGGGCTGGCAGTTGGCGATCCACGCGATCGGCGACAAGGCCGTCGCGGTGGTGCTCGATGGCTATGAGGCGGCGCTCCGTGCCTGCCCGCGCGCCGACCACCGCCACCGGGTCGAGCACGCAGGCGTGCTCAGCCCGGACGCTTTGGATCGAATGGCGCGCCTGGGCATCATCGGCGTGCCGCAGCAGCACTTCATCTACCGCACCGGCGACGGTTACCTGGCCAACCTGGGGCCGGAGCGCGCCCGCTGGTGCTACCCGCAGAAAGCCTACCTGGACCGGGGCATGGTGCTCGCCGGCAGCTCGGATCGGCCGGTGGTGCCGGGGGCGCCGCTGCTGGGCATCCACGACGCCGTCAACCAGATAACGGCCGGCGGCCGTCCGTATGTCCCCGAAGAGGCGATAACGCCGGAGCAGGCCATCGCCGCCTACACGCTCGGGTCGGCTTACTGCAGCTTCGAGGAGCGGATCAAGGGTTCATTGGTGGCAGGCAAACTCGCGGACCTCACGGTGTTGGACCGGGACCCGACCGCGATGGATCCCGCTGCCATCGGCGAGACCCGGGTGCTGGGGACTTTCGTCGGCGGGCGGCAGCTCTACGCGGCCGGCGGATTCGGTGGCTAGCATCGACATGATCGCGAACACGCAGCGCTGCCTCCATTGTCCCCTCTAGAGGTCGCGTGTAAGATAGCGCACTCCCACCTTTCCCCCAATCATGAGCGAAGCCGATCTGCGAGAACAATTGCGAGCCGCGGTCAAGAGCCGCGCGCTGTTCTATCTCGCTGTCTATCGCGAGATGGCCGCAGAATTCGGGTCCGAGCGCGCGGAAGGTGTGATGAAGCGCGCGATCTATGCGCGCGGCGCCGCTGCCGGGGACCGGTTCAAGCGCTACGCGCCCGCCGATTTCACCGGACTGCGCGACGCGTTCATCGATTTCGTCCCGGATCACGGCGGCCTGTTCCAGCCCGAGGTGCGGCGCTGCGAAAACGGTGCCGCCGGCGGTCTCGAAATCAAGTTCCACGCCTGTCCGCTGAAGGAGGTGTGGCAGGAGGCGGGATTGGCCGACGCCGAAGTCGCAGACCTGTGCCGCATCGCGGGCGTGGTGGACAACGGCACCTTCGAGTCGGCCGGTTTTTCGCTGCAGTCGCAAACGTGGACCCCCGGCGACAGCGGCTGTTGCCTGCTGAAAGTGAGTCCGGCCAAGACCTAGCGTCCGCTGCGGAATGACAATGCCGTGAATTGTCATTCCGAGTCCTCGTGCGGGGATAAGGTTCGCGGGGAAGGTGCTTCTTGAATCGGGAAGAAAGCGGATTCCCCGGCCCTTGGCCTCGGAATGACCGGTAATATTGAAACGAGGTCCTGAACGGCTTTTTTAACGAGGTGACACCATGAAGCTACTGAAAACCCTGTCGCTGGGCACCCTGCTGGCGATCGCAGCACAGACTCCCGCCTTGGCGCAGAACAAGGCCGTCGCGATCGGCTACCAGGCGCCGCTCACCGGTGAGAATGCGCAGTACGGTATCTTGTTCCGCAACTCGGCCACGATGGCGGTCGAGGCCTTCAACAAATCGGGCAGATTGCCGGGGGTCACCATTGCCCTCAAGTTCGAAGACAGCAAGGGCGACGCCAAGGAAGGCGTGAACATCGCCAAGAAGTTCGTCGACGACAGCCAGATCGTCGGCGTGCTGGGCGACTTCAGCTCGACCGTGTCGATGGCCGCGGCGCAGGTCTACAAGGAAGCGAAGATGCCGCAGCTGTCGCAGACCGCATCGCATCCGGACTACGTCAAGATCAGCGAGTGGCAGTTCCGCAATATCACCACCCAGGCCTATGAAGGCCCGTTCGTCGCGCGCTGGGCCATGGGCAATCCGAAGCTGAAGAAATTCGCCATCGTCGGCATCCAGAACGACTGGGGCCAGTCGGCGGTGAAGAACTTTGCCGACGCGGTCAAGGCGAGCGGCGGCGAAGTCGCGGATACGGAGTTCTTCAATCCGGGCACGCGCGATTTCCGCGCGATCCTGACCAAGCTTGCACGCGGGAAACCGGATGCGGTGTACATGGCCATGTTCTACGAAGACGGCGCGGCGTTCCTGCAGCAGCGCCAGCAGATGGGCGTGAACGTGCCGGTGTTCGCGACCTCATCGCTGTATTCGCCGAAATTGATCGAACTTGCCGGACCGGCGGCGAACCAGCTGTTGCTGTCGAGCACCTTCATGAAGGAAAATTCGTCGCCCAACGTGCAGGCCTACGTCAAGGAATACACGGCGCGCTACAAATCCGATCCGGATCAGTTCTCGGCGCAGGCCTTCGATGCCACCAACATCATGCTCGAGGCGATCGTGCGCGCCGGCGGCGCCGGGGCGACGCGGCAGAGGGTGCGCGACGCGCTCGCCGCGACCAAGGATTTCCCGGGGGTCACCGGCAATACGACCTTCGACCCGGTGACGCGCGAGCCGTCGAAGACGCTGGCGCGCATGCAGATCCGCGACGGCAAGTTCGTCGCCGTCCAGTAAGGATGCCGAATGCCCTTCTCCGCGCAGGAGGGGGGCGAGGGGCGGCAAGCCGCTGGCCTAGACCGGTCTGGCCGGAAATAAACAGCCAGGCTTGTCTTGGAAACCTTTTCTCCCTGAATTGCACGGTTGCGCATGCGCAACCGTGCAATTCAGGGAGACGTATACAAACCCAAAAAGAACAGACATTCTTCGCCAATGAAGTCAGCGCTTGATGCGTAACTAGCCAGCCTTGTTCGATATCTTCTTCTTCCAGCAGCTGGTCAACGGCGTCGCCATCGGCCTGGTGTACGCGCTGATGGCGATCGGCTTCACGCTGATCTTCGGCGTGCTGAACGTGGTCAACTTCGCCCACGGCGAGGTGTACATGATCGGCGCCTACGCCGGCCTCCTTGCGATCACCGCGTTCGCGCCGCCGCTGTTCGTCGTGGTGCTGCTGGCGCTGGCGGCGGGTGCGCTCACCGGCTTCGGCCTCGAGCGCATCGCGTTCCGGCCGTTCCGGCGTTTTCGCGACGAAGCTTCGCTCAAGTCGAAGGCGATGCGCGAGGCGACGCTGCTGTCTTCCCTTGCGGTTTCCATCATTGCGCGCGAGGCGGTCGAGATCATCATGGGCTCCAACATGCAGCCGATCCCGCAGCAATACCTGCTGCTGCAGCCGGTGCAGATCGGTGCGCTCACCTTTGCCAGCGGGCAGTTCCTGATCTTCGGTGTGTCGGTGGTGTCGCTCGCGGTGCTGCAGTGGCTGCTCAACCGCACCCGCATCGGCCTGTCGATTCGCGCGGTGGCGAACAACCCGATCGGCGCCATGTACGTCGGCATCAATACCAACCGCACCATCATCGCCACCTTCGTCATCGGTTCCATGCTCGGCGCCGTTGCGGGCATCCTGGTCGGCCTGTACCAGGGGACCATCTTCCCGGGCATGGGCTTCACCCCCGGGGTCAAGGCCTTCGTCGCCATGGTCATGGGCGGACTCAACTCGATCGTCGGCGCGGTCGCCTGCGCCATGATCCTCGGCGTGTCCGAGGCGCTGGCCACCAATTTCATCGCCCAGGGCTGGGCCGATCTGATCGCCTACAGCTTCCTCGTGATCACGCTGGTGTTCTTCCCGACCGGCCTGTTTGGAGCCGCGCGTGAACGGATCTAGGCAGGCACCAGTATTAGCGCTAGGAGCACTGTTCGTCGTGGTGCCGCTGGTGCTGTATCTCTCCGGCTCGGGCTACGCGTTTCGCGTCGCGACCACCATCGGCGTGTTCTGCATCCTGACCGTGTCGGCCAATTTCATCACCGGCACCACCGGACTGCTGTCGCTGGGCCACGCGGCGTTCTATGGCATCGGCGCCTATGCCGCGGCGCTCGCCGCCACCAGCTTCGGCTGGCCGTTCTGGATCACGCTGCCGTTCGCGGGCCTGGTGACTTCGGTGATCGGCATCCTGCTCGCATTGCCGACCATGCGTCTGGTGAGTATCCATTTCGCCGTGGCGACGCTGGGCCTGGGCGAAATCATCCATGTCACGCTGCTCAACTGGGTGGATTTCACCCGCGGGCCGATGGGCATACCGGCGATTCCCGGTATCGCCATCCCGGGGCTGTTCAAGGCTTCGGACGTGGGCAACTATTTCGCGGTCGCCGTCATCGGCGCGATCGCCGTGTTCGCGATCCACCGCCTCACGCATTCCTACTATGGCAATGCGCTGCGCGCCCTGCGCGAGGACGACCAGTGCGCGGAGACCATGGGACTGGATATCGTGCGCCTGAAGATCGAGGTGTTCGCGGTGTCGTGCTTTTTCGCCGGCGTCGCCGGCGCGCTGTGGTCGCACACCACAGGCTATATTTCGCCCAACGATTTCCGCTTCAACGAATCGATCCTGATCCTGGCGATGATCGTGGTCGGCGGCCTGGGCAGCATTCCCGGCGCCATCGTCGGTGCGACGCTGCTGCTGGCGCTGCCCGAGGTGCTGCGCCCGATCGGGGATTACCGCATGATCGTGGTCGGCAGCGTCATGTTCCTGTCGATATTGTTCCTGCCGCGCGGCATTTTCGGCGAGGTGTCGGCGTTAGACCTGATGCGCCGCCAGTTCGGCGCGGCGTGGCGGCGCGACGGCCGCGTGGGCTGGCGATGAGCGCGCTGCTCGAGATCGACAATGTCACCCGGCGCTTCGGCGGCCTGACGGCGGTCGACGGCTTTACCGGCGTCGTGCGCCGCGGCGAGCGCGTCGGGCTGATCGGCCCCAACGGCGCCGGCAAGACCACGCTGTTCAACCTGATCTCGGGCTTTACGCCGGTATCCGCAGGCGAAATCCGCTTCGACGCGCACCTGATGTCGGGCATGAAATCGTTCCAGATCGCGCGCCTGGGCGTGGGGCGCACGTTCCAGAACCTGCGCATCTTCCCCAACATGACGGTGTTCGACAACGTTTCGGTCGGCGCCATCGGCGCCGCCGGCCACTCGGTGTGGCAGGCGCTCGCGCGCGATCGCGGCGCGGCGGAAAAGGTGAGCGCGGGCACCTGGGCGGCGCTGGAGCGCACCGGCCTGACCGCACTCGCCGGGCAACTGGCTGCCAACCTTTCCTATGGCCGGCGCAAGTATCTCGAAATTGCGCGCGCGCTGGCGCTGGAACCCGAGCTGCTGATCCTGGATGAGCCGGCCGCCGGCCTGAACGACACCGAGACCTCCGAGCTCGCCGCCTTCGTCGAGCGCCTGAACGCCGACGGCACCACGGTGCTGCTGGTCGAGCACGACATGGGATTCGTGATGGGCCTGTGCCAGCGGGTGATGGTGATGGCCTCGGGGCGCAAGATCGCCGACGGCACGCCGGCGGAAATCGGGCGCGACCGCCAAGTGCTGGAAGCCTATCTCGGCACCGAGGACGATGCATGAACGTGCTCGAGGTCGAATCGCTGGTAGTGCGCATGGGACAGCAGACCATCCTCTCCGGGGTTTCGCTCGCGGTGCCTGCGGGCGGCATCGTGTCGGTGCTCGGCTCAAACGGCGTCGGCAAGACCACCCTGATGCGCGCGATCTCGGGCATCTACCGCGCGACGTCCGGCAGCGTGCGCTTTCTCGGTGAGGATATCGTGCGCTGGCCGCCGCACCGCATCGTCACCGCCGGCCTGGCGCAGGCGCCGGAGGGACGGCAGATTTTTTCCAGCATGACGGTGGAGGAGAACCTGCGCCTGGGCGCAGGTCCGCGTGCGGGCGCCGCCGCAGCCGGCGATCTCGAGCGCGTGTTCGGCCTCTTTCCGGTGCTCGAGGAGCGGCTGGCGCAGAAGGCCGGTTCGCTCTCCGGCGGCGAGCAGCAGATGCTGTGCGTGGCGCGTGCGCTGATGGCGCAGCCAAAGTTGTTGCTGATGGACGAGCCTTCGCTCGGTCTCGCGCCGAAGCTGGTGCGCCAGATTTTCGATTTGATCGCCACCATTCGCGCCGCCGGCACCGCGATCCTGCTGGTGGAGCAGAACGCCAGGGCCGCATTGCGCGTGGCCGACACCGCCCACGTGATGGAGTCGGGACGCATCGTGCTATCGGGCGGCGCCAAAGAACTTGCCAACGACGAACGCATCCGCTCCGCCTACCTGGGCGGGCATATTCATAAGAGTGAACCATGATGCAAGCTGCGACCTCCTCCAGCCCGACCTCGCTCTGGGCTGCTACCGCGCCACAGGCGCCTGCGACCGATTCGCTGCCCAGCGGCGAGCATCAAGCCGACGTGCTGGTGATCGGCGGCGGCTTCACCGGTCTCGCGACCGCGCTCGCCGCCGCGGAGCGCGGCGCGGACGTCGTGTTGCTGGAGGCGGCCGAGATCGGCGCGGGCGGCTCCGGTCTCAACAATGGGCAGGTCATACCGTGCCTGTCGCGCGTCGACCCGGACGGAATCGTCGCCGCTCGCGGCGCGGACAAGGGCGAGGCGCTCGTCGCGCTGATCCGCGATTCGGCGCAGATCACGTTCGATCTGATCCGGCGCCACGGCATCGCCTGCGACGCGGTGCAAAACGGCTGGCTGCAGCCCGCGCACACGCCGGGCCGCGTCGAGCGCATCTCCAGGCCGCGCGTTGAGCAGTGGCGGCGCCGCGGGGCGCCGGTGGAGTTGCTGGACGCGGACCAGGTTGCGGCGCTGACCGGGTCGCGTTATTGGCATGGCGGTTGGAGCAATCCGACCGGGGGCCATGTCGATCCGCTGGCACTTGCGCGCGGCCTCGCCCGCGCGGCGATCGGTGCGGGCGTGCGCGTCTACACGCGTTCGCCGGCGACCGGCATGGAGCGCGCCGGGGGGGCGTGGCGGGTAGGCACCGACGCCGCGACGGTTCTCGCCAAGCGCGTGGTGATTGCGACCAATGCCTATGGCACGAATCGCGTCTGGCCCGGACTGGACCGCAGCTGGGTGCCGCGGCGCTCCTACCAGATGGCGACTTCGCCGCTGCCCGAGTCGGTTCGCCGCAGCATCCTGCCGACCGACGCGGCCATGTCCGATACCCACGGCGACCTGTACTTCTGCCGCTTCGACCGGCGCGCCCGGCTGGTCACCGGCGGGGCGCTGATTTTGGACCACGACTTCGAGCTGCGGCTGAAACGCCACATCGGCAAGCGGCTGGCGCTGCTGTTCCCGCAGATCGGCGCGCCCGAGTTCGACTATGTCTGGCACGGCCAGTTGAGCATGACCGAGGACAAGCTGCCGCACATGCACGCACTCGCCGAGGGCGTGATCACCTGGGTCGGCTGCAACGGCCGCGGTGTGGCGCTGGGCATCGCGCTCGGGCCGGTGCTCGCCGCCGCCGCGCTCGGCACCGCGCCCGCGGATTTGCCGCTGCCGCTCACAGCTCTCGGGCGCGTTCCCGCGCACGCCTTGGCCACGCGCATCGCGCCGTGGATGATGGCTTTGTTTCGCTGGCGCGACGCACAGCCTTAATCGCTGTCTGCGCGTCGTGAACGAACGCCGCAACCCGCATCTACCGGGGTTGTTCGAACTGCTACGACGCCTCTTGCGCGGACGGCGCCCCGTCCGCGCGGATCCTCGATAACACGCGGATGAAAAGCCATCCGTGTGTTATCGAGGATCTTGGATGAAAACCAGAAACCACTTTTGCTTCTATCAATAACCGTGATTTCCGTACGGATGTGCTTTTCATCCGTACGGAAATCACGGTTGGCGCGCGCGAGCGCGCAATGGCTGCATTGGCACAACTTCCGGAAGTACGGAAGTAATTCGAACTGCTGCGGCGCCTCTTGCGCGGACGGCGCCCCGTCCGCGCGGATCCTCGATAACACACGGATGAAAAGCCATCCGTGTGTTATCGAGGATCATGGATAAAAACCAAAGTTATTGCCGCGCGCGAGCGCGCAACTCAATAGACATCCAGATAGCGGCGGCGGTAGGTCTCGATCAGTTTCCAGCGCACCACGGGAAGGCTGCCGGCAAGTTCCAGCGGCAGCGCGTAGGTCTTGGTGCGCTCGCGAAAACGTATCTTCGAGCCGCGATGCGCGGTCCCGCCCAGCGGCCCGAGGCCGAAATACGAGCCCGCCGACAGCAGTTCGGCGGAACCATCGGGTTTCTCCAGCAAGGCCGAGCCCGAATGAATCAGCAGCAACATCGACTCGGGCGGCTCGCACTCGCTGCCGTCGTCGAAGGTCTGCAGTTGCGACGCCTGGACCAGCCGGTTCAGCGTCAGTCCGGACACCCCTTCGGCAAACAGCGAACTGCTGCGCAGGAAGTCGCTCTCCTGCCGCGATTGCACGATGTCGCGGTAAAGCGAATTGCGGATCACGAAATCGCGATAGATGTCGCGCGGTACCCGCAGCGCCTGCACGAAGCTGATGGCGCGATAGGCGTCCTCGGCGTTGGTGCCGAGCAGGGCGGACATTTCGCCGAGCATGGAACCGCCGAACAGCACGTATCCGCCCTTGGCCTTGGTGCTCAGCATTTCGGCGCTCCCGCTCAGTATCAGAAACGCGTCGGAGGCGGCCTGTCCCTCCTTGATCAGCAGGGCTTCCGGGTTGACGGTGACGATCTGGTTGTTCATGAGTTGCCGGATCCAGTGCATCTGCACCGTCGGAAAATAGGCGCGCAGATAGTCGAACGCGTAGCGGCGAAGCTGATCGGTTACGCCCTCGATCAGCACGTCGACCGTGCCGAACGGCGCGCCGCTGCCGATCGCGCGCTCCTGCTCGGTCAGGCGCCGGTGCGTATGCGCAAGGACCAGGCGGTCGGACGCATCCCCATGGAAGTCGGCGGCCTCGCCGTGGATCAGGCCGCCGCCGATGTCGATCTTCTTGACGTTCGCCGGCTCGGCATAATCGCGCCGCGTCGTTGCCAGCCGCTCGGCGCTGATACCCGCGTCGTCGTCATCGGCCGACAGCATTCCGTGCAGCACCTCGAAGGATGCGATGTCGGCAAGATGCGCATAGGTCCGGTAGCCGCCCTCCCAGAACACCCGGAAGCGAAAACAGGTGGTCTCGACCGGATGGGGCGACAGAACCGGTTTCACTTCCAGCCCGTCGATCTCGTTCCATTCGTCGAGCAGCAGATCGCGCACTTCGAAAAAATCGCGAAATTCGAGCTCGGCTCCGCCCAGCATCGCCGCAAGCTTTTTCGCCACCGTCGCGCGCACCATCGGTACCGCAAAATAGGGTATGCGGCGGTCGCAGCACATGAGTTGCGTCAGGCCGGCAAAATGATCGTCGTGGCAATGCGTCTGGAACACGCCGTCGATCTCGTTGACGCCGATCCCGAGCGCATCCAGCGATGCCTGGACATTGGGGCCGGCGTCGATCAGGTACACCCGCCCCTGGAACAGCACGATGCTGCTCATCGTGGGCCGGTTGATGTCCCAGCCGTCGCCATCGCCGCTGTGGACCACGGAAAAGTAATCGCGGCGCAGCAGATGGCTCTCCAGCTTGTAGGAACACTCGTAGGTTTCGCCCGGCGCGAGCGTCAGGTCGACATCGACATGCTCGCCCTGGTAGGCGATGCGAAACAGGTTGAGACCGCTGCGCGACACGGTGACGCCGCCGCCGATTTCGACCGGCGCGTCTTCAACGTAGAGCGGCTGCAGCAGTTCTTCGGTCGGGCGTATGCGGCCGAACGCGAAGGCGCGCTTCATGCGCATCAGTTCGTGCGCGAGCGGGGCGGCGACGCCGGACTCGAGCAGCTCCTGCTCCGAGGCGAGGCCATAGTTGCCGCGAAATATGTACGCCATCTGCGCATCGACCTGGCGGCGCGAGCCGATCAGCATCGGCAAGCTGCCGCTGTTGTTCGGGTGCCCGGGAACCAGCATGCCCTGCAGATACAGCATCTGCAGTACCGGGAATTCGGCGTAATTGCAGACGCGTCCGCCCTGAATGGCAAGATCCGATAACAGAATCGCGTTCGGGCCGGTTTCGAACTCGATGCCATCGCGCTCGACTCTGGCGACGAATCCCTTCTTGGCCAGGTGCTTGACTGCGTCGACCGGGCAACCGCACAACAGCCGAACATCGGCATCCGCGATCTCGACCCAGTAAATTCCCGCGCTGACCGCGATTTTTCGAATGGCTGCCATGGTGTCCGGCCGGTATCAATTTGCGAGGCCGCCGCCGCGGCGCCCGTCAGCCTCGCGTCTGTTTGCCCGCTTCAGCCCGCCTTGCGCGCGCTGAAATACGCTTCCAGTTCGTCGGCGCCGCCGATCAGCCTGCCGCCGATGAACACCTGTGGCCAGGTGCCTTTGCCCGACACCGCGCGCAGCGTGCTCGAGGTGATGCCCTTGCCGAGGCTGACTTCGTCGTAGCGGTAGCCCTTGGATGCGAGAATCGCCTTGGCGCGCGCGCAGTGCGGGCAGCCGGGCTTGGCGAAAATCAATACCGGCTCCGGCGCCACCGCCTTCGGATTGACGTACTTGAGCATGGTGTCGGCATCGGAAACTTCAAACGGATCGCCGGGCTTGTCCGGCTCGATGAACATCTTTTCTATCACCCCGTTCTTGACCAGCATCGAATAACGCCAGGAGCGTTTGCCGAAGCCGATTGCGGATTTGTCCACCAGCATGCCCATGCCGGCGGCGAATTCACCGTTGCCATCGGGCAGCAGGGTGAGATTGCCGGCTTCCTGATCCTGGCCCCACTCGTTCATCACAAACGCGTCGTTGACCGACATGCAGACGATGGCGTCGACGCCGTTGGCCTTGAACACGCCGGCGAGCTCGTTATAGCGCGGCAGGTGGGTGCTGGAGCAGGTCGGCGTGTAGGCGCCCGGCAGGCAGAACACGACCACGGTCTTGCCCTTGAACACGTCGTCGGTGGTTACATCCTTCCAGTCCTGATTGACGCGGGTCTTGAACGTGACTTTGGGTACGGTTTTTCCCTCCAGACTTGCGGCGCTGGGCAGCATGGTATTTCCTTTCTTCGATGAATAAATCGCGGCGCGAATGCGGGCCGGGCTGCAGAAACTGCCCGAATTTTCCCGAATCTTCCTCAGGTCAGGTTGGCGACGGTGAACGCCACCAGAGCGCAGGCGCCGATTGTCATCAACGCCAAGTCGCGCAGGTTGCGCCAATCGGCTGGCGCAAGCCCCCCCTTTTGCTTGCGCTTCATGTTCCATTCGACGATCACGAGCAACAGCCCGAGTCCGGCCGTGACCAACACGGATTTCATTACCAGAGTCATAGCGTATCTCCAATTAATTTCAAATCTTCATCGGCAAGATTACCATTTGCAGGCCGTGCAGGTGCAATCGGCGCTGTATCGCCAGCGGCGCCTGGTTATGCAGCAGCCGAGTGAGCCAGTTCTCCCGATCGAAAATGAGCTTACTCGCAAAGAAGATGCCGTTCGGAAATTCATCGTGCACCTGATCTGCCAGTCTGGCGACTTCGTCGATCGGGTCGGTGCCGAAGCCCAGGTACGATTTGGACGCCCAGCCCTTGCTGTGGCAGAAATTGACGAAGTAGGTAAGGGCGACGTTGGCTTCCATTTTCACCAATTTCATGTCCTCGCTGCCGCCGTAGCTGTGCGAATCCACGGTGCGCACGTTAAGGAAAATGAAATTGCGGAAGTGATCCGGAAACATGCGCTGCACCCACAACAGCGCATGCAGCCCGCCGCCGCGGCTGGAGCCCACCAGAAACACCGCGGTGGGAAGCGTCGGATCGGTCTTGGGGGCGGTCACGATGCTGCCGAAGGGCTGGTTGGCGAAAATCTCGTCGACCTTGCGGATCTGTGCCCTGGCCCAGTTGTAGTGGTTGCGAATGGTGAGGCAGAGACCGATGATGGCGACGATGATCACGGCGGTGAGCCATCCGCCTTCCGCGAATTTCTCCACCAGCAGCATCACCAGGATCACCGAGCAGACGATGAAGCCGATCGCCGACAAGGCGAGGCGTGCGATCCATTTGCCTTGTTCCTTGCGATGGCGCCACCAGTAGATGCACAGGCCGAACAGCGAGATGGCGAAGGTCAGGAACACGCTGACGCTGTACAGGATGACCAGCAGGGCGACGCTGCCGCGGGTCCAGAGCAGGATGCCGAGCGCGGCCAGGCCCATCACCAGGATGCCGTTTTCGGTGACCAGCCGCGTCGACAAGTAGCGGAATTTGTGCGGCACCCAGGAGTCCGACGCCATGTTCGAGAGCACCGCCGGGCCGCCCAGAAAACCGGTGTTGGCGGCGACGAACAGCAGGCCGCCTTCCAGCGCAAGCACCGTCCACAGCGCGGTCTTGTTGACCCAGGGTTCCCATCCCAGGCTCTCGATGATGGCGCCAAACGCGACGGCGTTGAGCGTCTGGCCTTCGACCGGTTTTGCCTCCCACAGCAGGTACAGCAGGATGATGCCGCCCGCGGTGAAGGCTAGCGACAGCGCCATGTAGAGCATGGTGATCTTGCCGGTTTTCACGCGCGGCTCTGCCAGCACGTTGACGTTGTTCGACACCGCCTCCAGACCGGTATAGGTGCCGCCGCCCTGAGAGTAGGCGAGCAGCATCAGCGCCGCCACATGCGCCCAGCCGAGTTGCCCCGACAGCGTCCGGGTTTCGTCCAGCGTTGCCGGTATCAGCTGCGGCAACTGGTCGGCATGCGCGCCCAGGCCGTAGATGATCAGGAACGCATGCGTGATGACGAAGCCGAGAAAAATCGGCAGCAGCACCTTGATCACTTCCTTCATGCCGCGCAGGTTGAGCACGATCAGCAGGATGATCAGGCCGAATTCCGTAGACAGCTTGTACTCGTGGAAACCCAGCGGCAGCAGGCTGAACAGCGCGTCGACGCCGCTGGCGATCGATATCGCGATGGTGAGCACGTAGTCGAGCACCAGTGCGGCGCCCGAGGTCACGCCTGCGTACGGCCCGATGAGCTTGGTTGCGACCCGGTAGCCGCCGCCGCCGGTCGGAAACAATTCGATCACCTGGTTGTAGGCGAGCGCGATGATGAACACCGTCGCTGCGGTGGCCAGGGCCAGGTACAGGCCGAGGCCGGTATGTTCGCCCAGCGCCCGGAACGACTCTTCCGGTCCGTAACAGGAGGAGGATATGCCATCCGCGCCCAGGCCCACCCAGGCGAAAAAAGCCACCAGCGCCAGATTGTGGCGCGTCTCCGCGCTTAAGGGGTCGAGGGGCGCGCCGATGACCCTGGTGCGCAAATCGGTGTAAAGGGACATCGGCGGCGATTCAGCGCGGTCGGGCCGACTCGATCTGCTTCTGGATGCGTTTGGCGAACACCGTCATCTCGCGCGCGGCCTGGAGGTCGCCCTTGTTCTCGGCCACCGCGATGCCCTGGCGGTAGGCGGCCAGCGCCGCCTCGTCCCGCCCGGCTTCTGCGAGCGCCTTGCCGAGCAGCTTCCAGGCCGCGGAATAGCCCGGATCCCGGGCCACCGCTTCGCTCAAATGCAGTTGCGCGTTGCCGGCATCACCGAGCTTGAGATATTCGTTGCCCAGGGAAAAACGCAGCAGGGCACCGTCGCGCGGCGTGCCGATGAGTTTTTGCAGATTGGCGATGACGGTTGAGGTCATTGTAAGATTCGGCCTTGATGGGACACAATCGGCGACCGAGCCGCAATTATAGACTGTGCATGCAACCCGGTATTGAAAAAGGGGGGAGGTAGCTTTTGTGTCCCCCAAGTCAGAGGCCGTTCAGAACAGTGCGCTTTCGCCATCGCATCCTGTTCGGCTGATCTGGTCGCTTTTTTTTGACAGCCGGCAATTATCCAAGGATCTCCGCGCCATGACAAAAATCGCAATATCGACTCCAAACGCACCCGGTGCCATCGGCACCTATTCGCAGGCGATACGCTGCGGCGATACGATCTATCTCTCGGGCCAGATCGGACTCGATCCGCAGACCATGCAGCTCGTCGAGGGCATAGACGCGCAGGTGAAGCGCGTGTTCGAGAACCTGAAGGCAGTCGCCGAGGCGGCCGGCGGGTCGCTCGCCGATGCGGTGAAACTGACCATCTATCTTACCGACCTCGCGCATTTTGCGAAGGTCAACGAAATCATGGCCACCTATTTTCTCCAACCTTATCCGGCGCGCGCGGCGATCGGTGTCGCCTCGCTGCCGCGCGCGGCCCTGGTCGAGGCCGACGCGATATTGGTCATGCGGTGAGAAAAGAGGCGCAGGGAATCGGAAGACGGACCGCGCGCGCTGTCGCTGCCGGCCCGGTGCGCAGACGCAAGCCGGCCAAGGCCCTGGCCGCCCCCCCGGCTCCGGCGCCGTCGCTCAAGACGAAGCTCGCGAAACTCGGCATCGCCCGCGACTTCGACCTGGTGCTGCATCTGCCGCTGCGCTACGAGGACGAGACCCGGCTGACGGCGATCGCCGCGGCGCATGAAGGCGCGCCGGTGCAGGTCGAAGGCTCGGTGATCGAAAGCTCGATCGCCTATCGCCCGCGGCGCCAGCTGATCTGCAAAATCGAGGATGAAAGCGGACTCTTGTACATGCGCTTTCTCAATTTCTATGGCAGTCAGGCCAAGGCGCTGGCGCCGGGGGCGCGCGTGCGCGCGTTCGGCGAAGTGCGGCCGGGTTTCTTCGGCGCGGAAATGGTCCACCCGCGGTATCGCATCGTGCGCGCCGGCACGCCCTTGCCCGCGGCGTTGACGCCCGTCTATCCGACCACCGCCGGGTTGCCGCAGTCGGTGTTGCGCCGCCTGATCGAGAAGGCGCTGACGCAATGCGAACTCGACGAAACGCTGCCGGCGCATATTCCCGGGCGCTTCGGCGTGCCGGCGTTTCGCGACGCGATCGACGCCCTGCACCGGCCGCGGCCCGGAGACGACGCGCAGGCGCTCGGCGCGCGCACCCATCCGGCCTGGCAGCGCATGAAACTCGAGGAATTGCTGGCGCAGCAGCTGTCGATGCATCTGCATTACCGCGAGCGCAAGAGCAAGCGCGCGCCTGCGCTTGGCAAGGCCGGCGCGTTGACCGCGGACCTGCTCGCGCGCCTGCCGTTTCGGCTGACGCGCGCGCAAACCCGGGTCTGGGCCGAGATCGAACGCGATCTGGGCGCGGCACATCCCATGCACCGCCTGTTGCAGGGCGATGTCGGCAGCGGCAAGACGGTGGTGGCGGCGCTCGCGGCGCTGCGCGCGGTGGAGAACGGGATGCAGGCGGCGGTGATGGCGCCGACCGAAATCCTGGCCGAGCAGCATTACCGCAAATTCTCCGAATGGTTGGCTCCTCTGGGGGTGCAGCTCACCTGGCTCTCCGGCAGCCAGAAGAAGAAAGAGCGCAGCGCGGCCGCCGCCGACATCGCCTCGGGCGCGACCCGGGTCGCCGTGGGCACGCACGCGCTGTTCCAGGAAGGGATCGAATTTCAGTCGCTCGGCCTGGCGATCGTCGACGAGCAGCACCGCTTCGGCGTACAGCAGCGGCTCGCGCTGCGCGCCAAGGGCTCGGGCTCGTCGGGCGCGGGCAGCGCGGGCTCGGACGCCCAGGGTTCGAACGGCCGCAGCGCAGCGGCCGCCGAGCCGCACCAACTGATGATGAGCGCCACGCCGATTCCGCGCACGCTGTCGATGAGCTATTACGCCGATCTCGACGTATCGCTGATCGACGAGCTGCCTCCCGGGAGAACGCCGGTGACAACCAAATTGATCGCAGCGGAGCGCCGCGACGAAGTGCTGGCGCGGGTGCGCGCTGCGTGCCGCGAAGGCCGGCAGGCCTATTGGGTGTGTCCGCTGATCGAAGACAATAACGTGCCGCCTGCGGCGTCGGGCCTCGCGCCTGCGGCCGCCACGGTCGCGAGCAGGGGTCGAGTACCCAGTCGCCGCCTGGCCGAGGCCTTGCAGTTGCAGAACGTGATCGATACCCACGCGCGCCTCGCCGCCGACTTTCCCGATCTCAGCGTAGGCCTGGTGCACGGGCGACTGGCCGGCGCGCAGAAGGCCGCGGTGATGGCCGATTTCGCCGCCGGCAAAATCCAGTTGCTGGTGGCGACCACAGTGATCGAAGTCGGCGTCGACGTGCCCAATGCCTCGCTGATGATCATCGAGCACGCCGAGCGCTTCGGCCTGGCGCAGTTGCACCAGCTGCGCGGCCGCGTCGGGCGCGGCGTGGCCGACAGCGTGTGCATCCTGTTGTACCAGAGGCCGCTGGGGGAACTCGCGCGCGCCCGGCTCAAGGTGGTGTACGAATCGAGCGATGGTTTCGAGATCGCGCGCCAGGACCTGCTGCTGCGCGGACCGGGCGAATATCTGGGCGTGCGCCAGAGCGGCGCGCCGCTGCTTCGCTTCGCCGACATCGAACGCGATCTCGATTTGCTCGAGGCGGCGCGCGATCTGGTGCCGGAGATGCTGGAACACCATCCTGAAGACGCGCGACGCCACCTCGCGCGCTGGATGGCCGGGAAGAGCGAATTGATGAAAGTCTGACGAGATGAATCCTGGCACCATCAAGCAGCGGCTCGCGCTCTACGCCAAGCTGACCCGGCTGGATAAGCCGATCGGCACGCTGCTGCTGCTGTGGCCGACGCTGTGGGCGCTGTGGATCGCCGCAGACGGGCGTCCGGCGTGGACGCTGGTCTGGATCTTTTGTCTCGGCACCTTGCTGATGCGCTCGGCCGGATGCGTCATGAACGACCTCGCCGATCGTAACTTCGACGCCCACGTCAAGCGCACCAGAGACCGACCGCTTGCCGCGGGCCTGATGAGCGTGAACGAAGCGCTGTGGCTGGCCGCAGTCCTGACCTTCGCCGCGTTCGCGCTGGTGCTCGCCCTCAACCGGCTCACGCTCGCGCTCTCGTTCGCCGCGCTCGCCCTTGCCGCCACCTATCCGTTCACCAAGCGCTTCCTCTCCGTGCCGCAGGCCTATCTGGGCGTCGCTTTCGGCTTCGGCATCCCGATGGCGTTTGCCGCCGCGAGCAATTCCCTGCCGCCGGCGTGCTGGGGGCTGCTCTTGGCCAATGTGTTTTGGGCCGTCGCCTACGACACCGAATATGCGATGGTCGACCGCGACGACGACCTCAAGATCGGCATCAAAACCGCCGCCATCACCTTCGGCCGCGCCGATGTCGCCGCGGTGATGCTGTGCTATGCGGCCATGCTCACGGTGCTGGCGATGACCGGCATGAAGCTTCAATTCGGCCTGTATTACTATCTGGGTTTGGGCGCAGCCTCGCTGATCATGCTCTATCACTACACGCTGATACGCGCGCGGCGCCGCGAGGACTGCTTCAAGGCGTTTCGGCACAACAACTGGGTCGGCGGCGTCATTTTCGCCGGCATCGCCGCAAATTACGTTTGGCGTTAACGGGACTGTCATTCATGCGCTACAAAGATCTGCGCGATTTCGTCGCGCAACTGGAACAACTGGGCGAATTGAAGCGCGTGACGGTGGAGGTCGATCCGCGCCTGGAGATGACCGAGATCTGCGACCGCGTGCTCAACGCCGGCGGTCCGGCGATCCTGTTCGAAAATCCCAAAGGCTGCGCCGGCGCGCCGGGGCGTGCGCGCATTCCGGTGCTGGCGAATTTGTTCGGCACGACGCGGCGCGTCGCGCTCGGCATGGGCGCGGAATCGGTCGCGGCGCTGCGCGAAGTGGGCAAACTGCTGGCGTATCTGAAGGAGCCGGATCCGCCCAAGGGACTGAAGGATGCCTGGGACAAACTGCCGGTGCTGAAGCAGGTGCTCAATATGGCGCCGAAGGTGGTCGATCGCGCGCCCTGCCAGGAAATCGTTTGGGAAGGCAAGGACGTCGATCTGTCGAGACTGCCGATCCAGACCTGCTGGCCGGGCGATGCCGGCCCGCTGATCACCTGGGGCCTTACCGTCAGCCGCGGCCCGCTGAAAGCGCGGCAGAACCTGGGCATCTATCGCCAGCAGGTGATCGCGCCGAACAAGGTCATCATGCGCTGGTTGGCGCAGCGCGGCGGCGCGCTCGATTTCCGCGATCATGGTTTGCAGCATCCGGGCCAGCCGTTTCCGATCGCGGTCGCCCTGGGCGCGGACCCGGCCACTCTGCTCGCCGCGGTGACGCCGGTGCCGGATTCGATTTCCGAGTATCAGTTCGCCGGCTTGCTGCGCGGCGCCAAGACCGAGCTGGTGCAGTGCCTGGGCAGCGAACTGCAGGTACCGGCTGGCGCCGAGATGGTGCTCGAGGGCGCGATTCATCCGGACGAGACTGCGCTCGAAGGCCCGTTCGGCGATCACACCGGCTATTACAACGAGCAGGAGCGCTTTCCGGTATTCACCATCGAGCGCATCACCACGCGCCGCGACCCGCTCTACCACAGCACCTACACCGGCAAGCCGCCGGACGAGCCGGCGGTGCTGGGCATGGCCCTGAACGAAGTGTTCGTGCCGCTGCTGCGAAAGCAGTTCCCGGAGATCACCGACTTCTACCTGCCGCCGGAAGGCTGTTCCTACCGGCTCGCGGTGGTGAGCATGAAAAAGCAGTATCCCGGCCACGCCAAGCGCGTCATGTTCGGCATCTGGAGTTTTCTGCGCCAGTTCATGTATACCAAATTCATCATCGTCACCGACGACGACATCGATATCCGCGACTGGAAACAGGTGATCTGGGCGATGACCACGCGCGTCGATCCCGCGCGCGATACGCTGCTGGTCGAGCGCACCCCCATCGACTACCTCGATTTCGCCAGCCCGGTCTCCGGCCTGGGTTCGAAAATGGGCATCGATGCGACCAACAAGTGGCCGGGCGAAACCAGCCGCGGCTGGGGCACGCCGATCGCGATGGATGCGGACGTCAAGCGTCGCGTCGACGCGTTGTGGCGCGATCTGGGGCTATAGCGGCGTCCTGATTAGCGCTGCCTGGCACGAGCGCATCTGCGCGCGCGCCCATCGCGTCTGCCGAACGGAGGTGAGGGGTTAATTCAAGATCGTCGATTGCGCACGGACGGGTCGCCGGCCGCGCAAGTGTTGACGTCGCAGTTGGAAGTATCCGCCGAGCTTGGTGCGTCGACGTTGCGCGCTATCGCGCGCCAACCACGTTTTCCGCGCGGATGCTGACGCATCCACGCGAAAAACGCGGTTATGGATAATAAGAACAA